>Ga0308175_100000020_pt1 | contig 138975 bp, 141 predicted proteins | sample PhyCR1_3_FD_203893 | JGI IMG/M metagenome (GOLD analysis project Ga0308175, IMG submission 203893) | Soil microbial communities from UC Gill Tract Community Farm, Albany, California, United States - DLSLS.C.R1 | ecosystem: Environmental > Terrestrial > Soil > Agricultural land | place: USA...
TGCTGCATCACGCTTTCGCGCATTGTGCAAGATTCCCCACTGCTGCCTCCCGTAGGAGTCTGGGCCGTGTCTCAGTCCCAGTGTGGCTGATCGTCCTCTCAGACCAGCTACCCATCGAAGCCTTGGTGAGCCGTTACCTCACCAACAAGCTAATGGGCCGCGGGCCCATCCCGATGCGGAGGCCGAAGCTTCCTTTCCTCAAACCACTCATGTGGTAGGAGCTCATCCGGTATTAGCCCGAGTTTCCTCGGGTTGTCCCGGTCATCGGGGCAGGTTACCCACGTGTTACTCACCCGTTCGCGGCTTTGCCCCAGGGCAAGCCCTGGTTCGTCGCTCCACTTGCATGTGTTAAGCACGCCGCCAGCGTTCGTCCTGAGCCAGGATCAAACTCTCCGTGAAGAACGACATATGTGTACTTCTACGAAGAGCGTCGCGATGCCCACTGCGGGAGGCCCACGTACACGTAGGGGCCGCCCGGGCATCGGACGGGGTCTAATTCTGGCGCCACCGTTCTCCCGCTCGCGCTGGCGCGGCGGGCGGCGGCTTTCGAAACCTGGACGCACACGACGGCCGGACCATTCCGGCCTGTCGGTGCACATGCTGTTGAGTTTTCAAAGACCGCCGTGCCTCTCGGAGGGGATTCCTCCTTTCGACACGCCGAGAGCAGCACTCTCGGTGCGGGCGCGAAAGTATAGCGCTTGCGCGCAGGCGGCGGAAGTTCGGCTTCCTGTGCCCCGGACTGTCCCTTCGCAGGACGCCCTGGCCGTCCGGGGACGACTGCGGCGAAGAATAGCCGACGCGCGGACAGACGCGCGTTCAGCCCCGCGACAGGCGGACGAACCGGCGCTTGCCGAGCTGCAGCACGCGCCCGTCGAGCTCGTCGGCCCCGCGGTCGAGCGGCTCCCCCGGCAGCGCCTCGCCGTCGAGCTTCACGCCGCCCTGATCGAGCGCGCGGCGCGCCTCGGAGCGCGAGACCCCGAACGCGTCCGACAGCAGCGCCGGCATGTGCACGAGACCGTCCTCGGCGCCGTTCGCGGGCAGGATCACCGACGGCATCTCCTCCGGCGGCTTGTGCTCGCGGTGCACGCGGTCGAACGCCCGCTCAGCCGCCTCCCCGGCGCCGGCGTCGTGGAAGCGCGCGACGAGCGCGCGCGCCAGGGCCCGCTTCGCGTCGCGCGGGTTGGCGTCGGCCGGCAGCGGCTCGCCGAGCAGCAGCTCGTACCACTGGCCCAGCGCCTCGTCCGGCAGACGCAGGGTCTTGCCGTAGATCTCCTCCGGCGGCTCGGTGACCCCGATGTAGTTGCCGTAGGACTTCGACATCTTCCGCTCGCCGTCGATCCCCGGCAGGATCGGCAGCGTGAGGATCGCCTGCTCCGGTTGGCCGTAGGCCGTCTGGATGTCGCGGCCGAGCAGCAGGTTGAACTTCTGGTCGGTCCCGCCGAGCTCGACGTCGGCTCTCACCGCCACCGAGTCATAGCCCTGCAGGAGCGGATAGAGCAGCTCGAGGATCGAGATCGGCGCATGCGCCGCGTAGCGCTTGGCGAAGTCGTCGCGCTCGAGGATGCGCGCGACGGTGGTCGTGCGCACGAGGTGGAAGAGCTGCTCCATCGCCATGTCGAGCCACTCGCCGTTGCGGCGCACTTCGAGATGCTCGGCGTCGAGCACCTTCAGCGCCTGCTCCTGGAAGGTCGCGGCGTTGGCGTCGATCTGCTCCCCCGACAGCACCGGGCGCGTGGCGGAACGGCCGCTGGGATCGCCGACGCGCGCGGTGTAGTCGCCGACGATCAGCACGACGGTGTGGCCCAGGTCCTGGAACTCGCGCAGCTTGCCGAGCACGACGGTGAAGCCGAGGTGGATGTCCGGCGCGGTCGGGTCGATCCCCAGCTTGACCCGCAGCGGGCGCCGCTCGCGCTCCGCCTCCGCCAGCTTGCGCTCCAAGCCGCCCGCCGGCAGCGAGTCGACGGCATTGCGCGCCAGCCAGGCAGCCTGCTCTGCGGGGGTGCGGGCGTCGGGAGTCACCGGGGCCGAATGCTAGACTGCCGGCCCGGCGAGACCCCGCCGCCACGGTCCGCCCCGCGCCGCCACCCTCCACCGCACCGGCGCCGCAGCTCCCCTGACGCATGACCGACGCGCACGGCAACACCACGACGTCGCCCCGCCCGCGTGCGAGGCTGCCGAAGCTCCACCTGCGGCGACGCCGGGACGATCCCGCCCGCCGTCGGCCGCGCATCAAGAAGCTGCGCCTGTTCTCGATCCTCGCCGGGCTCGCGCTGCTCGCGTTGGTCTCGACGATCTTCGGGATGATGATGGCGGTCGCCTCCGACCTCCCCCAGCTCGAGAACCGCGAGCAGTACGCGTCGGGCAAGAACAACTCCGTCCTGCTCGACTACCGCGGCCGCAAGCTCGGGATCCTCACCAACAACCAGAACGTGGTGCTGGTCGGGCAGTACCAGATCGCGCCGGCGATGAAGCACGCCACGATCGCGATCGAGGACAAGCGCTTCTACACGAACGCGGGCTACGACCTGAAGGGCATCGCGCGCGCGCTGTGGGCCGACGTCGGAGCCGGCGGGAGCGCGCAGGGCGCGTCCACGATCACGCAGCAGTTCGTGAAGGTCGCGCTCGAGGCGCAGGGCGAGCGCACGGTCTTCCAGAAGCTGCGCGAGGCGGCGCTCGCGTACCACCTCACGCGCAAGTGGTCGAAGGAGAAGATCCTCACCGAGTACCTCAACGCGATCTACTTCGGCAACGGCGCCTACGGGATCGAGTCGGCCGCGCGCGTGTACTTCGGCAAGCGCCACGGCTGGCAGACCGCCGGCGGCTGCGGCTCCACGCGCGCGAACATGTGCGCCTCGCAGCTGACGACCCCGGAGGCCGCGTTCCTGGCCGGGATCATCCAGTCGCCGTCCGGCTACGACCCGATCGCCCATCCGGTCGCCTCCAGAAACCGCCGCGACACGGTCCTGCGCTACATGCGCGACCAGGGCTACATCACGCCGAGCGAGTACGCCGCCGACGTCGAGGACCCGCTGCCGACGCAGGACGACCTGACGCCGCCGACGGAGAGAAGCGAGTCGCCCTACTTCACGAGCTGGGTGCGCCAGCAGGTCGTCGACCACTTCGGCCCGTTCAAGGCCTTCAGCGGCAACCTGGAGATCACCACCTCGCTCGACCTCGACCTGCAGCGCGCGGCGGAGGCGACGATCTCGCAGACGCTGCCGCCCGGCAGCGGCCTGCCGTCCGCCTCGCTCGTCGCGATCGACAACAAGACGGGCGAGGTGCGCGCGATGGTCGGCGGCTCCGACTACGCGACGAGCCCCTTCAACCTCGCGACGCAGGGCCAGCGGCAGCCGGGCTCGACGTTCAAGCCGTTCACGCTCACGGCCGCGCTGCTGTCCGGCATCTCGCCGAACTCCACCTGGAGCTCGCAGCCGAAGCAGTTCGTCGTGCCGCACAGCGGCGGCAGAGAGTTCTTCGTCGTCAGAAACTACGGCGACGAGTACTCCGGCTCGAACACGCTCGCGGGCGCGACCACCGTCTCCGACAACTCCGTGTACGCCGAGGTCGGCGTCAAGGTCGGCACGCGCAAGATCGCGCGGGTCGCGCGGCGCCTGGGGATCCGGACCTCCATCTCGACGAACTACGCGATGATCCTCGGCGGCTTGAGAGACGGCGTCACGCCGCTCGACATGGCACATGCCTACGAGACGTTCGCGACCGGCGGCAAGCGCATCTGGAATCCGAAGCTCGGCGCACCCGACAAGGGGCCGATCGGGATCCACCTCGTCCGCGACGCCGACGGCAAGGTGCTGCTGAGCAACCCGAAGACGCTCGAGCGCACGCAGGTGATCCCGGGGAACGTCGCCTCCGAAGTGACGCAGATCCTGCAGACGGTCGTCGCGTACGGCACCGGCAAGGCCGCGGCGATCCCCGGCTTCGCGGCCGGCAAGACCGGGACGACGGAGAACTACGGCGACGCCTGGTTCGTCGGCTGGAACGATCGGATGACCGTCGCGATCTGGGTCGGCTACCCGGACAGACTCGTGCCGATGCTCACCCAGTACGGCGGCGAGCCGGTCGCGGGCGGCACCTACCCGGCGTTGCTGTGGCACAACTTCATGGAGCAGGCGACGGCGATCCTCGACCAGCGCGCGGCGCTGGCGCAGGCGCTGCGCGACGGCAGAGACCCGACGACGGTCGAGACGACCACGACGCCGCAGGTCCAGTCGGCGCCGACCGCGGGGAGCACGACGACGACGGATGCGGGCTCGCCCAGCGGTGCCGCGGACGGAACGACCACCCCCTCGAACCCGGCGGGCGGCGGCACAGGCGGGACCGGCGACGGGACGGCGACGCCGCCGGCAGGCGGCGGCACCGGTACGCCGACGCCGCCGGCCGGCGGCGGGACGGGAACGCCGACCCCGCCCACGGACGGCGGCGGCGCGAGCGGGGGCGGCGCCGCGGCGCCGAGCGGCTAGCACCGTCGCGTACTGACCACCGGGACGCGATGTCCCGCTAGATTGGCGTTGTGAGAGGGGGACTCATGAGACGGGGATGTTTCGCGATGCTCGCGACCTGCTGCGCAGTGGCCGCGGCGGCGTCGACCGGCTGCGGCAGCGGCGGCGCATCGAGCTCCAGCGTCGCCGCAGAACCTGCGACGCCCACGACGACGCGCACGTTGAGCGCGGCCGAGCAGGCGCGCGCGGACCGCCGCAGGCAGCTCGCCTTGGAACGAACCTTTGCGCCCAATCCCTACCGCGAGCCGGGAGACGCCCGCCCGCATCCCCACGGCCGCATCACCCGCCTCGCCGTGCGCGAGATCAAGCGCGGCAGGGGCCCCGCGGTTCACGGCAAGGAGGTCGTGTACGTCAACTACGTGATGACGTTCTGGAAGTCCGGCAAGAAGTTCAACGAAGCGTGGGGCCCGCTCAGAGCCGAGTACCGTCCGCTGGCCGAAGACCCGTCGGGCATCCCGCGCGCCATGATCGGCATGCGGCCGGGCGGGCGCCGCGTCATATTGCTGCCGGCGCGGATCAGCCAGGCGCACGAACCGAACGGCGGCGCAGGGTACGTCGACGCGCGCGTCGACCTCGTGCTGCGCAAGATCGTCCGCTCGGGATGAGCCGCGGCGCTACCGCCGTCCCCTCAACTGGAATGCGGTAGATTGGCGACGTGAGAGGGGGACTCACTTCGCTGATCGCGTGCCTCGTGCTCGCCCTGCCGCTGGCCGGCTGCGGCGGCGGCGAGTCGTCGAGGCCGCCGCCGCCGACCACGTCGGCGAACACCACGAGGACTCCAGCGACGACGACGACGACCGCTGCCGCACCGCCGAGACCGAGGCTTGCGCCGCTGCGCTGGAGACAGCCCACCATAGGGCCGCACCACGACTACCACGTCAACCGCGTCGTGGTGCACGACGTCGCCAAGGGGAAGGGACCCAAGGTCGGCATCCACGACTACGTCCTGATGGATTACGTGCAGGGCGACTGGACGCGCGGTCTCACGATCTACGACGCGTGGGACGAGCCCGGTCCCGTCGCCGGCGTGATACTCGCGCCGATAGAAAGATGGCGCGGCCTGACGATCGGCATGAGAGGCATGCGCGTCGGCGGACGGCGGCAGATCATCGTCCCGCCGCGCCTCGGCGGCATACTGCGGGCGCACGCCGACTGGGACACCTACCTCGTGTGGGAAGTGGCGCTGCGCGGCATATACGCACGCGGCTGCGCGAACAGCGGCGAACCGTGCAGATCAGGGCCGTACTGACAGGTGCCCGCTGCCGCGGGCGCAGAAGCGCCACGGCAGCTCGACGGCCTTCGTGATCCCGATCCGCTCGCTCGCGACGAGCTCCACGTCGCTCCACGCAGCCGGACGCGGATGGATCGTCACCGGGCCGGCGCCGGTCAGCGGCGTGTCGTTCTCCCCCAGCTCGATCCCCAGCGCCTGCGTCAGCTTGCCCGGGCCGGAGCAGAGCTGCTCGGGACGATCGAGCCCGCGTCGCGCACGCATCAGCTCGATCCCCTCCAGCGGCTCCAGCGCGCGGATCAGGACCGCCGCGCCCACGCCCGCGGGCTCGCAGACCGCGTTCAGCAGCGCATGGATGCCGTAGGAGCGGTAGACGTACGCGCGTCCGGGCGGACCGAACAGCGTTCTCGTGCGGTTCGTGACGCCGACGAACGCGTGACAGGCCGGCTCGCTGTCGTGGTAGGCCTCCGTCTCGACGATCACGCCGCTCGCGCCGGCATGGACGACCACGCAGCCGACGAGCTCGCGCGCGACGTCGAGCACCGGCCGGTCGTAGAAGCGGGCGGAGAGCGGAGCGCTCACCGGGCGAGCAGCGCGCGGGCGCGCTCGAGCTGCTCCTGCACGCGGCGCAGCGAGGTGCCGCCCTCGGAGTCCTTCGACTCCAGCCACGACTCGCCCTCGAGCACGCGGTAATACTCCTCGTCGAGCAGCCCCGTGTGCTCGGCCAGCTCCTCGGGACGCAGGTCGCTGAGCGTGCGGCCGCTGTCGACGGCGCGCTTGACGAGCGCGGCGACGACGCCGTGGCACTCGCGAAACGGCATCCCGCGCCGCACGAGCAGGTCGGCGACGTCGGTCGCGGCGGGAAACTCGTCGGAGGCCGCGGCGGCCAGCCGCTCGCGGTCGAACGCGATCCCCTCGATCATCCCGGCCGCGGCCGCAAGGCACAGCTCGAGCGTGTCGACGGCGTCGAAGAGGTGCTCCTTGTCCTCCTGCATGTCCTTGTTGTAGGTCAGCGGGAGCGCGTGCATCACGCCCTGCAGCGCGACGAAGTGCCCGGCGATGCGCGGCGCCTTGGCGCGCAGCAGCTCGGCCGCGTCGGGGTTCTTCTTCTGCGGCATGATCGACGAGCCCGACGCCCACGCGTCGGAGACCTCGGCGAAGCCGAACTCGGAGCTCGACCACAGCACGATCTCGGCGCCGAGGCGGCTGAGGTGCGTGCCGCAGGTGGCCGCCGCGGCGAGGTAGTCGAGCACGAAGTCGCGGTTGGAGACGGCGTCGATCGAGTTCTCGGCCACGCCGGCGAAGCCGAGGTCGCGCGCGACCGCCCGGCGGTCGGTGTCGAAGTTGACGCCCGCGAGCGCGCCGGCGCCGAGCGGCAGTCTCGCGGTCGCGGCCTCGACCGCCGCGAAGCGCTCGAGGTCGCGCGCGAGCATCCACACGTACGCGAGCAGGTGGTGGCTGAGGTACACCGGCTGCGCGCGCTGCAGGTGCGTGTAGCCGGGCATGCGCCAGTCGAGATGGCGCTCGGCGGCGCCGACGAGCGCGCCCATGAGCTGCTTGATCGCGGTCTGCGCCGCCTGCGCGTGCGCGCGCGTGAACAGCGCCATGTCGGTCGCGACCTGGTCGTTGCGCGAGCGTGCGGTGTGCAGCTTGCCGCCGACCGGACCGGCGAGCTCGGTGACGCGCCGCTCGATCGCCATGTGGACGTCCTCGTCGTCGGGCTGGAACGGGAACGTCCCCTGCTCCAGCTCGTGGTCGACGGTGTCGAGCGCGGCCAGCAGCTCGTCGCGGTCCTCCGGGGCGACGATCCCCTGCTGGGCGAGCATGCGGGCATGGGCGCGCGAGAGGTCGACGTCGTAGGGCCCGAGCCGCCAGTCGAAGCCGATCGAGGCGTTGAGCTGGCGGAAGACGGGGTGCTGCGGCTCGCTGAAGCGGGACATCCGGCGGCGAAGGCTAGCGGCCGGCCCGGGGGGCGGGCGGGCGGGAAAGGATGTCGCGCAGCTCGGCGGCGACGCGCGCGACCTGGCCCTCGGCCATCGCCGGGAAGAACGGCAGCGCGATCGAGCGTGCGGCGACGTCCTCGCAGACGGGGAACTCGCCCTCGCGGTGGCCGAAGCGCTCGCGGTAGAAGCTCATCAGGTGGATCGCCGGCAGGTACGGCTTGCTCTGGATCCCGCGCTCGGACAGCGCGCGCACGGTCGCGTCGCGATCGACGCCGCGCGGCAGCTGCACGACGAAGACGAACCAGCCGCGCACGTCGCCGCCGAAGTCGGGGCAGGGCAGCGTCAGGTCCTCGATCCCCGCGAGCGCCTCGCGGTACCAGCCGGCAACGCGGGCGCGGTCGGCGAGCATGCCGTCGAGCCGCTCCAGCTGCACGAGCCCGATCGCCGACTGGATGTCCGTGAGGCGGTAGTTGAAGCCGAGCCGATCGTGGTCGAGCCAGCCCATGTCGGGCGCGCGGCCCTGGTTGCGCTCGGAGTCGAGCCGCTGCTTCAGCGCGGGATCGCCGAGCGTCACCATCCCGCCCTCCCCCGTCGTCAGCTGCTTGTTGGCGTAGAAGCCGAACACGGCCGGATGGCCGCGCCCGCCGACCGGCACGCCGTCGGCGTGCGTCGCGCCGAGCGCCTCGCAGGCGTCCTCGACGATCGGCAGGCCGATCGCCTCGAACGCCGGCAGGTCCGCCGGGAAGCCGAAGATGTGCACCGGCAGCAGCGCCTTCGTGCGGTCGGTGACCGCGGCTCGCGCGGCGTCCGGGTGGAGGTTGAGCGTCACCGGATCGATGTCGGCGAACACCGGCCGGGCACGCTCGAACAAGACCGCGTTGGCGGAGGCGACGAACGAGAACGGGCTCGTGACGACCTCGTCTCCCTCCTCCACCCCGACCGCGCGCAGCGCCAGGTGCAGGCCGGCCGTGCCAGACGAGACCGCGCTCGCAAACGGCACGCCGAGCCGCTGCGCGAACGCCCGCTCGAACGCCGGCACGCGCGGGCCGAGCGACAGCTGCCCGGAGCGCAGCACCTCGACGACCGCGGCTTCCTCCTCCTCCCCGAGGACCGGTTGGGCGAGCGGGATCACGTGGCGCTGCGGACCCGGCCGGGCTGGATCGCGTACTCGAGCGAGTCGACGAGCGCGTCCCACGAGGCCTCGATCACGTTCTCCGAGACGCCGATCGAGCCCCACACGTCGTGGCCGTCGGAGGCGTCGAGCAGCACGCGCGTGACCGCCTCGGTGCCCTTCGTCTCGTCGAGGATGCGGACCTTGAAGTTCACGAGGCCGGTGTCGCGCAGCTCCGGGTGGCTCTCGCCGATCGCCGATCGCAGCGCGTTGTCGAGCGCATGGACGGGGCCGTTGCCCTCGCCGGTGCGCACGTAGCGCTCGCCGTTGGCGAAGATCTTGATCGTCGCCTCGGTCTCGACCTTGCCGTCGGCGCGCTTCTCGACGATCACGCGCCACGACTCGAGCCGGAACAGCGGCTCGTAGTCGCCCGACTCCTGGCGCAGCAGCAGCTCGAACGAGCCGTCGGCCGCCTCGAAGTGATAGCCGCGGTGCTCCAGCTCCTTCACGCGCTCGACCACGTGGCGGGCCGCGTCGTCGTCGAGTCTGATGCCGGCCTGCTCGGCGCGCGCGAGCACCGTCCCCTTGCCCGACAGCTCGGAGATCAGCAGCTCGCGGCTGTTGCCGACGAGCGCCGGGTCCATGTGCTCGAACGTCGTCGGATCGGCGAGCACGCCGGCGACGTGCATGCCGCCGCCGTGCGCGAAGGCGTTCTTGCCGACGTAGGGCTGGTTGGGATCCGGATTGCGGTTGAGCAGCTCGTCGAGATAGTGCGCCGTCTCGGTGAGCGTCGCGAGCCGATCGGGCGGGAGGCAGTCGTAGCCGAGCTTCAACTGCAGGTTCGGAACGATCGAGCAGAGGTTCGCGTTGCCGCAGCGCTCGCCGTAGCCGTTCATCGTGCCCTGCACGTGGGTGGCGCCGGCGCGCACCGCGGCGAGCGAGTTGGCGACCCCGCACTCGAGGTCGTTGTGGTTGTGCGTGCCGACGCGCACGCCGGTGTCGGCGAGGTGGGCGACGACGTCGGCGATCGTCTCGGCGATCTGCTCCGGCAGCGAGGCGCCGTTCGTGTCGCACGGGACGACCGTCTCCGCGCCGGCCTCGGCCGCCGCGCGCAGGCAGCGCAGCGCGTAGTCGCGGTCGTCCCGCCAGCCGTCGAGCGCGTGCTCGCCGTCGTAGACGACGCGCTTGCCCTGCGCGACGAGGAACGCGACCGACTCCTCGATCATGCGCAGGTTCTCGTCGCGGTCGACCTTCACGACCTTCTCCAGGTGCAGCGCCCAGGTCTTGCCGACGAGCGTCACGACCGGGGCGAAGCAGTCGGCCAGCACGCGCAGCGCCGGATCCTCCTCGGCTCTCAGCTCGCGCCGGCGCGTCATCCCGAAGGCGGCGATCTCGGCCGTCGAGAAGGTCTCGCGCGCGAGCAGCTCGAACAACTCGAGCTCCTTCGGGTTCGAGGTCGGGAAGCCGGCCTCGATCGTATGGATGCCGAGCGCGTCGAGCCTGTGCGCGACGCGCAGCTTCTCCTCCGCGGACAGCGACATCCCCTCCCCCTGCATGCCGTCGCGGAGGGTCGTGTCGTAGAGCTGGATCGTCGTCATGGAAGTGAATCCTCTCGTTCGGTGCGGGCGAAACGCGGGCAGCAGCCGTGGCGCGCGTCAGCGCGTGCCGGCCGCCCCGGTAATTCGCCCGCCGAACGAGAGCCGCGACATGCCTACGCCGCGGCCTTGGGGGTTTCGACCGAGATGACGTCGTTCCACTTCGTGTAGCGCGGATCGCGGCCGTGCAGCGCGTCGAGGAAGACCTTCTGCAGCTGCGTCGTGATCGGGCCGCGCACGCCGTCGCCGACGACGTGGTCGTCGATCTCGCGGATCGGCGTCAGCTCGGCGGCGGTGCCGGTCATGAACAGCTCGTCGGCCAGCGTCAGCTCGGCGCGCGCGAGGTTGCGTTCGACGACCTCGAAGCCCTCGTCGCGCGCGATCTGCATGACCGCGTCGCGATTGATGCCGTCGAGGATCCCCGCCGTCTGCGGCGGTGTGTAGATCACGCCTCTCATGACCACGAACAGGTTCTCGCCCGTGCCCTCGGAGACGAAGCCCTGCGCGTCGAGCAGGATCGCCTCTTCGTAGCCGGCTCTCACGCTCTCGATCTTCGCGAGCACGCTGTTCAAGTACTGCCCGCTCGCCTTCGCGTGCGGAATCAGCGAGTCGGAGCTGATGCGCCGCCAGCTGGAGACCTTCGCCCGCACGCCCTTCTCGAGCGCGCCGTCGCCGAGGTAGGCGCCCCACGGCCACGCCGCGATCACGACGTCGATCGGCGCGTCGAGCGGGTTCAGGCCCATCGGCCCCGCTCCGCGGAAGACGAGCGGGCGGATGTAGCAGGACGGCAGCTCGTTGCGGGCAACCACCTCGTGCGTCGCCTGGCGGATCTCCTCGCGCGTGTAGGGGATCGGCATGTAGTAGAGCTCGGCCGACTTGAACAGCCGCTCGATGTGCTCGCGATGCCGGAAGATCGCCGGGCCGCGCTCGGTCTCGTAGGCCCGCTCGCCCTCGAACACGCCCGTCCCGTAGTGCAGGCAGTGCGTCAATACGTGAACCTTCGCGTCCTCCCAGGCGACGAGCTCTCCGTTCATCCAGATGAGGTCCGCTTGGTCCACGATGACTCCTTAGAGATGGTTCGACACGGCTCGGGCGGCCTCGTCCGTGGTTGCGCTGCCGCCCAGGTCGCGCGTGCGCAGCCCCTCGGCGAGCGCACGATCGACGGCCGATTCTACCGCCGCGGCCTCGTTCGCCATACCGAGTCCGTGCCGCAGCATCAGCGCGGCCGACAGGAACATCGCCAGCGGGTTCGCGATTCCCTGCCCGGCGATGTCGGGAGCCGAGCCGTGCACGGGCTCGAACAGGCCGGGTCCGTCGCCCCCCAGCGAGGCGCTCGGCAGCAGGCCGATCGAGCCGGTCAGCATCGCCGCCTCGTCGCTGAGGATGTCGCCGAACATGTTCTCGGTGACGATCACGTCGAAGTCGGCCGGGTTGGAGATCAGCTGCATCGCGGCGTTGTCGACGAGCACGTGCTCCAGCTCCACGCCGGGAAACTCCTCGGCGTGGAGGCGGGTGACGACCTCGCGCCAGAGGCGGCTCGACTCCAGCACGTTCGCCTTGTCGACGCTCGTGACCTTGCGTCTGGCGGCCTGGAAGCCCGCGCGCGCGATCCGCTCGATCTCCTCGACGCTGTAGATGCACGTGTCGTAGGCGGTGTCGCCGTCGCGGCCGCGTCTGCCGAAGTAGAGCCCGCCCGTCAGCTCGCGCATCACGAGCAGGTCGGTGCCCTCGATCACCTCGCGCTTGAGCGGGCTGGCGTCGTAGAGCGCCGGCAGCGGGCGCACCGGGCGCAGGTTGGCGTACAGCCCGAGCGCCTTGCGCAGCCCGAGCAGCCCCTGCTCGGGGCGCGGCTTGGAGGGATCGGTCGTGTCCCACTTCGGCCCGCCGACCGCCGCCAGCAGCACCGCGTCGGCGCGCTTGCAGGCGGCCTCGACCGCGTCGGTGAGCGCAACGCCGTGCGCGTCGATCGAGCAGCCGCCGAACAGGTGCTGCTCGAAGCTGAAGTCGCCGAGCCTGCTGAGCAGCTCGACCGTCGGCGCGGTGATCTCGGGGCCGATGCCGTCGCCCGGCAGGAGCGCGATCGTCTTCGTCATGTGAGGGGCGGGCTTTCGTTAGAGGGCGGTGGTGACCGGGCCGGAGCGCTCGCGCTCCTGCTCGTAGGCCTCGATCTCGACGGCGCTCTGGAGCGTCATCGCGATGTCGTCGAGACCGTTCAACAGGCGGTGGCGGATGTCCTGGTCGATCTCGAACGGGAACTCCCGCCCGTCGGCGCGGACGACCTGGTCGACGAGGTCGACCTCGGCCTCGCCGGCCGCCGCGACCGCCGTGCACTGCTCCTCGGTGAGCGCCACCGGCAGCAGCCCGATCTTCGTGCAGTTCGAGTAGAAGATGTCGGCGAAGCTCTCGGCGACGACCGCCTGGAAGCCGTAGTCCTGCAGCCCCCACGGGGCGTGCTCGCGACTCGACCCGCAGCCGAAGTTCCTGCCGGTGACGAGGATCGGATGGCGCGGCAGCTCCCAGCCGTCCTCCTTCGCCCAGTCGAAGAACAGGAACTCGCCGAAGCCGGTCCGCTCGACCCGCTTGAGGAACTGCTTGGGCATGATCTGGTCGGTGTCGACGTCGTCGCGGTCGAGCACGCTGACCTGCCCGCGGATTCTGGTGATCTTGTCCATGGCGGGCTCCTAGCTCCAGCTGCGGATGTCGACGAAGCGGCCCTCGATCGCCGCGGCCGCGGCCATCTGCGGCGAGACGAGGTGCGAGCGGGCGCCGCGGCCCTGGCGCCCCTCGAAGTTGCGGTTCGAGGTCGAGGCGACGCGCTCGCCCGGCGCCGCGATGTCCGGGTTCATGCCGAGGCACATCGAGCAGCCGGCGACGCGCCAGTCGAAGCCGGCCGCCTTGAAGATCTCGTCGAGGCCCTCCCGCTCCGCCTGCGCTCTGACCTGCTGCGAGCCGGGCACGACCATCGCGTTGACGTGCGAGGCGACCTTGCGGCCCTTGACGACCTCGGCGGCGGCGCGCAGGTCGCCGATGCGGCTGTTCGTGCAGGAGCCGATGAACACGCGGTCGAGCTTGATCTGCTCGATCGGCGTGCCGGCCTCCAGGCCCATGTACTGCAGCGCGCGCTCGTGGCCCTCGCTCTGCGGCTCGGGCACCGCGTCGGTGACGGCGGCGACCATGTCGGGCGAAGTCCCCCACGTGACCTGCGGGCTGAGCGCCCCCGCGTCGACGACGACCTCTCTGTCGAACGCGGCGCCCTCCTCGGTCCGCAGCGTGCGCCAGTGCGCGACGGCCTCGTCGAAGTCCTTGTCCCGCGGCGCGGCGGGCCGGCCCTCGACCCACTCGAACGTCGTCTCGTCCGGCGCGACCATGCCCGCGCGGCCGCCGGCCTCGATCGTCATGTTGCAGACGGTCATGCGGCCTTCCATCGAGAGCGCCTCGATCGCCGGGCCGGCGTACTCGACGACGTAGCCGGTCGCGCCGGCGGTCGTGATCTGCCCGATCGTGCCGAGGATCAGGTCCTTGGCGGTGACGCCGAAGCCGAGCTCGCCGTCGTAGCGGATCAGCATCGACTTCGGCTTGTGCTGGACGAGGCACTGCGTCGCCAGCACGTGCTCGACCTCGCTCGTGCCGATGCCGAAGGCGAGCGCGCCGAAGGCGCCGTGCGTGGCGGTGTGCGAGTCGCCGCAGACGATCGTCATGCCGGGCTGGGTCACGCCGAGCTCCGGGCCGATCACGTGCACGATCCCCTGGCGGTCGGAGCCGAGCGAGTAGACCGGCACGCCGAACTCCGCGCAGTTGCGCTCGAGCGTCTCGACCTGCACGCGGCTGAGCTCGTCCTTGATCAGTCTCGCGACCGGCGTGCCGTCCGTCGGCGTGTTGTGATCGGCCGTCGCGAGCGTGCGGTCGGGCCGGCGGACCTTGCGGCCGGCGAGCCGCAGCCCGTCGAACGCCTGCGGGCTCGTGACCTCGTGGACCAGGTGGAGGTCCACGTAGAGCAGGCCGGAGGCCACCTCGTGGGCGGCCCAGATCTTGTCGAACAGGGTGCTCGGCATGGGTGGGCTCCTTGATCTAGCTACGTCGCAGACCTGCGGAGACAACCGCGAGCAGCGACGCCTCCTCGGATCCGGGGTTCTCGAAGTGGTGGGGCAGGTCGGCGTCGAAGGTCACGCAGTCGCCCTCCGCGAGCTCGTGCGCGGCGCCGTCGCAGTGCAGGATCACGCGGCCCGCCTCGACGAGCGTCGTCTCGCGGCTGCCCGGCTCGTGCATCGGCGGATCGCCGGGGCCGCCGGTGGCCGCGCCCGGCGCGAGCACATGCCGCGAGAGCTCGGCGCGCTGGCCCGGCAGCGGAGCAGTCAGCACCTCGTAGCGGTGGCCTCCGACCTGGGTCGGGCCCCGCCGCCGCTCGTCGGCGCGCACGATCGTGACGGCGCCGTCCTCATCCAGGCGCAGCAGCTGCGAGAGCCGCAGGTCGAGGCCGGCGGCGATGCGCGTCGCGACCTGCAGCGTCGGGCTCGTCTCCCCCCGCTCGACCTGGCTCAGCATCGGCGCGCTCACGCCGCAGCGCTCGGCGAGGTCGCGCAGCGAGAGGCCCATCGCCTCGCGCAGAGCGCGGACGCGGCCGCCGATGGCGGCGACGAAGGCGGCGTCGACGTCGTTCATTACGATCGTACGTTATCACGTACAGCCGTATTGGTAAGGCGTCACGCCTACCATGACGAGAATGCATCGACCTGATGTGCTCGTGCTCGGGGCTGGGGGCACAATCGGGGGCGCGTGGATGGGCGGCCTGCTGGCGGGAATTGCCGGCGAGACCGGCATCGACTTTGCCACCTGCGAGCACATCGTCGGCACTTCGGCCGGCTCGATGGTGGCGGCGGACCTGCTGGCGGGGATGGAGCCGCGCACCTCCGCCTCCTCCCCCGCCGGGAACGGCGCCCTGCTGGACGACGACGCGGTCGCACGCGAGCTGTTGCTGGCCGGCGACGCTGACGGTCGAGCGGCTGCCGGCGCAGACCGGGACCGCCGCCTGCGCGCACGCGCGCGACGCGCCGGCGCCGGGCTCGCGTCCGCGGCTGGAAGCTCGCTCGCGCCGCTCGCGCTCTCGCTCGGGCGGACGCCTGGCGCGTTCGTCCGTGCCGCCGCGCTCGCGCGCATCGAGGAGCCGCCGCGCGCGCTCGACGATCTCCGCGCACGCATCGCGCGCCACGGGCTCGACTGGGACGGCCGCCTGCGGATCGCCTGCGTCAACCGCACGAGCGGCCGGCGCGTGGTATTCGGCGCCCCGGGCGCCCCGGCGGCGACGGTCGCCGAGGCAGTCCAAGCCTCATGCAGCATCCCGGGCGTTTTCCGGCCGGTGCGGATCGGCGAAGACGACTACGTGGACGGCGCCGTCTGGAGCCCGACGAACATGGATGCCGCTCCGGTCGGACGCGACACACACGTGCTCTGCCTCGCACCGATGGGCGGTCCGCTCGGGAGCCGCGAGCGGCATCCCGCCGTCCGCGCCGCGACGACCGCCGCCCTGCGGCTTGAGACGCTCGCGCTCCAGCGCCGCGGTGCGCATGTGACGGTGGTGCTGCCCGGGCCGGCCGACCCGTCAGAGCACGCGCGCATCACCGGCTTCCGCCAAGGCCGCACCTTGGCGCGCAGCGGCTGAGCGGCGAGATCCAATGCATCATGTGTTGAGAAGGTGGCGAGACGGTCGTACGATCGCCTCGCCAGTCAGCAAAGGTTGCTTCGGGCGGGCTCGGAGCTGACTCCCGCCCGAAGCGTTGTGGTGTATCGCCAGTCGACTGCTACCTCGCCAGACGGCCTATGACCATCATGGCGAGGAGCAGTGCGACTGCGAGTACAGCTACAGATGTAGCCAAACGGCTCTCCTTTCCGTGGGGAGCTTTCAGTCAGCTCCGTGCTGACAGCCGGAAGGGAGAGCGCGACCACCACGCTCGAATGGTCGAACGGGCGGCCGCGACAGCTCTACGCGCAATTGCGGATGTTCAGCGCAGGCCCGGCGACGAAGCGACCGCTACGGCGTCGAGATCCGCGACGCCTTCGCCGCCTCGGCCGTGAGGTCCGCCGCCTGGTCCGCGACCGAGCGGCGGCGCACCGCGTTCGAGAGCGCGCGGACGTAGGCGCGGCCGGCCGCCTCGATGATGTCCGTCGAGACGCCCTGCCCCGCGCCCGTCACGCCGCCGAGCTCCAGCACGACGGAGGTCTCGCCGAGCGCGTCCTGGCCGCCGGTGACGGCGTCGACGCGGAACTCGCGCAGTCTCGCCTCGACCCCGGTCGCGACGTTGATCGCGTGGAAGACCGCGTCGACCGGGCCGTCGCCCGTGAACGATCCGGTCGCCTCGCTGCCGTCCGGCAGGGAGACGCCGACGGTCGCATGCGGCGGCCGTCTCGACGAGGCCTCGACCTCGAACCACTCGAGCGCGTACGCGGGAATCTCCTCGCGCAGCTCGTCGGTCACGAGCGCCTCGAGGTCCATCGCGGTGACCTGCTTCTTCTTGTCCGCGATCTCCTTGAAGCGCTTGAACGCGGTGTTGAGGACCTGGCCGTCGACCTCGAAGCCCAGCTCCGCCAGCGCCTGCCGCAACGCGTGGCGGCCCGAGTGCTTGCCGAGCACGAGCGAGTTCGCGTCCAGCCCGACGGTCGTCGCGTCCATGATCTCGTAGGTCGTGCGCTCCTTGAGGACGCCGTCCTGGTGGATGCCCGACTCGTGCGCGAACGCGTTGCGCCCGACGACCGCCTTGTTCGGCTGCACGGGGTAGCCCGTGAGGCGCGAGACGAGCCGCGAGCTGCGCGAGATCTCCTGCGTGACGGCGCCGGTGTGCAGGCCCACGTCGGCCTGCCGCGTGTGCAGGAGCATGATCAGCTCCTCCGTCGAGGCGTTGCCGGCGCGCTCGCCGATCCCGTTGATCGCCGTCTCCACCTGACGCGCGCCGGCGAGCACGCCCGCGAACGAGTTCGCGACCGCGAGGCCGAGGTCGTCGTGGCAGTGGACCGAGACGACGACGTCGCGCAGCCGCGGCACGAGCGCGTAGAGGCGCTCGATGAAGGCCGTGAACTCGTGCGGCATCGTGTAGCCGACCGTGTCGGGGAGGTTGATCGTCGTCGCGCCCTCCTCGATCGCCGCCTGGATCACCTCGGCGGTGAACTCGACGTCGGCGCGCGTGCAGTCCATCGGGGAGAACTCGATGTCGTCGAGATAGCCCTTCGCATGGGCGACGGCGGCGCGTGCCAGCCCCAGCACGTCGGCGCGCGTCGACTGCAGCTGGTGCTCGATGTGGATGTCCGACGTCGAGACGAACGTGTGGATGCGCGGACGGTCCGCGTCCTTGAGCGCGTTCCAGGCCGCATCGATGTCGGCCACGTGCACGCGCGCGAGCCCGGCGATCACCGGCGGCGGGGTGGTGGCGGACCCCAAGTCAGCGCGTGCGATCGCCTGGACGGCCTCGAAGTCGCCCGGGGAGCTGATCGGGAAGCCGGCCTCGACGATGTCGACGCCGAGCCGCGCGAGCTGGTGCGCGATCTCCAGCTTCTCGCTCGTGTTGAGCGAGATGCCGGGCGACTGCTCGCCGTCGCGCAGCGTCGTGTCGAAGATCAGTACGCGGTTCGGGTCCTGCTCTGAAGAGGTCATGTCGTCGTCCTATTCGGCTCGGATGCTTCGATTCTTCTCGTTGGGTTTGCGGCTACCTGCGGCCGCCACGCGCTATTCCCCCCGAGGGGGGAGGAGAAGAAGTCGAAGGGCGAGCTGGCGCGACATGTGCGAGATCAGCCTACCAGGCGCTCCGGCGGCGACGATAGGCTCGCGCCCACATTCGCCGCAAGGCACCGGCCCGGCGGCGGCGTCCTGACGTTCACGGCCACCGGCTGAGGAGCGGCGAAGGGCGGACGGGGCGCCTCCCGTCCGCCCGCGCGTCGCGCTACCAGCGCTCGCCGTGCAGGTGTGCGGGCGCGTGCTCGACCGGCATCTCCAGCAGCCCCGGCGGCGAGACCTCGGTGTAGGGCTTGCGCCGGAAGAAGTCGCGATACGGGATCGTCGCGAACAGCATCGCGACGAAGCCGAGCAGCAGGCCGCCGATGCCGATCACGATCGGCACCTCGATCCCGAGGAACGGCGGCGAGTAGTTGAAGTCCTTCTGCGAGTAGTCGTGCGCCGCCTTGCCGAAGATGTAGGCCAGCATCACGAAGCCGAGCAGCGGGACGACGCCCGCGAACAGGAAGTTGCGCACGCTCTTCGTCAGCTCGCGGCGGAAGTAGACGATGCACGCCAGGCCCGTGAAGCCGTAGTAGAAGCAGATCGCGAAGCCGAGCGCCGAGATCGAGTCGCCGAGCACGTTCTGCGCCGGGTTGAAGGCCATGATGAGGATCGTCCAGACGATCGACATGGCGCCCATCCAGAGCGTCGAGAAGGCCGGCGTGAGGTAGCGCGGGTGCACCTCCGCGAAACGCCCCGGGATCGCACGCTTGCGCGCCATCGAGAGGGTCGTGCGCGCGGTCGGCAGGATCGTCGTCTGCGTCGAGGCTGAGGCGGACGTCAGCACCGCGAGGATCAGCAGCTTGTCCCACGGCGAGCTGAAGACCTGTCCGCCGAGCACGCTCAGCACGTCGTCGGAGTTGTCGCTCAGCAGCTTCGTGCCGCCATAGGCCTGCGCCGCGGTCGAGACGACGAGGTAGATCAGCACGAGCAGGATCGTCGAGACGACCGCGGCGCGGCCGGGCCCCTCGTTCTTGTCCTCGGACTCCTCGTTGACGGTGACGGCCGAGTCCCACCCCCAGTAGATGAACACGCCGAGCAGCACGCCGTCGATCAGCGCGCTCCAGCCGAGGTCGAACGGGTTGAACCACGACAGCTGCGGCGTGATCGAGTTCGCCGGGTTGCCGGTGTAGACCTTGACGAGCGCGACGACGGCGAACAGCGCGAGGATCACGACCTCGGCGGAGAGCAGCGCGGTCTGCACGCGCGCGGACAGCTCGATGCCGCGCCAGCAGATCCACGTCATCAGCGCGATCCAGCCGACCGCGAGGATGATCTGCCCGGCGTTCGAGTTGGCGGCCGAGTCCCAGCCGAACAGCAGGAACGTGTACTTCGCCGCGATCTGCGCGAGCGCCGCCATCACGATGATGTCGGCGACGACGATCGCCCAGCCGTTGACCCAGCCGAGGTGCGGGCCCATCGCGCGGCGCACCCACGCGAACGTCGTGCCGGGGTCCGGGTCGGCCTTGTTCAGGTAGCGGTACGCACCCGCGATGAACAGCATCGGCACGAACGAGACGAGCAGCACCGCCGGGGCGTGCGTGCCGACGCCGGCGACCGCGACGATGAAGCCCAGCGTCGCCGCGAGCGAGTAAGCGGGCGCCGTCGAGGCGACGCCGATGACGAGATTCGAGAGGTAGCCGAGGGCGCCCTCCTTCAGCTTGGCCGGCTCGCCGCCCGCGACCGGCTGGGACACCGCAGCACTCTCCACCTCAGCCTCCTCGTCCGAATGGGCGTATGGCCATTGTGGCACCGGTGAAGGTGGTCAAACCATCGATTTACAGCGCGAATCGGCCCGAATGCTGCAGCGGCGTGCGCCGCCGCGTACAAAGCGCTTCCGCCCTCCGGCGATCGCGGGCGAACGCCTGCGGGCGACGTTACAAGGTGACGGCGCGGCCGGTGACGAAGCCGTCGGTGGCGACGATCGCGTCGACGACGGCCTGCGGCACGGGCGCGTCGCTCGTGACCGCCATCACCGCGACGCCGCTGCCGTCGTCGCCCGCCTCGCGGCCGACCGCCGCGGAGACGATGTTGACGCCGTGGTCGCCGAAGGCCGCCCCCACGCGGCCGATCATGCCGGGCATGTCGCGGTAGCGGAACAGCGCGACGTTGTCCTCGAGCTGGAGGTCGAAGCGCTGATCCCACGCTTCCAGCAGATGCGGACGGTTCAGACGGCCGAAGGTCGTGCCGACGACGCGCGTGCGCGTCTCGCCGCCGACGATCGTCACGCGCACGAGGTCGGTGAAGTCGCGCGCGGTCGTGCGCTTCGTCTCGGCCACCTCGATGCCGCGCTCCTCCGCCAGGCCCGGGGCGTTGACGGCGTTGACGTCCTCCTCGACGTGCCCGCCGAGCACGCCCATCAGCACGGCGACCGACAGCAGGCGCGTGTCGCGCTCCCCTATCCGCCCAAGGTACTCGACCTCGACGCGGTCGACCGAGGACGCCTCCGCGAGCGAGACGGCGAGGCGCCCGAGCTGGCGGCACAGCGGCACGAACGGGCCGAGCACCTCCATGTCGGCCGGCGAGATCGCGGGGATGTTGACGGCCGTCGTGACGACCCCGCCGGGCGTGAGCGCGGCGATGATCTGCTCCGCCGTCTGCGCCCCGGCGCGGTCCTGCGCCTCGGTCGTCGAGGCGCCGAGGTGGGGCGTGACGACGACGTTGTCGTAGCCGTCGAACAGCGGGTAGTCGGTGATCGGCTCACTCGGGAAGACGTCGAGCGCGGCGCCCGCGACCTTGCCGGAGTCGAGCGCGTCCTTGAGTGCCGCGTCGTCGACCAGCTCGCCGCGGGCGCAGTTGATGACGCGCACGCCGTCCTTCATCTGCGCGAAGGCGCCGGCGTCGAGGAAGCCGCGCGTCTCGGGCGTGACCGGCAGGTGGATCGTGACGAAGTCCGCCTTCGCGTAGACCTCGGCCGGGCTCTCGGCCTTCTCGGCGCCGAGCTCGCGGTAGCGCTCGGCGGAGACGAACGGGTCGTACGCGACCACGTACATGCCGAAGCCGCGCGCGCGCTGCGCGACCAGCTGGCCGATGCGGCCGAAGCCGACGATCCCGAGCGTCTTCTCGTAGACCTCGACGCCGTTGAACTTCGAGCGCTCCCACTTGTGGTCGGTCAGCGAGGCGTGCGCCTGCGGGATCTTGCGCGCGAGCGCGAGCAGCAGCGCGAAGGTGTGCTCCGCGGCCGTGACGACGTTCGACTGCGGCGCGTTGACGACGATCACGCCGCGCTTGGTCGCGGCCGGGACGTCGACGTTGTTGACGCCGACGCCGGCGCGGCCGATGACCTTGAGCTTGGAGCCGAGCTCGATCAGCTCCTCGGTCATCTTCGTCGCCGAGCGGATCAGGATGCCGTCGTACTCGGGCAGCCGCTCGCGGAACTGCTCGTCGCTCCAGTCGGCGCCAAGGTCGACGTCGAAGCGCTCGCGCAGCAGCTCGACGCCGGACTCGGCGATCTGCTCCTTGACGAGGATGCGCGGTCTGTCGCTCATGCGGCCGAGGCGGCCGCCGGCACGCCGGCCTCGAGGAAGACCTTCTGGGCGGCGCCGACGCCGGCGCCTTGCTCGATCGGGTAACCGAGCTCGGCGAGCGTCATCTCCAGCCCCGACAGGGACGTGAGGATGTCGAAGCCGCCGAAGTAGCCGCAGTGGGCGATCCGCAGGATCTTGCCCGACAGCTGGGACTGCCCGCCGTTGGCGGTGATGCCGTAGCGGTCACGCAGGATCTTCGGCACGGCCTTGCCGTCGATCGACTCGGGCAGCGCGATCGCGGTGACGACGTTCGAGCGCTCGTCGGGATCGCCGTAGAGCTCCAGGCCGAGCGCCTGCGCACCGGCGCGCGTGGCGCGCGCGAGCAGCGCATGGCGCTCCCACACGTTCTCGATCCCCTCGTCCTCGATCATCCCGAGCGAGACGTCGAGCGCGGCCAGCAGCGTCACCGGCGGCGTGAACGGGCTGTTCGGCGGGTCCTTGCGCTGCTGCTTGGCGGTCGCGACCCAGTCGAAGTAGTAGCGCCCGCCGGCCTTCGCCTCGGCGGCGTCGAGCGCGCGCTGCGAGACGGACGCGAACGCGAGGCCCGGCGGGATCATCAGCGCCTTCTGCGAGCCGGCGACGACGACGTCCACCCCCCACGCGTCCTGCTCGAGCGTGGCGGCGGCGAGGCCGGAGACGGCGTCGACGCACAGCAGCGCGCCCTTCTCGCGCACGACCGCGGCGATCGCCTCGATGTCGTGGACGATGCCGGTCGAGGTCTCCGACAGCGTCGCGTAGACGACCTCGACGCCCGGGTTCGCGTCGAGCAGCCGGCCGATCTCCTGCGGGTCGAGGCGCACGCCCCAGCCCGGCTCGTACCTGACGAGGTCGGCGCCGTAGGCCTCGCACAGCTCGATCCAGCGCTCGCCGAACTTGCCGGCCGCGCACGCGAGCGCCTTCGTGCCGGGGCGCACGAGGTTCGCGACGGCGGAGTCCATCGCGCCCGAGCCGCTCGCGGCGAACAGCAGCACGTCGTTCTGCGTGCGGAAGACCTGCGGCAGCCGCTCGAGCACGCGGGCGTACAGCTCCACGCCGGCCGGCGCGCGGTGGTAGAGCACCGGCTCGGCCATCTTGGCGAGCACCTGCGGCGGCACGGGCGTCGGCCCGGCCGTCATCAGGATCTGCTTGGTGAAGGGGTTGATCGTCATCGGCGGCGAGGGCAAGGGTAGCGAGCCGCGGGCTCAGCCCTCGCCGAACTCGGCGTCGTCGATCCAGGACATCATCGCGCGCAGCTTTCTGCCCTCGACCTCGACCTGGTGCCCGGCCTGCTCGGCGCGCATGCGGTCGAAGTTCTCCTGGCCGGCGCGCACCTCGGCGATCCACTCGCGCGCGAACTCGCCCGACTGGATCTCCTTGAGGATGTCTCTCATCGCCTGGCGCGACTCGGCGCCGATCACGCGCCTGCCGCGCGTGATGTCGCCGTACTCGGCCGTGTTGGAGATCGAGTAGCGCATCCCGGCGATGCCCTTCTCGTACATCAGGTCGACGATCAGCTTCAGCTCGTGCAGCACCTCGAAGTACGCCAGGCGCGGGTCGTAGCCGGCCTCGACGAGCGTCTCGTAGCCGGCGCGCACCAGCTCGGAGGTGCCGCCGCAGAGGACGGCCTGCTCGCCGAACAGGTCGGTCTCGGTCTCCTCGCGGAACGAGGTCTCGATCACGCCGCCGCGCGTGCAGCCGATGCCCTTCGCGTAGGCGAGCGCGAGTCTCAGCGCGTTGCCGGTCGCGTCCTGGTGCACGGCGACGAGGCCGGGGACGCCGCTGCCCTCGGTGAACTGGCGGCGCACGAGGTGGCCGGGGCCCTTCGGCGCGACGAGCGCGACGTCGACGTCGGCCGGGGGCTCGACCTCGCCGTAGTGGATCGAGAAGCCGTGTCCGAACAGCAGCAGGTTGCCGGCGCCGATCCCGTCCCTGATCTCGTTCCAGACGTCGCGGTGGCGCTCGTCCGGGACGAGGACCATCACGACGTCGCCGCGGCTGGCGGCCTCGACCGGCTCGAGCACCTCGAGCCCTCTGCTCTGCGCCTTCTCGACCGACGCCGAGCCGCTGCGCAGGCCTACGACGACGTTCACGCCGGAGTCCTTGAGGTTCAGCGCGTGGGCATGGCCCTGCGAGCCGAAACCGATGATGGCGACGGTCTTGCCGTCGAGGAGCGTGAGGTCAGCGTCGTCGTCGTAGAACATGGCGCGGCAGGCTACCGGAAGCGGCGCCGCCGACCCCTGCTCATGGCAGACTGGCTGCGTGGCCAGTTCTGGAATCGACGACGGGTACTTCCCGCGCGGCAGCTCGGTCTTGCGCCAGGTCCACGAAGAGCGCCTCGTCGGCCTCTTCTTCGGGCAGCGGGCGCTCGCGATCGGGGCGCTGCACCCGGTCAACTACACCGGCACGAGCCAGTCGACCGGCGGGCGCGAGCGGCCGTTCCGGCGCCTCGTGCGCACCGCCAACGACTTCGAGGCGATCTTCTTCGGCACGCGCGCCGAGGCGGACAAGGTGCTGGCGAAGGTCCACACGCTGCACCGGCGCGTGCGCGGGTCGCTCGGCGAGGACGCCGGCCCCTTCCCCGCCGGCACGCCGTACGACGCGTTCGACCCCGAGCTGATGCTGTGGACCGTGGCCGTGACGGCCGAGTCGGCGCTGTACTTCTACGAGCTGTTCGTGCGGCGGCTGAGCGACTGGGAGCGCGACGCGTTCTGGCTCGACTACGTGCGCTTCGGCGAGCTGTTCGGGATGCCGCGCGCGGTCGCGCCGCCGACGTGGGCCGCGTTCAGCGCGTGGTGGGACGCGAAGCTTGCGGGCGATCAGCTGCACCTGACCGACGAGGCGCGGCGCACCGGCGCTTTCGTCGCGTTGGAGATCCCGATGCGAGCGATCGACCAGCCGGCGAAGAAGCTGCACGACCTCGTGATGCTCGGTTCGCTGCCGCCGCAGGTACGGGAGCTGTACGGCATGACGTGGTCGTCCACGCAGGCGCGGGCGTTTCCGCTGGCGGTCGCCGCTGTGCGCGGGTTGCGGAGGGTCATGCCGGACGCGGTGCGCCACGGCAGCTGCGCGCGCAACTTCGCGCTCGTGGAGGCGACCGAGCGCCGACGGATCGAGCGCGGCAGGCCCACTCCGCAGCTGCCGCCGCTGCCGCGTCGTCAGGCCTCTGCGGCGGCGACGAGCGCGAGCGCCGGCAGCGCCAAGGAGCCGTCGGGCGCCGCGTAGGGCTCGGTCGCCGCCGTCAGGCGCTCCAGCAGATCCGCTCGCTGACGCTCGTCGAGCGGGTCGACGACATCGGCGAACTGCGGCGAGAGATCGCGCGTGGCGGCGACGAAGTCGTCGAGGTCCTCGTAGCGGATCGTCAGCGGCAGCTCCTCGACGCGCGGATCGGCGAAGCCCGCGTCCTCCAGCAGCTCGCGCAGCCGTGCCGGGTCGGCGAGGTCGAACATCGTCGGCCCGCCGCCGTAGTCGAAGCCGTCGATGAGACCGGCGTCGAGGAGCGCCTGGCGCGGGATCGTGCTGAAGGGGTTGCGCTCGGGCGGGCACCAGGCCGCCAGCGCGAGCTGGCCGCCGGGCTTGAGCACGCGGCGCGTCTCGCGCAGGGCGGCGTCCTTGTCGAGCGCGAACATGTAGCCCCAGCGGCACAGGACGGCGTCGACGCTCGCGGCCGGCAGGTCGATCCACTCCAGCTCCAGCGGCTGGAACTCGACGTTGCGCAGCCCCAGCTCGCTCGCGCGCGCTCTGGCGTGCGCGACCATCGCTTCCGCGCCGTCGCTGGAGATCAGCGTGCCGCCGCCGGGGCCGATCAACTCGGCCGCGAGGAAGCCGGTCTCGCCGACGCCTGCGGCGAGCTCGAGCACGCGCTGGCCGGGCTGCGGGTCGATCGCCTCGACGAGCCATTGCGAGACCGGCATCGCCGCCTGTTGGAAGCGCGCGTTGCGCCGCTGCCAGCCGTCGGCGGCGCGCTCCCAGCGCTCGCGCACGGCGGCGCGCAGCTCGTCGGGATCGGGTTCGGTCGGCGCGGCAGTCATCGGTTCAGCTCGCGGCGCAGCAGCTTGCCGGACGCGGTGCGCGGCAGTCTGGCAGCAAAGGCGATCTCCTTCGGCACCTTGAAGCGCGCGAGGTGCGCGGCGACGTGCGCCCGCAGCTCCTCCGCCTCGGCCTGCGCGCCGTCGTGGAGCACCACGGTCGCGACGACCGCCTCGCCCCACTGCGGATCGAAACGACCGTGGACGCCGGCGTCGGCGACGGCGGGATGCGTCAACAGCGCCGCCTCGACCTCGGCGGGCGAGACGTTCTCGCCGCCGCTGACGATCGTGTCCGCCTTGCGGCCGGTGACGATCAGTCGCCCTTGGGCATCGAGCCGGCCGCAGTCGCCGGTGTGCAGCCAGCCGTCGGCGGCGGCCGCACCGGGCGCGACGGTCGGACCCGTGACGAGGATCTCGCCGTCGCCGCCGATCCGGACCCGCTGCCCGATCAGCGGGCGGCCGGCCGTCTCCGGCTCCCCCGGCAGCGAGGTCGTCACCTGCGAGCAGGCCTCGGTCATCCCGTACGTCTGCGCGGCCGGGATGCCGGCCTCCTGCGCCTGCGCGGCCAGCACCGGCGGCAGCGGCCCCCCGCCGATCAACGCGACGCGCAGCGGGTTCGGAGCCTTCAGGCCGGCGTCGAGCAGGCGCGCGAGCGTCGTCGGCACGAACGAGGCGAGCGTCACCCGGTCGCGCTCGATCGCCGTCAGCGCCGCCTCGGTGTCGAAGCGCTCGTGCAGCACGACGGTGGTGCCGTAGATCGCGCTGCGGATCGGGATCGCGAGCCCGCCGACGTGGCTGAGCGGAAGCGTGCAGAGCCAGCGGTCCTCGCGGTCGAGCCCGAGCGCGAGCGCGGAGCCGAGCGCGTTCCAGGTCCAGTTGCCGACCGTCAGCGCGACGGCCTTGGGGTCGGCGGTCGTGCCGGAGGTGTGGACGAGCGTCGCGGGGGCGTCGGGGTCGAGGCGGTCGGGCACCTGTGCATCGGGCTCGCCGTCCCGGCGGAGCGGCTCCTCGACCGCCGCGGCCGCGCCGGCCGCGCGCTGCTCCTGCTCGCCGGGACTCAGCCGCAGGTCGATCGGCACGACCGTGGCGCCGAGCATCAGCGCGGCATGGAGGGCTACGAGGAAGGGGCGCCCGGAAGGGAGCTGCAAGGCCACCCGGTCTCCCGCTTCGATGCCCTTGGCCTGCAGCACCGCGGCCGCGTCGAGGGCTTGGCGGTGGAGCTCCCCGTACGTCGTGATCCCGCCCTCGGCGTCGATCAGCGCCGGGTGGTCCGGTCTCAGCGCGGCCGCTCGGGGGAGCCAGGGGTCGAGGTCCATGCCTCGATGAAGGCTACGCGTCTTGCAGCAGCCGCCTCAGCCGCGCGGCTGTCATTGCCCTTCGTGCGGTCGCGCTGGAAGGCGATGCGGTCCGGGGCCGCGCCTGGGAGTCGTGACGTCGATGGTGCTCCGGCCGCTGGGAACTCTGGTCGTTTGCGGTCGTATGTCGACCATGGATGACCAGAGTCCCGGGGCGGTTAGGGTTCGGCCCCCCGACCGATGAGGAGCAGCGTGGTTTGGACGCCGGCAGGTGAGTACGAGGACATCCGCTACGAGACCAGCGGCGACGGGATCGCGAAGATCACGATCGACCGGCCGGAGGTGCGCAACGCGTTCCGGCCGGAGACGGTGATCGAGCTCTCCGACGCGTTCGAGCGAGCGCGGGAGGACACGGACGTCGGCGCGATCATCCTCACCGGCGAGGGCGAGAAGGCGTTCTGCTCGGGCGGCGACCAGCGGGTGCGGGGCGAGTCGGGCTACAGAGTCGGCGGGACCGCCAGCGTCGGCCGCTTCCACGTCACCGACCTGCACGTGCAGATCCGCCGGCTGCCGAAGCCGGTCGTGGCGATGGTCGCCGGCTATGCCGTCGGAGGGGGTCATGTCCTCCACGTCGTCTGCGACCTGACGATCGCCGCCGACAACGCGCGCTTCGGGCAGACCGGACCGCGCGTGGGCTCGTGGGACGGGGGCTTCGGCGCGTCCGTGCTGCGCGATCTGGTGGGCACGAAGAAGGCGAAGGAGATCTGGCTGCTGTGCCGGCAGTACGACGCGAAGCAGGCGCTGGCGATGGGGCTCGTGAACGCCGTCGTCCCGCTCGCGGAGCTGGAGGCCGAGACCGTCAAGTGGTGTCGCGAGATGCTGGCGCTGTCTCCGTTTGCGCTGCGGCTCGTGAAGGCCAGCTTCAACGCCCACGAGGACGGCTACGCCGGCATCCAGCAGCTCGCCCACGACACGAACCTGCTGCTCTACGGCAGCGAGGAGGCGACCGAGGGGCGGACCGCCTTCCTGGAGAAGCGCCAGCCCGACTTCTCGCGCTTCCCGCGGCGGCCGTAGGCCGGAGCCGTAGGCTTCGGGCATGAGCACCGGCACCGCCAGCCCCAGCGTCGTGCGCATCTGGCTGATGGCCGCGCGGCCGAAGACGCTGCCGGTCGGGCTCGCGCCGGTGCTGGTCGGCACCGCCTTGGCCGACACCGCAGGCGTCTTCCACGCGCTGCGCTTCGTCGCGGCGCTGCTCGGCGCGCTGTTCATCCAGGTCGGCGCCAACCTCTCCAACGACTACTCCGACGCGCGGCGCGGCGCCGACACCGAGGACCGGCTCGGCCCCGTGCGCGTGACCGCCGGCGGGCTCGTGCCGCCCCGGCAGGTGCTGATCGCGACCTACGTCACGTTCGGGCTGGCGATCCTCTGCGGCGTCTACCTGATCGCCGTCGCCGGCTGGCAGCTGCTGCTCGTCGGCGCCGCCTCGATCGTCGCCGGCGTCCTCTACACCGGCGGCCCGCGCCCCTACGGCTACGAGGGGCTCGGCGAGCTGTTCGTGTTCCTCTTCTTCGGGATCGTCGCCGTCGCCGGCTCGTTCTTCGTGCAGACGGAGCAGCTCGTGTGGGAGGCGTTCGCGCTGGCGGTGCCGGTCGGGCTGCTGGCAAGCGCCGTGCTCGTGGTCAACAACGTGCGGGACCTGGAGACCGACAGACGCGCCGGCAAGCGCACGCTCGCCGTGCGGCTCGGACGCGAGCGGACGCGGCGCCTCTACGCGGCGATGGTCTACGGCGCGTTCCTGCTGACGCCGGTCACGTGGCTGTTCGGCCCGCTCGATCCGTGGCTGCTGCTGCCGTGGCTCGCGATCCCGCTCGCGGCGCCGATCGTGCGGACCGTGCGCGGCCGCACCGACGGCCCGTCGCTCAACGAGGCACTGGCGCGCACGGGTCAGCTCGAGCTGCTGTTCTGCGTGCTGCTCTCCGCAGGGATCCTGCTGAGCTGAGCGCCGCCATGCGGCTCGAGATCGCCCCGCGACGGCTGCGCCTGCGGACCCCGCTGCGAACCGCGCACGGAACGATCGCCGAGCGCGAGCTGCTCGACGTGCTGATCCTCGGCGCCGACGGCGTCGCGGGCGCGGGCGAGGCGGCACCCCTCCCCTCCTACGACGGCGTCTCGCTCGACGACGTGCGCGCGGCGCTGGAGGACTGCCGCCCGATCGTGCACGACGCCGAGGGGCTGCCGCGGGCGATGATCCTCGCGGAGTGCCGCAAGGCCGCAGTCCTGCCGCAGGCGGTCGCGGCGATCGACCTCGCGCTCTGGGACTTGGAGGGCCGCCGCGCCGACGTGCCGGTGTGGCGGCTGCTCGGCGCGCACGGGCAGACGGGAGCGGGTCCGCCGCCGATCGCCGTCAACGCGCTGGTCGGCGCCGAGGACCGCGCGGGCGCGGCGGCCGAGGCGGCGCGCGCGGTCGAGGCCGGGTTCGCGTGCGTGAAGCTGAAGGTCGGGCTCGGCGACGACGCCGGACGCGTCGCGGCGGTGCGCGCCGCGGTCGGACCGGACATAGCGATCCGGCTCGACGCGAACGGCGCGTGGGAGGTCGACGAGGCGACCGCGCACCTGCGCGCGCTCGCGCCGAGCGGGATCGAGCTGGTCGAGGAGCCGGTCCACGGCGTGGAGGAGCTGCGCGCGGTCGCCGACGCGTCGGCGATCCCGATCGCGATGGACGAGACGGCGGTCGCGCCGGGCGCGCTCGCCAGCGATGCGACGCCGATCGTGTGCTTGAAGCTGAGCCGCTGCGGCGGCATCAGCGGCTTGATCGAGGCGGCCGAGACGGTGCGGGAGGCCGGCGGCGAGGTCTACCTGGACTCGACGCTCGACGGGCCGCTGGGGATCGCCGGCGCGCTGCACGCGGCGGCGGTGCTGCGACCAGAGCGGCCGTGCGGCCTGGCGACGCTCGACGGCTTCGACGACCTCCACGTCGACCCGGCGCTGCAGATCGAGCGAGGGTTCATGCGGGTCCCGAGCGCTGCGGGGCTGGGCGTGAGGGCGTAGCGGGAGCGGCGCTCGGCGCGCTCAGAGCAGCGCCGCGACGGCGTCCGGCCGCTCGAGCTGGACGGCGTGGCCGGCGCCGGGGACGACGTGCAGCGCGGCCTGCGGCAGCGACTCCGCCATCCGCGCCGCGATCGCGCGGAACTTCGCGTCGCGCTCGCCGACGATCAGCGTCACGGGGATGTCGAGCGATGGGAGCCGGTCCCACAGCGGCTCCATCACGCCGGTGCCGAGGCCGCGCAGGGCGGCGGCGTGGCCGGCGGGCGACTGCGAGAGCCGCACCGCGTGCGCGGCGTCCGCCACCGCCGGCGCCTGATCGGCGAACAGCGGCAGCGAGGACCAGTGCGAAGCGAACGCCTCGATCCCCTCCCCCTCGATCCGGTCGGCGAGCGCGTCGTCAGCCGCGCGGCGGGCGCGGCGCTCGGCGGCGTCGGCGAGGCCCGGCGAGGCGCCGACGAGCGTCAGGCGGGAGCTGCGCTCGCGACCGGCCGGGGAGAGCGCGATCGACAACGCGATGCGCCCGCCCATCGAGTAGCCGGCCAGCGCGAACCGCGGGGGCGCGAGCGCGAGCACGTCGGCCTGGACGGCCTCGAACGAGACGGGCCGCAGATCGGCGGCGCCGCCGTGCCCGCGGATGTCCGGCGCGAGCGCGCGATAGCGTTCGCCCAGCGCCGCGATCGTCGGCTCCCAGCTGCGGCCCGTCTGCGTGAAGCCGTGCAGCAGGACGATCGTCTCGGGCGCCATCCCCCGCATCTTCCATGACCGACGCCACGGACACCTACCTCCTCCTGCGCGCCTTCTGCGAGGAGCTGGTGCGCTGCGGCATGACCGACGCCTGCACCTCCCCCGGCTCGCGTTCGACGCCGCTCGTGCTGTCGCTCGCGCGCACGCCGGGCCTCAGAGCGTGGTCGCACGTCGACGAGCGCGTCGCCGGCTTCTTCGCGCTCGGCCTCGCGAAGCGGACGGGACGTCCGGTCGCGGTTACCTGCACGTCGGGCACCGCCGCCGCGGAGCTCGCTCCTGCCGTGATCGAGGCGGCGCAGGCGCGCGTGCCGCTGCTCGTGCTGAGCGCCGACCGCCCGCCGGAGCTGCGCGACGTCGGCGCCGGCCAGACGATCGACCAGCTCAAGCTCTACGGCGACGCGGCCAAGTGGTTCGTCGAGGTCGGCACGCACGAGGCGGCGCCCGAGCGCGTGCGCTGGCTGCGCGCGCTCGCCTGCCGCGCCGTGTGGACCGCGCTCGACGGCCGGCCCGGTCCGGTCCATCTCAACTTCCCGCTGCGCGAGCCGCTCGTACTCGACGGACCGTTGCCGGAGCAGGATCCGTGCGCGGGCCGTCCCGACGGACGGCCCTGGGTCGCGCATCCGGTCGTTCCAGCGCCCGCGGAGCTGCCGCGGGTGCCGTTGGCGCCGTCGCCGCGCGCGGTGATCGTCGCGGGACGGGAGGAGCGCGACCCGGCGCTGGGCGAGGCGGTCGCCGCCTTCGCCGCCGCCGCCCGCTACCCGCTGCTGGCCGACCCGCTGTCGGGCGCGCGTCGCGGGCCGGCCGCGATCGCCCACTACGACGCGCTGCTGCGCGACGAACGGCTCGCCGCCGAGCTGCGTCCGCAGTTGGTGGTGCGGATCGGCGACCTGCCGACCTCGAAGCCGCTGCGCGCTTGGCTCGCGGGCCTCGCCGGCGCCGAGCAGGTGGCGCTCGACGCGGAGGGCGCCTGGCACGACCCGGCCGGCGTCGTGAACGCCCGCATCGCCGCGAGCCCGCGCGCGGTGCTCGCCGCGCTGGGCGTCGAGCACCGCGACGCCGGCGAGCCGGCCTGGCTCGAGCGCTGGCGAGCCGCTGACGGCGCGGCCGCGGAGGCGATCGCGGCGACGCTCGGCGAAGGACTGAGCGAGCCGCGCGTCGCGGCCGAGCTGGTCGCCGCGCTGCCGCCCGAGGCGACGCTGTTCACCGCCGCGTCGATGCCGATCCGCGACCTCGAGACGTTCGCGGCAGCGCGCGGCGGCGCTCCGCGGATCCTCTCCAACCGCGGCGCGAACGGCATCGACGGCACCGTCGCCGCCGCGCTCGGCGCCGCCGCGGCGGACACGGACCCGCGCGCCCCGGTCGTCCTGCACATCGGCGACGTGGCGCTCGCCTACGACCTCACGGCGCTGCTGTCGGCGCGCCGGCTCGGCCTCAACCTCACGATCGTGCTCGTCAACAACGACGGCGGAGGGATCTTCGACTTCCTGCCGGTCGCACGCGAGGGCGCGGACTTCGAGCAGCACGTCGCGACCCCGCACGGACTCGACTTCGCGCAGGCGGCCGCGGCGTTCGGTGCGCGCCACGTCCTCGCCGACGACCTCTCCACGCTGCGCTCCGAGCTCGAGCGGGCGGTCGACGGCGTCGGCGTGACGATCGTCGAGGTGCGTACCGAGCGCGCGGCGAACGTCGCGCTCCATCGGCGCGTGTGGGATGCCGTCGCCGCGGCGCTGCGCGGCTAGGGCGACGCGTCAGGCACCAGCAGCGCGTGCGGCGCGTGCGTGATCCCCGCCAACCGCCCGCCGGCAGAAGTCGGTCAGCGCCAGGATCACCGCATCCGGGTCGGCATTGCCGCCGGCGACCGGCGAGAGCGGGCTGATGAGCGCCTCGACGATGCCGCCGATCAGCGCCGCCGCGGTCGTGTCGGGATCCTGGTCGGGCAGCTCGCCGCGCTCGACGCGTTCACGCACGAACGTCGCCATCCGCCGCGCATATGCGCGGCGATAGCGAATGCGCTCGGCGTCGACGGCCGCGTCGAGCGGCTCGTACACGAGCGCCCACGCCAGCCGCGGCCGCGACATCGCGCGTCCGGCGAACGTCGCGATCACCGCGTCGAGCTCCTCGCCCGCCGTGCGCGTGTTGACCGCGGCCTCATGCATCGCCTCGAGCTCCGCATCGCCGATCGTGCGGAACAGCTCGACGAACAGGTCGGCCTTCGAAGGGAAGTGGCGGTAGAGCGTGCCGGTCGCGACCTCGGCGCGCTCGGCGATCGCCGCGACCGACGCCGACGCGTAGCCCCCCGCCTCGAGCACTTCGACGCCGGCGCGCAACAGGCGCGTGCGCGTGTCCTCCCGGCGCGGCGGCGGCGGAGGCGGCGGCGGATCGATGACGCGGAGCTCGGGCATTCTCAGTCGAACGCCAGCGTACCGGCAACCGGTGCGAATGCGAACGCGACCGGACAGGTGGGCGGTCCATCTGCCTTTCGCGCTCCGCTCACCGCAAGCGGCGAGCTGCGCGCGACGTCGCCGCTACGCCGCGAGCACGGGCAGCAACGCCTGCAGCTTGACCTCGGTCTCGGCCAGCTCGGCCGCCGGGACGGAGTCGCGCACGACGCCGACGCCGGCGTAGCAATGGGCGACCGATCCGCGCAGCAGCGCGCACCGCAGCGCGACGCATAGCTCGCCGTCGCCGTTGGCGTCGGTCCAGCCGACCGGCCCGGCATACCAGCCGCGGTCGAAGCCCTCCAGCTGGGGGATCAGCGGCTCGGCGGCGGCGAACGGCTCGCCTCCGACCGCCGGCGTCGGATGCAGCACCGCCGCGAGCGCCATCGTGCCGACCGGTTGCGAGAGCTGCGCGCGGATCGGCGTCGCGAGGTGCTGGATGTTCGCGATCCGCACGAGCACCGGCTCCGGCGCATGCGTCACCCACACGCTGTGCGGGCGCAGCGCGCGCGCGATCCGGCGCGTCACGATCGCCTGCTCCTCGCGATCCTTGTCGCTGCGCAGCAGCGCCTCGCCGAGATGGTCGTCGACCGCCGGGTCGGCGCTGCGGCGGGTCGAGCCGGCCAGCGCGACGGTCGAGGCGCGCTCGCCGTCGCGGCGCACGAGCAGCTCCGGCGTCGCGCCGACGAAGGTCGCGTCTCTGCGCCCGACGGCATAGACGTAGCACTCCGGGAAGCCGTCGCGCAGCGCGCCGAGCACCGCACCGGGATCGTGTGCGCGCGGCGCGTGCACCTGGACCTCGCGTGCGAGCACCACCTTCTCCAGCGCGCCCGCCCGAATGCGCTCGACGGCGCGGGCGACCGCCCCCTCGTAGTGCTCGGGCGGCATCGCCGAGACGACGCGGTAGCGGCCCGTCGGCGCCGGATCGAGCAGCGGCAGCGGCTGCTCGGACCGCAGCTCGGCGAGGCGCGCGTCGATCCGTGCGAGCAGATCCTCGGCCGTGTCGTCCGGCGTCGCGAGCGCCGCCACCGTCAGGCGTACGTCGCCGCCGCGGCGCGCGAATGCCAGCTCGGGCACATGCAGGGAGGCGGCCGGGAAGCCCTCCCACTGGGGTGCGCGCGAGCTCTGCGGCGAGAAGGCGAAGCCGCCGACGGCCACGAGCCCGGCGCCAGCGGGCCCGTCCGGCGGGTCGGCGATCGCCGCCGCCGCGAGCGCGCGCCACGCGCGCGCGGCCGCTTGGAAGCGCGCGGGCCCCGTCGACTCGATCTCGCGCACGCAGCCGAGCGTCGCGAGCGCCTGGCCGTCGCGGTCGGGCTGCTCGAAGCAGAACCACGGCTCGCCCGCCCGGCGCGAAGCGACGACCGCCGCGACCGGATCGACGTGCGGCGCAGAGACCGTCAACGCCGCGAGCGTCTCGCCGACGCCTGCTCGAGCGCGCCGTATGGCGGCGTCGAGCCGGGCGGCGAGCAGCTCGCGCGCGGCCGGGTCGAGCCACTGGCGCTCCCCCGGCCGCGTGCGCGTGAAGGACATGCCCTGAGTCTACGGGCCGGCCCGCGCTCCTCAGGTTTCGGCTCGACCGCGGGCGATCGCGATCTCGCCGGTGCGCGTCATCTCGATCAGGCCGAACGGCCGCACGAGCGCCTCGAACGCCTCGATCTTGTCGTCGCTGCCGGTCAGCTCGACGACCAGCGAGCGCTTGGAGACGTCGACGACGCGCCCGCCGAAGATCTCGCACAGCTGCAGGACCTCGGCGCGCTGCGGGCCGTCGACCGCGAGCTTGAACAGCGCCAGCTCGCGCGCCAGCGTCTCCTCCGGCTCGAGGTCGCGGATCTTCAGCACGTTGACGAGCTTGTGCAGCTGCTTCGTGACCTGGTCGATCGGGTGCACCGCGCCGTCGAGCGTGAGCGTGATGCGCGAGATCGTCTCGTCGTCGGTCGGCCCGACCGCGAGCGTGTCGATGTTGAACGCGCGCCGCGCGAACAGCCCCGCCACGCGCGTCAGGACGCCCGGCTTGTTCTCGACGAGGATCGAGAGGATGTGCTTGCGCCCGGTTCTGAGGTTGCCGGCCGCCTCGAGCTCGTCGAGGCTGATCAGCTCTTTTGTTCCTGGCTCACCCATGACGCACCCCTAGCCGACCATGTCCCGCGCGGCCTGGCCGGCGGGAATCATCGGGTACACGTTCTCCTCGGCGGTGACGCGCACGTCCACCACCACCGGCCCCTCCGTCGCGATCGCCGCCTTGAGGTCGTCGACGAGCGTCGTCTTGTCGGTCAGGCGGATCCCCGTCGCGCCGTGCGCCTCGGCGAGCTTGACGAAGTCGGGGAAGCTGCCCATGTCGACCTGCGAGTAGCGCTTGTCCCAGAACAGCTCCTGCCACTGGCGGACCATGCCGAGGTAGCCGTTGTTGAGGATCACGACCTTCACCGGGATCCCGTTCTGCGAGCAGGTCGCCAGCTCCTGCGCGTTCATCTGGATCGAGCCGTCGCCGGCGATGCAGACGACCGTCCGGTCGGGACAGCCGACCGCCGCCCCCATCGCCGCCGGCAGGCCGAAGCCCATCGTGCCGAGGCCGCCGGAGTTGATCCAGCGGCGCGGCTCGGGGAAGTCGTAGTACTGGGCGGCCCACATCTGGTGCTGGCCGACGTCGCTCGTGACGATCGCCTCGCCGCCGGTCGCCTGGTAGACGGCCTGGACGGCGAACTGCGGGCGGATCTCCGTGTCGGCGCTGTCCTCGTATCTGAGCGGATACTGCGCGCGCCAGCCCTCGATCCGCTGCCACCAGTCCTCCAGGCGGGAGCGGTCGGCCGACAGCGCGCGGTACTCCGTCACGAGGCGTGACAGCACGTTCTTCGCATCCCCGACGATCGGGATGTGCGCCGGCACGTTCTTCGAGATCTCGGCCGGGTCGACGTCGATGTGGATGAACTTCGCGCGCGGCGCGAACTCCGACAGCTTGCCGGTCACGCGGTCGTCGAAGCGCACGCCGATGCCGACGATCAGGTCCGCCTCGTCCATCGCGTAGTTGGCGGCGCGCGTGCCGTGCATCCCGAGCATCCCGAGCCACTGCTCGTGCGGGGCCGGGAACGCGCCGAGCCCCATCAGCGTGCAGGTGCACGGGAATCTGTCGCTCAGCACGAGCTCGCGCAGCTCCGGCGCGGCGTTCGCGTTGACGACGCCGCCGCCGGCGTAGATGACCGGCCGGCGCGCGTTCGCCATCGCCTTCGCCGCGAGGCGGATCTGCTTCTGATTGCCCTCCGTCGTCGGCTGATAGCCGGGCAGGTGCACGTCGCTGACGGGCTCGTACGGGATGTCCGCGCGGCTCAGGTCCTGCGGGATGTCGACCAGCACCGGGCCGGGACGGCCGGTGCGCGCGATGTGGAACGCCTCGTGGATCGTGCGCGGGATCTCCAGCGGGTGCTGGATCATGAAGCTGTGCTTCACGACCGGGAGCGTCATCCCGAGGATGTCCGCCTCCTGGAAGCCGTCGGTGCCGATCAGCTCCGTGCGCACCTGGCCGGTGATGAAGACCACCGGCACCGAGTCCATCATCGCGTCGCAGATCGCGGTGATCAGGTTCGTCGCGCCCGGACCGGACGTGCCGAAGGCCACGCCGACCTTGCCGGTCGCCTTCGCATAACCCTCGGCGGCATGGCCGCCGCCGGCCTCGTGGCGCACGAGGATGTGCCGGATCCCCGCGTCGTAGAAGGCGTCGTAGGTCGGGAGGTTCGCGCCGCCGGGCAGTCCGAATACGACCTCGACACCCTCCGCCTTCAGGCACTCCATCAATGCGTCGACTGCTCGCATGTGCGCTCGCCTCCTTTCCGGAAAGCTCGTGAGAATGTGCAAACGGCGCGACGGAGCGCCGCGCCGTCCACGCAGTCTACCAGCGAAATTTGCCGCTACTGAGGCGAATTCGCGGTGTTCGCCGCGGCTCCTGCGGCGCGGCGCTCCGCGACGTCGGCCTCTGAGGCGATCGCGACCGCGGGGAACTCGAGCTCGGTGCCGCAGCGCGTGCAGATCGCGTCGTGCAGCTTGACGACCCGCCCGCAGCCGGGGCACTGGCGCCGCAGCTCGTTGCGATCCCAGCGGTACAGCAGCGCGGTCGCCAGCCCGATCACCGGCACCGCGCCGGAGATCAGGAACCAGATGAAGAACGAGCTGCCCTTGATGCGGCCGACGATCCCGCCGGCGATCGCGAAGCAGAGGGCGATGAAGACATACGCCATGGCGGCGCTAGAGGAGCGTCTTCAAAGCCCACAGCACGGCGATCACCGCGATGATGGCGACGAAGATCCAAAGCATCGCCATCACGAAGCCGATGATGACCTTCGCCGCGATCACGACGACGACCGCAAGGACCAGCAACGCGAGACCGCGCTTCAGCAGCGACGGCTTCTCGGGTTTCTCGGTGCTTTCGAAGGAACTCATGCTGACAGCGTACTGCGCGCGGCGACGGCGTCCAGCGCGGCGCGCTGGCGCTTCGGCAGCCGCCGCCGCACGCGCCAGCGCGCGCCGCTGAAGGCGAGGTTGGCGACGGTCGCGAAGCCCTCCTCGTCGCTGCGCAGCGCGAGCAGCAGATGCGCGACGCGGTCGCCCGACGGCAGGCGCGCGCCGTCCGGATCGGTCGCTCTCACGCACCAGCAGGAGACGCGGCGCTCGCCGACGAGCAGCGCGCCCGCCTCCCCCACCAGCCAGGTGCCGAGGCGGCCCGGCTCGGGCACGAGCCCCGTGCGCGCGTGCAGCTCGCGCGCATCGTGGTCGACGAGGTCGCCCAGCAGGCCCAGCGAGACGCGCTCCGGACCGTCCGCAGCAGGCGTGAGCGAGCGCGTGACGGTCGCGCCGCGGCGCGCGTAGAGCGCAGGAATCAGCCAGGCGTGCGCGAGTGCGGCCAGCGAGACCGGCAGCGCGACCGGGCTCAGCAGCACCATCGCCACCGCGATGACGACGAACGGCACGACGTGCGCCACGGTCGTCAGCGTCCACAGGCGCTCGCGCCTGCGCAGGCGCTCCGCCGTCATCCGCGGGCGCCAGTAGACGCTCGCCAGCTCAGGCAGCGCGCCCGCCGCCGCCGGCATCGCCTACCCGCCGGCGATCGGGCGGCGCATGATCACGAGCTGCTCGTCGAGCGGCAGCTCGCGCACATGCTCGGCATGGCCGGGGCCGCGCGTGACCATCGCGATCGAGCCCTGGTCGAGCTCCTCGCGAAACGCCGCGACAGCCGCCTCGACGGACGCCGGGTCGTCCGTCGTCCACTCGGCGAGCGTCGTGTGACCGCTGCCGTCCATCCGGATCAGTCGAGACATCTCGAAGCCTCCTGGGCGCGGGTGCGGGTGCCGGAGGCGGCCGTCCGGCCGCCGGAGGCGGGTCCGCCAGACTCTCCTCCAGCGTACCCGCGCCGTCCAGCGATCAGCCCGCCTGCTGCCTTCCTTGCGGAGCCTGCGCACCGGGTTCGCCGGCATAGAGGCGAATCTGGCCGACCTGAGCGCCCCTCGTGAGCTGCGCCGCCGCCCTGTCGCCGAAGTTCCATATGAAGAAGCGACCCCTTCTCTGCAATTCCTGGTAGTCGCCTTCGGTGATGTCGAAGAGCACGTCGCCGCGCAGCGATTCGCCCGGCCCGACGTTGCCGCCGTTGACCCTGCCGATCGCTTCCTGGTGGACCGTGCGCTCAACGTCCAGGCGCTCGAGGTAGTTGTCCGCGCCGATGCCCAGCATCGTCTGCCCGAAGTCGAAGCGATGCGGCTTCCTGTCCAGGTTCTGCACCTGCAGGCTGATGCGCAGGAACGCGTCGTTGCGCGGCGCGACAAGTCTTCCACCACCCTGGTACCCGCCGCTGACCGCGACGCCGGTGACCGTGACCGCGAGCGTTCTGAGTCTCACGACGCCGCCGTAGTTGGCCACGACGTAGTGGACCCCCTGTTCGGTGCAGGCGCCGGGATAGAGCTGCGTCGAGTTGACCCCCTGGGCGTCGCAGCCCTTGTTCGGGTCGGTTCTCGGCAGTCTGCCGTTCTTCGGCGCCTTCGGCGCGGTCGGCGTGCTGGACGCCAGGTCTTCTTCCTGCGACCCACCGCAGGCACTCACGGCGATCGATGCGGCGAGCACCAGCAGCGCCAGTGCGACCTTGTTCCTCACAGCTTCCCCCTGAACCGGTCGTGGTGCCACAAACTAGACAGGTTCGCAGCGCGGGCGCAAGCGGGAACTGAACTACAAGCCGAGCTGCTCGCGGACGAGCCGCGTGACCTCGCCGCCGTCGGCGCGGCCCTTCGTCTCCCGCATCACGAAGCCGACGATCGGACCGATCGCCTTCATGTTGCCGGCCTTCAGCTTCTCGACCGCGTCGGGGTCGGACGCGAGCGCGCGCCGGACGACCTCCGCGAGCTCGTCGCCGCCGCCGAGCGCGGCGAGTCCCTCCGCCTCGACGATCGCCTGCGGATCGCCGCCCCGTGCGACCAGCGTGTCGAGCACCTGCTTGGCGGCGCCGGGCGTGACCTGCTTGGCGCGCAGGAGCGCGACGAGCCGCGCGAGCGCGGCCGGCTCGACCTTCGAGGCGGCCGGGTCGCCGTCGCCGACGCGCGCGACCAACTCGCCGGTCACCCAGTTCGCGAGCACCTGCGGGTGCTCGCCATCCGTTTGCAGCGCCTGCTCGAAGTAGGCGGCGAGATCGGCGCGGAAGGCAAGCTGGCGGGCGCTGTCGGGAGACAGGCCGAGCTCGCGCTCGTAGCGCTCGGCGCGCTGCGCCGGCAGCTCCGGCAGCTCGGCGCGCGCGGCCGCGACCATTCCCTCGTCGACGACGACCGGCACGAGGTCGGGCTCCGGGAAGTAGCGGTAGTCGTGCGCCTCCTCCTTGGAGCGCAGCGAGCTGATCGCGCCTGTGACCGGGTCGTAGTGGAGCGTCTCCTGCTCGACCTGGCCGCCGGCCTCGACGATCGCGGTCTGGCGCGCGATCTCGGCCTCCACCCCGCGCTCCAGGTAACGGAACGAGTTCATGTTCTTGAGCTCGGTCTTCGTGCCGAGCACGTCGCTGCCGGCCGGACGGATCGAGACGTTGGCGTCGCAGCGCAGCGACCCCTCCTCCATGTTCACGTCGGAGACGCCGAGCTGGCGCAGCGTCTCGCGCAGCACGTTGAGCCACTCGCGCGCCTGGGCGGCGCTGCGCACGTCGGGCTCGGTGACGATCTCCACCAGCGGCGTGCCGCCGCGGTTGAAGTCGACGACCGACTCGTCCGCCCCGTGGATGCGCCCGCTCGCGCCGACGTGCACGAGCTTCGCCGCGTCCTCCTCCAGGTGCGCGCGGTGGATCCGCACGTCGCCGAGGCGGCCGCCGGAGCAGATCGGGATGTCGTACTGGCTGATCTGGTAGCCCTTCGGCAGGTCCGGATAGAAGTAGTTCTTGCGGTGGAAGATCGAGCGCGGGGCCAGCTCGCAGCCGAGCGCCAGGCCGATCAGCAGCGCGTAGTGGACCGCTCTCGCGTTGGCGACCGGCAGCGCGCCCGGCAGGCCGAGGCAGACCGGGCAGGTGTGCGTGTTCGGCGGATCGCCGAAGCTCAGCTCGCAGCCGCAGAACATCTTCGTCCGCGTCTTCAGCTGGACGTGGATCTCCAGCCCGATGACGGGCTCGTACGCGGCGCTCATCGACGTGCCGCGCTCGCGTCGAAGTCGAGCGCCTGCTCCAGCACGTAGGCGGCGCGCAGCAGGCGGTTCTCGCTGAACGCCGGTCCGCACAGCTGGAAGCCGACCGGCAGGCCGTCCGAGAGCCCGTTCGGAATCGAGACCGCCGGGATCCCGGCGAGCGACATCGGCACGGTGCAGACGTCGTTGAGGTACATCGCGAGCGGGTCGTCGACCTTCTCGCCGAGGCGGAACGCGACGCTCGGCGCGGTCGGCGTGACGAGCAGGTCGAAGCGCTCGAAGGCGGCTCTGAAGTCCTCGGCGACCTTCGTGCGGACCTGCTGCGCGCGGCCGTAGTAGGCGTCGTAGTAGCCGGAGGAGAGCGCGTAGGTGCCGAGCATGATGCGGCGCTTGACCTCCGCTCCGAAGCCCGCCTCGCGCGTCTGCGTGTACATCCCGAGCAGGTCGTCGGCGTCGACGCGCAGGCCGTAGCGGACGCCGTCGAAGCGCGCGAGGTTGGCGGACGCCTCGGCCGGAGCGATCAGGTAGTAGGCGCTCAGTGCGTGCGGCGCGTGCGGCAGGCTGCACGTCTCGATGCGTGCGCCGAGCTGCTCGGCGAGCGCGAGCGTCGCGTTGAACGCCTCGCGCACCCCGGACTCGATCCCCTCGCCGGTCAGCTCCTCCGGCACGCCGAGCGTGAGCCCTCTGAGGTCGACGCCCTGCGGCAGCGCGATCTCCTCGGGAAAGGCGAGCGAGGTCGAGTCGCAGCGGTCCTGGCCGACCATGTGCCGCAGCAGCAGCGCGGCATCGGTCACGTCGCGCGTGAACGGGCCGGCCTGGTCGAGCGAGGAGGCGAACGCGATCATGCCGTAGCGCGAGATCGCGCCGTACGTCGGCTTGAGGCCGACGATGCCGCACAGCGCGGCGGGCTGGCGGATCGATCCGCCGGTGTCCGTGCCGAGCGCCCATGGCGCCAGGCCGCCCGCGACGGCGGCGGCGGACCCGCCCGAGGAACCGCCCGGTACGCGCTCGCGGTCCCATGGATTGCGGGTGGGACCGAACGCGCTGTTCTCGGTCGAGGAGCCCATCGCGAACTCGTCCTGGTTCGTCTTGCCGAGCAGCGTCGCGCCGGCCTGCTGGAGCTTCTCGACGGCGGTCGCCGTGTACGGCGGGCGGTAGTCCTCGAGGATCTTCGAGCCCGACTGGCTGGGCACCCCCTCGGTGCAGAAGAGGTCCTTGACGGCAAGCGGGACGCCGGCGAGCGGCGCGCCCGGCGGCACACCGTCGCCTGCGGGCGCCGCCTCGGCGACCCACGTGAAGGCATTGAGCTCGTCGGCGGCGGCACGAGCGCGGTAGGCGTCGAACAGCTCGCCGGCGGCGACGTCGCCGTCCTCGATCCGCTCGATCGCTTGCGCGGCGGTGAGCTCGAGCAGCTCGCTCACGACGCCCCCGGGCTCGGCACGCCGAAGCCCTGCTCGAGCGGCTCGGGCGCATTCGCGAGCGCGACCTCGCGCGGCAGCGACGGGCGCGGCTCGTCAGGCCGCAGCGCGTTGACGACGTCGACCACGTGCGACGTCGGCGCGACGCCGTCGAGCTCCAGCTCGGAGATCTTCTCGATGTGGCCGAGCACGGCCGACAGCTCGCGCGCCATCTGCTCGACCTCCTGCTCGGAGAGCGCGAGCCGGGCGAGCTTTGCGACGTGGAGCACCTGCGCGCGATCGATCATCGGCGCGGGAGTTTAGGAGACGGCCGTCGAGCCGGGCGCCCCGTGCGGAGCGCCCGGCTTCCGGAGGCGGCTACGCCATCGAGGACGGCGGCGGCTCGCTGCCCGGCGCCGTGCCGGCGGGCGGCTCCGACGGCGGAACGGCGGCCGGTGCCGGAGCGGCAGCCGGCGGCTCGCTCGCCGCTGGCGGAGCCGAAGGCGGCGGCGGCGCGGATGCGGTCCCGCCCGCGTCGCGGCGCGTCGACGCGTTGTCGAACGCGGCGCTCGCCTGCGCCTTCACGTCGCCGAGGGACGTTCCCTCTTCGCGCATCGAGAGGTAGCCGCCGTAGGTGATCGCGGCGACCGCGACCAGCCCGAGGAACGCCCAGATCGTGCGACTGACGTCGACGCCGTCAGGCACGTCCCCGACCGGCGTGTCGATCAGCCGGTAGAGCACGAGCAGCGTTCCGAGCGCGGCCAGCGCGGTGACGATGACCGCCATCGTCACGGGCAGCGCAGGCGTGCGCTCCGTCGCCGTCAGCACCGCCAGCGCGATCGCAGCGACGATCACGATGAACAGGTAGATGTCGATGAAGCCGAACGCCTCCCAGGCGCTGCCGCCCACCGAAATACCTCCGAGCAGACCACCGCTGACGCTGACGGTGTACCAGTCGAAGAACATCAGGATGAACAGCACGACTGCGGCGACGGCTGCGATTTGCTCGCCGCGACGAAGCCTGCCGATATCGAACGCCATTCCTACCTCCAGGTAGGTCGATAGGTGCCGACGACTGCCGGTGGCGCAAACGTACCGGGACCGTCGGCCGTTATCGCGAAAATTGCAGCTTTGCGGCTGCGACGGTGTTCCTGAGCAGCATCGCGATCGTCATCGGGCCGACTCCGCCGGGCACCGGCGTGAGCAGTCCGGCGACCTCGCGCACGGCGTCGAAGTCGACGTCGCCGCACAGTCCCTCGGGCAGGCGGTTCATGCCGACGTCGATCACGGCGGCGCCCGGCTTGACCGCGTCGGCGCCGATCAGCCGGGGCACGCCGACGGCCGCGATCAGCACGTCGGCGCGGGCGCACACGCCCGGCAGGTCGCGCGTGCGCGAGTGGCAGATCGTGACGGTCGCGTGGCGCTGCAGCAGCAGGTGCGCGACCGGCTTGCCGACGAGGTCGGAGCGGCCGACGACCACCGCCTCGGCGCCCTCGAGCGGCACCTCGTGGCGGTCGAGCAGCTCGATCACGCCGACCGGCGTGCATGGGCGCAGGCCGGGCGCGCCCTGCATGAGGCGCCCGGCGGAGATCGGCGTGAGGCCGTCGACGTCCTTGTCGGGCGCGATCAGCGCGCTCAGCGCGGCGTCGTCGAGCCCGTCGGGCAGCGGCCGCTGGAGCAGGATGCCGCTGCAGGCGGGGTCCTCGTTGAGGCTCAGCAGCAGCTCCGTGACCTCTGCCGCCGCCGCGGTCGCCGGCAGGTGCCGGTGCAGGTCGGCGATGCCCGCCTCCGCGCACGCTCTGCGCTTGTTCGCGACGTAGACGGCCGAGGCCGGGTCGTCGCCGACGAGCACCGTCGCGAGCCCGGGGACGACGCCGCTTTCCGCCGTGAACGCGGCGGCCTCGCGCGCGACCTCGGCGCGCACGTCCTGCGCGATCGCTCTGCCGTCGATGAGGGTGGCTGGCATGAGGGCCGCGATGCTAGCGGCGACGGTCGACGCCCGCTTACCGGCGCGTGATCGGCGCCAGGTCGGCCACGAGCTTGCGCTCGGAGCCGTCGCGGCTGAAGCGGATCACGACGATCCCGCCGGCCTCGACGCCGGTCACGACGCCCTCGCCGAAGGCGGGGTGCGCGACGTCCTCGCCGAGGCGGAAGGCGACCGCGGCGTCTTCCCCGCGCCCGCGCTCCCAGGCGATGCCGCTCCCTCCTGACGCAGTCCCGCTCGGCGCCCCGATCCCCCCGCCCGCGCTCCACGACAGCGCGCGGTCGCGCACGCCGCCGACGCCGAGCGCCGGTCCGGCCGGCCGATCCGTCAGCGCCGGCGGGATCTCCTGCAGGAAGCGGCTGGCGGCGCCGTAGTGGCGCGCGCCGAAGACCGCGCGCGTGCGGGCGTAGGTGACGTAGAGGTCGCGCTGCGCGCGCGTGATGCCGACGTATGCGAGCCGGCGCTCCTCCTCCAGCCCGCCCTCGTCGAGCGCGCGGGCGTGCGGGAAGACGCCCTCCTCGGCGCCGATCAGGAACACGATCGGGTACTCGAGGCCCTTCGCGTTGTGCAGCGTCATCAGCGTCACGAGGCCCTCGTCGTCTCTGCGCGAGTCGGCGTCGGCGACGAGCGCGATCTGCTGCAGGAAGCCGGCGAGCGAGGGCGGCTCCTCCCCCTCGTCCGCGGACGAGCCGATCGCGGAGTCGTACTCGGCCGCCACGTTCACGAGCTCCTCGAGGTTCTCGATGCGGCCCTGCGCCTCGATCGTGCGCTCGGCCTCGAGCGCGTCGAGGTAGCCGGTCTCGCGCAGCAGCTCGTTCAGCAGCTGCGCGATCGGCGCGTCGCCCTCGGCCCGCTCGCGCAGCACTCTCATCGTGCCCATGAAGCGGTGGAAGGCCTTGACCGCGGCGGTGCCGAGCCCGGGCACCGACTCCGGCTCCGCCGCCGCGTCCCAGATCGTGATGCCGGCCGTGTTGGCCCAGGCGACCACGCGCGAGAACGAGGTCGCGCCGATGCCGCGCCGCGGCGAGTTGACGATCCGCCCGAACGCGACGACGTCCTGCGGGTTCACGAGCGCCGTCAGGTAGGCGACCGCATCCTTGATCTCGGCGCGCTCGTAGAACTTCGTGCCGCCGATCACCTGGTAGCCGATCTGCGCGCGCACGAGCGTGTCCTCCAGCACGCGCGACTGCGCGTTCGTGCGGTAGAAGACGGCGATCTCGTTGCGCGAGGTGCCCTCGTCGACGAGCCGCTCGATCTCGCCGGCGACGTAGCGCGCCTCGGCGTGCTCGTCCTCCAGCTCGCGCACGTGGATCGGGTCGCCGCTGCCGAGGTCGGTCCACAGCGCCTTGCCCATGCGCCCGCGGTTGTTCGCGATCACGGCGTTGGCGGCGTCGAGGATCGTCTGCGTCGAGCGGTAGTTCTGCTCCAGCTTGACGACCTTCGCGTCCGGGAAGTCGTCCTCGAAGTCGAGGATGTTGCGCACGTCGGCGCCGCGGAAGCCGTAGATGCTGTTGTGCGTGACGAGTCCGTTCGCGACGAAGTTGTGCGTGCCCTCGACGTCGAGGTCGTAGACCGGCCGGTCGAGCTCGGTCCGCTCGACCGACGCGACGACGTCGTAAGCCCCGCCCTCGGCCATCATCGCCATGCCGGGTCTGACGGCCGCGGCCGGGCGAGCGGGGAGCGGCACGCCCGCCGCGGGCGGTCGCTCCGCGAGCGCGGCTGACGCACCACTTCCTTGCGGGTCAAGTTGTGTACCTGTGCGGTACGTGAATTGCACTTCATCGGGCGGGCGGCCGGCGAAGTGGGTGTGCTCGCGGGTGCTGACGAGCTCGCGGCCGCTGTGCAGGACGATGCGGATGCCCGCCGCGCGCTCGGAGCGGTGGGTGCGCACGACGCGGGCCGCGCGCATGTCGCCGCTGCCGTAGGACGACAGCACGCGGTCGCCCTCGCGGATCCGCTCGATCGGGCGCGGCGTCCCGTCGGCCATCGTGACGAGCGTGCCTTCGAGCAGGCACTGGTCGTCGTCGCCGACGACGCAGATGTTTCTGTGCTCCCCCGCGATCAGCTGCAGCCAGCGGTACTGGGCCGCGTTCGTGTCCTGGTACTCGTCGACGAGCACGTGGCGGAAGGCGCTCGCGTAGCGCTCGCGCACCTCCGGGAACAGCTCCATCACGTTCACGGCGCGCACGAGCAGGTCGTCGAAGTCCATCGCGTTCATGCGGTGCAGCTCGGACTCGTACATGCGGTAGACGTCCACGACCGTCTGCTCGAAGTAGGAGCCCACGATCTCGCCGTACGCCTCGGCGTCGCGCAGCTTGTTCTTCGCGTCGGAGATCTCGTGGTGGATCGCGCCCGGCGTGAAGCGCTTGGGGTCGACGTCGAGCTCGTCGATGCAGCGCTTGACGAGGCGGCGCGCGTCGGCCTGGTCGTAGATCGTGAACTGGCGCGTGTAGCCGAGCCGGTGCGCGTCGGCGCGCAGCATCCGCGCGCAGGCGGCGTGGAACGTCATCAGCCACATCGCGCGGGTGCGCGCCCCGACGAGCAGCTCGACCCGCTCGCGCATCTCCTGCGCCGCCTTGTTCGTGAACGTGATCGCGAGGATCTCGTCGGGGCGCGACTGCCCGGTCGCGAGCAGGTAGGCGATGCGGTGGGTCAGGACGCGCGTCTTGCCCGAGCCGGCGCCCGCGAGGATCAGCAACGGGCCTTCCCCATGCAGCACGGCGGCGCGCTGCGGCTCGTTCAACCCACTCAGCAGTCGGTCGAGCTCGGCGTCGGTGTCACGAGGGGAAGCGGCTTCCATGGGGCGGATCCGACGATAGCGAGCGATACGGCGCGGGCGGCCGCCGCCGCGCCGGTAGACTCGCCCGGTGTTCAAGGGGGAACGCACGCTGGGGGTGCGTGCGGGGACGCGCGCGGCGACGGCCGCCCGCACCGAGGTCGCGCCCGCCGAGGTCGCCTGGCTGCTCGCGCCGCCGTGCGCGCTGCTGTTCGCGCTGCTGATCGCGCTGCTCGGGCCGCCGCTCGGCAGGCTCCTCTTCCCCGCGCCCGACATAGCGTTCTGGCCGACCGCGACGCCCACGCTCGCGATCCGGCCGGAGCCGACCGAGCAGGCGCGCTTCCTGATCGCGCTCGCCGGGCCGGCGGTGCTGTCGGGCCTCGTCGTGTGGCTGCGCGGACGTGCGCTGCCGCTGCGCGCGGGCGCCGTGGCGGTGCTCGTGCAGGTCAGCCAGGTGCTGCTGGCGGCGTTCCTGCTGACCGCCGCGGTCGCGCAGCGGCGCCTCGCCTACGGCGAAACGTACTCAGGCGGCCCAACGACGTTCAGGCGCGTCTACTTCACCGTCCCGACGCTGGTCGTCGCCGCCCTGCTGACGCTCGCCGCCGTGCTCGCGCTGCGGCGGGCTGAGGTCGTCGCCCGAATCGCCGCGCTGGTGCGCGAGACGCCGCGCAAGCGCGCCGTCGGGATCGCCCTCGCGGTCGCGTTCCTCGCCGTATGGCTGCTGACGGCGATCAACACCGAAGCCTCCTTCAACGCCGCCAACTTCGGCGTGCGCGCGAACGCCTCGTTCTGGCTCGACGAGGCCTACGCGGTGCTCGACCACCGCGCCCCGCTCGTCGACTTCCACGCCCAGTACGGGCAGCTGTGGCCGTACGTCAGCGCAGGCGCGATGAAGCTGTTCGGCGCCTCGCTCGAAACGTACGTCGCCGTGATGGTGACGGCGAGCGGCCTCTGCCTGCTGGCGATCTACGCGCTGTTCCGGCGGCTCGTGCAGAGCTCGCTGCTGGCGCTCGCGCTGTTCGGACCGTTCGTCGCGACGAGCTTCTTCACCGAGATCGGCCCGCTCGACAACCGCTACGGCCCGTCGAACCTCTTCAGCATGTTCCCGATGCGCTACGGCGGGCCGTTCGTGGTCGCCTGGCTGCTGGCGCGGCACGTCGACCGCCTGCGGCCGCGGCGGGCGCTGCCCCTGTTCCTGCTCGGCGGGCTGTGCCTGCTCAACAACCCCGACTTCGGGATGCCGGCGTTCGCCGCGACCTTCGTCGCGCTGTTCTGGACCGACCCGCGCCCGTGGCGGCGACGCCTCGCCGGACTTGCGCTCGAGGCCGCGCTGGGATCGATCGCCGCGCTCGTGCTCGTGGCGCTGCTGACGCTCGCCGTCGCCGGCTCGCTCCCCCACCTCTCGTATCTCTTCACGTTCCCGAGACTGTGGGGCGTCGGCGGCGTGACGATGCTGCCGATGCCGACGCTCGGCCTGCACCTCGTGCTGTACGCGACGTTCGCGGCGGCGCTCGTGGCCGCGACGGTGCGGGCCGTGCGGGGCGCGCAGCATCGCGCCCTGACGGCGTCGCTCGCCTGGTCGGCCGTGTTCGGCTTCGGCGCGAGCAGCTACTTCGCCGGGCGCTCGCATCCCGAGGTGCTGATCAGCCTCTTCTCCGCGTGGATGCTGTCGCTGTCGCTGCTGGGGATCGTCGTCGTCCGGGCGTCGGCCGCCCGGACCGGCCGACGCCCGAGCGTCGCCGAGGTCGCCGTGCTGCTCGGCCTGGCGATCGCGGTCTGCTCGCTCGCGCAGACGCCGACGCCGTGGTCGCAGCTCGACCGCATCAGGACCGCGGGGCCGCCGAACTCGCCGATCCAGCGCTTCGACGCGAGAGCGTTCGTGGCCGAAGCGAGGCCGGCGCCCGGCGAGCGGGCGCTGATCCTGATCCCGATGGGGCACCGGATCGCGTACGAGCTCGGGTTCGTCAACGTCGCCCCCTACGTGAGCATGATCTCGATGCCGGCGGTGGAACAGCTCGACGAGGCGCTCGCGACGCTGCGCAGAGAAGGCGGACGGCGCGTGTTCGCCTATCTCGGGCAGGTGACGCCCCAACAGCAGCAGGCGATCCAGGAAGCCGGCTTCGCGCGCGTCCACGCCAGCAACAGCTACGCCGAGTACGACGACGCGACTCGCTGAGCGAGCGGCTCACACGAGCTGGTACGTGACGCGCGTCGCGACGACGTAGAGGCAGAACAGCAGCGTCGCGCCGCGCAGCCGCGGATCGCGCCCGACCGCCGCGAGCGGCAGCACCCACACGACGTACCACGGCACCAGCCAGGCGGTCGTCACCAGCAGCGCCAGCATCGCCCAGCCGGCGGCGGTGAGCCAGTCGATCCGCCGGCGCCACGTCGCCCACAACAGCGCCACGAACGCCGCGAGGAAGGCGAGCGCGAACAGCAGCCGCATACCGGCCGGCAGCGCATCGAAGCCGAGCCACGCGGAGACGCGCTGGGGCACGCTGTAGGTGGCGACGAACTGCTGCTGCTCGCGGATCTGCGAGACGAACCCGAGCGCCTCGCGCTCGAACGCGACGACCGCGAACGCCAGCAGCGCCGCCGCGCCGCCCACCGCTCCCGCCACCGCCCGCCGCGGCGTTCGCGTGGCGAACCACAGGAACGGCAGCAGCACGGCGGCGGGCGCCTTCACGCCGACCGCGAGCACGCCGAGCACCCCGGACGAGAACGAGCGCTCCTCCAGCGCCAGCAGCACCGCGCCGAGCGCGAGCGCCAGCAGCAGGAAGTCGTTGTGCGCGCCGCCGACGCCGTAGGCCAGGAGCAGGGGGTTCAGTCCGACGAACAGCACAGCGCGCAGCGGGTCGAGCGCTCGGCGCTGCGCGATCCGCCACACGAGCGCACAGCAGCCGAGGCTGAGTGCCGCGGCCGTCGCTTTGCAGGCCCACAGCGCGGCCGCGACGCCGAGTGCGGCGAGCGGCGTGCTGAGGAACGTGAACAGCGGCCCGTAGGGGGTCGAGACGTCGCGCCAGCGCACGAACGGGATCGTCGGATCGCCGGCGGCGTCGGCGGGCACGTGCACGTACGGGTCGAGGCCGTGGAGCACCCACAGCCGCGCGTAGTCGACGTAGCCGAACACGTCGGCGCTGAACAGCGGCGGCGCCAGCAGGAAGACGACGTGCGCCGCAGCCACCGCCCCGATGCCGAGCCGCACCGAGACGGCGCCGCTGCGCGCGCATGCCAGCGCCACCAGGTAGGCGGCCGTCATCGCGACCAGCAGCAGCGCCCCGCGCGGCGGCAGCAGCACGAAGCCGAAGCGATGCAGCGGGCCGGCGAGCCAGTCGGGGAAGCCGCCGTGTTCCGCAGCCGGGACGAACCAAAGGCGTCGACGTGCCGACGCCGCCGCGGCCAGCAGAGCGCTTGCGATCAGCAAGCCGCCGAGCGCACCGATGCCAAGCGTCCTGCGCATGCCGCGCCCTATCCCGCGCCGACGCTGTTGAAGCCGGGCGGCAGCTGCTGATCGTGCGGCGGCGGATTCTCCCGCAGCAGCCGCGGCACGGAGACGAAGCGGTAGCCGTCGCGGCGCAGCCGTCTGACGATGCGCGGAAGCGCGGCGATCGTCTGCGTACGGTTCCCGCCGCCGTCGTGCATCAGCACGATCGAACCCGGCTGCACGTGATCGACGACGTTGCGCACGATCGCGGCGACGCCCGGCCGCGTGTAGTCCTCGCTGTCGACCGACCACAGCACGGACAGCATCCGCGCACGTCCCAGCAGCGCGTGGGTCGTGCGGTCGTAGGCGCCGTACGGCGGGCGGAACAGGCGCGGCCACGGGGCGCCGTAGGAGCGCAGCTCGCGCGCGTCGGCGAGGATCTGCGCACGCTGGCCGCGCGCCGGCAGCAGCGCGAGGTCTCTGTGATCGGCGGTGTGGTCGCCGATCGCCTGGCCGAGATCAACCTCGCGCTGCAGCTGCGGCTCGAACGCGGGCAGCTGGTAGCCGACGACGAAGAACGTGCCCGGCACGCGCAGCCGCTCCAGCTCGCGCAGCAGCGCGTCGGTGTACGGACCCGGGCCGTCGTCGAACGTCAGCGCCACGAGCGGATGCTGCCTGCCCGCCATCCGCACGAACGGCGTCAGCGCCAGCGTGCGGTCGATCGCCGCGCTCTCGCGCGCGCGCTCCTCGAAGTCGAGCGAGGCTCTGCCGGCGCCCGCGAGCGCGCGCAGATGGCCGTACCAGCCGATGCGAACCGCGGGGCCGCCGGCAGCGCCGCGATCGCTGCCGTCATGGCCGCCGACGACGAGGCCCAGCACGAGCGCGCACACCGCTGCGACGGCGAGCGCACCCGCACGGCGGCGACGGTGGGCGAGCTGGGCCTGCGTCGGCCGGCTCGGCCCGCGGATGACGTCGTTCAGGCGCATCCCGGCGCCTCATCATCGCGAATCGCCCGGATGCGGGAGCCCGCTTGAGACGACCGTCATCGCATGGCGGTCGACTACGCTACCCGACCCTATGTCCCCGTCGCTCTGGGTGATCGTGCCGACATATGACGAGGCCGCCTCGATCGAGCGGCTGCTGCGCAGCGTCGCGCGCGTGCTCGCGGAGGCGGCGCCCGGCGACCATCGCATCCTCGTCGTCGACGACAACTCGCCCGATGGGACGGCGGCGCTCGCGGAACGCGTCGGGGAGGAGCTGGGCGTCGTCGAGGTCCTGCACCGCCCCGGCAAGGGCGGGCTCGGGCAGGCGTATCTCGCGGGCTTCCGGCACGCGCTCGCGGCCGGCGCGCAACGCGTGGTCGAGATGGACGCCGACTTCTCCCACGACCCCGCCCACCTGCCGGCGCTGCTGGCGGCGAGCGAGCGCCACGACGCGGTGCTCGGCTCGCGCTACGTCCCCGGCGGCGGCGTGACCGACTGGGGGCGCCTGCGGCGCTTCGTCTCGTACGGCGGCTGCCTCTACGCCCGCGTGATCCTCGGCCTGCCGCAACGCGACCTGACGGGCGGCTACAAGGTCCTGCACCGGCGGGTGCTGGAAGCGATCGAGCTCGACAGCATCCGCTCGCAGGGGTACGTGTTCCAGATCGAGGTCACCTACCGCGCCGTGCTCGCCGGCTTCGACGTGCAGGAGGTCCCGATCGTCTTCCGCGAGCGCGACGTCGGCACGAGCAAGATGTCGGCGCGGATCGCGTTCGAGGCGATGTGGCGCGTGCCGCGGCTGCGGCGCAGCGCACCGGCTGCGGTCCGGCGTGCAGCCCGCGCGCGACCTAGCGCCGCGTAGGCTTCACCCATGGATCGAACGCTGCGGCTGCTCAGCGTGGTCGCGCCGCTCTACCGCGAGGAGGGTCTCGTCGACGCCTTCTACGAGCGCGTCTGCAACGCGCTCGGCGAGATCCGGTTCGAGCTGATCCTCGTCGACGACGGCTCCGACGATCGCACGCCGCAGCTGCTCGCCGAGCTGGCGGCACGCGACGAGCGCGTGCGGGTGATCCAGCTGTCGCGCAACTTCGGCCACCAGACGGCGCTCACCGCCGGGCTCGACCACGCGCGCGGCGACGCGGTCGTGATGCTCGACAGCGATCTGCAGGACCCGCCGGAGCTGATCCCGCAGATGGTCGAGCACTGGCGCCGGGGCGTCGACGTCGTCTACGCCGTGCGGCGCCGCCGCGATGGCGAGACGCGCTTCAAGCTGAGCAGCGCACGCTGGTTCTACCGCCTCTTCAGTGCGCTCGCGAACGTCGAGCTCGAGCCCGACTCGGGCGACTTCCGCCTGCTCGACCGCGCGCCGCTCGACGCGCTGCTGTCGATGCGCGAGCGCAACCGCTTCCTGCGCGGGATGACGGTGTGGGTCGGTTACACGCAGACCGCGGTGCCCTACGAGCGCGACGCCCGCCGCGCCGGCGAGACGAAGTACACGCTGCGGCGCATGCTGACGTTCTCGCTCGACGCGATCTCGTCGTTCTCGCACCGGCCGCTGCAGCTCGCGACCTTCATCGGCTTCCTGTGCGCGACGCTCGCGTTCGTGCTGATCCCGGTCATCGTCGGACTGCGGATCGCCGGCTCCTACCTGCCCGGCTTCGGCACGATCACGATCGCCGTCCTGTTACTCGGCGGGATCCAGCTGATGGCGATCGGGCTGATCGGGGAGTACGTCGGCCGCATCTACGACGAGGTGAAGGGCCGACCGCTGTACGTCGTGCGCCAGCGCCTGAACGAGCCGCCGCGGTAGCTCAGCCGCCGGCCGGATTCGGTCCGCGCGCCGCGCGGATCGGCTCGGCGCCGTCCTCCAGCGGGTCCGGGATCGTGGCCGGGTCGACGCCGCGCTCCGCGAGCGCCCGCTCGAGCGCGCCGATGCGGCTCGCCAGCCCCTTGATCGCATCCGAGATCGGGTCCGGCAGATGCACCCAGTCGGCGTCCGGGCCCTCGGGACGTCTGCCGTCGATGCGGACCGGATGGCCGGGGTTGCCGACGACGGTCGAGTTGGGCGGCACGTCGTGGATCACGACCGAGTTGGCGCCGATCTTCGAGCCGTGGCCGACGCGGATCGGGCCGAGCAGCTTCGCGCCCGAGCCGATCGTGACGTTGTCCTCGACCGTCGGGTGGCGCTTGCCGCACGCGAAGCCGGTCCCGCCGAGCGTCACGCCCTGGTAGAGCGTCACGTCGTCGCCGATCTCCGCCGTCTCGCCGATCACGACGCCCATCCCGTGGTCGATGAAGAGGCCGTGCCCGATCTGCGCCGCGGGATGGATCTCGATGCCCGTCAGCAATCGCGCGACGCCGGCGATCAAGCGCGGCAGCAGCGGGATGTGCGCCTCGTAGAGCGCATGCGCGACGCGGTGCGCGAGGACCGCATGGACGCCGGGCCAGATCGCGAGGATCTCGCTGGAGCCGACGTCGCGCGCGGCCGGGTCGCGTTCCTGCGCGGCGCGCACGTCGCGGCGGATCTCCTTCCACACGCGGGCGAAGGTGGCGGGCATGCGCCCAAGGGTAGTGCGGAGCTGGCCCCTACGGCGCGAAGAAGGGCGTCGAGACGTAGCGCTCGCCGGAGTCGGGCAGCACCGCGACGATGCGCCTGCCGCTCGACTCGGGCCGCTTGGCGACCTCGATCGCCGCCCACACGGCGGCGCCGCAGGATATGCCCGCGAGCACGCCCTCGCGCCGCGCGAGCAGGCGCGCGGTCTCGATCGCGTCTTCGTCGTCGACCGCGATCACCTCGTCGAGCACGTCGCGGTTCAGCACCGCCGGGACGAAGCCGGCGCCGATCCCCTGGATCTTGTGCGGCCCGGGCCGTCCGCCGCTCAGCACCGGCGAGCTCGCCGGCTCGACCGCGACCACCCGGCAGCCGGGGTTCCTCGCCTTCAGCGCCTCGCCCGCGCCGGTGATCGTGCCGCCCGTGCCGACGCCGGCGACGAGCACGTCGACGCGCTCGTCCATCGCGTCCCAGATCTCCGGCCCGGTCGTGCGGCGGTGGACCTCGGGGTTGGCGGGGTTCGCGAACTGGTCGGGCAGGAAGACGTCGTCGCTGCTCGCCATCGCTCTCGCGGCGGCGACCGCCTCGTTCATGCCGCCCAGCGACTCGATCACCTCGACGCGCGCGCCGTAGAGGCGCAGCAGCCCCTCGCGCTCGCGGCTCATCCCCTGCGGCAGCGTCAGCACCAGCTCGTAGCCCTTCGCCGCGCACACGAACGCGAGCGCGATGCCGGTGTTGCCGCTGGTCGCCTCGACGATCGTCGAGCGGCCCGGCTCGATCCGGCCCTCGCGCTCGGCGGCCTCGATCATCGCGACGCCGATGCGGTCCTTGACGGAGCCGCCGGGATTGAACGCCTCGAGCTTCCCGAACAGCTCGCATCCGCACCCATCCGGGAGCAGCCGCGTGAGCTGGACCATCGGCGTGCGGCCGACATGCTCGGCAATGTTGATCGGAATTTGCGGCATTGCCGCCGCGGACTGTAGCGATCGCTACGAGCGGACGGCGGGAACGGCGTTCCAGTCGTACGCCTCGCCGACGGCGAGCAGCGCGTCCTGCGTCGCCTCATCGCACAGCGCGCCGGCGATCCCCGCCGCGAACAGCGCGCGCGGATCCGCCCCGAGCGAGCGCGCCGCGGCGTGCTCGGATTCGAGGTCGCAGTCGAAGAACGTCGGGTCGTCGGTGTTGACGGTGCAGCGCACGCCCGCCGCGAGCAGCTCCGGCAGCTGGTGCTGGGCGACCGCCGGCGCGACGCCGAGGCGGATGTTCGACAGCACGCAGACGTCGAGCACGATCCCGCGGTCGGCGATCTCCTGCAGCAACAATGGGTCCTCGACCGCGCACACGCCGTGGCGGATGCGGTCGGCGTGCAGCGCGTCGAGCGCGCCGCGGATCGAGCTCGGCCCCTCCGTCTCGCCCGCGTGCGGCACCGACGCGATCCCGCCCGCCCGCGCGATCTCGAACGCGCGCGCGTACGGCTCCGGCGGATAGCCGACCTCCGGCCCGCCGAGGCCGATCCCGACGATCCCGCGGTCGCGGTATCTGACGCACCACTGCGCCAGCTCGCAGGCGACCTCCAGCTCGACGAAGCGGGTGATGTCGGGCGTCAGCCGCACCTCGATCCCCAGCTGCTCCCGCGCGGCCTGCACGCCCTCGCAGAAGCCCTCGAAGTTCTCCTGCATCGAGACGCCGAGCGGGAGCCGCTCGGTCGGCGAGAAGATCGCCTCCAGGTAGACGGCGCCCTGCGCCTGCGCGCGGCGCGCGTAGTCGAGCACGAGCTCGCGGTAGTCCTCGGCGGTGCGCAGGACCGTCGTCGTCGCCAGCCACGCCTCGATGAAGTGGTCGAAGTCGCGGAAGCGCATGTACTCGCGCAGCGCCTCGACGGAGTCGAACGGCAGCGAGCAGCCGTTGCGGCGCGCCGCCGCGAACAGCAGCTCCGGCGAGACCGCACCCTCCAGATGGACGTGCAGCTCGATCTTCGGATACGGCGCCACGGCGCGCGACGCTACCAGCGCGCAGCGGCCGACGTGTGGCATCCGCGCAGAGCGGCAAAGACCTCCGGCATGGATCGCAACCGCCCGCTGATCGCCGTCACCTCGTCCGAGATGCGCGACCCGCCGCCGCACCTGCGCAAGCCGCAGTCGGATCCGGCGCGCCGCGAGATGGCGCTCGGGATGCCGTACCTGGAGGCGCTGGAGTGCAGCGACGCGCTGCCGGTCGTCGTGCCGCCGCTGCGGGAGGAGATGCTCGACGACTTCCTCGACGCGGTCGACGGGCTGCTGCTGTCCGGCGGACCGGACATCGACCCCGCCGCGTACGGCCGGCCGCCGCACCGCTGCCTCGGCCCGACCGAGCCGCGGCTCGACGCGTTCGAGCTGGCGCTCGTCCAGGCAGCCGATCGCCGCGGCCTGCCGATCCTCGCGATCTGCCGCGGCGCGCAGCTGCTCAACGTCGCGCGCGGCGGCACGCTGATCCAGCACCTGCCCGACGTCGTCGACCACGCGATCGAGCACCGCCAGCGCCAAGCGGCCGACGCGCTCACGCACGCGGTGGAGCTCGATCCCGACTCGCGCCTCGCCGAGCTGATGGGCTGGACGGAGGGCTCCGTCAACTCCTTCCACCACCAGGCGGTCGACGCGCTCGGACGCGGCCTGCGCGTGACTGCCCGCGCGCCCGACGGCACGGTCGAGGCGCTCGAGGATCCCGACCGCCCGTTCCTGCTCGCGGTCCAGTGGCACGCGGAGTACCTCGTGCACTGGCCGCAGCACGCTCCGCTGTTCGACGCGTTCGCGGCGGCATGCCGGGAACCCGCTCGCACGCCCGCATGAGCGCCGCGCCGCGGTGGGCGGAGTGGCAGCCCTCCGCGCCCTACACGCTCGGCGTCGAGGAGGAGATCATGCTGCTCCAGCCCGGCGCGTGGTGCCTGGCACAGCGGATCGCCGACGTGCTCGACGCGCTGCCGGAGGGCATGCGGACGTATGTCGGCGCCGAGACGCACGCGAGCGCGATCGAGCTGCAGACCGATCCGCACGGGACCGTGCGCGAGACGGTCGCGCAGCTGCGCCGGCTGCGCACGGACCTCGCGCAGGCGCTGGAGGGGCTCGAGCTCGCCGCCGGCGTCGCCGGCACGCACCCGACGGCGGTCTGGTCGGAGACGGAGATCACGCCGGCCGCGCGCTACCGCCTGATCCACCGCACGATGCGCGAGCTGGCGGTGCGCGAGCCGACGTACGCGCTGCACGTGCACGTCGGCGTGCGCAACCCCGAGCGCGCGATCGACCTCTACAACCGCATGCGCGCGCACCTGCCGACGCTGCTCGCGCTGTCGGGCAACTCGCCCTACTGGCAGGGCCGCGACGCCGGCTTCGCGTCCACGCGCACGGTGCTGTGGCACGCCTTCCCGCGGACCGGCATGCCGCGCCGCTGGTTCGCGTACGACGAGTGGGTCGAGGCGGTCGACCTGCAGATCCGCGCGGGCGCGCTGCCCGAGCCGACGTTCCTGTGGTGGGACGTGCGCCCGCAGCCGCGGCACGGGACCGTCGAGGTGCGCGTGATGGACGCGCAGACCCGCATCGAGGACACGGCCGCGCTCGTCGCGCTCGTGCAGTCGGTCGCGCGGCTGGAGCTCGAGGAGGGCTACGTCTCCGGCACGATCGTGGGGGCCGAGGAGGTGCTGGCCGAGAACCGCTTCATCGCGGCGCGCGACGGGATGCAGGCGCAGCTGATCGACACCACGCGCGAGACGCTGCGACCGGTCGGCGAGCTGCTGGCGGACCTGCTCGCGGCGGCCGCGCCGCACGCCGAGGAGCTCGGCTGCGCCGATGCGCTGGAGGACGTGCGCCGGCTCGCCGCCGACCCCGGCGCGGAGCGCCAGCGGCACGCGGAGGCGGAGCGCGGCGACCTGTCCGAGACGGTCGCCGCGCTGGCCGATCAGTTCCTCGCGTGAGCCGCGCGGCTCAGGTGACCTTCATGCCCCATCTGGAGTAGGTCGCGGAGCACGGCGCTCTGCTCGCCGACGTCGTGACGGCCGGCGGCTGGTCGGGCGCGGGCGGAGCGCTCAGCGTGATCGCCACGCAGGAGACGTCGTTGTACGGATAGCTCTCCAGCAGGCCGCCCATTCTGATGCGGTGCACGAGCAGGTATCTGCCCGGCGAGATGCCGGCGATGTCGATGTACTGGCCCTCGATGTTGGCCGGGTAGTTGTCGCCCCAGCCGACCGTGATGCCCTCCGCGATGCGCGTGAGCTCCGGTCTGTTCTTGCCGCAGTAGCCCGGGAACGCCGGCTTGCGCGGCTGATGCGGAATCGGTCTGTTGGCCGACAGCTGGTAGCGGTCGCCGAGGCAGAAGCCCTGCTTGCGGTCGCGCCGCAGGCGTCTGCTGGCGTTCCCGGTCCACAGCTCGTAGCGGTCGATGCCCATCAGGTGCCAGTGCTGGTGGTCGGACGCCTGCACGAATCTCAGCACGCCGGCGACCTTTCTCAGCACGCGCGTGCTGCCGTCGCTGCGGCGAATCAGCTGGTGCGCGGTCATCGCGCTCTGGCCGGGCTTGCGCTTGCCGACGAGGATCAGCGGCCCTTCGCCGACGTTGCCGATCGTCGAGTCGAACACGAGCCGCGGCTGCGGCGTGCCGGTGGAGGCGTCGAGCACCGTGCCGACGCCGGTCGGGGTGCCCTGAGCCAGGTCGGGCAGCAGGTCGTGGGGCTTGGCCGCCGCCGTGGCGGGGGCGGCGGCGAGGAGCGTGAGCGCGGTCAGCGCGAGGGGGATTCGTCGCATGAGAGGGGAACGCGGGATCCGGCCCGCGGGTTGGGGTGTTGGACCACATGAAACACCCCCTGCAGCCGGAAGTCGCGCGCCCACGTGGGCGCGCGACTTCGTCCGGTCTGCTGTCTGCTGTGCGTCAGCCGTCGTCGACAGCCGGATCGCGACGCGCCGTCGTCGCCCCGCGGTCGCGGCGCAGGACCGGCCGGCTGCCACGGCGGTAGCGTCCGCCCGCGGTCGGTCCTGCGGCGCCGGCTTCGGCTGCCGCGGCTTCCTCGTTCAGCTCGATGTCGCGCACGCTGCGTACGGACAGCCGGCCGAGCGCGGCCGCCGCGAAATAGACGATCAGCACGCCGGGCGCGAGGAAGTACCCGAGCAGCTCGAACACCTGCAGCGTGTTGGAGCCGTGCACGACGCCGGCCTGGCTGACGCCGTCGTTCCACAGCTGGCTCACGGTCGAGCCGACGACGAACCACGCGCCGGCGAGCACCCCGAGCAGTGCGCCGAACGAGGCGGTCGGACGCCGGGCGCTCAGCATCAGCATGAGGCCGCCGACGATCGCGACGGCGCCTGGGATGACGGACAGCCACAGGCGCCCGTTCGTCCAGTTCCATGCGCTGTCGGGGCCGATCGAATAGCCGAACGTGGGCCCGACGAACGGGATCAAGGCCCCCCACGCGCCCAGCAGCGCGATGATGGCGCCGCTGACGGCGCCGCGGGTGCGAGGAACTCGCATGAGTGCTCCTCCTCGTCTCGAGTTGGGAACGGTCGATCCCTACCCGCCGGACGGTCCGCCAACCGGCGCGAGGTCAGCGCAACGGCTGGAGGGCTTGGCGAAACCCGCGCGAGCGGGTGGCGGATGGGCGACCAAGCGGGGCGAGGACGACGCATCCGCGCAGCGTCGACCGCCGCCAGACGCCGCGGGGGTTTCGCCAAGCCCTCCTAGATGTAGTACATGGCGCTGCCGGCCTCGCGCGCCTCGCGCTCGATCACGTCGGCGATCGTCGTCTGCTCGAGCACCGCGCGCGCGGCGGCGGCGGCGTCGGCGAACACGCCCTCGGCGCCGGCGCCGAACGTGCCGTCGAGCAGCTCCACCAGCTCCAGCACGGTGATCTGCGACGGATCGCGGCCGAAGCTGTAGCCGCCCTTCACGCCGCGCTGCGATCTGAGGATCCCGGCGCGCCGCAGCACCGCGAACAGCTGCTCGAGGAACTGCACGGGGATCCCCCGCCGTCTCGCCAGCTCGCCGATCGGCACCGGGCCCGCGCCGCCGACGCGCCCCAGCTCGGCGAGCGCCTGCAGCGCGTAGGGCGATTTCGTCGTGATCGAGAGCACGGCCAGCCCCGATGGTACGGGGCGAGCTGGCTAGATCCAGCCGCGCTCGGTGGCGATCAGCACCGCTTGCGCGCGGTCGACGGCGCCGAGCTTGCCGTAGATGTTGTGCAGGTGCGTGCGCACCGTGCTGGTCGAGAGCGCCAGCTCGTGCGCGATCTGCTTGTAGACCTTGCCCTGGCCGAGGCGCCGCAGCACCTCGATCTCGCGCGTCGAGAGCGGGCACGGGTCGAGCTGGCGCACGCGCTGCCCGTTCGACGGATACGGCAGGTCGTACATCACCGCGCGCAGCTCCGCCGGGCCGAGCCCGACCGTGCGCGCGCAGGACAGCAGCTCGCTCGGGTTCACCGCGTCGCCCTGCCCGTAGTGGGCGAGCATGTCGGCCAGGCGCACGAGCGCGGCCTCGCCGTCGGCGTCCTCGCCGTGATGGCGCTCGATCGTCGAGGCGATCGATCTCGGCAGCCCCCAGCGGCGCGCGAGCACGCCGCCGACGAGCGCGTGGTCGACGCCCAGCTCGCGCCGCTCGCGGTGGATCCGCTCCTCCGGCGTCCTCGCGTCGCCGTGCACCTGGCGCGGGTAGCCGGGGTAGGCGTGCGCGAGCACGAGCTTGCCGACGTCGTGCAGCAGCGAGGTCACCATCAGGCGGTCGCGCTCCTCGTAGCCGAGCTCGGCGGCGAGCCGGTCGGCGGCGCGCTGCGTGGCGACGCCGTGCAGGCGGAAGCGCTCGGGGGTGCCCTCCCAGATGCCGGAGCGCTCGAAGAAGTCGAACGTGCGCGCGCGGCTCGCGAGCGCCTGGACGGCGGCCGGCGAGAGCACGCTGACGGCGCGCACGACGCTGTCGACCCTGCCGCGGGCGCGGCCGTCGACGCGGTTGGCGAGCCGCAGCGTCGCGATCGCGAGCGCCACGTCGGACTCGACCGCGTTCACGACGTCCGCCGTCGAGGGCCGCTCCTGCGCGAACAGGCGCAGCACGCGGTTGCGCGACTCGGCCAGCACCGGGAACGCCTCGAGCGCCTCGAACGCGGCCGTCAGGCGGCGCCCGTGGCCCTCGTTGTGGTGCCGGACCATCGGCGGGTCGGCGGTGGGGCCGCTTGGGGAAGGCAAGCTCGTGGGGGTCGGTGCAGGTGCAGTCGAGGTGGCAGGCGTCATTGCGATCGTAGAGTCCCTCTGCGTGGCGTGCGAGCGGACCGCGACGGCGATGCCGCGCTCCGCGACCTCTATCGGCAGGCGTGGCCGACCGGTTTAGGGTCGTGCGCCCATCTGCCTGGACGCTTTCGTTCAGACAGCGGCGTCGTGAGCAGCGCGGTGCAGCGCCGCATCGACGCGCCGCAGCGTCTCGTCGCGGCCCAGCAGCGCGACGCTCTCGAAGATGCCCGGCGAGATCGTCGTACCCGCGATCGCCACGCGCACCGGCTGGAACACCTGCTTCGGCTTCCAGCCGCGCGCCTCCACGAGGCCGCGCAGCGTCGCCTCGACCGTCTGCTCGCCGAACGCGTCCGGATCGATCGCGGCAAGCGCCTCGCGCGCCGCGGCGAGCGCGTCCACGCCGCCGTCGGCGCCGATCGTCTTCGCCCATGCGGCGGGGTCCTCGATCGGGCCGTCGTAGAGGAAGCCGGCGAGCGGCCAGAAGTCCTCCAGCGTCTGGATCTTCTCGCGGCTGATCTCGACGCCGCCGCGCAGGCCCTCGCGGCCGGTGAACGCCTCCAGCCGCGCGGTCAGCTCGTCGACGCCCAGCTCGCGCAGGTAGTGGCCGTTGAAGTGGCGCAGCTTTCTCTCGTCGAAGACCGCCGGCGACTTCGAGATGCGCTCCAGGCGCAGCCGCCGGGCCAGCTCCTCGCGCGGGAAGATCTCCTCCTCGGCGTCGAAGCCGGCGCCCAGCAGCGCCATGTAGTTGACGACCGCCTCGGGCAGGTAGCCGGCGTCGCGCAGCTCCTGGACGGAGGCGGCGCCGTGGCGCTTGGAGAGCTTCTTGCCGTCGGGGCCGTGCAGCAGCGGCAGGTGCGCGTAGCGCGGCGCCTGCGCACCGAGCGCCTCGAACACGAGCAGCTGCTTCGGCGCGTTGGAGAGGTGGTCCTCGCCGCGCACGACGTGGGTGATGCCGGCGTCGAGGTCGTCGATCGCGACCGCGAAGTTGTAGAGGACCGAGCCGTCCGCGCGTGCGATCACGGGGTCGTCCAGGTGGACGTGCTGAAAGCGCGCCTCGCCGCGGATGACGTCGTCGACGACGGTCTCCCCCTCCTCCGGCACGCGCAGCCGCACCGCGCCCTCGGCCTCTGGCTCGCCGCGGAATCCGCGGTCGTGGCCGAATCTGTCCTTGAACGCTCTGACGTCGTCGGCGGTGGCGGTGGTGCGATAGGCGTGCCCGCCGTCGAGCAGCTGCTGGAGCGCCTCCTGGTGGCGCGCGGCGTTCTGCGTCTGGAAGATCGGCCCCTCGTCCCAGTCGAGCCCGAGCCAGGCGAGCGCGTCGAGGATCTGCTCGACGTTCTCGGGGGTCGAGCGCTCGCGATCCGTATCCTCGATCCGCAGCACGAGGGCGCCCCCGCTGCCGCGTGCCAAGAGCCAGTTGTAGAGAGCCGTTCGAGCCCCGCCGATGTGCAGCGCGCCGGTGGGAGAAGGAGCAAAGCGCAATCGCATGAGGTCGCAATGCTAATCGGCGCCCACGTGAGTCCGGCGGGCGGCCTGGCGAAGGCCGTCGCGCGCGGGGTCGAGAGAGGCTGCCAGGCGATCCAGATCTTCAACCAGTCGCCGCGCATGTGGAAGCCGACGAGATACGGCGAGGACGACTTCGCCGCCTTCACGGCGGCAAAGCTCGACAGCCCGATCGAGGCGGTGATGATCCACGCCGTCTACCTGCTCAACTGCGCGAGCGAGGACGAGGAGATCCGCGCGAAGTCGGTGGCCTCGCTGGTCCACTCGCTGCGCGTCGGCGAGGCGATCGGCGCGCACTGCGTCGTGCTGCATCCCGGCTCGGCGCTGAGAGGCGACGTCGGCGAGGCGGTCGAGCGCGCCGGCTGGGCGATCCAGGAGGCGCTCGACATGACCGACCACTGCCCGCTGCACCTGGAGAACACGGCGGGCGCGGGCGGCACGCTCGGGCGCTCGTTCGAGGAGCTGGCGGCGCTGATCGAGGCGGCCGGCGGCGGGCGGCGGCTCGGCATCTGCCTCGACTCCTGCCACCTGCTCGCCTCGGGCTACGACATCCGCACCGCCGCCGGGCTCGAGGAGACGCTCGAGCGCTGCGACGAGGTCGTCGGCCTCGACCGCCTCGGCTCGCTGCACCTGAACGACTCGCAGACGCCGCTGGGCTCCAACCGCGACCGCCACGCCTGCCTGGGCGACGGCGAGCTCGGCGAGGAGGGCTGCATGGCGTTCCTGTCGGAGCCGCGCTTCGAGGGGCTGCCGGTGGTGATGGAGACGCCCGGCCCCGACAAGAGAGGCACGACCGCGGAGGAAGTGCGCTACGCGTTCGAGCTGCGCGAGCGCGGGCTGGCGGCGCGCGGGATCTGAGCCGTCAGAGCGAGACCGGCCCCGGCGCCAGCACGCCGGGGTCGTGGCCGGGCCGCACCGCGACGCCCGCGTCGCGCAGCGCGCGCAGGCGCTCGGCCGAGGCCGCCTGCGCGGCGTGGTCGTCGGCGAACATTGGGAAGCGGTGGTCGTCGAGGCCTGAGGCGAAGTGCGAGACGTCGCCGCCGATCACGAGCCGCTCGCCGACGCGCACCGACTGGTGCCCGGGCGTGTGGCCGGGCGTCGCGAGCAGCTCGATCGAGCCGTCGCCGAGCAGGTCATGGTCGCCGTCGACGAGCACGACCCGCCGCTCGATCGCCGCGTAGTCGACCGGCTGCAGGAAGTTGCGCGCGATCGCCTCGCGATCCCGCGCCGCCTGCCACTCGCGCCGCTGCAGCACCACCGGCACGGAGCCCGGCAGCAGCTCGAGCCCGCCGGCGTGGTCGTAGTGCAGGTGCGTGAGCACGACGCGCGTGACCGTCGCGAGGTCGAGCTGGTCGGCGACGCTGCGCTCCTGCTCCAGCGTGACCGGACCGAGCGCGTCCGCGCTGCCGTAGCGGCGCTCGCGGTCGCGGACCGCGACCGGATGCAGCCCCGTGTCGACGAGGATCCGCTCCTGCGCGGTCTCGATCACGTACGCCGGAACCGGAAAGCGCAGCTGGCGGTCGAGCGGCTCGCCGCGGCGCCAGATGCCGGCCGGAGACGTGATCCAGCCGAGCTCGAGCTGGGTGACGCGCATGCGTGCACGCTAGGCCCGCAGGAGCATCGAATGCGACTGCTCGGATACCGTTTGCGACATGCTCGTCGGCATCGCCGTCCTGCCCGGCTGCTTCGACACCGGCCTCGCCGCGCTGCGCGACGTGCTCGGCACGGCGGAGGCGCTGCGCGCGAGCGTTGACCGCGCGATCGATCCGGTCGAGGTCCGCCTGGTCGGCAGCGCCGCGCGCGTCGCGACCGCGGGCGCGTCGACGCTGGCGCTGGACCGCACGCTCGGCGACCCGGACGCGCTCGCAGGCCTCGACGTGCTCGTCGTGCCCGGCCTCGGCGCGGTCACGCCCGCGTCGCTGTCCGACGCGCTCGGCTCCGCCCCCGTCCGCCGCCTGCACCGGGCGCTGGCCGCGCGCGAGCAGCGGCTCCCGCTTGCAGCCGCCTGCACCGGCACGTTCGTGCTCGCCGAGGCGGGGGCGCTCGACGAGCGCGCCGCGACGACGACGTGGTGGCTGGCCGGCGAGTTCCGCCGCCGCTACCCGCGCGTCGCGCTCGACATGTCGCGCATGGTCGTCCACAGCGGCACGGTCACGACCGCCGGGGCCGCGTTCGCGCACGTCGACCTCGGCATGTCGCTCGTCTCGCGCGCCAGCCCGCAGCTCGCCGACGCCGTCGCCCGCTACCTGCTGATCGACGAGCGGCCGGCGCTCGGCGTCGCGGCCGCGAGCGGGCATCTCGCCAGCGCCGACGCGCTCGTCAGCGAGTTCGAGGCGTGGGTGCGCGAGCGCCTCGACGAGCCGCTCACGGTCGACGAGGCGGCAACGGCGATCGGGACCACGCGCCGCACCTTGGAGCGTCGCTGCCGCGCCCACACCGGCCGCAGCCCGCACGAGCTGATCGCGCACCTGCGCGTCGAGCGCGCGCGGCACCTGCGGCGCACGACGCACCTGTCGTGGGACCAGATCGCGCCGCGCGTCGGCTACCGGCACGGCTCGACGCTGCGCGCGCTGCTCCGCCGCACCCTGCGCTAGCGTCAATGTCCGTGGCGTCGGCGCACGATCCTCGGGACGCGGCGACCGGCACGCTCGCGCCACCCGACCCGCACGTGATCGTCCTGTTCGGGGCGACCGGAGATCTCGCGCGCCGCAAGCTGCTGCCGGGACTGCTGCACCTCGCCGAGGCCGGCCTGATGCCGCCGAGCTTCCGCGTCGTCGGCACGTCGCTCGACGAGCTCGACGACGAGGGCTTCCGCGCACTCGCGCGCCGCGCCGCCGAGGACTTCGCGCGGCATCGCTTCAGCGAGGAGCAGTGGGCCGACTTCGCGCGGCGGCTCACGTACGTCCCCCACGACGCCGGCGTCGAGCGCTTCGGGCAGGCGGTCCGCGACGCGGTCGACTCGTGCGGCCACAGCACGCGGCTGCTGCACTACCTGAGCGTGCCGCCGGCCGCCGCCGGCGAGACGATCCGCCTGCTCGGCGACGCCGGCCTGGTGCAGAACGCGCGCGTGATCATGGAGAAGCCGTTCGGCACCGACCTCGCGTCCGCCCGCGCGCTCAACGCCGAGGTGCACGAGGTGTTCGCCGAGCAGCAGGTGTTCCGGATCGACCACTTCCTCGGCAAGGAGGCGGCGCAGAACATCCTCGCGCTGCGCTTCGCGAACGGCCTGTTCGAGCCGATCTGGAACCGCTTTCACATCGACCACGTGCAGATCGACGTGCCGGAGACGCTGTCGATCGGCACGCGCGCCGGCTTCTACGAGAGAACCGGCGCCTACCGCGACATGGTCGTGACGCACCTGATGCAGATCCTCGCGTTCGTCGCGATGGAGCCGCCGACCGCGCTCGAGCCGCACGCGATCACGGAAGAGAAGAACAAGGTCTTCCGCTCGCTGAAGCCGCTCGACCCGGCGTGGGTCGTGCGCGGCCAGTACGAGGGCTACCGCTCGGAGGCGGGCGTCGCGCCGGACTCCGACACGGAGACGTTCGTCGCGCTGCGCTGCGAGATCGACAGCTGGCGCTGGTCCGGCGTGCCGTTCTACCTGCGCACCGGCAAGCGGCTGGCGGAGAGCGCGCGCATCATCTCGATCTCCTATCACGAGCCGCCGGCGGGGATGTTCCCGGCCGGCTCGGGCGTCGGCGAGTACGGCCCCGACCACCTCACGTTCGACCTCGACGAGTCCGCGCGGCTGTCGCTGTCGTTCTACGGCAAGCGGCCGGGGCCGGGCATGCGCCTGGACAAGATGAGCATGCAGTTCTCGCTCGAGGAGACGGGCAACGACGACGACGCGCTGGAGGCCTACGAGCGCCTGATCCACGATGCGATGGTCGGCGACCACACGCTGTTCACGACGGCCGACGGGATCGAGCGGCTGTGGGACGTCTCGGCGCCGCTGCTCGAACGCCCGTCGCCGCTGCACAGCTACGCGCCCGGCTCGTGGGGGCCGGAGGCGATGCAGGCGCTGATCGCGCCCCACAGCTGGCGGCTGCCGTTCGCGCGCCGCTGGCGCGGACCGAGAAGCTAGCCTCCCGTCGCGTGCCCCCCGCCCTCTCCGTCGCCGCGCTGCAGAAGCGCTACGGCCGCACGATCGCGCTGCACGGCGTCGACCTGGAGGTCGAGCCCGGCGAGCTGGTCGGCCTGCTCGGCCCCAACGGCGCCGGCAAGTCGACGCTCGTGAAGATCGCCTGCGGGCTGGTGCGGCCCAGCGGCGGACAGGCACGGGTGTGCGGCGCTCCGGCCGGCTCGCGCGAGGCGCGCCGCGCGCTCGGCTACCTGGCCGAGCTGTTCCGCTTCCCCGGCTGGGCGCGCGCCGAGGAGGTGCTGGAGCTGCACCAGCGGCTCGCCGGCTCCGACGGCGGCGCCGCCGAGCGATCCGAGCTGCTCGGGCTGGTCGACCTGCTGGACGCGCGCGAGCGGCGCGTGGAGGCGATGTCGAAGGGCATGCAGCAGCGGCTCGGGATCGCGCAGGCGCTCGTCGGCGGGCCGCGCCTGCTGCTGCTCGACGAGCCCACCAGCGCGCTCGACCCGGTCGGGCGGCGGATGGTGCGCGAGCTGCTGGAACGATTGCGCGAGCGCGGCGTCGCGGTGCTGCTGAACTCGCACCTGCTGAGCGAGGTCGAGCTCGTCTGCGACCGCGTCGCGATCCTCGCGGGCGGGCGCGTCGTCGCCGCCGGACGCCCGTCCGAGCTCGTGCACGCGGGCGGCATCGAGGTCGAGACGGCCGCCGGCGTGCGGCGCTTCGAGCAGGCGACGCGCGAGCAGGTGCCGGAGCTGGTCGCCGAGTTGGTCGGCGCGGGCGAGCGGATCTACGGCGTGCGGGTGTTGACGTCCTCGCTGGAGGAGGCGTACCTCGACGCGGTCGGCGGGCGCCAGGAGGACGCGGCGTGAGCGGCGCGGTCGTCGTCGCCGGCTACGCGCTGCGCGAGAGCGTGCGGCGGCGCGTGTTCGTCGTCGTGCTGCTGCTGACGCTGGCATTCCTCGGGCTGTTCGCGTTCGCGACCGCCAAGGTGTTCGAGCAGACCGGCGACTTCACCGTCGGACGCAACACCGGCACGCTCGACGCGACCGGGCTCGTCGCCCTGACGATGCTCGGGCTCGGGATGTTCGCGATCCTGTTCCTCGCGACGGTGCTGGCGGTGTTCCTGACGCTCGGCGCCGTGCGCGGCGACGCCGAGCGCGGCCTGCTGCAGCCGCTCGTGGTGCGGCCGCTCGGCCGCACCTCCATGCTGCTCGGCCGCTTCGTCGCGGCGGCGTCGGTCTGCGCCGTCTACGTCGCGCTCGTGTACGCCGCCACGACGCTGATCGTCCACCAGGCGTCCGGCGTCTGGCCGGACGCCGTCGTCGGGCCGGGCCTGGCGCTGATCGGCGCCAGCGCGGCGATCGTCGCGCTCGCGCTGCTCGGCTCGGTGTTCCTGTCGGCGACCGCGAACGGGATCGTCACGTTCATGCTGTTCGGCGCCGGCCTCGTCGCCGGGCTGATGCAGTCGATCGCCGAGGGGATCGGCTCGCACTCGCTCGGGCAGATCTCGCACGCGATCGCGATCGCGCTGCCGTTCGAGGCGCTCTACCAGGCCGGCCTGCACGCGCTGACGGCGAACCAGACCGGCTTCACCGGCGCGCTGATCCAGCTCGGCCCGTTCGGCTCCTCGCACGCCGGCGGCGTCGGACTCGACCTGTGGGCGGCCGCCTACGTGGCGCTCGCGCTCGCGATCGCCGCGTGGGGCTTCGCGCGGCGCGACCTGTAGCTGCGGACGGGCTACGCCGCGACGGCGTCGAGCATCGCCCCGCCGAGCAGGTGGTCGAGCTCGGCGCGCAGCGCGGCGTTGGCGGCGGCGACGCGGTACTCGGGACCGAGCCGGAGCTTGCGCAGGCCGCGGCTCGTCTGCAGGTCGAGCACGACGTCCGACTCGCCCGGGTGCAGCGCGATCACGGCCTTCAGCTCGTCGATGATCGACGCCGGCAGCGCGGTCGCGTCGAGCCGCAGCCGCACCGGCGGCGGGCCGACCGGAATCGCGCGCGCCTGCTCGCGCGCCTTCTCGATCTCGGCCTCCGAGGGCTCGAATCTGGTCGCCTCCTGCAGGATCACGCAGGTCGAGTTGGCGTCCTTGTGGTCGACCTTGCCGCGCACGAGCACGACCGAGTCGAGCGCCAGCGCCTCCTCGTGCGCCGCGAGCGCTCTGCCGAACACGAGCAGCTCGGTCGTCCCCTCGAGGTCGTCGAGCGTGGCGAACATCATCGGATCGCCTCTCTTCGTGCGGATCTTCTTGCCCTGCGTGATGATGCCGCCGACGGTGACCCACTCGCCGTCCTTGCGCTCGGCCAGCTGCGCGAGCCCGCAGTCGACTCTCAGGCGCATCGCCTCGCGCACGGCCTTCAGCGGGTGCGCCGAGACGAACAGGCCGATCGACTCCTTCTCGACCGCCAGCAGCTCCGCCTGCTCGAACTCCTCCGTCGGGATCGGCGGGTGGCTCGGCGCGGCGAACGCGGCGGCGGCGCCGTTGGCCGCCGCCGGATCCTCCATGCCGAGGTCGAAGATCGAGCCCTGCCCGAGCTGCGCGTCCTGCTGCGCGCGCTGCCCGGCCGACTGCGCCTGCTCGAGCACCGCGAGCATGCCTTTGCGGGACGCACCGGTCGAGCCGAACGCGCCGCACTTGATCAGCGCCTCGATCGCCTTCTTGTTGACCGTGCGGTTGTCGACGCGCTCGCAGAAGTCCCAGATCGAGGTGAACGGCCCCGCCTCCTCGCGCGCGGCCTTGATCGCCTCCACGGCCGAGAAGCCGACGCCCTTCACGGCGTCGAGGCCGAAGCGGATCTTGCCGTCGATGACCATGAACTCGTGGTCGGACTCGTTCACGTCCGGCGGCAGGATCTCGATCCCCATCTGCTCGGTCTGCGCGACGAAGAACGGGACCTTGTCCTTCGTGTCCATCACCGAGGAGATCAGCGCGGCCATGTACTCGGCCGGGTAGTTCGCCTTCAGCCAGGCGGTGCGGTAGGAGATCAGCGCATAGCAGGCGGCGTGCGACTTGTTGAAGGAGTAGTCGGCCGACTTCTCGTTCGTCTGCCACAGCGCTTCGATCGTCGAGCCGGCGACGCCCGCGGCCTGGCAGCCGGCGACGAACTCGGGCTTGAGCTCGGCCATCGCGGCCCGGTTCTTCTTGCCGATCGCCTTGCGCAGGTCGTCCGCCTTCGCGCCGCTGAAGCCCGCGAGCGACTTGGCGATCTGCATCGCCTGCTCCTGGTAGAGAATCACGCCCTTCGTCGACTCGATGATCGGCCTCAGGCGCTCGTCGGCGTAGGTCACCGAGTCGGGGTCGCGCTTGCCGCGCGCGTACGTCGGGATCTGGTCCATCGCGCCCGGGCGGTAGAGCGCCACGAGCGCGACGAGGTCCTCGAACTCGGTCGGGCGCACCTTCTTGAGCGCTTCGCGCATGCCCTCGGACTCGAACTGGAAGACGCCGATCGAGTCGCCGGCCGCGAGCATCGCGTAGGTCTTGGCGTCGTCGAGCGGCAGCGTCGTCATGTCCGGGCGCGTGCCGGCCGAGCGCTCGACGATGTCGAGCGCGTCCTCGATCACGTCGAGGTTGCGCAGCCCGAGGAAGTCCATCTTCAGCAGGCCGAGCTCCTCGACCGGCTTCATCGAGAACTGCGTGACGGTGCGGTAGATCTTCTCGCCGGTCTCCGCGTCGGTGCCGGCGTCGGCGAGCTGCAGCGGCACGATGTCGGTCAGCGGCCGGTCGGCGATCACGACCGCGGCGGCGTGGATCGAGGAGTTGCGCACGATCCCCTCCAGGCCCTTCGCGACGTCGACGATCTGTCTCGCGATCGGGTCGGAGTCGACTGCCTTGCGCAGCTCCTGCCCCGGCTCCAGGCAGTCCTCGAACGACGGCGGGCGGCCCATGATCGGATCGGGGATCAGCTTCGCGAGGCGGTCGCCGGCGCCGTAGTCGTGGCCGAGCACGCGCGCCGCGTCGCGCGTGGCCGCGCGCGGGAACATCTTGCCGAACGTGACGATCTGCGCGACCGACTCTCTTCCATATTTGTCTGTCACGTAGCGGATCACGCGCTCGCGGCCGCGCACCGAGAAGTCGATGTCGATGTCCGGCATCGAGACGCGCTCGGGGTTGAGGAAGCGCTCGAACAGCAGGTCGTAGCGGAGCGGGTCGACGTCGGTGATGCGCAGCGTGTAGGCGACGATCGAGCCGGCGGCGGAGCCGCGGCCGGGACCGACGGCGATGCCGTTGTCCTTCGCGTACTTGACGAAGTCCCAGACGATCAGGAAGTAGGCGTTGAAGCCCATCTTGTCGATGACCGCGAGCTCCATCTCCATCCGCTCGACCGCCTCGGCGGGCGGCGGGCTGCCGTAGCGCTCGTTGAGGCCCTGCATCACGAGCGCGCGCAGGTAGCTTCTCTCGTCCTGGCCGTCCGGCGTCGGGTATCTCGGGATCAGCTGCTTGCCGAGCTCGATCTCGACGTCGCAGCGCTCGGCGATCTCCAAGGTCGTGGGCAGCGCGTCTGGATATTCGGCAAATGCGTCCGCCATCTCGTCGTTCGACTTCAAATAGAACTCGTTGGTGTCGAACGTCATCTTCGGCTCGGCGAGCGTCGACTTCGTCTGCACGCACAGCAGCGCCGTGTGGTGGTGGTAGTCCTCCTTGCGGAGGTAGTGCACGTCGCCGGTGCCGACGAGCGGTCGCCCGACCTCGCGGGCGATGCGGACGATCCCCTCGTTCGCCTTGTCCTGGTCGGCGATGCCGTTCTTCTGCACCTCGAAGTAGACCTGGTCGCGGCCGAAGACGTTCATCAGGTCGTCGATGTGCGCGCGCGCCTCGTCGGGGCGGTCGTGCACGAGCCGCTGGCAGAAGCGGCTGGCGAGGCAGCCGGTGAGGACGATGATGCCCTCGCTGTGCTGCGACATGACGTCGAGGTCGACGCCCGGCTTGCCGCGGTGCAGCCCCTCGAGGAAGCCGGTCGAGGACAGCTTGACGAGGTTGCGGTAGCCGACGGCGTTCTCCGCCAGCAGCGTGAGGTGGTTGCGCTCGACTCTGCCGTCGCGGAAGTGGCGGTCGTCGACGACGTAGACCTCGCAGCCGAGCAGCGGCTTGACGCCGTGCTTCTTCGCCGCCTTGAACAGCTCGACGGAGCCGTTCATGACGCCGTGGTCGGTCAGCCCGAGCGCCGGCTGGTCGAACGCCGCCGCACGCGCCGCCAGCGCGTCGATCTTGCACGCCCCGTCCAGCAGCGAGTACTCGGAGTGGACGTGGAGATGGGCGCAGGACGGCGTCGTCACGGGCCGTCCAGGATAGGCGCCGCCTCGGACGATTCGCCCCCTCCGCGCGGAGGTCGTTCCCGCGTTTTCCGGGGTTTGGCGCGTCCACCTGGGCCGCCTCCCGATCCTGCGCTGCGATCCGGGCATCGTCAGCGTGGACTTCGGTCCTCGTCTCGGGAGCCCGGAGCCGCACATCCTCCGGGCTGTGGCCCTACCGCGTGATCCAGAGGATCGCGACGAGCAGCGCCAGCGTCGTCAGACTGGCCGGGAACCGCGCGGCGTGCTCCGCAATCGTGGTCAGCCGGCCGGATGCTCGGCCCGCGCGATCCAGCCGCGCAGGAGCGTGAGCGCGGCGTCGTCGCCGTCGAGCGTGCCGGACTCGCCGGGCGGCGGGTCGACGCCGGCGATCAGCGCCAGCAGGGCGCCGCGGGTGCAGCGCAGCGTGAGGCGGGTGGGTTCAGCCGGCGGCTGCGTGACGACGACCGGTTCGGCGCCGTCGGCGATCCGCAGCCACGCGTCGATCGGACCGCCGGCGAGCGGCGCGTGCGCGACCGCGAAGCGCTCGCCCTGCGTCGCCTCCACGTCGATTGCGAGCGCCACGAGCCGCAGCGCGAGCGCCGGCTCAAGCGCGACGCCCGCGACCCCGAGCTCGCGCAGGCCGAGCGGCGCGCGCGCGAGACGGCGCAGCTCGCGCAGCGCCTTGCGTCCGCCGCGCACGCGCGCGGGGCGGCGCAGCAGCGTGCGGCGGCCGTGCAGCAGGCGCGCGACGCCGGCGGCATCGCCGGCGACGCTGAGATCGCGCTCGCCGCGCGGGCGCGGCGCCTGCCGCTGGACGACCGTCGCGGGCGCGTCCGGCACGACGTCGACCGCAAGGCAGCCGCGCCCGCTCAGCAGCAGGTCGCAGCGCAGCGGCTTGTCAGCCGCGAACCCGTGCGCGGGCAGCACGCCGACGGCGATGCGGCCCGCCGTCTCGGGCTCGGTCGCGAGCAGTCGCTGGATCGCCTCGGTCAGCCATGGCGTCGACGGACCCGCAGGCAGCGCGGCCGGCGCCGTCTCGGCTTCGACCGGCGGCACGCTCGCCCGCAGCCGCTCGCGCGCCGCGCTGAGGCGCAGCGGGTCCAGGCCGGCAGGGCGCGGCGTCGGCGGCTCTGCGCGCGGCGCGGCGGCTTCCGGGGTCGGCGGCGCGGCCACCCGCGCAGCGGCAGCCGGCGGCGCGGCGGCCTCTCCGGTGGGCGTCGCGGAACGGAGCGCGTCGGCGAGTGCCGGGGGCGCCGCACTCGCGGCCGGCGCGGCGGGCGGCGTCGGGAGCGCGGAACCGGTCGCCGGCGGCATCGGCGTGGCGGACGGCGCAGCCGCTCCGGCGGCCGCGCGCGGAGGCCCTGCGGGCGCCGGCACGGCAGTTGGCTCGGCGGGCGCCGGCACGGCAGCGCGCCCCGCCGCCAGCGCGTTCGCGGCCGTGAGCTCCTCGCGCACGCGCCGCAGCGCGACCTCGATTCGACGCTCGGCCTCCACGCGCTGATGGATCGCCCGCTGCAGCGCGGCGATGTGGGTGCGCAGCTCGCGCTGCACCGCGAGGCTGGCGTCGAGCTGCGCCTGCAAACGACTGGAGCGCTCGCGCTCCAGCGCCAGCGCGGTGATCGGCGCCGCGCGGTCGCCGCGCCGCTGTCCTTCCTCAGCCTGGGACGGCTTTGCGGCCGGGACCGGTCCGGCGGCGGCGCGCTGCTCGACCAGCCGGCGCTCGCGCGCAAGGCCCGGCACCGCGGGCGACGGGGCGCGCGGCGGCGACGCCGAGGGCGCCGCGATCGCCGCGGCAGTCCGCGCGACGGCCAGCTCGCGCCGCAGCCCGGCCGCCCACGGGGCCGGCGCGAGGGCGTGCCCGTTGCGGCCCGCGCCGTTGGTCCTGGCCGCTTCGCCCGCGGCGGGCGCCGGCGCGGCCGGCTCCGGGGCGGCCGCCACGGGAGCGGGTTCGGCGGGAGCGACCGGCTCGACCGCCTCGGCCGGCGGCTGCGCCGCCTGCAGCGCGTCCCGCTCACGCCGCGCCTCGATCAACGCATCGCGCAGCGTGTCGCGCTCGGATTGCAAATGTCTTGCTTCGGCGATCGCCGCGTCGGCGCCCTCGCGCGCCGCGGCCGCTTCGGCGCGAGCTGCGTCGCGCTCGGCCTCCAGCCGCGCGCGCTCGCGCGCGAGCTGCGCCGCGAGCACCTGCGCGTCCGCCGCCCGCCGCGCGGCCGACTGCTCGGCCTGCTCGGCCCGCTGCGCGCGCCGCTCGGCCAGCACCGCCGGATCGACGACGTTGCTGCCCTCCGGCGAGGGCGAGGGCCTCCGCTCGTCGTCGGGCGGAGGGGTGTCGGGCGGCATGGAGACGTGCATCGAGGGTTGTGGCCGGACGCCGGCATCCCACCGGCGCGATCTGCCAGCAGGGTACGCCTCGAAGCGGACGCCGCGCGGGCGCGGCTACGCGTGCGCGTGCCCGTTGCGCCGGCGTGCGGCCACCGCTCCGGCGGCCGCGACCGCGCTCGCCGCCAGCAGCCCCGTGCCGACGCGCCGCGCGAGTCCGTAGCGGCGTCTCAGGTACCACATGCCGCCCCGCCACACGACGAAGCCGAGTGCCTTGTATGCGTTGCCTGACATCAGCCCTGCTCTACCCGCGAACCGGTGCTGGCACGCGCCCGCTCACTCCGCGCGGCTGCGCAGCTGGTGCGCCAGCCGCGACTGCAGCGACCACAGCTCGATGAAGCCGGGCGAGGCGGTCTGCGAGAAGAGGCCGCCGGACTCGGCGAACGACGCCAGCGACGCGTCGTAGACGGCGTTCGGCGACTCGCGCGTGACGACGCGCACGGACCCCTTGAACAGCTTCAGGCCGATCGTCCCCGTCACCTGCGCGTTGACCGCGTCCATGTAGGCGTCGAGGTCGGTGCGCAGCGGCTCCCACCACAGGCCGGCGTAGACGAGGTACCCCCACTTCTGGTCGAGCGCCGGCTTGAACTGGTTCTGGTGGATCGTGCCGACGAGCCGCTCCAGCTCGATGTGCGCGGCGAGGACGATCGCCGCCGCCGGCACCTCGTAGATGTCGCGCACCTTGAGACCCACGATGCGGTCCTCGATGTGGTCGACGATCCCGACGCCGTGCCGGCAGCCGATCTCGGCTGCGGCCTCGAGCAGCTCCACGAGTCCCATGCGCGAGCCGTTCAGCGCGACCGGCACGCCGCGCTCGAACTCCACGGTCACGACCTCCGCCTCGTCGGGCGCCTCCTCGGGCCGCGTCACGAGCTGGAAGACGTCGTCCTCGGGCGCGTGCGCGAGGTCCTCGATCCAGCGGCCCTCCGAGGAGCGGCCCCACAGGTTGTCGTCGATCGAGTACGGCGCCACCTCGGTGCCGCCCTTGACGGGGATCCCGTGCTCGCGCGCGTAGGCGATCTCCTCCTCGCGGCCCATCTGCCACGAGCGCACCGGCGCGATCACCTTCAGCTCAGGCGCGAGCGTCGCGATCGTCGTCTCGATGCGGACCTGGTCGTTGCCCTTGCCGGTGCAGCCGTGCGCGATCGTGTCGCAGCCGGACCGGCGCGCGTACTCGACCGCGAGCTGCGCGATCAGCGGCCGCCCGAGCGCCGTGAACAGCGGGTAGCCGTTGCCGTAGACGGCGTTGGCCTTGATCGCCGGCACGAGGTACTCCCGCGCGAACTGCTCGCGCGCGTCGACGACGTGGCAGTCGATCGCGCCGAGCTGGAGCGCCTTGCCCTTGACGACCTCGTAGTCCTCGCCGGGCTGGCCGAGGTTGACGGTGAGGCAGACGACCTCCGCCCCGTACTCGTCCTGGATCCACTTGAGCATCACGCTCGTGTCGAGGCCGCCCGAGTAGAGCAGCAGGACGCGGCCGACCTCGTTCGGGTCGGCCTCGTAGGACGCCGTGCGCGCGGGCGCGGCGGGGATGCGGTGGACCTCTGTGTGCTCGGTCTCGGTCATGGCGGGCGGGAAGGTTACGCGACGACCGCGCTCAGCAGCCGGCCGATGCGCGCAAGGCCGTCGTCGATCTCCTCGGCGGTGACGATCAGCGGCGGCAGCAGCCGCACGGTGCCGGGGCCGGTCGCGTTGAGGATCAGCCGCTCGTCGGTCAGCGCGCGCCGCACGAGCCCCGGGGCGTCGTCGCAGTCGAACGCGACCATCAGGCCGCGGCCGCGCACGTTCGAGGCGCCTGGCAACGCCGCGAGGCCGGCCCGCAGCCGCTCGCCCAGCTCGCGCACGGACGCCAGCAGGGCCGGGTCCTCCAGCACGTCGAAGGCGGCATGCGCGGCCGCGGAGACGAGCGGACCGCCGGCGAACGTCGAGCCGTGGTCGCCGGGTGCGAAGACGTCCGCCAGCCGCTCGCCCGTCACGAGCGCACCGATCGGCAGCCCGCCGCCGAGCGCCTTCGCGGTCGTCAGCGCGTCGGGCACGACGCCCGTCTGCTCGTACGCCCACAGCGTGCCGGTGCGCCCCATGCCGGTCTGGATCTCGTCGAACACGAGCGCGGCGCCGACGCGGTCGCAGGCCGCGCGCGCGGCGCGCAGCAGCTCGTCGGACAGGACGTGCACGCCCGTCTCGCCCTGGATCGGCTCCAGCAGCACGGCCGCGGTGCCGTCGTGGACCGCCGCCGCGATCGCCGCCGGCTCAGGCGCGGCCACCACGAAGCCGGGAACCAGCGGCGCGAACGGCGCCTGCTTGGACTCCTGCGGCGTGGCGGAGAGCGCCCCGTACGTGCGCCCGTGGAAGGCGCCGTGCACGACGACGATCTCGCCCCGCGGCTTCGCCTTGCGCACGAGCTTCAGCGCCGCCTCGTTCGCCTCCGCGCCGGAGTTGCAGAAGAACACCTTGCCGCCGAGCGAGCTGATCGCGAGCCGCTGCGCGAGCCGCATCGCCGGCGCCGTGTAGAAGAGGTTCGTCACGTGCGTGAGCGTCCCGACCTGCTCGCGCACCGCCTCGACCACCTTCGGATGGCAGTGCCCGACGTTCAGCACCGAGATGCCGGCGAGGAAGTCGAGGTACTCGTTCCCCTCCGAATCCCACAGCCGCGTCCCGGCGCCGCGCACCAGCTCGACCGGCATGCGCGCGTAGCTCGGGACGACGTGCGCCGCCTCGATCGCCTGCAGCTCGTGCAGGCTCATGCCGCGGGGCGCACCTTCGTGCCGATCCCCGCGTCGGTGAACAGCTCCAGCAGCAGCGAGTGCGGGATGCGACCGTCGACGATGTGCGCGTGCGAGACGCCGCCGTGGATCGCGTCGATGCACGCCTGCAGCTTCGGCCGCATGCCGCCCTCGACCGTCTCCAGCGCGCGCTCCACCTCGTCCGCAGCGACTTCGGAGATCACGCTCTCGGGGTCGGACGGGTCGCGCAGCCAGCCGCGCACGTCGGTCAGGAACATCACCTTGTAGGCGCCCAGCTCGCGCGCGAGCTTGCCGGCCGCCTCGTCCGCGTTGATGTTGTACGAGTTGCCCTCGCGGTCGGCGCCGATCGACGCCACGACCGGGATGTAGTCGGTCGCGACGTGGTCGATCACGCCGCGGTCGACCTTCTCGATCGTGCCGACGAAGCCGATGTCCTCCCCGCCCGGCGCGGCTTGGCGCGCCGCGCGGAACAGCAGCCCGTCGTCGCCGCACAGGCCGATCGCCGGCTGCCCGTGGCGGCCGAGCCGCAGGACGATGTCCTTGTTGACCTTGCCGACGAGCACCATCTTGGCGATCTCGACCGTCTGCTCGTCGGAGACGCGCAGGCCGCCGACGAACTCGACCGGCATGTCGAGCCGCTCCATGTAGGCGGTGATGTCGGGGCCGCCGCCGTGCACCACGACCGGGTTCAGGCCGACGTACTTGAGCAGCACGACGTCGCGCGCGAAGTCCTCGCGCAGCTCGGGGTCGGTCATCGCCGCGCCGCCGTACTTGATGACGACCGTCCTGCCGTGGAACTCGCGGATGTACGGGAGCGCCTCGAGCAGCGTCCCGACGTCGGGGATCGAGCGGGTCAGGTCCATGGTCACGTTCTGTAGTCGGCGTTGACGGACACGTACTCGTGCGAGAGGTCGGAGAAGAAGACCTCGGTCTCGGCGCGCGGCTCGCCGTCGTTCAAGCCGAGCGCGTATTCGACCTCGTCCTTCGACACCGCCTGCGCGAGCGCCTGCTCGTCGTAGGGACGGACGCCGCCTCCCTCGCACACCGGCACGCCTTCGATCGCGATGTCGAGGTCGACCGGCGCGTCGAGCAGCACGCCCCCGACCGCCTGCGCGATGCGGCCCCAGTTCGGGTCGCCGCCGTGCAGCGCCGCCTTCACCAGCGGCGAGGTCGCGACCGCGCGGGCCGCCCGCTCGACGGTCTCGCCGTCGCCGCCGCGCACGACGACGCGACCGACGCGCTTCGAGCCCTCGCCGTCTCTGACGATGAGGACCGCCAGCTGGCGCAGCAGCGCGTCGAGCGCCTCGCCGAGCGCCAGCTCGTCCGCAGATTCGGGCTTGACCTCCACCCCGCTCGCGCCGCTGCACATCAGGATCGCGGTGTCGTTGGTCGACAGCTGGCCGTCGACGGAGATGCGGTCGAACGAGCGCTTCACCGTCACGCCCAGCAGCAGGTCGGCGGTCGCCGGGTCGAGCGCGGCGTCCGTCTGCACGAAGCACAGCATCGTCGCGAAGTTCGGCGAGATCATCCCCGCCCCTTTGCACTGCGCGCTCAGCCGCACGGGACCGCTCGGGAGCTGGACCTCCAGCGCGGCGCGCTTCTCGAACGCGTCGGTCGTCTGGATCGCGGCCGAGAAGTCGGCGTCGCCGTCGGCGCGCAGCAGCTCGTTCGCCTCCTCGAGCCCGCTCAGCACGCGATCGACCGGCAGCTGCACGCCGATGACGCCGGTCGAGCCGACCGCGACGCCGCCCGGGTCGATCCCGGTCAGCCGCGAGGCGGCGATCTGCGTCGCGCCGGCGCTCTCGAAGCCGGGCACGCCGGTGGCGGCGTTCGCGTTGCCGGCGTTGACGGCGACCGCGCGCAGGTGCGCGAGGTCGCAGCGCTCGCGGCACAGCCGCACCGGCGCGGCGACGACGCCCGAGCGCGTGAAGCGCGCGGCGCTCGTGGTCGCGTCGCTGTCCGAGACCAGCAGGCCGACGTCGAGCGCGCCGCCCCGCTTGAGGCCCGCCGCGACGCCCGCCGCGCGGAAGCCCCGCGGCAGTCCGCCGTCGAGCTCGGTCACGTGCGCCGGCCGCTCGACCCAGCGCGAGCTGAAGAACCCGGCCGTCACGCGATCCCCTCGCCCTCGGGGAAGCCGAACATCAGGTTGAGGTTCTGGACCGCCTGCGAGGAGGTCCCCTTCCAGAGGTTGTCGATCGCGGCGAGCACGACGACGCGGCCGTCGTGGCGGTCGCCGTGGACGCTGATGCGGCAGATGTTGGTGTTCTCGACGTCGTGCATGCCCGGCGGCTTGTCGGCCAGCTCGACGAACGGCTCCTCGTCGTACGCCGCCGCGAACAGCGCGTCGAGCTCGGCCTGCGTCACCGTGCGGGAGGGCTTCACGTACGAGGTGATCAGCTCGCCCTGGTCGACCGGCAAGAGGTGCGGCACGAACACGACCGGTCCGTTCCGCGCGCCGAGCACGGCGAGCTCCTGGTCGATCTCCGGCGCATGCCGGTGGCCGCCGACTTTGTAGGCGACGACGTTCTCGTCGACCGTCACGAAGTGCGTCTCCTCCGTCGCGGCGCGGCCGGCGCCGGAGACGCCCGTCTTCGCGTCGATCACGACGTCGGCGATCAGCCCGGCGCTGGCGAGCGGCGCGAGGCCGAGCAGCGTGGCCGTCGGGAAGCAGCCGGGGTTGGCGACGAGGTCGGCGTCCTGGATCGCCTCGCGGTAGCCGAGCTCCGGCAGGCCGTAGACGGCGTCCTCGAGGAGGGCGGCGGCCGGATGCGGTCCGTACCACTGCTCGTAGGTGCTCAGCGTACGCAGGCGGAAGTCGGCGGACAGGTCGACCACCTTCACCCCGCGCTCGCGCAGCGCGGCGACGGTCGGCGCCGCCGCGTGGTGCGGGTAGGCGACGACGGCGGCGTCGAGCCCGTCGGCATGCCGGTCGAGGTCGAGCTCCTGCATCGTGAGCGGCACGCGGTAGCGCGGGTAGAGGTCGTCGAGCCGTCGGCCCGCATCGGAGCGCGACGTCAACGTCACGAGCTCGAAGCGCGGGTGGCGCCACAGCAGGTGCGCCGCCAGCGCCCCGGCATAGCCGCTCGCCCCGAGCACGGCGACCCGAGGAGCGCGAATTGGACCCGCCCCCACCGGGTCGGATTCGCGGTGCTCGTGGCTAGGCACGGATCCGGCCTCCGATCTCGGCCAGGGCGGACTCGATGGCGCTGCGCAGTCCGGCGACCTCGTCGTCTGTGAGCGTCCGCTCGGGCGAGCGGAACGCGAGCCGCAGCGCGAGCGAGACCTCGTCCTCGCCGATCTGGGATCCGCGGTAGACGTCGAAGACCTCGACCGAAGCGAGCAGCGGCCCGCCCGCCGTCCGCACCGCCGCGACCACCTGCGCCGCCGCGACCGTCTGCGGCACGACGACCGCCAGGTCCTGTCGGACCTCGGGGAAGGAGGTGTAATCGGAGTAGCGCACCGGTCCGGGAACGGCTGCGATCACGGCGTCGAGGTCGATCTCGAACGCGGCAACCGCCGAGGCGATCTCCCAGTCCGCGGCGATCGCGGGATGCAGCTCGCCGAGCCAGCCGACCGGGGAGCCGGCCACCAAGACCGAAGCCGCCCGGCCGGGGTGCAGGAACGGCTCGTTCCCTTCGACGACCGACCATTCGACCCGCAGAGCGGACAGGAGCCGAGCGAGCACCCCCTTCGCCGCGAAGAAGTCCGCCACCGGCGGCGCCGGCTCGCGCCACGACGCCGGCCGCACGGCGCCCGTCAGCAGCACACCGACCGTGTATGGCTCGCGCGGAAGCGGCGCGCCGTCCACCGGCCGGTACACCGCTCCCGCCTCGAACACCGCCACGTCCGCCGTGCCGTGCGTGACGTTGCGCCGCGCGACGTCGAGCAAGGACCCGAGCAGGGTCGTGCGCATCTGCGCGTGCTCGGCCGACATCGGGTTCTCGACGACGACCGCGGCACGGCGCGGATCGCCGTCCGGCAGCCGCAGTCTGTCCGCCAGCTCGGCGGCGCTCCACGACCAGCCGATCGCCTCGTGCAGGCCGGCGCCGGCGAGCGTGTCGGCCGCCAGCCGCTTCAGCCTCTGCGCAGGCGTGAGCCGGCCCACCGCGTGGCCGGAGGCGGGCAGCGTCGCCGGCAGCTTGTCGACGCCGTCGATCCGCGCGACCTCCTCGACCAGGTCGGCCTCGCGCGTGACGTCGTTGCGGCGGAACGCCGGCACGGTCACGTCGAGCCCATCGTCGGCGTCCGTCATGGCGAAGCCGAGCGCGCTCAGGATCTCGGCCGAGCGCTCGCGCGCGATCGGCGCGCCGAGCAGCCCGCTCACGCGCGCGTCGCGCAGCCGGATGACGGCGTTCGAGGCGTCGCGCCCGCCAGGCGGGTCGACGTCGATCGTCCCGGGCGCGACGCGCGCGCCGCACAGCTCGACCAGCAGCCGCGTCGCGAGCGCCAGCGCGTCCTCCGCCTGCTCGGGCGCGAGGCCCTTCTCGTAGCGACCGGACGCCTCGCTGCGCAGCGCGAGCCGCGTCGAGGTGCGCTGGATGTTGGGACCGTCCCACACCGCCGACTCCAGCAGCACGCGGCTCGTGCCGTCGTGCACCTCGGATCTCGCGCCGCCCATCACGCCGGCCAGCGACGTCGGGCCGTCGGCGTCGCAGATCACGACCATGTCCGGATCGAGCCGGCGCAGCTCGCCGTCGAGCGTCTCCAGCTCGTCGCCGGCCCGGCCGTCGCGCACGATCAGCCGCCCGCCTGCGACGCGGTCGAGGTCGAACGCGTGCAGCGGCTGGCCGGCCAGCAGCATCGCGTAGTTGGTGATGTCGACGACGTTGGAGATCGGCCGCTGGCCGGCGGCCATCAGCCGCGCCTTCAGCCACGCCGGCGAGGGGCCGACCGTCACGTCCTCGAACACGCGCGCCATGAAGCGCTTGCAGCGGTCGGTCTGGACCTCGACCGCCGCGCCCTCGACAGCACCCTCCGTGCCCGGGTCCTCCGCCCACGGCTCCGGGGCGAGCGGTGCGCCGGTCGCGGCATGCACCTCGCGCGCCACGCCGTAGACGCCGAGGCAGTCGGGCCGGTTGGGCGTGACCTCCAGTTCCAACACGTCCGTCGCGATGGGCAGCACGTCCGCGAGCGGCGTGCCGGGCGCAGGGCCGTCGCCGTCGAGGCCGAGCACCATGATCCCCGCTCTCTCGACGCCGATCTCCAGCTCCGGCTCGCTGAGGATCATCCCGTGCGACTCGACGCCGCGCAGCTTCGCCTTGCGCAGCCTCGTGCCGTCCGGCATCACCGCGCCCGGCTGCGCGACCGCGACCGTCTGGCCGGCCGCGACGTTCGGCGCGCCGCAGACGATCTGCGCGGGTTCCTCGCCACCGAGGTCGACGCTGCAGACGCTGAGCCGATCGGCGTCCGGGTGTCTGTCCGCGCTCAGCACCCGCCCGATCACGAACCCGTCGGCGACCGGCGCGCCGTGGTGCGTGACCCGCTCGACCTCGGTGCCGGTCAGCGCGAGCCGCTCGGCGAGCGCCCCCGCGTCGAGGTCCGGCTTGACGTACTCGTGCAGCCACTCCACCGGGACGCGCATCAGAACTGCTCCAGGAACCGCAGGTCGTTGTCGTAGAACAGCCGCAGGTCGGAGACGCCGTGCTTGAGGAAGGCGATCCGCTCGACCCCCATCCCGAACGCGAAGCCCTGGATCCGCTCGGGGTCGTAGCCGTGCTCTCTCACGTAGCCGAACACGTTCGGATCGACCATCCCCGCGCCGAGGATCTCGATCCAGCCGGTGCCCTTGCACAGCGGGCAGCGCGTCCCGTCGCGCGTGAGCCCGTCCGTGCAGTTGAAGCAGGAGACGTCGACCTCGACGCTCGGCTCGGTGAAGGGGAAGAAGTGCGGGCGCAGCCGCACCTGCCGCTCATCGCCGAAGATCGCCTGCGCGAACGCCAGCAGGGTGCCCTTGAGATCGGCCAGCGTGATGTCCTCGTCGACCGCGAGCCCCTCGATCTGGTGGAACTGCGGCGTGTGCGTCGCGTCGGAGTCGCGCCGGTAGACGCGGCCCGGGACGATCAGGAACAGCGGCGGCGGCTGCAGCTCCATCGAGCGCACCTGCATCGGCGAGGTGTGCGTGCGCAGCACCACGTCGTCGGCCACGTAGAAGGTGTCGGTGCGCAGGCGCGCGGGATGCGCCGGGTCGTGGTTGAGCGCGTCGAAGTTGTAGTAGACGCGCTCGACCTCGGGCCCCTCGGCGACGGTGTAGCCGAGCCCGACGAAGACGTCCTCGATCTCGCGCCGGGTCGCGTTCAGCAGGTGCAGTCCGCCGGCCGGCGGCAGCGGCGCGCCCGGCAGCGTCACGTCGATGCGGTCCGCCGCCAGCTTCCGCTCGAGCTCGGCGCCGGCCAGTGCCGCGCTGCGCTGCTCGATCAGCTCCTCCAATGCCTTGCGCGCGACGTTCGCCGCCTTGCCGACCGGGCCGCGCTGCTCGGGCGGCAGCTGCGCGACGCCGCGCAGCATGTTCGGCAGCTCGGCTCTGCGCCCGAGGTACTGGATGCGCGCCTGCTCCAGCGCATCGGTCGTCTCGGCCGCGGCGATCGCCGCCTCCCCCTCGCGCTGCAGCGCTTCGATCCGCTCGATCATGGCGTCGGCATCCTACGGTCCCGGGCCACCTCGTAGAGCGCGACCGTCGCCGCCATCGCGGCGTTGAGCGACTCCGACGCGATCGGGATCCGCACAACCCGATCCGCCGCTGCCAGCACGTCCTCCGGCAGGCCGGTCCGCTCGGCGCCGACGAGCAGCGTCAGCGGCCCTTCGACCGCGAGTCCGGCGATCGGCTGCTCAGCGCGTGCGTCGAGCGCGACGACGGTGCCCGGCAGCTCGCCGAGCGCCGCGTACCGCGCCACCGGCACCGCGAACAGCGCGCCCATCGAGGCCCGCACGGCCTTGAACCCGAATGGGTCCGCGCAGTCCGGTCCCAGCGCGACCGCCGAGGCGCCGAACGCCAGCGCCGAGCGCAGCACCGTCCCGACGTTGCCGGGGTCGGCGATCCCGTGCAGCGCGACGCACAGCGGTCCGGCCGGCGCATCCGCCCAGCGCTGCTCGTAGACGCCGAGCGCGCGCGTCCCGCTGCCCAGCTGCGAAACCTCCGCGAGCAGCTCGGCCTCGACCTCGACCCCGTCGAGGCCGCTGCCCGCCGCGCAGTAGCGCTCGAGCGCCGGCCAGCCCGCCGCGTCGGCAGCCGCGAGCAGGTCCTCGCCCTCCGCGACGAAGCGCCCGCTGAGCGCGCGCTCGCGCCGCCGCGCGAGCTTGCGGATCTGCTTCAGTCGTTCGTTGTTGGGCGATGTGATGGTCATTAACGAAGAAGGGCGCCGTTCCTGAGGAAGCGGCGCCCGTTGAGTGTGCGATGGCGGTTCGGCTCAGGCAGCCGCAGCCAACGCCTCGCGGGCGCGCTCGGCAAATCGGCGGAACGCCTCGGCGTCGCGGACGGCGATGTCCGCGAGGATCTTGCGGTCGACCTCGACCCCGGCCAGCTGCAGGCCGTGCATGAACTGCGAGTAGGAGAGGTCGTTCTGACGCGCGGCCGCGTTGATGCGCGTGATCCACAGGCGACGGAAGTCGCGCTTGCGGTTGCGGCGATCGCGGTAGCGGTACTGGTCGGCCTTGAGCAAGGCCTCCTTCGCGCGTCTGTAGTTGTGGTTCGCCTGCCCGCGGAAGCCTCTCGTGAGCTCGAGGACCTCACGCCGCTTCTTCTTCGCGTGGACGGACCGCTTGACGCGCGTCACTTGCCGGCTCCCAGCAGCTTCTTGACGCGCGGGGCGTCGTGGTCGCTGATCGCGGCGGGGTTGCCGAGGCGGCGCTTGCGCTTCGGCGACTTCTTCTCGAGGATGTGGCTCGAGAAGGCGTGACGGCCGCGGACCTTGCCCTTGGCGGTCAGCTTGAAGCGCTTCTTGGCGCCGGAATGCGTCTTCATCTTCGGCATGGAGTCGCGTAGTAAAGCAGAGACTCAGCGCAGACGCTCGCGCAGCGCGAGGACCCGCTCGGCGCCCGCATCGATCGTCGTGCGTGCGATCGCGCCGCTCGCGACCGCCCGCCGCAGCGCCGCGGCACCGCGCTGCGCCGCCGACGCCGTCTGCGCGAACAGCAGCAGGTCGTCGCCCGCGCGCACGGCAGCGAGCGTCTTGCGCTCCGGCGACAGCCGCGCGAGCGCCGGCACCTCCAGGTCGTCGGTGATCGCGACGCCGCCGAAGCCGACGACGTCGCGCAGCTCGTGCGTCGCGATCGCCGCGGCGAACATCGCCGGCCGCGACGACAGCGCCGGATAGACGCCGGTCGAGACCATCGTCAGCGGCACGCGCTCGCGCGCAAGCGCGGCGAACGGCGCCTCGTCGGCGGCGCGCAGCAGGTCGCGGTCGACCTCGATGCGGTTGAGCCGCAGGTCCTCGTTCGTCGTCGCGCGGCCGAGGCCCGGGAAGTGCTTCGCGGTCGCCAGCACGCCGCCGGCCGCGAGCCCGTCGGCGAAGGCGCCCGCGTAGCGGCTCACCGCCGCCGGCGTCGCGCCGAACGCGCGGCCGCTCGCGCGCTGAAACGAACCGGGGAGGCCGAGGTCGAGCACCGGCGCGAGGTCGACGTCGACGCCGACGCCGCGCAGGTTGCCGGCGGTCGCGAGCCCCTCCGCACGCACCGCGTCGGGATCGCCCGTCGCCCCCATCCCCGCCGCCGAGCGCGACGGCGCGCCCGGCAGGCGCTTCACGAGCCCGCCCTCCTGGTCGATCATCACCAGCAGCGGCAGGTCGCGCAGCGCAGCCGGTCCGCGCCGGCGCTCCGCCTGCAGCCGCGCCGTGAGCGCGCGCAGCTGGGCGCGCGAGGCGACGTTGCGGCCGAACAGGATCACGCCCGCGACCTCGCCGCGGCGCACCTGCCGCGCGAGCGCGTCGGGCACCGTCGTGCCGGGCAGCGAGACGACGATGCGCTGGCCGACGGCCTGCGCGAGCGTCAGGTCAGCGGCGCTCCCGCTGTCCGGCGGTGGCGCGGCGCCGCCGAAGCCGGCGAACACGGCGGCGGCGAGTAGCGATGCGACGAGCATGCGCGACGAGGCGCGGCTGGAATGGTCAGCGCGCGGCGGCGCGCTTCGCGGCCGGTCTTCTGGCGGCCGCTCTTCTCGCCGCGGCGGGTCTGTCGCCAGCGGCTCTCGCGTCGGCCGCTCTGGCGTCAGCGGCTCTCGCCTCGGCCGCAGCGGGTCTCGCGTCCTCAGCCGGTCTCGCGTCCTCGGCGGGTCTCGCGTCAGCGGCCGGTCTGGCGTCCTCGGCCGGTCTCGCGTCAGCGGCCGGTCTGGCGTCCTCGGCCGGTCTCGCGTCCGCCGCCGGTCTCGCGTCCTCTGCCGGTTTGGCGTCCGCCTCGGCAGCGGGTCTCTCCACGCTCGCGTCCCCCGCCGGCACCTTGCCGTCCGCGCTCGCGTCGGCGGCCGGCGCTCTCGCCTCGGCCCCCTCGGCCAGCACGGCTCTGGAGGGCCCGAGCATCATCGTCATGTTGCGGCCGTCCTGGATCGGACGCTGCTCGACGACGGCCAGCTCGGCCAGCTCCTCCGCGAGTCTCTCCAGCAGCATGACGCCGCGTTCCGGGTGCGTCACCTCGCGCCCGCGGAACATGATCGTGATCTTGACCTTGTCCTTGTGCTTGAGGAAGCGGGTGACGTGCCCCTTCTTCGTGTCGTAGTCGTTCTGCGCGATCTTCGGGCGGAACTTGATCTCGCGGATCGTGATCTGCTGCTGGTGCTTGCGCGCGGCCTTCTGCTTCTGCGCCTGCTCGTACTTGTACTTCGAGTAGTCGAGCACGCGGCAGACGGGCGGGCGCGCGTCGGCGGCCACCTCGACGAGGTCGAGGTCGCGCTCCTGCGCATAGCGCAGCGCATCCGGCGTCTTGAGGATCCCGACCTGCTGACCCTCGTCGTCGATGAGCCGCACCTCGGGAACGCGGATGCGTTCGTTGATGCGCGTCGTGTCCCGCTCGGGCGGGCGCCGGTCGAATCGTCGCGGGACCGGCACTTAGCTGGCGGCGTGAATGCGCGTCAAGCGGGGAAGCGCGGGCTGGTGGTGGACGGACGATTCATCAACGTCGGGCGAGTATAGCGGCGGATCGCAGGACTGCGGACGGGAGGTCGATCCATGAGATCGACGCTCCGGTGGCGGCGTTCGCGTCACCGCGCCCGCGCCGCGCTCTCCTCGGCGATCCGCGCGGCCAGCTCGTTCACCGGTACGCCGCTCGCCTCCTCCGCCCCGTGCTCGCGCACCGACACGGTGCCGGTCTCCGCCTCGCGGTCCCCGACGACCAGCATCAGCGGGATCTTGCGCAGCTCGGCGTCGCGGATCTTGCGCCCGACCGACTCGCCGCGCTCGTCGGCCTCCACGCGAACGCCCGCCGCGCGCAGCGTCTCGACCGCCTCCGCGGCGTACGCGTTGTGGCGGTCGGCGATCGGCAGCACGATCGCCTGCACCGGCGCCAGCCAGAGCGGAAAGCGCCCGGCGAGGTGCTCGATCAGGATCCCGACGAAGCGCTCGTAGGAGCCGAACGCGGCGCGATGGATCATCACCGGCCGGTGCTCGCCGTCGTCGGCGCCGGTGTAGGTGAGGCCGAAGCGCTCCGGCATCGAGTAGTCGAGCTGCACCGTCCCGAGCTGCCACGAGCGGCCGAGCGAGTCCTTCACGTGGTAGTCGATCTTCGGCCCGTAGAACGCGCCGTCGCCCTCGTTGAGCTCGTAGGCGAGCCCGCGGCTCTCCAGCGCCTGCCGCAGCGCGTCCTCGGCGCGGTCCCACATCTCGTCGGACCCGATGCGGTTCTCCGGGCGCGTCGAGAGCTCCAGCTGCACGTCGAAGCCGAACAGCCCGAGCGTCGCGAAGGTGAAGTCGAGGCAGCCGACCACCTCGTCCTGCACCTGCTCCTCGGTGCAGAAGATGTGGGCGTCGTCCTGCGCGAAGTGGCGCACGCGCAGCAGGCCGTGCAGCGTGCCCGAGGGCTCGTTGCGGTGCAGCAGTCCGGGCTCGCTGTAGCGGATCGGCAGCTCTCGGTAGGAGTGGCGCTCGCTCGCGAACAGGTGCGCGTGACCCGGGCAGTTCATCGGCTTGATCGCCATCTGGCGGTCCTCGGCCTGCGTGACGAACATGTTCTCGCGGTACTTGCCCCAGTGGCCGGAGGTCTCCCACAGCACGCTGTCGAAGATCTGCGGCGTCTTGACCTCGGTGTAGCCGTGGCGCTCGCCCATCTCGCGGCTGAGCGCGACGAGCGCGTTGAAGACGCGCGTGCCGTTCGGCAGCCAGAAGGCGGCGCCCGGCGCGACCGGCGAGAAGCGGAACAGGCCCAGCTCGGCGCCGAGCTTGCGATGGTCGCGCGCCTTCGCCTCCTCCAGGCGCTCGAGGTGCGCGGCCAGCTCCTCCTTGGAGAAGAAGGCGGTCCCGTAGATCCGCGTCAGCATCGTGCGGCTCGCGTCGCCGCGCCAGTAGGCGCCCGCGACCGACTGCAGCTTGAACGCCTTGATGCGCTTGGTGCCGGGGCCGTGCGGGCCGCGGCAGAGGTCGGTGAAGGGGCCGTTCGTGTAGAGCGAGACGGTCTCCGCGCCCTCTCTTCTGATCAGGTCCTCGATCAGCTCGACCTTGTATGGCTGGTCCTGCTGCTTGAAGCGCTCCAGCGCGTCCGCGACGGAGACGTCCTCGCGCGCGAAGCGCTCGTCGGCCTTCACGTGCTCGCGCATCTTCGCCTCGATGCGCTCGAAGTCGGCGTCGGAGACCGCGACCCCGTCGGGGAACTCGAAGTCGTAGTAGAAGCCGTTCTCGATCGGCGGACCGATCGAGATCTTCACGCCCGGATAGAGGTCCATGACGGCGGCGGCGAGCACGTGCGCGGTGTCGTGGCGCAGCAGCTCGAGCGCGTCGTCGCCGGAGGGCGTGACGATCTCCAGCCGCGCGCCGTCGCTCAGCGGCGCGGACAGGTCTCGCAGCTCCCCGTCGACCTTCACCGCCAGCGCCGCGCGCGCGAGGCCGGCGCCGATCGCGGCGGCGGCGTCGGCGCCGGTGGCGCCGTCGTCGAGCTGGAGCTCCGTGTCGTCGGGCAGCAGGATCCGCATCGGAGGGGGCATCCTAGCTTCGCCGCGCGAGCGTCCGCGCCCGCGACCTTCGGGTTAGCCCCACCCCCGCCCGGCGCCCTCCCTCACCGTCGCTCGCCGGCCGCCCGCATTGGCCGGGCGCGTCGGCGACGAAAGGCTGCGAGACGCCACTCCATCCACCACGAGAGGACGCCGCCATGCCATCCCGGAACTTCGCCGCCCGCGCCGGCCGCTGGAGCGCGCACCATCGCAAGGCGGCCGTGCTGGGCTGGATCGCGTTCGTGCTGATCGCGTTCGCCGTCGGCAACGTCGTCGTCGGCGCCAGCAGCTCCGGCGATCAGAACGGCCCGGGCGAGTCCGGCCGCGCCGAGCGGATCCTCGACGGCGCGTTTCCCGATCACGCACACGAGCACGTGCTGGTCTCCTCGCGCACGGCGTCGGCGGGCGATCCAGCGTTCCGGGCGGCGGTCGGCGACGTCATGCACCGGCTGCGCGGCAACCCGCAGGTGGTGAACGTCGACCCGCCGCGGATCGCGGCGAACCGTCATGCCGCGCTCGTGACGATGGAGCTGCGCCGCGACGTCGACCACACGCAGGTCGAGCCGCTGCTGGCCGCGACCGCCGCCGCGCAGCGTGCCCATCCCGCGCTGCGGATCGAGCAGTTCGGCGACGCAAGCGCCGACGAGGCGATCTCGCGGATGTTCTCCGACGACTTCAAGAAGGCGGAGCTGCTGTCGATCCCGATCACGCTCGCGATCCTCGCCGTCGCGTTCGGCGCGCTCGTCGCCGCCGGGATTCCGCTGCTGCTCGCGCTCTCGTCCGTGATGGCGACGCTCGGGCTCGTCGCGATCGGCTCGCATGCGGTTCCGATCGAGGACAGCGTCGGCTCCGTCGTCCTGCTGATCGGCCTCGCGGTCGGCGTCGACTACTCGTTGTTCTACCTGCGTCGCGAGCGCGAGGAGCGCGCGGCCGGCCGCGGCGAGGCAGCCGCGCTGGAGGCGGCCGCGGCGACGTCCGGCCGTGCGGTCCTGATCTCGGGCCTGACCGTGATGATCGCGATGGCCGGCATGTTCATCGCCGGCGACACGACGTTCGCCGCGATGGCGATCGGAGCGATCCTCGTCGTCGGCGTCTCGCTCGTCGCCTCCTTGACGGTCTTGCCCGCGCTGCTGTCGAAGCTCGGCGACAAGGTCGAGCGCGGACGCATCCCCTTCCTCATGCGCCGCCGCGACGCGCACCGCGCGAGCGACGCCGCGCGCGCATGGAGCGCCGCGATCGACGCCGTGCTGCGCCGGCCGCTCGGCTCGCTGCTCGTCGCCGGCGGCCTGCTGGTCGCGCTGAGCGTCCCCGTCCTCGGCATGCACACCGCGCTCCCCGGCACGGACTCGCTGCCGCGCACCCTGCCGGTCATGCAGACCTACGACCGCATCGAGGCGGCCTTCCCCGGCAAGGAGATCGCGGCGACCGTCGCGGTCGAGAGCGACGCGCTCGACACGCCGGCCGGCAAGGCGGCGATCGCCGAGCTGAGACAGCGCGCGCTCGCCAGCGGCGTCGTCAACGACCCGATCACGGTCGACGTGGCGGGGAACGGCCGCGTCGCGGCGATCGACCTGCCGATCGACGGCGACGGCGCCGACGCGGCCTCGCGCCACGCGCTCGACGTGATCCGCGGCCAGCTGACGCCCGCGCTGCGCGCCGACCTGCCCGCAGGCGCGCAGGTCGCCGTGACCGGCATGACGGCCGAGACGGCGGACTTCAACGCGCTGATGAGCAGCCGTCTCCCCTACGTGTTCGCGTTCGTGCTCGGGCTCGCGTTCGTGCTGCTGCTCGTGACGTTCCGCTCGCTCGTGATCGCGGCGAAGGCGATCGCGCTGAACCTGCTGAGCGTCGCCGCCGCGTACGGGCTGCTCGTGCTGGTCTTCCAGCACGGCTGGGGCGAGTCGCTGCTGCACTTCAGCTCGACGGGCGCGATCACCTCGTGGCTGCCGCTGTTCCTGTTCGTCGTGCTGTTCGGCCTCTCGATGGACTACCACGTGTTCATCCTCAGCCGCGTGCGCGAGGCGTACGACCGCGGCATGTCGACGAACGACGCGATCCGCCACGGGCTCAAGAGCACCGCGAGCACCGTCACGAGCGCCGCGATCATCATGGTCGCCGTCTTCGGCGTGTTCGCGACGCTCTCGGCGATCGAGTTCAAGCAGCTCGGCGTCGGCCTGGCGGCGGCGATCCTGATCGACGCGACGATCGTGCGGGCCGTCCTGCTGCCAGCGGCGATGACGCTGCTCGGCGAGCGCAACTGGTACCTGCCGCGCTGGCTGGAGTGGCTGCCGCGCGTCAGCGCGGAGCGCAGTCCCGAGCCGGCGTTGGCCTGATCAGCCGCGCCCCGCGAGGAGGTCCGCGATGCGCTGCCGGCGGGCGCGGATCTCCTGGCGCAGCTCGTCGAGCTCGGCGGCGCGGCGGTCGACGGCGGCGAGCTGGCGCTGCGCGAGCTCGTCGGCGCGACGCAGCAGGCGCTCGCGCTCGTCCGGCGAGTCCGTTCGCCGCAGCTCGCTGCGCACCGCGGCGCGCTCCTCGTCGACGGCCACCAGCTCGCGCAGCTCCTCCAGCGGCACGCCGAGCAGGTTGCGGATCCGCAGCAGCTCTCTCAGCCGCTCGACGTCCTGCTCGTCGTAGAGGCGGTGCTTGCCGGCGGCGCGGTCCTCGGGGACCGGCAGCAGCCCCTTCTCCTCGTAGTAGCGGATCGTGCGCGGCGTCGTGCCGACGAGTCTGGCGGCGTCGCCGATCCGCAGCAATGCCGGCTTCGCGTCGACTGCGCTCACGCCGCCGTCCCCTGGCGCGGGCGCATCAGCGAGACGAACGCGCCCAGCAGCGAGACCCCGGCGAGCACCCACAGCGCCGTGTGCATGTTGGAGATGAACGGTGCCAGCTGCTCCGGCGTCAAGCCGGACGCGAGGCCGGAGAAGATCTTGAACAGCACGTCTCTCGGCACGGCGGCGGTGATGACGGCGAGCACGAACGCGATCGACAGGATCGCGCCCGTGTTCTGCAGCATCATGCGCGCGCCGGCGGCGATCCCGCGCCGATGCGGCGGGACGGTTCCCATCATCGCCGCCGTGTTGGGCGAGTTGAACATGCCCGAGCCGACGCCGACGGTGAACAGCCAGACGGTCGAGAGCCAGTAGCCGGAGTCGGCCTGCAGCAGCGTCATCCCGGCCAGTCCGACGGCCGTCACGAGCATGCCGAGGGCGGCGAGCGTGCGCGAGCCGCGGCGGTCCGCCCACGCGCCCGCCAGCGGCGAGGAGACGAGCATCCCGACCGCGAGCGGTGCCAGCTTCAGGCCGGCGGTGATCGGGTCGTCGCCCTGCGCGCCCTGGAAGTAGAAGACGAACACGAACATCAGCGCGAAGCGCGAGAGGCCGTTGATGAAGGCGGCGCCGGTGGCGGCGGCGAACAGGCGGTTCTCGAAGATCGTCAGGTCGAGCATCGGCGCGCGCGAGCGGTGCTCGATCAGCACGAACAGCGGCAGCAGGATCAGCGCGGCGACGAGGCTCACGACCACGACCGGGTCGCCCCAGCCGGACAGCCCGCCGCGCGAGATGCCGAGCACGAGCCCGGTGAGGCCGGCGACGAACGTGAGCGTGCCGAGCGGGTCGAAGCCGCGCACGCTGTCCGGTCTCGCGAGCTCGTGCAGGATCAGCCAGCCCCACAGGCTGCCGGCCAGCGCGAGCGGGACGTTGAACCAGAAGACCCACTGCCAGCCGATCGCGACGAGCGCGCCGCCGAGCACCGGTCCGATCACGAGCCCGATCGCCGCGACCATCACGTTCGTGCCCATCGCGACGCCGAGCTGCTCGCGCGGGAACGCGTCGGTCACGAGCGCGGAGGCGTTCGCGAACAGGAAGGCGGCGCCGACGCCCTGCAGGATCCGCCACAGGATCAGCTGCGTGCCGTCGGCGGCGAAGCCGGCGCCGAGCGAGGCGGCCGCGAACACGACGAAGCCGGCCACGTAGGCGCGCTTGCGGCCGAACAGGTCCGACAGGCGCCCGCAGGTGAGCACGAGCACGGTCGAGGCGATCATGTAGGCGAGGATCACCCACACGAGCGCGAGCAGGCTCGTGCCGAGCTCGCGCTCCAGATTCGGCAGCGCGATGATCAAGGTGCCCGAGTTGGTCGTCGCGAGCAGCATGCCGAGGCTCGTGCACGACAGCGCCCACCACTTGTAGTGCTCGTGGTCGGCGGCGACGCCCGGGCGGCGTCGGCGTGTGGCGGCAGCGGCGGACACGATCCTGATCCTTACGTCAACGTCAGATTGTAGCGAGGCGTGTCGCCCCCGCCCCAGCGGGGGATGCTCGACATCGCTTCACCATTCAAGGGGAGCGGTTTGCCTGTCGATCCAACCGACGAGATGCGCTGGGACGTCGACCGCCTCACCGACATGATCTCGGCGCACGCGCCCGACGGGACCTACCGCTTCGTCTCGGCCGCGGTGCGCGAGCTGCTCGGCTACGAGCCGCAGGAGCTCGTCGGCACGTGGGCGTACGACCTCTTCCACCCCGACGACGTGCCAAAGGTCCGCGGCGTCCACCGCAGCGTGCTCGACGGCGCCCCCGCCACGGTCGTCTACCGCCTGCGGCGCAAGACGGGCGAGTACCGCTGGGTCGAGACGACGACGCGCATCGTCGAGGGCGAGGACGGCGAGGCGAGCGAGATCCTCTGCTGCACGCGCCCGGCTCGCCCGGACTCGCTCGGGCACGACAGCGCGGGCTACGGGGCGTGCGTGGCGCGCATCGCCGGCGTGCTGCAGGCCGAGGCCATCGTGCCGGTCTTCCAGCCGGTCGTCTCGCTCGCCGAGCGGCGCGTCATCGCCTACGAGGCGCTCGCGCGCTTTCCCGGCGATCCCGCGCACACCCCCGACCGCTGGTTCGCGGACGCGTGGCAGGTCGAGCTCGGGATCCCGCTCGAGCTGCTGGCCGTGCGCGCGGCGATCGACGCGCTGCCGCTGCTGCCGCCCGGCGCCGCGCTGTGCGTGAACGTCTCGCCGGAGACGGTCGCGACGCCGGGCTTCCGTGACGCGCTGGGGGACGCCGCGAAGCGCGTGATCGCCGAGATCACCGAGCACCGGCGATTGGGCGAAGCCGACTTCGAGCAGCGCCTGGCGCCGCTGCGCGCCGCCGGCGGCAGCGTCGCAATCGACGACTTCGGCGCCGGCCACGCAAGCCTCAGCCAGGTGCTGGCGGTCTCGCCCGACTGGATCAAGCTGGACATGACGCTCACCCAGCGACTCGACGAGGACCCGGTGGCGCGCGCGCTCGCGTCCGCGCTCGTGTCGTTCGCGGCCGAGGTCGGGATCAAGGTGATCGCCGAGGGCGTCGAGCACGCCGCGCAGGTGCGGACGCTCGAGGCGCTCGGGATCCGGTACGCGCAGGGCTACTGGTTCGGACGCCCCGCGCGCGCGGAGCTGCTGGTCGACCGCGCGGCCTGAGCGGGCCGACTCGGCGCGCTACTGCCAGTACTTCTCGACGACGTCGGCGGAGCGCTCGGTCGCCTCGTCGGGATCGCGGCCCGCCTCGCGCAGCGCCTGGCGCTGGCGCTGGAAGTCCCACAGGCGGTCGAGCTCGACGCGGATCTCCTCCAGGCGGGCGACGTCCTGCGCCTGCGTGGGGTCGTGCTCGCCCTCGCGCTCGCGCAGCGCGAGCCGCTCCTGCTCGAGGGCCTCGATCTGGTCCTGGATCTGCTCGTCGGTCGGCATGCGCCCACCCTACCCCGCTCGCGGCCCGTTTGGACGCACGCACATGGGGAATCCGGAGAAAAGGCCTCGCGGACGACCGGAGATCGGAGGAGCTCGATGGCGCGAGAGCAGACCAGGCGGCGAGCGCCGTCCAAGCGTGCGAGCGACGCCGGTTCCAGACGCTCGCAGAGCCGCCGACGCGCACCGGCGAAGGCCGGCTCGCGCTCGAGCGGGTCGAGCGGGAGCAGCAACGGCAGCAGAGCCGGCAACGGCAGCAGCCGCAGCCCGCTTCGGAACCAGACCGCCGACGCGACCGTTCCCGAGCGCGAGTACCAGGACTACACCCTGCTCCATCCCGGGTCGATCAGCGACTCGGACGAGCCCGACGTCCTCGTCGACGTGCCGTACGTCAAGGTCGACGAGATCCATTTCGAGCTGGACGACCTCGAGGCGCGCATCTCGCTGCATGCCGAGGTGCTCGATCTCGTCAAGCTCAGCGTCGGGATCCACGCCGAGCTCGGCAGAGTCGAACTGAGCATCGCCGGGGTCGAGGCGCAGGCGCTCCTGCGGGCACGCCTCGACCACGTGACGGCGATCATCGATCGCGTGCTGACGACGCTCGATCGCAACCCGAAGCTGCTCGACAGCATCGGACGCTCGCTCGAGGAGGTCGGCGCCGGCGCGGGCAAGGGCGTCGGCCAGATCGGGCAGGGCGCCGGGCAGGCGGTCGAAGACGTGGGCGAGGGCGCCGAGGGCGCCGTGCAGGACGTCGGCAAGGGCGCGGGCAGCGCGGTGCAGGACGTCGGCAGAGGCGCCGGCGGAGCCGTGCAGGACGTCGGCCAAGGGGCCGGCCAGGCGGTCGGCGGGCTCGGCCAAGGCGCCGGCCAGGCGGTCGGCGGGCTCGGCCAGGGCGCCGAGGGGCTGGTCGGTCAGCTCGCCGGCGGCGCGACCGGCGGCGGCGGCGATGGCGATGGCGACGGCCAGGGCAACGGCGGGCTCACCGCCGGCAAGGTGGCGAAGGAAGCCGCGAAGCTCGCCGTCAAGGAGCTCGGCGCCGCGGCCAGCGACGAGGCCAAGGAGCTGGGGTTCGCCGCGGCCCACAAGGCGGCCGAGCTGGGCGAGCGGCGCCGTCAGCGCCGCGCGGAGAAGCACCATGCGACGCGGGCCGCGCTGCGCCAGGCCGAGGAGGCCGGGATCGACCTCGACAAGATCCAAGGCAGCGGCGCGGGCGGCGTGATCACCGTCAAGGACCTCCGCGGAGCGCGCCGGTGAGCGGCGACGCGGCAGGCCACGGCCGCGAGGAGCTGGCCGAGGAGGAGCTGCCGGACGTCGAGATCTCGACGTCCGCCCGTGCGCGCGCGGTGCGCTTCGGGATCGTCCCGCGGGTGAGAGTCTGGTTCGACGGCGAGCCTGGAGTGCGGTCGAGCTCCGTGTCGGAGCGCGAGAACCTGCCGGACGAGATCGAGCCGGGCGTGACCTATCGCGACATAGGAGTCCGCTGGCGCGCCCGCGCACGGATCGACCATCGTCAGGTACCGGGAGCCGACGGCTCGAGGCCTGCGGTTGACGCCGACTCGGCGAGCCGGCGATCGTAGGCGACGAAGGCGGCGAGCTCGGCTTGGATCGAGAGCGCGCTCGCGAGATGGATCGCGTCGAAGCTGCGCAGTGTCGTCTCGCCGACGTCGGCGGCTTGGTCGATCACCGCACCGCTGAGTGGGATGAGGTCCAGCCCGGCGAGCAGCGCCGACGCTTCTCTCAACATCGCTGGGTTGATGCGTCGGCACGCGCGCACGACCTCGACCTTCGCCAGCGCACTGCTCAAGAGGGGCGTGTCGCAGGTGGAGAAGTCGGCAGCGAGTGCCGCCGTCATGAGAGCGAGCGGCGGTATCGCGTGACATCGACTTCCACGCCCCAGACGTCCTCCTGCCGACGGCAGCCGTCAGGCCTCCATCTGTCGATGCGGTAGAAGCGCGCCGCGGCCTCGTTGCCGACGAGGAGCCACAAGACCGCCTCCTCGAAGCCCAGCATGCGAAGGCGGGCGCATGCCTCGGTCATGAGCAGGCGACCGATGCCCTTGCGCCAGCACGACGGATCGACGTACAAGGCGAACACCTCGCCGCTGCCGTGGGCGTCGTCGTCGCGCGATCGCCCTATGGACGCGAATCCGCGCACGACCTCGTCGTCAACGGCGAGGATCGTCTGCGGCGACGCTGGATGGGTTGACCCGAACGCGTACCGGGAGGCACGGTCCTCGACGGACAGGTTGTCGAGGTGGTCGTCCGGGATCAGGCCCCGGTAGGCGACCTGCCAGGCCCGTACGTGAACGGCTTCGACCGCGGCGGCATCTTCGGGCCTCGCTTCACGAATGGTCACCACTCCCAGAGCCTATTTGCAGCTGGCCCAGGATCGATCGCGATCGTCTCGGTTCGCGCATCGCAGCGCCAGAGCGGCATGGCGTATGCTCGCGCGCCGCTGTGCGCCTTCATCCCGAGATCGCCCCGTATGAGCACGGCATGCTCGATGTGGGAGACGGTCATCGGCTGTACTGGGAGGTGTGCGGAAACCCGGACGGGAAGGCCGCGGTCGTCTTGCATGGCGGACCCGGCTCGGGTTGCTCGCCGGTGTTTCGGCGCTTCTTCGATCCGGAGGTCTATCGCGTCGTCCAGTTCGACCAGCGTGGTTGCGGGCGGAGCACGCCGCATGCCAGCGATCCCGCCGTCGAGCTGAGCACGAACACGACGTGGCACCTGGTCGAGGACATCGAGCGGCTGCGCATCCACGGGGGGATCGATCGCTGGCTCGTGTTCGGGGGCTCCTGGGGATCGACGCTCGGGCTGGCCTATGCCGAGCGGCACCCTGGGCGGGTGAGCGCGCTCGTGCTGGCGTCGGTGGTCACGACGCGAGCGCACGAGGTGCGCTGGGCGACGCGCGAAGTCGGCCGGCTGTTCCCCCGAGCGTGGGCACGATTTCGCGCCGGGGCGCCGGCCGCTGCGCGCGACGGCGATCTGGTGGAGGCGTACAGCCGGCTGCTGGCCGATCCGGATCCGGCGGTTCGCGAGCGCGCGGCTCGTGATTGGTGTGATTGGGAGGACGCCCATGTGCGCGTTCGCGCGGGCCAGCCGCCCGACCCTCGCTTCGCGGATCCGAGATTTCGCATGGCATTCGCGCGCCTCGTCACCCATTACTGGCGTCACGCCGCGTGGATCGAGGACGGTGCGCTCCTTCACGACGCGGCCGAGCTCGCCGGCATCCCCGGCGTCATGGTCCATGGACGCCTCGACGTCAGCAGTCCGCTCGACGTCGCATGGCAGCTCGCCCGCGCCTGGCCGGACGGCAGGCTGGTGATCGTCGAAGCAGGCCACTCGGTCGGCGATGCCGCGATGGCCGAGGCGCTCGTCGCGGCAACGCATCGTCTTGCCTCGCATGACGTCGATGCGCGGTCCTCGTAGCTCCGACCATGGCTCAGTTCCATGACGCTCCGTCGCGCTATGCGACAGCGGGCGTCCGGGTCTCGGAGCTGCTCGACCTTGGTACCGGCACGGGCGAGACATCGCGGACGACGGTCTGCCCTACCGCTGCGACAACGGCTTGCGGGTGTTGGCGCGCGCCCCGGTCGTCGAGGTTCACCCAGTCGACCAGCTGGCTCGCATCCCGACAGAGGCGCTGCCGGCGCTGCCGGCGCCGCGCGATCCCGCGGGCGGCGCTCCGTCTTGCCCTGTCGAGGACTGACGGCGGCGGCCACAACCGACTCACCGGTCAGCGCGAAGAAGGGCGGCTCTCGACTCGGCTGTACCGCCCCGCGACAACGACCTTTCTTCAGAGGAGCCGTTTCTCCATGGAGAGAACTTGGCGTCGCGCAAACCAGACTGCGCTGGTGAGAGCGGCGCTCGATCTGCGCTGAGTCGCGGGTCAGGCGGCGGCAGCGACGCCTGGGGGCGGCAGGAGCGTCAGCAGCTCGCGCGGGAGCGTCGTGCTGGCGTGCCAGTACTCCAGGCCGACGACGCGTCCGGTGGAGGGGTCGATCTCACGCAGGCCACTGTCGGTCTGCTCGCCGACGACGGTCTTGGGGTCGTAGCCCTCGAAGCGCAGCCAGGCGATGTCGGCGTCGGGGTCGTAGTGGCCGTCGATGTGCATGAGCTGAAGGCTAGCGCCGGCGCCAGAGCGTGATGACGCGAGCGCTCGTCACGTCGCCGTGGTCAGGATGGTCGTAGGCGATCACAAGGCGGCCGACGGTGAGCAGTCGGCCGATCGCGCGTTGCGTCTGCGTCGGTGATGTTGCTCGATCACGGCATGCTCCACGTCGGTCAGGGCGATGCCGAGCAGCGCGGCCTTCTCGAGCGCATGGTCAGTCCAGCGGACACGGCGCGGAGCTGGCGGCATCCGCAGGACTCTGGCCACGAGCTCGTTACAGCGCTAGACGCGAGTGCAACAGTTCGCGCACAGATCAGGCGCCCGTCAGCGGCAGGACGCAGGGGTGCGAAGGCGCGTACCGCAAGCCACCCCGAAACGACCTCTCTATGGGGGTGCGGTTTCTCTATGGAGAGAACTTGGCGTCGCGCAAAGCAAGTGGCGGTTGCGGCGGCGGTGATCTCGAATTGCGCGGCGCCTGGCTCCTGAGCGCGTGCTTGTCGCTTCGTGCGAACGCGTGCCGAGAAATCAGGTGCGGCGCCACAAGAGGCGGACGGCAAGCGCGACCAAAGCAATGCTGAAAGCGAGCAGCGGCAGACCGATGATGAGGTAGGTCGCCGTAGTGCTGTCCTGATAGTCAGCCCAGAGGTTTTGCAACGCGCCGAACGCCATCAGGCCGCAGGCTGCCGCTACGAGCAACAGGATCGCGGCACCGATCACGCGCATCGAGCGAGTGTCGCACGTCCACGCACCCGACGCACCGCTTCCTGGGCGATGGGCGATACTGGGCTCGAACCAGTGACCTCCGCCTTGTCGAGGCGGAGGACATTTCGCATCGTCGCCGCTCGCTGACCGGGTGGAATCGCCCGTCTGGCGGGCCATCTCGCCTTCCACCCCCTCCACGAGTTTCCCTCATGCCCGCGCCGTAACGTACGGATCACGTACACGCGGCCAGCTCAGCGCCCGTCGTCGGGCGTGCCGGATGCCTCGTTGCGTGCCTCGCGCCGCTCGCGCTCGATGGCAGCCGCGAGGCCGGCGCGCAGCTCGGATGCGAGCTTGTTCCGACTCAGGGCCACCGCCAAGCGCTCAGACATCGGGCGCTGCCGCGCCGCGAGGACCGCCGGCCAGTCCGCGAGCGGGTCGCGCACGGTCGCGTCGATCAGCTCTTGCCTCGTCGGACGCTCAGGCGTCGGCACGGGGCCAGCGTAGTCAGCGTGGGACGTGACGACGACGGAGCACCACACAGACGCTGTAGAGATCATCTGATGACGCCCGTACGCTTGGCCCCATGCTCGCCGTCGCCGAGGCCGCTTCCCGCATCAGCGACACCGTGCGGAGTTGGGTTCGAGAAGGCCCCGTGCGCGCCGTCGAGGACAAGTTGCACCCGATGGCCGAGCTGCCCGACGAGTGGACGACCGGGGACGACGGATCGCCGGCCTCCAACTGGGTCGCCGCGCTCCACCGCTCCCGCACCGGACACTGAGCCGCGCCGTGAGATTCACTCGCCATGCGCGACAGCGCCTCAAGCTCTACCGCGTCACGCGCGATCAAGCAGAAGCCATCGCCGCCAGCGGTGCGCTCACAGGCCATGACGCCAGGGGCAACCCGCGCCGCACCGGCGCGGTCGATGCCCGCGCCATCGTTGTCGTCATCGCCCTCGACAACCCCGACCTCATCATTACTCTGTACGAGAGAAGGGCCTGATCCCATGCGCGCCGACTACGACAGCCAGGGCGACACGCTCCAGATCACGCTGGTCGACGTCGACCACGCCGACTACGGCGACGACGCGATTCCCGGCGCGATCGTCGCGATCCGCAACGGCGGCCCGGTCGCGATAGACGTCCTCAACGCCCGCCAGGGGACCGAGCAACCGCTTCGCGCGGTCGCCGAGCGCTACGGCCTCGACATCGAGGCGCTTACCGCCGCCGCACAAGCCGCGCTCGCCGGCCCCGATCGCACGGTCATCATCGACCTGCTCGCCCGCACGGCAGCCTGACCCGCCCGAGCGAGGCGCGCTCGACCGTTTCCAGCCGGCGCAGGCGAGCGAAACTGCGCCGCCGCAGCCGCGCCACGGCAGCCGCCGGCCTACCCCAGCTCGCGACGCAGCTCCTCCAGCGAGACGACCCGCCCCGCCGCGAAGTCCTCCCGCGCCTCACGAATCGCCTCGCGATCCTCGTCGGTCAGCGGCTCGTCATCGAGCGGGGCCGCATCGAGCCGACCGACGAGAGAGTCGCGGTCCCGTCGGTCAGCATTCGCTCTGGTTGGCATCAGCCGGAGGATTGTGCGCCGGCTACCTGAGCCGCGCCCGCGATGCCTCGATGGGATGAAGCGTCGAGCGCTCCGGCACGATGCGGTCGGTGGGATCAACCTCGCTCGCCGAGCGTGACCGTCCGGTCGGTGAGCTGTTCGACCGCAAGCGGTCCGAGCTGCCGGCGGCGCTTGACCTCGCGGTCCCACGCCTCGGCATCCGGCTTGCGGTCGAACGTCCGCGAGCGGTTGCGGCCGTGCTCGCGCCAACGGACGCAGTAGGCGTAGCCGCCGGCCTTCCGTCTGGTGCGCTCGACGCTCATCGCTGCGCCTCCGCGATGTTGCGCTCGATGGCGGCGATCCGCCACGGCTTCGCAATCCAGCGGTAGAGCAGCTTCAAGCGCTTGAAGCTGCGGCAGCCGAACAGGCCCGTGCTCGCGCAGCCGAGAAGCGATCCAAACTGCGGCACGATCGCACCATGCTGGTGCTGACAGCAGTTGCGAGCGTCGCAACCGTCGTGGGCGTCGTCGCCGACAGATCGGGGCTCGAAAGAAGTGGGCGATACTGGGCTCGAACCAGTGACCTCCGCCTTGTCGAGGCGGCGCTCTCCCAGCTGAGCTAATCGCCCTGGGAGACGCAAGCCTAGCAACGCGAAGGCGGATGCGGCGACGTGAGGTGCCCGGGCGGCGGCAGGCGCGAGCGACTACGCTATGCGGCCTCTGGCGACGTGGCGGAGTGGCTACGCAGCGGCCTGCAAAGCCGTGTACACCGGTTCGATTCCGGTCGTCGCCTCTAGCTTCTCCGGCGGGATCTGGTCGCTCTTGACCCCGAGCGTCTCGCTCTGGCTCTCGGTCTCGCGGCCGCTCTCGGTCGCGCCGCTCTCGCTCTCGTCGCGGACCTCGGTCTCGCGCTCACCGCTCTCCCCCGCGACGCGCGCCTTCTGCCCGCTCCGTTCGACGCCGTCCGGTGCGCGGCCGGCCCGTCGATCTCCGACACCGGCACCGCATCGTGCGCCACGTCCAGCGCGAGCTCCGGGATGAGATCCCCGAGGTAGGACGCCATCCGCTCCTCCTCGCGCAGGATCTCGCGCGCGAGTCTCGCGGTCTCGCCGTCCCCCACGGCATTCGCCAGGCTGCCGATCGCCCGATAGGTGGCGATCTCCTGCGCCTCCTCGCGGAACTCGGTCCGCGCGTTCTCCAGCATCAGGTCCTGCTCGCCGGTCCGGCGCACCGCATGCAGCGAATGCTGGACGGCCGCGGCCGCGCGCTGCACGATCCCCTGCGCCGACTCGATCCGGTCGGCGAGCGCATCCGGCGCCGGGATCGACGTCGTCTCCGGCGTGCCGCCGAGGCTTCTGATGCGCCGTTCGACCTTGGAAGCGTGCGCGCTCGTCTCTCTGAGATGGTCGCGCAGCCGCTGCGCGTACTCCGGCCGCGTCGTCGCCTCGATGTGGGCGGCGAGCGCGAGCTCGAGTCGACGCTCGTTCGCGTACGCCTCGTTGAGGTAGTGCACGACCGTACTGTCGCGCTTCGTCATCTCAGGCACACGTGTCTCCTTCGCGGGACGGGATCAGGTCTTGCGCGGAAGGCGGCGGGCCGTCAGCGCCGACAGGACCACCTCGATCGGCGACTGGCGCCGCGCGCTGTCCGCCTGCGCGCGCAGCGCGCGCACGTCGCTCTCCAGCTCGTAGAAGCGGCGGCCTGCCTGCGCGACACCGCGTGCGCCCTTGCGCATCTCGCGCGAGCGCGGCAGCGGAACGCCGAGCAGATGCGGGCGCCGCCGTGCGCGCAGCCGTGCGCCCATGAGCGTTCCGACCGCAAGCCCGCCGACCGCCGCACCGGCCGTCGCGGCGGGCGACTTCGCGGCGCTCGCCACGCCGCTTCTGCGCTGAGCTCGTCTCGCGCCGTCGGCCATCTCAGGACAGCGCCTTGCCGACCTTCTCCGCTTGCGCTCTCGCCTTGCCGACCTCGTCCGCCATGCGCTCGATCTGCTTGCCCGCCTTGCGGACCTCCTTCGCGAGCGGCTTGAGGCCGATGCCGTCACGCGGTATCGGGATGCCGAGCACGCGTCTCGTACGCGGACGCAGCACCCGCGCACCGAGCACGATGCCGCCGATCGCGCCAGCCGCGGCGGCACCGCCGGCAAGCAACGGGCCGCCCACCTTTCGCGTCGCCGACCCGACCGCGTCGCCGACCGACTCGAGCGGGCCGTGGCCGTTGCCGTTTGACGACGCTCGCGTCGCGGACGCTCTGCGCGCCGTGCTTCTGGCAGCTGACGCTCTGCGAGCCGCACCGCCGGACCGCCCTCTCGCACGCGTCGAAGCAGATCTTCTCGCGGCCGCGGAGCGTGAACGAGACGCACTCGATCTTCTGCTGCGAGCGGCTCTTGCGGTTGCATGGGAACGCGGCGTCGAATCCGCCATGGTCTCCCCTCCAGGGTCGCTTAAGCCCCGTAGTACCCTGAAACCCTAGGAATACGCGCAAACAGGCATGCCGGATCAATCGCCGCGCGCCGGGAGCGACTCGCGCAGCACCGTCAGCAGCGCAGCCAGCAGCACCGCCGCGAGCGCCGCGACACAGGCGCACGCCGCCACGAACGCTGCGTTGAGCGTCGTCAGCTGAATGGCGCCCGCGCGCCGGCCGCCGACGATCGCGACCGTCAGCAGCCATCCGGCGGCGAGCGCGCCGCCCGCGACCAGCACGTACCCCTCCAGATCCTGTCTGCGCACCCAGGTCGAACGCGCGCCGTCCGGCTCCTCGGCACGCTCGCCGGCGAACGCGTCCGGATCCACGAGCGCCACCGCCAGCACGACCGCCGCCGCCCAACCGGTCACGACGAGCAAGGCCCCGGCCACGTCGCTCGGCCGATGCCAGCCGGCCGCGATCGTCGCCACGCCGATCGCCGTGCCGTAGACGAGCGCGCCGGCGGCAACCGCGCGGCGCCACCGCGGCGGCGCGGCGAGCGCCGCCGCGATGCCGACGGCGAACGCGGTCGTCGTGTGCCCGCTGGGAAAGCTGTTGTGCGGAATCGCCGTCGGCACGAGCTCCGGTCGCGGCAGCACGACGTGCTTGAGCAGCTCCGTGAGCGCGACCGCACCGAGCACCACCACGACCGCGACGACGGCCTGCGCCACATGACGCCGCAGCAGCGCCTGCCCGACCAGCAGCACGAGCACGAGCGCGAGCGAGCCGACGCTGATCGTCGTCAGCAGCTGGTCGGCCGCATGACGCGCGTGCAAGGACGCCAGACGCCCGCTCAACGCGGCCTCGTCGACCCGCTGTCCGGCGTGCGTGCGCACGAACACGACATACGCGAGCACGAGCGCCAGCGCGCACGCCAGCGCCAGCACGGCGAGCGGCAGCGGGCGAAGCGGTCGCGTGGTGCTCAGGCGGCTGCCGAGACGATCCACGTCGAGGCGGGTGCGACGAGCGTTCCGTCGGGCTGCCTGAACTCGCCGAGCCCCTTGCGCAGCGCGGCGTCGATCTCGCCGTGCAGGTGCGCCGCGTCCTCGCCGGCCAGGCGCAGCAGCTCGCCGGCCGGACCGAGGCTCATCGCGAGGTCGATCGCCTCGTCGACGTCGTCGCCGACGAGGATCGGGAGGTCGCAGCGGTGCAGCGTCACGTCCTTGAAGCCGGCGCTCAGCAGCACGCCGCTCGTCGTGTCGGCGTTCGCCATCGAGAACGGCCCCGGCCCGCACGTCGGCTCGTCGGACTCCTCCGGGCGCTCGATGAACCCCTCGACGATCGTCTGCGCGCGATAGAGCCAGTCGTTGTCGGTTCGCTGGCGCCACACGACCATCGTCAGCAGCCCGCCCGGCGGCAGCGCCTCGCGCACGTTGCGCAGCGCCCACACCGGGTTGGCGAAGAACATCGTGCCCATGCGCGAGAAGGCGCGGTCGAAGCGCTCCTCGAATCTGGTCGTCTCGACGTCGGCGACCTCGAAGCGGACGTTCGCGACGCCGGCCTCCCGTGCCTCGCCGCGCGCCGCCTCGATGAAGTTCGCCGCCGCGTCGACGCCGACCGCCTCCCCCTCGGGACCGACGAGGCCGGCGATGCGCTGCGTCGTGTCGCCGAACCCGCAGCCAACGTCGAGCACGCGCTCGCCCGGCTGCGGCGGGAACAGCTCCAGCGCCTTCTCGCCGTGCGCGCCCAGGCCGCTCGTCACGATGTGCCGGAAGCGCACGAAGCGGTCGAACAGCGGGCCGTCCCACGCCGTGATCGCCTCGGCGTTCGCGCCCTGGCCCCACTTGGAGTCTGCGGCCGTCATACGAAGCGGATGATGGGACTCGAACCCACGACCTTCTGCATGGCAAGCAGACGCTCTAGCCAACTGAGCTACATCCGCAGAGGGCCGGCAGTATACCTCCTCCGGCCCGCTGCTCGATGTGCCGGACGGGCGTCAGTCGGTGGCGACGGCGCGCAGCGGACGCGGACGGCGCGAGGAGCGACGGCCGAGCTGCTGTTCGCTGCCGGCGTCGCGCGCCGGGTCGTGCTCCGGCACGCCCTCGGCGTCGAACAGCATCAGCACCGCTGCGCTGCGTCTGAGCGCGGTCTCGGAGTCCTGACCGGCCGCCTTCACACGCTCGAGCGCCTCGTCCTGCAAGGCGTCGACGCGTTCCATCAATCTGGCCAGCTCGCCGGCGAGCTCCTTCCAGCCTTCCTCGTCGAGCGCGACGACGGTTCGGCTGAGGTGGGCGTCACCGCGATCGAAGCCGCCCTGCGAGGCGGCCGCGTTGATGAACCCGGTGATCTGCTGGAGCGAGGCGCCGACCATCGCGCGCTTGACGATCGACGGCGTCTCCGCCCAGCCCTCGTCGGTGACGTGCGGTCGCGCCTTCGCGCGGTAGTGGTGCTCTATGGCGCCGCGCCGCGGCGTCCGCTTGACGAGCTCGAGAAAACCGAGCGCATGCAGACGGCGGACGTGGTAGCTCATCACGCCGAGCGAGACGCCGAGCTCGTCGGCCATCTCGTTCGGGCTCGCCATGTCGCGCGTCTCGAGAATCGAAAGGATCCGAACGCGCAGCGGATGCGCGAGCGCCTTGATGAGACGCGGATCGTTGATGTCGCTGTAGGGCTTCATGCAGCAGCGTCCAATGCCTTTCGCAACCGCCCTCGGAGCCGATGAAGTCGGATCTTGACGGTTCCTTCCGGAATTCCGAGCATGCGAGCAACCTCCGGCTGGGTCAGATCGCGCTCATAGCGTAGTGCAAGGAGCTGTCGGTCGGCAATGCTCAGCCCTCCGACGACTTGTTCGACCTCCATCCGGAGCAGCATCCCCTCGTGCCGCTCCAGCGCGTCCTGGTCGGCGACGCCCGCGAGCAGCGTCTCGTCGTCGAGCAGCTCGAACTCCGAGCGCCGTCTGCGCCGCTCCAGCAATCGCAGGGCCTCGTTGCGCGCGATCTGGCGCATCCACGGCATGCGATCGTCGCCGTGGCAGGTGCCGCGGCGGCGCCACGCGCGCACCAGCGCCTCCTGCACGACTTCGTCGACGTCGTGAGCCGTGCCGACGTAGCGCCGCGCCTCACGCACGGCGATGCCCCGCATCAGCTTCCAGTTCCAATCACCGCCCGGCGGATGCGAGCGGTCCCCCTCGCTTGCAACAGCCACAAGGGCAGCATCGCTGAGGTTGCGTAGAAGTTCACGAAGTATGTGAAACGTTCGTGAGCGTTTGAAGGGTCTTAGTGGTCATGGCGACCATGACCGCGACTCCGGCGCTGCTCGCGTACGAGCGACTCGCGCCCGTCTACGACGATTTCACCGACGGCTACGACCACGATTCGTGGGTCGGCCGATTGGAGCAGATTGCCCGCAACCACGGGGCAAAAGGCCCGCGCGTGCTGGACGTGGCGTGCGGTACCGGCAAGAGCTTCGCCCCGCTGATCGAGCGCGGCTACGACGTGTGGGCGTGCGACATCTCCCCCGCGATGGTCGAGCGCGCGCGCCGCTGCCCCGGTGTCAACGCCGATCGCGTCGTCGTGTCAGACATGCGCGACTTGCCCAAACTTGGCGCGTTCGAACTCGTCACCTGCCTCGACGACGCCGTCAACTACCTGCTGAGCGCCGAGGAGCTGGAGGCCGCGTTCGCGAGCGTCGCCCGCCTGCTGGCGCCTGACGGCGTCTACCTGTTCGACACGAACACGCTCGCGACCTACCGCGCCGGCTTCGCCGAGGGCGTCGTCTTCGAGCGCCCGCTCGCGGGCGCGGTCTGGCGCGGCGAGACGGCCGAGCCGATCGAGCCCGGCGCGCTGTGCATGGCCGTCATCGAGCTCGACGACGCCCACACGGGCGCGATCAGCCGCCACGTCCAGCGCCACCACCCCGAGCCGGTCGTGCGCCAAGCCTTGATGTCAGCCGGCCTCGCGACGCGAGCCGTGCTGGGCCAGTCCACCGGCGGCGTCCTGCATGCGGATGCCGACGAGGAGGTCCACACGAAGCTCGTCTATGTCGCGGGGCACCGCGCCTGACGCACCACGCGAGCCCGAGAGGAGGTGAACCCGTCATGAGCATCATCCGCCCCATCATCCGGCCGATCATCCGCCCGGCGATCATCCGCCCGTAGTCGCATCGCTGCCCGTCGCGGGGCGTCGCCGGCCTCCCGCAGTGTCGGCGACGCCCGCGCGAAGCGGGAGCGATGCCTGCTGCACACGCGAAAGATCGCGCGAGCGATTGGCGTCGAACGGGTACGTGGAGGCACAGCGTGTCCGTGAGCGAGTACACCCGTCCGACCGAGCACTTCGTCTATGTGCTCGATCACGACGCCGGCTTGCGCAGCGTGCTGCCGGAGGCGGAACGCGCGCGCGCCCGCCAGCACGCCGTCGCCGGCGTGCTCGAGCTGGCGCCCGGGGACTGGTTCCCCGAGCGCGAGGAGGGCGCCACCGCCGAGCTCGGCCTGCTCGTGCTCGAAGGCTTGATGATCCGCGACGTGACGGTCGCCGACGCGCGCTGCGGCGAGCTGATCGGACCGGGCACGCTGCTGCGCCCGCGCGACGATCGCGGCACGGAGGCGCCGATGCGGCATGAGATCGGTTGGCGCGTGGTGGAGCCGACGCGCCTTGCGATCCTCGACCGCCGCTTTCTGCGCGTGGCCGCGCACTGGCCCGCGCTCATGACGGCACTCGTCTCGCGCGTCACGGAACGCGCGCACAACCTCGGCGTGATGGTGAGCATCCACAGCCTCAAGCGCGTCGACACGCGCCTGCTGGCGTTCTTCTGGCACCTCGCCGACCGCTTCGGCAAGGTCACGGCCGACGGAGTGCTGATCCCGCTGCCGCTCACGCACCGGCAGCTCGCCCTGCTGGTCGGCGCGCAGCGGCCGTCGGTGACCTCGGCGCTCGGCGTGCTCGCCGAGCGCGATCAGCTGCGCCGCGACGAGCGCGGCAACTGGCTGCTCGCGCACTCGGCGGATGGCTCCGACGAGGTCGTCCTGGAGTCGGACGACCTCGTCGGCGCCGGCGACGTGCAGCCGCCTACGAAGTAGCGGCCGGCGTCGCGACGGCGTCCGTCGCGGCGACAGCCGCGACCACCGGCTGCGGGGCCGGCGTGCGGCTCATCGCGATCAGCTCGTCGATCAAGGCGAGCGCGGCGGCGTGGGTGCGATCGCCGTGGCGGCGGATCGAACGCGCCGCATACGTCCCAGCCGCGTCAAGACCAAGGCGCCGGTCGACCGAGCCGGGCCCGCTGCGTGCGACCCAGCGCAGCGGCCGCCGCCGCTGGCGACGCATCAGCTCCGCCCACTCGAGGCAGCGCCGCTCGCGTGCATGCTCGACGTCGGGCGTGTCGCGCGTGCCGACCACTTCCGCCGCGTAGCGATACAGGTCTTGACGACGCTCGTCGTCGACGCGGTCGTTGTAGGCGCGCATGAAGCCGGCGATGACCGGACAGACCGAGGCGGGCCGGTCGCTGAACGGCTCGCCCGCCAGCATCGACGCGAGCTCCATGACGCATGCTCCCTCGCTGGGCGCTGCATGCTTGCCCTTGCTGAGGCGAATCGTCTGATGGCTTGCGGGTGCCACCGTGCGCTGCTCTCCCATCGGTCACCCCTTTTCCTCGAGCGCACCAACGGGTATCCCCGCTGACGCCGCCCGCGAATCAGCGGTGTCAGCGCGCCGCGTCGAGGGCCGCGTTGACGAGCGCGTCGGCCGTCGCGTTCTGTGCGCGCGGGACGGTGCGCACGCTCCAGCGCGAGAAGGCGCCGAGCGCCTTCAGCGCCTCGGCGTGCAGCGGTCTGAGGCCCGCGTGCTTGACCTTGTACTGCCCCATCACCTGCTTGGCCACGAGCTCGGAGTCGCCGACGAGCTCGACGTCGTCGGCGCCGAGGGCGTGCGCCCGTTCCAGCCCGCGCAGCAGTGCGCGGTACTCGGCGACGTTGTTCGTCGTCTCGCCGATCGTCTCGGCGACCTCCTCCAGCAGACGGCCGTCCGCATCGGCGATCACCACGCCGATCGCCGCCGGGCCCGGATTTCCGCGAGCGCCGCCGTCGACGTGGATGACCAGCTTCACCGGACCGCGCGCTGTGCGAGCGAACGCTGCCGGCGGTCGCGCAGCTGGCGCTTGCCGCCGCCGTTGTCGCCGCGCGCCCGCCGCTCCCCCTTGCGACGGTCGACGATCACGGTCACGTTCGGGTCGTCGGCGTAGTACGCGACGAGCTTGTCGTACAGCTCGTCCGCGAGCGCGTTCGGCACCACGCAGTAGATCACCGGCAAACCCTCATCGCCGGGATCCTAGTGCTCAAGCCGGCGCGAGCGTCCCGTACTCGTCGGCCGCGGCGTTCGCCTCGACGCGATCCTCGACCGGGATCTCGCTCAACTCGTAGCCCTGACCGGCGCGCCGCACCGCCGCACCGCCATCGGCCAGGTCGACCTCGTAGCGGTACCAGCACAGCTCCCACGAGACGACGATCGAGATCAGCGCGTCCTGCTCGTCGGTCGGCCGCACGACGACGACCGGCGCGCCGAGCGACCGCGCCACGCCGGCGACCGTGCGCGGGTGCTCGCTGCGGTTGAAGCGCTCGATCGCGCTCACGGTGCGCTGCTCGACGCTCGTCGGCACGGCATGCACCTGGCGCGGTTCGGCCGGCACGCTCGGCGGCAGCTGGTGCTCGGCCGGCTCGTGCCAGCCGTTGCCGGAGCCATTCGCCTCCGTCGACGCGGACGCGCCGGCCTCGCCGCCGCGCTGCCCTCCGCCGCCGCGCCACAGGCGGCCGATCAGCGACCGCCGCCGCTCGCCGCCGAGGCTGCGGGTTCCGCGTTCGAGCGCGGCCCCCTCGCGCACCCATCCTTCGTGCACCGCGCGGGCCGTGCAGAGCTCGCACACCTGGCGGCGGCTGCCGCCGGCGAGGTAGGTCTCGGCGTGCTCGCCGCGCAACAGCGTACGGCCGCAGACGTCGCAGCTGACCTGTACGTGGGCGGTGCGGATGTCCTTCGTCGTCATGCGGCCGTCGAGCCTAGCAACGGCCTCGCGCCACGGCGCGCTGGCGCGTCAGCGTTCGTCAGCTGACCGACGCGTACGTCAGGCGGTCGCCTCCGCTGCCGCCCTCGTTTGCGCGACGACCTTCTCGACCAGGTGGCCCGGGACCTCCTCGTAGTGCGCGAGCTCCATCGTGAACTCGCCCTGGCCGCCTGTGATCGCCCGCAGGTCCGGCGCGTAGCTGAGCATCTCCGCCATCGGCACCTCGGCGCGCACGTCGGTCATGCCGCCGGCCGGTTCCATCCCGAGCGGGCGGCCGCGGCGGCTGTTGAGGTCGCCGATCACGTCGCCGACGGCGTCGTCCGGCACCGAGACGGTGACGTGCATGATCGGCTCCAGCAGCACCGGGCTCGCCGCCTCGAGCGCCTGGCGCATCGCCAGCATGCCCGCCGTCTTGAACGCCATCTCGGAGGAGTCGACGGAGTGGTAGGAGCCGTCGTAGAGGCGCACGCGCACGTCCTTGACCGGGTAGCCGGCGACCGCGCCGCGCTGCATCGCCTCGCGCACGCCTCTCTCGACCGCCGGGATGAAGCCGCCGGGGATCACGCCGCCCTTGATCGCGTCGACGAACTCGAAGCCCTCGCCGTCCGCCAGCGGCTCGATCTCGATGTGGCAGTCGCCGAACTGGCCGCGGCCGCCGCTCTGCTTCTTGTGGCGGCCGTGCGCTCTCGCGCTGGAGCGGATCGTCTCCTGGTAGGGCACGCGCGGCGGATGCAGCTCGACCTCCGCGCCGAAGCGCTCGCGCAGCCGCGCTATCACCACCTCGACGTGGACCTGCGAGAGGCCCGCGACGATCTGCTCGCCGGTCTGCTCGTCGCGGTGCAGGTCGATCGTGGGGTCCTCCTCCTGCAGGCGCCGCAGGGCCGTGAAGACCTTGTCCTCGTCGCCCTTCGTCTTCGGCTCGATCGCGAACGCCATCACCGGCGCGGGCAGCGCGACGGACGGCATCTCGATCGGCTCGTCGCGGGCCGCGAGCCAATCGCCGGCGCGCGTCTCCTTGAGCTTCGCGACCGCGCCGATGTCGCCCGGGCCGAACTCGTCGACGTGCGGGGTCTCGCGGCCTCTGAACGTCAGCAGCTGGCCGATCCGCTCCTTCGAGTGGGCGCGCGTGTTGAGCACCTGGCTGTCGTGCCGCATGACGCCCTGGTAGACGCGGAAGAGGTTGATGCGGCCGGCGAACGGGTCGGCGCGCGTCTTGAAGACGTAGGCGTAGAGGTCGGCGCCCTCGTCCGGCTCGAGCGTCATGCCGGCGACCTCGAGGCCGCCGTGCTTCACCGGCGAGGGCAGGTCCTCGACGATCGCGTCGAGCAGGCGGTTCGTCGCGAGGTTGCGCGTCGCGACCCCGCACGTGACGGGGAACAGCGCGCCGTGATTCGTGCCGTCCTTGAGCGCGCCGACGATCTCGTCGTGCGAGATCTCCTCCCCCTCGAGGTAGCGCTCCATCAGCGCGTCCGAGTTCTCCGCGACCTCGTCCATCAGCTTCTCGCGGTACTCCTGCGCCTGCGCCTCCAGCTCCTCCGGGATCGGGATCTCGCGGCAGTTGTCGCGCCCGTCGCCGTCGTAGGCGTAGGCCTTCATGTCGACGAGGTCGATCACGCCGGAGACCTCGTGCTCTGAGCCGATCGGGATCTCGGTCGCGACGACGTGCGGCCCGAATGCTCCTTTCAGCGCCTCGAGCGTGCGGAAGAAGTCGGCCCGCTCGCGGTCGAGCATGTTCACGAAGATCAGCCGCGCGAGGTCCAGCTCGGCCGCGCGCTGCCACAGGCGGGTCGTCGAGACCTCGACGCCCATCACCGCGTTGACGACGAAGACGGCCGACTCGCACACGCGCAGCGCGCCGAGCGCGTCGGCGACGAAGCTCGGCTCGCCCGGGGTGTCGAGCAGGTTGACCTTGCGGTCCTGCCACTCGAACGACGTCAGCGCCGCGGAGATCGACATCTGGCGCGCCTTCTCGTCCGGGTCGGCGTCGGAGGCGGTCGTCCCCTCGGTGACCTTGCCGAGCCGGGTCACGGCGCCGGCGGCGAACAGCAGCGCCTCGTGCAGCGACGTCTTTCCGCTGCCGCGGTGTCCGACGAGGGCGACGTTCCGAATCCGGTCGGCGGGCGTGTGCATGCCGGGGTCTCCTCTCGGTGAGCTGGAGAACCGAACATACCCTGGCAGCCCGGCCGGGGCCACCCCTTTCGCGCGAGCTAGAGGTCGCCGCGGTCGCCGTCTTCGCCCGCGAGGCGCGAGCGCAGGCGCAGGACGGCCTTCGTGTGCAGCTGCGAGATGCGCGACTCGGTGACGCCGAGCACTTCGCCGATCTCGCGCAGCGTCAGGTTCTCGTAGTAGTAGAGCGCGATCACCAGCTTCTCGCGTTCGGGCAGCCGCGAGATCGCGTCGGCGACGCGGTCCTTCAGCTCGCTCGCGTCGACGATCTTCTCCGGGTCCGGCGCGTCCGGGTCGTGCAGCGTGTCGAGCAGCGAGATCTGGTCGCCGCTGGAGTCCGAGACGGTCCACAGCTCGTCGAGCGCGGCGATCGTCGAGTTCGAGATCTGCACCAGCGCGTCCTGGAACTCGTCCATCGACATGTCGAGCTCGTTCGCCATCTCCTCGTCGGTCGGCGCGCGCTGCAGCTTGTGTTCGAGCTTCGCGTTCGCGCGCTCGATCTCCCGCGCGCGGGCGCGCACGCTGCGCGGGACCCAGTCGAGCGAGCGCAGCTCGTCGATGATCGCGCCGCGGATGCGCGGGATCGCGTACGTCTCGAACTTGATCTCGCGGCCGAGGTCGAAGCGCTCGATCGCCGAGATCAGGCCGATCAGCCCATAGGAGATGAGGTCTGCCTCCTCCACATGCGCAGGCAGTCCCGAGGCCATGCGGCCCGCGACGTACTTCACGAGGGGGGAATAGGCGACGACCAGTCGCTCACGGGCCCGTCCGTCGCCGCTCGCCTTGTAGCGGCGCCAAAGGTCCTTGAGCTCGATCGCTTTGACGTTGGTTTCCAGCGCCGCCTCCCTGCTAGGCCCGCGGATGGCTGCGTGCGTAGGCCGATCTCAACCGCGCGGACTCTACCCGAGTGTAGACCTGGGTCGTACTGATGGATGCGTGCCCGAGCAGCTCCTGGATCGATCGAAGGTCGGCGCCCCCGTCCAGCAGGTGGGTTGCGAACGAGTGCCGCAAGGTGTGCGGCGAGGCACCCGCGACGCCGGCAGCCTGGCGTGCCCACACGCGCAGGCGGCGTCGGACGTCTGACGTCGAGAGCCGCTTGCCGGACTTCGAGATGAACAGCGCTCGGTCGGTGTCCGCCGTCGAGAGCGCCGGGCGACCGCGCTCGCGGTAGCGGCTGATCGCCCGCAGAGCCGGCTCGCCCGTCGGCACGAAGCGCGTCTTGCCGCCCTTGCCCTCCACGCGCACGCGCTCGCCGTCGTCGTCGATCGCGTCGAGGTCGAGGTTCACCAGCTCCTCCGCGCGCAGGCCGGACGCGTAGGCGAGCTCGAACAGCGCGCGGTCGCGCAGCGCCAGGGCGGTGTCGGCGGGGATCCGGTCGAGCAGTGCGGCCACCTCGGCTGCCTTCAACACGCGCGGCAGCCGGTCGTCGCGGCGCGGCGCGGACAGCAGGTCGGCGGGGTTCTGCTCCAGCACGCCGTGCTCGACGAGCGTGCGGAACAACGCCCGCAGCGAGGCGAGCTTGCGCGCGACGGTGCTCGCCGCGTGGCCCTGCTCGGTCAGGCCGGCCGCGTAGCGGCGCAGCAGCCGCGGCGTCACGGTCGCGGGCACGAGCCGCTGCGCGGTCGCCCACTGCAGGAACTGGCGCGCGTCGACGGCGTACGCGTGGCGCGTCTTCTCGGCCGCGCCGCGGCGGCGCAGGTCCTGTTCGAGCAGCGCGAGCGCGGTGCGCCACGCCTCCCCGCTCGGCGGCCCGTCGCTACGCTGCGGCGCGATGGCGGTCTTTTTCATCGACACCGGCACGGGTCAGGTCGCGACGCGTCGCCAGCTGATCGAGGCCGGGCTCGCGAGCGACACGGAGTCGCCGCCGCGCCCGTGGCTGCGAATCCAGGGCAGCGACGACGCCACGACGATGTGGTACGCGGTGCTGCGCAAGCAAGAGCGGGGCATCTTCATCGGTGCTCTCGCTATTCGCCACGGCGACCACCATGCCTCCCTGCTGCAAGGCGGCTGGGAGGAGATTCCGGTGGAGGAGCTGCGGCGCGGGGCGGGCGGGGAACGGCTTCCCGCGTAGCTACGCGATGTACACCGTGCTGCCGAGCGGCACGCGGTCGTAGAGGTCGATCACGTCGGGGATCGCCATGCGGATGCAGCCGTGCGAGGCGGCGCTGCCGAGCGAGCCGACCTCGTCGGTGCCGTGGATCCCGGCGCCGTTGTAGATCCCCATCCAGCGCGCCTTGATCGGGTCCTGCGGGCCCGGCGGGATCACCTTGCCGGCGAGCTCGCCCGCCCAGTCGCTGTTCGGGACGTGCCACGACGGGTTCACCTGCTTGTCGTTGATCGTGTAGACGCCCGCAGGCGTCTCCAGGCCCGCGCGCCCGACCGCGATCGTGTACGTCTTGACGAGCTTGAGGTCCTTCCACAGGCGCAGGCGGAAGCTCGCGCGATCCACCGTGATCACGGTCGGGTACTTCGCGGCCAGCTGCGCTGTCGTGACCTTCGGCCTTACCGTGCGCGCGTGCACGGCGACGGTGTGCGAGCCGCCCGTGCTCGTGAGCGCGCGGACGATCGCGCGCCGCAGCGGCCGGCGTGCGACCGTGATCCCGTCCTGCGCACGGACCGGCTTGAGCGTCGTCGGCGTGAAGTCGATGCTCGCGTCGCGGACCGGCCGGTCGAAGCCGTCCCCGACCTGCGCGACGAAGTGCGCGACCGCGAGCTTCGAGTAGACGACGCGCGGCCGCACGTCCGCGTCGACCGTGCCGCCGGTGACGTCACGCGCGACGCGCGAGACGAAGGAGCCGTCGCGGCTGCGCGCGAGCGCCGCGTCGACGGCGCTCTCGACGTTGACCGCGACGCCGGCGCGACGCGCCGAGAGCACCACGCGTCTGCCGCGGAAGCTCGCCACCACCGGCTTCTGCAGCCGGCGCAGCAGATGGGTCCGCAGCGTCGCGCGCGCCTGGTCGGCACTCATCCCGCCGACGTCGACGCCGCCCACGCGGACGCCGTCCGCGATCGTGTCGCGCTTGCCGTGGTCGTACGCCCACGCGCCGACCGCGGCGATGACGAGCGCAACCGCCGCGACTGCCAACCCGATGACGATTCGACGACTGCGCACCGCGCCTCCCGGGCGATTCTACGCAGGGCGCGGACGTTCACAGAAGGCTTGCACGCGTTCTGTCACGTCCGCCCGGACGGACGTTCGAACGCGGACTACGAGCGGGCGCGCAGCGGCGCCGCGAGCACGGGCGCGAGCCGCTCGCCCAGCTCGGGCCAGTCCTTCGCGCAGATGACGCCCTCCTCCTCGCACAGATCCCGGTTCCAGGGATGCGCGATCGTCGCCGGCACGATCCCGGCCTCCTGCGCGCGCATGATGTTCTGCGGGCTGTCGTCGATCAACACGTCGATGTCGATCTCCGAACAGCGCGTGACCTTGTCCCACGAGCAGTGCAGGTCGTCGAACGGAAGGCCGATCCGCTCCAGCCACGCCGCGGTCGTCTCGTGCGCCTCGGTCGAGCGATGGCTCGTGATGTGGATGAAGTGGCCGGCGCCGTGCCAGCCGGCGACCGTCTCGACCGCGTCCGCGTACGGCGTCGCGCCGAGCACGTGCTCGGGCCGGTGGCTCTCGGCGACGAGCGCGGCGACCTGTTCGCGACGCAGCTGGACGATGTCCCACGTGACCTGCTCGTCGTAGCTGAGCGTCACGCCGAAGCGGCGGCGCGCAAGCAGCGCGAACAGATCCCAGTAGTGGTGCAATGTCGAATCGATGTCGATCGCGATGCGCATGTGCGCCACAGGGTAGACCGACCGGCCGTGCAAGACGTCTCACCCCTCCACGACGGCTATGGCGCCAGCGGACGTTCCGCCTGGCTGGACATCGACTGGCCGGCGCACCAGCGTTGGGTCGACGTCGACGGCGTGCCCGCGAACGTGATCGAGCTCGGGTCCGGTCCTCCGCTGCTGTTCGTGCACGGCCTCTCCGGCTGCTGGCAGAACTGGTTGGAGAACATTCCCCACTTCGCCGGCACGCACCGCGTGATCGCGGTCGACCTGCCCGGCTTCGGCAGCTCGCCGATGCCGCGCGAGGAGATCTCGATCGCCGGCTACGCCCGCTTCCTCGAGGGCCTCTGCGACGCGCTGTCGATCGACGCCGCAGCGGTCGTCGGCAACTCGATGGGCGGTCACATCTCGTGCGAGCTGGCGATCCGCTCGCCGCAGCGCGTCGAGCGGCTGATGCTCGTCTCGGCCGCCGGCATCAGCGCCGAGCTCGTGCAGCGCAACGCCGTGATGACCGGCGGCCGCGTCGTGGCGGCGATCGCGACGCAGTCGGCCGCGCGCCACCAGCTCTACGCGCGCCGCCCGGGCCTGCGGCGGATCGCGCTGAGCTTCGTGGTGCGCCATGCCGACCGGCTCTCCGCCCCGCTCGCGCACGAGCTGATGTCCGGGTCGGGCAAGCCGGGCTTCCTGCCCGCGCTGGAGGCCGTGATCACGCACCGCATCAGCGAGCGGCTGCCGCAGATCGCCTGCCCCACGTTCGTCGTGTGGGGCGAGGACGACCGCGTGATCCCGGTCAAGGACGCTCGCCGCTTCGAGCAGCTGATCCCCGACGTGCGCGTCGAGGTCTGGCCCGACACCGGCCACGTGGCGATGCTGGAGCGCCCGGCGGCCTTCAACGCGCTGCTGGAGGCGTTTCTGAGCGAGCAGCCGGGCGAGCGGTCCGCGCACGCTCCCATTGCCGCAGGCGCCACAGATCCCGTCTGACCTGACGCGGGTCCAGCTGCCGGCCGGGCAGGTGCAGGTTCGCCGTCCCGATCAGCCGCCGCTCGTCGCCGGTCAGCGCCATCCACTTCGCCAGCACGTCGTCGGAGTCGGGCAGGCGCGCGCTGCCGTAGGGGCGCGTCTCGTCCGGGAAGGCGACGCAGTACTCGTTCAGCAGCCGTCCCGTCTGCGGCAGGTAGGCGAGGATCGGCTTGTGCGGGTAGATCAGGTACGCGTACGGCGTGCCGGCCGCGGCGTCGTGCTGCCCCGGCCGCTCCGACTGCGTCCCCCACACGCGGATCAAGCCGAGGTCGCGGTACATCGCCCACTCCTCGTCGTTGACGCACGACTTCAGCAGCTGGCGGGCGCGCGCCTCGGCGCGGCGCTCGCGGCCCGGGTCGTAGTCGGGCGCCACGACGAGCTTGCGGCGTGCGCGGTGGCGCTCGAACGCCTCGACGAGCCGGGGCGCCGTGGTCTCCCACAGCAAGGCGATCGCGACGAGGGCGGTGGCGGCGAGCGCGAGCAGCACGGCGCGTCCCTACCCGGCCGCCCGCATCCTCAGCGGCCGCCGGCGGCGCGCGGGAAGAAGATCACGCGCTCGGCGTCGCGCGGCACCTCGGCGAAGCTGCGAGCGAGCTGCGCGGTGCGCCGCCCCTCGCCGCTGAGCGGTACGGCCGCCCACATGCCGGCGTCGAGCTGCTGGCGGAACTCCTCGACCAGCCGCTCCTCGTCCTCGCGCACCTCGACGTCGCCCTCGGCGATCAGCACCTCGCCGTGTCCGGGCTTCATGCGCAGGAACTTCATGCGCCGATTATGGCAGAGGGTTATGTGTCCGCCGGCCGGTGCGGCCGGCGTTCGCGAATGTTCAGCACGTCGACGGGGCCTGCCCCCCTGCCGATCTCGCGCAGCCCGTCGCGGACGGCGCGCGCGGCGATCGCCTTGGCGGCGCGCGCGGCTTCGACCGGCGCGAAGCCGTGGGCGAGGTGGGCCGCGAGGGCGGAGGCATGCGTGCAGCCCGAGCCGTGCGAGGCGCCGTCGGGGTAGCGCTCCCCGGGGATCTCGACCAGCGCCGCGCCGTCGAAGAAGACGTCGGTGGCCGCGTCGCGGTGACCGCCCGTGACGACGACGCAGCGCGGGCCGAGCGCGTGGATCGCGCGCGCGAGCGCGGGCGCGTCGGCCTCCGGCTGGCCGGCGATCGCACGCGCCTCGGGCAGGTTCGGGGTGACGACGGCCACGCGCGGCAGCAGGCGCTCGACGAGCGCGGCGCGCGCGTCCGCCGCCAGCAGCGCGGCGCCCGACTCGGCGACCATGACGGGATCGAGCACGATCGGCGTGCCCTCGTCCAGCAGGTCGAGGACGCGCTCGACCGCCGCGATCGTCTCGACCGTCCCGAGCATGCCGATCTTGACCGCGTCGACGCCGATGTCGTCGACCACGGCCCGCGCCTGCGCGACGATCAGCTCGGGGTCGATCGCGCCGACGGCGTCGACCCCGACGGTGCTCTGGGCCGTGATCGCCGTGATCGCCGTCATGCCGTGGACGCCGCAGGCGGCGAACGCCTTCAGGTCGGCCTGGATGCCGGCCCCGCCGCCGGAGTCGGAGCCGGCGATCGACAGCACGGCCGGCAGGCGGGGGTCGGGCGTCGTCACGGCGGGCAGGTTAGAGCGTGATCGATCGCGATGGGCGCTCGCGGTCGCCCGCACATGCGGGCCGCCCGCGCGCCGCGGACGGCGCCTACGCCGTCGGCGTGTAGCGCCCACCGGGTCCCCGTCGCACGAGGCCGCGCAGCTCGAGTTGCGCGAGTCCCGCGAGCACGGCGTCGACCGCGCCGCCGGACCCTGCGAGCGCCGTGACGGTGTCGGCGCCGCTCGCGACGCGGTCGAGCAGCGCGCGCAGGTCGGGCTCCAAGGCGGCGGCGCGGCGGTCCGGCTGCGCGGGCGGCAGCTCGAGCGCGGCGGCACCGAACAACAGCTCCAGCACGTCCTGCGGGCCGCGCACCAACTGGGCGCCGTCCACGATCAGCGCGTTCGTGCCGGCCGCCATCGGCGCGGTCACGAGGCCCGGCACGGCGGCCACCTCGCGACCGAGATCGGCGGCCTGCCCGGCGGTGATCAGCGAACCGGAGCGCTCCCCCGCCTCCACCACGACGGTCGCCTGCGCAAGGGCGGCGATGATGCGATTGCGCGCCGGAAAGCACCAGCGGCGCGGCGGCGTCCCCGGCGGCAGCTCCGCGATCGCCGCGCCGCTCGCCGCGATCCGCGCGTGGAGACGGCGCTTGCTCGCCGGATAGGCGACGTCCGGTCCGCAGGCGAGCACCGCGACGGTGAGGCCGTCCGCCTCGAGCGCGCCGACGTGGGCAGCGGAGTCGACGCCGAGCGCCATCCCGCTGACGACCGTCAATCCGGCGGCGGCCAGGCCGCGGGCGAACCCGCGCGCCTGCTGGAGTCCGTACTCGCTGGCCCGCCGCGCGCCCACGATCGCGACGCGGTCGGCGCCGAGGGTCCGCGCGAAGCGGGCCGGCTCGCCGTGGACGTAGAGCACGGCCGGCGCGTCGACGAGGTCGGCCAGCGGCGCCGGATACGCCGGGTCGCAGCGGCAGAAGGCGGCGACGCCCCTGCTCGCACAGCGACGGCGCAGCGCCGCCGGATCGAAGCGCTCGTGCTCGCCGGAGAGGACGCCCCGCTGCGCTCCTCCGAGAGCCGCGATCAGCTCCTCGTCGGGAAGCGACAACAGCGATGCGTTTCCACGGCGAGCGCCCCAGACGAGGTCGATATGGCTCGCCAGCCGCGCGATCAGCCACGAGCGGCGCAGGCAGGCGTCGCACGCGCTCATGCGGCGGTCACGTCCGCGGGATCCGTCGCCTCGCGCGTGCGCAGGGCAAGCGCCTGCAGCACGTCGTCGAGCTCGATCTCGTCGCGTCCGGCGAGGTCGGCGAGCGTGCGTGCGACGCGCAGCACCCGATCGTGGCCGCGTGCGCTCAGCCCGCCGCGGTCGTATGCCTGTGCGAGCGTTCGCCGAACGGCCGGGTCGACGCGCACATGGCGCCGCAGCAGACGCGCGTCGAGCTGCGCGTTCGTGTGGATCGGCGTGCCGGCGAGCCGCGCCTGCTGCCGCTCGCGGGCCGCCAGCACCCGCTCGCGCACCGCCGCCGAGGAGGTGAGGGGCGCCTGCCCGAGCGCGGCGGCGCCAGGCCGCGCGACCGTGACGAGCAGGTCGACGCGGTCGAGCAGCGGTCCGCTGAGACGGCGCCGGTGACGCGACAGCTCGAGCTCACCGCAACGACACGGCCGATCGCTGCCCGCATATCCGCACGGACACGGGTTCGTCGCCGCCACGAGCATGAAGCGCGACGGGAAGCGGGTCGCCTGCTGACCGCGAACGACGACGATCTCGCCGTCCTCGATCGGCTGCCGCAGCGCCTCCAGCGTCGGTCGGGAGAACTCCGACAGCTCGTCCAGGAACAGCACGCCGTGGTGCGCGAGGCTCGCCTCTCCGGGAGCCGGCGGGCGGCCGCCGCCGACGAGCCCCGCGGGCGAGACGGTGTGGTGCGGCGCGCGGAACGGCCGCTCGCCGGCCAGGCCGGCGCGGTGCCCGAGCCCGGCGACGCTGTGGATCCGCGTGACCTCGAGCGCCTCGTCGCGCGTGAGCGGCGGCAGCAGACCGGGCAGCCGGCGCGCGAGCATCGTCTTGCCGCTCCCCGGCGGACCCTCCAGCAGCAGGTTGTGCCCGCCCGCGGCGGCGATCTCCAGCGCGCGCAGCGGCAGCTCGTGGCCGCGCACGTCGGCGAGATCCGGCGCGTCGGGCGCGAGGACCGCGGCGATCGGCGCCGGAGCCGAGGGCGGCGGGGGCGGGACGTCGCCGCCGTCGAGCACCGCCGCGACCCCGCGCAGGTCGTCGACCGCCGCAACGGCCACGTCCTCCACAAGCGCCGCCTCCCCCGCGCTTTCACGCGGCGCCACCAAGCCGGCGAGCCCGGCGCGGCGCGCGCCCTCGGCGGCAGCCAGCACGCCGCGGCATGGCCGCAGCTCACCGCTCAACGACAGCTCGCCGAAGACCGCCCAGCGACCGAGCGCGTCGGCCGAGCACTGGCCGCTTGCCGCAAGCAGCCCCACGGCGATCGCGGCGTCGAAGCCCGGCCCGACCTTGCGCAGGTGCGCCGGCGCGAGGTTGGCGGTGATCCGCCGCGCGGGAAAGTCGAAGTCCGAGTTGAGAATCGCCGAGTGGACGCGCTCGCGCGCCTCGCGCACCGCCGCGTCGGCGAGGCCCACGATCCGAAACGCGGGCAAGCCGGGACGGATGTCGACCTCGACCCACACGGGCCGCGGGTCGATGCCGTCGATCGCGAAGGTGACGACGCGGGCGAGCACGTCCGGCACGCTAGGCGCATGCGCGTGCCGTCACGCGTGCGCTCTGCGGCGACTCCGCGTCAGAGCGGGCGGGATGCGGCGGGCCGCCTGCGGATCGACGCAAAGCGCATCTCGGGCGGCACCGGATGCGGCGTAGCGTCGCCGGCGTGTCCAACGATCTTCGTCACCGTCTCGGCCGCGTCGGCGAGCAGCTCGCCGCCGAGCACCTCGAACGGCGCGGCTTCACGATCGTCGCGCGCAACCACCGCACGCGTTGGGGCGAGCTCGACCTGATCGCCGCCGACGCGCGGCGGATCGTCTTCTGCGAGGTGAAGACGCGGCGCGTGGGCTCGTCGGGGCCGTTCGACGGGCTGCGCGAGGCGCAGTGCCGGCGGCTGCGGCGGATGGCGGCGGCGTGGCTGGCCGAGCAGGCCGACCGGCCGCGGACGCCGGAGCTGCGCTTCGACGCGATCGGCATCACGATCGACGCGCGCGGCCGGCTGGTCGCGCTGGAGCACCTCGAGGGTGCGTTCTAAAGCGCCAGCTGCTGGTACGCGATCGACTGGAACGACAGCCGGTGCAACGGCGAGACGCCGATGCGCTCGATCGCGGCGCGGTGCTCGGGCGTGGCGTAGCCGACATGGCCGGCGAACTCCCAGCCGGGATGCAGCGCGTCGGCGCGGCGCATGTAGCGGTCGCGCGTGACCTTCGCGACGACCGACGCGGCCGCGATCGCCGCGCTCGTCGCGTCGCCGCCGACGACGGCGCGCTGGCGGTGGCCGACGTCGCCGACCGGGAAGCCGTCGCTCAGGCACACGCAGCCGTCCCGCGCAACGCGCGCGAGCGCGTCGCGCAAGGCGGCGAGGTTCGTCTTGTGCAGGCCGCGGCGGTCGATGCCGGGAGCGCAGCGCGAGACGACCGCCACGTCGGCCGCGAGACGCAGGATGACCGGATACAGCTCCTCGCGTCTCTCCTCCGTCTGCTGCTTGGAGTCGTTGAGCGCCGCCAGCGCACGGATGTCCCCGGGCCGCAGGCGCTCGTAGTCGAACAGCACGGCGGCGGCGACGAGCGGCCCGGCCAGGCAGCCGCGGCCGGCCTCGTCCGCGCCGGCCACGAACCGCGTCCCGAGCGCGCGGTCGAACGCGAACAGCTTGCGCGCCGGCGGGCGGGCTCTCGCTCTCCGTCTGCGCGGGGGGCTGGCGGTCGCGCTCACGAGCGAGTTCTACCGCGAGGTGGAGACGGCGTGCCGCAATCGGGCGCCGCGGCGGTCCTCAGAGGAGGCCGACGTGCTTGGGTGGCCAGTACGACAGGAACGCGCTGCCGATGATCCAACCGCGCGGAACCGGGCCCCAGTAACGGCTGTCGTCGGAGGCGCCGCGGTTGTCGCCCATCATGAAGTAGTGGCCCGTCGGGACGGTGATCGTGCCGAGGTTGCAGTCGGGGCCGCCGCCGCATGCGCGGATGAACGGTTCTCTCTGCTCGACGCCGTTGCGGACGACATGGCCGTCGCGCACGGCGATGCGGTCGCCGGGCAGCCCGACGACGCGCTTGATGAAGTTCTGCTCCGAGCGGGCGGCGGTCGGTCTCGCGCACGGCAGCCGACTCTTCGGACCCTCGTAGAAGGGGCCCTCGCCCGTGTTGCCGCAGGCGTTCACGTTGGAGTCGGCCCCGTGCGGCGGGTGGAAGACGACGATGTCGCCGACGCCGGGCGTGGCGAAGCGGCTGCCGATGCGGTTCACGATCACGCGTTCCCCGACCGCGAGCGTCGGCTCCATCGATCCGCTCGGGATGCGGTACGGCTTGACGACGAACGCTTGGACGACGAGCGCGATTCCGAGCGCGACGGCGACGACGAGCACGAGCTCCAGCAGTGAGCCGGCGCCCGAGCTGCCTCTCACTCGTCTCTGGAGTCGGATGCCTCGGCCGCGTCAGACGGCTCGGCGGGCGCCTCGGCCTCAGCCGCGGGCGCCTCGGCGACCTCGGGCTCCGGAGCCTCCGTCGCCGCGTCGCCGGCGAGCGCCTCGATCTCGGTGATCTCGGCGTCGGGCGCCTCGGCCTCGGGCTCGTCGGGGACGGCGCCGTGCAGCAGCTCGCGCTCGACGACCTCCTCCGGCCCGATCGAGCGGCGCTCGCGCACGCGGGCGCGCTTGCCGACGCGGCCGCGCAGGTAGTAGAGCTTCGCGCGCCGCACCTCGCCGCGAGCCGCCACCTCGATCTTCTCGATCTTCGGCGAGTGCAGCGGGAACGTGCGCTCGACGCCGACGCCGAACGACTGCTTGCGGACCGTGAAGGTCTCGCGCACGCCGTGGCCCTGACGCTTGATGACGACGCCCTCGAACACCTGCGTGCGGCGGCGCGTGCCCTCGATCACCTGGAAGTGCACGCGCACGCGATCCCCCGCGTCGAACGACGGGAGGCGGCGCAGCTGCGCGCGCTCGAGGCTCTCGATGACCGTGCTCATGGCGTAGAAAGCGGCGGCACTGTGGCCGCCGGCTGCGCAATGGTAGCGGAAGGACTCAGGCGGGGTCGTCGTGAGATGCGCGCGACTCCGCGGAGCGCTCCGCGGCCGCGCGCAAGCGGCTCTGCTCGCGGCGCCACTGCTCGATGCGCGCGTGGTGACCGGACAGCAGCACGTCCGGCACGGACCACCCGCGCCACTCGGCCGGCCGCGTGTAGTGCGGGTACTCCGGCGCACCCTCGAGCGCCGCGCTGTAGGACTCTTCCAGCGCCGACTCCTCGTGACCGAGCGCGCCGGGCAGCTTGCGCAGCACCGCGTCGGCGAGCACCATCGCGGCCAGCTCGCCGCCGGCGAGCACGTAGCGGCCGATCGAGACGGACTCGGTCGCGAAGTGCTCGACGATCCGCTCGTCGAAGCCCTCGTAGCGCCCGCACAGCAGCGTGAGCGCCGGCTCGGCCGCGAGCTCGTCGACGAGCGCGTCGTCGAGCAGGCGTCCGTTCGGCGCCAGCGCGATCACGCGCCGGCGCGCGGGCAGCTGCGCCGGGTCGCCGTCGTAGCGCGCGCGCAGCGCCGCCTCGACCACGTCGACGCGCAGCACCATCCCGGCGCCGCCGCCGAACGGCATGTCGTCGACCTGGCCGCCGGTGAGCGGCGTCGTGTCGCGGTAGTTCACGCAGTCCAGCGCATGGCCGCCTGCGAGCGCGTTCGTCACATGCCGCTGCGAGCGGAACCAGTCGAACGCCTCGGGGAAGAGCGTGAAGACGTCGATCTGCACGTCAGTCCTCCCCCAGGAACGCGAGATCGATCTCGATGCGCCGCGCATCCACGTCCACAGAGCGGACCGCGTCGCGGATCAGCGGGACGAGCAGCTCGTCGCGGCCGTCGTCGGTGCGGGCGACGACGAGCACCTCGCACGACGGCAGCGCGCGCAGCTCGCGCACGACGCCGACCTCACGACCTCCGTCGTGGGCGACGCAGCCTTCCAACTGCTCGGGCCACCACTCGTCCTCCTCCAGCGCCGGTGCCTCGTCGCGCGGCACCAGCAGGTCGCTGCCGCGCAGCGCCTCCGCCTGCGTGCGGGTGGTGCAGCTCGCGAGCCGCACGATCGGTCTGGCGTCGGTGCCGGCGCGGCGCACGATCTCCTCCTCGCGCCCGTCGACCAGCAGGATGCGGCCGGCGTCGAGCAGCAGCGGCTGCGCCTGCGTGACGTGGAAGCTCCCGTCGAGCCCGTGAGGTCTGCCGACGCGGCCCGCGTGCAGATGCGACACGTCAGTCGACGATGTCGACGAGCACGCGGCGGTCCTCTTTCACCGCCGCGGCCTTCACGACGAGACGCAGCGCGTTGGCCGTGCGCCCCCCGCGACCGATGACCTTGCCGTAGTCGTCGTCGGCGACGGACAGCTCGAGCACGAGCGTGCCGTCGTCCTCCTCGAACTCCTCGACCTCGACCTCGTCGGGCTCGTCGACGAGCTCGCGGGCGAGGTACTCGAGCAGCTCGCGCATCTGGGTGGAAGCTAGCTGCCGGCGGGGCCGCTGATGCCCTGCGTCTTGAGCAGCTTGGCGACGGTCTCCGACGGCTTCGCGCCGCGCTCGAGCCAGTGGCGCACGCGCTCCTCGTCGAGCACGATCGTCGACGGCTGCGTCTGGGCGTTGTAGTGCCCGATCGTCTCGAGCACGCGGCCGTCGCGCTTGGAGCGCTGATCGGCGGCCACGACGCGCCAAATCGGGTTCTTGCGCCCGCCGACGCGGGTCAGACGAAGTCGTACTGCCACGGTTCCCTTTCGCAGATTCGGTGAAGACCGACGAGAGAGAGTAGCGATTACAAGGTCAGCGTGCGCGCGAACGCCGTCTGCAGCCGCGGCTCGCGCCAGCTGCCGTCGACGACCGCCTCGACCACCACGCGCGATCTGTCGCCGTCGAGCGTGAGCGTCCCGACCTGGTTGGCGTAGGCCGGCCGCTCGACGACGCGCCAGTCGATCGGCACGGCGGGCACGCCGGCGGCGCGAGCGAGCCGGCGCGCGATGCGTGCGGCAAGCCGCGAGTGTCCGAAGCCGATGACGGCCCGCTCCTGCGGCGCCAGCTCCTTGCGCAGCGCGGAGCAGACGACCTGCCAGACCGGGCTGCGGCCGGTCTGCGGGCTGCGGCCGGTCTGCGGGCTGCGCGGCCCGTCCGCGGCCGCGAAGCCGACCTCGGCGAGGTAGCAGTGGTGGACGTCGCCGGACAGCAGCACGATCGACGCCGGCGGATCGCCCGCGCGACCGTGGGCGACGTCGTCGAGCAGTCCGGCGAGACGGCGGAAGCTGGACTGGAACGACGCCCACTGGTCCATCACCGTCAGCCGCCGCACGCGCTCGGCCAGGCTGGCGGCGGCGCGGCCGCGCGCGCCGTCGGCGAGCGCCTCGTCCGCCGCCTGCGCGTAGTGCAGTCCCGGCGCGAGCAGGTACGGCACGGAGCTCGCGAGCAGCAGGTGCCGCGCCGGCTTGCGCGCCTGCTCGGCGACCCACTCCCACTCCCCCGGGCTGACGATCTCGCGGCGCCCCGGCGTCACGTCGCGCCCGGCGCGCGAGTCGACGACGACGAGCCGCGCGTCGCCGAGCGTGCGCGTGAAGCTCCAGCGGCTGTGCCCCGTCTGCCGTCCTTCCGTGTCCATCCGCGCGGCCAGCAGCTCGGCGGCGTCGTCCTGCGCGCGCACCTCGTCGAGCAGGCCGCCGTCCGCGAGCTCGGCCGGCGAGAGGTTCCCGAGGTGCTGGAAGACCCAGTAGGCGGCGAGGCCTGCGCGGATGTGGCGGTCGAACCACGGCTCCGCGTTCATCTCGTCGAGCCAGCCCTGCGAGGTGCGCCACTCGGCGTGGATCTCGTGGTCGTCGAACACCATCGCGGTCGGCACCGTCGAGAGCAGCCAGCGGATGATCGGATCGGACCACGCCTCGCGATACGCCATCGCGTAGTCGACGAAGTCCGCCAGCTCGTCCTTCGGCGCGTCCGCCGGCCGCTCGCGAGCCGCTAGCGCGGCCTTCAGCGCGGGCGAAGGCTCGTCGGCGTAGATCTGGTCGCCCAGCATCAGCAGCAGGTCGGGACGATCGGCGTCCCCGCCCGGCGCCGCCACCCGCGACGCCAGCGCGCGCAGCGCATCCACGCCGTGGCCGGCGCGATGCTCGTGACGCCGCGACGTGAACGGCGGCTCGTGCGGACGCGAGATGCGGCAGGAGCCGAAGCTGATCCGGCGCGGCGCGTCCGGGTCCAGCAGGCGGATCGTGCTCGGCGGCAGCTCGCCGTCGGCCGGCGGCCACGCCTCCGCGCCGTCCAGCCGCACCTCGTAGGGATGGTCGGCGCCGGGCGCGAGCCCCTCGACCGCCACGAGCGCGAAGTGCAGGCCGGCGACGCACCAGGTGCGCGCGCGGCTGCCGAGGATCTCGACCTCGCAGGCCGCGTCGGTCTGCACCCAGACCGTCGCCACGCGCTCGTCGACGTAGCGCAGCAGCGGGCCGAGGAGGAGGCGCGGGCTCAGCGGGCCTGACGCATGAGCGCGCCGATATCAGGCGTCTTGCCCGACTGCATCGCCTTCATCAGCTTCTGCATCTGGCCGAACTGTCTGATCAGCGCCTTCACGGCCTGCACGTTCGTGCCGGAGCCTCTGGCGATGCGGATGCGGCGCGAGCCCTTGATCAGTTCCGGTCTGCGCCGCTCCTCCGGCGTCATCGACAGGATGATCGCCTGGATGCGGTCGAACTCGCGCTCGTCGACTCTCATCTTCGAGAGCTGGTGGCCGCCGAGGCCGGGCAGCATCCCGAGCAGGTTCTGCAGCGGCCCGAGCCTGCGGATCTGCTTCATCTGGCCGAGGAAGTCGTCGAGCCCGAACTCCGACTTGCGGATCTTGCGCTCGAGCTCCTTCGCCTGGTCCTCGTCGAACTGCTGCTCGGCCTTCTCGATCAACGTCATGACGTCGCCCATCCCGAGGATGCGCTGCGCCATGCGGTCTGGATGGAACTTCTCGAACTGGTCGAGCTTCTCGCCGGTGGAGGCGAACAGGATCGGCTTGCCGGTGACCGCCTTCACTGAGAGCGCCGCGCCGCCGCGCGCGTCGCCGTCGAGCTTGCTCATCACGACGCCGTCGAACTGCGCGACCTCGGCGAACTGCTCGGCGACGTTGACGGCGTCCTGGCCGGTCATCGCGTCGACGACGAGCAGCACGTTCGTCGGCTTCGTCACCTGCTTGATCTCGGCCAGCTCCCGCATCAGCGCCTCGTCGACGTGCAGGCGGCCGGAGGTGTCGACGATCAGCACGTCCTTGCCCTCGCGCTCGGCGCGCTCGCGCGCCCAGCGGGCGATCTCGACCGGGTTCGCGTCGGTGCCTCTCTCGTAGACGTCGGCGCCGACCTGGCCGGCGACCTTGATCAGCTGGTCGACCGCGGCCGGGCGGTAGACGTCGCAGGCGGCGACGGCGACGGACGCTCTGTGCTCGGTTCTGAGGTAGCGCGCGAGCTTGCCGGTGGCGGTCGTCTTGCCGGAGCCCTGCAGGCCGGCCATCAGGATCACCGTCGGCGGGCTGGAGGCGAACAGCAGCTCGCGCGAGGCTCCGCCCATCAGCTCGGACAGCTCCTCGTTGACGATCTTGACGACCTGCTGGCCCGGGTTGAGCTGGCCGATCACGTCGGCGCCGAGCGCGCGCTCCTTGACGGCGGACGTGAACGACTTGACGACTCTGAAGTTGACGTCGGCCTCGAGCAGCGCGAGACGGATCTCGCGCATCGCGGCGTTGACGTCGTCCTCGGTCAGGGTTCCACGCGAGCGGACGTCCGCGAGCGTGGCCTGCAGCTTCTCCGCCAGCGAGTCGAACATGGACGGACGAGATTAGCGGCGCGCGGCCGCCGGCGGGACCTACGGCGCGGGCGGCAGCGGCGGCTCGCCGGACCCGCGTCTGACGAACGCCTGCCCGAGCCCCTCGAGCGCGCGGGTCACCTCGGACGGGACCATGTAGATGGTCGCGCCCTCGCCCTGGGCCATCTTCGGCAGCGCCTGCACGAACTGGTAGCTGAGCAGCTCGGCGTCGGGGCGGCCCTCGTGGATCGCCTGGAAGACCGTCTGGATCGCTCTCGCCTCGCCCTCCGCTCTGAGGATCGCCGCCTGGCGCTCGCCGGTCGCGCGCAGGACGGCAGCCTGCTGCTCGCCTTCGGCGGTGAGGATCTGCGACTGCTTGACGCCTTCGGCGGTGAGGATCGCGGCGCGGCGGTCGCGCTCGGCGCGCATCTGCTTCTCCATCGCCTCCTGGATCGTCCCGGGCGGGTCGATCGACTTCAGCTCGACGCGGTTGATGCGGATCCCCCACTTGCCCGTCGCCTCGTCGAGCACGACGCGCAGCTGCGAGTTGATGTTGTCGCGGCTCGTGAGCGCCTGCTCCAGCGTGAGCCCGCCAATCACGTTGCGCAGCGTCGTGACGGTCAGCTGCTCGATCGCCTGCAGCGGGTTGGCGACCTCGTAGGTGACGGACTTCGCGTCGGTGATCGTGAAGTAGAGGACCGTGTCGATCTGCACGACGAGGTTGTCCTCGGTGATGACCGGCTGCGGCTGGAAGGAGACGACCTGCTCGCGCAGGTCGACGAGCGGGCGCACGCGGTCGATGAACGGCACGACGATCGTCAGGCCGGGGTTGAGCGTGCGGCTGTAGCGGCCGAGCCGCTCGACGACGCCGGCCTTCGCCTGCGGGATGATGCGGATGGTGCGGATCGCGACGATCAGCACGAAGAAGGCGACGACGACGAGCACGATCAGTGCGGCCATGCGGGTTCTCCCTACTCGCTCACGAGCGCCGTGGCGCCCCGGATCTCGATGACCTGGACCGGCGTGCCGGCCTCGATGACGCTCTCGTCATCGTAGGCGCGGGCGGTCCACACCTCGCCGTCGATTCTCACGCAGCCGACGCCCTCGTCGTTCGCGATGCGCTCGAGCACGATCGCGCGGCGTCCTATCAGCGCCGCCGTGCCGGTGCGCAGCTGCGCGGGCGTTCTCATGTGCGCTCGCGCGATCGGGCGCACGACCCACAGCGTCAGCAGCGAGACGACGATGAACGCCGTCCACGAGCCGAGCGTCCCGCCGCCGATCGCGGCGACGAAGGCGGCGACGAGCGCCCCGACGCTGAACGGCGCGAGCACGAAGGTCGTGGTCAGCACCTCCCCGATGCCGAACGCGACGGCGACGAGGATCCAGATAACCCAGGCGTCCATCGCCCGCGAGAATACTCTCGCGCGCGGGGGATCCGGCCCGATGCGGGCGAATCAGCCGAGCAGCGCGCGCGCGAAGTCGTCCGCGTCGAACGGACGCAGGTCCTCGAGCTGCTCGCCGATTCCGATCAGCTTCACCGGAATGCCGAGCTCGCGCGCGATCGCGAGCGCGATGCCGCCCTTGGCGGTCCCGTCGAGCTTCGTCAGGACGATGCCGGAGACGTCGACCGCCTCGGCGAACAGCTGCGCTTGCCGCAGGCCGTTCTGACCGGTCGTCGCGTCGACCGTGAGCAGGATCTCGTGCGGCGCGTCGGGCAGCTGCTTGGCGATCACGCGGCGGATCTTCGTCAGCTCCGCCATCAGGTTGTCCTGCGTGTGCAGGCGGCCGGCGGTGTCGACGAGCACGACGTCGGCGCCGTCGCGCACGCCCTGCTGGACGGCGTCGTAGGCGACCGAGCCGGGGTCGGCGTCGGGCGCGCCCTTCACGAACGCGACGTCCGCGCGCTGGGCCCACTGCTCCAGCTGCTCGACGGCGGCAGCGCGGAACGTGTCGGCCGCGCCGAGCACGACCCGCTGCCCCAGCTCCTTGCGCAGGTGCCACGCGAGCTTGCCGAGCGACGTCGTCTTGCCGGTGCCGTTGACGCCGGCGACGAGGATCACGGTCGGGCTGGCGGTCAGGTCGATCCTGTCGTCGTCGGTGCGGGCGGCGTCGGCCAGCAGCTCGATCAGACGGGCCGACAGCTGCTCGCCGCCGGTCAGGTCGCCGGCCTGCGCCTCGCGTTCGAGCTGCTCGACGATCTCGGCGGTCGTGCGGGCGCCGACGTCGGCCATGATGAGCGCCTCCTCCAGGCGCTCCCAGGTCTCCTCGTCGAGCTTCTCGAACAGCGTCGCCTGCAGCTCGCTCGTGAGCGCCTCGCGCGTCTTGCGCATGTTCTCGCGCAGGCGCCTGAAGAAGCCGCGGCGCTTTTCCTGCTGCTCGGCCGTATCCGCTTCCGCGGTCGTGACGCCGCCGTCGCCGAGGATGAAGAGGTCCGTCCAGTCACGTGCCATGGAGATCGGCGACGATACCAGCGTGTCGTCGCCGTCCATCGTGATTCGCCGCGTGAGCCCCGATGCGCCGGAGGCCGCGCGGCTGCTGCGCGAATACGAGGCCGAGCTGATGGCGCGCGGACGGCCGTTCTCGCCGCTCGACCCGCCGGCGGGCAGCGGCGGAAGGCGCGTCGAGGTGCACGAGATGGAACCGCCGGGCGGGACGTTCCTGGTGGCGCTTGAGGACGACGCGCCCGTCGCGTGCGGCGGCCTGCGCACGCTCGACGCCACGGAGCGGATCGGCGAGATCAAGCGCATGTACGTCGCGCCGCGCGCGCGGCGTCAGGGCCACGCGCGACGGCTGCTCGCCGAGCTGGAGGCCTGCGCGCGCGAGCTCGGCCACGAGCGGCTGCGGCTCGACACCAACGCGGCGCAGCCCGAGGCGCTGGAGCTGTACGCGGCGACCGGCTACGCGGAGATCGCGGACTACAACGGGTCGCCGACGGCGACCCACTGGTTCGAGAAGCCGCTCGGCGATCTCGACGCGTCTGGCGGCGTCCTCGGCCGCTCGCCTGCCTGAGCAGGCCACGCGGCCTGCGTCCTTGCCAGACGCGCCGATCTTCACCTCGCTACGCGGCTGCGTCGACCTCGACGGCGGGAGGCAGGCGACGCGAGATGACCTTCGAGATGCCGTCGCCGCCCATCGAGACGCCGTAGAGGCTGTCGGCGGCCTCCATCGTGCGCTTCTGGTGGGTGACGACGATGAACTGGGCGCGCTGGGCGTACGTGCGCAGCAGTCTCAGGAAGCGGTCGATGTTGAGGTCGTCGAGCGCGGCCTCGACCTCGTCGAGGATGTAGAACGGGCACGGACGCGCGAGGAAGACGGAAAACAGGAACGCCAGCGCGGTCATCGACTTCTCGCCGCCGGACAGCAGCGACAGGCGCTTCATCGCCTTGCCGGCCGGCGTGATCTCGATCTCGACGCCGAGCAGGTCGTCCTCCTCCTGCTCCTCCGCGTCCGCGGCGGCGTCGGCGTCCTCCGCGTTCGCCGCCGCGTCTGGGTCGCCGTCGAGTCTCTCGCCGCCGAGCACCGCGCGCGGACCGTGGTCCTCGCGCACGAGCCGCAGCCGCCCGCGACCGCCCGGGAACAGCTGCTCGGCGAGCTCCTCGAAGTTCTTCGCCGCGGCGTTGAACGTCGCCTCGAACGTCTCACGGATCTGGCGGTCGGTGTCCTTGATCAGCGTGCCCAGCTCGCGCAGCGCCGCTTCGAGATCCGCGCGCTGGCGCTCGAGCTCCTCGACGTGCGCGACGGCCTCGTCGTACTCGTCCTTCGCGAGCGGGTTGACCGGCCCGAGCTGCTCGCGGCGGCGCTGCAGGCGGGCGATGCGGTCGGCCAGCTGGGCGCGCTCCTCCTCCGGCAGCGGCTGCTCGGCGGGCTCGGGCTCCAGCCCGAGCGGTTCGGCGAGCGCTCTCAGCTCGGCGTCGGCGTCGGCCATGCGGTCGCGCGCCTGCTGCGCGCGCACCTCCGCGCCCGTGACGGCCTCGCCGTCGCGCTTGAGCCGCCCCTGCAGCTCGGCCTCCTCGCGGGCGCAGGCGCGCAGCTCGACGGCGACGTGCTCGCCCGCCTGACGGTGCGCGGCCAGCTCGGCGTCGAACACCTCGACGCGGGCGGCGATCGCGCTCGCGGCCTCCGCCAGCACCTCGACGAGCCGCCCCGCCTGCGGGACGAGCGTGCGCTCGCGCTCGAGCCGCTGCTCGGCGGCGGCGATGCGGGCGGTGCGCTCGGCGCGGTCGCGCTCGGCGCGCTCGGCGAGGCGGCGCTCGGCCGTCAGCTCGGCCTCGATCTGCGCTCTGCGAACGGCGCCCGGACCCTCGTCGTCGGCGGACCGGCGCTGCTCGATCAAGCGGACGACGCGCGCTTCCTGCTCGGCCGCCTCGTCGTGCGCGCGAACTGCCGTGCGCATCGCCGTCTCCGCCTCGTCGCGAGCGGCGTCGGCGGCCGTGACGGAGGCGACAAGCGCTTCCAGCGCCTGGAGCGCCTCGTGCTCGGCCCGTGCGGCCGTCTCGCTCTCGCCCACGAGCCGGTCGCGGCGGTTGCGCTCGGCCAGCACGCGCTCCTCGCCGCCGGCGGGGACCTGGCGCAGCTCGCCCCACGCGCCGATCCAGACGCGGCCCTCACGCGTGACGGCGGTCCCGGCGAAGTCCTCGCGCACGTCGGCGACGTCGCCGACGACCCATGTGTCGGCGAGCAGCGCGCTCGCCAAGGCGAGCGTGTCGACCGGTCCGCGTACGTGGTCGAGCAGCCGCTCCGCCTCGGGCGTGGGCGGCTTCGACGGCGTCGGTGCCTGCGTGGCACTGTTGGCGACCAGCGCCGCACCGCCGTCGCGACCGGCGCGCTCCAGCAGCTCGGCGCCGGCGGAGCGGTCGGCGACGACCGCGGCGCGCAGGCGCCCGCCGAGCGCGGCCGCGAGCGCCAGCTCCAGCCCGCCGTCGACGTCGAGCGCGTCGGCGAGCGCGGGGGCGCCGCCGGGCGCGCCCGCGTGTGCGCGCAGGAAGTGGTTCGCCGCGGCGAGCTCGCCGCCGACGCGCGCGGCCTCGCGGCGCGCGCTCTCGACCGCGCGCTCGGCCTCGCGGCGGCTGGTGCGCGCGGCCTCCGCCGCCTCCTCCGCCTTGGCGACCTCGGCACGCGCCGCCTCGACGTCGGCGTGCAGCCGCTGCGCTTCGACGGCCGCGGCGGCGCGGCGCCGCTCAAGCTCGGCCAGCTCCCGCTCCAACGCCGCCTGGCGGTCCTGCTCCAGCGCGACCAGCTCCGCCTCCAGCGCCTCGACGCGCTGCGCCGCCTCGGCATCGGGCACGTCGGCCGCGGCCTGCTCGCGCAGCGCGGCCAGCTCCGCCTCGTGGCGGACGATCCGCTCGCCGAGCGAGCTCACCGTCGCGCGCGCCGCCTCCAGCCGCATGCCGACGCGCTCGCCGGCGGAGCGGGCGCGGTAGGCGCGGTCGGACAGCGCCTCGCGCTGCTCGCTGCGCTGCGAGAGCGCCTCCTCGGCTGCCTCCCGGCGTCTCGCGACCGCGGCGAGCGCCTGCTCGGCCTCGGCGCTGCGCTCGCGTGCCGCGCGCGCGGCGTTCTCGGCCTGCTCCAGCTCCAGCCGGCTGGCGCGCAGCGCGTCGCGACCCAGCTCCCAGCGCGCTTCCAACGACTGCCGCTCCAGCCGCGCGTGCAGCTCGGCCGCCTCGGCCTGCCGCTTGAGCGGCCGCAGGCGCGAGCGCGCCTCGCGCTCGACGTCGAGTGCGCGATCGAGGTTGTCCTGCGTGCGCGCGAGCTTGAGCTGCGCGCGCCGGCGGCGCTTGCGGTGCTTGCCCAGCCCCGCGGCCTCCTCGATCAGCAGCCGGCGGTCGCGCGGCTTGGAGGTGACGATCGCCTCGACGCGGCCCTGCGAGACGACCGAGTGCGCCTCCTTGCCGAGCCCGGTGTCGGACAGCAGCTCCAGGACGTCGACGAGGCGGCAGCGCGCGCCGTTGAGGCGGTACTCGCCGTCGCCCGAGCGGTCGAGCCGGCGCAGGATCGAGACCTCGGAGAAGTCGAGTCCGAGCGTGCCGTCCGAGTTGTCGAGCACGAGCTCGACCTCGGCCTCCTGGCTGGCCTTGCGCCCGTGCCCGCCGCCGAAGATCACGTCCTGCATCGTCTGGCCGCGGACCGCCAGCGGCGACTGCTCGCCGAGCGCCCACAGGACCGCGTCGGTGACGTTCGACTTGCCCGAGCCGTTCGGGCCGACGATCACGCTGACGCCCGACCCGAAGGCGAGCTTCGTGCGGTCGGGGAAGGACTTGAAGCCCTTGAGGGTGAGGGACTTCAGATGCATCGAGGGACCAATCGATCGGCGGAGCGACTCACTCTCCCATAGCCTCCAGCGCGACGCGAGCCGCTTCCTGCTCGGCGTCCTTCTTCGAACGTCCCTGCCCCTGCCCCACCTCGACGCCGGCGACGGTCGCCTCGACCGTGAAGATGCGGTCGTGCGGCGGACCCTCTTCGTCCGTCACCGCGTACGCCACCAGCTCGCCGCGGCGCGCCAGGCGCTCCTGCAGCGCCGACTTGAAGTCGACCGGATGCTCCAGCGCGTCCTCGATCTCCGGCGCGAACGCCTCGACGACCGCCGCGGCCGTCTCCTCGTACCCGAAGGCGAGGTAGCAGGCGCCGATCACGGCCTCGATCACCGACGCGAGCACTCGCTCGGTGCGCACGAGCGCGTCCGCGTTCTGGCCGGTCGCCTCGGGCGCGGCGGCCCGCAGCCGCTCCGGCATCCCGATCCGCTCCGCGACCTCCATGCACGAGCGGCCGGAGACCGCCTGCGCGCGGATCTTCGTGAGCCGCCCGGCGCCGAAGCGCTCCGCTTCCAGGCGCGGATACAGGTGCGTCGTGACGGCGAGCGAGAGCACGCTGTCGCCGAGAAACGCGAGCCGCTCGTACGAGTCCGAGCGGCGCTCCGTCCATGACGAGTGCGTGACCACCTGCCGGGCGAGATCGTCCGGCAGTCGGTCGAGCAAGGCGGCGAGTCGGCTCAGCGGTCAGGGCCTCGGCTCGCGGTCGGCGGTCGCGACGGCGCTGTCCATCACGAAGTCGACCGCCTGGCCGACCGTGAGGATCTTCGCCGCCTGCTCGTCGGAGATGCGGATCCCGTACTGATCCTCGAGCTCCTGCACGAGCGTGTAGAGATCGAGCGAGTCGGCCTCCAGGTCCTCGCGAAAACGGGTCGACTCGTCGATCTGCTCGGGATCGATCGCCAACTCGTCGGCGAGATGCGCGCGCACGCGCTCGAGGACCTGCTCGCGGGTCATTGCGCCGGGACGCTAGCCGCCGGCTCGGACGACGGCGCCTGCCGCAGCGCCCCCGCCGCTTCGAGCGCGGACAGCGTCCGGCCGACCACATCCTCGCGCACGCCGCGCGCCGCGACGTCGATCGCGCGCGCGAACCCGGTGCGCGTGAAGCGCCCGTGCGCGACGACGCCGGTGCGGCGCAGGCCCAGCATGTACGCGCCGCCGGCCAGCTCGGGGTCGATGTCGTCGCGCAGGCCGCGCAGCGGGCCGCGCAGCAGCAGGCCGCCGAGGCGCCCGCGCGGGCTCGCCATCGCGACGTCGCGGATCGTGCGCATCAGCTTGCTGGAGACGCCCTCCATCAGCTTCAGCGCGATGTTGCCGGTGAAGCCGTCCATCACGACCACGTCGGCGGCGCCCTCCGTGATCTGCGTGCCCTCGACGTTGCCGACGAAGCTCAGCCGGCCGCCGACGGCCGCCTCCGCCAGGCGCTGGTGAGCGGCGATCACGTCCGGCGTGCCGCGGCCCGGCTCCTCGCCGTTGGACAGCAGCGCGACGCGGGGATTCGCGACGCCCAGCACCGCCTGCGCGAACGCCGCCCCCATGTAGGCGAACTGCACGAGATGCTCGGGGCGGACCTCGACGCTCGCGCCGACGTCGAGCAGCAGCACCGGTGCGCCCGGCACCGGCATCGCGATCGCCAGCGCCGGGCGGTGGATGCCGCGCGCGCGCTTGACGTGGAACAAGCCCGCCGCAAGCGCCGCGCCGGTCGACCCGCCGGACACGAGTGCGTCGGCGCGCCCCTCGGCCACTGCCTTGCTGGCGAGCACGATCGAGGCGTCGGGCGTCGAGCGGACCGCGAGCGCCGGGTCGGGCGCCTTCGCGATCGAGACGGGCGCGTCGATCACCTCGACGCCGCCGGGCATCGAGCCGATCGCCCCCTTGGGCCCGAACAGCAGCACGCGCACGCCCTGCTCGGCGGCGAGCACGGCGCCGGCCGCGACCTCGGCGGGACCGAGGTCCGCGCCGTTCGCGTCCACGGCGACCGTGATCGGCGGCACGAGGCGGCGCGTGGGTCTAGGCGTCGTCGCCGGAGGCGGCGACCACGTCACGCCCCGCGTACGTGCCGCACGTCGGGCAGACGCGGTGCGGCATGCGCGGGCTGTGGCACTGCGGGCACGCGTGGATCGAAGGCGCCGAGATCTTGTGCTGCGAGCGGCGCTTGTTCGTGCGCGCGTGGGATTGCTTCTGCTTCGGGACGGCCATAGGTCGGAGGAGGGTACCAGGCAGCCCGCAGCATCGGCGCGCAGGCGCGGCTACAGCTTCAGATCCCGGAGCGCCGCCCAGCGCGGATCGGGCTCGGCCTCGTGCCGGTGCTCCGGCCCGGCATCGTTGAGGTTCGCACCGCAGACCGGGCACAGGCCCGCGCACTCCTCGCGGCACAGCAGCTGCGCGGGCAGCGCAAGCGCGAGCGCGTCGCGCGTCCAGGCGGCGAGATCGACCTCCTGGTCGCTCACGTAGGGGCTCTCGAGCTCCTCCCCGCCGCCGGGCTGGTCGAACTCGCGCGCGTCGACCGCGAAGCGCGGCGCGGCCGGCTCCAGGCAGCGCATGCAGGGTCCCTCCAGCGTCACCTCGAAGCGCAGGCGCAGCGCCCACCCCTGGTGCGTTGTGCGCGAGACGTCGAGCCGCAGCGGCACGGGCGACGGCGTCACCGCATAGGTCTCGCCGGCCAGCTCGAACGGCTCGACCGGCTGCGCGAGCTCGATGGCGCGGCCCTCGCCGGCGGTCAGGCGCAGAGCGGCGAGGTCGAACGTGTCGGCGCGAGGCGGCATGCCTCGCAATGTAGCGAGCGCGCGACCTCAGACGAGGTCGCGTTTCAACACCTTGCCGGTGGCGTTGCGCGGCAGCGCGTCGACGAACACGATCTCGCGCGGGACCTTGAACGAGGCGAGGTTGCGCTTGACGTAGTCCTTCAAGGACTCCTCGTCGACGATCTCGTTCTCCTGCAGCACGACGACCGCCTTCAGGCGCTGGCCCCAGTCCTCGTCGGCGACGCCGACGACCGCCACCTCGCGCACGGCCGGATGGCCGGCGAGCAGGTCCTCGACCTCCGCGGGGAAGACGTTCTCGCCGCCCGAGACGATCATGTCGTCGTCGCGGCCGTCGATGAAGAGACGGCCCGCGGGGTCGAAGTGGCCGACGTCGCCGGAGGACATCAGCTCGCCGATCGTCGCCTTCGTGTCGCCGCCCGTGTAGCCCTCGAACGGGAAGCCGCTCGCGACGAAGATGCGGCCGGTCTCTCCGGCTCCGACCTCGCGATCGTGCTCGTCGAACAGCTTCACGACCGTGCCGAGCGGCGGTCTGCCGGCGCAGCCGGGCGCCGCCCGCAGGTCCTCGGGCGTGGCGATCGTCGCCCAC
>Ga0308175_100000021_pt1 | contig 137587 bp, 123 predicted proteins | sample PhyCR1_3_FD_203893 | JGI IMG/M metagenome (GOLD analysis project Ga0308175, IMG submission 203893) | Soil microbial communities from UC Gill Tract Community Farm, Albany, California, United States - DLSLS.C.R1 | ecosystem: Environmental > Terrestrial > Soil > Agricultural land | place: USA...
CAGATCGCCTCCAGCGACCGGCGCTGGCGTTGCGTGAGCTCCATCGCAGCTCCTCGTCGACGGGTGAGCGAGCCTACTCGGACGCGGCGTGCGCTGCTGCACCTTCAGCGCGCGCGCACGAACTCGGCCAGCGCGGCTTCTCGCCCGCTCGGCACGTAGTGCCGCTCGAGCAGCGTTCCGACGATTTCGGGCCACGTCTGCCCCACGGCGACGAAGACCTTCCGACCGCTCTCGGCGCGCAGCCGATCGAGCGATTCGTCGAGTCGTTCCTGGGTCACGAGCTCGCCGCCCCACGAGCTCGTCGTCACGTCGACGACCCCCTGGTTGTATGCGGCGCGGTGCCCGAGCTGCGCCAGGACGAGCACCTTCTCGCCGGGCGTCGTGTGCGCTGCGACGAAACGCTCCCCAGCGACGTGCGCATAGACCGGCGCGGTCGTACGTTCGAGCCGGGCGAGCTCCGACCACGGCCGCGGCACCTGCGGCAACGAGCACGCGAGCACGCCGAAGGCCAGCAGGCAGGCCGCCTCGGCGATCGTCGGGCGATGCGGCGCGCGCGCAGCCGCACCGCGTACGACCAGCACGAACAGCAGCGTGATCGTCAGCGCCCAGGCGACGAACATGTTGGTCAGCACCTCGGCGTGCGAGCGTCCGATGTAGTAGCTGCCGATGCCGAGCCCGAAGACCCCGCTCCATGCGAGCAGGCCGGTCATGAGCCGATCCGGCTCACGGTTCACGGCGCGCACGCTCGCCGCGCCGATCGCGGCGACATACGTCAGGTAGACGATGGTGCTTACGCCAAGCACCGGAACCATCGGCAGCATCCCCCAGCCGCCGACCGCGAAGACGCGGGAGAAGCTCACGAGCAGCCCGAGATGCGGCAGCGACCCCGCGGTGCTGAGCGTGAGCGCGCTCACGAGCCCGAAGGCCCCGGCGAGCCCGGCCGCGGCCTCGAACGCCAGCTGCCGCAGCCGGCGGCGGCTCGCGGGATGGCTCGACCACAGCAGCGCCGCCGCAGTCGCACCGAGCGCAGGCAGACCGAACTCGATGTTGTTGAGCACCGCGAGTCCCGCGGCGAGGAACAGCCAGCGCGCGCGGCGCGGCCCAGCGCCGTCGAGATGCCGCGCAACGAGCCACGCCAGCAGCAGCGGTCCCGCATATCGCAGCGGGAACGTGCCGAACAGGTTGTCCATCGCATAGCGCCGGACGAGCGGCCCCTCCATGGTGAAGAAGGCAGTGGCGAGGAAGGGCAGGAACAACAGGAGCGCCGCCACGCTGCTGCGCGCGACGCGGCGGAAGGTCGCGAACATCGCGACCATCGCGACGGCGCCGATCGTCGCCGTCGCGATCGTGAAGCTGCCGATCGACGCACCGGCCGCCGCCATCGCGGCTGCGATCGCATACGGCCAGAGCGACCCGTATTGCGCGGCGAAGTCGACCAGCGGATGACGGTGGTCGAGGACCGCGAAGGCTTCGTCGAGCCAGTACGGAATGTGGAACAGGATCACCCGGTTGGCGTTGCCGATCGTGTGCTCGAAGTTGATCGCCGGAAGCAGCCAGACCGCGATCGCCGCGGCGGCGGCGGCGCTTGTCGCGATCCGCCGGCCGCGCGTCTCGGCCGCGAGCGCCGCGAAGCGTCGTCGTGCCTCTGTCGAGGCGAGTCCGGCGCAGATCAGCGCGGCGATCGCCGCTGCGACGAGCAGCGTGGCCCCCGTGAAGTACACGGCGTGACGGTTGGGCGGGCTGGGGACAGACCGCCGCTGCAGGACGAGGCAGACGGCCACGAAGGCCGCGGCGAGGAGCTGCACGCCGACGACGAGGCGGTGGATCGTCACCGCCCGCATCGACGACGCGAACCGCAGGCCCAGCGCGACGCCGGCCGTGAGCAACAGCGGCGCGAGCAGCGCGATCAAGAACCGCCCCTCCTCGCGCGGCTCCGGCCTAGGGGGCTGGACCGCATAGATGAGGGGGAAGAAATGCACCTCGCCGCGCGAGAGGACGATGCGCCCGAGCGGGGGGCCGAGCACGACGATGGCGGCGGCGGTCAGCAACGCCGTCGGGAGCAGCGCAAGCCATGCCAGCTCGCCGGCGCTCGGCACGCGCGTGCGGCGATCGCGGGCGCGACCGTGTGCCGCCCATGCCTGGGCACGCAACCGCCCCGCGGCCCACGGCCGCTCGGCAGCCCCCCTCAAGCTCATTCAATCCAATTTACTTCATTTCAGTGCAGAGAGACCCGACTCTGGCGCGACGGCCGCTGCGCCGCCCGGCGTCGCGACGCGGCGATGCGAATCAGGCCGTCACGACAGCCGTCAGCTCGCGCAGGCCGCCGATCCGCGCGATTCCGTCCGGCGCGCCGCCGGCGCCCCCGCGGTCGAGCCAGACCCCGCGCAGGCCGGCGCCGGCGGCGCCCTGCGCGTCGAGGTCGAGGCGGTCGCCGACGTGCGCGGCTCGCTCCGGCGCGACGCCGAGCCGCTCGCACGCGTGCAGGAAGATGTCCGCGTCCGGCTTGCGCATGCCCACCTCGGCGGAGGCGACGAAGACGGGAAAGCGGTCGGTCAGGCCGATCGCCGCGAGCTTTGCGCGCTGCGGGCCGCCCTCGCCGTTCGTGACGACGCCCAGCCGCGCATCGGGGAGCGCCTCGACGAGCGCCGCGAGCGCCGGCAGCACGTCGTCGAACGCGGCCCAGCCGGCGCGGTAGCGCTCGAGGTAGCCGGCGAACCAGGCGTCGCAGGCGGCGTCGTCCGGCGCATCGCGCTCCATCGCGACGTGGATGCCGCGCACCCGGCGCCGCCGCTGCTCCTTGAACGAACAGCGGCCGGCCGCGTACTCGTCGTAGTGGACCGACTCAAGGCGCCGCCACTCCTCCGCGAGCGCGGGTTCGTCCGCCAGCAGGCCGGCGATCGCCGCGTCGCGCGCGGCGTCGTGGTCCATCAGCGTCCCGTCGAGGTCGAACAGGACGGCGCGCACGACGCCGCTCGGTCAGGCCGCGCCGAGCACGGCGCCGAGGCGCCGCTCGAGCGCGCCGCCGAGCACCTCGCGCACCGGCCCCGCCTCGAAGCGCTCGACGAGCGCGGCGAGGAAGCCCTCGATCACGAGCCGCTTTGCGGTCTCCTCGCGCAGGCCGCGCGACTTGAGGTAGAAAAGCTGCTCGGGGTCGATCTGGGCGATCGCGGCAGCGTGCGTGCAGCGCACGTCGTTGGCCTGGATCTCCAGCCCCGGGATCGCATCCGCGTGCGCTCTCTTGGACAGCAGCAGGTTGCGCGACTCCTGGAAGGCGTCGGTCTGCTGGGCGCCGGGGTCGACGATGATGTTGCCGCGCCAGACGGCCTCGCTGCGGCCCTGCAAGACGCCGCGGAAGGCGAGGTCCGACGTCGTGTGCGGGGCGGCGTGCTCCTGCGTCGTGTCGAAGTCGACGTGCTGGCGGCCGTGCGAGGCGTAGGCGCCGGTGACTCTGCCGTCGGCGCCGGGGCCGGCGAGCTTCGTCTCCATCCGCACCTTGCCGCGCGCCGAGCCGAAGCCGAGCGCGACCCAGTCGAGCGCGCCGTCGCGCGCCACCTCGGCGCGCTGCGTGCCGAAGATCCAGCTTCTCTCCGAGAGGGCCTGACCACAGACGAAGCGCAGCCGTGCGTTCTCGCCGACCACCAGCTCCACCACGGTGTTGAAGACGGAGTCCTGCTCGGCATTGGCAGACAGGTACTGCTCCCACACCTCTGCCTGCGCGCCGTCCTCGACCACGATCAGCGTGCGCCAGTCGAGCGCGCTGCGCTCTGCCCCCTGCACGGCGGTGATCAGGATCGGGCGGTCGAGAACGGTGCCCGCCGCGACGTGCACGAACGCGCCGCCGCTGAACGACGCCTCGTTGCGGGCCGTGAAGGCGTCCTCGTCGGTGACGATCTTGCCGAGGTGGCGCTCGACGAGCGCGGCGTGCTCGGCCGCCGCCCGCTCCAGCGAGCACACCGTCACGCCCGCCGGCAGGTCCTCCGGCACCGCGACCGTCGAGGCATCGACCTGCGTCAGCACATACGGCGCCTCCAAGCCCTGGAACAGCGCCTCCGCCCGCTCCAATGCACCCGCATCGCCCGCACTCGCCGGCGAGTAAGCGGCCAGATCAAGGGCCGAGATGTCCGTGAACTCCCACCCCGCTCTGCCCTTGTACTGCGGCAGGTCGAGCGAGGCGGACAAAGCTGCGGCGCGCTCACGGCGCGCCGCCAGCCAACTCGGCTGCTCGATCGTCGCGCTAGCCAATGGAACCCTCCATCTGCAGCTCGATCAGGCGGTTCATCTCGACCGCGTACTCCATCGGGAGCTCCTTCGTGATCGGCTCGATGAAGCCGTTGACGATCAGCTTCGACGCCTCCTCCTCGGGGATCCCGTGCGACTGGAGGTAGAACAGCTGCTCCTCGCCGATCTTCGAGACGGTCGCCTCGTGGCCGACGTCGACGTCGTCCTCGCCGATGCGGATCGTCGGGTAGGTGTCCGAGCGCGATCTCTCGTCGAGCAGCAGCGCGTCGCAGACGACCTTCGAGCGCGACCCGTGCGCGCCTCTGGCGACCTCGAGCAGGCCGCGGTAGGAGCCGCGCCCGCCGTCCTTGGAGATCGACTTGGAGAAGATGTTCGAGGTCGTGTTCGGCGCGGCGTGGATGATCTTGCCGCCGGCGTCCTGGTGCTGGCCGGCGCCGGCGAACGCGATCGAGAGGATCTCGCCGTGCGCGCGCTCGCCCGTCAGGTAGACGGACGGGTACTTCATCGTCAGCTTCGAGCCGAGGTTGCAGTCGACCCACTCGACGGTCGCGTCGCGCTCGGCGACCGCCCGCTTGGTGACGAGGTTGTAGACGTTCTGCGACCAGTTCTGGACGGTCGTGTAGCGGATCCGCGCGCCCGGCTTGGCGATCAGCTCGACGACGGCCGAGTGCAGCGAGTCCGAGGAGTACGTCGGCGCGGTGCAGCCCTCGACGTAGTGCACGTAGGAGCCCTCGTCGGCGATGATCAGCGTGCGCTCGAACTGGCCCATGTTCTCCGTGTTGATGCGGAAGTAGGCCTGCAGCGGCATCTCGACCTCGACGCCCGGCGGCACGTAGACGAACGAGCCGCCCGACCACACGGCGCTGTTGAGCGCGGCGAGCTTGTTGTCGTTGGCCGGGATGATCGTGGCGAAGTACTCGCGCACCAGCTGCTCGTGCTCGCGCAGGCCGGTGTCCATGTCGACGAAGATCACGCCCTGCTGCTCGAGGTCCTCGCGGATCTGGTGGTAGACGACCTCCGACTCGTACTGGGCGCCGACGCCGGCGAGGAATCTGCGCTCGGCCTCCGGGATGCCGAGGCGGTCGAACGTTCTCTTGACGTCGTCGGGCACGTCGTCCCACGAGCGCTCGGCGCGCTCGGACGCGCGCACGAAGTAGTGGATGTCGTCGAAGTCGACGCCGCCGAGCATCGGCGAGCCCCATCTCGGCATCGGGTGCGCGAAGAAGTGGTCGAGCGCCTTGAGGCGGAAGTCGCGCATCCACTGCGGCTCGCCCTTGAACTCGGAGATCTTCTCGACGATCTCGCGGTTGATCCCCTTCGGCGCCTTGTAGAGGTAGTTCTCGGCGTCGTGGAAGCCGAAGCGCTCGGTGTAGTCGGCGTTGATCCCCTTCAGGCTCTCCTGCTCGGCGATGACCTCGGGCGTGGCCATGTCAGTCCACCTCCAGCTTGATCAGATCGTCGTCGACGACCACGGGAAAGACGTCGACCGGCTCGTAGGCCGGCAGCGTCAGCGGCTTCCCCGTCTTGAGGTCGAAGCGCGCGCCGTGGCGCGGGCACTCGACCGTGCAGGTCGCCTGGTCCAGCTCCCCCTCCGCGAGCGGCCCGTCGTCGTGCGAGCAGCGGTCCTCGATCGCGTAGTACGCGCCGTCGACGTTGAAGACGCCGATCTCGACGTCCTCCCACGCGACCAGGCGCATCGCGCCGGGCGGCAGGTCGCTGACGGGGCACACGTCGATCGTCTCGGGCAAGGCAATAAGTCCTAGTGCGGGGATCGGATTTACGCTGAGGAGTGTAGCGGCCTATGCCGCCTCTTCGGCGTCCGGCCACTCCGCGGCGCCGCCGAGCGCGGCGCTCTTGAGCACCTTGAGGCTCAGCAGCGCGCACTTCATGCGCGTGGCGGAGATGTCGATCCCGAGCAGCTCGAGGATGAAGGACTTGTCGAGCGCGAGCAGCTGGTCGACCGGCATCCCCTTGACCTCGTCCGAGGCCATCGAGGCGGCGGCCTGCGAGATCGCGCAGCCGTTGCCGGAGAAGCGCAGGTCGGCGACGCGGCGCTCGTCGTCGAGCGCGATCTGCACCTTCAGCTGATCGCCGCAGAGCGGGTTGTTGTCCTCGAACTCGAGGTCGGGCGCGGGCAGCTCGTCGTGCGGCGGCGACCAGTTGTGGGGCCGCTTGTAGTGCTCGAGGATGTACTCGCGGTAGAGGTCGTCCATCGCCCTCTACACCCTAGTCGCGCGCCAGGAAATCCGGCGGCTTGACACATGCTCATATAGGAATATATTGCTCCTCCCATGGCACGCGCGGCGACGACGACAGACGTGTTCAACGCGATCGCGGAGCCCCGGCGGCGCGCGATCCTCGACGCGCTCGCCGCCGGCGAGCGGCCGGTCGGGGAGCTCGTCGACGCGGTCGGCCTCGCCCAGCCGCAGGTCTCCAAGCACCTGCGGGTGCTGCGGGAAGTCGGCGCGGTCTCGGTCCGCGAGCTGGGCCGCCAGCGGCTCTACCGCGTCAACGGTCCGGCGCTGAGGCCCGTTCACGACTGGATCCGCGACTACGAGCAGCTGTGGTCCGACCGCTTCGACGCGCTCGACGACGTCCTCGACGACCTCAAACGAGAAGGAGCAGCACCATGATGGACACGCACACGGCGACGGTCACGCTTCCGGCCGACGATCAGATCCTGATCGAGCGCGAGTTCGACGCCCCGAAGGAGCTCGTGTGGCAGGCGTTCACGACGCCCGAGCTCGTGCGACGCTGGTGGCACGCCGGACGGGGCGAGATGACGGTCGCGGAGATCGACCTGCGGCCCGGCGGCAGCTGGCGCTACGCGATGACCGCCGCCAACGGCGGCTTCGAGGTCGCCTTCCACGGCGAGTACCGCGAGGTCGTGCCCTACGAGCGGATCGTCTCGACGGAAGTCTTCGAGGGCGCGCCCGAGGCCGGCGCGGCCGTCAACACGATGACGCTCGACGAGCGGGATGGCCGCACGCGTCTCACGATCCTCGTGCACCACGCCAGCAAGACGGCCCGCGACATGCACATCGCGTCCGGGATGGAGGACGGCTTGCAGGACGCGCTCGACCTGCTCGAGCAGACTGCCGCGAGCCTGCGCTGAAGCACCCGTTAAATGCGGCGAGGGCCGTGGTCGCGACGGCCCTCGCCGGTTCGCCGCTGTTTTCGCTCGCGTCCCCGCGAGCAAGTCAATGGGCGGCAGGTCGAGCAGGAACCGCGTGCTTGGCACGCCCCCGCCTAACCACCGCGAATGCTAGAGCGACGTTGGGCAGAAGTAAAGTAGTTCGAAGTGTCCTGAGCGGGTGCGAACAGTGTACGGCGAGGGTCGCCGTCCGCGGCCCCGCCGACGGTCACAGCCGGAACACGCGACGGACGTCGTGCAGCCCGTCGACGAGCGCATCGATGTCAGCACGCGTCGTGTGCGCCGCGAAGCTGGCGCGCGTCGTCGCCGCCACGCCGAGGTGCCGCATCAGCGGCTGCGCGCAGTGGTGGCCCGCGCGGACGCAGACGTTGCGGCGGTTGAGCAGCTCCGCGACGTCGTGCGGGTGCACGCCGTCGAGCACGAACGAGACGAGCGAGCCGCGGTGCTCGGCCGCCGGGCCGTAGACCGTCAGCCCCGGCACCTCGGCGAGCGCGTCGAGCGCGTAGGCGACGAGCGCCTGCTCGTGCGCGTGCACCGCGTCGAGCCCGAGCGCGTCGAGCCATTCGACCGCGGCGCCGAGCCCGGTCGCCTCGACGTAGGGCGAGGTGCCCGCCTCGAACTTGTGCGGGATGCCGGCGAACGTCGAGCGCTCGAAGTCGACCGAGGCGATCATGTCGCCGCCCGTCAGGAACGGCGGCATCGCCTCCAGCAGCTCGCGCCGCCCGTGCAGCACGCCGACGCCCGTCGGCCCGTAGACCTTGTGGCCGGTGAAGCCGTAGAAGTCGGCGCCGAGCGCGCGCACGTCGACGCGCAGGTGCGGCACCGCCTGCGCGCCGTCGACCAGCACGACCGCGCCGGCGTCGTGCGCTCTGGCGACGATCGTCTCGACCGGGTTCAGCGTGCCGAGCACGTTCGAGACGTGGGCGACGGCCACGAGCTTCGGCTGGCGCTGCAGCAGCGCGTCGAACGAGTCCATGTCGAGCCGGCCGTCGTCGGTCAGCTCGACGTAGGCGAGTCTTGCGCCGACCTCCAAGGCGAGCTGCTGCCACGGGACGACGTTGGCGTGGTGCTCCATCGGCGTCAGCACGATCGTGTCGCCGGCTCTGACGTGCTGGCGGCCCCACGAGTACGCCACGAGGTTGATCGCCTCGGTCACGTTCTTCGTGAAGATCGTCTCGGCGGTCGGCGCGCCGATGAAGCGCGCGATCCGCTCGCGCGCGCCCTCGAAGCGCTCGGTCGCCTCCTGCGCGAGCGTGTAGACGCCGCGGTGGATGTTCGCGTTGTGCAGCCGGTAGGACTCGTCGAGGACGCGCAGCACCGCCTCCGGCTTCTGCGCGGTCGCGCCCGCGTCGAGGTAGACGAGCGGACGCCCGTCGATCTCGCGCTGCAGGATCGGGAACTGCGCCGCGACGGCGGCGGCGTCGAAGGTCGAGCTGGCGGCGAGCGAGGTCACGCCGCCGCCTCGACCTCCTGCTTGATCCAGCCGTAGCCCTTCTCCTCCAGCACCGTGACGAGCTCGGGGCCGCCCTCCTTGACGATCCGGCCCTGGTACATCACGTGCACGTGGCTGGGCTGCACGAGGTGCAGGATGCGCTGGTAGTGGGTGATGATCAGCACGCCCATGTGGTCGCCGGCGACGGCGTTGACGCCGTTGGAGACGATCCGCAGCGCGTCGATGTCGAGCCCGGAGTCGGTCTCGTCGAGGATCGCCATCTCGGGCTTCTGCAGCGCCAGCTGGAGGATCTCCATGCGCTTCTTCTCGCCGCCGGAGAAGCCCTCGTTGAGGTAGCGCGCGGAGAACTCTCTCGGCACCTCCGTCAGTCTCATCGCGGCCTCGACCGTCTGGCGGAAGTCCTTCAGCGAGATCGGCTCCTCCCCGCGCGACTCGCGGTGCGCGTTGAGCACCGTGCGCAGGTACTTCGTGACCGTCACGCCCGGCACGGCGACGGGGTACTGGAAGGCCATGAAGAGGCCCATGCGGGCGCGCTCGTCGGTGTCGGCCTCGGTGATGTCCTCGCCCTTGAAGATCACCTGGCCCTCCGTGACCTCGAGGTTCGGGTGGCCCATCACGACGTTCGCGAGCGTCGACTTGCCGGAGCCGTTGGGGCCCATCAGCGCGTGGATCTCACCCTTGCCGACGGTGAGGTCGAGACCCTTGAGGATCTCCTTCTCGCCTGCGCGGACGTGGAGGTTGCGGATCTCGAGCTCGGCCATGGTCACCTAACGGGGGGTTCGGGGGAGGAAAGGTTCAAGCCGCCGGGATGGCGGCGGGAACGGTCGCGACCGACGGCGCGACCGGCAGCTCGCGGCGGGAGAACTCCACCAGCTCCGCGAGCGTCGTCGTCTGCAGCGAGCGGGCGATGCCGGTTTGCACGCGCATCCACAGCAGCTTCGTGGCGCAGTGCTGGTGCTCGTCGGCGTTGCCGCCGACGTGCGAGCACAGCACGCGCTCGGTCGTCTCCGACAGGAAGCACTCCATCGGGGCGATCGCTCCCTCGAGCGCCAGGACGACCTGGTCCATCGTGATCTGATCGGCCGGACGGGCGAGCCAGTAGCCGCCGTGCGCACCGCGCGCGCTCATCACGAGTCCCGCTCTCTTGAGCCGCGCGACGACCTGCTCGAGGTAGGCGAGCGGCAGCCGCTCGGCCTCGGCGATCGCCTTCAGGCTGGTCGGCTGCTCGGGCGTCTGACGCCCCAGCTCGACCATCAGGCGGACGCCGTACTCGGCCTTCGAGGAGAAGATCACGTCGAAATCCTACCAACGGGGTTGGTTAATCGACGGTCGGCGCGTGCGCGCGCCGAGCCGCTTGTGAGTCATGATGCGCGGCGGTGCAGGAATCGACCGCCCCCACGCTCGCAGGCCAGGACGAGGTCGCGCGGATCGCGGCGCTCGCACGCGCCGGCGGCCGGCTCGGGATCGACACCGAGTTCATGTCGGAGGGCCGCTACCGCGCGCTGCTGTGCCTCGTGCAGGTGGTGGCCGACGATCCGGACGCGCCGGACGGGAGGCGGATCGCGTTGTTCGACACGCTCGACGCGCTCGATCCGACGCCGCTCGCGGAGGTGCTCGCCGACCCGGCGATCGAGATCGTGCTGCACGCGGCGCGCCAGGACGTCGCGCTGCTGCGGCGCGTCTGGAGCACCGAGGTCACGCGCGTCTTCGACACGCAGGTCGCCGCCGGCTTCGCCGGCCAGGGCGCGCAGACCGGCTACGGCAACCTGCTCGGAGGCGTGCTCAGACTGCACGTCGCCAAGAGCGCGAGCTACACCCGCTGGGATGCGCGCCCGCTGACGGCCGAGCAGCTGGCCTACGCCCGCGAGGACGTGCTGCACCTGCTCGAGCTGAGCGACGCGCTGCACGAGCGACTCGACGCGAAGGGGCGCTTGGAATGGGCCCGCGAGGAGTGCAGGCGCCTGGAGGGGGCGAGCGACGAGCGCGATCCGGAGACGGCCTTCGAACGCCTGCCGCGCGCCTCCTCGCTCGACCCGCGCTCCCGCGCCGTCGCGCGCGAGCTGGCCGCCTGGCGCGAGCGCACCGCCGCCGTGGAGGACAAGCCGGTCGGGACGATCCTGCCCGACGCGGCGCTCGTCGAGATCGCCAAGCGCAAGCCGAGCCAGCCAGGCGACCTCGAGCAGATCCGCGGACTGCACGGCGGCCACCTCAAGCGCCGCGGCGCGGAGCTGATCGAGGCCGTCGAGCGCGGGCGCGCAGCCGAGCCGATCCCGCGCGAAGCGCGCGGACCCGGCTCGGAGCCGGGCGACGCGCCGCTCGTGGCGCTGATCGAGTCGGTGATCCGCGCGCGGGCGATCGAGGCGGGGTTGGCGTACGAGCTGGTCGCCTCCCGTGCCGAGCTGGAGCGGATCGTGATCGCGGCGCGCCGCGGCGATTCGGAGCCGGACGTGCGCGCGCTCGGCGGTTGGCGGCGCGAGCTCGTCGGCGCCGAGCTGGCCGAGCTGCTCGCCGGACGCCGCGCGGTGGCCGTCGAGCATGGCCGCGTCGCGATGCGCGACGCGAGCGTCGAAGCCGAGCTCACCTGATCGCCCCAAATCCGGCTCATCTTCGCGGCCTGAACTGAATATCCGTGATCCCGGATTTTGGTATGGTCACGCTGGGATCGGGGAATTCGTATGTTCCCTGTTGCAGAGAGCTGGGGCTGGCTGTCCAACGGCCGGGGGAAATACATGCCGGGAGCAGAGCAAGGTGGTGCGAAGCCGCGCCGGCAGTGGGCGCCGGATGCGCGTGCGCTGAGCGTCGTCGGCGACCGCTGGGTGATGGTGATCGTGCGCGATCTCGCGTCGGGACCGCTGCGCCTGGAGGCGCTGCGCCGCTGGCTTCCGGGCGTCTCCGCCGGAGCGCTCGAGGCGCGCCTGTCGCGGATGGCGGACGCGGGGCTGATCACGCGGCGGCGCCGTCGCTCGCTGCCGCCGCGCGTCGACCTCGAGCTGACCGAGCAAGGCCGCGCACTCGGCGACGCGATCGGCGAGCTCGCCCGCTGGGAGCTGCGCACGCAGTGGTCGAAGCCGCGCGAGGACGAGTGGATCGACGTCGGCGCCTGCTTCCGACTCGCACCGCTGCTGCCGCGCGCGGTCACGAGCGCCGACGGTCGTCTCGCGCTTGAGATCGTCGACGGCGACGACGACGGACCGGAGCACTACACGTTCGTCCGCGAGGACGGCCGCGCCCGCATCGAGCGCCGCGACACGCCCAACGCCGACGCGCGCATGAGCGGGACCCAGGCCGCCTGGGTCAAGGCGCTGAGCCCCGAACGGTCGCCCGCCAACCTCCAGGTGTCGGGTGCACCCACGCTCGCGGCCGAGTTCCTGGACCTGTTCAAGGTCTGAACCCGAGGCGCAAGCCGCGGCGGCACCCGAGCGGAAAGCGCCGAGGGTTGCCAGCAAAGGGTCGCGACCCTTTGGCCGCGGAAGCATCGTCGTGCCTGGCAAGGAAGCAGGGGTGAAGCCGTACATGCGTACGGCGAACCCCGATGACGCCGCCAGGCGCGGCGAGGCAAACGCGGGCAAAGGGTCGGCGGCCGGCGTGTCCCCCACACGCCGACCGCCGAGGGCCATAGATCCGCCGAGGCGGCTCTAGTGGCGGCTGGCGGCGCTGCCCGTCGGCTGCGCAAGCGTGACGGAGGTCCCGGGGTAGAAGTCGTCGAGCATCCCCCGATCTCGACGGCTCCGGGTCCACATCCCATCGCCACGGTGCGCGCGCAGGCGCGTCGCCTTGTGCTGCCGGTCGTGATGCGTCGCGCCTCCATGCGCTGGCGTGTTGATGCCTCCGTCGCGCTCGTCCGCCCCGTGCAGGAGGACGGAGGACGCGCGCCGGCGCACACGGCGATCACAATCCGGCAGGTATGGAGAGATCGTGTGGTCGGCTGCCGCAACGAACTGCGATTGATCGTATGCGTGCAGCAACGAGCCTCCCGATCTCGAGCTTAACTTTCGGAATAGCGAACAACTTGTCTCGAACGCGCTGCCACCTTGAGATGGCGGCGGTGCGTTCCCCCTCCGTTGCGGCGGCTATCAGCCGATCGCGAGGGGCACGCTAACGCGGCCGGCACGCCACGTCAAGCGCTTAATTTGATTGATCAGACAAACGCCGCGCCCCGGAATCGCGCCGAATCGAGAAGCCCCCGGAACGTTCATTGTTCATCTTCGCGAAGAACACGAATGCGCCAACTCGCCACCCTGGACGCATGGCCGAACGAGGCACGTCGGCGCGCTAGGGGACCCTGGGAATTTCATGGCCGGCGAGCGCCTCGAGCGCCCGCACGACCGTCGAGTTGTCGGCCTCCCCGCGACCGCGTCCCTGCTCGGCCGAGAACAGCTCGGCCACGAGCGCGGCTCCCGGCAGCGGCGTGCCGAGCTCGCGAGCGGTCTCGAGCACGATCGCGAGATCCTTCGCGTGCAGGTCGAGCTTGAAGCCGGGGGTGAAGTCCCGCGCGAGCAGCTTCCCCCCGCGCACCTCCAGCACGCGGCTGGCGGCGAGACCGCCGCCGAGCGCCTCGACGATCGCACGCGGATCGACGCCCGCCTTGGAGCCGAGCACGAGCGCCTCGCCGAGCGCCTCCAGCGTGAGCCCGACGACGATCTGGTTGCAGGCCTTGACGACCTGGCCCGCGCCGTTGCCGCCCGCGTGCGTGATGCGCGCGCCGAGCACCTCCAATGCCGGGCGGGCCCGCGCGAGCGCGCCGGCGTCGCCGCCGACCATGATCGAGAGCGTGCCCTCGATCGCGCCGACGTCGCCGCCGCTGACAGGCGCGTCGAGCATCGCGGCGCCGCAGGCGGCCGCCTCGGCGGCGAGCTCGCGCGCCACGCGCGGCGCGATCGTGCTCATGTCGACCAGCACGTCGCCGGCGCCGGCACCGGCGAGCACCCCGTCCTCGCGCCGGTAGATCTCGGCGACGTCAGGCGAGTCCGACAGCATCGTGATCGCGATCGCCGCCTGCTCGGCCAGCTCGCGCGGGGAGCCGGCGCGCTGCGCGCCCTCCGCGACGAGCGCGTCGCCGCGGGCCGCGGTCCGATTCCAGACGACCAGCGGGAAGCCGGCGCGCAGCAGGTTGCGCGCCATCGGCTCGCCCATGATCCCGAGGCCGATGACGCCGACGACCGGCGGGCTGGATGTATTCCGTATCATGGAAATGCCTGTGATATCACGGGCCGGAGAGACAAGCGATGCCGACAAGCGCCAAGCACCCCACTGTCGTGCAGTCCGTGGTGCGCAGCTTCGAGCTGTTGGAGGCCGTCGCGGCGGCCGACGAGGCGGGCCTCGTCGAGCTCGCGCATCGCACGGGCCTGCAGCCGAGCACCACGCACCGGCTGCTGGCGACGCTGATCGAGTGCGGCTACGTCGTGCAGGACCCGCAGACGAGCCGCTACCGCCTCAGCATGAAGGTCGTCGAGCTGGCGGGCGGGCCCGAGCACCGCACCGAGCGGCTGCGCACCGCCGTGCGCCCGCATCTCGTCGCGATTCGCGATGCGACGAACGAGACGACGAACCTGTGCGTGCTCGACCGCCACACCGTCGTCTACGTCGACCAGGCGGAGAGCGCGCACGCGGTGCGGATGCTCACCGAGATCGGCCGGCGCGTGCCGGCGCACGCGTGCGGCGCCGGCAAGGTGATGCTCGCCTACCAGCCGGAGGCGCTGGTCGCCGCCTTCACGGCGCGGGCGCCGTTCGTCGCGTTGACGCCGCATACGCTCACGACCGCGGCCGAGCTGGAGGTCGAGCTGCGGCGGGCGCGCACGCGCGGGTACGCGCTCGACCGCGAGGAGTACGAGGAGGGCGTCGCGTGCGTCGCCGCGCCGATCTTCGGCGCCGACGGCGAGGTGGTCGCGGCGGTGAGCGTCTCGGGTCCGACCGCGCGGCTGCTGCGCAACGATCTCGGCGAGCTGGGCGAGCTCGTGCGCTCGCACGTTCAGGAGATCTCGCGCGAGCTCGGTCACCGGCCGGCCGACGAGACCGCGCCCCCCGCGCCGGCCCTTGCCTGACGCCCCCGCGGAGGGCACGCCGTTCGCCGCGGAGGTCGTCGTACGCGGGCGGCGCTTCGCGAACGAGGAGAGCGGCTTCGCCGTGCTCGACGGAGAGGCGGACGGACAGCACGTCGTGCTCGTCGGCCCGATCGCGCATCTGGAGGAGCGCGAGCGCGTCGCCGTCACCGGCACCTGGGTGGTGGACCCGCGCTACGGGCCGCAGGTGCGCGTGCGCGAGGCGCATCCGCTCGCGCCCTCCGACGAGGCGGCGCTGGTCGCCTACCTGCGGAGAGTCCGTCACGTCGGCGCGAGACGCGCCGCGACGCTGTACGCGGCGCACGGCGCGGACGTCCTGAACGCGATCGACGCCGACCCGCGCGCCGCCTTCGGACGCGCCGGCCTGTCGGCGGTGCGCGCGGCCGAGGCGGCGCGCTCGTGGGACGCGCTGCGCGCCACGCGCGGGCTGCACCTGCTGCTCGCCCCGCACGGGCTCGCGCACCTGGCGGCGCGCATCCACAAGCACTACGGCGACCGCGCCTACCGCGTCGTGGCCGAGCGGCCCTACGAGCTGACGGCGGTGTTCGGCGTCGGCTTCGCCACGGCGGACGCGATCGCGAGAGGCATCGGCGTGCCGGCCGCGTCGCCCGCACGAGCGCGCGCCGCGATCCTGCACGTGCTGGCCGAGGCCGAGCGCGACGGCTCGACGTGCATGCCGGAGGGCAAGCTGCGCGCCGACGCCGGCGAGCTGCTCGGCGCCGGCGCTCCGGCGCCGGAGCTGCTCCGCGCGATGGTGGACGCGGAAGACCTGGAGCTCGACGAGGAGTGGGTCTACCGCGCGGAGACCGCGGCGCTCGAGCGCGAGCTGGCCGAGCGCGTGCATGCGCTGCTGGCCGACGAGCCGTCCGCAAAGCTGCACGCGCCCGGCGCCCCGCCGGACGACGCCGAGTTCGAGCCGGCCGCGGAGCAATGGGCCGGCGTGCGCGGCGCATTCGCGCACCGCTTCTCGCTCGTGACCGGCGGTCCGGGCACCGGCAAGACCGCGTCGATCCGGCTGATCGGCGCGATCGCGGCGCAGCAGCGCGCGTCGCTGGTCCTCGTCGCGCCGACCGGGCGGGCCGCGCTGCGCATGCGCGAGGCGACCGGACTCGAGGCCTCGACGGTGCATGCGGCGCTGGGCTGGATCCCCGGCGAGGGCCCGACGCTCGACGAGGACGACCCGCTGCGGTGCGACCTGCTGGTCGTCGACGAGACGTCGATGGCGAACCTGGAGCTGCTCGTCACGCTGCTGCGCGCGGTCGGGCCGCAGACGCATGTCGTGCTCGTCGGCGACGCCGACCAGCTCGCCCCGGTCGGCGCCGGCAAGCCGTTCGCGGAGCTGGTCGCGAGCGGGCTCGTGCCGACGGCGCACCTGCAGCACATCTTCCGCCAGGCGGCCGGCTCGATGATCGTGCAGGGCGCGCACGCGATCCGGGAGGGGCGTCCGCCGTCGTTCACGCGCACGGACGGGATGCGTCAGGACCTGTTCCTGATCGAGCGCGGCAGCCCCGTCGCGGCGCGCGAGGAGATCGCCGGCCTCGTGAGCCGGCGGCTGCCCGAGCACTACGGCGTCGATCCGGTGATCGACGTGCAGGTGTTCGCGCCGGTCTACCGCGGCGAGCTGGGAATCGACGCGCTCAACGACGCGCTGCGCGCGGCGCTCAACCCGGACGGCACGCCGATCGGCAACGGGCGGCTGCGGATCGGCGACAAGTTGATGCTCGTCGGGCGCAACCTGCACGAGCTGGGGATCATGAACGGCACGCTGCTGCGGCTGCTGGAGGCGCTCGACGGCGACGACGAGGACGGCTCGGGCGGCGTGCTCGTCGCGACCGACGCCGGCGCGGTGATCGAGATCCCCCCGGCGGAGGTCGGCAACCTGCGGCTCGCGTACGCCTGCTCGGTGCACCGCGGGCAGGGGATCGAGCTGCCGGTCGCGATCGTCGTCGCGCACCCGTCCGCGGGCGGACGCTTCCTGCGGCGCGAGATGCTCTACACGGCGATCACGCGGGCGAGCCGGGCGACGGTGATCGTCGGCACGGGCGCGATGGTCGCGCGCGCGGCGGCGACCGCCGACGTGGGCCGCCGCCACAGCCGGCTGGGGGTGCGGCTGGCGCGCGCAGTAGCCTTCGGCGCCGCGTGAACGCGCTGCAAGCCATCGTCGAGGGGGTCGTCCAGGGCCTCACCGAGTTCCTCCCGATCTCCTCCACCGCGCACCTGCGGATCGTGCCGGCGCTGTGCGGCTGGGACGACCCGGGCGCCGCCTTCACCGCGGTCGTGCAGCTGGGGACGATGGCGGCCGTGCTGCTGTACTTCCGCCGCGACCTGTGGAACATCGCGCGCGCGTGGCTGGCGGGGCTGAGGAACCCCGACGAGCGCCGCACGCTCGAGTCGCGGCTCGGCTGGTACATCATCCTCGGCACCGCGCCGATCGCCGTCCTCGGGCTCGCGTTCAAGGACCCGATCGAGAACGAGTTCCGCAACCTGTACCTGATCGGCGCGGCGCTGATCGTGTTCGGCCTGGCGATGGCGGCGGTCGACCGCACCGCCAGGCGCGAGCGCGAGCTCGGCACGCTCGACGCGCGCGACGGCGCGTTCATCGGCTGCGCGCAGGCGCTCGCGCTGGTGCCGGGCGTCTCGCGCTCGGGCGCGACGATCTCCGCCGGGCTGTGGCGCGGCCTCGACCGCCCGGCGGCGGCGCGCTACTCGTTCCTGCTGTCGGTGCCGGCAGTGGTGCTGTCGGGGCTGTTCGAGCTGCGCCACGTCGGCGGCGAGGGCGCGGCGCCGGCCGGCGCGACGGCGCTTGCGACGCTGCTGGCGTTCATCGTCGGCTACGCCTCGATCGCGTGGCTGCTGCGCTACCTCGCGCGCCACACCCTGGAACTGTTCGTGGTCTACCGCCTCGTCGTCGGCGCGCTCGTGATCGTGCTGGCGGCGGCGGGCTTGATCTCGTAGTTCGGCCGGCGCCGGCGCGGGCGCGAGATCGCCCGCGTCAGGACGCGAGCGTGTCGCCGTACACGGCCGTCTCCACCGCGGTCCACTGCGGATTGCGCAGGTACATCAAGCGGATGTGGGCGGACGTGAACCAGTGGTCGGCGCGTTTGTCGTAGACGAGCTCGTTGACGCGCGGCAGCGCCCGCAGGGCCTCGCGCCGCTCGTCGGTCACCTCGATGCGCGGCGAGACGAACGCGAGGAAGTCGTCGATGAGGCGTTCGGTGCGAAGCCACACGTCGATGCCGCCCTGCGGCGGGCGGTAGCGCGCGAGGAACGCGTCCGCGACCTTCGAGTCGGCCATCTGGTGCGGCGACAGCATCGGCGACGTTCTGAAGTCCGGGAGCAGGCCCATCATCGACTTCCAGACATGGAAGCTGAGCATCCACGAGGGCAGGCGGCGGATGTTCAGCACGCGCTGCTTGCCGGCGAGCTGCTCCGCGCGATCGTCGAAGGACGTGTGCTGCTCGACGGTGTGCGGCGGGTCGGCGAACTCGATCAGCTCCGGGAAGACCTGGAACATCGCGTGCGTCATCTCCCCGCCCGCCTTCGCGAGATGCGCCCATACGAAGTCTCTGCCGATGATCACGGCGCGCAGTGTATGAGTCGCATGGCGCCGATGCGACGGTCGGGGGAGAGCCGACGCCCGGACTCGAACCGGGGACCCCTTCATTACGAGTGAAGTGCTCTACCAGCTGAGCTACGTCGGCGCGGCGGACATGGTAGCCGAGGCGCGCGGGGCGGCGTGCGGCGGCGTCGCGGGACCGGCGCGGAGGCGGGGGACCTGGCGTTACAGTTTGATGCATGGTGTCACTTCGCCGTGACCGCGCCGTTCCCGCGCCGGCAGGCTCGGACGCGCTCAACGCGGCGCGGCGCGCGCGCGAGCTGACGGCGCTCGCGGATGGCGAGACCGTCGACGTGCTCGTCGTCGGCGGCGGGATCGTCGGCGCCTGGTGCGCGCTCGACGCCGCCTCCCGCGGCCTGAGCGTCGCGCTCGTCGAGCGCGGCGACCTCGCGCAGGGCACCAGCCGCTGGTCCTCGAAGCTCGCGCACGGCGGGCTGCGCTACCTCGCCCACGGCGACGTCGGCGTCGCGTGGGAGTCGGCGCGGGAGCGGGCGATCCTGATGGACGTCAGCGCGCCGCACCTGATCCGCGCGCTCCCCTTCCTGATCCCGCTCGGCGGCCAGGTCGACCGCGCGACCGGCGCCAAGCTCGAGGTCGGCATCCGCCTCGGCGACGGCCTGCGGGCCGCCGCCGGCACGAGCCGCCGGCGCCTGCCGTCGCTGCGCCGCGTCAGCGCCGAGGAGGCGCGCCGCCTCGCGCCGGGCCTCAGCGACCGCCAGCTGCGCGGCGCGCTGCTGCACTGGGACGCGCAGATCGAGGACGACGCGCGGCTCGTGCTCGACGTCGCGCGCACCGCCGCCGCCTACGGCGCGCGGATCCTCACGTACGTCGCCGCCGAGCGGCTGCGCGGGGACGGCGCGCGCGTGCGCGACCTGCACGGCGACGGCGGCGGCTTCGAGCTGCGCGCGCGTCACGTCGTCAACGCGACGGGCGTGTGGGCCGGCGAGCTGACCGGCGGCGCGGTGCGGCTGCGGCCGAGCAAGGGCTCGCACGTGCTGGTGCCGGCGGCGGCCGTCGGCGAACCGCGCGCCGCCGTCAACGCGCCGCTGCCCGAGTCGAGCACGCGCTTCGTGTTCGCCGTGCCGCGCGCCGACGGGCTCGTGATGATCGGGATCACGGACGCGCCCTACGAGGGGCCGATCCCCGACGTGCCGACCGTCGACGCCGACGAGGAGACGTTCCTGCTGACCTCGATCGGGCGCGTGCTGGAGCGCACGCCGACGAGCGCGGACGTCGTCGGCCGCTTCGCCGGGCTGCGTCCGCTGCTGGCGAGCGACGACGCGAGCGCGACGGCCGACCTCTCGCGCCGCCACGCGGTCGTCGCGCACGACGGGGTCGTGACGGTCGTCGGCGGCAAGCTGACGACCGCGCGCCGCATGGCGCAGGACGCGCTGGATCGGGTCGCGGCCGCGGGCGCCGGCGCGTGCAGCACCCATCGCATCCGCCTCACGGGGTGGGACCGCCCCGGCGGCGGCCTCGCCGCGCAGCTGCGCTTCGCGACGACGCACGAGCTGGCGCTCACGCCGGAGGACCTGCTCGACCGCCGCACGCGCCTCGGCTTCGTCCCGCAATGGCGCGAGGACGCGCGCGCGGCGGCGGACGAAGCGCTCGTCGACGCGGCGGCCGCGAGCAGCTAACCGGCAGCCGGGCGGGCGGGATCGGTTCCCGCCGGGTCGATCAGCTTGCCGGGGTTCATGATCCCGGCCGGGTCGAGCGTCGCCTTCGCGCCGCGCAGCAGCTCGATCCCCAGCTCGCCGACCTCCGCGGGCAGCCACGGCGCGTGGTCGCGCCCGACCGCGTGGTGGTGCGTGAGCGTTCCGCCGTGCGCGAGGATCGCCTCGCAGGCGGCGCGCTTCGCGGCGTGCCACTGCGCCAGCTCGGCCCCCGCCTGCTGGCGCGCGACGAACGTGAAGTACAGCGACGCGCCCGCGCGGTAGACGTGCGAGACGTGGCACCACACGACCGGCGGCGTGCCGCGCCCGCGCAGCGCGCCGTCGAGCGCGGCGGCGACCGCCTCGTGGAGCTCCAGCAGCCGGTCCCACGTCGTCGCGGTCTCGAGCGTCTCGACCATCACGCCGAGCGCGAGCAGCTCGTCGCGCAGGTACGGCGCATGGAAGCGCCCGTGCTCCCACGCATGCCCGACCGGCGTGCCGAGCGCGACCGCGCCGTGCGCGCGCAGCCCGCGGGCGGCCGCCGTCCGGCGGCGCCGCAGCTCCGCTTCCGAGGTGACGCCCCAGCCGACGATCGTCAGGCAGCCGTCGCGGTGGCCGCGCGCGCGCAGGTAGGCGCCGAGCGCGCGCGTCGCGAATCCGCCGTCTGCGAGCGCGAGCGAGACGCGCGTCTCGACCGGGTCCGACAGGCGCATCACGTCGGGTGCCTCGCCGGCCTGCGCCAGCGCGCGAAAGGCGTCGACGCCCGCGGCATAGGTCGGCAGCGAGAACGCCTCGTAGCGGCGTACGGTCGGCCGCGCTCTCACGCGCAGCACGACCTCGACGATCACGCCGAGCGTTCCCTCCGAGCCGACCAGCAGCTCGCGCAGGCTCGGCCCCGCCGCGCTCGCAGGCACCGGGCGCACGGCGAGCTCGCCGCTCGGCGTCGCGACGCGCAGCGCCACGACGAGCGCGTCGATGCGCCCGTAGCCGGTCGACGCCTGCCCGGCGGAGCGCGTCGCGACCCAGCCGCCGACGGTCGAGAACTCGAACGACTGGGGGAAGTGGCCGAGCGTCAGGGCGTGCTCGGCGAGCGCCTCCTCCAGCGCCGGACCCGCGATGCCGGGCTGCACGGTGACGGTGAGCGAGACCGGATCGACCGCGAGCAGCCGGTCCATGCGCGCGAGGTCGAGCGCGATGACGGCGGGGAAAGAACCGCGCAGCGGCTCCACGCCGCCGACGACGCTCGTGCCGCCGCCCCACGGCACGACCGCGACGCCGAGCTCGGCGCAGGCGCGCAGCACTGCGGCCGCCTCGGACGCGTCGGCCGGGTAGACGACCGCGTCGGGCGCCCCGGACGCGTCGCCCGCGCGCAGCCGCACGAGGTCGTGGTAGCCGCGGCCGGCGGCATGCGAGACGCGCGCGAGACGGTCGTCGCGCACGTGCTCGTCGCCGACCAGCTCGACGAGCCGCTCATGCGCGCCCGCCGGCAGCGCCGGCTCGGACAGCCGCACGTCCTCGAGCGCGACGGGGTCGCGGCGCGCGCTCGGCAGCGTGCCGAGCTCGGCCGCCAGCAGCGCCTGCGCGCCCGGCGACAGCGGCGCGTCGCGGCCGTCCTCGCCCCAGCCCCACCAGCGCATGCGCGGCGCGGGGGCGGTCATGGCGCGAGGTAGGAGTCGAGCATCCGGCGCAGCTCGTCGAGCTCCTGCGCGCGCTCGCGCTCCGCGCCCGGCGCAAGCGTCTGGAACGCGAAGCCGCGCAGCGTGAGCTCGATCGTGCGCGCGGCGGCGTGCGGGTCCGCGACCGCGACCGAGCCCTCCGCGACGCCGTCGGCCAGCCGCGCCGCGAACACCTCGACGGCCGCGCGCTGGAAGGCGCCGCGGCGCGTCGTGATGTAGGGCAGCAGCAGCTCCGGGTCGACGTCGACGATGCGCAGGAACAGCGGGTGGCGCGTGAGGCGGTCGACGCCTTCGACCATCGCGGTGACGAGCCGCTCGCGCACGCTGCGCCCGCCGTCCATCTCGCGCTGCACGTCGTCGAGGATCTGCGTGAACTCGCGCGTCATCAGCGCCTGCATCAGCGACGTCACGTCGGCGTAGCGGCGGTAGAGCGTCATGCGGCTCACGCCGGCGCGGCGCGCGACGTCCGTCATCGTCGTGCGGCGCACGCCGACCGCCAGCACGCACGCCTGCGTGGCGTCCAGCAGCGCCTCGTCCTCGACCGTTCGCTGTGACACTCTGATGCGGTTTGTATCAGCTACTCGTCGGGCCAGCGCCCGCTTCGCTCGAACCGCTCCCGCGCCCGCTCCTCCTGCTCGCGCTCGCTGTTGCTCGCGAGGCTGAGGCGGAACAGCACGTTGATCAGCAGCACGATGCCGGCCGAGCCGATCAGCACGACGCCGGAGCCCGCCGCGTCGCCGCCGACGACGAGGCAGACGATTCCTGCGATCGCCATCGCGAGCGGGATGCCGTAGCGGACGAACAGCAGGCCGAGCCGACGCATCAGGCCAGGGCGGCTTCCAGCCGGTAAGCAAGCGTCTCCAGCGCCAGCTCCTCGGTCACGTTGCTGCGCAGGCGCCGGCGGGTGTCCTCCACCAGCTCGACGCCGGCACGCAGCTTCTGCGGATCGCGCCCGGCCGCGTCCTCCGCCACAGCAGCGGCGCGATCGACGTGGTGGACGAGGTCGTCCGCGCCCCACGCGACGCAGGCGACGTCGCGCAGCCACAGGCTCGACAGCTGCAGGCCGAGGTCGAGCGCGTCCGTCTCCACACGGCGTCTCGTGCGCCGGATCCGCTGCTCGTACTCGTTCTCGACGCGCTTGCGCTCTCTCTTGGGGACGAGCTCCAGCTCCTCCTGGAGCCGCGCGCGAACCTCCGCGACGGCGGCCTCGCCGCGCCTGCCGCGCAGCTCCAGCAGCCCGCGCCAGGGCGCCTCGGGACCGACCCGCCCGGCGAGCGCCGCGCGCGCGAACGCCTCGCCGCCCGCGCGCAGCGCCGGCCCGTCGCCGAGCGCCAGCTCCAGCGCGCGCTCGCCGTCGCCGAGCGCGAGCCGCGCGCACGCGGCCGCCTGCTCGGGCGGCACGCCGCGGCGGCCGATCCGCTCGGCCAGCTCGGCCGGCGGCAGCGCGTCGAAGCGCACGAGCTGGCAGCGCGAGCGGATCGTCGGCAGCACCTCGCTCACGGCGTCCGTCAGCAGGATCAGGTGCACGAACGGCGCCGGCTCCTCCAGCGTCTTCAGCAGCTTGTTGGCCGCCTGCTCGATCAGCGCATCCGCCCGCTCCAGCACGAACACGCGCCGCGCCGCCTCGAACGGCGTCATCGCGGCCCCGCCGATCACCGGCTCGACGTCGCCGACGAGCATCTCGTGCGCGCCGCTCGGGACGACCCACGTGAGGTCCGGGTGCGTGCCGTGCCCGACGCGCATGCGCGCATTGGCCGGGTCGGCCGCGCCCTCGCTCAGCAGCGCCGCCGCGAACGCGCGCGCCGCCGTGCGCTTGCCGCTGCCCGCGGGCCCGTGGAAGAGGTAGGCGTGGGAGGCGCGCCCGCCTGGCGCCAGCGCCGCGCCGAGCGTCGCGCGCGCGTGCGGGTGGTGCTCGGTGCCGGGCAGGTCGGGCATCGCGGCGAGGGTATCGCCCGCGGGCGCCGGTATCGTCGCGGCCGCCATGCACGGCCGGCTGATCACGATCGAGGGGCTCGACGGGGCCGGCAAGACGACCCTCGCGCGCGGCCTGCTCGACGTGCTCCGCGCCCGCGGCGTCGATGCCGAGCTGCTGCGCGAGCCAGGCGGCGTCGCCGCCGCCGAGCGCATCCGCACGCTTGTGAAAGACCCCGAGCTGCACGTCGCGCCGCGCGCCGAGGCGCTGCTGTACGCGGCCGCGCGCGCCCAGCTCGTGGAGGAGGCGCTCGCGCCCGCGCTCGCTGCCGGGCGCTGGATCCTGCTCGACCGCTTCGTCGACTCCTCGCTCGCCTACCAGGGCGCCGGCCGCTCGCTCGGGATCGAGGCGGTGGCCGCGATCAACGCGTTCGCGACGGGCGGCCTGCGACCCGACCGCACGCTGCTGCTGCGGATCGACCCGGCGCTCGGCCGCGCGCGCCAGGACGGCCGCGGCGAGGCGCCCGACCGCCTCGAGCGCGAGGCCGACGACTTCTTCGCGCGCATCGCCGCCGCGTACGACGAGCTGGCGGCCGCCGCGCCGGAGCGGATCCGCACGCTGGACGCGAGCGCGGACGCGCCAGCCGTGCTCGCACAGGCACTGGCGGCGCTCGCGGACCTGCTGGATGGGTAGCGTCCGAAACATGCCCTCCTCCACACGCCCCGTCTCCGGTCAGGTCGTCTTCGTCACCGGCGCGGCGCGCGGCATCGGCGCCGCCGCCGCCAAGCAGCTCGCCGCCGCCGGCGCCAAGGTCGCGCTCGTGGGCCTCGAGCCCGACGAGCTCGCGCAGGTCGCCGCCGCCTGCGGCCCCGATGCCGCCTGGTTCGAGGCGGACGTCACCGACGCCGCGGCGATCGAGGCGGCGGTGCAGGGCGCCGTCGAGCGCTTCGGCGGGATCGACGTCGTGATCGCCAACGCCGGCATCGCGACCGGCGGCTCGGTGCGCACGATCGACCCGGCCGCGTGGGAGCGCGTCGTCGAGGTCAACCTGCTCGGCAGCTGGCGCACCGTGCGCGCGGCCCTCCCGCATGTGATCGAGCGGCGCGGCTACGTGCTGCAGATCGCCTCCGTCGCGGCGATCGCGCACGCGCCGTTCATGTCCGCGTACTGCGCCAGCAAGGCCGGCGTCGAGGCGTTCGCCGACTGCCTGCGCACGGAGGTCGCGCACCTCGGCGTCGACGTCGGCGTCGCCTACTTCTCGTGGATCGACACGGACATGGTGCGGGGCGCCGACGCGCGTCCGGGCATCGGCTCGATGCGCAGGCGCATGAGCGGCCCGGTCGGCAAGACGTACCCGCTGTCGGACGTCGCAACGGCGGTCGCGCAGGGCATCGAGCGGCGCTCGCGCCACGTGACGGTGCCGCGCTGGGTGCGCGCGCTGTTGCTGCTGCGCGGCCCGCTCGCGGCTGCGATCGACCGCCAGGGGCGCAGAGAGGTCCCCGGCGTCGAGACGGAGATGCGGGCCGTGATCGAGCGCGAGGGCGCGGCGGCCGCCACCGCACCGGTCGGTGCGGGGGGCGCCGCCGACAGCGCCGCGCGCGGTGCCGGCGAACCGGCACCGCGCTAGCGGCGACGCGATCAGCCTTCCGGCGTTTCGCCGGCGAGCAGCGCGTCGACGGATTCTCTGGTCGGCGTGTCCGGCACCTTGATTCTGCCGCTCACGACCTTCGGGCCGGCTCTGATCCCGGCTTCGTAGGCGTCGGCGGGAGTGCGGCCGGTCTGGTACAGCCAGATCCCTCTGTTCGCGAGCGTCAGCTTGTAGGGATGCTCGCCGAACCTGCCGGTTCTGACGTCGCGCAGCGCCTGTTCGAAGACGGGTCTCGTGTCGATCATCACCGACACGAGGACGTTGTTGTCGGTGTTGAAGCTGGCCTTGTCGCCTATCACGCCGACGTACTGGTCCTCGCCGCCCGCCTCGGTGAGCGCTCTGAGCGCGCCGACGGTCGCCGCGCCTCCGAGCGCGAAGACCATCTGGGCGCCTTCCCCGATCTGCCTTCTCGTGGCGTCGTGCACGTCCTGGACGGTCGCCGTGCCGTCTTCGCCGACCTGCGTGTAATAGAACTTCTCCCTCGGGTCGATGCTGCGCGCGCCGGCGATGAAGGCGCCCGCCATCCTGTTCCAGGTCGCGGTGTCCCACGTGGAGCCGTCCGCGATCACGACGATCCCGAGTCTTCTCGCGTAGGCGGCCTTGGCGGTGACGAGACCGGCCATGTAGGCGCCCGCGCTGGCGTCGGGCATGGTGATTTCGCCGACGAGCCCCTTGGGCGCGTCGGTCCGTTCGCCCCACACGAGCTCGGGGACCCTCGTCTTCTCGGCGGCTGCTTCGGCAGCGTCCGCGTAGCGGCTGTCGTGGGCGATGACGAGCTGGTTGCCTTCGTGGGAGACCTGTTCGAAGACGCCCCTGATGTCGCTCGTCTGCGAGGCATCGACCGTGTCGACTCTGACGCGGCCCTTCCTCACCCATTCCGAGACGACTTCCTGGGCCTGCACGGTCCAGTCGGGTTCGTTGTCTCTGTAGGGCGCGACGAACGCGACCTTCTTCACGTCGGTGCCCTGCGTGCCGCTGCTGCCGCAACCCGCGACGCCCGCTGCGAGCGCCACGACCAGGGCGAGCGCTGTCCATCGTGCACTAGCCACCCTTGCTCCTCTCCCCGAGCAGGTCGTTCCCCCAAGCGAGCGGATTCTCGCGGAAACGGAGGGCGGCGTGCGCCGCTTCGCGCCGCTCTAGGCGCGTTGGCCCGCAGGGGCGCCCGCGTATCCGTGCGGGTGCGACTGCGCGAAGGCCCAGGCGTCCGCGACCATGTCGGTCAGCGCCGGCTTGCGCGGCTCCCAGCCCAGCTCGGCGCGGATCTTGCCGCTCGCGGCGACCAGCTGCGGCGGGTCGCCCGGGCGGCGCGGCGCCTCTCTGACGGGGATCTCGAGGCCGGTCACCTCGCGGACCGCGTCGACCACCTCGCGCACCGAGAAGCCGTTGCCGTTGCCGAGGTTGAAGATCTGGTGCTCGCCGGGCCGCGCATGGTCGAGCGCCAGCAGGTGGGCGCTCGCGAGATCCTCGATGTGGATGTAGTCGCGCACGGCGGTGCCGTCGGGCGTCGGGTAGTCGGTCCCGAAGATCTGCACCTCCGGGTTGATCCCCTGGGCGGCGCGGAAGACGTTGGGAATGATGTGCGTCTCCGGCTCGTGGTCCTCGCCGAGGCAGCCGCTCGCGCCAGCGACGTTGAAGTAGCGCAGGCTGACGGCGCCCAGGCCGTGCGCGCGGCACTCGTCGGCGATCATCCCGTCGACCGCGAGCTTCGACGCGCCGTAGGCGTTGACGGGTCTGGTCGGCGTGGTCTCGTCCATCGGCACGACCTCGGGCTCGCCGTAGACCGCGCAGGTGGAGGAGAACACGAGCCGCGTGACGCCGGCGGCGCGCAGCGCGTCAAGCAGGTTGAGCGAGCCGACGACGTTGTTGCGGTAGTACAGCTCCGGATTGGCGACCGACTCGGCGACGAGCGCGAAGGCGGCGAAGTGCAGCGCGCCGTCGAAGCCCTCCGCGACCGTCTCGTTCAGGCGCGCGACGTCGAGCAGGTCGACCTCGACGAGGCGCGCGCCGGCCGGAACCGCTTCGCGGTGGCCGCGGCTGAGGTTGTCGAGCACGACGACCTCGTGGCCGGCGTCGAGCAGCTGCTGCGCGACGATCGAACCGATGTAGCCGGCGCCGCCGGTGACGAGGAGCTTCATCGCGGGGCGCAGTAAAGCAGACGCTCTGGCCAGGCCCGGCTGCTCAGCGGCCGAGCCGCAGCCAGTCGGTGAATTCCGACCAGGTGCTCGTGGTACGGAAGCCGGCCTCTCCCCACGCGTGCCGCATCCGCGACGCCCATGGGGGATCCCACCCGCGCATGCGCGCCAGCCCCCAGCCGAGCAGTGCCAGCAGCACGAGCGCGCCGAGCGCGATCAGCGCGATCACGAGCGGCGTGCGGTCGCGCTCGGGGGGCGTGCTCGCGGCGGGCGGCTGCGCGGCCGCGGCGGGCGCCGGAGCGGTGGTCGCGGGCGTCGTCGGGGTCGTCGCCGTCGGGACCGCGGGCGCCGTCTGCGTCGTCGCGGCGGGCGTCGTGACCGGCGGCACGGTCGTGCTCGGCACGTGCCCGGGCGTCGCGCCGCCGGTCGCGCCTTCGGTGGGCTCGATGCCTCTGCAGTCGCCGCGCTCGTGGGCGGCGATGCCCTCGACCATCGCCGCGCGCAGCGCCGGCACGACGTTGCGGATGTTCGCGGGGATCCCGTGGACGGCCGCCTCGAGCTGCGCCTGCGTGAACGCGCAGGCGTCCAGGTGGCCGCCCGCCCGCGCGTACGCGTTGGCGACCGCGTCGTAGGCCTTGTTGGCCTGTGCCGGCGCCGCGAGCGCCAGCGAGAGCGACAGCGCGAGGGCCGGCAGGGCGAGTACGGGGGGCAGGCGCATGTGTCGTCGATGGTACTTGCGCGCGACTAGGCTAGAAGCAGCAGGCTTTTCGCGCTTGCCGACGGCGATCACCGTGATTTGCAGGAGTTTCGTTGCGAAAAACGTTCCGTCCGACGCTGGTGAGACGGTGCTCGACCCCGTCTTGGGGGCTTCGGACGGCGTCAAAAGGCGCGAAATAGCGGGAAGCAGAAGGAGCAGGCAGGCATGAACGACAGCTCGCAGACCCCCACCACGATCGACGCCCAGGCCGGCGAGGCGCTGAGCCTGAAGCGGTTCTTCACCGAACCCGGCGTCCATCCGTTCGACACGGTCGAGTGGGAGCTGCGGGACGCTCGGATCGGCCACGGCGACAAGGTCTCCTTCGAGCAGACGGACGTCGAGTTCCCGACGAGCTGGAGCCAGAACGCGACCAACATCGTCGCGCAGAAGTACTTCCGCGGCCAGCTCGACACGCCCGCGCGCGAGCACTCGGTCAGACAGATGATCGGCCGCGTCGCCGGCACGATCGCCGACTGGGGCCGCCAGCGCGGCTACTTCGCCAGCGCCGCGGACGGCGACACGTTCGAGTCCGAGCTGACGCACATCCTGCTGCACCAGATCGCGGCGTTCAACTCGCCGGTGTGGTTCAACGTCGGCTTCGAAGAGCAGCCGCAGTGCTCCGCCTGCTTCATCCTCTCGGTCGACGACACGATGGAGTCGATCCTCTCCTGGAACACGAAGGAGGGGATGATCTTCCGCGGCGGTTCCGGCTCCGGCATCAACCTCTCGAACATCCGCGGCTCGATGGAGCCGCTGGCGAAGGGCGGGACCGCCTCCGGCCCCGTCTCGTTCATGCGCGGCGCCGACTCGTGGGCCGGCACGATCAAGTCCGGCGGCAAGACGCGGCGCGCGGCGAAGATGGTCGTGCTGGACGTCGACCACCCCGACATCCAGGAATTCATCTGGTGCAAGGCCAAGGAGGAGGACAAGGCCCTCGCCCTGCGCAACGCCGGCTTCGACATGTCGATCGACGGCGACGGCTTCACCTCGATCCAGTACCAGAACGCCAACAACTCGGTGCGCGTCTCGGACAAGTTCATGCGCGCGGTCGAGAACGGCGACGAGTGGCGCCTGGTCGCCCGCACCACCGGCGAGCCGATCGGCGAGGCGCTCGACGCGCGCGCGCTGATGAACGAGATCGCGGAAGCGGCGTGGCGCTGCGCCGATCCGGGCGTGCAGTACGACACGACGATCAACCAGTGGCACACGTGCCCGAACTCGGGCCGCATCAACGCGTCGAACCCGTGCTCGGAGTACATGCACGTCGACGACTCGGCCTGCAACCTGGCGTCGCTGAACCTGATGAAGTTCCGCCGCGCCGACGGCTCCTTCGACGTCGAGAGCTACGAGCACGCGGTCGACATCGTGTTCCTGGCGCAGGAGATCGTCGTGGGCGCGTCGTCGTATCCGACCGACGGGATCGCGAGAAACGCGAACGCGTTCCGCCAGCTCGGGCTCGGCTACGCGAACCTCGGCGCGTATCTGATGAGCAACGGCATGCCGTACGACTCCGACGCGGGTCGCGGCACGGCGGCGGCGATCACCGCGCTGATGACCGGTCGCGCGTATCGCCGCTCGGCGGAGATCGCGGCGGCCGTCGGCACGTACGAGCGCTACCCGGAGAACCGCGAGCCGCACAACGCCGTGATGCGCATGCACCGCGACGCCTCGTACGCGATCCCGGACACGACCTGCGAGGACGACGCGCTGCTCGCGGCCGCGCGGCGCTCCTGGGACGAGGCGGTCGCGATCGGCGACGAGCACGGCTACCGCAACGCGCAGGCGACGGTGCTCGCGCCGACCGGGACGATCTCGTTCCTGATGGACTGCGACACGACGGGCGTCGAGCCGGACTTCTCGCTCGTGAAGTTCAAGGAGCTCGTCGGCGGCGGGCAGATGACGATCGTCAACCGCACGGTGCCGCTCGCGCTGCAGGAGCTCGGCTACGACGACCAGCAGATCGAGCAGATCGAGGCGCACATCAACAAGCACGGCACGATCGTCGGCGCGCCCGGCCTGGCCGAGGAGCACCTGCCGGTGTTCGACGTGGCGGTCGGCGAGCGCGCGATCTCGCACATGGGCCACATCAAGATGATGGGCGCGGTGCAGCCGTTCATCTCGGGCGCGATCTCGAAGACGGTGAACCTGCCGGAGAGCGCGACGGTCGCGGACATCGCCGACGCGTACATCCAGGCGTGGAACCTCGGCGTGAAGGCGCTCGCGATCTACCGCGACGGCTCCAAGACGGCGCAGGCGCTGCGCACCGACGCGCAGAAGGGCGCGGACGCCGCGACGGGCGGCGCCGTGACGCAGGAGGCGATCGACCAGGCGGTCGCCGAGGCGCTCGCGAAGGCCGCGGCCGCGCCGCCGCGCAGAAAGATGCCGCGCGAGCGGCAGTCGCTCACGCACAAGTTCTCCGTCGGCGGTCACGAGGGCTACATCACCGCCGGGCTCTACGAGGACGGCAGCGTCGGCGAGATCTTCCTGACCGACATCGGCAAGGAGGGCTCGACGCTGCGCGGCATGATGAACTCGTTCGCGACCGCGATCTCGATAGCGCTGCAGTACGGCGTGCCGCTCGAGACGCTCGTGCGCAAGTTCAGCTACATGCGCTTCGAGCCCGAGGGCATGACGATGAACACCGAGATCCCCTTCGCGAAGTCGCTGCCCGACTACATCATGCGCTGGCTCGCCTCCCGCTTCCTCGACGAGGAGATCCAGGAGGAGCTGGGGATCATGACGAGAGCGGTGCGGGCGAAGAAGCTGGCGCAGGACACGGCAACGTCGCTCTCCGGCGACACGGCCGGGCCGGCGGCCGCGGCGCCGAGCGCGTCGGCGGGAGACGGCGGCGCGAGCGTCGCCCCGACCGCCGCGCTGACCGACACGCCCCCGGTCGTGCCGGCGAAGATGGCCGGCCTCGACCTCGGCCCGGCGTGCAGCCAGTGCGGCGGCATGATGCAGCGCACGGGCTCCTGCTACACCTGCTCCAGCTGCGGCAACAACACCGGCTGCGGCTGATCCGCGGCAGCCGACGGCTGCCGCTACGGCAGTTCGAGCCGGCCTTCGACGACCAGGTGCGCGATGTCGACGACGCGGCGCCGTTCGGTGCGGGCATGGGTGCGCAGGCGCTCGAAGGCGGTGCGGTCGTCGACGTCGTGGCGCTCCATCAGCATGCCCTTCGCGCGCTCGATCGTGGCGCGCCGTTCGAGCGCGCCTTCGAGCTGGTCGACCTTGGCCTCCAGGCGCTCGATCTCGGCGTGGCGGCGCAGCGACACCTCGATCGCGCTCTGCACCGCCTCCGGGCTGGTCGGCTTCGCCTGCGCGTCGATGCCGCGGTCGGCCGCGCGCGCGGCGAACTCGGGGTCGTCCTCCAGCGTGAGCGCGATCACCGGGCCCGACGCGTACGCGCAGATCTCCTCGATCAGCGCGAGCGCGTGGTCGTCGTCCTGATGCAGCACGACCATCGACAGCTCGGGGTCGTCGGCGACGATCTTCTCCGCCACTTCCGAGACCTCGATCGCATACGCGCACACCTGATGCCCCATTTCATGGAGCAAAGCGGCAAGCTGGTCGAGCGCGTCCTTGTCCTCGTCGGCGACGAGGATGCGCAGGCCCTCCGCCGTCACGGGTTGCCTTCCAACCGCGACCCCGCGCAACAGGTCCCCGGCGCGCTACGATCGGGGGTGCGCCGTCGGCATGGATCGTCGGTGCAGGTTCCGCGCCCCAGACCCCCGGCGCAGCGAGACGGATACGCCGGGAGGAAGACGGGATCGTGGCCGAGGGCGAGATTCACAGCGAGGACGACCGGGGGCATACGCGCTCGCCAGTCTATCCGCGGAACCCTGGGGTCGGACAAGCAGATGCCCAGGGGAGCGCCGGCACGCCAAGAGGCGGCAGCGGCCCGCCCGCGCGAACGCCGGCCGAACGCGCCGCGATGGTCGAGCGCCATCTCGGTCTCGCGCGCCATCTCGCGCTGCGCTACAGCGACAGCGGCGAGCCGCTCGACGACCTCTTCCAGGTCGCGTCGCTGGGGCTCGTGAACGCGGTCGACCGCTTCGACCCCACCCGCGGGATCGCCTTCACGACCTTCGCGGTGCCGACGATCCTGGGCGAGCTCAAGCGCCACTTCCGCGACCGCGGCTGGGCGATCCACGTCCCGCGCGACCTCAAGGAGGCCTCGCTGCGCGTCAGACGCGCGATCGCCGAACACCACGGCGACCGGCCTCCCACGCCGGCTGAGCTGGCGGAGGCGACCGGCCTCTCGCTCGAGGGCGTGCTCGAGGCGCTCGACGTCGCCGGGGTGCAGCGCACGCTCTCGCTCGACGCCCCCGCCAGCAGCGACGAAGACAGCGGCGCGACGCTCGTCGACCTGCTCGGGGCCGACGACGCCGAGCTCTCGCGTGCGACCGACCGCACGCTGCTGGAGGCGTTGATGCGCACGGTGACGCCGCGCGAGCGCGAGATCCTGCGGCTGCGCTTCGTCGAGGACATGACGCAGTCGCAGATCGGCGAGCGCATCGGCGTGTCGCAGATGCAGGTCTCGCGCATCCTGCGCGCGGCGCTCACGCGCATGCGCGCGGCGGCGCGGATGCCCGGCGATCCGCCGGTCAGATCCGACGCGCCGTAAGCGCGCCGTAAGGGCCCGCCGCCGGTCCGTCGCTACGCTCGACGCATCCACTTCCGCAAAGGACGGTGCATGCGATGACGAGCAAGCCGAACGTGACGAAGAGCGAGGCCGAGTGGCGCGCGGAGCTGACGCCGGAGCAGTACGCGGTGCTGCGCGAGAAGGCAACCGAGCGTCCCTTCACGGGCAGATACGCGGACGAGAGAACGCCGGGGACCTACCGCTGCGCCGGCTGCGGCGCGCCGCTGTTCGACGCGGCCACGAAGTTCGAGTCCGGCACCGGCTGGCCGAGCTTCACCGCGCCGATGGAGAATGACAGCGTCGAGACCGAGCGCGACACGAGCCACTTCATGGTGCGCACGGAGGTGCTGTGCTCCAGCTGCGGCGGGCACCTCGGCCATGTCTTCGACGACGGGCCGCCGGAGGCCGGCGGCCAGCGCTACTGCATCAACTCCTGCGCGCTGGAGCTGGAGCGCGACGACTGACGTGACGGACGAGGAGCTGTACGCCCGCGGGGCGGCGACGCTCGTCGCCTCGTGGGAGGCGTACGCACGCGGCGCCGGCGGCGCCGCGCTGCGTCGGCTGGACGGTGTCTGCGCCGCCGTCTTCCCGGACGGGCCGGAGTCCGCGGTCTACAACAACGCGCTGATCGAGCGCGGGCTCGCGCCGGCCGCGCGCACGACAGCGATCGCGGCGATGGAGTCCGCGTACCGGTCGGCGGGCGTCGCGCGCTACGCCGCGTGGGTCCACGAGCGCGACGAGGAGATGCGGAACGAGCTGGAGCGGCGCGGCTACGCGGCTGCCGAGTCGACGCGTGCGATGGGCATGCGGCTCGACGCCGCCGCGCTGCCGGCCCCGGCGATCGCGATCGAGCCGCTGGCGTGGAGCGACTATCTCGCGTTCCTGTGGACCGATGGCGCGCCCGCCGGGCTGCTCAGCGGCGCCGACCCGAGCGCGTTCGAGGCGCTCGGAGCGCAGCGCGGCGGCGAGCTCCTCGCGGCAGGGCTGGCGTTCGACCACGAGGGCGACTGCGGCGTGTTCAACGTGGCGACGCACAGCTCGGCCCGGCGGCGCGGGCTCGGCACCGCGATCACCGCGCGGCTCGTCCGCGACGCCGCCGCGCGCGGCTGCACGACAGCGACGCTGCAGGCCACGCCGGTCGCCGAGCGGGTCTACGGCGCGGTTGGCTTTCGCGACCTCGGACGGTTCCTCGAGTACGCGCCGCGGCGTGGGTGCTAGAATGGTTAGCAACGCTAACTAGCGACGCTAACCATCTCGGCACGACGATCAGCTTCCGCTCCCTCCTCCCCATCCGACCCCGAGCTCGCCGCGCTGCTGCGCATGGCGGTCACGCGCATGGCGCGGCGCCTGCGGCAAGCGTCGGGGGCGGGCGGAGAGATCTCGCCGACGCTCGCGGCGGCGCTCGCGACGATCGAGCGCGAGGGTCCGCTGTCTCCGAGCGCGCTGGCGGAGCGGGAGCGCATCCAGCGGCCGACCGCGACGCGCGTCGTGGCGCGGCTGGAGGAGCTGGAGCTCGTGACGCGCACGCCCGACCCGACCGACGCGCGCGCCTCCCACGTCGCGATCACGCGCGCGGGCAGATCGCTGCTCAAGCGCATCCGCACGCGCAAGAACGAGTATCTCGCGCGCCAGCTGCGCGAGCTGGCGCCGGGCGAGCGCGAGACGCTCGCCGCGGCGGCGGCGATCCTCGAGCGGCTGCTCGAGCCCGCGCGGCGCTGAAGCCCGCGCTGCGCTCGTTCGCGGTTCCGAACTACCGCCGCTACTTCCTCGGCCAGCTCGTCTCGCTGAGCGGGACGTGGATGCAGACGGTCGCCGAGATGTGGCTCGTGCTGCAGCTGACCCGCAGCGGCTTCGCCGTCGGGGTCGCCGCCGCGCTGCAGTTCGCGCCGATGCTGCTGATCGGGGCCTGGGGCGGCCTGATCGCCGACCGCTTCGACAAGCGGCGCCTGCTGCTGCTCACGCAGACGCTGATGGCGCTGCCGGCGCTCGCGCTGCTCGCGCTCACCGCCACCGGCACGATCGAGCTGTGGATGCTGCTCGCGCTGATCTGCGCGCGCGGCGCGGTCAACGCGGTCGACAACCCGGCGCGCCAGGCGTTTCTCGTCGAGCTGGTGGGACCCGATCGGCTCGTGAACGCGGTCAGCCTCGGCAGCGCACTCGTCAACGGCGCGCGCACGATCGGCCCGGCACTCGCCGGCGTCGTGATCGCGACCGTCGGCGTCGTGCCGTGCTTCGGGCTCAACGCGCTCTCGTTCGCGGCGATGATCGGCGCGCTGCACGGGATGGACCGCTCGGCATTGCGCAGCGCTCCGCCGGCGGCACGCACGCCCGGGCAGGTGCGGAGCGCGCTGCGCTACGTGCGCGCGACGCCCGAGCTGTGGATCCCGCTCGCGCTGATGGCGCTCGTCGGGACCTTCACGTTCAACTTCCAGACGCTGCTGCCGCTGCTCGCGACGTTCGGCTTCGGCGGCGGTGCGAGCACATACGCGGCGCTGACCACCGCGATGGGCCTCGGCGCGATCGTCGGCGCGATCGGCAACGGCGTCCGCTCGCGCGTGCAGCCGGCGCTGCTGGCCGGCGCCGCAGCGGTCTTCGGCGCGCTCGTCGTGACGGCGGCGCTCGCGCCGAACGTCGCGCTCGCCGCCGCGGCGCTCGTACCGGTCGGCGCCGCGTCGGTCGTGTTCGCGGCGAGCGTCAACTCGTTTCTGCAGCTCGCCGTCGCGCCGCACATGCGCGGACGCGTGATGGCGCTCTACTCGGTCGTGTTCCTCGGCTCGACGCCGATCGGCGGGCCGCTGATGGGTTGGATCGCCGGCGCCGCCGGACCGCGCGCCGCGCTCGCGCTCGGCGGGGTCGTGGCGGTCGGCGCGGCCGCGTGGGCGCGGACGGCGTTCGCGCGCGCAGCGGCCCCGGCCTAGGGGTCCTAGCGCTCGATGCGCGCTTCCTCGCGGCGCAGCTCGCGGCGCTCGCGCACCTGCACCCACACGATCAGGGCGACGACCGCGACGCCGAGCACCACCGCCGCGCCGACGCCGACGCGCTCGATCACGTGCACGGCGGCCTCGCCCGCGAAGTACGCGACCAGGCCGACCGACAGCGCCCACGTGACGCCGCCGAGCGCGTTCCAGAAGAAGAAGGTCCTGAACGGCATGTGGTTCATGCCGGCCATCCATGCGGCCGTCACGCGCACGAGCGCCATCCAGCGGCCGAGGAAGACCGCTCTCGGGCCGTGCTTGGCGAAGAAGCGGTCGCCGTAGGCGATCAAGGCGATGCGGCGCCGGTGGAACGGGCCGCGCTCCGAGGTCAGCGCGCGCCGGCCCGCCTTGCGCCCGATCCAGTAGCCGACGTTGTCGCCGACGATCGCGGCGGTCGCGGCGATCAGCAGCACGAGCTCGATCTGCAGCTTGCCCTGGCTCGCCATCACGCAGGCGAGCACGAGCGCCGTCTCGCCGGGTGACGGGATCCCCATCGACTCGAGCGCGACGAGGGCGGGCAGGAGGTAGCCGAGGCTGCCGGAGACGGTGATGCCGAGGGCGGCTGTCGTGAGGATGGCGCTGCTCACTGCGGTTGGGCCCCGGCCGGGCTGCGGGCGGGTCCTGTCGCCGGTGAAGACGATTCCGCGGGCGGAGCCGCGGATATCGTCTCACCCGCGCCACCCGCCCGATCGGCGTCGGCTGTCCACGCCGCGGGTGCGACCGCTCCCTCTCCCTCGACGCCCATCGCTCGGGGCGCCTCTCCCGGCGGATTGCGCAGGTAGGCGGTCACGAAGGTCAAGGCCACGATGCCGATGAAGAGGAGGAGGGGGCCGGAGTCGTTGAAGAGGGATCCGGCGATCGAGGCGGCGAGTCCGCCGCCGAGCGCGGCGCGCCAGACGGCGTCGTGGCGGATCGTCGCGTAGACGCGGTCGCGGTGGACGAGCGCGTAGCCGACGGCGAGCGCGCACAGGAGCGTCAGCAGCGGTGCGTAGCCGTGCGAGACGATCGACCACGCCAGTTCGTAGCGGCGCTCGAACGTGTTGAGCTGGTCGGAGGCGTTGCCGTGCAGGACCGTGCGCGTGAAGTGGCCGTTGCCGCCGGTCGCCAGGTCGAGCGCGGCGAGCGCGGCGAGGCCCGCGATCGGCGCGACGATCGCGAGCGCGATCGCGCGCTTCGTCAATCCGCCCGGCAGCAGCAGCAACGTCGCGACGGCGGCGCCGCCGGCGATCGTGAAGATCCCGCCGACGTCCGCGCCGAGCCGGCCGGAGCCGACGATCGCGGCGAGCGCGATCCCGCCCAGCGCGAACGCGAGCGCGTTGCCGCGCGTGCGTCCGCGGGTGCGCAGGACCGCGGCGAGGCCGACGAGCAGCACGATCGTCAGCGCGATCTCGAGCTCGTTGCCCAGCCCGTAGAAGCGCGAGCCCGAGCGCGGGCTCGGCCCCAGCAGCGAGCGGATCACGAGATGCGAATGGTTCGCGAGGTCGATCGTGTAGGCGACCAGCGCGACCGCGCACGGCACGACCGGCCCGCGCGGCCACGGGAGGAAGCGATCCGTCGCGAGCGCGAGCGCGAACGAGCCGCCGGCGATCAGGAACAGCTCCGCCTGCTCGCTCGGCGCGAGCGCCGCGCTCAGCAGCAGCAGCGCCGGCAGCCACATCAACGCCAGGCCGCCGATGCGCATGCCGAAGCGCACGCCGCGCCGGTCGCGCAGGATGCCGGCGAGCAGCACGACGCCGAGCCACGTCAGCAGGAAGGTCTCCAGCGCGGGGATGCGGCGCGAGCCGATCTCGGAGAGGCGGTCGTCGAGCGCGCGCAGCGCGTCGGCGTCGCGCGGACCGGCGATCTGAATCGGCTGGCCGCGCACGCCCTTCGGCACCGGCTCGCCGAGGTGCTTGAGGATCGTCGGCAGCAGGTCGATCGCGGCCGCGACGCCGTCGATGTGCGTCGTGGCGGAGGTGAAGCCGGCGTCGGCCGGGCCGAGCCCGGCGATCCCCGTCCACAGCAGCTGCGGACCGCTGAACGGGGGCGGGTCCTCCATCGCGATCAGCAGCTCGCCGGCTCTGCGGGAGGCGATCAGCTGGTCGAGCTGGCGGTCGCCGTCGTAGCCGGGCGGCAGCAATGCCACGACGAGGCGGTGGCGGGACAGCAGCGCCTGCGCGCGCCCTGCGACGTCGTCGCCGCGGCCGAGCGAGACGCTCCGCACGGCGCCGGCGCGCGTGGCCGCGACGAGCGCCTCCTGGTTGGTCTCTTCGACGATGCCGGCGTAGCCCGCGCCGCCGTGGATCGAGCTCGCCAGCAGTCCGGGGGCGATGTCGGCAGGAGCGCTCTCCGCCCGCGAGACGGCGGCGAGCCAGTTGACGATCAGGCCGCTCGGCGGCACGCGCGTGCGCAGCGGATCGGCCGGCGGGATCTCCAGCAGGCTCATGTCGGGCGGGTTCTGCGGGTGGTAGGTGCCGCGCGACGTGCGCGTGCCCGAGGTGACGTCGAGCAGCGCCTGCTGCGGGCTGTAGCCGGACTGCGTCGCGCTCAGCATGCCGAGCGCGAGCTCCGGGTGGCCGTCGATCAGATTGCTGACGTTGGGGTGCTGCACGCCCGGCGGCGCCGGCGCCAGATCGATCGGCAGCAGGGCGACGAGGGCGGTGGGGCGCTGGGCGGCGCGCTCCGCGGCGGCCGCGGCGGCCGAGACGGCGAGCAGCGCGCAGACGAGCGCGGCGCAGAGCGCGAGCAGGCGCCGCAGACCGGCTGGGGACGGCATCCGGTAAGCGTACGGGGCTAGCGCGACAGCGCCGGGGCGCGGTCGTCTGCGATGGCCCGCTCCCCCGCGGGCGGCGGCGGCTCCGCGCCGCGCGGCGCGAGCCGGCCGGCGACGCCGGCGCACCACAGCAGCGCGATCCAGGTGACGGTCGCGAGCGTCACGTGGACCCAGACGATGTCGGCGGGCAGCGCCAGCTCGTACTGGACCGTGCCGACGAGCCCCTGCGCGGCCATCAGGACGCCGGCGACCATCAGCGCGTCGGCGAGGTCGCGGTCCTCCGCGCGCCGCTTGGCGAGGAACCACGCGAGGATCACGAGCAGGCCGAGCGTCGAGGCGAGCGTCGCGTGGCGGTGGATCACCCACACGAGCGTGTGGCCGGGGCCCTTGAAGTCGAGCCGGTGGATCAGCTCGCCGTCGCTGCCGCCGGCGTGCGGGCCGGAGGCGGTCGCGGCGGTGCCGACGAACAGCACGACGGCGCCGAGCAGCGCGGCGAAGCGCACGAGCCAGACGGTGGCGCGGTCGTGCGCGGCGACGCGCCGCGCGGCCGGCGGATCGGGCGCTCTCGCGCGGAAGACGAGCGCGACGGCTCCGATCAGGATCAGCATCGAGAGGCCGAAGTGCGCCATCACGTAGCCGGGCGCGAGCTCGTGGCGGACGGTGAAGCCGCCGAGGATCCCCTGCGCCAGCACGCCGAGCGGCAGCAGCGTCGCGGTCCAGACGATGTCCTTGCGGCGCGGGGTGCGCAGGAAGGCGGCGACCCATGCGCCGAGCACGACGATCCCGACGCCCGCGGAGAAGACGCGGTTGCCGTACTCGATCACCGAGTGGAACGACAGCGGCGGCACGGCCTTGCCGTAGCAGCGCGGCCAGTCCGGGCAGCCGAGGCCGGAGTCGGTGAGCCGCACGGCGGCACCGGTCAGCACGATCGCCGTCAGCGCGCCGAGCGCGACGTAGGCGATGGTGAGGTAGCGCCGGGGGGTGATGGCGGGGAGGCGGGCGCGCACTGCCCGTGAAGGATGACACTCGCTAGTCTCCGGCGCTGCCATGCCGACCGCCATCGTCACCGGCTCCGGGGGCCTGATCGGCTCGGAGTCCGTCGCCTACTTCGTCCAGCAGGGCTTCGAGGTGATCGGGCTCGACAACGACATGCGGGCCTACTTCTTCGGTGCGGAGTCGACGACGCAGCCGACGACCGACCGGCTTGTCGCCGAGCTTGGCGGCGCGTTCACGCCGCTGACAGTCGACATCCGCGACGCCGACGCCGTCATGCGGGTGTTCGCCGAGCACGCGCGCGAGCTCGAGCTGATCGTCCACACGGCCGCGCAGCCGTCGCACGACTGGGCCGCCTCGGAGCCGCAGACCGACTTCGGCGTGAACGCGAACGGCACGCTCAACCTGCTGGAGGCGGCGCGCGCGCACAAGCCGGACGCGACGTTCGTCTTCACCTCCACGAACAAGGTCTACGGCGACCGCCCGAACTTCCTGCCGCTGCAGGACGTCGGCTCACGCCTGGAGCTGCCGGAGGACCACGAGTGGTACGGCGGGATCGACCTGACGATGCCGATCGACACCTGCACGCATTCGCTGTTCGGCGTCTCGAAGGTGGCCGCCGACCTGCTCGTGCAGGAGTACGGACGCTACTTCGACATGCCGACCGTCTGCTTCCGCGGCGGCTGCCTGACGGGCCCCCAGCACGCCGGCGCGAGACTGCACGGATTCCTGTCGTACCTGATGCGCTGCACCGTCACCGGCGAGCCGTACACGGTCTTCGGCTACGACGGCAAGCAGGTGCGCGACAACATTCACGCGCACGACGTCGTGCGCGCCTTCCACGCCTTTCATAGAGCGCCGCGGGCCGCGGCCGTCTACAACCTCGGCGGCGGGCGCGAGTCGAACGTCTCGATGCTGGAGGCGATCGCGCTGTGCGAGCAGATCTCCGGCCAGACGCTGGACTACGAGCTGTCCGACCAGGCGCGCATCGGCGACCACCGCTGGTGGATCAGCGACCTCGACGCGTTCAAGCGGGACCATCCCGAGTGGCGGCTGGAGTACGGGATCGAGCAGGTGCTGCGGGAGATCCACGACTTCAATGTGGAGCGGTGGAGCGCGGCGCAGGCGTAGGCCGCGCGCTCAGGCCGCCGGCCGCGTGAAGCGGTACATCCCGCAGGCGTACGACTGGTCGGCCAGCTCGTCGAGCGTCCGGTGACGACGGAATCTCCCCGCATCGTCGACGCCAGCGAACTCGACCAGCTCCAGCTCGCCGACCATCGCGCGCACGTGGCGCGGGTCGTGGACGCGGTGGGCGTTGAAACAGACGCGCGGCCGGCCGACCGGCGTCGACAGCAGCAGCTGACCGCCCGGCGCGATCACGCGCTGCAACTCGGCAACAGCGCGTTGCGATCCCGTCGGGTCAAGCGGGTCGCCGTAGCGGCCGAGGCCGATGTGCTCGATCACGTGCAGACAGCTGACCGACTCCAGCGAGCGGTCCTCGAACGGCATCTCCAGCACGCTGCCGGCGATCGACTCGACGTTCTCCACCTGTGCTTCGAGCGGGCGGATGTCGACGAACGTGACCGGCACGATCGCACCGAGGAAGCAGACGTAGTCGACGCGCGAGCCGACGTCGACGTGGCGCGAGGGCGCGTGCTCGGCGACGCGGCGCGCGGCCCAGCTGTCCTGGTGCAGGTAGTGGGGGTCATACGGCGTCGTCGCGAGCCGGTCGGTCAGCATCGGCAGGCTGTCGCGCCAGCGCAGCCGCTCGGCGCCCGGAAGCGCGCGGTAGGCGTGCCGCTCGCGCAGCCAGCGTCCGGCCGCCGGGACTGCAACGCCGAACTGCATCGCGCGCCAGCCGGCGCGCGGAACGATCGGCGGCAGTCTCTGGGCGAGGGCGCGCAGGGAGCTCACGAGCGCGGCAGGCTATCGTGCGCGCTCGCGTCATGCCGCCCGCCGATCAGCCCCGCGTCGCCGTCGTGATCCCGTGCTTCGACGACGGCGCGACCGTCGACGAGACCGTACGCTCGGCGCTCGCGCAGGACGAGCCGATCGAGCTGGTCGTGGTCGACGACGGCTCGCGCGCCCCGGCCACGCTGGCCGTGCTGGAGCGGCTGCGCGAGGGCGGCGTGCAGGTCGTGCGCCAGGACAACGCCGGCGTCAGCGCCGCGCGCATGACCGGCCTCGCCGCGACCGCGGCGCCCTACGTGCTGCCGCTCGACGCCGACGACGTGCTGATGCCCGGCGCCGTGCGCATGCTCGCCGACCGGCTCGACGCCGACCCCGGCCTGGGCGCCGCATGGGGCTGGTATCAGCGCTTCGGCGACGAGTCGTCGCTGCAGCCGACGGCGCCGACGCTGGATCCATGGCACATCAGCCATCAGAACGAGCTGCCCGCGACGGCGCTGCTGCGCCGCGCCGCGCTCGCCGAGACGCCCGGCTGGCGCCTGCGCGGCGACTTCGAGGACTGGGACCTGTGGATGAGCCTCGCCGAGCGCGGGTGGCGGGGAGTGGGGCTTCCGCACGTCGTCTACCGCTACCGGCGCCAAGGCACCCGCGGAGCGCATCGCGCGGCCGCGCGTCACGCCGAGATCGTCGCGAAGCTGCATCAGCTCCATCCGGGCCTGTTCGCGGCACGGCGGCAGCACTGGCGTCGATCATCGGCGCCGCTGGCATTGCGACTCGCGCTCCCGGCGATCGAGCGCCTGCCGGTCGGCCATCACCGCCGGCGTCTGCTCGCCGGCGCGACGAGCCACCTCGCGCACCGGCGCGGCGTCGGGCTGCTGCTGCGCCGGATCCGCGAGCAGAGCGCGACGCCCCGGTCTGGCGAGCACATCTGACACGCTGCCGAGTCGATGCTGCGAGTGCTCGTCCACGCGCCGTACTACCGCCCGCACGTCGGCGGCGTCGAGGCCTACGTGGAGGAGCTCGCCGATGCACTCTGGGCGACCGGCGGGATCGCCGCGCTCACCGTCCTCGCGCCGGCGCTGCCGCCCGGAGCGCCAGCGCGTGAGGTGCAGGCGAACGACACCGTGGTCGTGCGCTACCCCGCGATCGAGGCCGTGCCGAACTTCCCCGTCCCGCGCTTCGCGTCGCGCGGGTGGCGTGACGCCTGTCGGGCCGCGCGCGAGCTGAATCCCGACCTCGTCGTCGGCCACACGCGCTTCTTCGTGCCGGCGCTCGCCGCCCTGCTGCATGCGCGACGGCTTGGCGTCCCCTACATCCACACGGAGCACGGCTCCGACTTCGTGCAGATGAACGGTGGGTGGACTGGGCGGGTCGCCCGTCTCTACGACGAGACGCTCGGGCGGCAGGTACTGCGGCGTGCCGACGTCCGCATCGCGGTGAGCGCGGCCGCCGCCGACTTCGTCGGCCGGCTTGCGGGCGTCGAGGCGACGGTCGTGCATCGCGGCCTGCCAACCGCCCGCCTCGCCGCCGTGGATCCGGCGCCCGAGGCCGCGCGGCTGGCCGCCGGCCGCCCACTGATCGCGTACGTCGGACGACTGATCGACGGCAAGGGCGTGGCCGACCTCGTCGACGCGATCGCGGCGCTGACGGACGACACGCTCTGCGTGATCGTCGGCGACGGGCCGTGCCGCGCCGACCTGGAGGAGCGGGCGCGCCCGCACGGCGAGCGCTTCCTCTTCACCGGGTACCTGCCGGAGGACGAGGCGCTGTCGTGGGTGAAAGCGGCCGACGTGGTCGTCAACCCGAGCTACACCGAGGGTCTTCCGACGACCGTCCTGTGGGCGGCTGCGCTCGGCCGCGGCATCGTCGCGACGGACGTCGGCGGCACCGGCGAGATCGTCGCCGACGAGACGTCCGCGCTGCTCGTCCCCGCCCGCGCCGTCCCGGCGCTGCGCGGCGCGCTGGAGCGGCTGGTGCGCGACCCGGCGCTGCGCGCCCGGCTCGGCGTCGCGGCGCGCCGCGACGTTCACGCCCGTTTCGACGAGGCCGCCGGCGCACGCAGCTGGCTCGCGGCCGTCGCCGGCGCGCCGCCGCGTGCGGCGCGACCGACGGAGCTCGTCAGCTGAGCGCCGCCGCGTAGACCTCGCCGAGCCGCTCGCGCCGGCGCTCGATCGAGAAGACGCCGTCGCGCACGCGCTCCAACGCACCGGCGGCGACGCGCGCATGGAGCGCCGTGTCCTCGGAGAGGCGTGCCAGCGCAGCGGCGATCGTGTCGACGTAGCGCTCAGTCGGATGCGCGAGCGCGTTCATGTAGCTGCGCGGCGGCGGCAGCACGTGCGCGAACCGACCGAGGCCGTCCTCGCCGTAGAGCGGGTTCTCGGAGCCGAACAGGAGGCCCGTCTCGCCGTCGGCGATCAGCTCCGGAATCGCCTGGTGCGCCGGGCCGAGCACCGGCAACCCGTGCGCGTTGGCCTCGAGGATGACGTAGCCGAACGTGTCCATGTGCGAGGGGAACAGCAGCACGTCGCTCTGGTCGTAGAGCGCGCGGACGACGTCGTGCCCGCCGGGCCGGTGGACCGTGATGCCCGCCTCTTCGTCGAGCCGGCGTGCCCACTCCTGCGGCACATACGAGACGAGGTCGAGCTGGACGTCGTGGGTCCGGCGCGCGCGTCGCAGCGCCTCGGCCGCCTCCACCCCGCCCTTCTCGTAGAACTTCGTGCCGATGAAGAGGACGCGCAGCGGCCCGCCGCCGCGTTCGCGCGGGCGCTGCACCGCGGGGCGGATCGCCGGCAGGACCGTGACGACCTTGTCGGTCGACGCGCGCGGCGCGGCCGGCCCCAGCGCTCGCAGCATCCCCTCCCGCGCCCACTCGCTCCAGGCCATCAGCGACCGACACGCCGAGTCTGCGACAGCCCGGCGCAGTGCCCGCCGGCCCCACGGCCGCTGCAGCGCGGCGTGCTGGTAGAGCGTGAAGCACTCGGCGTGCTCGAAGTCCACGACGTAGGGGCACGGGGCGTCGCGCAGCAGCAGCTCAGCGCTGTGGATCAGGTCGTCCTGCGCCTGCACCCGCGCACGGGCGCGGCGCACGTGACCGGCCTGGCCCAGCACCCGCAGCGCCGCTCGCTCCGCCAGCTCCCGCAGGCGCGCCGCACGCGCGGAGCTGCCCTGCACGAGGCGCGTCGCCGCCGTCGCATCGAGCAGGTCGGGGTGCGCGACGCGGTACGCGAAGCCCGTCGGGACGGCCTGGAGCTGCTCTCGGTAGATCGGATGCGTCGAGCGGCCGACGTGGAAGTAGACGGTCTTCGCCGACATCGGCGCCGGACTGTACTGGCACACTCCACGGGCGTGACCTCCGGCGGCGCCCCCTCCTCCCCGCCTCAGCCGAGGCAGCGCACCTTCGGCGCCGACGTCCTGCTGACGGCCGGCAGCAAGGCGCTGTTCGTGCTCTCGACGGCGCTGATCACGGTCATCGTCGCGCGCTCGCTGGGGCCTGACGGCCAGGGCACGTTCGCGGTCGCCTTCAGCCTCACGCTGCTGCTCGTCCAGCTCGGCAGCATCGGCCTGCCGATCGCGAACCCCTACTTCGCCGCGCGCCACCCGGAGCAGCAGGCCACGCTCGTGCGCCTCTCGCTCGCGCTCTCGCTCGCGCTTGCCGCCGTTTTGGCGCTCGCCACGGTGCTCGTCAACCAGCTGATCCCGGATCTGCTTCAAGGGCTGACGCGCGTGCAGCTGGCGATCACGCTCGGCGCGATCCCGGCCGCGCTCGCGAGCCTCTACCTCCAGGGCGTCCTGCTCGGCCAGCGGCGGATGCTGCCCTACAACGCCGTCGAGCTGACGCAGGTCGCCAGCACGCTCGTGGCGCTGGTGCTCGCGTTCGCGCTTGCCGATCCCGGCCTGACGGCGGTCCTGCTGATCGTCGGAGGCGGCCGCTACGTCGCGCTGCTCGTGGGTCTGTGGAGCCTGCGCCGTCTGATCCTGAGCGCGGTGCCGCACGCGCCGGGACTCGCGCGCAGAGTGCTCGGCCACGGCTCGCGCGTGTACGTCGTCGGGCTGCTCAACTTCGCGCTGATCCGCATCGACCTGCTGCTGGTGAACGCGATCCTCGGCGCGGGCGATGCCGGCCAATACTCGATCGCGGTCTACATCGCCGAGGCGCTGACGATCCTGCCGATGGTGATCGGCACGAACCTCGTGCCGCGCGTCGCGGTCGCGCGCGACAGCGACTTGACCGCCGGCGTCGTGCGCGTGCTCGCGCCGTTGTGGGCCGCCGTGTGCCTGCTGTCGATCCCAGCGGCGGTCGTCGGCATCCCGCTGATCTTCGGCGACAGCTACCGCGACGCGATCCCGCTCTACCTGTGGCTCGTCGTGGGCCTGTACGCGACCGGGATGCTGAACGCCCTCATCACGCACTACCTCGTGCGCGGCTACTCGCGGTCGCTGATGGCCGTGTGGGTCGTCGCGCTCGCCGGCAACGTGATCTTCAACATCGTGCTGCTGCCTGAGCTTGGGGTCGTCGCCGCGCCGATCCTCTCGACGGTCGCCTACACGGTCGTTCTGATCGCCCACCTGCACGCCTTCGCCGGCGAGATCGGCGGCTACCGCCAGCTGCGTCCGACGCCGCGCGAGACGCTCCTGCTGCTGCGCGCCGCGTTCGCGAGCCGCTGAACGCGCTCAGCGCGTGCGATACCAGTCGACCCACCGGCCGCACGCGCGGCGCAGCGGCACCAGCTCGTCTCCGCCCGGCCGAACCGCGACGATCCCGGAGATCGACGCCGGGAAGGCCGTGGCGCTGAGACGCGACTGGCGCTCGCCGATCACGGTCAGCGCATGCGGCCGCCCGTCGGAGGACCAGCGGCCGATCGGCCACCAGGCGCCCGGCCGCGTCGTGTTCGCGGGCACCTGCGGCAGCCGCACGTCGTCGAGCTGCAGGCGGATCGGCATCGGGCTCGTGTACTTCATCGCCAGCTCCCACGCGCCGCGCGCGAGCCGGACCGGTACGCGCGCCGCGCCGCCGACGCCGAGCGCGGGCAGGCCGGCGGCGAGCGCGACCGGCGCGTCTCGCTCGACCGCGGCCACGCCCGGACGGCGCGCGACCGCGCGATCGCGCGCCGACGCGGTGCAGCGCAGCACGCCTGCGGGTGCGTCGTCGGACTCGATCGTCGCGCGTGGCGGCGTCGGCCCCGTGCGCTCCCAGGCGGCATAGAGCGGGGTGGTGCGCAGCAGGCGGAAGTTCGCGGGCGGCGAGGACGCATACGGGCTGCGCACCGCGACGACGTAGCGGAAACGGTCGAGCGTCTGCGCGTCGAACGAGTCCCAGTCGAGCGCGTTGCCGTACTGGAACGGCTTCTGCGCACGCGTGGCCACGCCGATGCTCGGCGGGAAGCCGGAAGCGACGGCGCCCAGCGGCGTGCGGTCGAGCCACACGGCCGCGTAGTCGTCGAGCCCGATGAAGAGCGTCGGCCCGCGCGCGAGGAGCGGCCGCAGTTCGGTCAGCTGCTCAGCCTGCGCCGGCGACTCGACCGGCGAGCCGCGCAGCACGAGCTGCGTAGAGCCGAAGCCGGCGACGACGATCACGCCGGCGAGCGCGACGCGCAGCGCCCACACGCCGCGACGCCCCCACGCGACCGGCAGTGACTCCGGCAGCAGCGCGCGCAGGATCACGAGCACGACAAACGGCGACAGCACGACGAGCGCCTTGGCGGTGACGTACGGCGACTGACCGCGATCGGACAGCCACCAGACCGCGAGCGCCGCCGCCGCGGCGCCGAGCAGGCCGGCATCGCGGCGGCGGGCGAGCAGATACAGCGCGCTGCCGATCAGCACGAGGATCGCCAGCCACTTCAGCTCGTGGTAGAGGAACGCGTCCGCCGGCGGCGGGAAGCGAAAGTCGCCGTTCGGCCAGAACGGCAGCGCCTCCGTGCGCCGCAGCGGGCCGGCGAGGTTGCCCAGCTCCGTCGAGCCGATGCCGCCCTCTCCCTTCGCCGGGGACGTCCCCACCGCGCCGAGGTAGCGCACGAGCCGCGGCAGCTCGACGGCGGCGGCGAGCAGCGCGGCGCCCACGCCGAGCGCGAGCGGGACGACCGCGGCGCGCGCTCCGCGCAGGAGCTGCGCCGGCCGAGGACGCCGCGCGAGCGCCGTCAGCGCCAGCACCACGAGCGCGGCCGCGCCGAGCCACGCGACGGCGAGATAGCTGTAGGTCAGCAGAGCGGCCGCGGCGATCACGCCCGCCGGAGCCAACGACCAGCGGCGCAGCGGCGCATCCGGTGCCAGTACGGCCTCCAGCGCCAGCGCGAAGCCCAGCAGCAACAACGCAAGCAGCGGCTCCTTGAACGCCCCCTGTGCGAACCATGCGGCGGCGAGATACGGCACCGCCGCAAACACGGCAGCCGGCACGCGCAGCCACAGCGGGACGCACCGCAGGACGCGCATGGCGGTCATGGCGGAAAGCGCGACCGTTGCGATCAGCAGCGCGATGAGCGCATCGGCCAGGCCGGCGCCGGTGCCCTGCGCGAGCGCGGCGATGAGGCTGTGCGGCCCGAGCGGGTAGCCGGAGTTCGCCGGGTAGAGCCGCTCCACGAGCGCTGAGCGCAGCCCGTCCGCCCACAGGAGGTGGACCGCTGTGTCGTTGTTGAGCGACACGCCCGGGATGCCGACGTGCCCCGCCGACAGGAAGGGCAGGGTGGTGACCGCGGTTGCGGCCGCGCCTGCAAGCAGCATCCCGACGACCAGCCCGCGCGCCGGTCGCAGCCGCGAGCGCGCGAGCGATGCAGCCGCCGCGACCGTGGCCGCGGCGAGGACGAGCGCGCCCGTCGTCGCGCGGCCCGGCAGCTGGACTGCCGCCGTTGCAAGTGCGATCAGCAGCGCGATCCCGGCTACGGGCGCGAGCGCAACCGGTGCCGCGCATGCGCGGCACAGGGCCGCGCCCAGCGAGAGCGATACGACGATGAGGAGCAGCGCGAGGAGGTAAGCCGCCATCAGCGGCCGCAGAGTCTAGGCGCGCCCCTCCCCGGAGCGTCGCCGCGGCGTGGCGCTACGAGCCCGGCGGCGACGTCTGCCTAGGGCCTGGCGACTGAGCGACGCCTCGCGCGGCAGGATCCAGCAGGGGGTCAAGCGCGGCCGGAGCTGCATCGGCCGGTGCGGAGAGCATGCCGATCTCCTGCACAAGCGCCGTCAATCGCCGCTCGAGGGCGCTCATGCGAATCGAGAAGTGCAGCAGCATCAGGAACGCGAACAGGAACCCCATGAAGAACAGCGTCGACGAGAGCGCCACGCCGCCGATTGCGTCGGTGATCCAGCCGAGCAGCTGGTACCAGGCCGCCAGGACGAGCAGGACAACTCCGGTGCCGATCCACAGGACGGAGTACTCCTCTTTCATTCTGCGGCGCCGGACCAGCTCGACGATCAGCAGCAGGAGCCCGAGGCAGCCGACGATCGCGAGGATCCGCGTGCGCGTGTCGATCATCGCGCCTCCTCCGGCTTCGTGCCGCGAAACATGGTCACCAAGATCGACAAGAACATCTTGTAGACGTAATAGACGCTCTTGTGACCGCCGTGCATCGACACGTTCGTGCTCGGACGCATCTGCACCGGCACCTCGCGCACCACGAATCCCGAGCGATGCAGCAAGATCAGGATGTCGGCGTCGGGATAGTCGCTCGGGTAGACGTCGGAGCAGAAGAAGCGAGCGACGTCGATGCGCATCACCTGGAAGCCGGACGTCGGATCGGTGATGCGCTGACGGGTGATCAGCGAGGCGATGCGGCTGAACAACGCGATGCCGACCTTGCGCGCGGCCGACGGGCGGTAGTGCCCGTCTCTCCCGAGGAAACGTGATCCGATCACGACGTCGGCGCCCTCCTCGTCGAGCGTCTCCAGCATCGTCATCAAATAGCTCGCCTGGTGCTGACCGTCCGCGTCGATCTGTCCGAGCAGCGCGTAGCCGCGACGGACCGCGAACTTGTAGGCCGTTTGCAGCGCCGTCCCGTAGCCGGAGTTGATCGGGAGCGTGATGACCGTTGCCCCAGCCGCGCGCGCCTCCGCGGCCGTGTCGTCGGCCGAGCCGTCGTCGACCACGACGACGTCCGCGTCCGGAAGCGTGTCGCGCACGTCGCGCACTACGGCCCCGACCCGCCCCGCCTCGTTGAAGGCCGGCACGGCGATCATGATTCGGGCGTTCACGGGCCGGACAGTAGCGATCGTCGGCGCTGGAACACAGTGCCGGCTGGCGCTCAGCGCCGCGCCACGACGGCGTACTCGCCGGTCTCGTAGCGATCCCGCTCCACGTCCCCGATCCCGTTCGGGTGGAACACGTAGGCGGATCCGAAGCCCGCGATCCGCGACAGCGCCAGCATCGTCTCGGGGAACAGCGGGTGCTGGTGGGTGATGTCGACCCAGAACGCTTTGAGAGCGGCGACGGAGTGCGGATTGACCGTCTCGGCGACGAACAGGCCACCGGGCCGCAGGGCGCGCGCCGCCGCCGCCAGGAAGCGCTTGAGCACGTCCGGCGGCAGGTGCTCGACGACCTGGGCCGAGAAGACGAGGCCGAGGCTCCCCTCTTCCAAGTCCTCCAGATGCGCCACGCCGTCGCCGAGCGCAACCTCATGGCCCTTCTCGCGACAGCGGGCGACCATGCCCGCATCGGAGTCGACGCCGCTCGCGGCGATTCCCGCCGCCGCGAGCACGTCGAGGAACTCGCCGCGTCCGCAGCCGACGTCGAGGGCCGGCGCGCAGTCGCCGACGATCTCCAAGTAGCGCCGCTGGCGATCGGCGATGAACTGCTCGTCTCCGCGGAAGAGGTCCTCGAAGGCGCGGTAGTCCTCGCCCTCGCCAGCCGCATGCGGGTCGTCGTAGCCGTACACGGAGCCGGCCGCGCCGGCCTCGAACACGCGGAAGACGTCCGCCGACATGTACGGCAGCGCGCGGGTCTGCGCGACCAGCCGCTCCGGCTCGACGGCGCGCTCCTGCGCGCGCATGCGCTCGCGCTCGAGCGCCGCCGACAAGCGCTCGATCTGCTCACGCTGCGCGCGCAGCTGCGCCAAGAGGTCCGCCTGCATCCCGGCGACGCCGTTGACAAGCGCCTGCTCCACCGCCGCGTTGACGCGCTGCTGGTACGCGGTGTACGGGCGCATCGCGCGCAGCACGGCCCGCCGCGCCGCGCCGCCCGGCTTGCCGAAGCGCGAGCGCGTCGTCGGTCTCGCGCCGTGGCGCATGAGACTGCGCAGCTCGCTGCGTCCCGCCTCCGCCGCCGCGAACGCCTCCGGCGCGCCGAGGCGCCCCATCACGTGATCCAGCCGCGAGCGCATCACGCTACCGGCCGCTTCCGCGGAGAAGCGCACGCGCATGTCGTGGGCGGCCTGCTCGGCGCGGCGAGCCGCCTCCTCGCGGTGCTCGAAGACATGGCGCATCAGGCGCGCCGCCTCCGCGGCGTCCGGCTCGGCCCACGTGCCGCCCGGCTCATACGGGTCGGCGCCCTGGCCGATCGGCACGAGCTCGAAGGGGACGCCGTAGCTGTTCTCCGGCGTCATGAACTCGGTCACCCCGGCGTAGGCGGTCGCGATCACCGGCTTGCGGTGGTACATCGCCTCCGCCACGGTGAGCCCGAGCCCCTCCGAGCGATGCAGCGAGACGTAGCAGTCGCAGCTGCGCATCAGCCGGTCCTTGTCGCCAGGATCGAGGTAGTCGTCCATCAGCGCGATGTCGGCGCGCCCCGCGATCGCCTGTCGGAGCTTGCGGTGCCCGGCCGGATCGAAACCCGGGTTGATGCACTTGAGCACGAGCGCCGTGCCGTCGTCCTCTGCGAACGCCTGCCGATAGGCCTCGACGACGGCGAGCGGGTTCTTGCGCTTGAACACCGAGCAGTAGTCCCACGAGAACAGGAACGTGAACGCGTCGGGCCAGCCGTGCTCGCCCGTCGCGAACGGCGGCGGCTCGGAGAAGCTCAGCGGGATCGGGACGTGCGTGATCGGCACCGGCGGCGAGAGCGCTTCGAGCGTCTCGGCAACGAAGCGGCTGCCGACCCACACCTCGTCGACGTGCTCGAACGCGTCCATGAAGCGGGCGGGGAAGTCGCTCGTCTCCCACCACCACACGCCGATCGTGTAGCGGTCCTCGAAGAAGCGGTGGCCGGCCTGCTGCGCGAAGCCGGGCGTGCCGTCGGCGTTGACGCACACGAGGTTCACGGCGAACGGGTTGTGGTCGAGCCCCCCGGCAGCGTAGGCGTGCCCCTGCCGGCTCTCCTGCGCGACGAGACCGGCTGGCAGCGCCGGCACGCCGGCCGCGTCGAGGCCGCGGATCAGCTGGCGCGCGACCTCGCCGATGCCCAGCTCGGAGCGCAGGTAGCCGGCGACGTTGACCCCGTACGGCCGCTCGACGTGCGTGACGGTCTGCCGTCCGCCGCCCTCCGCATGCCGCCTCAGCTCCCGCTCCGGCAGCAGCGCGTCGGCGATCGGCACCTCGTCGCGACCGTGCTGTACGGCCCAGCCGAGGAAGCCGTCGACCTCGCCGGCCTCGACGCCGGGATAGACCCGCTGCAGGTCGGGTCGCGAGAGCCAGAGCGCGTGCAGGTAGCGGGAGACGCCCGGCGCGGTGGCCGCCGGCTCGTTGAGCCAGGCGAGGAAGCGCCGCTCGCCGTCCGGCGTGAAGATCGACTCCGGACACGCTCCGGTCTCGACGCCGGCGCGGTAGAGCGCGCGCACGCCCTTCGTCAGCCGCAGGCCTGACGGCAGCACGTCGTGCTCGTATGGCAGACCCCGAACCCGCGGGAAGCCGGCCGCCTCGAGCGCGTCGCCGTAGGCGTCGCACAGCTCCTGGAGCACCGGGTCCTCGCCCAGCTGCACGCGATCCTGGTGCTTGCTGAGCTGTGCGCGTCTATCCGGGCTGTAGCCGCTGAAGTGGAAGAAGCGCAGCGGCCGGCCATCGACGAGGCAGCCGCCGTCCGCGGCGCGCGCGAGCGTACGCTCGGGCAGGTTCCAGTAGGCGACGTTGTAGGTCGAGTCGCGGAAGATCTCGAGGTCGGAGACGAGGCCCGGCACGAAGTCGACCCAGCGCTGGTCGACGAACAGCCCGCGCTCCGGCGCGACGTGACAGTCCTTCAGCAGCCGCTCCGACCACCAGTCGAGCATCAGGTGCGCGTCGTCGCGGTCCGCCATCCCGATGAAGCCGAGGTTGTAGACGCCGGCCATCAGGATGTCCGTCTCGCTCGGCTTTCTGCCGTCACGCGGCATCCCGCGCAGCACATGCGGCGTGAGCACGATCGCGTGCTCGGCCAGCTGTGCCTCCAGCTCGACCATGCGGCTGTGCACCTGGATGTCGGGGTCGAAGTAGGCGATCCCGCGGCCCTCGTCGTAGGCGCGCAACATGAGTCGCAAGAGCCATGGCTTGACCGCGGTCGACAGCTCCATCACGTCGTAGGCGCCGCGCATCTCGTCCCACGCGTCGAGCTCCAGCTCGCTCGGACGTATGAGCTCGAACGGCTCCTGCGCCGCGTCGACGTAGCCGTCGACCTCGTCGATGACGAGCACGAAGCAGCGGCCGTCGGGATGGTGGCGCCGGAACGACTCGGCGAGCACTCGCGCATGCGCGAGGTAGTTCTTGGCGACGATCGTGCAGATGTTCATGCAGCCACCGAGATTCGCCCGGCAACCCCGTTGGCGGGGTCGACGTCGTCGAACCAGCGCACGAGTTCCTGCACTGGCGCGATCCGCAGGATGCACTCGCCGGGGCGTGCGGGCGCCGTCAGCGCAAGGATTCCACTGTCGTGCTCGCCGGGCGGCAGGCTGCGATTGAGCATGGCACGCTCATGGTCAGCGATCGGCTCGCCGTCGCCCGTCGTCCAGCGCGCGCCCACGCGCACCGGATGCGGTTCGGTCATCCGCAGCACTGCGCCGCCGCGATTGGCGAGCGTCCACGCCACCTCGAACTCCTGGCCCACGCGCAGCCGCGCCGGAAGCGACGCGTCGAGCAGTGTGCGACACGTGTGTTCCGGCAGCGGGTCGACCGTCTGCCACAGCAGCTCCGGCTCGACGCCCGCGGCGCGAAACAACGCCAGCTGGTCGGCGTCGGCCACCCGGGCGGCGTTCGTGCGAAAGCCGCGCTCCAGGCCGGCGACGAGCGCTTCCGGGACGCTTGCCAGCGCGAACACCTCGCGCGCCGGAACCTCCACGCGCTCGACCTCCGCCAGCGTCCGCCGATCGAGGATCGCGACCGCTGCGCGTCCACCCGGCTCGTGTCGCTGAGCGCTTACGCCAATATGGAGTCGGTCGCCGATGAGCGCGACGCCGCGCGTCCAACCGCCCAGCTCGACGCGCTCGGCGGCTGCGCCGTCGTCGTCGAAGACGACGAGCGCGCCGCCGCCCGAGTCGCACACAGCCCAGTGACCGTCGAGCCGGAACGGATGGTGAGGGCAGGTCAGCCCTTCGGCGACGGTCTCGCCACTCGCGACGTCGAACACGACGCCGCGTCCGCGTGCAGCGTCCGGCGCGGCCCATTCGCGGTGCCGCTCGAAACGGCCAAAGGCGGAGGCGAACAGGCGACCGTCGTGCACGACGAGCGAGTTGAGGTGCCAGGCGTCGCCGTTCCCCGGGGCTGTCCAGGTGCGTCGCAGCTCGCCCGCCGGATCGAGCCACAACAGACTGTTGCTGGAGGTCGAGGCAACGACGAGCTCTCCGTCGTACCAGACCGCGTCGTGTGCGTCGACGAGCGCGTCGAGCCGGCGATAGAGCTCGATGCCACGAGCATCGGAGACGAGCAGCTCGCCGCAGGCGTCGGGCTCGCCGCCGTCGCGCACGAGGCGCGCGACGCGCCCGCCGTCGGGATGTACGGCGAGGCCGGTCGAGGCGAGCCAGTCGAGACGCCGCGCCGCGCCGTCCTCCAGCACGAACGCGCCGCCTCCGGTGTCGCGGTCGCCGAACGCGGTGATGACAATGCGCGGAGACGTCACGGCGCGGCGGGAGTCTAGACGGGTGCGCACCTGGAAGCTCGCCTGGCCGGTCGCGCAACCCGGGGCGGTTGCTAGCGTTCAAGCCGCCGTGACCAGCACGACATCGCAGCCGCAGGCGCGAGCGCGGACGTCGCGGCCAAGCGCGCCGCCGGCGGTCGCCGTGCAGCGCGTCGACAAGGCTTTCAAACTCCCTCATCAGCAGTACCACACGCTCAAGGAGCGGGCGCTTCACCCATTCCGCAAAGACGCCTACGACGTGCTGCAGGCGGTCGACGACGTGACGTTCGAGGTCGCGGAGGGCGAGTTCTTCGGGATCGTCGGCCGCAACGGCAGCGGCAAGAGCACGCTGCTCAAGTGCCTCGCCGGGATCTATGACGTCGACGCCGGCGACCTGCACGTCAACGGTCGCCTGTCGCCGTTCATCGAGCTCGGCGTCGGCTTCAACATGGATCTGACGGCACGCGACAACGTGATGATCAACGCGATCATGCTCGGACTCACGCGACAGCAGGCGCGCGAGCGCTTCGACGACATCATCGCGTTCGCGGGGCTCGAGGAGTTCCTCGACCTGAAGCTGAAGAACTACTCGTCGGGCATGACCGTGCGGCTCGCCTTCTCCGTCGCGATCCAGGTCGACGCCGAGGTGCTGCTGATCGACGAGGTGCTCGCGGTCGGCGACGCAGCGTTCCAGCAGAAATGCTTCAGCGAGTTCCACCGCCTCAAGGACGAGGGCCGCACGATCATCTTCGTCACGCATGACATGGCTGCGGTCGAGCGCTTCTGCGACCGCGCGATGCTGCTCGAGAAGGGCAAGATGGTCGAGCTCGGCGAGCCGAGCTCGATCGCGCGGCGCTACAACGAGCTGAACTTCAGACGCGCGATCCCGCGCCACGGCTCGGAGGCCGGCGAGGAGCGCTTCGGCGACCGCGCGGCGGAGATCGTCGCGACCTGGTTCGAGGATCCCGAGGGCCAGCAGATCGGCGAGATGGGCCACGGCGGCGTATGCGACGTCTGCTTCGAGGCGGTCTTCCACGAGGCGGTCGAGAACCCGGTGTTCGGCTTCGCCCTGCGCAACGTGACCGGCACCGCGGTGTTCGGCTCCACGACCGACCTCGAGCATGGTCCGACCGGCGCGTTCGCCGCCGGCGAACGCGCCGTCGTCCGCATGCGCCTGACGAACTGGCTGATCGCCGGGACCTACACGGTGACGCCGTCGATCGCGCGTCCCGGCTTGGGAGCCGACGCAATCGACCTGCGGCCCGACGTCGCCGAGCTGATCGTCTACGGCTGGTTCCCGACCGGCGGGATCACGAACCTGCCGCACCAGTTCGAGGTCGAGCGCGGATGAGCGTCGCCGCTCCGCACCGCCACTACGGCCCCTCCGCCTTCGGCGACGACCTGCGGCGCTTCTGGAGCCTCACGATCACCCTGTCGATGACGGAGTTCAAGCTGCGCTATTTCGGCTCGGTGCTCGGCTACGCCTGGTCGCTCGTGCGGCCGCTGCTGTTCTTCGGCGTCCTCTACGTGTTCTTCACGAAGGCGCTCAAGCTCGGGCAAGGCGTCCCGCATTACCCGGTGTACTTGCTCGGCTCAATCGTGCTGTGGACGTTCTTCGTGGAGGCGACGTCGGGCTGCGTGCAGTGCCTGCTCGCGCGCGAGGGACTGCTGCGCAAGATGCGCTTCCCGCGGCTTGTGATCCCGCTGTCGGTCGCGCTGACGGCGCTCTTCAACCTCGGCATGAACTTCATCGCCGTGCTCGTGTTCGCACTCGCGACCGGCGTCGAGCCGCGCTGGAGCTGGCTGCAACTGGTGCCGTTGATCGCTCTGCTGGCGACGCTCGCGGTCGGCGTGGGGATGCTGCTGTCGGCGCTCTACGTGCGCTTCCGCGACATCCAGCCGATCTGGGACGTCGCGCAGCAGATCCTCTTCTACGGCTCGCCGATCATCTACGTAGCCGCCACCTATGACGATGCGAAGCAGGGACTCGAGCCGGTCGCGGTGACGCTCAATCCGATTGCGACGCTCCTCACGCAGATCGGGCACGCCTTCGTCGACGGCTCGTATCCGACGGCTGCGACGGCTGCGGGCAGCGGAGCACGACTGCTGATCCCGTTGGCATTCATCCTCGGCACCTTCGCGCTCGGTCTGTGGGTCTTCAATCGCGAGGCGCCACGCATCGCGGAGCGGCTCTAGGAGCGAATCGCATGGCGACGCGCACCGACAGCGAGACGCAGACCGAGCTCCACCAACTGCGCGCACGCGTGGCGCAGCTCGAGCGCGAGCTCGTCGAGCAGGCGGAGCGCACCGAGCGGATCGTCGCGGCGGCGCAGCGGCGCACCTACTGGCTCGACCGCTGGCACCTCGACCTCGACGCGCTGATGCGGCGCCGCATGCTCGCGCTGCCGCTCGACACCGGCTTCCGCGGCGCGCGCAAGCTGCGGCACCTGCTGCAGCGCGTGCAGCGGCGGCTCGGCAGAGGCTCGTGACGCGCGTCTCCGTCGTGATCCCGGTCAAGGACGGCGAGCGATATCTCGTCGAGCTGCTCGACGCGCTCGCGCGCGAGGGCGCCGACGAGGTGCTCGCGATCGACTCCGGCTCGCAGGACCGCTCGCTGGAGATCGCGCGCGCGGCGCCGGGCGTCGAGCTGCTGGAGATTGCCCCGGGCGAGTTCGGCCACGGGCGCACCCGCAACCTCGGTGCCGAGCGCACGAGCGGTGAGCTGATCTGCTTCCTGACGCAGGACGCGACGCCGGTTTCCGGCTGGCTCGACGCGCTGCGCGCGGGCTTCGCGCTCGACGCGCGCGTCGGCGCGGTCTTCGGACCGCACCTCCCGCGCGCGGACACGAGCCCGATGATCGCGCGCGAGCTGGAGCAGTTCTTCGCCGGCTTCGCGGGACCCGACGGCGGCCCCGCCCTGCACCGCACCGGCGACGAGCCGTTCCTGTCGAACGTGAACGCCGCCTACCGGCGCGACTGCTGGGAGCAGATCCGCTTCCGCGACGTTCCGTACGCCGAGGACCAGGCGTTCGGCCGCGACCTGCTGGCGGCCGGCTGGCTGAAGGCCTACCACCCCGGCGCGGCGGTGCGGCATGCGCACGACTACGGGGCAGTGGAGTTCATGCGGCGCTACTTCGACGAGTACCGCGGCTTGCGCGCCACGACCGGGCACGTCGAGGCGTTTTCGCCGTTGCGTGCGCTGCGCACGGTGCGCGCGGAGACCGCCGCGGACCTCCGCTGGATGAGAGAGCGGGGCGCAGGCGCGGGCGAGCGGGCGCGGTGGGCAGCGCGCGCGGGCGTCCATCACAGCGGCCGGCGCGTCTTCTCGGCGCTCGGCTCGCGCGCCGAGCGGCTGCCCGCGGGCGTGCGCACGCGCCTGTCGCTCGAACGCCGCGGCGACGGCGACGGCGCATCGGTCGCGGCAGCCGTGCCGCCGCCGGCCGGCCGCCCGATGCCGCCCTACGGCGCGGACGCCTACGCGGACGCCGCCCGCGTGCTGCGGGACGGACCCGTGCCGCTGCTCGACCCCGTCCCGGGCGCCGCCGAACGCGAGCGCCTGCGGCTCGCGCTCGTGGTGCCGCCCTGGCGCCGCGGCAGCGGCGGCCACAACACGCTCTTCCAGCTGCTGTCGCGGCTCGAGCGTCGCGGGCACGTCTGCAGCGTGTGGATCTGCGACCCGCACGGCGAGACCGCCAGTCGCCGCGCAGCAGTGCTGCGGGCGGAGATCAACGACTGGTTCGCCCCGTTCGAGGGACCGGTCTACAAGGGCTTCGACGACTGGCACGGGGCCGACGTCGCGATCGCCACCGGCTGGCAGACCGTCCACCCGACGCTCCTGCTCGACGGCTGCCGGGCGCGCGCGTACGTCGTCAACGATCACGAGCCGGAGTTCTTCCCCACCTCCACCGAGTACCGGCTCGCGGAAGACAGCTACCGCCACGGCATGCACTGCATCGCCGCCAGTCCGTGGCTGCGCGACCTCGTCGCGCAGCGCTACGGCGCCTCCGCCGACGCCTTCCAGCTCGGCGTCGACCACGCCGTCTACGCGCCGCGGCCGGACGTCGCCCGCCGCCGCGACACGGTCGTCTACTACGCCCGCCACTCCACCGACCGGCGCGCGGTGCCGGTCGGCCTGATGGCGCTCGCCGAGCTGCACCGCCGCCGCCCGCGGACGCGCATCGTGCTGTTCGGCACCGACAGACCGCCGCGCACCGCGTTCCCGTACGAGCACTGCGACGTGTTGAGCCCGCCGCAGCTCGCGGCGCTCTATGCGGAGGCGACCGTCGGACTGTGCCTGTCGCTGACGAACTTCTCGCTGATGCCGAAGGAGATGCTCGCGTGCGGGCTGCCGTGCGTGGAGCTGGCCGGCGTGAGCGCCGAGTCGATCTTCGGCGGCGACGGCGGGCCGCTCGCGCTCGCGCCGCTCGACCCGGTGGCGCTCGCGGACGCGATGGAGCGGCTGCTCGACGACGACGCGGAGTGGGAGCGCCGCTCGCGCGACGCGATCGCGTTCGTCGCCTCGCACACGTGGGACGTCGCGACCGACGAGGTCGAGGCCGGCCTGCGGCATGCGCTCGCGACCGCGGGCGCCCGGGCGGGCTCCGCTACGACCTGACGAGCTCGATCCAGTCGAGCTCGCGCCCGCACAGCGTCCGCCACGCGCCCGGCGGGAGCGTGCGCACCGCCGGCGGCGCCTCGCTCGCCGGCGTCAGCACGAGCGGGCCGACGCGGCCTCCGCCGCCGCCCGGCGCGAGCGTGCGGCCGCCACGCGACAGCGTCACCACGTGCATGCCGGGCGCGAGCGTCGCCGTGCCCAGGCGCTCGTACTGGCCGCGACCGTCGAGCTGCCGGCTCATCGAGCCGACCTCGCGTCCGTCGAGCGCGACCGCGAGCGGCCGCGAGCCGAACGAGCCGCCAACCCACACGTCGTAGCGCCCGGCACGCGGCACGGCGACCGCGCCGTCGACGCGGCCGCCGCCGTTGACCCGCAGCACGAGCGGCTCGCCGCCGTCGACCTCCCAGCCGGCCGGCCGCTCGGGCGCGCGCGTCGGCAGGAACGCCGGCGGCACCGGCCGCGGCACGTACGCGAGCCGCGCACCCATCCTGAGCGCCTTGCGCGCAGACGCCCGCACGGCCGTACAGCGCGGCTCGCTCGACGGCGAGCGGCCGGCCGCGCCGAGCGGCAGGTGCGCGAGCACCTGCGGGCCCGGCCGGCGCTCCCACAGCTCATACCAGCGCCCGCGCCAGATGCGCGCATAGTCCGCCGGCGGGCGGCTCGCGACCGGCGAACGGCGCAGCAGCAACAGCCGGTACGCCTGCACGTACGGCAGCGCGAGCGCGTCCAGGTCGCTCGGATAGCCGAAGCGCGGACCGGACTTGCCCGGCGGCGCCGGGTCGGCGGGACGCGGCGAGTAGGACTCGCTGACGCCGCTCGGGTCGGTCTGGCGCAGGAAGTGCTTGCCGAACTCCTCGAACTCGGTCTGCAGCAGCGGGCCGCGCCCGCCGAAGCGCTCGCCGACCTGCTGCAGCTCCACGAGCCGATCGCGCGGAGCCAGGCTGACATCGCGGTACGCGAGCGCGTTCGAGAGCAGCACGCCGGTCGCGAGCGCGGCGAGCAGCGCGACCGCCGGCGGCCGCACGAGCGCGAGCGGGCCGCGCGATGCTGCGCGCGCGTCCGAGGGCTCCGGCCGGGTTGCGAGCGCGGCCGGGCCGAGCAGCGCGAGCAGCAGCAGCGCCGGCGAGCCGATCATGAACGCCTTCGCCTCCGCCCACGGCGAGCCGGTACGCGCGACGACGGCGCTGCCGAGCAGTGCGACGCCCGCGTAGAGCAGCACCGCCCATGCGCGCCGGCGGATCGCGACCACGCAGCCCGCAAGCGCGCCGACGACCGCCAGCGCGATCAGCGCGCGCGTGATCGGCAGCCAGTGACCGGCCGGCAGCAGCCGGTAGTCGCCGTTGATCCAGATGCCGAGCGCCTGCGCCGGGCGCAGCCGGCCGAGCAGGTTCCCCAGCTCGGAGTCGGCCGTGACGACGCCTGTCGTCACGTCGAAGTAGCCGCGCAGCTCGGCGAGCGCCGGCGCCGACAGCACGAGCGCGACGGCGGCGAACACGAGCGCCTGCACGGCGAGCAGCGAGCGGCGGTCGCGCTCGCGCAGCAGCAGCACGAACGCGACGAGCAGCACGGGTGCTACCCAGAGCGCCGCCGCCAAGCCGAGCACCGCCAGCAGCGCCGCCGTGACGACCGCGAGCGGCACCGCGGCGGCGCGCCCGGGCACAGTGCGCAGCGCGTCGGAGAGCGCGAGCGCGGTCGCCACCAGCAGGGCCAGCAGCGCCGCCGCGCCCAGCTCTTTGACGCTGCCCTGCAGCGCGTACGCGTAGACGAGCGCCGGCTGGGCGGCGACGAACGCGACGCCCGCGGCAGTCCACGCGCTGCCGAGCACGCGCCGCACGAGCGGATGGAGGCTCAGCGCGAGCACAGCCGCGAGGAACGCCAGGCCCGGCTGGTAGATCCAGGCCGGGTCCTCCCCCACGAACGGGTGCAGCGCGCCGACCGCCAGCTGGGCTCCGAACGGGTAGCCCGCGTGGAGGTAGGCGTCGAGCGCCGCCTGGTAGCTCGACGGCGCAAGCCCGTGGAGCGAGTGGCCGGCGTCGAGCAGCCGGTCGATTCCGATCAGCTGGACCGCCGTGTCGCCAAGCACGCCGTAGCCCGCGAACGTCGCCTCGCCCGACAGTGCGACCGGCGCGGCGAAGACGCAGAAGACGGCCAGCGCCAGCAGCAGCGTCGGCAGCTCGACGCGAGTCTCGCGCAGCCGCGCACGACCGGCCGCCAGGCCTGCCGCCGCCATCGCGAGCAGCGCGATCGGCGTCGCCGGGGCGATCGCCGACACCGAGGTCGTCAGCGTCGCGACGACGATCAGGCCGGCGAGGCCAAGGGGGACGATCAGCGAGCCGGGCGCACGCCCGCCCGTGACGCGCTCGATCAGCAGACCGATGCCGCCGCAGACGGCCGCGAGCATGAGCGGGTAGGCGATCCAAGCGAGCAGCAGGCTCATGCGCGTCTCGCGATCACGTGTAGAAGCCCGCGAGGGCGACGAAGCGCGCCGCGTAGCCGAAGCCGATCACGGCGACGACGAGCGCCGTCGCGAGGGGTGCGTGCCACCGTCGCCCGAGACCGAACGTCCCGCCCACAGCGATCGCCGCAAGCGCCGTCGCGGCCGGGAACAGGTAGCGCCCCTGCTCCGGCAGCACGGATCGCGCCGTGAGCGACAGGTACGCCGCCTCCACGGCGGCGATCACGCAGATCGGCGCGAGCACGAGCACCGCCAGCTCCCAGCCGAGCGCGCGGGCGATCGTGCGCTCGCGCACGACAGCCGCGGCGGCCAGCAGCGCGACGGCGAGCATGACCAGGACGATCGCCGCGTAGACCCAGCGGGGAAACGCGACGGTGACCCAGCCGAACGACGCCCACCCCTCCGTGACGTAGACGTTGAAGGCGGGCCAGCGCTGCACGAACAGGTCGTCCATGAACGGCAGCCGCGGCAGGAAGTACTGCCACAGGTAGCTCAGATAGCGGAACGGGTGGTGCAGTGCCAGCTCGACGCTGCTGCCCGGCGTCGCGACGACCGAGGCGCCGCCCCCGGCGGCGGCCGGGTGGAACGCCGATCCCAGCGCCGCCCACGCCGCACGCAGCGCGACGAACGTCCCCGCCAGCGCCCCCCAGGCCGGCAGCGACGCGCGGTCGTGGCGGCGCCACAGCATCCCCAGCAGGCCGACGGCGACGACCGGATACAGCTCCAGCCCCGTTCCCTTCATGATCGGCAGCGCCACGACCGCGGCGCCGAGCGCGATCATCGACCGCCACGACGGCCCCCGCCGCAGCCCGCGGACGAGCAGATAGAGGGTGACGGCAGCGGCAGCGTTGACGCCGTTGTCGTTGTTGACGCCGCCCGCGATGAACATGAGCATCGGCTGGAACGCGAGCAGCAAGCCGGCGGCGAGCGCGGCGAGGCGCCGTCGCGGCAGCAGCTCGCGCACGATCCCCCAGGCGCATACGGCCGCGATCGCCCCCAGCAGCGCGGACACGAGGCGGGCGGCGGTGAGCTGCGAGAAGGTCGACGCGCGACCCGCGGCGAGATAGGCGGGCGCCAGCAGCCCGTAGTAGAGCGGGGCGTGGGAGGAGGCGGCGACCGCGTACCCGCCGCCGTTGTCGGTGGGATGGGGCTCCGCGGCCCGGACGCGCTCCCAGTGCGTCTCGTCGGAGCGCTGCCACGGGGGGCGCGCGTCGGCAAGACCGACCTGCGAGTACGTGCGCACAGCGTCGAGCGAGAGCGTGAGGTCCGTCGAGAACGTCGGAGTGGGACCGGGCGCCTGTCTGAGCTGCTTGCCCGTCTCGGCGAGCTGCTGGACGTAGGCGAAGTGGTCCGGCTCGTCCGGCGTGTTGAACGCCGGCGTCATGAGCGCCCATGCGGCGGCGTTGACGAACGCGACGAGCGCGATCGTCGCCCAGGCGGGCGGCCTGCCTCGGCGGCCCGCTGCCGCGCGCGCCATCGACCACAGCGCGAGCAGCCAGCTGAGCGGCAGCAAGAGGAACAGCAGCAGCGGATACGTCCATGCGCCGACGATCCCTGGGCGAAACAGCGCGGCGCGCTCGAACACGTCGCCGAGGGATGCCAGCAGCGAGCGCTTCGCTCCCGCCGGCGGCAGGAACCAGACGGACACCCGTTGGGGGAGGGCGGCGCCGCCGAGCCGCGCGGGGACCTGGTCGCCCTGCAGCGCGCCCGTGCCGCCGACCTGCACGTCGCCGCCGAGCGGCGTCACACAGGCGGTGGCGCCCGCCGCCGGGCCCGCAGGCAGCCCGCCGGCGAAGTAGCCGTCCGCGTTCAGCCGCCCGCCGCCGGCCGGCCTCACGACCGCGCGCGCGGTGCGGGCCCCGCCCGCGGTCTCGACGCTCACCCGCAGCGACGCCGACGGGTCGCCGAAGACGGCGAAGCGCACCCCGCCGGCGCCCGGCGGGATCGTCAGCCGCGGCACGCACAGCGTCTGGCCGCCTCTGACCGTCGCGACGACGCTGCGCACGCCGACGCTGTTGGAGCCGGCCAGGTAGGGGCGTGGCAACAGCAGCTGCCACAGCAGCAGCGCCGCGAGAACCGTCCCCACCGCGGCAGCGGTCAGCCAGACTGCGCGCGCGCCGCCGGGCTCCCCCGGCGCCCCCAGAGCGACCGAGTCGCCGCGCTCGGCGATCCCCGCCTGCTCTGCGGCGACGCTCACGTACGCCGCAGGCCGAGGATGCTCAGCAGGAACGACGAGAAGAAGATCTGGATGCCCACGATCACGAGCGTGAAGGCGAGGATCGAGAGGCGCTGCTCGCTGAGCGAGCCGAAGCCGCGGTCGATCCACTCGACCACGATCACGGCCGCCATCGCGAGACCGGCGAGCGCGACGCCGCCGCCGACCAGCAGGCCGTGCTCGAGTCTGAAGCGCCTGCGCATGCGGTCGAACCACGGGTCGCGCTCGTTCATGAAGTAGGTGCCGTACGCGTGCGCGCACAGCCCGAGCGCGACGACCTGCGTGCCGACGACCAGCAGCAGCGAGCCGCCGATCAGCGCGTGGATGTCCCACTGGCGGCCGAACACGCTCACGCGCGCCAGCACCAGCAGCGCCACGAGCGCGCCGAGGAACGCCATCACCGCGCCGGGCAGGATGAACAGGTGGTTCGGGGAGTGCACGAGCAGGAAGCGCAGGTGCCGCCAGCCGTCGCGGAAGCTGGAGAGCTTCGACTCGCCGCCGCGCGGGTGGTACTCGATCGGGAACTGGCGGATCTCGAGGTCCTCCTTCGCCGCCCGGATCACCATCTCGGAGGCGAACTCCATCCCGGTCGTGCGCAGCGCGAGCCGCGGCAGCGTGTCGGTGCGCAGGGCGCGCATGCCGCAGTGCGCGTCGCTCACGCCGGTTCTGAACAGCAGGTTGAGGAAGCCCGACAGCAGCGGGTTGCCGACGTAGCGGTGCAGCCACGGCATCGCGCCCGGGTGGATGTTCTCCATGCGGTCGCCGATCACCATGTCGGCGCCGTTCTGCAGCTCGGCGACGAATCTCGGGATCTCGTCGAAGTCGTACGTGAGGTCGGCGTCGCCCATCACGATGAACTCGCCGCGCGCGGCGGCGAAGCCGGCCAGGTAGGCGCTGCCGTAGCCCCGCCGCGGCTCGTGCACGACGCGCGCGCCGGCTGCTTCGGCGAGCTCGCGGCTGCCGTCTTCGGAGTCGTTGTCGGCGACGACGACCTCGCCCGGAATCGCGTTGCGCGCGAGCGCCTCGCGCGCCCGCGTGACGCATTCGACGATGTTCTCGGCCTCGTTGAGGCAGGGGATCACGACGGACACCAGCGGGCGGTCCGTGGCGCTCTCGGCTGGGGAAACCGCGATCGTGTTCTGAGTCGTGCTCATGCGAAGGGCGGGATGGCGGGCGGGCCCGATCCCCCACTAGCCGCTGCAACGCGCGCGCCAGGGGAAAGTCGCGCGCTTTCGCGGGCGCGATGCTAGTACATGCGGACGCCGGATCCCGGCTGCGAAGCCGGCCCGCCGCTGTGCGAACCTTCCGCGCGCGTGCGCGTCTGCTTGGTCTACGACTGCCTCTTCCCCCACACCGTCGGCGGCGGCGAGCGCTGGTACCGCGCGCTCGCGGAGCGGCTGGCGGCGGACGGGCACCGCGTCACCTATCTGACGCTGCGCCAGTGGGACCGCGGCACGGACCCCGGCGTGCCGGGCGTCGACGTGCGCGTCGTCGGGCCGCGGATGGCGCTGTACGTGAGCGACGCGAGCGGCCGGCGGCGGATCCTGCCGCCGCTCGTCTTCGGGCTCGGCGTGCTGTGGCACATGCTGCTGCACGGCCGGCGCTACGACGCCGTCCACACCTCGTCGTTCCCGTACTTCTCGCTGCTCGCCGCGGCGCTCGTGCGGCCGCTGCACCGCTACGCGCTCGTCGTCGACTGGTTCGAGGTGTGGTCGCGCGCGTACTGGCGCTCGTACCTCGGCCGCTGGGGCGGCGCGGTGGGCGCGTTCGTGCAGCGCTGCTGCGCGCGCGTGCCGCAGCGCGCCTTCTGCCTCTCGCGGCTCCACGCCGCGCGGCTGCGCGGCGAGGGCATGCGCGCCGAGCCGACGCTGCTGACCGGCCTCTACGCCGGCTCGCTCGCGACGCCGGAGCCGGCGCAGGCGCGCCCGGTCGTCGTCTTCGCCGGGCGCCACATCCCCGAGAAGCGCGTGCCGGCGCTCGTGCCGGCGCTGGCGCGGGCGCGCGAGCGCGTCCCGGAGCTGCGCGCGGAGATCTTCGGCGACGGGCCCGAGCGCCCGCGCGTGCTTGCCGAGATCGAGCGGCTCGGCCTCGGCGCGGCCGTCGAGGCGCCCGGCTTCGTCGAGCATGCGCGCGTCGAGGAGGCGATGCGCACGGCGATCTGCATGGCGCTGCCGTCCTCGCGCGAGGGCTACGGCCTCGTCGTCGTCGAGGCCGCGGCGCGCGCGACGCCGAGCGTCGTCGTCGCCGGCGAGGACAACGCGGCGACCGAGCTCGTCGACGAGGGCGAGAACGGCTTCGTCGCCGCGAGCGCGTCGCCGGAGGCGCTCGCCGACGCGATCGTGCGTGCGTGGGAGGCGGGGCCGGCGCTGCGCGCGTCGACGGCCGACTGGTTCGCGCGCAACGCCGAGCGGCTGTCGCTCGAGCACTCGCTCGCGACGGTGCTGGCCGCGTACGACCGCGAGGCGGTGGCGGCGTGAGCCGGCGGCGCGTGCTGATCACCGGCGTCAGCGGGCAGGACGGCGGCTACCTCGCGGAGCAGCTGCTGGCCGGCGGCGACGAGGTGCTCGGCGCTGCGCGCTCTCCGCAGGACGCCTTCGAGCAGGCCGGGCTGGAGGCGCTCGCCGGCCGCGTGCCGCTGCTGTCGATGGACCTGCTCGATCCCGCCTCGATCCGCCGCGCGGTCGCGGAGGCGGCGCCCGACGAGATCTACCACCTCGCCGCGCCGACGTTCGTGCCCGACTCGTGGGAGGACCCGACCGAGGCGATGACCGCGATCGCCGGCGGGACCGCGACGCTGCTCGCGGCGGCAGGGGACGCCGCGCGCGTGCTCGTCGCGACCTCGAGCGAGATCTTCGGCGACGCCGGCGTCTCGCCGCAGGACGAGTCCTCGCCGATGCGCCCGCGCTCGCCCTACGGCGTCGCGAAGCTCGCCGCGCACGGGCTCGTCGGCACGCTGCGCGCGCACCACGGCCGCTTCCTGGTTTCGGCGATCACCTACAACCACGAGTCGCCGCGGCGGCCCGAGCGCTTCCTGCCGCGCAAGGTCAGCGCCGGCGTCGCGGCGATCGCCGCGGGCCGCGCCGAGACGCTCACGCTCGGGTCGCTCGACGCCGTGCGCGACTGGTCGCACGCGCGCGACGTCGTTGCCGGGATGGTGCTCGCGCTGCGCCACGACGAGCCGGGCGACTACGTGCTCGCCTCGGGCGTCGGGCGAACCGTCGAGCAGCTGGTCGACGCCGCGTTCGCCGCCGCCGGCGTGGCGCGGCGGCTGCCCGATGGACGCGACCGCGTCGAGGTCGACCCGCGGTTCGTGCGCCCGCCCGAGCGCTGGCCTCCGGTCGGCGACCCCTCGCGCGCGCGCTCCGCCTTGGGCTGGGAGCCGCGCGTCGCGTTCGAGCAGCTCGTCGCCGAGATGGTCGAGGCCGACATGGCGCGGCTCGCGGCCGCGTGAGCATGCGCGTCGCGCTGAACCTCGTCTTCCTCGTCCCCGGCGAGACCGGCGGGATGGAGGTCTACGCGCGCGAGCTGCTGCCGCGGCTCGCGGCGCTGGAGGGGCTCGAGCCGATCGCGATCGTCAACCGCGTCGCGGCGGAGGATCGGGCGGCGCCGTGGGCCGCGGGCGGGCCGGTCCGCGCCGTCGTCGCACCGGTCGACGCGCGCGACCGCCGGCAGTGGGTGTGGGGCGAGCAGCGCCATGTGCCGCGGCTGGCGCGGCGGCTTCGCGCGGACCTCGTGCACAGCCTCGCGTCCACCGGCCCGGGGCGGCTCGCCGGCGGACCGCCGCGCGTCACGACGGTCCACGACCTGCACTACGCGGTCGCGCCCGGCGCGCACTTCGGCCTGCGCGGGCTCGGCATGCGGCTGCTCGTGCCGGCGGCGGTGAAGGCCTCGCGGCGCCTGATCGCGGACTCGCAGGCGACGAAGGACGACGTCGTGCGCGTGATCGGCTTCCCGGGCGAACGGATCGACGTCGTCCACCTGGCGACGACGCTTCCGGCGGCCGGCGCGCCCGCGACTCCGGAGGGCGAGCTGCGCGCCCGCCTGCGGCTCGGCGAGCGGCCGCTCCTGCTGAGCCTCGCCGCCAAGCGCCCGCACAAGAACGTCGAGGGCCTGATCGACGCGTTCGCCGGGATCCCCGACGAACGCCGGCCGCTGCTGGTCGTCCCCGGCTACGCGACGGAGCACGAGGCGGCACTGCGAGCGCGCGCGGACGCAGCCGGCGTCGGCCAGCAGGTGCGCTTTCCGGGCTGGCTGTCGCGCGAGGACGTCGAGGGGCTGTGGCGCGCATGCACCGCGCACGTCTTCGCCTCGTTCTACGAGGGCTTCGGGCTGCCGGTGCTGGAGGCGATGGCGCGCGGCGTGCCGGGCGCCTGCTCGGACCGCGCGTCGCTGCCGGAGATCGCCGGCGACGCCGCGCTGCTGTTCGATCCGTCCGACCCGGCCGCGATCCGCACCGCGATCGAGCGGCTGCTCGCCGACGCCGCCCTGCGCGAGCGGCTGCGCGTCGCGGGCCTGGAGCGCGCCGCGCAGTTCTCGTGGGAGCGCTGCGCGCGCGAGACGGCGGACGTCTACGCGCGCGCGCTCGCCGCTACGGCTTGAGCAGCTCCAGGTCGGCGCGCGTCATCAGCCGGATCAGCTCCTCGAAGCTCGTCTCGGGGACCCAGCCGAGTCTCTCCTTCGCCTTCGTCGGATCGCCGATCAGCAGGTCGACCTCGGCGGGGCGCAGGAACTGCGGGTCGATCTCGACGTATCGCTCCCAGTCGGAGAGGCCGGCCTCGTCGAACGCGACCTCGACGCACTCCCGCACCGTGTGCGTCTCGCCGGTCGCGATCACGAAGTCCTCCGGCTCGTCCTGCTGGAGCATCAGCCACATCGCTCTGACGTAGTCGAGCGCGTAGCCCCAGTCGCGCTTGGCGTCGAGGTTCCCGAGCGCGAGCTTGTCTCTGAGGCCGTGCTTGATCGCCGCCGCGTGCCAGGTGATCTTGCGCGTCACGAACTCCAGCCCGCGGCGGGGGCTCTCGTGATTAAACAATATTCCACTGGTAGCATGCAAGTTATATGATTCACGATAATTAATCGTGATGAAGTGGCCGTAGACCTTCGCCACCCCATAGGGCGAGCGCGGGTACAGCGGCGTGGCCTCGTTCTGCGGGACTTCGCGCACCTTGCCGAACATCTCCGAGCTGGAGGCCTGGTAGAAGCGCGCCTCGGGGCACGCCTCGCGCAGCGCCTCGAGGATGCGCGTCACGCCGACGCCTGTGAAGTCGGCGGTCAGCGTCGGCTGCACCCACGACAGCGCGACGAACGACATCGCCGCGAGGTTGTAGACCTCGTCGGGCCGCGCCGCGCGCAGCGTGTCGACGAGCGAGCGCTGGTCGAGCAGGTCGCCCTGGTGCAGGGTGATGCGGTCGCGCAGGTGCTCGATCCGGTCGAACTTCTCGGTCGACGCCCGCCGCACCATCCCGTGCACCTCGTAGCCCTGTTCGAGCAGCAGCTCCGCGAGGTAGGAGCCGTCCTGTCCGGTGATGCCGGTGATGAGTGCGCGCTTGGGGGATGACATGCGCTGGAGCCTATGGAACCGGGGCGACGGGTGCCCTCACGCCGCCGCGCTCAAGCGATCGAGCGCCCGAGCACGCGCTCGTACACCTCGACCGTCGCGCGGGCGGTCGCCGTCCAGCTGAAATGCTCGGCGCGCACCGGTCCCGCCTGCGCGGCGCGCTCGTCGCGCATCGCCGCCTCGATCGCGCCGGCGGCCGATGCCGGATCGTGCGGGTCGAACCAGTGCGGGACGTCGCCGCCGACCTCGTGCAGCACCGGCAAGTCGGACGCGGCGACCGGCACGCCGCGCGCCATCGCCTCGACGAGCGGCAGTCCGAAGCCCTCCGCGAGCGTCGGGAAGGCGGCGCACGCCGCCAGCATCCACAGGCCTTCGAGATCGGCGTCGGAGACGTAGTCGACGAGCCGCACGCGCCGCTCGATCCGCAGCTCGGCGACCAGCGCGCGCAGCACGGCGTCGTACTCCTCCGGATGGCCGACGAGCGCGACGACGACGTCGTCGGGCAGCGCCGCGAGCGAGCGCACGAGCAGCTCCTGGTTCTTGTGCGGTCGTTTCGCCGCGACGCACAGCACCACGCGCGCGTCGCCCAGCGACAGGCGCGCGCGCAGCTCCTCCGCGGGCGTCGCCTGCTCGACCGCGTCGCGCGCGCGGCCCGCGCCGAGCGGGACGACCGCGAAGTCCTGCGGCGCGAAGCCGGCGATGTCGCACATCTCGTCGCGCGCCGTCGCCGAGATCGCGATCAGCGCCGCCGCGCGCCGCGCCGCGGGCAGCACGGTCCAGCGCAGCGCGAGCGTCGTCAGGCGCGGCAGCGAGCGATGCCGCAGGAACAGCAGGTCGAGCAGCGTGATGACGGCGGGCACCCCGGCGCGCACCGGGGCGAGGTTGGCGAGGCTGTGCATCAGGTCCCAGCGCTGTCGCCGCGCGAGCAGCGGCAGCCGCAGCTGCTCGACCGCCAGATGCCGTACGCGCTGCCCGGTGTCGACCGGCAGCGCGTGGATGCGCGCGATGTCGCCCCATCCGTCGCGCGTCAACGCCGACGCGCCGCGCCGTGTCGTCGCCAGCTCCAGCTCCAGCCGCGGCGCCGCCGCGGCGAGCGCCGGGACGAGCCCGCGCAGGTAGGTCTCCGAGCCGCCTGACACGCCGGGGTCGAAATAGACGGCGTTGACGCCGATGCGGCAGGGGGCGGCCACGGCGGCTGATGGTAGGGACCCGGCCGGCTCCCGGCTCAGCGCATCGTCCGCAGGCGCCGGATCGACTCGGCGACGCCGATCCCATGCTCGATCGCGTCCGGCGGCAGCGCGCGCGAGCCGCGCCCGGCGGCGCGCCAGCCGGCGCGGCGCGCGCGCAGCGGCGCGAGCGTGCGGTGGCGTGCGATCCCCCAGCCGACCACGAGGGCGTCGACCAGCAGCGCGCGCGCCGCGGCGCGCGTCCGCAGCACGCCCCAGCGACGCAGCAGGAAGCCGCGCGCGAAACCGGCGAGCCAGCGCTGGCGCGGCGAGTCGACGCCGATCGTCGCGCCGCCGAGGTGCACGCCGCGCGCATCCGGCGCCGCCGCCGCCAGCCAGCCGGCGGCACGCAGACGCAGTGCGAGGTCGACGTCCTCGCCGTAGGCGATCAGCGTCTCGTCGAAGCCGCCGACCTGCTCGAACGCGGTGCGCCGGTAGGCGGCGGCGCCGCCGCTGGGGCCGGCAAGCACGCCCGCGCCCGGTGCGCCGCCGGCCGCCGCCTCCGGCGGCGCATGCCGCAGCCGGTTGTAGGCCGCCAGCCCGGCGTCCAGCTCGATCCCGAACGCGTCCACGCGCTCGCGGCCCGGCATCACCGTGAGGCCGGCGACCATTCCCACGCGCGGGTTCGCGCGCAGCGGCGCCAGCAGCGCGCGCAGGAAGCCGGGGTCGACGTCGACGTCGTTGTTCACGAGCACGATCGCCTCGCCGTCGCCGGCCGCGACGCCCGCATTCACCGCGGCGCCGAAGCCGACGTTCGCGGGCAGCTCGACGAACGTCGCCTGCGGGAAGCGGTCGCGCACGAGCTCGGCGGTGCCGTCGCGGGAGGCGTTGTCGACGACGACCGTTCGATGCGGCTCCTCCTGCGCGGCCAGATGCTCTAGGCAGGAGGCGAGCACCTCGCGCCCGCGCCAGGTGACGACGACGACGTCCGCCGTCACGCGAGCAGCTCGTCGTAGACGGCCCGCAGCCGCGACGCGGCGGCCGCGCTCGAGAAGCGCTCCAGCCGCTGCGGCTCCGGCGCTCGTCGCGCCCCCGGCGCGCCGGCGAGCGGGCCGGCGGCGAGCGCGTCCGCGAGCCCGACCCAGTCGCCCGGCGCGAACAGCGTCCCGCTGGCGCCGACCACCTCGGGGATGGCGCCGCTCGCAGCCGCCAGGATCGGCACGTGCGCGGCCATCGCCTCGGCGAGCACCATCCCGAACTGCTCTTCCCAGAACGGCGTCGGCAGCGACGCGAGCACGAGGCACGAGGCCTGCGCGTACACGCGCGGCAGCTCGTCGTAGGGAATCCACCCGCGCAGCTCGACGACGTCGTCGAGCCCCAGGTCGCGCACGACGCCGCGCAAGCGCCCCTCCTCGGGTCCGACACCGACGATCAGGACCCGTACGTCGCCGTGCCCGCGCGCCCGCAGCAGCGCGACGGCGCGCAGCAGGTCCTGATGGCCCTTCTCCCACACGAGCCGGCCGATCGACAGCAGGAGGTGACGACCGCCGGCGGGCGGGACCGGGTCGCGCGCCGTGCCGAAGCGCTCGACGTCCGTGCCGGGCGGGGCGATCGCGATGCGCTCCGCCGGCGCCCCCTCGAGCAGCAGCGCGTCGCGCGCCCGCTCCGTCGTCGCGAGGTAGCGGTCCGTCGCCGCCAGCACCTCGCGGCGGTAGCGACGGGTGCGCACGTTGCGGTAGGCGTCCGCGAACGGAAGCGTCTCCCACACCGTCAGCGCCAGCTTGAAGCGGAGCGACGCCTTCAGCCGCGCCGCCTGCCACGAGAACCAATAACCCAGCTCGGCGGCGTGGACGAGGTCGGCCCCGCGCAGCAGCTCTGCCAGACCGAGGTAGCGCTCGCCGATCGCACGCGTCGCCAAGCGGCCGGGCGGTCCGCCCGGCAGCCGCCCCCCGACCGTGCGCACGGGTACGCGCCGCACGTTGCGCAGCGCCCCGACGTCGTACTGGTTGTTGTCCGGTACGAGCACCGACACCTCGTAGCGCCCCCCCAGCTCCTCCCACGGCCGCAGGTCCCACGGGTTGGCGGCCGTGCCGCGCAGGACGACGATGCGGCGTGGCTGCTCGCTCATCGCTCGGCCGGCACGTCGCCGGGCAGGCGCGCAAGCACGTACCACTGTCCGACGGTGAACTCCGTCGAGCGGCCGCGGGTCAGCCGGTCGAGCGCCTTGGTGCGCCCCAGCGTCGGGTGGGAGACGCGCTCGACGCGCCAGCCCGCGCCCTCGACCGCCGCGACGATGTCGCGACGCGTGAACCAGCGCAGGTGCGTGCTGTCGCGGTGCCCGTGCTCGGTGTAGCCGAACGTGCCGCGCACGAACAAGTCCCACCCGAGCGACAAGTGCCGTGCGTTCGGGACCGACACTTGCAGGCGCGCGCCGGGCGCAGCCACCTCGCGCAGGCGCCGCAGCACCTGCTCGGGGTCGACGAGGTGCTCCAGCACGTCGAGGCAGAGGATCGTGTCGAAGCGCTCGTCGCGGAGCTCGCCGAGCGCCTGCTCCACGGGCGCGGCGACGACGCGATCGAGCAGCGACCGTGCTCGCTCGGCCTGCGACGCGACGACCTCGATCCCCACGACGCGCGTCGCGCCCGCGTCGCGCGTGCTCGCGCCGACGTTGCCGACACCGCAGCCGACGTCGAGCACCGCGCCCAGCGGTCGCGGCAGCTCGGCGACGATGTCGGGCCGCGCGTTCTCGTAATACGACGCGAGCTTCGGCGCGCTGACTGGTGCAGACGTCATCGGTCGGGCAGGGTATCGACCGATTGGGCCGAATCGAGGGCTTCGCTCGCGCGGGGATGCCGCCGTCGCGCAAACGCCCCCACGAGCTCTTCCGGCACGGCTCTCGCGCTCCACGCGACCGCCCCGTAGACGCCCGCAGCCAGCACCGCCGCGACCGCGTCGGGGATCGGCAGCAGCACGCACAGTCCGCCCAGTCCCGCCGCCAGCAGCAGCTTCGGCACGTAGTGGAGCCGCGGGCGCAGCGCTGGGCGGGCGCGCACCAGCATTGTCATCGCCGCGAATGCGAGCAGCGTCTCGCCCACACTCGCGGCAAGCGCCGCCCCGTCAGCCTCGAGCAGCGGGATCAGCGTGCAGCCAAGCGCCAGGACGGTTCCGAGCGCGAGCGCGTTGACGAACAGCAGCGCACGCTGGCGATGCACCGCGACGAGCCCGAACGTGCCGAGCTGCGTCACGAATGCGGCAGCGATCGCGATCGACTGGATGCGCAGCGCACTTGCCGCGTCGGCATACGCATCGCCACCGAGCAGTTGCACGATCGGAGCCGCCCCGACTGCGAGCACGAGCCCGATGCCGAGGCCGACGAGCAGCACGGCCTCGCCCATTCGCTGCAACACGTACGCCAGCCGTTGCTCGTCCCCCGCGCCCGAGTGGACGAGGATGGGGAAGGCCGCGCCGATCATCAGTTGCGGGACTCCGAGCAGGATCTCCGAGATGCGATACGAGGTCGCGAACAGACCGGTCTGCTCGGCCGTCGCCAGCAGCGACGCCAGGATGATGAGCGTGCGCACGTACGTCACATTCACGACTGAGCTGAGCGCGATCGGCGCGGCCTCCCACAACAGGGGTCTCCACTCGCGCCACGCGAAGCGTGGACGAACCCACCCGCGCACGCCTACGAACGCGAGCGCCACCAGCACCGCCGCTGCGCCCGCCACGACGTATGTCGCAAAGAACGGCACGAGTCCAGAGCCGGCGGCGACGAGGATGACGATGCCGGCGACGATCACAAGCTGCCGCGCGAGGTCGGTGGCAGTGACCGCGCCGTAGCGCAGATCGACGCTCAGCGGCAGCGTCAGCGTCGCCGCCACGACCGCCAGCACGATCCCGACCCCCGCCAGCAGCGTCCCGGTCACGAGCGCGTTCGGGTACCCGCCGGCGACCGCAAACAGGACGCCGGCGGCAACGCCCAGGGGCGTCAGCACGAGACGGATGCCGACGAGATCCGCCAGCAGCGTGCGACGGCGTGACGCGTCCGCATGCACGTACTCGCGCTGCCCGACGAGCGTCAGCCCGGCGTCAGTCACCCCTTGGACGATCGTCACGATCGCGACCACCGTCGTGTACTGCCCGAAGCGCACGACGCCGAGGTAGCGCAGCAGGAAGATCGACGCGATCGCCGTCAGCAGCAGGCCGGCGCCGTAGCCGGCGGTACGGATCGCGCCGCCGCGGATCGCCTTCCCGCCCGCGTCTGGCGCGGCGAGGACGTGCTCGTCGGGATCGGGCTCGGGCGTGCTCATCCTGGGGCCGCGGCGCCGCGGCGTCGCAGCCGCAGGCTAGACTTTCCCTCCACCGAATGCCGGAACGGGGCCGGCGATTCCGGTGGCTGGAGCGCAACCATCGGGCGTTTGACCCGTTCACATCGACGGAAACCCTCGTTCGCGAGGCTGCGCCGCAATGTCGACCTCCTCCTTCGAAGCCATCGCCCCAACCGCCGCCGAGGCTCCGGCAGGCCTTCCGCCGGTCGACCAGGCGCCCGTCCTCGGCGTGCCGCTCGCGGTCACCGACTACGAGCGCACGCTCGACTGGATCGACGCCGCGGTCCAGCTCGGCGCGCGCGAGTACCTGTGCGTCGCCGCCGTCCACACGGTGATGGAATCGCGCGAGGACGACGCGCTCAGGGCGGCCGTCGACGGGGCCGCCTTCACCGTCCCGGACGGCCAGCCGCTCGCGTGGGCGCTGCGCAAGCTCGGCCACGAGATCGACGCGCGCGTCTACGGCCCCGAGCTGATGGAGCGCGCGTGCACCCGCGCCGCGAGCAGCGGCCAACGCTTCTACCTCTACGGCGGCCGCGACGACAAGGCGCTCGCGCAGCTCGCCGCCAACCTGCTCGACAGGCACCCGGGCCTTCAGCTGACGGGCGGATATTCGCCCCCGCATCGCGAGCTCACCGACGCCGAGCTCGACGAGACCGCCGCGCGCATCAACGCGGCGCGGCCCGACGTCGTGTGGGTCGGGATCGGCGTGCCGAAGCAGGAGAAGTGGATGGCGGCGATGCGCGACCGCCTCGACGCGCCGGTGCTGATCGGCGTCGGCGCCGCGTTCGACTTCCACGCCGGCCTCGTCCCGCAGGCGCCCGCGTGGATGCAGCGACGCGGCCTCGAGTGGCTGTTCCGCCTGCTGCAGGAGCCGCGGCGCCTGTGGAAGCGCTACGCGCGCCACAACCCGCGCTTCGTCGCCGGCTTCGCGAAGCAGTGGGCCGCACATCGCCGCGGCCGCGGCGGGCGCTAGCCTCCGCGGGGCGATGAGCGCCAGCCAGGACAGCTTCGACGTCGCGGTCGTCGGCCTCGGCCGCGTCGGCCTGCCGCTCGCGCTGAGCTTCGCCGACCGCGGCCTGACCGTGCTCGGCATCGATCGCGACGACGAGCGCCTGCAAGCCGTCGCCGCCGGCCGCATGCCGTTCCAGGAGACCGGCACGGACGAGCTGATCGAGCGCGTCCACCGGACCAGACGCCTCCACACCTCCGACCGCGTCGCCGAGGCCGCCCAGGCCGACGCGATCGTGCTCACGCTCGGCACGCCCTCGTTCAGCCACATCGAGATCGACATGCGCGACATCCGCTCCGCGCTCGACGACCTGCTGCCGCACCTGCGCCCCGGCCACACGATCGTGCTGCGCTCCACGATCGCGCCCGGCACGACCGACTTCGTCGCCGGCTACCTGGAGCGCCAGCGCGGGCTGCGCGCGGGCGTCGACGTGCACGTCGCGCACGTGCCGGAGCGGATCGCGACCGGCAAGTTCCTCGCCGAGATCGACACGCTGCCGTGCATCGTCGGGGCGGTCGAGTCGAGCGACGGCGCGTCCGCCTCCGGCGAGCGCGTCGCGCGCCTGTTCGAGGCCTTCGGCGCGCCGATCGTGCAGACGACCCCCGTGCAGGCCGAGCTCGCGAAGATCTGGGCGAACATCCTGCGCTACACGCACTTCGCGCTGCCGAACCTGCTGATGATGGACTGCGAGCAGTACGGCGCGAACGTGTTCGAGGTGATCGACCTGATCAACCGCGACTACCCCCGCGGCGGGATCGCGCAGCCGGGCTTCACCGCCGGCACCTGCCTGCGCAAGGACTTCACCTTCTCGGAGGAGCGCTCGAACGCGCCCGGCATGCTGCTCGCGGTCTCGCGCGTGAACGAGTCGGTCCCGCACTTCCTCGTGCAGGGGATCAAGCGCCGCTCGCAGCAGGACAGCCTGAACGGCCGCAAGGTCGCCGTGCTCGGCCTCGCCTTCAAGGGCGACACGGACGACGAGCGCGACTCGCTCGCGCACAAGCTGATCCGCCTGCTCGAGCGCGAGCTGGCCGACGTGGCGGTGCACGACCCGGTCGTCGCCTCGCCGACGCAGTCGCTCGAGGAGACGCTGCACGAGGCGAACGTCGTCGTCGTCGCGGCCAACCACGCGGCGTTCGAGCCGGCCGCCACGCGCGCCGCGATCGGCGCGCTCGCCTCGCCGGACGCGCTCGTCGTCGACCCGTGGAACCACCTCGGCTCCGGCCAGGTGTTCGCCTTCGCGGACGAGCTCATCCCCCTGGGGATCGAGGGTGGCAGTGGGGGCGGGGAGGCGGGATCCGATTGACCCGGGTGCTCGTGACGGGCGGCGCCGGCACGATCGGCGCCGCGGTCGTGCGGCGCCTGCTCGGCGACCCGCGCTACGACGTGCGCGTCGCCGACCAGCGCCAGGCGCCGCAGTGGATGCGCGAGAGCTGCGAGATCCACACCGGCGACCTGCGCGAGGCCGCCGTCGCGCGCGCGGCGATGGACGGCTGCCCGCTCGTCATCCACCTCGCCGCGATCGTCGGCGGGATCGGCAACTTCCACAAGCTGCCGCACACGCTCACGGAGATGAACAACGGCCTCTACAACGGGGTCTTCCGCGCGGCGCTCGACCTCGGCGTCGAGCGCTTCACGTACGTGTCGAGCTCGATGGTGTTCGAGCGCGCGACCGAGTTCCCCACGACCGAGGCGCACCTGCCCGACTGCCCCACCCCGCAGTCGGCCTACGGCTACTCCAAGCTCACCGGCGAGGTCTACTGCCGCGCCGCGCACGACGAGCACGGCCTGCCCTACACGATCTGCCGCCCGTTCAACGCGTACGGGCCGGGCGAGATGCCCGACGACGAGCCGGGCATCGCGCACATGGTCCCGGACGTGATCAAGAAGGTGCTGAGCGGCCAGAAGCCGCTGCAGATCTTCGGCGACGGCACGCAGACGCGCACGCTCACGCACATCGACGACATCGCCGACGGGATCGTCACCGCGATGTCCTCGCCGGCCGGCCTCAACGAGGACTTCAACATCTCGGCGAGCGAGGAGCAGACGGTCGCCGAGATCGCGCGCGTGATCTGGGAGGCGTGCGGCGAGGACCCCGCCGCGTTCGCGCTGGAGCACCTGCCGACGTTCGAGGTCGACGTCGTGCGCCGCTGGCCGTCGGTCGAGAAGGCGAGAGCGCTGCTCGGCTGGCAGGCGCAGATCGGCATGCGCGAGGGGGTCGCGCAGACGGTGCAGTGGCTGAGGACTCAGTCCCACCCACCCGCCGCGACCCGCGCCTGACGCGCACCGCGCGATGAGCGCCGCGACCCCGCCCGCCTCGATCGTCGTCCCCACGCGCGGCCGCGCCGCCTATCTCGACGTCGCGCTGCGCTCGCTCGCGCCGCAGGCGGCCGACGCCGGCGCGGAGCTGATCGTCGTCGTCGACGGCCACGACCCCGAGAGCGTGACGATCGGGCAGCGGCGCGGCGCGCACGTGCTCGCGCACCCGGCGCCGCGCGGTCCCAACGCCGCGCGCAACGCCGGCTGGCAGGCGGCGAACGGGGAGCTGGTGATCTTCGTCGACGACGACGTCGAGGCGCCGCGCACGTGGCTGCCGTCGCTGCTGGCGGCGGCGCGCGCGACGCCCGAGCGCGACGTCTTCGCGGGCCCGATCCGCGCCGCGATCGAGGGCGGCGGGCCGCGCTCGTGCGGGCGCGACGACCCGCCGATCACGACGCTCGACCACGGCGCCGCCGACGTCGACGTCGCGGTCGGCTGGAGCGCGAACCTCGCGATCCGCAGAGCGGCGCTGGAGACGGTCGGCGGCTTCGACGAGGCGATCCCCGTCGGCGCCGGCGACGAGGAGGAGTGGCAGGAGCGCTACCGCTCGACCGGCGGCCAGGTCCGCTACGTCGCGGCGGCCGGGCTGGAGCACCGGCGCGTCGGCGCCGACGCGACGCTGCGCGCACTCGCGCGCGCGCAGTACCGCCGCGGCCGCGCCGCACGCGTGCAGGACGTCCGCACGGGCAGCGCCCCCTCGCTGCCGCGCGAGCTGCGCCTCGTCGCCGCCTGCGCCGCGCACACCGCCGCGCGCGCCTGCCCCAACGGCGTCACGCTCACCGCGCACGCGCTCGGCCGCGCGCGGGAGGCGCTGAGACGATGAGCGGCGCGGCGGCCGCCGGCCCGACCGACTGGGCCTCGGGCGAGAGCGGGATCGTCGGCGGGATCCGCCGCGGCGCGCGCACGCGCGTGGAGGACGCCCTGCTCGACGCGCGCCGCTGGGCGACGCTGCAACCGCCGCGCCTCGCGCGCGCCGCACGTCACGCGCCGCCACGGCGAAGCGTGCTCGCGATCGGCATCGAGCGCGAGGACCGGCCGAACCTGATGGCCGCTGCGCGCACCGAGCTGCGCCGCTCGCGCCATGACGTCGAGGTCGCGACGAGCGGAATCGGCGGCCGCGGCAAGTTCGAGAACCTCAACGCGCTGCTGCAGGCGCACTCGCTCGCCGGGCGCGACTGGCTGCTCGTGCTCGACGACGACGTCGCGCTGCCGCGCGGCTTCCTCGACCGCTTCCTGTTCCTCGCCGAGCGCTTCGAGCTCAAGCTCGCGCAGCCGGCGCACCGCCGCCGCTCGCACGCCGCCTGGCGCGTCACGCGCCGCAGAGCGGGCAGCGTCGTGCGCGAGACGCGCTTCGTCGAGATCGGCCCCGTCTGCGCGTTCCACCGCGACACGTTCGCGACGCTGCTGCCGTATCCGCAGCTGAAGGCCGGCTGGGGGCTCGACTCGCACTGGGCCGCGCTCGCGCGCGAGCACGGCTGGCAGATCGGCGTCGTCGACGCGACCCCGGTCCAGCACGTGCTGCGCCCGATCGCCGACTCCTACCGCCACGCCGACGCGATGGCGGAGGCGCAGGCCTTCCTGCGCGAGCGCCCGTACGTGACGGCCGCCGAGGCGCAGCACACGCTCGCGACGCACTCCCGCTGGTGAAACGCCGATGCGCGTCGCGATCGTCGCCGAGTACTACCCGCGTGCGAACGACCCGGTGCTCGGCGTGTGGGCGCACCGCCAGGCGCTCGCCGCGCGCGACGCGGGCGCCGACGTGCGCGTGCTCGTGCTCGAGCGCCCGCTGCCGCCGCTCGCGGCCGTCAAGCGCGCCGACCTCGCCGCCGCCCGCGCCGCGCTGCGCCAGCCGCGCCATGCGCGGCTCGACGGGATCGCGGTCGAGTACGTGCGCTACCTCTCGCCGCCGCGTCCGTGGAGCTACGGCGCCTGGGGCGCGTGGGCCGCGCCCGCGCTGCGGCGCGCGCTCACACGGCTGCACACGACGTTCCCGTTCGAGCTCGTGCACGCGCACTACGCGGTCCCCGCCGGTGACGCTGTTCGGCGCGCACGTCCAGGCGTCCCGCTCGTCGTCTCCGTCCACGGCGGCGACGTGCTCGCGACAGCGCAGCGCAGCGCCTACGCGCGCCGCGCCGTGCAACGCACCTTCGCGCACGCGCAGCTCGTGCTCGCCAACAGCGCGGGGACCGAACGCCGCTGCCAGGCGCTCGGCGCGCACGCGACGACGGTCGTGCACCTGGGGACGGATCTGCCGGACACGACCGCCGCCGACCGCGGCCCGAGCGACCGCGCACCGACGCTCGTCACGGTCGGCCACCTCGTCGCGCGCAAGCGCCACGCCGACGTGATCGAGGCGCTGGCGTTGCTCGCCCCGGCCCACTCGCAGCTTCGCTACGAGATCGTCGGCGACGGCCCCGAGCGCGCCGCGCTCGAAGCGCTCGCGCGCGCGCGAGGCGTAGCGGACCGCGTCGACTTCGCCGGACAGCTGCCGCCCGCGCGGGCGCGCGCTCGCGCCGGCCAGGCTGACCTGTTCGTGCTGCCGAGCATCGACGAGGCGTTCGGCGTCGCCTCCATCGAGGCGATGGCGGCCGGCGTTCCGGCGATCGCCTGCGCGCACGAGGACGGCCCGGACGAGATCGCCGCCGCCGGCGGCGGGCTGGTCCAGGTCCCGCCACGCGATCCGCGCGCGCTCGCGGCTGCGATCGAGCAGCTGCTGAGCGACGACGCGCGCCGCGCACGACTCGGCCGCGACGCGCGGGCGACAGTTGAGCGCTCATTCACCTGGCAACGCTGCGGCACCGCGACGGTCACCGCATACGAGCGCGCACGCGCTGCTCGTTTCCAGCGTTCCAGCCACGGGTAGCTGACCACGCAAGGCGCCCCCATTGGCCCAGCGCGCCTCGGGTCGGTGGGGCGCCTGCAGCCGCGCTGGCTGGTCGGCGGGGGCCATCCCGGTCCCGGGCTCCCGCCGCCAGCGCGGCCACGCCGCCCCGCACGAGCAACTTCGCGACGCACCATCCGTTGTGGCAGGCAGACAGCGCGATCGCGGCTGCTTGGTAGCGTTCGCGCGCTCCGACCGATGCGCCCTCTCCGACTTCTCACGACGCTCATCGCCTGCGCGCTGCTGCTCGCGATCCCCGCGACCGAGGCGCGCGCAAACGCCGCCGACGACCGCATCCTCACGGACTGCCAGGAATCGCCGACCGGCGCGCTGCGCGGCAGCTACCCGCTGCAGCAGCTCAATCACGCGCTCCACAACATCCCGGGCGACCAGCTCGAGTACTCCGGCTGCTACGACGCCATCAAGCAGGCGCGACTGGCCGCGCTGACCGGCGGGAAGGGCGGTGGCGGCGGCGACGCCGGGAGCGGGACCGGCGCCGCGGGCGGCGGCGCGAGCTCTGCCGGCGTCGGCGGCGGGACGTCCGGCGGCGGCGGCAGCGCGACCGGCGCCGTCCCCGAGGCCGCGCCTCCCCCCGGCGCTGACGCGCCGCTCGACGTGGCGGGCTCTCCGGTCGTCCCCGGCGCGCTCCCGGAGATCGGGCACGGTTCGCACCGGCTCCCGACCTCGCTGCTCGTCTTGCTCGTGCTGGTCGGCGTCGCCGCGCTCGTGCCGGCCGCCCTGACGATCGGACGCCGTGTCGTCGATCATCGCCGCGCCTAGCGCGCACGAGCAGCGCGCGGCGTCCGAGCACGCGGGCATCGTCTCGGGCGTGCCGCACCGCCGCGCCGTCCCCCACCCCGACGCGCTCGTCGCGCTCGCGCTCGCCGGGCTGCTCGTCGCGCTCGCCTTCGTCACGCGCGGCGGGTCGGTGCTGGCGCGCATGACGACGGCGGAGATCGGGCTGACGCTGCTGGGCGCCTCGGCGGTGGCCGCGGCGATCGTCGTTCGCCGCCCGCGCGAGCGCGCTTGGGGCGGCGTGACGTTGGCGCTGTTCGCCGCGCTCGCCGTCTGGACGGCGTTGTCGATCGCGTGGTCGGTGCAGCCGTCCGCGTCGTGGCTGGCGTCCGACCTGACGCTTGCGTACCTCGCCGCCTTCGCCGGTGCGATCGCCCTGGCGCACGCGGCGCCGGCGCGCTGGAGCGGCGTGCTGGGCGGCGTCGTGCTCGCGGCGGTCGTGCTCTGCGGCTGGTCGCTGCTCGTCAAGTCGTTTCCGTCGATCAGCTCCGTGAACCCGTACGCGCGCCTGCGCGCGCCGTTCGACTACTGGAACGCGGTCGGGCTGATGGCGGCGATCGGGATCCCCGGCTGCCTGTGGCTGGGGGCGCGTCGCGACGGCCATGCCGCGCTGTCGGCGCTCGCGGTGCCCGCGCTCGGGCTGCTGCTCGTCGCGCTGCTGCTGTCCTACGGGCGCGGGCCGCTGCTGGCGGCGTTCGTGGCGGTCGTCTGCTGGTTCATCGCGGTCCCGCTGCGGCTGCGCGCCGTCGCCGTGCTGCTGACCGCCGGCGCCGGCGCCGCCGTCGTGTGCGCCTGGGCGTTCGCCAACGATTCGCTGACGCAGGACGGCACGCCGCTCGGCGTGCGCGCCGACGCCGGCCACTCGCTCGGGCTGCTGCTGCTCGCGCTGGTGATCGTGCTGCTGCTGGCGGGGCTCGCGCTGAGCTTCGCGATGTCGCGCAGCGCGCTCTCGCCGCAGGGCCGCCGCTCGCTGGGGACCGCGGTGCTGATCGCGGTGGCGCTGATTCCGGTGGCGGGAGTCGGCGCGCTCGCCGCCTCGGACCGCGGACTGACCGGCTCGATCTCGCACGGCTGGCACCAGCTCACCGATCCGAACGCGCAGCAGCCGGCGAACGACCCGGGCCGGCTCGCGTCGGTCGGCGGCGTGCGCGCGCGCTATTGGGACAACGGCTTCTCGATCTGGCGCAAGGCGCCATGGCTCGGCGTCGGCGCCGACGGCTACGCGACGGCGCGCAAGCCGATCCAGCCCGATCGACTGCGCGTGCGTCACGCGCACGGCTACGTCCCGCAGACGCTCGCCGACCTCGGTCTGATCGGGATGGGAATCAGCGTCGCGCTGCTGATCGCCTGGCTGCTCGCCGCCTGGCGCAGCACCCGGCCGGACCGACCGATGACGCCCGAGCGGATCGGGCTGACGACGCTCGCCGCGACGGCGATCGCGTTCGGCGTCCACTCGGCGGTCGACTGGACGTGGTTCGTCCCCGGCACCGCGGTCACCGGCCTGCTGTGCGCCGCCTGGGTCGCCGGCCGCGGTCCGGCCGAGCAGCCGCTTCCCGCCGCGGCGCTTCCGCGCGGCGCGGTCGCCTGGAGCGCTGCGCGCGCGCGGATGGCGTTCGCCGCGCTCGCGCTGATCGCAGGGTTCGCCGGCGCCTGGACGATCTGGCAGCCGCAGCGTTCCGTGTCTGCCGGCGACGCCGCGCTCGAGGCATTGCTCGACGGCCATGTGGCGGACGCCCGCGCCCACGCCGAGGACGCGGTCTCGATCGACCCGCTGTCGATCGACGCGCTCTTTACGCTCGCTGCCGTCGAGCGTGCCGCGAGAGACCCGCAGGCGGCGCGTGCGACGCTCCAGGACGCCGTCGCGCTGCAGCCGGCGAATTCCGAGAGCTGGCTGCGTCTCGGCCAGTTCGAGCTCGACCAGGGCAACGTCCGGCGCGCCCTCAGACTGCTCGGCGCGGCGATCTATCTCGACCCGAGAGGGCCTGAGGCGCAAGGCGCCTATGCGCAAGCGCAGGCACAAGCGCAAGCGCGCAACGGCCCCTGATCAATCGAACCTTCCAGAGCGCGCCGCGAAGCTGCCAGGCGCTTGCCGTCATCCCCGCCGTAGCGTAGATGTGCCAACACCGATGCGGCAAACGGGCGGGCGGCCACGCGTACTCGTCGCCGACGGTGACGAACAGATGCTGACGCAGACCGTGCTGCGGCTCGGCCGCGCCGGCTACGAGGTGCTCGTCGCGCGCGACGGCGAAGAGGCGGTCGCCCGTGCCACCGCCGAGCATCCCGACGTCTGCGTGATCGACGCGATGACGCCGAAGCTCACCGGCTGGGACGTGACGCGCCGACTGCGCGCCGACCCGCGCACATGCGACGTGCCCGTGCTGCTGATGACGGCGCAGGCGCAGACGGCACGCCGCCCCTCAGCGGACCGCGAGCGCGACCCCGACGGCTATCTGCCGAAGCCGTGCAGTCCGCACGAGCTGCGCAGCAGCGTGCGCGCCGCACTCACGCGTCAGAACGCTCCGCGCCGCATCACGACGGCGGGCACGGTCTTGAGCAGGATCACGAGGTCGAGCGCGACCGACCAGCGCTCGAGGTAGAGGAAGTCGAGCCGCACGAGCTCGTCGAAGTCGAGCTCGGCGCGGCCGGAGACCTGCCACAAGCCGGTGATGCCCGGCAGCACGAGGTAGCGCTTCTTGTGCCAGTCCTCGAGCTTCGCGAAGTCGCGCAGCGGCAGCGGGCGCGGGCCGACGAGCGACATCTCGCCGCGCACGACGTTGACGAGCTGCGGCAGCTCGTCGAGCGAGAAGCGGCGCAGGAAGCGGCCGACCGGCGTCATGCGCGGGTCGTCCTTGATCTTGAACAGCGCGCCGTCCATCTCGTTGAGGCCCTCGAGCTCGTCCTGCACGTCCTCGGCGCCCTCGCGCATCGTGCGGAACTTGAGGCAGGCGAACGGCGCCCCGCCCATGCCCGGGCGTGCCGAGCGGTAGAAGACCGGCCCGCGCGAGGTCAGCTTGACCGCGAGCGCGGTCGCCGCCAGCACGGGCGACAGCAGCGCGAGCAGCAGCGACGCGCCGATCACGTCGAACGTGCGCTTGATCGCGAAGTCGACGCCCTCGAACACCGGCGGCCGCAGCGTGAACAGCGGCAGCGACTGCCCCGGCACGAATTCGGCGCGCTGCGTGAGGATGGTCATCGTCGAAGGCGCGACGTGGACCTCGATGCCGCGTCGGTGGCAGACGTCGACGAGCTCGACCGCCTTGTCCTGCGGGAAGTCCGGGTCCGCGATGATCACGTCCTGCACGCGGTGCTCGGCAAGGATCTCCGGCAGGTCGTGCAGCTCGCCGAGCGAGTGCAGGCCGTTGCCGGGCCGCGGCGTGAGCGAGACGAAGCCGACCGGCTGGATCCCGCCATGCGGCGAGTCGCTCAACGCGTGCGCCACCTGGTCGAGATGGCGGCCGCTGCCGACGAGCAGCGTGCGGCGCGCATAGCCGGCGCGCGCGAGCAGCCAGCCGCTGATGAGCGTGTGCGCCCATCGCAGCGACGAGACGGTCACGATCGCCAGCGCGAACGAGCCGTAGAAGATGTAGTAGCTGGAGAACGTGTGGCCGCTGGCGATTGAGAAGACGAGCGCCACGATCATCACCTGGAAGAGGCAGGCGACGATGCGCGTCAGCCCGGGCCGGCGCGAGCGCTCGGCGTAGAGATCCGAGCGCGCGAACAGCAGCACCGTCAGCAGGTACGCGAACGCGAGGAAGTCGCGCGTCTGCCCGAAGGCGAAGTCGCTCGCCTGCTCGAGTCCGAAGCCGCCCTTGACGACCGCCTTCAGCAGCAGCGCCGTGAACAGTGCCGCCCACACGCCGGCGAAGTCGAGCGCCAGCAGCGAGAGGACGCGCAGCAGCTTGCGCAGCGTCGCAAGCCGCAGCAGGAACGAGAGCGCCGGCGGGCGCTTGCGGCGCACGTCGCGGTCCGGCAGCGTCGCCGGGGCGGTGCCGGACCGTCCGTCGAGATCGAGTGCGCCGTTCGCCACTTGAGTCGTTTGCCTCCAGCGCTTCAAACGTAGAGCGCCCTGCCGATGTTGCGGATTCGCGCCGACTACTTCGGCATGCCGACGAGCGCTTCCACGCCGGCTTCGTCGATCGTGCGGCGCAGTCCCTCGCGCAGCTCGACCTCCGGCTTCCAGCCGAGCACCTCGCGCGCGAGCGTGATGTCCGGCTGGCGCACCTGCGGATCGTCGGTCGGCAGCGCCTCGTAGACGATCTCCGAGCGGGAGCCCGTGACCTCGATCACCGCCTCCGCCAGTTCGAGCAGCGTGAACTCGTTCGGGTTCCCGACGTTCACGGGGTGGTGATACCCGGACTCGGCGAGCGCGATCATGCCGCGGATCAGGTCGGACACGAAGCAGAACGAGCGCGTCTGCGAGCCGTCGCCGAAGACGGTGATCGGCCGGTCCTGCAAGGCCTGCCGCAGGAACGTCGGGATCGCGCGGCCGTCGTGCGGGCGCATGCGCGGGCCGTACGTGTTGAAGATGCGGATGATCGACGTGTCGACGCCCTGCTGGCGGTGGTAGGCCATCGTCAGCGCCTCGGCGTAGCGCTTCGCCTCGTCGTAGACCCCGCGCGGGCCGATCGGGTTGACGTGCCCCCAGTAGGACTCCTGCTGGGGGTGCACCTGCGGATCGCCGTAGACCTCGCTGGTGGAGGCGAGCAGGAAGCGCGCGCGGTGCTGCTTGGCGAGGCCGAGCGTGTGGTGCGTCCCGTGCGAGCCGACCTTGAGCGTGTGCAGCGGCAGGCGCAGATAGTCGATCGGAGAGGCCGGCGAGGCGAGGTGGTAGACGAAGTCGACCTGCTCGTCGACGAAGTACGGCTTGATGATGTCGACGTTGAGGTGAGTGAACTCGGGCTGGCGGATGTGCTCGATGTTCGCCAGCGAGCCGGTCTCGAGGTTGTCGACGCAGATGACGCGATGGCCGCGACGCAGCAGCTCGTCGCACAGATGGGACCCGAGGAATCCTGCCCCTCCGGTCACGAGGCAAGTAGGCATGGCTGCGCAGAATACCTGTGTACGCGGCCTTCACTACGATCGAGCCGCCCACGCGACCGAAGGAGCCTCATGGCAGCCACCCGCTTCGTCGAGCGACTGAACGAGCAGATCGCCTACGAGTTCGCGGCCTCCCAGCAGTACATCGCGAACGCCGTGTACTACGACGGCGAGACGCTGCCGCGGCTGGCCGCCTTCTTCTACGCTCAGGCGCTCGAGGAGCGCAACCACGCGATGATGATGGTGCAGTACCTGCTCGACGCCGACGTGGAGGTGCAGATCCCGGGTGTCGCGGCGCCGGAGACGAGCTTCGCCGACGTCGTCGCGCCGGTCGCGCTCGCGCTCGACCAGGAGAAGCGCGTGAGCGACCAGATCGCCGCGCTCGTCGGCATCGCGCGCGAGGAGGGCGACTTCCAGAGCGAGCAGTTCATGCAGTGGTTCCTGAAGGAGCAGGTCGAGGAGGTCGCCTCGATGAACGACCTGCTGACGATCGCCGAGCGGCTCGCCGAGCGCCCGATGGACATCGAGGACTGGCTCGCGCGCGAGCAGCCGGGCGACGGCGGCGCCGACCCGACCGCGCCGGCCGCCGCCGGCGGCGCCGTCTGAGCACGGCGTTCGCAGCGCGGCGCCGCAGCCCTGCGGCGCCGCTGCGCAGGTCCTGCACCAACTGTCGCGCATTCGCTCTTGCGGGCGGATTTCAGCCGTACGGTCGCCGCCGGTGCGACCGCGCGAGACACAAGATCCTTGGGGTAGACGAGTCGTCCTGACCTCGTCAGGCTGGTCGCATGTCCGTGAGCAGCATCCAGAGCTCCTCCCTCTGATCGACGAGGTCCTTGAAGTCGTGACGAGCCCAGACGCGATCACACCCGACCCCAAGCGCGGCCGCTGGCGCTACTGGCGCGCGGACGTCGGCCCGACACGCTGGGTGCGGGTCGTCGTGAACTGGAACAAGACGCCAGCCGAGATCCACACCGCGTTTCCCGACGGAGATCCACCGCTGCGATGACCATGCACGACGACACGCTCGACGCGCCGATCGCGATCTGCGGAGTGCGCTTCGACCACGCGACGTACTACGAGGACGCCGAGCTCCTCTACCTCACGAAGGGCCTCCCGCTCGGCGCGGCCGACGGGGACACGGCAGAGGGCCACACCGTGTTCGCCGGCGAGGACGGCCGCGTCGTCGGGCTGCTGATCCAGTGCCCCTGGCGAGATGTCGACTTCGGCGGCACGCTGAACGTCACGCTGCGCGCGGGCGGCCCGACGACGCGGCTCTCGCGAGAGGTGCTCGAGCCGCTGCTGGTCGAGCACGCCGTCCGCGACTAACCCACCGCCGGCGGCGTCCCCTCGACCCAGCTCGCGCCGCCGGCCTCGTCGACCTCGCGCTTCCAGATCGGCGCCAGCTGCTTGAGCCGGTCGATGATCTCGCGGCCGCCCGCGAACGCCTCGGCGCGGTGCGGGGCCGAGACGGCGACGAGCACCGACGCCTCCGACAGCGGGACGGTGCCGACGCGGTGCTCGGCCGCGGCGGCGCAGAGGCCGTGGCGCGCGACCGCCTCCGCGACCACCGCGCGCATCTGCTCCAGCGCCATCTCGGCGTAGGCCTCGTACTCCAGCGAGGGCACCTCGCGCGTGACGCCGGAGAACGTCACGACCGCGCCGGCGCGCGGGTCGCGCACGCGCGCGAGCAGCGCGTCGAGCGACAGCGGCCCGTCGACGATCGCGACGTGCGGACCAGCCCCGCCGGAGACGGGCGGGATCAGCGCCAGCTCGTCGTCGGCCGACAGCGGCGCGTCCTCGGACGCGTACTCGCGGTTGACGGCCAGCACGAGCGGCAGGCCCTCCGCGAGCGACGCGATCCGCGAAGCCGCCAGCGCGTCGCGCACGCGAGCCCCTTCGGGCAGCTCCAGCTCCAGTTCGCTCGTCCCGGCGCGCTGGCGCAGCTGGGCGAACAGGCGGATGCGCACGATCATTGCGAAAGCGTACGCGCCGAGGCCGTGACGGGATACGTGGAACTCCTCGTGTCGTAACCTCCAGCGTCTATGAGCGCCACCGAGGAACACCGCTTCGTCGCCCCGATCGTCGGCCCCGACGATCCGCGGCACTTCACCGACTCCGGCATCGAGATCAAGCAGCTCTACACCGCGGAGGACGTCCCCGAGCCGCTCGAGCTCGGCGAGCCGGGCGCCTACCCGTACACGCGCGGCGTCCACCCGGACATGTACCGCAAGCAGCTGTGGACGATGCGCCAGTACGCCGGCTACGCCTCCGCGAAGGAGTCGAACGAGCGCTACAAGTACCTGCTCGCGCACGGCTCGACGGGCCTCTCGATGGCGTTCGACCTGCCGACCCAGCTCGGCCTCGACTCCGACGACCCGCGCTGCCTCGGCGAGGTCGGCCGCACCGGCGTCGCGATCGACACGATCGACGACATGCGGACCGCGTTCGACGGGATCCCGCTCGACCAGGTCTCCACGTCGATGACGATCAACGCGCCGGCCGCGGTGCTGCTGCTGCTCTACCAGCTGGTCGGCGAGGAGCAGGGCGTCGCGCCGGAGCAGCTGCGCGGCACGACGCAGAACGACATCATCAAGGAGTACGTCGCGCGCGGGAACTTCATCTACCCGCCCGAGGGCTCGATGCGCCTCACGACGGACCTGTTCGCGTACTGCAAGGAGACCGTGCCGAGATGGAACACGGTCTCGATCTCCGGCTACCACTTCCGCGAGAAGGGCTGCTCGGCCGTGCAGGAGGTCGCCTTCACGCTGTCCTCCGGGATCGCCTACGTGCAGGCCGCCGTCGACGCCGGCCTGCAGGTCGACGACTTCGCACCGCGCCTCGCGTTCTTCTTCAACGGCCACAACAACGTCTTCCAGGAGGTCGCGAAGTTCCGGGCGGCCCGCAAGATGTGGGCGCAGATCATGCGCGAGCGCTTCGGCGCGCAGAACGAGCGCTCGCTCAAGCTGCGCTTCCACACGCAGACCGGCGGCGTCACGTTGACCGCGCAGCAGCCCGAGAACAACATCGTGCGCGTCGCGCTGCAGGGCTTCGCGGCCGTCTGCGGCGGCACGCAGTCGCTGCACACGAACGGCTTCGACGAGGCGCTCGCGCTGCCGACCGAGCGCGCCGCCAAGATCGCGCTGCGCACGCAGCAGATCATCGGCCACGAGTCGGGCGCGGCCGACACGGTCGACCCGTTCGCCGGCTCGTACTTCGTCGAGGCGCTCACGAGCGAGATCGAGCAGCGCGCGTCCGAGCTGATCGCGAAGGTTGACGAGCTCGGCGGCTCGGTCAACGCGATCTCGTTCATCAAGAACGAGATCGAGGAGTCGGCCTGGGGCTACCAGGAGCGCTACAGACAGGAGCAGGACATCGTCGTCGGCGTCAACAAGTACGTCGACGAGGCGCTCGAGGTGCCGGACCTGCTGCGCGTCGACCCGGCCTCCGAGCGCGAGCAGGTCGAGCGCCTGAAGGCGTTCAAGGCCAACCGCGATCAGGCGCTCGTGGACACGCGGCTGGAGGAGCTGCGGACCGCCGCGCGCGGCAGCGAGAACCTGCTGCCGCCGATCCGCCAGGCGCTCAAGGACCGCGCTTCGATGGGCGAGGTCTGCGGCGCGATGCGCGACGTGTTCGGCAGATACCAGCCGGATCTCTAGGCGCGCAGGACGACGGCGACGGTCGCCCGCGTGGCGGCCCCGCCGTCCGGCGGCGTCACCGCGATTCGCAGCTTCACCGCAAGCCGCCCGCGGCGGTGCAGCGCGGCGCGGGCGCTCGAGCTGAGGCGGAGTGCGAACGGCTCCCTGCCGCTCGCATCGGAGCGGCCGCGCTGCGACGCGACGCGCACGTCGCGGGCGACCCGCGGCCGATGTCGTGCCAGCGCGCGGTTCGACGCCAGCGCCGTCACCACGACGCGCCAGCGTGCGGCCGGCGTCGTCACGGTTCCGTGCACGACGACGCCGCGCTGACGACGGACGACGCTCACGCGCAAAGGCCCGCTGGATGCGCCGCCGCCCGTCGAGCCCGCATTCCCTCCTGTCGACCCGCTCCCGCCGCCGCTCGGCGGAGGAGTGGTCCCTCCCGGCGCAGTGGTGGTCGGGGGAGGCGTTCCCGGTCTCGTCGTCGTCGTGGGCGGCGGTCTCGTCGGGGGCGTGGTCGTCGTCGGCGGCGGCGGTGCGTTCGGATCGACGACCACGACCGTCCCGGTCATGAACGCATGCAGGTCGCAATGGAATCTGTAGGTGCCGGGCACGTCGAAGCGGCAGCTGCCGCTCCAGCCTCTGCCCGTCGGGAAGGCCGGCAGCGGCGGGACGGGCCCGCTGTCCGCACCCGCCGTCTGCGTGCAGGCGGCCGGCGCAAGCCCGCCGGAGAAGTCGGCGTTGTGAGAAGAACCGCCCGAGGGGTAGCTGAAGTCCACCGTTCCCCCCTCGGCGATCGTCGCCGAGTGCGCCGTGCCGCCGGTCACGTCCCAGGCGAAGTCCTGCGCCGTGAAGCTCGCGCTGCTCGGCGGCGCGTCGCCGGGCGCCATCGCCGGCAGCGCGACCGCGGTGACGACACCGGCGACGAGCGCGGCGATCAGCGGCGACAGGCGCGTCGTGCGGCGGGCCATGCCTGTTAGACGCCGCCCGGCCGCGATTTGTTCCCGTCGTGGAAACGCAGCCGTTTGCGACCGGGGGAAACGGGCATGGCTGGGAGCCCAAGCGCCATCTTGGCTTGAGAATCACCCGAGGAGGATTCGATGCGGTCTACCCCCGCCCGCGCCCTGGTCGCCCTCGCGCTCTCGCTGTCGCTGTCGCTGCTCGCGGCGCCCGTCGCGGGCGCGCTGTCCGTCACGGGCGTCACCGTGACCCCGAGAGCGCCGGCCGGTCCCGTCCCCGCGAGCGGCCCCGGAGCCGCAGGCGCGCATCCGGACCTCTTCACGAGATTCGCCTTCAGCGGTTCCGGCAGCTACTCGGCCGACACCGCGAGAGATCTCCAGGTGCACTTCGCGCCGGGCGTCGTCGCCTACGTGAACCACGTCGCGCGCTGCAGCGCCGCGCAGTTCGCGGCCGGCAGCGGCGCCGCCTCGACATGTCCGGCCGGCTCCGCGGTCGGAACCGCCGTGACCGGCCTGACGACCGACAACGGGCTCGTCAACACGCTGCTCGGGGGCTCCGTGAGCGGGACGATCTACAACATCGATCCCCCCGCCGGCTCGCCCGCCGCGCTCGGGATCGACATCGCGCCGCCGGCCGCGAACCCGCACATCAAGGTCGTCGCGGCGATCAGCGTCGATCCGCACGACCTCGGGCTGACCGCCTCGCTGAGGCTTCCGAACACCGCGCAGCTCGCGCCGCTCGGCCTGCCGCTGGTGACGGTGCACGTCCACACCGACTGGATCGAGCAGACGCTGTTCGGCTACGTGAGCGGCAGATCGTTCTTCACGAGCCCGACCGCCTGCATCCCCGCCGCGATCTCCGTGTCGGCCAGCTCCTACAGCGGCGCGAGCGGCTCGCGCAGCGGCTCCTACACCCCGAGCGACTGCGCGGGCGTCCCGTTCTCCACGAGACTCGCGATCTCGGTCACGCCGCCGATCAGCGACTGGACGTCCACGGTCGTCACCGACGTGCAGCCGGGCGCGGCCGACATCCCGCGCGCGAACTCGCACGTGCGCTCGACGACGGTGACGCTGCCGCAGAGCCTCTTGCTGAACCCGGCGCTCGCAGCCCGGCTCGATGCCTGCACCGACGCGCAGTTCAGACTGAGAGACACGTCGGTAGCGGCGAGATGCCCCGCCTCGTCGGCGGTCGGCGACATCAACTTCGTCTCGCCGATCCTGGGCAGCTTCCCGGGCAGAGCCTATTTCGGCAACAGCGCGCCGGGCGACCGCCTGCGCCTGTTCCTCGACGTGCCGCTCTACGGCGCGCACATCAAGGTCTCCGCGCACGTGCGCCCGAGCCGCACGACAGGCCAGATCACGACGATCTTCGACGAGCTGCCGCAGATCGCGTTCACCGACTTCACGCTCACCTTCCACGGCGGGCCGCGCTCGGCGCTCGTCTCGCCGACGGAGTGCGGAACGCATACGGCGACCGCGATCACGACGCCGTGGTCGGGCACCGCGCCGCAGCAGTCGGCCGGCAGCTTCACCGTCAGCTGGGACGGCAGAGGCGCGCCGTGCCAGCGCATCTTCCAGCCGTCGATGACGACCGCCACCTCGAACGATCGCGGCGGCGCCTCGCCCGACTTCACGCTCACCGCCACGCGCCCGGACCGCAACGTCCCCGTCGGCCGCATGGTGTTCGACCTGCCGCCCGGCCTCGTCGGCAACCTCGCGCTCAGAGGGCTCGTGCAATGCGCGCTCCGAGCGGCCGAGCACGCCGCCTGCCCGGACTCGAGCCGCCTCGGCTCGGTCGTCTCGGTCGACGGCTCCGGCACCGAGCCGCCTGCCCTGCCGGGCGACATCTATCTCACGAAGCCCCAGCACGCGGGCGATCCCGCCGGCCTGTCGGTCGCGGTCCCGGCGAGACTCGGCCCGGTCGACGCGGGGATCGTGATCGTCGGCGTGCGGCTCGAGCTGCGCCCCGACGGCGGCCTGCACGTCACGAGCGATCCGATCCCCTCGCTCGTCGAGGGCATCCCGCTCGCGATTCGCAGACTGACCGTGAACGTCACGCGCAACGGCTTCATGCGCAACCCGACGAGCTGCGGTCAGAAGACCGCCTTCGGCCACTTCGACTCGCTCGGCGGCGAGCACGCCGAGATCGGCTCGCACTTGACGTTCAACGGCTGCGACAGACTCGGCTTCGAGCCGAACATCAAGGCGTACATCGGCGCCAAGCACCACACGCGCGTCGGCGCGCATCCGCCGTTCACGACCGTCGTCACGGCGAGCGCCGACGATGCGACGATCCGGAGCGCGCACGTGCGCCTGCCCAAGGGCGTCGCGTCCAACACCCGCTCGCTCAACGCTGCGTGCGCCGCGGACGCGTTCGCGGCCGGCAGATGCCCCGACGTCTCGCGCGTCGCCGGCGCGGTCGCGCACAGCCCGCTGCTGCGCGACCCCGTCACCGGTCCGGTCTATCTCGTCAAGCAGCCGAGAGGCCTGCCGAGACTCGTCGTGCAGTTCCGCTCGCCGATCGCGTTCCAGCTCGAGGGCGTCGTGAACATCGGCAAGCGCGGTGGGATCGGGACGACGTTCCCGGTCGTTCCGGACCTGCCGATCACGAGATTCACGCTGCGCTTCCACGGCGGCGCGTACGGCGCGCTGGCGCTGACGAAGAACATCTGCCACCGCGCGCTCCACCTGCCCGCGAGCTTCGCCGGGCAGAACGGCAGAACGGTGAAGCGCCGCCCGCGCATCGCGGTCCGCGGCTGCAGAGGCGCGAGAGCGCCGAAGCGGCACGGGCACCGCACGCACCGCAGACGCTGAACGCACCGGGTCGCGGCCGGCCCGCACGGCCTGCCGCGACCCGCCGCCTGCGCCGCTGCGGCGAACGCCCGCGCGCCACGAACCCTGTGCTGAGACATCCGTGTTTGCCACCTTGGCCACACGGGCAACCGTCCCGTGGAGGAGATGCCCCGGCACAGGGCATCCGTGTTCTGAGGAGGTCTCATGCACCACGTTCCCCGGCGGGTGACGCTGGCGGCTGTCGTCGTCGCGCTCGTCACCCTGCTCGCGGGCGCCGGAAGCGCCCGCGCCGCACTTTCGATCACGAGCGTGGTCGCCGCTCCGAGCACGACGGAAGCCGGGGGCCACCCCGACCTCACGGTCGTCGTGAACTTCAGCGGCGACGACACGCAGACGGGCGGCACCGGGCTCACGTTCCCGATCGCCGACTCGCCCAGCAGATACACGGTCCACCTCGGCCCGGGCCTGTTCGGCAATCCGCTGGCGGCGCCGACGTGCGCGCTCGCCGACTTCGAGGCGGACAGATGCCCCGTCACGACGATCGTCGGCACCGGCGCGCAGTCGTTCGTCGCGCCGCTGACCGCGCCGGGCAGAACGATCCAGCTTCCGAGCGTCATCTACAACCTCGCGACGACGAGCCCCGACCAGGTGTCGCTGCTCGGCGTGCGGACCTTCGGCGGGAACCCCGGCCCGATCACGGACCCGGGCTTCCCGGCCGCGCCGACCGCCTCGCGCATCCCCTTCGCGGTGACGCTCAACCCGAACGACCTCGGGCTCGACTCGACCAACCTCGAGCCGCTCACCGCGATCAGCGCGACGCTCGGGCCGATCCGCATCACGCAGCTCGTCTCGAGACTGTTCGGCAGAGCCCTGACCGGCAGCGCGTACATGCAGAACCCGACCGCGTGCATCCCGGTCGAGATCTCGGCGTCGGCGGTCGCCAACAGCGGCGCCACCGCGTCGGGCGCGCCGACGTCGTTCACCCCGACCGGCTGCGGCACGCTGCCGTTCGACGCCGGGCTCGGCATCGACCTCTCGAGCACCCAGACCGACGTCCCTGTGCAGGCGGGCGTGACGATCACGCGGCCGAGCGAGGACCAACCGCGGCGCCAGGGCGACGTGCTCCAGGCGACGACCGTCCTGCCGGAGGGCATGACGGTGAACCCGTCGCTCGCGCAGGGCCTGGAGGCGTGCACGGACGCGCAGTTCGCCGCCTCCGACCGCACGACGGCGGCCGGCTGTCCCGCCGCGTCGCGGATCGGCACCGTGAGATTCGTCTCGCCGCTGTTCCTGCGGACGTTCGAAGGCCCCGTGTACTACGGCACGAGAACGGCGGACGCGTTCAACCGGCTGTTCGTCGACGTGCCCGCGCCCGGAGTCCATCTGAAGCTGACCGGGAACGTCACGCTGAACGCGGCGAACGGCCAGGTCACGACGGTCTTCAGAGACCTCCCGCAGCTGCCGTTCACCGGCTTCACGCTGACGTTCCAGGGCGGCGGCCGCTCGGTCTTGGCGAACCCGCAGGCGTGCGGGACGCACACCGCGAGCGCGGAGCTCGTGCCGTATGCGCGCCTGACCGATCCGACGCCGCCTGACGCGACGCCGACCGCCTCCTTCACGACGTCGTCCAACGGCGCGGGAGCGGCCTGCACCGCGGCGCTGAGACCGTGGTTCACGACCACGACCTCGAATGCGAGATCCGGCGCCAGAACGTCGTACACGCTCAAGTTCGGCCGCGGCGATCGCGATCGGCGGATCGGCAGCGTGACGTTCCGCCTGCCGAGAGGGCTGATCGGCGACCTCGCGCTCAGCGGCCTCGCGCAGTGCCCGCTGGCCGACGCCTCGAACGGCGTCTGCGCGGCCTCCAGCCGCGTCGGCGGCGCCACGGCGCAGGTCGGCTCCGGCCCCGCGCCGGTGACCGTGCCGGGCGACGTGTTCCTGACCGCGCCGCGGGTCGCCGGGGACCCCGCCGGCCTCGTGGTGCGGATCGACGCAAGAGTCGGCCCGATCGATCTCGGCTTCGTCAACGTGGCGGTGCGGCTCCAGCTGCGCTCCAACGGCGGGCTGAACGCGATCGCGGACATCCCGCAGTTCAAGGACGGCGTGCCGATCTCGCCGCGCCTGACGACGGTCACGATCGATCGCGCCGGCTTCATGCGCAACCCGACGGCGTGCGGGCACCGCCGCTCGAGCGGCGTGTTCGGCGGCGTCGGGGGCGGCTCCGTGGAGACGCACGCGGCGTTCGACCTGACCGACTGCAAGGCGCTCGGCTTCTCGCCGAGCTTCCGGATCGCGGTCGGCGCGAAGGGCAAGACGGGCGCCGGCGCGCACCCGCCGCTGCGGACGGTCATCACGCAGCCGAACGGCCAGGCCGGCATCGCGCGCGTCAGCGTGCGCCTGCCGAGAGCGCTGCCGTCCAACTCGATCGGGCTCGCGCAGGCCTGCTCGCAGGCCGACTTCGACGCGAGCAGATGCAGCAGACGGGCGCGGATCGCGACCGCACGCGCGGTCAGCCCGTTCGTGACGAGATCGCTCAGCGGTCCGGTGTGGATCGTCAAGCAGGAGAGAAAGCTCCCGAAGCTGGTCGTGCAGCTGCGCGGCCCGCTCGCGATCGACTTCTCCGGCCAGATCAAGATCGGGTCGAGAAACCGGATCACGACGATCTTCCCGACCGTGCCGGACCTGCCGGTGACCCGCTTCAGCCTGAGCTTCCACTCCGGCAGATACGGGATCATCGCCGCGAACACGAACCTCTGCGCGAGAAAGTGGTTCGCGCCGATGGAGTTCCGCGGCCAGAACGGCAAGAAGCAGAAGCTGCGCCCGCAGATCGCGGTGCGCGGCTGCACGAAGCGGTAGACGGAGCCATCGAGGTGGTCGGGTAGCGTTCGCCGCATGAGCGCACCCGACCACTTCGACTTCTACACGCTGGTGCTGTTCCTGCACGTCGCCTCGGCGGTGATCGCCTTCGGCGTGACGTTCGCCTATCCGATCATCGACGTGGTGATCCGCCGCGCCGACCTCCGCTCGCTCCCCGTCTTCCACCAGATCCAGGGCGCGCTGGCGACGAAGCTGATCACGCCCGCGGCGATTCTCGTGCTGGCGAGCGGCATCTACATGGCCGCCGACCGCTGGGACAAGTTCGGCGGCTTCTGGTTCAGCGCCGCCGGCGTGATCGTGATCGTGCTGCTGGGGCTCGGACACGGCTTCTTCCGGCCGACCGGCAGAAAGATGTACGCCCAGGCGACCGCCGACCTCGCCGCCGGCGCAGCCGAGCGCGGCACGATGAGCGCCGAGTACGAGGCGCTCGCCGGGCGCGTCCGCCTCGTCGGCATGCTCAGCTCGCTGCTCGTGCTGATCGCCCTGCTGCTGATGGTCTGGAAGCCGGGGGCCTGATCTCGCGGTGCCTCGCCGAGCGCTTCAAACCTGCACGACCTCGAGCCCGCCGACGCCGTCGACCGGGCCGAAGTCGTCGTCCTGCGTCACGACGGGAACGCCGTTCGCCAGAGCGGTCGCCGCGATCCAGAGGTCGTTCACATTGAGCCGGCGTCTCGCCTCCGCGAGGTGAACGCGCAGCCGCGCCCATGCGGCCGCTACGGCTTCGTCGATCGCGAGCACCTCGACGTCCCCGATCGCCTCGAGCGTCGCCAGTCGCCGCGCGCGCGTGTCGACGTCGCGGGCGGCGAGCACGCCGACGTGCAGCTCGGCGACGGTGACGGCCGAGACGGCGACCTCCTCGGGCAGCCGCTCGGCGTCGAGCCGCCGGCCGCCCTCACCGGCGATGAAGACGCTCGTATCGAGCAGACCGCGCTCCGCGGCCATCAGGCGAGCGGCCCGAGCTCGTCAGTCGTCTCGCCTGCCAACCGCGCGAGGTCGTCGCGCAGGCCGGGGTCGGCCTGCGCGCCGGCGAGCCGCCGCACCAGCTCAGCCCGCGGCAGCCAGCGGCGACGCTCCGCCGGCAGTGGCACCAGCGCGGCGACCGGCTTGCCACGCGCAGTGACGACGATCCGCTCGCCGTCATCGACGCGCCGCAGCAGCGCCGCGGTGTTGTTGCGCAGCTCGCGCGATGCCACCTCGTGCTTCATGCGACAATCGTAGCACTTGCGTAGCCGCAGAAGGACTCCAGTAGACCCACGCCGAACCCCACTCGCGATGCCCGAGATCCAGGCATCCCGCCGGCTGGTGAAGTCCCCGCCCGAGCTGTGGGCCGAGGTCAGTGACGCCGCGTCGCTGGCCCGCCATCTCGGGGAGGTCGGCGAGATCAAAATCACCCGGCTCGAGCCCGAGACGACGGTCGCCTGGGAGGGCGAGACAGCCAGCGGCACCGTCGCCCTCGCGCCAGCCGGGTGGGGAACGTCCGTGACGCTCACCGCCGAGCCGATCGCGGTGGAGCCGGAAGCGGTCGCTGCGCCCGCCGAACCGGAGGCCGCAGCGCCCGAGCCGGAACCCGAGCCCGAGCCCCTCGCAGCGGCCGAGCCCCCGACGATGGGCATCGAGGGAGGGGACGCAGCCGAGCCGGAGCCCGAACCGGCCGCCGAGCCGAGACGCGGCTGGTTCGCACGCCTCTTCAAGCGCCGCGCGGTCGAGCAGAAGCCGTCCACCACCGACGCCGATCGGGCGGCCGCACCAGCCGACGCCGATCGGGCGGGTGGCGCGGGTGAGACGATTTCCGCGGCCCCGCCCGCGGAATCGTCTTCACCGGCGACAGGACCCGCCCGCAGCAGCGCCGAGCCCGAGCAACAAGAGCCTCCAACGCCGGACCCGCTGGAGCAGGCGCTCACCCACGCCCTCGACTCCCTCGGCCAAGCCCACCACCGCCCGTTCTCGCGCGGATAGCGCGAATAGGCGCCCCTCCACGCATCGCCGGTAACATGCCCGCCCGCATGGCGCGGCAGAAGGCACCCGAGACGTTCGACGAGAAGCTCGAGCAGCTGAGAGAGCTGCGCGAGGAGGCGATCCACTCCGCCTCCGCCGCCGCCGTCGAGAAGCAGCACGCGAAGGGCAAGTACACCGCGCGCGAGCGGATCGAGAAGCTGCTCGACCCCGGTTCCTTCCAGGAGCTCGACACGTTCGTGCGCCACCGCACGTACGACTTCGACATGCAGAAGAACCGCCCGTGGGGCGACGCGGTCGTGACCGGCCATGGCACGATCGACGGCCGCCGCGTGTGCGTCTTCAGCCAGGACTTCACCGTCGTCGGCGGCTCGCTCGGCGAGGTGATGGCCGAGAAGATGTGCAAGGTCATGGACCTCGCGGCGAAGATCGGCTGCCCCGTGATCGGCATCAACGACTCGGGCGGCGCGCGCATCCAGGAGGGCGTCGTCTCGCTCGGCGCCTACGGCGACGTGTTCCTGCGCAACGTCAAGTGCTCCGGCGTGATCCCGCAGATCAGCCTGATCATGGGCCCCTGCGCCGGCGGCGCCGTCTACTCCCCCGCGATCACCGACTTCATCTTCATGGTGAAGGAGACCTCGCACATGTTCATCACCGGCCCCGACGTGATCAAGACGGTGACCGGCGAGGAGCCGACGTTCGAGGAGCTCGGCGGCGCGATGACGCACAACTCGAAGTCGGGCGTCGCCAACTTCGCAGCCGAGGACGAGGACGCGTGCCTCGAGGACGCGCGCTACCTCTTCTCCTTCCTGCCGAGCAACAACCTCGAGCTGCCGCCGCGCGTGCATCCGACCGACGAGCCCGACCGCATGGACCCGGAGCTCGACACGGTCGTGCCGGACTCGCCGAACAAGCCGTACGACATGCGCGACGTGATCCGCCTCGTCGTCGACGACGGCGAGTTCCTCGAGGTGCACGAGCACTTCGCGACGAACATCGTGTGCGGGATGGCGCGGCTCGACGGCTACGCGGTCGGCGTCGTCGGCAACCAGCCGGCCTCGCTCGCCGGCGTGCTCGACATCGCCGCCTCCGAGAAGGCCGCGCGCTTCGTGCGCACCTGCGACGCCTTCAACATCCCGATCGTCACGCTCGTCGACGTGCCCGGCTTCCTGCCCGGCACCGCGCAGGAGTGGGGCGGCATCATCCGGCACGGCGCGAAGCTGCTGTACGCCTACGCCGAGGCGACGGTCCCGAAGATCACGCTGATCACGCGCAAGTCCTACGGCGGCGCGTACGACGTCATGGCCTCCAAGCACCTCGGCGCCGACTTCAACTTCGCCTGGCCGCAGGCGGAGATCGCGGTGATGGGGCCGGAGGGCGCGGTCAACATCATCTACCGCCGCGACATCGCCTCCTCGCCGACGCCGGAAGACCGCCGCGCGAAGCTGATGGAGGACTACAAGGCGCGCTTCGCCAACCCGTACTCGGCGGCCGAGCGCGGCTACATCGACGACGTGATCGTCCCGCACGAGACGCGTCCGAAGCTGATCGCCGCGCTCCACACCCTGCTCACGAAGCGCGAGCCGGGCCCCAAGCGCAAGCACGGCAACATCCCGCTCTGAGCCAACGCACCGTCGCCCCGCTGCTTGCGCTGGCGACGACCGTCGCCGCGCTGCTGCGACTGCCGTTCCTCGCGACCCAGTCGCTGTGGTTCGACGAGACGTACACGGTCCACGTCGTGCAGGGCTCGCTCGGCGAGATGTGGCACCGCGTCGGCGCGACCGAGTCGACGCCGCCGCTGTTCTACCTGCTGACGTGGGCGTGGGTGCACCTGATCGGCAGCGACGGCGCCGCCGCGATGCGGACCGTCTCGGCGCTCGCGCTGGTCGCTGCGGTACCGGTCGCGTACGGCGCGCTGCGCCGGCTCGTCGGCTGGGAGGCCGCGCTTGCGACGGCGGCGCTGCTCGCCGTCTCGCCGCTGCTCTCCTGGTACGCGGTCGACGCGCGCGCGTATGGGCTGCTCGTGCTGGTCGGCCTGCTGAGCGTGTGGGCGGCGAGCGCCGCGATAGAGCGGCCGGATGCGAGGCGCCTCGCGCTGTGGGCGCTCGCCGCGGCGGCCGCGCTGTGGACGCACTGGTTCGCCGGCTTCCTCGTGCTGGGCGAGGCGCTCGCGCTGCTGTGGCTGCGCCGCGACGCGTGGCGCGGCGTGCTGCTGGCCGGCGGTACGGCGCTGCTTGCGGTCGTGCCGCTGCTGGGGCTGCTGCGCGACCAGACCGGCGACGACCGCGCCTCCTTCATCGCCGACACGAAGCTCGCCGACCGCCTCGAGCAGCTCGTGCGCCAGTTCGGGTCCGGCCAGAACGTCCCGCGCACGTGGCTGGAGGGCGTGCTGCTCGCGCTCGGGCTCGGCGCGCTCGCCGCCGGCACGCTGCTGACCGTCCGCCGGGCGCACGCGCCGCGCGACGCGCCCGCGGCACGCGGCGGCGCCCGCGCGCTGCTGGCGGTGACGCTCGTCGCGCTGCTCGTCCCGCTCGCGCTCGGCGCGGTCGAGCTGTACGACCGCTTCAACGTGCGCAACGTCCTGTACCTGTGGCCGCTCGTCGCCGCGCTCGCGGCGCCTGCGCTGCTGCGGCTGCGCGGCGCGCCGCTCGCGGCGCTGCTCGCGCTCGGCGTGACGGCATCGCTGTGGGGACAGCTCGACTGGCGCTACCAGAACACCGACTGGCGCGAGGCGATCGCGCAGGTGCGCGAGCGCGCGCCCGATGCTCCGGTCGTCGCCGTCGGCCGTCTCGGGATCCCCGTCGCCGCGCTCTACCTCGACCGCACGCCGGCCGTCGCACCGCTCGCGACACGCCACGCATGGCTCGTCGTCGAGCCGGCGCGCAGTCCGGGCCGCCGCGAGCTGGGAGCAGTCGACCCGCCGCTCGTGGGGCAGCTGCTCGCCGCGTTCCCGCAGCACCGCGAGCGGCGCGTGCATGCCTTCCGCGTGATCGAGCTGCGCGCGCCGAGACCGGTCGCGCTCGACCCGGCGCAGCTGCCGGATGGCGCGCTGTTCCCTGCTGTACGCTCGGGTGCCGGGTGATCTACCGCCTGCTCTACACGCTGCTCCTCTCGCGATTCGACGCGGAGCGCGTGCATCGCGTCACCGCGCGCCTGCTGATCCTCATCGCCCGTATTGCGCCGCTGCGTTCGCTGCTGCGCGCGCCGCTCGTACCGCGCGAGCCGGCGTTGCGCGTCCACGCGCTCGGACTCGACTTCGCAACGCCGCTCGGCCTCGCGGCGGGCTTCGACAAGGACGCGGCCGGGTTCGAGGCGTACACGGCGCTCGGCTTCGGGTGCGTCGAGGTCGGCACGATCACCGCGCACGCACAGCCGGGAAATGCCGGCAAGCGGATCTTCCGCCTCACCCGCGAGCGCGCGCTCGTGAACCGCATGGGCTTCCCGAACGCCGGCGCGGCGGCAGCCGAAGCGCGCCTGCGCGACCGCGGCCGCGGCGGGCCGATCGTCGGGGTGAACGTCGGCAAGACGAGAGCCGCCGAGGACGCCGTCGCCGACTACCGCGAGAGCGTTCGCCGGCTCGCGCCCTACGCCGACTATCTCGCGCTGAACGTCTCCTCGCCGAACACGCCGGGCCTGCGCGACATGCAGGCGGTCGAGCGGCTGGCGGAGCTGATCGCCGCCGTGCGCGCCGAGCTCGACCAGGCGTCAAGACGCCCGCCGCTGCTCGTCAAGATCGCACCCGACCTGTCCGACGACGACGTCGACGCGATCGCCGACCTGGCGCTGCGCGAGCGGCTCGACGGACTGATCGCGACCAACACGACGATCGACCGCGGCGCCCTGCGCGACCCGACCGCGCCCGACGTCCCGGCCGAGGGCGGCATCTCCGGCGCGCCGCTCGGACCGCGCGCGCTCGCCGTGCTGCGCCGCCTGCACGCGCGCACGAACGGGCAGCTGACGCTCATCTCCGTCGGCGGCATCGAGACGGCCGACGACGCGTGGGAGCGCATCCGCGCCGGCGCGACGCTCGTGCAGGCGTACACCGGCTTCGTCTACGGCGGCCCGCTGTGGCCGCGCCGCATCAACCGCGGGCTCGCGCGCCGGGTGCGGGAGGCCGACTTCGCGAGCGTCGGCGAAGCGGTCGGAAGCGGCGCGGGCGAGGCGGAGCGCACCGACTACCCTCTGCCCCGATGACCACCGACGTCTCCGACCTCACCCCGGCCGAGGCCGCGGCGCGCCTGCGCGAGGACGAGAGCTGGCAGGTCGTCGACGTGCGCACGCCGGAGGAGCGGCCCGACGGCGTGATTGAAGGCGATGTCTTGATCCCGCTCGCCGAGCTGAGCATGCGCGCCGCGGAGATCGACCCGGCCCGGCCCGCGCTGATCTACTGCCGCACCGGCAACCGCTCCTCGATGGCCGTGGCCGCGCTGCGCGCCGCCGGCTACGACGCGCACAACCTCGCCGGCGGGATGGTCGCGTGGCTGCAGGCCGGCCTGCCCGTCGCCGGCTCCTAAATCCCCGAAACAAACCCGGGTTTGCTACCTTTGCCCCTTCGCGCGATCCGTCCGCGCGCCCTTTCCCGTCCGCCAAGGAGGAACGCAGTCCCATGGAGCCGACCTCGGTCCACGAGCAGAGCAAGCACCCTGGCAAGCTGGGCTCGCTTGACAATCCCGAGGTCGTCCAGGACGTCCCGGGGCACGTCATCCCGATCCTCGAGCGCGAGTTCGACGACTTCGACACCGAGTCGACGCGCTTCCTCAAGGGCGAGTTCGACGAGACGGAGTTCATCAAGTTCCGCCTCAGACAGGGCGTCTACGGCCAGCGCCAGCCCGACGTCCAGATGATCCGCGTGAAGCTGCCGTGGGGCGGCATCAGCCCCGAGCAGATGGAGATGTTCGCCGACGGGATCGAGCGGTACGTCCCGTTGAGAAAGGGCCACGTCACGACGCGGCAGAACATCCAGGTCCACCACGTCCCGCTGCCGGACGCGGCCAAGTTCATCCGCATGATCAGCGACGCCGGCCTCTCCAGCCGCGAGGGCTGCGGCAACACGATGCGCAACGTCACCGGCGACCCGTGGGCCGGCGTGCACCCCGACGAGGTGTTCGACCCGACGCCCTACGCCGGCGCGTACGTGCGCTACTTCGTGCGCCACCCCACGACGCAGGCGATGCCGCGCAAGGTCAAGACCTCCTTCACCAGCTCGGACGCCGACCGCGCGATCAGCGGCATCCACGACGTCGCCTTCATCGCCAAGGAGCGCGACGGCGTGCGCGGCTTCCAGATGCTCGTCGGCGGCGGCACCTCGATCATGGCCCGCGTCGCCCCGGTCCTCTACGACTTCGTCGAGGCCGACAACGGCGACTACATCAAGGTCACCGAGGCCGTCCTGCGCATCTTCGACCGGCAGGAGTGGCTGCGCGTGAACCGCGCCCGCGCCCGCATCAAGGTGTTCGTCGACAAGTACGGGATCGACGAGCTGCGCGCCCAGGTCGAGGAGGAGCTCAAGGGCGACTGGGTCCACGAGCGCGACTTCGACCCGACGCCGAAGCTGTTCGTGCACGACGAGGAGGCCAACGCGCCGGCCGTCCCGAGCTCCTACGGCTCGCCCAACGGCGACCTGTCCGCGTTCGAGGCCTTCCGCGCCGCCAACGTGCAGCCGCAGCGCCAGGAGGGCTTCTCGACGGTGCAGATCAAGATCACGCGCGGGGACCTCTCGCCCGAGCAGTTCCGCGGCCTCGCGGCGATCATGCGCGAGTTCACCGGCGGCTACGCGCGCACGACGGTGCACCAGAACCTGCTGCTGCGCTGGGTCCGCGACGAGTCGGTCTACGACGTGTGGACGCGCCTGCAGGCGCTCGGCCTCGGCGACGCCGGCGCGGACGAGGTCTCCGACGTGATCTCGTGCCCCGGCACCGACTCCTGCAAGCTCGGCATCACGAGCTCGATGGGGCTGAACGCCGCGGTCAAGGAGCGGATCGACGGCATGAACATCGAGGATCCGCTCACGAAGAAGATCCACATCAAGATGTCCGGCTGCCCGAACGGCTGCTCGCAGCACCACATCGCCAACATCGGCTTCTACGGCGCTTCGATCAGAGTCGGCGACAAGACGATCCCCGCCTCGATCCCGCACATCGGCGGCAGATACGAGGGCGGCACCGTCGGCTACGGCGCGCGCCTGAAGCTGCGCCTGCCGAGCAAGCGCGTGCCGGAGGCCGTCGAGCGCTGGATCCGCTTCTACGAGGCCGAGCGCCAGGACGGCGAGGAGTTCAACGCCTTCGCCGAGCGCGTCGGCACGAGAGCGTTCGAAGACCAGGTGCGCGAGCTCGCGATGCCCGCCGAGTTCAACCTCGAGAACATGAACCTGTTCATGGACTGGACGAAGAACGTGCCGTTCGAGGTGATCCGCGGCGAGGGCGAGTGCGCGGTCTGAGGCACGCCTCGCGGCCAGCCGTCCTGGCGGCTCGCTGACCGCTCACGCCTCGCGGCGGCAGGCGTCCATCGCCGCCGCCGCGGGCTGGCTCATCAGGCTTGCGTCGCCTCTGAGCGTCGCGTACTGGATCGACTGCGTCAGCATCGTGAAGCCCGAGGCGGTGGCGGCGGTCGCGCGGCTCGTCAGCTCGTCGAACAGGCAGTCGCACGCGACCGGGCCGTAGGCGCCGTGCCTGCAGGCGTCGAGGAAGCCGGCCTGCATCTGCCGCCCTTGATCGGTGTCCCACACGCTGCGCGGCCGGTCGGGGCTCCAGTTCGCGATCCCGAACACGACCAGCGCCGCACAGACGAGCGCGCCGACGACGTCGGTCGCCCGCGCCAGCCGCTTCGGCTGCCGCCACGCGCGGCGCCAGAGGGCCAGCATCAGCACCGACCAGACGACCAGTCCCGCGATGTGGTGGTCCCAGATGCTCGCGACCAGCGGCACCCTCCTCTGATCGACGATCGGCTCGGCGGCCTTGAGCGCTAACCTCCGCCGCGTGAACCGCCGTCCGCAGCTGACGATCGTCGCGCCGTCGGCCTCCCCGGAGGAGGCCGCGGCGGTGGTCGCGGCGCTCGAGCAGTTCATGCGCGAGACGGCGCCGGTGGTCGTCGCCGAGCCGAAGCGGATCGACCGCTGGACGCGCACGGCGCTGCTGGAGGGCGTCGCGCGCGAGGACGAGATGCCCGCCGCATGGGGCGATCCGCACCCCTGGGGCCGCTGAGCCCTGCTCCGCAGCATGGGCCGGCGCGTGCAGTCGTCTTCGACTGCGACGGCGTGCTCGTCGACAGCGAGGTGCTCGCCGCGCCGATCCTCGCCGAGACGCTGACGCAGCTCGGACTGCCGACGACCGCGCAGGACGTCGAGCGCGACTTCAAGGGCCGCTCGTGGGAGCACGGGCTCGAGGTGATCCGCGCGCGTCGCAACGGCGCCGAACCGTGGCCGGAGCTGCGGGAGCGCTACCGCGCGACGCTGTTCGCCGCCTTCGACGCGCAACTGCAGGCCGTCCCGGGCGTCGTCGAGGCGCTTGACGCGCTCGACGCCGCCGGAGTGCCGTACTGCGTCGCCTCCAGCGGCGATCGCGAGCGGATTCGCCGCGGCCTGCGCGCCGCCGGCCTGCTCGACCGCTTCCCCGACGCGACGATCTTCAGCGCCGACGACGTCGCGCACGGCAAGCCGGCGCCCGACTTGTTCCTGCACGCAGCGCACGCGATGGACTTCGATCCGGCGGCCACGGTCGTGGTCGAGGACAGCGAAGCGGGTGTGCAGGCGGGCGTCGCGGCCGGCATGCGCGTGCTCGGATACGCCCGCGACCCAGCCGAGGCCGCGCAGCTGCGGACCGCCGGTGCTGAGCCGTTCGGCGACATGCGGCAGGCGCCCGCGCTGCTCGAAGAAAAAGCATAAACCCACTCGGGTTTTGCTATTTTCGTTGGTCCCATGAGTCCGGCCACCGCACCCATCGACTTCGAGCTGACCGACGGCGCCGAGGCGCTGTCGGCCGAAGAAGTGATCGCGCGGATGGTCGAGCGCTTCCACCCCCGCCTGCTGCTGGCCTCCTCGTTCCAGCAGGAGGAGTCGGTGATGATCGACCTGCTGATGAGAGTCGAGCCCGGCGCGCGCATCTTCACGCTCGACACGGGCGTCCTCTTCCCCGAGACGTACGAGACGTGGAGACGGATGGAGGAGCGCTACGGGATCGAGATCGAGGCCGCCAGCGGGATCTCCCTGCAGGAGCAGGCCGCGCAGTTCGGCGACGAGCTGTGGGCGCGCGAGCCGGACCGCTGCTGCGCGATCCGCAAGGTGACGCCGCTGCGCGAGATCCTCTCCGGCGTCGACGGCTGGATCGTCGGCGTGCGCCGCGACCAGGCCCCGACGCGCGCGGGCACGCCGAAGATCGGCTGGGACGAGAAGCACGGCATCTGGAAGGCCGCGCCGCTCGCCGACTGGAGCGACAGAGACGTGTGGCGCTACATCCACGCCAACGATCTCCCCTACAACCCCCTCCACGATCGCGGCTACGCCTCGATCGGCTGCACGCACTGCACGGTCCCCGCCGCCGATCGCAGCGGCCGTTGGGCCGGTTCCGACAAGCTCGAGTGCGGGCTGCACGGCTGACGTGCCGTCGCTGGCACACTGAACCGTCATGGATTGGCCGCTCGTCATCCTGTTCGGCTTCTGCGTCGGGGTCCTCGTCGGCACGACGGGGGTCGGCGGCGGCTCGCTGATGACGCCGGCGCTGATCCTCGTCTTCGGCACCGCGCCGACGACGGCGATCGGCACCGACCTCGCCTACGCGGCCGTCACGAAGACGGTCGGCGGCTGGCGCCACTGGCGCAGCGGCACGGTCGACATGAAGCTCGCCCTGTGGCTCGCCGTCGGCTCGATCCCCGGCGCGCTCGGCGGGGTCTACGTGCTGCATGTGCTGGAGGACGCGCTCGGCGGGAAGGCGTTCGACGACACGCTGCTGACGATGGTCGGCGCCGCGCTGCTGATCACCGCCGTCGCGGTGCTGTTCCGCGCGCTCGTGAGACACGTGAAGGGCGAGCGCGAGACGATCGACCCGTTCGAGACGCGCCACAAGGTCGCCGCCGTGCTCGTCGGCGTGAGCGTCGGCTTCGTGCTCGGCCTCACCTCCGCCGGCAGCGGCGCGCTGATCGCGGTCGGGCTGATCATGCTCTACCGCCTCACGCCGCGCCGCGTCGTCGGCACCGACGTCTTCCACGCCGCCCTGCTGCTGTGGGTCGCGTCGATCGCGCACCTCGTCAGCGGCAACGTCGACCTGCTGCTGGCAGGCAACATCCTGATCGGCTCGATCCCCGGCGTGTGGATCGGCTCCGGCCTCGCCACGCGCGTGCTGCCGGAGGGCACGCTGCGGCCCGCGCTGGGGACCGTCCTGCTCGCCGCCGGACTCGCGCTGCTCAACAAGGCCGGCCTCGACTTCCCGATCTATGTCATCTTCCTGGTGCCTGCCGTGGTCGCCCTGGGGCTCACGGCACTGCACTTCGGCCGGGAGCGCCTCGCGCGAGCGCGCGAGGCGAGACCCGCCGCCGAGCCCACCCACGCCCGTCCCACCACGCCACCGACGCCCGAATCAGCATGAGCCACGAGCTGTCCCATCTCGACGCCCTGGAGGCCGAGGCGATCCACATCATGCGCGAGGTCGCCGCCGAGCTGGAGCGGCCCGTGCTGCTGTTCTCCGGCGGCAAGGACTCGATCGTCCTGCTGCGCCTCGCCGAGAAGGCGTTCCGCCCGGCGCGCTTCCCGTTCCCGGTGATGCACGTCGACACCGGCCACAACTTCCCCGAGGTGATCGCGTTCCGCGACCGCCTGATCGAAGAGATCGGCGAGCGGCTGATCGTCGCCTCCGTGCAGGAGTCGATCGACAAGGGCCGCGTCGTCGAGGAGAGAGGCCCGCGCGCCTCGCGCAACCGCCTGCAGACCGTCACGCTGCTCGACGCGATCGAGCAGCACGGCTTCGACGCCGCCTTCGGCGGCGCGCGCCGCGACGAGGAGCGGGCCCGCGCGAAGGAGCGCATCTTCTCCTTCCGCGACGACTTCGGCCAGTGGGATCCCAAGGCGCAGCGCCCCGAGCTGTGGCAGCTCTACAACGGCCGCGTGCGCAAGGGCGAGCACGTGCGCGTCTTCCCGATATCGAACTGGACCGAGCTCGACGTCTGGCAGTACATCGAGCGCGAGCGGCTCGAGCTGCCGCCGATCTACTTCGCGCACGAGCGCGAGGTGTTCGCGCGCGACGGGATGCTCTACGCCGCCAGCGAGTTCGTCGAGCTGATGGAAGGCGAGCAGGTCTTCACCGAGACCGTCCGCTACCGCACCGTCGGCGACATGACCTGCACCGGCGCGGTCGCCTCGACCGCTGTGACGCTGGAGACGGTCGTCGCCGAGATCGCCGCGACGAACATCACCGAGCGCGGCCAGACGCGCGCGGACGACCGCGTCACGGAGGCGGCGATGGAGGATCGCAAGCGGGAGGGCTACTTCTAGTGTCGATCACCCACGAGTCGAACGGGCATCGCTCCGCCGACCAGCGGATCGCCGAGACCGAGCTGCTGCGGTTCGCGACGGCCGGCTCGGTCGACGACGGCAAGTCGACGCTGATCGGCCGGCTGCTGCACGACGCGAAGTCGATCCTCGCCGACCAGCTCGCGCACGTGAAGGAGACGAGCGAGCGCCGCGGCGACGGCGAGCTCAACCTCGCGCTGCTGACCGACGGGCTGCGCGCCGAGCGCGAGCAGGGCATCACGATCGACGTCGCCTACCGCTCGTTCCAGACCGACAAGCGCCGCTTCATCATCGCCGACTGCCCCGGCCACGAGCAGTACACGCGCAACATGGTCACGGGCGCCTCCACCGCCGACCTCGCGTTGGTGCTGGTCGACGCGCGCAACGGGCTCGTGCGCCAGTCGCGCCGCCATGCGGCGATCTCCGCGCTGCTGCGCACGCCGCACCTCGTCGTCGCGATCAACAAGATGGACCTCGTCGACTACGACCAGGCGGTCTACGACGCGATCGTCGCGGACTTCAAGAGCTGGTCCGCCGGGTTGGACTTCGCCGAGGCGATGTTCATCCCGATCAGCGCGCTCAAGGGCGACAACGTCGTCGAGGCCTCGGCGAACATGCCCTGGTACGAGGGGCCGACGCTGCTGCATCACCTGGAGACGGTCGAGATCGCCGGCGACCGCAACCTCGACGACTGGCGCTTCCCGGTCCAGTGGGTGATCCGCCCGCAGAACGACGAGCGCCACCACGACTACCGCGGCTATGCGGGCCAGGTCGCCGCCGGCGTGCTGACGCCCGGCGCGGAGGTCGTCGTGCTGCCGTCGGGCCGCAGCTCCCGGATCGCCGGGATCGACACGTTCGACGGGCCGATCGCCGAGGCGTTCCCGCCGCAGTCGGTGACGCTGCTGCTGGAGGACGACCTCGACATCTCGCGCGGCGACCTGATCGCGCGCGCCGGCGAGGCGAACCCGCCGACGGTCGCGCGCGAGCTGGAGGCCGTCGTCTGCTGGATGAGCGACACGCCGCTGAGAGCCGGCGGGCGCTACGCGCTCAAGCACACGACGCGCGCGGTGCGGGCGATCGTCGAGGCGGTCGACTGGCACCTCGACGTCGAAACGCTGGAGCGGCAGGGGAACGACCACGGGCTCGCGCTCAACGAGATCGGCCACGTGAAGCTGCGCCTGAGCGGCCCGCTCGTGTTCGACCCGTACACGCGCAACCGCGAGACGGGCTCGTTCATCCTGATCGACGAGGCGACGAACGACACCGTCGGCGCCGGGTTGATCGCGACGCCGGAGGGGTAGGCCACGGGCGTCGTCCCGGCAGCCGTCGCCGCGCCGCAGGACCGACGCCGCCGGCTGCTGCGCGTGCTCCCGCTCGCCCTCTGGGCGGCCGGCTCGGTCGCGGTCGTCGCGGTCTTCGGGCTGCCCTACACCCGCGACTCGGTCTTCGTCTGGGTCCTGCTCGGCGCGCTCGCCGTCTCGCTCGGCGACGTCGGCGGCTGGCTGCGCGGCGTGTTCGTCGACTGGCTGCCGTTCTTCCTCGTGATGACGGCGTACGACCTCGCGCGCGGGGGCGCCGACGGCTGGCTGGCGCCGACGCACTACCTGCCGCAGGCCGACGTCGACCGCTGGCTGTTCGGCGGGCAGGTGCCGAGCGTCTGGCTCCAGGCCCATCTGCACGATCCCGGCCGCGTGCGGTGGTTCGAGATGCTGGCGTTCGCCGTGTACGTCTCGCACTTCTTCGTGACGCCGCTGTTGGCGGCGGTCCTGTGGGTGCGCGACCGCTGGCGCTTCCGCCGCTTCGCGGCCTCGCTCGCGCTGCTGACGCTGCTGGGCTGCGTCACGTTCGTCGTCTTCCCCGCCGCGCCCCCATGGATGGCGAGCGAGCACGAGCTGATCGGGCCGGTCCAGCGGCTGATCCCGCAGCTGTGGCAGTGGAGCGGCGTCGGCGCGGAGACCGGTCTCGTCGGCACCGGCTACCGCTACGCGAACGAGGTGGCGGCCGTGCCGTCGCTGCACGCCGCGCTGGCGCTGCTGGTGGCGATGAGCGTGTGGCCGCGGCGCTGGTGGGGGCGCGCGCTCGTGGGCGCCTACCCGCTCGCGATGGCGTTCGCGATCGTCTACAGCGGCGAGCACTACGTCGCCGACGTGCTGCTCGGCTGGCTCTACGCGGTGGTGAGCTTCCTGGCGATCCGGCGCGTCGCGCGCGGGCTCACCGCCGGCCGCGCGACGAATAGGTGAAGCGTCACGTTATTCTTCCGCGGCCGATGTTCTCGAAGGTCCTGATCGCCAACCGCGGCGAGATCGCGGTCCGTGTCATTCGCGCGTGCGAGGAGCTCGGCGTCGCGTCCGTCGCCGTCTACTCCGAGCTCGACCGCGACGCGATCCACGTCAAGCGCGCCGACGAGGCGTACCTGATCGGCCCCGGTCCGGCGGCCGAGTCGTACCTCGTGATCGAGAAGATCATCGACGTCGCGAAGAGATCCGGCGCCGAGGCGGTCCACCCCGGCTACGGCTTCCTGGCAGAGAACGCCGCCTTCGCCGCGGCCTGCGAGAGAGCGGGGATCGTCTTCATCGGCCCGCCGGCGAGCGCGATCGAGGCGATGGGCTCGAAGACGGCCGCGCGCGAGCTGATGCAGAAGGCCGGCGTGCCGATCGTGCCGGGCACGACGGAGCCGGTCGCCGACGTGAGAGCCGCGCGCAAGGTGATCGCCGAGACGATCGGCTTCCCCGTCGCGGTCAAGGCGGCGGGCGGCGGCGGCGGCAAGGGCTTCCGCGTCGCGCTCGACGACAGCGAGCTGGAGGCCGCCTTCGAGGGCGCCTCGCGCGAGGGCGAGAAGTTCTTCTCCGACCCGACCGTCTACCTGGAGCGCTACCTGCCCGACCCGCGCCACGTCGAGGTGCAGGTGCTGGCCGACAGACACGGCAACGTGATCCACCTCGGCGAGCGCGACTGCTCCGTCCAGCGCCGCCACCAGAAGCTGATCGAGGAGTCGCCCGCCCCGGCTGTCGACGAGGCGCTGCGCGCGCACATCGGCAGAGTCGCGACCGACGCCGCCGCGGCCGTGGACTACGTGGGCGCCGGCACGATCGAGGGCCTTTTGCAGGACGGCGAGTACTTCTTCCTCGAGATGAACACGCGGGTCCAGGTCGAGCACTGCGTGACCGAGATGACGACCGGCATCGACATCGTCAAGGAGGGCATGCGCGCCGCCGCCGGCGAGCCGCTGTCCGTCAAGCAGGAGGACGTCGTCCTGCGCGGCCACGCGATCGAGTGCCGCATCAACGCCGAGGACGCGTCGAAGAACTTCGCGCCGGCGCCGGGCAAGATCGGGGCCTACGTCGAGCCCAGCGGCCCGGGCGTGCGCGTCGACTCGGGCGTCGGCCCAGGCGGCGAGGTCTCGCCGATGTACGACCCGATGGTCGCGAAGCTGATCGTGTGGGACAGCGACCGCGAGGCGGCGACGAGACGCATGCTGCGCGCGCTCGACGAATACGAGATCACCGAGCTGAAGACGCTGATCCCGTTCCACAAGGCGCTGCTGGCGACGAGACAGTGGGCCGACGCGGAGACGTGCCGCGACCTCGTCGAGGACAAGAGATGGCTGAGAGCACTGGCGTTCGAGCCGGCGGGGGCGGGCGGGACCGGGTCCGACGACGAGGGCGAGAAGGTCGAGCAGACCTACACCGTGGAGGTCTCCGGCCGCCGCTTCGACGTGAGAGTGATCGGCGCGCCGTTCGCCGGCGGCGTCGTGATGAACGGCTCCGCGCCGGCTGGGGGCGGAGCCGCGCCGCGCAAGCCGCGCGAGCGCAAGAAGGGCGGTTCGGCCGTCGGCGGCGACACGCTCCCCTCCCCGCTGCAGGGCAACATGTGGAGAGTGAAGGTGAGACAGGGCGACGCGGTCGAGGAGGGCCAGCTGCTCTGCATCATCGAGGCGATGAAGATGGAGAACGAGATCACCGCCCACAAGGCGGGCATCGTCGCCGAGCTCCCCATCACCGAGGGCGCCGCGATCGCCGCCGGCGACCCGATCGCGACGATCACGTCGGCGGTTTCCGAGTAGGCGGCCGCCTTCGGGTGGCGCTCCGCTCGGACGCTGGTTTGCGCCCGTCGCGGTGCTCGATGGGCTACGAAGGGGAGGGGATCGGCGTGGGCTCCGGACCTGTGTCGTTTAGAGGGTCCATACGACCCCCTGAGTGACACAGGTGGTCATCGAACCACGACAGAGCGGGGAGCGCGAGCGCCGGAGGGAGCGAGCGGCGGTTCGTACCCCTCCCCCCTCGTGGCCAATCGGCGGACGCCGGACCGACAGCCCCGCATGAGCGGCGCTCAGCTCCCGCCGAGCAGCGAGACGTTGTAGTCGTGCAGCTTGCGGTTGCCGCCGTCGCGGCGGGCGAGCGGCAGTGGGGCGGCCGCGGGGTCCGGGCCGGCGAGCGCCTCCACGTACGCCAGATCCTCGCGCAGGATCGCCAGGGCGCGGACGTTGTCCATCGGCTCGCCGTGGCCGGGGATCACCACCGTCGCCTGCGAGACGAGCGGCTCGAAGCGGCGGAGGGTGGCGGCGTAGGCGTCGAGCGACGACGACGGCGACAGCTCGGGGATCGCGCCGGGCGACAGATAGTCGCCGCACACGAGCACGCCCGCCCATGGGATCCATACGGCGGTGCCGTCGGAGGTGTGCCCGTCGGCCGGATGCAGCTCCAGCTCAGCAGCCCCCAGCGAGCAGTAGCCCGGCACCGGCAGCGCCTGCACGCCCGGCAGCGACAGCGGACCCGGGCGGTCGATCAGGTACTGCTCGTCGAACTCGCGCAGCTCGCGCTGGGCGGCGCCCGGCTCGGCGGTCAGGCGCGCGGCGGTCGTCTCGCCGCAGCCGATCGAGGCCTCGGGAAATGCGTAGCGCCCGAGCAGGTGGTCCCAGTCGGCGTGCGTGACGAGCAGCCCGGAGACCGCGAAGCCGGCCTGGTCGAGCAGCGCCGGGAGCGCCTCCAGCTCCTCCGGCAGGATCGGCGAGTCGATCAGGAACGCCTCGTCACCGGAGCGAACCGCCGTGCACGTCGTCTTCCAGATCGCGCCGATCGCGACGACGACGTCCGGGTGAACGGCGATCGCGCGCATGGGCGCGGTCAGAGCCCGAGCGCTCTGACCGCCTCGCGCAGGTTCGACACCTCGAGGTCGGGTCTCTTCTGCCCCGACTCGAGCTGCTGTCTCGAGCGGTTGACCCACACGACCGGGATCTTCGCCTTCAGGCACGGCTCCACGTCGTGGTGGTAGCTCGACGTGATGTGCACCCACCCTCTCTTGCCGCCGACGCGCCGCTCGCACTCCTTGAAGTGGGCCGGGTCCGGCTTGTAGGAGCGCACCTGCTGCGCGGTCACGACGAGATCGAAGTCGTGCGGTATGTGCCGGCGGGTGAGACCGAGCAGCTTGTCGTCGATGTTCGCGATCAGGCCGAGGCTGACGCCGGCTTTCGCGAGTCTCTGCAGCACCGGGTTGGCCTCTCTGAAGGCCGGCCAGCGCTGCACGGAGTCGGGCAGGAAGCCGCTGCGCGAGGGTTCCAGCGGCCAGCTGATCTCCTCGGCGATCTGAACGGCGGTGCGACGCAGCACCTCCGCGTAGAGCTCGTAGGAACCCGCCTGGATCTGCTGCTGGACCGAGTGGAACAGGGGGATCACCGTGTCCCGCTCCATCTCGAAGCCGTCGCGCTGCGCCTCTCTCGTGAAGGCGTCGAACGCGCCGCTATCCCAGTCGATCAGGGTCCCGTAGACGTCGAATGTGACAAACGTGACGTTTCTTGGAATCGGCATCGGCCGCGCATTATGCCTTTCTGGCGTCCGAACGCGCGCTGCGCCCTGGACTCAAGCGTGGTTACGACAACTTCGTCCTATCTCGGTTATCGTGGCCCGCCGCTATGGACCTGCTCGAGTATCAGGGCAAGCAGCTCTTCGCCCGCCACGGGATCCCGGTGCCCTCCGGCAAGCCCGCATCGACCGTCGCCGACGCCGTCGCAGCTGCCGACGAGATCGGCTATCCCTGCGTCGTCAAGGCGCAGGTGCTGATCGGAGGCCGCGGCAAGGCCGGCGGCGTGAAGGTCGCCAAGGACAGAGCGGAGGCGACGCAGTACGCCACCGACATCCTCGGCATGGACATCAAGGGCTTCACCGTCCACGAGGTGTGGATCGAGGCCGCCTCCGACATCGCGTCCGAGTACTACGCCTCGATCGTGTTCGACCGCGCCGCGAAGGCACCGCTCGTGATGTTCTCCACGAAGGGCGGGATGGACATCGAGGCCGTCGCCGAGGAGACGCCCGAGGCGCTGGTGAGAATCCACGTCGACCCGCTGCTCGGCTTCCAGGACTTCCACGGCCGGCGGCTCGCGTTCGAGGCGGGCGTCGACGCCGACGTCGTGCGCCCGGTCGGCGCGCTGCTGTCGAAGCTCTACGACGCGTTCGTCGCCGAGGAGGCGATGCTCGTCGAGGTCAACCCGCTGATCGTCACGGGGGACCGCGACGTCGCGGCGCTCGACGCGAAGGTCACGCTCGACGGCAACTCGCTGTACCGCCATCCCGACAACGCCGCCCTGCGCAACCCCTCCCAGGAGGACGAGCAGGAGCAGATGGCGCACGAGCGCGGCCTCACCTACGTGAAGCTCGACGGCGACATCGGGATCCTCGGCAACGGCGCGGGGCTCGTCATGTCGACGCTCGACGTCGTCGCCCAGGCCGGCGGCGCGCCGGCGAACTTCCTCGACGCGGGCGGCGGCTCGAAGGCCGACGCGATCGTCAGCGCCGTCGAGGTGATCCTCTCCGACACGAAGGTCAGAGCCGTGCTGTTCAACATCTTCGGCGGGATCACCCGCTGCGACGAGGTCGCGAAGGGCCTGATCGAAGCCTTCGACGTCGTCAAGCCGACGGTCCCGTTCGTCGTGCGCCTCGACGGCACGAACGACGTCGAGGGCCGCAGGCTGCTCGCCGAGGCGCAGCTGCCGAACGTGCACACGGCCTCGACGATGAACGAGGCGGCCGAGAAGGTCGTCGAGCTGGCCGCGGCTCAGGGGGCGGCGGCATGAGCGTCCTCGTCGACAAGGACACGCGCCTCGTCGTGACCGGCCTGACCGGCCGCGAGGGCACGTTCCACGCGCTCAACAACCGCACCTACGGCACGAACGTCGTCGCCGGCGTCACGCCCGGCAAGCGCGGGCAGGACGTCGACGGCATCCCCGTCTTCGACACGGTCCACTCCGCCGTCGACGAGGCCGGCGCGAACACGGCGATGATCTTCGTCCCGCCGCGCTTCGCCGCCGACTCGATCCTCGAGGCGCTCGACGCCGGCATCAGACTCGTCGTCGCGATCACCGAGGGGATCCCGGCGCACGACGAGCTGCGCGTCTACACGCAGCTCAAGCGCACGCCCGGCGCGCGCCTCGTCGGCCCGAACTGCCCCGGCATCCTGTCCCCCGGCAAGGCGAACGTCGGCATCATCCCGGCGTCGTTCTTCAAGGAGGGCAACGTCGGCGTCGTCTCGCGCTCCGGCACGCTGACCTACCAGATCGGCAACGAGCTGGCCCAGCGCGGCTTCGGCAACTCCTCGATCGTCGGGATCGGCGGCGACCCGGTCCCCGGCTCGTCGTTCATCGACATCATCGAGCTGTTCGAGGCCGACCCGCAGACCGAGCTGATCGTGATGAGCGGCGAGATCGGCGGCTCCGCCGAGGAGGAGGCCGCCGAGTACATCGCGGCCAACGTCAGCAAGCCCGTCGTCGGCTACATCGCCGGCTTCACCGCGCCGCCCGGCAAGACGATGGGCCACGCCGGCGCGATCGTCTCCGGCACCGCCGGCACCGCCAAGGCGAAGGCCGAGGCGCTCGAGGCGAAGGGCGTCCGCGTCGGCCGCACGCCGACCGAGACGGCCGAGATCGCGATGGAGATCCTGTCGGCCTGACGGCTCCGGCCGGCGTTGCGTAGTCTGGGAGCCATGGCTTCCGAACCCGCTCCGATCTCCTTCGCCCGCGGCGCCCCGTCGCTCGACATCGTCGACGTCGACGGCCTGCGCGCCGCCGCCGACCGCGCCTTCCAGAACGATCCCGCCGGGACGACCGCGTACGGAACGTCGATCGGCTACAGACCGCTGCGCGCCTGGATCGCCGACAAGCACGGCGTCGCGCCGGAGCAGGTGATCGTCACGAACGGGTCGATGCAGGCGGACGCGTTCCTGTTCGAGGCTTTGGTGGAGGAGGGCGACGTCGTCGTCGTCGAGAAGCCGACGTACGACCGCACGCTGCTGTCGCTGCGCTCGGCCGGCGCCGACGTGCGCCCGGTCGACCTGCACGAGGACGGCGTCGACGTGGCGGGGATCGAGCAGCTGATCGCCGACGGCGCCGTGCCGCGGCTCGCGCACATCATCCCGAACTTCCAGAACCCCGCCGGCTACACGCTGTCGGCGAAGAAGCGCGACCAGCTCGTCGCGCTCGCGGCCGAGCACGGCATGACGATCTTCGAGGACGACCCGTATGTCGAGCTGCGCTTCGGCGGCGAGGCGCTGCCGACGATGCTGTCGCTCGACCAGGCCGATCGCGTCGTGTACGCGTCCTCGTTCTCGAAGACGGTCTGCCCCGGCATCCGCGTCGGCTACCTCGTCGGCCCGGAGAAGCTGATCGCGCGGATCGCGAAGCTGGCGACGAACACGTACATCTCGCCGAACATGGTCGCCCAGTCGATCGTCAACGAGTTCGTGCGGGCGGAGGACGGCGGCGCGTTCGAGCGCTCGGTCGCCCGCGTGAAGGGCGCGCTGGAGGAGCGCGCACAGGCGCTGTCCGCCGCGCTGCGCCGCGAGCTGCCCGAGGCGCGCTTCGTCGAGCCGCAGGGCGGCTACTTCCTGTGGGTCGAGCTGCCCGAGGGCACCGACGGCGACGCGCTGTTCGCGGCCGCGGCAGAGCGCGGCGTGCAGATCGTCAAGGGCACCGACTTCCTGCTGGAGGGCGGCGAGAACGCCTTCCGCCTCGCCTACTCCGGCGTCACCGTCCCGCAGATCGAGGAGGGCGTCGCCCGCCTCGCCGGCGTGGTGCGGTCGCTCGGCGTGGCGGCGTAGGCAAGCGACCACCCCTCGGACCGGCGCGCCGGCAGCTGCCGGCGCGCGAACATGAGGGCATGCAGCCAGACCACGAGGTGGCTGTCGTCGGCGGCGGCTTCTCCGGCATCGGCACCGCGATCGCGCTCGACCGTGCCGGCATCCGCGACTGGGCGATGCTGGAGGAGGGCGACGGCGTCGGCGGGGCGTGGCACTGGAACACGTACCCCGGGATCGGCGTCGACATCCCGTCCTTCAGCTACCAGTTCTCGTTCGAGCAGCGCAGCGACTGGTCCCGCACCTACGCACCGGGCAGGGAGCTCAAGGCCTACGCCGAGCACTGCGTCGAGCGCTACGGGCTGCGGGACCGGATCCGGCTGAACACGAAGGTCACGGGCGCGGCGTTCGACGAGGGTGCGCACGCGTGGCGCCTGACGACCGCGGCGGGCGAGGCGTTGACGGCGCGGCACGTGGTCGACGCGACCGGCGTCTTCACGCAGCCGCAGGCCCCCGCGATCCCCGGCCTCGACACGTTCGCGGGCACGACGATGCACACCGCGCGCTGGGACCACGACGCGTCGCTGCGCGGTCGGCGCGTCGCGATCGTCGGCACCGGCGCCTCGGCGGTGCAGGTGATCCCGACGATCGCGCCGGAGGTCGAGCAGCTGACCGTCTTCCAGCGTACGCCGATCTGGTGCCTGCCGAAGCTCGACCGCCCGCTCGGCCCGCGGGCCCGGCAACTGCTGCGCCGCCTGCCGGGTGCGCAGCGCACCGTGCGCGCCCTCAGCCAGACGTTCGTGGAGGCGACGTTCCCGCTGCCGGCACACTTCCACGGCGTCGTGCCGATCGCGAAGGCGGCCGAGCGCCAGGGCCTCGCGCACCTGCGCAAGCAAGTTCACGACCCGGCCGTGCGCGAGCGCCTGACGCCGCGCTACAGCCTCGGCTGCAAGCGCCCGGCCTTCTCCAACGCCTACTTCCCGGCGTTCAACCGTCCGAACGTCGAGCTCGTGACCGATGCGATCGAGGCGGTCGAGCCGAGCGGCATCCGCACGGTCGACGGGCGTCTGCACGAGGTCGACGTACTGATCCTCGCGACCGGCTTCAAGGTCTTCGAGCGCGGCAACATGCCGCCGTTCCCGGTGCATGGGCGGGACGGCGTCGACCTCGAGCGGTGGTGGGAGACGAACCGCTACCAGGCCTACGAGGGCGTGAGCGTGCCCGGCTTCCCCAACTGGTTCATGATCCTCGGCCCCTACGCCTTCAACGGCGCGAGCTACTTCACGCTGATCGAGAACCAGGCGCGGCACATCGTGCGCTGCCTGGGTCGCGCGCGCGAGCAGGCGGCGACCGCGATCGAGGTCACGCCCGAGGCGAACGAGCGCTACTTCAGACTGGTGCTCTCGCGGCGCGATCGGCAGGTCTTCTTCCGCGGCAGCTGCGGCACCGCCCACAGCTACTACTTCGACCCGCGCGGCGATGTGCCGTTCCGCCCCTCGACGACCGCCGAGGTCGCGTGGCGCGCCGGCCACTTCCCGCTGGAGGACTACCGCTTCACTGCGTCGCGGAGCTCGCGCTCCCGCACCTAGCTACCGCCCGTACCGCCCGCCGAGCACGAGCTGTCTCGGAAGCGCCGTGCGCGGCGGCGGGCTCGGGTCTGCCGTGACGGAGACCGTCTCCGCGACGCTGCGCGTGACGACGTGCTCGGCGCCGGTGGAGGCGACCGTGATGTGCTCGTCGTCGGCGGCGGCGATCGTGCCGTCGAGGCCGGGCTCGAGGCCCGAGTCCTTGAGGTAGTGGAGCAGGTCCTCCGCCTCGTTCTCGAAGCGCAGGATTCTCACGCGCGCGCCCTCGGCGCAGTCGGCCAGCGGGACGCCGACGATGCGCTCGCCGACGGCGATCGGGTGGCCGTGCGGGCACGTCGTCGCGTCGCCGATCGCGGCCTTGACGTAGGCCTCGAAGCGCGGCGACATCGCGTGCTCCATCCGCTCCGCCTCCTCGTGCACGTCGTCCCACGGCACGCCGACGACGTCGGTCAGGAAGCGCTCGATCAGGCGGTGGCGGCTCGTGATCTCCTCGGCGTGGCGACGGCCCTGCTCGGTGAACGCGATCACGCGGTCCTCACCGCGTGTGATGTAGCCGTCTCTCTCCAGCCGACCGAGCATCTCGTGCACCGTCGGTGCGGAGAGCTGCATGGCCCGTGCGAGGTTGGCGCCGGTCATCGGCAGGCCCGCCTCGTAGAGCCAGAAGAGCATCTGGAGGTACTCCTCCTCGGCGACCGTGGCGTGCTCGTGCGACACGCCGTTGATCGTAGTGCAACTCGCTGCGCCGCTACGATCGGCGGCGGCCGTGACGCTCCCGCTCAAGCCCCCGATCACTCCGCAGCTCGCCCGCTCGCGCGCGGCGCTGCCCGACGACGAGGGCTGGGCGTACGAGCCGAAGTGGGACGGCTTCCGCGCGCTTGCCTTCGTGGACGGCGACCAGCTGCACCTGCAGTCGCGCGGCGGCAGACCGCTCGCGCGCTATTTCCCTGAGCTGACGTTCCCGCGCGGGCGGTATGTCATCGACGGGGAGATCGTGATCGACGGCGAGGGCGGCCTGCAGGACTTCGACGCGCTCTCGAATCGCATCCATCCAGCGGCCTCGCGGATCGCGCTGCTGTCGAGAGAGACGCCGGCGCGCTTCCTCGCGTTCGACCTGCTCGCGACGGAGGACCGCGTGCTGCTGGAGCTGCCGTTCGCGCAGCGGCGGGAAGCCTTGGAGCAGTTCCCGTTCGCGGCGCCGGTGGAGCTGACGCCGTGCGTGCGGTCCGCCGGCGAGGCCGAGAGATGGCTGCGCTCGGCCGAGGGCGTGATCGCGAAGCGGCTCGACTTCCCGTACAGACCGGGCGAGCGGGACGGGATGGCGAAGATCAAGCGCGTGCGCACGATCGACGCGGTCGTGATCGGCTGGCGGCCGGGCAAGGAGGAACGCACCGTCGGTTCGCTGATCCTGGGGCTCTACGACGAGCGCGGCGAGCTGTGCACGGTCGGGCACACGTCGGGGCTGAAGGCGGCCGAGAGACGCGAGCTGGTCGACAGACTCGCGCCCTACGAGACGGGCGAGCGCGGCCATGGCGACCCGTCGCGCTGGAAGAGCGAGAAGGAGCTGGAGTGGATCTCGCTGCGGCCTGAGCTGGTCGTCGAGATCACGTTCGACCACGTGAGCGGGCGGCGCATCCGCCACGGCTCGAAGATCCAGCGCTGGCGCGAGGACAAGCCGGCGCGGGAGTGCCGGGTCGAGCAGCTGTTTGAGTGAAGGTGTGCTGGACAAGACACATAAAAGTGTTTTGTACCATTTGTTTGCTGTAGACCAAACAAGTTCCTCGCCATAGAGTCGGGCGATGCCTACTTCCGGGCGCCGCACGCGCTCCGCGCTCTACGAGCGACTCTACGCGCAGATCACCGAACTGCGCGAGCAGTTCGGCGGCCTGCCCGCTCCGCATGAGGCCAGAGCGATCTGGCACGACATCTGGCTCGACGAGACGCACCACTCGACCGCAATCGAGGGGAACACGCTGGTGCTGAAGCAGGTCCGGCGGCTGCTGGAGGAGGGACGCGCTGTGGGCAACAAGGAATTGCGCGAGTACATGGAGGTGCGCGGCTACGCGGATGCGGCTGAGTGGGTCTACCAGCATGGCGTCGAGCCGGACTCATGGTCCGGCGACGCGCTCGTCACGCTGACGGAGCTTCGCCAGGTGCACGTGATGGCGCTCGGACCTGTCTGGGATGTGGCGCCGCATCTGCAGGCCGGCGGCGACGAGCGTCCCGGATCGTTCCGTCGACATGACATCGAGTCGTTCCCCGGCGGCATGAAGCCGCCGTCCTGGACGGACGTTCCGGTGCGCATGGACGAGTGGGTCGTCGACGCGCAGGCGCTCCGCGGGCTCGATGCGCCGCATCTGCCCGCCGAGCTGGCGTGGCTGCACGCGCGCTTCGAGCAGGTCCACCCCTTCCTCGACGGCAATGGGCGTACCGGGCGGCTGCTGCTCAACCTGCTGCTCGTGCGGCTCGGCTACCCGCCGGCGCTCATCCGCAAGGCGGATCGTGAGCGTTATCTCGCCGCACTCCGACGAGCAGACGGCGGCGACTGCGGACCGCTCAGCGAGTTCCTGGCCCGGGCGATCCTCGAAAACCTCCACCGCTTCCTGCTGCCCGCCGTCGCCGGGAAAGAACACCTGGTACCGCTGCCCGCGCTCGCGCGAGAGCAGCTATCCGCAAACGCGCTGCGCGTTGCCGCGGTGCGTGGCCGGCTCCAGGCCGTCAAGGGCCGCGACGGCGTGTGGCGCAGCTCGAAGGCCTGGGTCGACGAGTACGTCGCGTCGCGCTACAGACGCGACTGAGTCGGCCCGTGGTGACAGGATGCGGCAGGTGACCGCCTCCGCCTCGACCGTGCGCGCGCCGATCCTCGTCGCGCCGGCCGCCTTCGGCGGGACGCTGCGGGCGCCGCAGGTCGCCGCGGCGCTCGCGCGCGGGCTGGAGGCTGGCGGCTGGCCGGTCGATCCGTGCCCGGTCGCCGATGGCGGCGCCGGGCTGCTCGAGCTGCTGCTGCCGGCGCTCGGCGGGGAAACGGCGGGCGTGACGGTCGGCGGACGAGCGGTCGGGATCGGCCTGATCGAGGAGGGCGGAACGGCGCTGGTGGAGCTGCGGGCAGCGGCCGGCGGCGCCGACGCGTCGAGCGCGCCGCTCGGCGAGCTGCTGCTGGCGGCCGACGCGACCGGCGCCGAGGTCGTGATCGCCGGCGCCGGCGACCTGATCGCCCCGGACGGCGGCGCCGGCGCAGTCGAGGCGATCGCCGCCGGCGGCGGGCTGCGCGCGCGGCTCGTGCTGCTGTGCGACGTGCGCACCGCGGATGCCGCCGGCGTGACATGGGGCGGCAGCGGGGGCGGACTCGCCGGGGCGCTGCACGCGGCCTGCGGCGCCCGCTTGGAGCCGGGCGCGGCGTTCGTGCTGGAGCAGCTCGACTTCGACGCGCGCATGCGCGCCGCGCGCGCGGTGGTCGTCGGCGAGGGGCGGCTCGACCTCGGCACGCTCGCCGGCAAGGCGCCCGGCGAGGCCGCCACGCGCGCGCGGCAAGCCGGCGTGCCGTGCTTCGCCGTGGTCGGGTCGCGCACGCTCGACGCCTTCGGCGCGCGCATCCTGGATCTGCAAACGGTGCTCGAGGCGGGCGATGAGGACGGGTTGGAAGCGGCGGGCCGACGGCTGGCAGCACTCGTCTGAACGACGCGAGCAAGTACGCTCGCGGCCCTGATGCCCCCGCTCCCCCGCCCCCAGCTGTCGTTGCCGTCCCCGCTGCGGCGTGCGGTCGTCGTCGGCGCCGGCTCGTTCGGGACCGCGGTGGCGGTGCTGCTGGCGCGCGGCGGGATGCGCACGACGCTGCAGACGCGCACGCGCGAGCAGAGCGACGCGCTGATCGAGGCGCGCGAGAACGCGGAGTACCTGCCGGGCGTCGAGCTGCCGCGCGAGCTGCGGATCGAACCGGCCGCGCACGGACTCGCGCGGGCGGAGCTCGTGTTCCTCGCGGTCCCCTCGCTCGGGCTCGGCGGCGTGATCGCCGGCCTGGAGCAAGCCGGGCTCACGCGGCGCGCCGCGATCGTCTCGCTGGCGAAGGGACTCGTGCCGCCGGACGGGACGCCGCCGACCGCGCTGCTGCGCGCGCGCTTCGGCGCCGAGCGCGTCGCCTGCATCGGCGGACCGGCGCACGCGCAGGAGATGGTGCGCGAGGGCGCCGGGCTGGTCGCGGCCTCCAGCGACGAGGCGCTCGCGGAGCAGCTCGCGGCGATGTTCATCCGCGCCGGCGTCGTGTGCGAGCAGTCGAACGACCCGGTCGGCGTCGAGCTCGCGGGTGCCGCCAAGAACGCCGCCGCGCTGGCGGCCGGCGCGACCGAGGCACAGGGGCTGAACGCCGCGGGCGCCGCGGCAGGGCACATCTTCGCCGAGGTGTGGCGCTACGCCGAGCGGCTCGGCGCGCGGCCGGAGTCGATGATCGGGCTCGCCGGCACCGGCGACCTCGTCGCGACCGCGCTTGCCCCCCAGAGCCGCAATCGGCGCGCCGGCGAACTGCTCGCGCAAGGCGTGCCGGCGACCGAGATCCCCGGCCGCATCGGACAGGCGGTCGAGTCGCTCGAGTCGGTGCCGCTGCTCGCGCGCGCGCTCGCGCGAGCGGGGATCGAGGCGCCCGTCAACGACGCGCTGCGGCGGCTGATCGCCGGCGAGCTGCCGCTCGACGAGTGGGTCGCGCTGGTGCGCACGACGGTCCCCCCGCCGGCGCGCTGGCGGCCGCGGCGACGGGAGGGCGCCGACGGCGGCTGGCGCGGCGCCTGGGAGCGCGTGCGCGGCTGGTTCGGCGCGCCGCCGCGCGGCGAGGACGAGCGCTAGGGCGCCTCACGCGCCGGCGCGCCCGCGCTGCGCCACGCAGGGACGCCGAGCACGATCAGCAGCAGCTGCTTCTCCGCGCGACGGACGATCTCGCGCTCGATCTCCGGCCGGCCGCTCGGCGCGTCGATCAGCTCCTCCGCCGTCGAGACCATCGTGTTGACGAGCAGCGTCGCGAGCACGCCGAGGTCCTCGGTGTTCCATCTGTCGAGGAACGGGAAGCGCGCGAGGTCGGTCGCCAGCTCGCTGCTGAAGAGGCGGATCTCCGCGCGGATCGCCTGCCGCAGAACGGGCACGCCGCTCGAGCGCTCGCGCGCGACGAAGCGGAAGTGCAGCTTGTGCGCGTGGACGTGCTGCACGAGGATCTCGACCGAGTCGCGGATCACGTGCTCGAAGGCGAGATCCTGCGAGCGGGCGTCGCGGATCATGCGGCGCAGCGTGCGGAAGGAGTCGTCGATCAGGGCGAGGCCGAGCTCCTCCATTGAGTCGAAGTGGCGGTAGAAGGCGGTCGGGACGACGCCCGCCTCGCGCGCAACCTCGCGCAGCCCGAGGCTGCCGAAGCTCTTGTGCTCGAGCAGCCGCAGCGCCGCGTCGAGCAGCGCGATCCGCGTGCGCTCCTTCTGCTCGCGCCGCGTAATGGGTGTCCTGGTGTTCACCGAATCTGTGTGCCCCACCTCACACAGGATAGCTGGACAAGGGACGAGATCTTCTCTAGCTTGTGCACAAGTGTTCACTCAAACGCCACAGCGCCTCACGCGCCGCGTCCTGAGCTCGAAGCTCGCCGACGCGCTCACCACTCCTCACGGCGTCGACCGCTACGTCGAGCTCGTGCGCCCCGCCTTCTCGCTGCGCGACGTGCGCGCCGAGGTCGTCGCGGTGCGGCGCGCGACCGCGCGCAGCGTCACGCTCGCGCTGCGCCCCAACGCGAACTGGCAAGGCTTCCGCGCCGGCCAGTTCGTGCGCCTCAGCACGGAGATCGACGGCGTGCGCCACACGCGCTGCTACTCGCCCGCCTCCTCCGCCCATGTCGGCGACCTGATCGAGCTGACCGCGCATGCGCAGGCCGACGGCGTCGTCTCGCCGTTCCTGCGCGCCGGCGCGCAGCCCGGCATGGTCGTCTCGCTCTCGCAGGCGGAGGGCGACTTCGTCCTGCCCGACGAGCGACCCGACCAGCTGCTGCTGATCAGCGGCGGCAGCGGCATCACGCCCGTGATGTCGATGCTGCGCACGCTGTGCCAGGAGGGCTACCGCGGCCGCATCGCCTTCCTGCACTACGCGCGCGACGAGCACGACGTCGCCTACCGCCGTCAGCTCGCCGAGCTTGCCGCCGGCCACGCGAACGTGCGCCTGCTGCACGGCTTCTCGCGCCAGCCGGGCGCCGGCGAGCTGGAGGGACGCTTCGAGCGGGCGCACGTGCACGCCGCGCGGATCGACCCCGCGCGGGCGCTGACGTTCGCGTGCGGCCCGACCGGCCTGCTCGACGCGGTGCGCACGACGTGGGCCGGAGACGCACTGGAGGAGCGCCTGCACGTCGAGCAGTTCACCGCGCCCGCACCGGCGCAGGTCGACCCGGACGCGCACGTCGCCGGCAGCGTGCGCTTCGCGCGCAGCGGCGTCGAGGCGAGCGGCACGGCCGCGCCGCTGCTCGACCAGGCGGAGGCCGCCGGCCTCACGCCGAAGTCCGGCTGCCGCATGGGCATCTGCCACACCTGCACCTGCCGCAAGCTCGAGGGCGCCGTGCGCGACGTGCGCACCGGCGAGGTCTCGACCGCCCCCGACGAGCTGATCCAGATCTGCGTCAACGCGCCCGTCGGCGACGTGACGCTCGACATCTGACCTTCAGGAGCCACGCCATGAGCACGACCGCACCGCAGCCGCCGCAGCTCACGCCGGAGCAGCTCGACGCGTTCGGCCGCGAGCTCGACGCGATCCGCGAGCGCGTGACCGCCGACCTCGGCGAGCGCGACGCCGCCTACATCCGCCGCATCATCAAGGCCCAGCGCGGACTGGAGATCGGCGGCCGCGGGCTGCTCGAGTTCGGCTTCCTGCCGCCCGCCTGGCTCGCCGGCACCGCCGCCCTGTCGCTCTCCAAGATCCTCGACAACATGGAGATCGGCCACAACGTGATGCACGGCCAGTACGACTGGATGAACGACGAGGCGGTCAACGGCCAGGCGTTCGAGTGGGACAGCGCCTGCCCGTCGGAGCAGTGGCGCCACTCGCACAACTACATGCATCACACGCACACGAACATCCTCGGCAAGGACCGCGACATCGGCTACGGCGTGCTGCGGATGTCGGAGGACCAGAAGTGGCACCCGTACTACCTCGGCAACCCCGTGTACGCGGCGCTGCTGGCGCTGCTGTTCCAGTGGGGGGTCGCGCTGCACGACCTCGAGGTGGAGCAGCTCAACACCGGCAAGGCGAAGTGGAGCGACAAGCGCGGGATGCTCAAGGAGATCTGGCGCAAAGGCCGCCGGCAGGCGCTGAAGGACTACGCGCTGTTCCCGCTGCTCGCCGGCCCGGGCGCGCCGTTCACGCTCGCCGGCAACCTGACCGCGAACGCCGTGCGCAACGTGTGGGCGTTCATGATCATCTTCTGCGGCCACTTCCCCGAGGGCACGCACGAGTTCACCGAGGAGGAGTGCGAGGGCGAGACGCGCGGCGAGTGGTACTACCGCCAGCTGCTCGGCTCGGCGAACCTCACCGGCGGCGAGCTGTTCCACATCATGAGCGGCAACCTCAGCCACCAGATCGAGCATCACCTGTTCCCCGACCTGCCTGCCCACCGCTATGCGGAGCTGGCCGTCGAGGTGCGCGAGATCTGCGCGCGCTACGGGCTGCCGTACAACAGCGGGCCGCTGCACAAGCAGTTCGGCAGCGTCGTGAAGAAGATCGTCAAGCTGGCGCTGCCGGGCGGGGGCGGTGGCGACGAGCGCGCGCCGGAGCCGATCGCGGCCGCGCCGGCGGCCGCCGAGCGCGAGCTCGTCGCCGCCTGACGCGGCTCAGGCGCGCTCGGCGAGCGTCGTGACGACGGCTTCGTAGACGCCCGCGCCGTAAGACCCCTCGGCGATGCGGACGTTTTCGCGCCCCGCGATCGCCTCGCGCAGCGTCGGGTCCTTCTGCAGCGCATTGGCGACGAACCAGAACGCGCCGACCGCGGCCGCGGCGCCGAGGTCCTCGCGCGAGTCGCCGACGGCGATGCACTCGCCAGCGAGGTAGCCGCGGATCTGCATGTGCCGCGCGACCGCGCCGGCCTTCGAGGCCGCGCGCGGCACGAGGTGGTAGGCGCGCACGAACGGCAGCTCGGCGAGGTCGGCCGAGCGCGAGCGCACGACGCCGTTGTCGACGAGCCGCAGGTGGCCGTGGCCGTGCTGCTCCAGCAGCGCGTCCGCCTCCTCCGCCTCGACGAGCCCTCGGAAGAGGTGCGAGACGTCGCGGTTCGTGTGCCACGGCGCGTGGTACTCCAGGCGTCTGGCGTAGTGGGACAGCAGCAGCTCCGGCGCGCCGCTCGCCTCGATCTGCGCGTGGATCGTGAGGCCCTCGTCGGTCGGCTCCAGGCCGCCGGTGAGCCACTCCAGCTCGCCGTCGACGACGAGGCCGGAGCCGGCCTCGAAGATGTAGGCGGTCTGCCCGAGCAGGCGCGCGTCCTCCATCACCTGCGCCTGCCGGCGGCCGGAGAAGATCACGACCTCGACGTCGGCCCGATGGCACGCCTGCAGCGCGCGCACGGCGTTGAGTGTGAAACCGCCGTCGGCGTCGCGCAGCAGCGACGCGCCGGGGCCGAGCAGGGTGCCGTCGAGGTCCACGTAGAGGCAGCGCAGCATGGGGCGCCGAAGTCTCGCAGCAACGCCGCCGGCCTCGCCGGCCCGCGCGGAGAAGGGGTCGCGCGCGGACCGGCTTTGGCCCGGGGGGGGGGCTTGGGACTACGAGGGCGGCAGCAGCACGCGGTTGATCTGGTGGACGATCCCGTTGCTGGCCTTGATGTCGGCCTTCGTCACGCGCGCGTCGTTGACGTAGACCTTGCCCTTGCGGACCTCGATCGTGACGCTGGCGCCGTTGACGGTCTTCGCCGAGTCGAGCTTCACGACCTTGCTCGCCGGGACCTTGCCCTTCACGACGTGGTAGAGCAGGACCGACTTCAGCTTCGCCTTGTCGTTGGCGAGCGCGTTCAGCGTTCTCTTCGGCACCTTCGCGAACGCGGCGTTCGTGGGCGCGAAGACGGTGTAGTTCGTTCTCCCGGACAACGTGGAGACGAGGCCCGCCTTCTTGACGAGTCTGACGAGCGTCGAGAACTGCGGCGCGGCGGCCGCCGTCTGGACGATGTTCTTCTGCGCAGCCGCAGCCTGCGCGCCGGCGACGGGGACCGCGGCGAGGGCGAGGCAGACGACTGCGAGGGCGATGCGCTTCACGATGGGGCTCCTCGTGATCGCGTGGACAGGGTCGCGGGCACTACGGGTCGCGCTCGGCGGCTGGTTGGGAAGCTGGCGCGCTGGGCTACGCTCCCACCGTGCAGGTCGAACCGGAACGCGGCGTGCCGGCCGTCGCGGACGGCATGCGGGCGGACCGCGAGGAGCGGCGCCTCGCCCGGCGGCTCGCCGACCGCGACGAGTCGGCGCTGGCGGACGTCTACGCGCGCTACGGCCGCGCGACGTTCGGCTTCCTGCTGAAGACGCTGCGCGACCGCGCGAGCGCCGAGGACGTCCAGCAGCAGGTGTTCCTGGAGGTGTGGCAGCGCGCGCCGCAGTTCGACCCCGCGCGCGGCGGCCTCTTCACGTGGATCATGCTGATCGTCCGCAGCCGCGCGATCGACCAGCTGCGGCGGCGGATCCCCGTCCCGCAGGACCCGACCGGCTCGCCCGCCCTGGAGACGCCCGTCGAGCCGCGCGTCGACGAGCTGGTGGAGCACTGGCACATGGTCGAGCTGCTGGGACGGCTCCCGCACGACGAGGCGCAGCTGCTGCGCCAGCGCTTCTACGGCGGCCTGAGCCAGAGCGAGATCTCATCCGAGACGGGCGTTCCGCTCGGAACCGTGAAGATGAAGATGGTCAGCGGACTGCGGCGGCTGCGCGAGATGATGGAGCCCGAGGCATGAGCACGCACGAGCGCGAACCCGAGCTGTCCGCCTACCTGCTCGGCGAGCTGGGCGCGGACGAGCGCGCCGCCTTCGAGCGCGCGCTGGCGCAGGACGCCGCGCTGCGCGCGGAGGTGGAGCGGCTGCGGCCGGTCGTCGCGCGGCTCGACGCGCTGCCGGCCGAGGGCTGGCAGGAGGCGCCCGAGCCGCCGCCGCTGCGGCTGCCGAGCGAGATGGCTGCGTCCACCGTGGCGCCGCCGCGCCGTTGGCGCCGCTGGCTGCAAGGGCCGCTGATGGTGCGGCCGGCGTTCGCGGCGCTCGGCGCGGCGGCGCTGCTCGCGCTCGGGATCGTCGTCGGGACGCTGGTGGACGGGGGCGGCGACACGTCCAACGCGCCGGCCATCGCCCAACAGCGCACCGTCGCCCTGCAGCCGCTGCAGCGCGGCGTCGCGGCGCACGGCCGCGCGCTCGTGGCCGCCGCCGGCAGTGGCGCGCAGCGCGTGACGCTGCGCCTGCGCGGGCTGCCGCCGAGCAGAGCGCACCAGTTCTACGAGGTGTGGCTGATGGACGCCAACGGGCCGCTGATCGCGATCGGCTCATTCCGCGTCGGCGCCGACGGCCGCGCAACGCTCCAGCTGCCGCTGCCCGTGCAGGCGACGCGCTACCAGTACTTCGACATCTCCGTGCAGCCCGAGGGCGACGACGCCAACCACTCGGGCGACTCGGTCCTGCGCGGCGCGACGGCCTGAGCGCAGGCGCGCCGGCCCGCGCCGCGCGCGTACCATCGACACGATGGCCGTCGCCCCCCAGACCGAGCCGTGGAGCGGCCTGCTCGAGCGCGGCCGCGCCGACGAGCGGCTCGTGCACGAGTCGACCTTGCCGCCGCGCGCGGGGCGCGCGGTGCCGATCCCCGGCGAGCTGCACCACGAGCTGCGCGCCGCGCTGGAGCGGGTCGGGATCGCGGCGCTGCACACGCACCAGCACGACGCGCTGCTGGCGGCGATGGACGGGCCGCTGATCGTCACGACCGGCACCGCGTCCGGCAAGTCGCTGTGCTTCAACCTGCCGACGCTGCAGCAGCTCTGCGTCGACCCCCGGGCACGCGCCCTGTACCTCTATCCGACGAAGGCGCTCGCGCAGGACCAGGCGCGCGCCCTCGCCGCGCTGAGACTGCCGCGGGTGCGCCCGGCGATCTACGACGGCGACACGCCGCAGTCCGAGCGCCGCGCGATCCGCGCGAGAGCAAACGTGGTCCTCACGAACCCCGACATGCTGCACGTCGGGATCCTCCCCAACCACCGCGCGTGGGGCGACTTCCTCGCGAACCTCGCGGTCGTCGTGGTCGACGAGGCGCACGTCTACCGCGGCGTGTTCGGCTCGCACATGGGCAACGTGCTGCGGCGGCTGCGGCGGATCGCCGCCGCCTACGGCACCGAGCCGCGCTTCCTGCTGGCGAGCGCGACGGTCGCGAACCCGCTCGAACTCGCGCAGCGGCTGACCGGCTTGGAGGAGATCGCGCTGATCGACAACGACGGCGCGCCCGCCGCCGAGCGCACGGTCGCGATGTGGAACCCGCCGATGCTCGACGAGGCGCTGGGCGTGCGCGCGAGCGCGCTGAGCGAGGCGGCAGACCTGTTCGCCGACCTCGTGAAGGCCGGCTCGCGCACGATCTGCTTCATCAAGTCGCGCAAGGCGGTCGAGCTGATCCTGCGCCACGCGAGCGCGCGGCTGCAGAGCGGCGACCGCGCCGACCTCGCGGACCGCATCGCGCCCTACCGCGCCGGCTACACCGCGCAGCAGCGGCGCGAGCTGGAGGAGCGGCTGACGCGCGGCGACCTGCTCGGCGTCGTGGCGACCGACGCGCTGGAGCTGGGGATCGACATCGGCGAGCTCGACGCGGCGATCTGCGTCACGTTCCCGGGGACCGTCGCCTCGCTGCGGCAGATGTGGGGCCGCGCGGGGCGGCGCGGCAGAGGGCTCGCGGTGTACGTCGCCGGCGAGGATGCGCTCGACCAGTTCTTCTGCCGCCATCCCGACGAGTTCCTCGGACGGCCGGTCGAGGCGGCGATCCTCGATCACGAGTCCGAGCAGATCCACGCCGCGCACCTGCTGTGCGCCGCGCATGAGGGGCCCCTCGCTCCCGGCGACGCGGAGGTGCTGAGCCCGCGCTGGCGCGAGAGCGCCGAGCGGCTCGTGAGCGCCGGGCTGCTGATCGAGCGGCGCGGCGCGTTCCAGCTGCGCGCGCCCGAGGACTATCCGGCCGCGCGCGTGCCGCTGCGCTCCTCCTCGGCCGACGTCTTCAGCCTCGTGGACGTCGCGAGCGGCGAGATGATCGGCACGCTGGAGGCGGCGCGCGCGTTCTCGACCGTGCACGACGGCGCCGTGTACCTGCACCTCGGGCGCGCGTACGAGGTCGTCCAGCTCGACCTGATGGACCGGCGCGCGCTGCTGAAGCCGTTCGACGGCGACTGGTTCACGCAGCCCAAGCGCGAGACGAGCACGGCGATCGAGCGGCTGGTGGAGCGGCGCGAGGCGATGGGCGTGACGCTGTCGTTCGGCAGCGTCGTCGTGACGGAGGTCGTGACCGGCTACCAGCGCAAGGCGCTGTCGGACCACCAGCAGATCGACTTCGTCGGGCTGGACCTGCCGGAGACCGCCTTCAGCACGCAGGCGCTGTGGTACGAGCTCGACTCGGTCTCCGTCCTCGGCGAGGACGCAGGCCTCGGCGTCGAGCGGCTGCTCGGCTCGCTGCACGCGACCGAGCACGCGCAGATCGCGGTGCTGCCGCTGCTGGCGATGTGCGACCGCTGGGACATCGGCGGGCTCTCGACCAACGCGCACCCGCAGACGGGCCGCCCGACGATCTTCATCTACGACGGCCACCCCGGCGGCGTCGGCATCACGCGCGCCGGCTACCGCGGCTTCGAGCGGCTCGTGGCCGACGCGCACCGGCTGATCGCCGAGTGCAGATGCAAGCGCGGCTGCCCGTCGTGCGTGCAGTCGCCGAAGTGCGGGAACCTCAACGAGCCGCTGTCGAAGGCGGGCGCGAAGGCGCTGCTGGAGCAGTTGCTGCGCGCCTGATGGGTTCGCGCGCAGACCGGTTTTCGCGGCAACGCACAGCTTTGCCGTAACAAACCTGCGCATCGCGAGTTCTGTGTTCGCGGTGGGCCCGTTCGGCTGCCGAGGCTAGGGGGGATGGCACGATCGCATCGCGCCACTTCTCTCCTCCTCATAGCTCTCGGGGTCGCGGCGCCGGTGCTGCCGGCCAGTACGGCAGCGGCGAATACCGGCGGCGCGGCCCCGGGGAGCGAGGCGGCGCTCCCGGCTCCTACGAGCACCGACGCGGTCGGCGGCGCGGCGCCCGGCGTCACGCCGGTTCGAACCGCGAGAAGCGCCGGCGTCGGCGGGGCGCTCCCCGGTCACAAGCCGCCGCAGCCGAAGGTGGCGAGAAGACCCGCGGGCAGCTCGCAGCCGCCCGCGCCCACCGCGACGACCGTCGCCGGCACGTTCCCGGTCCAGGGGCCGTACTCGTTCGGCGGCGACGACGCGCGATTCGGCGCCGGGCGCACCGGCCACATCCACCAGGGGCAGGACGTCGTCGCCTCGAGCGGCACGCCGCTGGTCGCGCCCGTTGCCGGGACGGTCACGTGGAAGGCGAACCAGCCGGGCGGCGCGGGCATCTACCTCGTCGTGCGCGGCGCGGGCTCGGGCGTGGCGCGCGACTACGTCTTCATGCACATCAAGCGCGGCACGCTGCTCGTCGCTCCAGGCCAGACCGTCACCGCCGGGCAGCAGCTCGCGCAGGTCGGCGCGACCGGCGACGCGACCGGTCCGCACCTGCATTTCGAGATCTGGCTCGGCGGCTGGTACGCGAGAGGCGGCGCGCCGATCGACCCGCTGCCCCAGCTGATGCGCTGGGCCGGGCTCTCGTAGCGCGGCGCGCTACGCCTCGACGGTGCGCGTCAGCGCGAGCTGCTGCACGATCGCGCCGCCTGCGAGCAGGGCGATCAGCGCCTTGCTGCTCTTGGGGACGGCCCTGCCGGCGGCGAAGGTCGCGAACAGGTCGGTCGCGTCCGCGAGCGTCGCGGCCAGCAGCCAGGGCTTGAGCGGACCGCCGCTGCGACGGGTCGCGAGCGTGCCGAGCGCGAGCGCCATGTCGCGCGCGCCGACGGCGCGGAAGGCGACGGCGACGCTGTCGCGCTTGGCGTCGTCGCCGATCCAACCGGTCCCCACCTGCGACTGCGGCTTGGCGACGAGCAGCGCTCCGATCGCGGCGCGGCCGGCGATGAGGCCTGTGAGCATCGTGCGCGGATTCATGACCTGATCGATCCTAGACCGCGGCACTGGCATTGCGCGCCGGTCCGCGGTTAGGCTCGTGCTCGTGGGATTCAGCTCATACGAGGAAGCGGTCGCGCAGCACCGCTGGGAGGTGCCCGAGCGCTACAACATCGCCCAGGACGTGTGCGACAAGCATCCGCCCGAGAAGCCGGCGATGGTGTGGGAGCGCTTCGACGGCGCGCGCCGGGAGCTGACGTGGGGCGAGCTGCAGGCGTTGGCGAACCAGGCCGCGTGGGTGCTGCGGGAGGCCGGCGTGCAGCGCGGCGACCGCGTGGCGGTCGTGCTGCCGCCGACGCCCGAGACGGCGGCCGTCTTCTTCGGCACCTGGAAGCTCGGCGCGCTGCTGCTGTCGATGAGCGTGCTGTACGGCGACGAGGGGATCCGCCACCGGCTGCGCGACTCCGAGCCGGCGGTGCTGGTGACGGACGCGGCGAACGCGCCGCGGTTCAGCGATGCGGGCGTGAAGGTGCTCGTGCTGGACTCCGGCGACGGGCTGCTGACCGGCGCCCCGACCGATCCGATCTCGACCGACACCGCGGCCGACGACCCGGCCCAGCTCTACTACACGTCCGGCACGACCGGGCTCGCGAAGGGGATCGTGCACGCGCACCGCTACCTGCTCGCGCACGAGGAGTTCACCTATTGCCATGAGGTGCAGGACGGCGAGCGCTTCCACGGGATGGGCGAGTGGGCGTGGGCGGCGGGGATCGCGCCGCTGCTGGGGCCGTGGCGGCTCGGCGCGGTGCAGTACGTGTTCCAGCGGGCGGGCGGCTTCGACCCGCATGAGCAGCTCGCGTTCCTGTCGCGCAACGAGGTGACGAACGTCTTCACGACGCCGACGGCGATGCGCTCGATGATGGCGATCGACGATGCGGGCACGCGGTACCCCTGCGCGTTTCGACGGGTGTGTTCCGCGGGGGAGCCGTTGAACCCCGAGGCGATCCGCTGGTTTCGCGAGCAGTACGGCGTGACGGTGCTCGACTTCTACGGGCTGACGGAGTCGTATCCGCTCGTGGCGAACTACCCGTTCATGGAGGTGCGCGAGGGGTCGATGGGGCGGCCGATGCCGGGTTGGGAGGTCGCGATCCTCGACGAGGACGAGCGGCCGGTGGGCGCCGGCGAGCGGGGGGAGATCTGCCTGCGCGCGCGGTCCAACCCGCACTACCCGCTGGGCTACTGGCGCAACGAGCAGGCGGCCGCCGAGACGTTCGGCGGCGCGTGGTTCCACACGAAGGACGCGGCCTCGGCGGACGAGGACGGCTACTACTGGTACGAGGGGCGGGCGGACGACGTGATCATCTCGGCCGGGTACCGGATCGGGCCGTTCGAGGTCGAGTCGGCGTGCCTCGAGCATCCGGCGGTGCGCGAGGCGGCGGCGGTGGCGTCGCCGGACGAGCGGCGCGGGACCGTGGTGAAGGCGTTCGTCGTGGTGGCCGACGGGTTCGCGGCGAGCGACGCGCTCGCGGAGGAGATCAAGGCGCACGTGCGCGAGCACCTGTCGGCGTACGCGTATCCGCGGCTGATCGAGTTCGTCGACGAGCTGCCGAAGACCTTGACGGGGAAGATCCGGCGGATCGAGCTGCGTCAGGCGGAGGCCGAGCGGGTGCGCGGGGGCGACGGTTTCGGCTGAGCCGCCGGAGCCGCAGACACGGCGCGATACCCGGTACCATCGGCCGTCGCGGCGAGATAGCTCAGTTGGTAGAGCACACGACTGAAAATCGTGGTGTCCCCGGTTCGAGTCCGGGTCTCGCCATCGCCTGAAAGCGCTGCAAACGGCGCGCTCGCCGCCGGCGAAGGCCACTCCGGCGGCGCATAAGCCTCTTATCAGGCGTTCGCCGGACGGATGTGGACAACGGCGCGCCTCGGCATCGCGGAGCCGAGACGACATGTCGCCGCAAGCGATGTCGGTCACGGGAGCAGGTCCAGCGCGGCTCCGACGATCGTGTCCGTGTCGATGCCGAAGTGGCGGTAGAGATCTTCGACGTCGCCGGACTGGCCGAAGTCGCCGACGCCGAGGCAGGTACTGGGGGCATTGCGCACGGCGCCGAGGAAACTCAGTGTGTGCGGGTGGCCGTCGAGTACGGTAACGATCGGGGCGGCGCGCTCGGCCGGCAAGAGCTCGTCGAGGATCCACTCCTCCCCCTCGCCGACGCCGCGCCGTGCTTGCAGCGCGCGGAAGACAAGGTCCGGCGAGGTGAGGCAGACGACGTCCGCCGCCACGCCGGCGGCCGCCAGCTCGTCGGCGGCGGCGAGCGCCTCCGGCACCAGCACGCCGACGGCCGCGATCGTGACGGCCGGCGCGCCGTCGGCCAGCCGCAGCGGGTAGCCGCCGGCGAGCGCCAGGCGGCGGCGGCGCTCGCGCTCGGCCGGGTCCTCGGGCATGGCCGCGAGCGCCTGGTCGAGCGGGCGCGTGGAGAGGCGGAAGTAGGCCGAGGTGCCGCCGGGCCTGCCGAGGCGCGAGAGCGCGTCGAGCAGCGCCCACTCGAGGTCCTGCCCGAAGGCGGGCTCCCACGCGACGCATCTCGGCTGCTCGATCCCGACCGAGGGCGTGACGATCGACTGGTGCGCGCCGCCCTCCGGCGCCAGCGTCACCCCGGACGGGGTGCCGACGAGAATCGACTGCCCGCCCGCGTAGATGCCGTACGACCACGGCTCCAGCGCGCGGGTGACGAACGGGTCGTAGAGCGTCCCGATCGGCAGCAGCGGCTGCCCGTCGCGCGACCACGTGGAGCCCAGCTCTGCCAGCAGACCGACGAGGTTGACCTCGGCGATGCCCAGCTCGACGTGCTGGCCGTGCCCGCTCTCGCGCCATCTCACCAGCGTGTCGGTGTCGTCGGCGAACCAGTCGATCCGCTCGCCGACGTTCCAGATCCCGACCTTGTTGAGCCAGCCGCCGAGGTTCGTCGAGGAGGCGACGTCGGGACTGACCGTCACGACGCGCTCGGCGGCCTCCGGGGCGCCGTGCGCGAGGTCGACGAAGAAGCGCCCGAACGCCTGCTGCGTCGACGCCGTGCCGGCGTGCGCGCGGCCGAGCTCGGCCGGCACCGCCGGCGGCGCGGCCTGCGGGCGCGGCTCGCGCTCCAGCCGCGCCGCGACGTCGCGGCCGCACTC
>Ga0308175_100000022_pt1 | contig 133360 bp, 123 predicted proteins | sample PhyCR1_3_FD_203893 | JGI IMG/M metagenome (GOLD analysis project Ga0308175, IMG submission 203893) | Soil microbial communities from UC Gill Tract Community Farm, Albany, California, United States - DLSLS.C.R1 | ecosystem: Environmental > Terrestrial > Soil > Agricultural land | place: USA...
GGGCGGCCCCCCCGCCTACCGGGCGCGGCGGGGCGCGGCCTTTGTGCGGCGCGCCGCGCCCCGGGATGGGACCGCTCTTAGGAGTCCGAGCCCTGCTGCGCCGGCGCGTGCACGATCAGCTTCTTGATCGTGAGCTCCGGCGTGAAGCCGGTCTGGTCGCACTTCTTGGACAGCTTGGTGACCTTGCCGATCACCTTCACGCGGTCGCCTCTGGCGACGTCGGCGAGATCGACTCTGCCGTCGTTGTTCTGGTCGTCGAGCCCGAGCACCACGCGCGCGTGGTCGAGCGTGTACGTCTTCGTCGTGCCCTTGTCGCCCTTGGCGGCGTGGTTGGTCTTCGTGACGTCGATCGTCACGTCGCCGCTGTAGGTCGGCTTCGCGGCGCCGTCGGCAGCGGCCGCGGCGTCGAGCACGAGCGTCTGGTCGGCCAGCGTCCCGGCGGCGACATACGCGACCTTGTGCGGGGTGCACTTGTGCGATCTCGTCGACGGCGTCGGGTGGTCGTCTCTTCCATGCGCCCATGCCGGGCTGGTCGTGAGCGCCGCGGCACACGCCACGAGCGCGATCTTGCGAGCGATCATCGGCCTCTCCTTGTCGGGGGATCGCGAGCGCGTATGCGCCCTTTTCTTCGCTAACACCGGAAACGCCTGCACGATGCGCAGGTTGGCCGCGTCCAGGCGGCGCTGGACGCGCCGCGAAGGGCTACATTGGCGCATGTCACGTTTCTCGACGTGACCAAAGTCCTGCACTGACAAGGAATCCGTCGCCATGGCATCCACCGTTGACGTGCCCGAGGCCTCCGGCGAGACGACGTTCTCGCTCGAGCTGACCCAAGACCAGAAGGACGTGCGCGACTGGGTGCACGGCTTCGCGAGAGACGTCGTGCGCCCCGCCGCCTCCGAGTGGGACGAGCGCGAGGAGACGCCCTGGCCGATCATCCAGGAGGCCGCCAAGATCGGCCTCTACGGCTTCGAGGGGCTCGCGCAGTTCTTCGCCGACCCGACCGGCCTCGGCCTGCCGCTCGTCAACGAGGAGCTGTTCTGGGGCGACGCCGGCATCGGCATGGCGATCATGGGCTCCGGCCTCGCCGCCGCCGGCATCTTCGCCAACGGCACCGGCGAGCAGATCGGCGAGTGGATCCCGCAGTGCTTCGGCACCGCCGAGGACCCGAAGATCGCCGCCTTCTGCGTCTCCGAGCCGAACGCCGGCTCCGACGTCTCCGCCCTGCGCACGCGCGCGAAGTACGACGAGGCCAAGGACGAATGGATCCTCAACGGCCAGAAGGCGTGGGCGACGAACGGCGGCATCGCCAACGTGCACGTGATCGTCGCCTCGGTCGACCCGGAGCTCGGCTCCCGCGGCCAGGCGTCGTTCGTGATCCCGCCGAACACGCCCGGCCTCGAGATGGGCACGAAGCTCAGAAAGCACGGCCTGCGCGCCTCGCACACGGCCGACGTGTTCCTCGACGACTGCCGCATCCCCGGCTCCTGCCTGCTCGGCGGCAGAGAGAAGCTCGACGAGCGGCTCGCGCGCGCCCGCGAGGGCAGAAAGTCGCGCGGGCAGGCGGCGATGGCGACGTTCGAGGCCTCGCGCCCGACCGTCGGCGCGCAGGCGCTCGGGATCGCGCGCGCCGCCTACGAGTACGCGCTCGACTATGCGAGAGAGCGCGTGCAGTTCGGCAAGCCGATCATCGAGAACCAGGCGATCGCGTTCACGCTCGCCGACATGAAGATGGAGATCGACGCCGCGCGCCTGCTCGTGTGGCGGGCGTCGTGGATGGGCCGCAACCAGAAGCCGTTCAGAAACGCCGAGGGCTCGATGTCGAAGCTGAAGGCCGGCGAGGTCGCCGTGTGGGTGACCGAGAGAGCGATCCAGATCCTCGGCGGCAACGGCTACACGCGCGAGTTCCCCGTCGAGCGGATGCACCGCGACGCGAAGATCTACACGATCTTCGAGGGCACCTCCGAGATCCAGCGCCTCGTCATCGCGCGCGCGATCTCGGGCATGCAGATCAGATAGCCGACTCCCCGGTCGGTATGATCCCGACGCCGGTTCGTTGAGGCCGGCGTCGGGGGTCGGACGCGGATCGGGGGATCTGTTGGGGGGTCGTGCGCGACTGTCGCTCGTCGCGATCGGATGCGTGGTGCTCATCGTCGCGGTGGCGGCGACGCTCGCGCGTGAGGTGCCCGTCCGCACGGGCACGAACGACACGCTCGCGACGTCGGCGCTCGGCGGCACCGTCGGCAGGCTCGACGTCTGCCAGGACGCCGAGCTGATCCCCGCCGGGACTGGCGCGGTGCGCGTATGGCTGCGCACGACGGGGCGCCCCGGCCCCGCGCTCGCTCTGCAGGCGACGAACGGCCGCACCACGATCGGGCGCGGCAGGCTCGCGGCCGGCTGGAGCGGTGAGACGGCGACGATCCCGCTGCGACCGGTCACGCGCGCGCAGCGCGAAGGGCGCGTGTGCGTGACGGTCGGCGCCTCGTCGAGCGTGACGCTCGCCGGCGAGGCTCCCCCCGATCCGGAGACCGGCCCGCCGGCCACCGCGTCGGGGAGCGAACTGAGAGGGCGGCTGCGGATCGAGTACCTCGCGCCTGAGCGCCGCAGCCGCTGGTCGCAGATCGGCGCGGTCGCGAGGCGGATCGGCTTCGGGCGCGCGCCGGGCGGCGCCGCGGTCGCGTACGCGGCGGTGCTGCTGATGCTGGCCGCCGCTGCGCTCGGGCTCCGGCAGCTGGTGCGGGACGAGCGATGAGCGCCACCGCGACGCAGCGCGCGAGCAGCGGCCGGCGGCTGTCCGGCGCGGTGCGCCGCGTCCCCGCCGCCGCATGGCTCTGCGCCCTGGTCGCCGTGCTGAACTGCGTCGCCTGGTCGCTCATCGTTCCGGCCTTCCAGGTGCCGGACGAGCCCGACCACTACGCCTACGTCGAGCAGCTTGCGACGCACGGGCGTCCGCCGGCGAACGATGCCGCCGCCGTCGCGCGCTTCTCGTCCGCCGAGCGGGCGGCGCTGATCGGCCTGCACATAGACGACGTGCGCTTCCACGCATACGTCCCAGCGCTCGCGACGGAGGTGCGGCAGGACGAACTGAGCAACGATCTCGACGCGAAGCCCTCGCGCCGCGACGGCAACGGCGTCTCGCTCGCCGGGAGCCCGCAGCCGCCGCTGTACTACGCGCTGCAGCTGCCGGCATATGCGGCCGGGAGCGCCGGCTCGCCGCTGCTGAGCCTGCAGCTGATGCGGCTGTTCTCGGCGCTGCTCGGCGGACTCACCGTCCTGTGCGTCTTCCTGTTCCTGCGCGAGGCGCTGCCGGCACAGCCGTGGACGTGGACGGTCGGCGCGCTCGGCGTCGCGTTCCAGCCGCTGTTCGGCTTCATCTCGGGCGGCGTCAACCCGGACGCGCTGCTGTTCGCGACCGCCGGCGCCCTCTTCCTGTGCCTCGCGCGCGGCTTCCGGCGCGGCCTGACGCCGCCGCTCGCGGTCGCCACCGGCGCGGCGATCGCGTGCGGCCTGCTGACGAAGCTGAACTTCGCGGGGCTGGTGCCGGGCGCGCTCGCGGCGCTCGTCGTGCTCGGCGTGCGCAGCGAGGGTGCAGCGTCGTTGCGGGCGCTGCGCCTGCCGGCGATCGCCGCCGCCGTGGCAGCGGTGCCGGCGCTGCTGATGGTGCTGGCGAACGTCGCGCTGTGGGGACGCGACGCGACCGGTGCGACGACCGGGGTCTTCAGGCCGGTCGAGGGCGCCTCGCTCGGCGGCGCGCTCAGCTACGTCACCCGCTTCTACGGCGGAGAACTGAAGACGCTGTGGGTCAGGGGCTTCGTCGGCTGGTACGGCTGGGTCGACACCGCCTTCCCGGGCTGGGTCTACAGCGTGGGCCTGGGGATCCTCGTCGCGGTCGCGGCGCTCGGCATCGTCGCCCTCGTGCGCGCGCGGAGGGCGCTTCGCCCGCGCCTGGTCGAGCTGCTCGTGTACGGCACGATGGCCGCCGGCCTGCTCGCGGTGGTCGGCGCGAACTCCTACAACCTGCACCTGCAGCACGCCGGCGGCGCCGGGCAGACGCGCTACCTGCTGCCGCTGCTCGCGCTCTACGCGGCGATGCTCGCGCTGGCGGCGCGCGCGTTCGGGCGGCGCTGGATGCCGCTGATCGGGATCGCGCTCGTGCTGCTGACGCTGGCCGACGACGTCTTCAGCCAGCTGCTCGTGATCGCGCGCTACTACTCGTAGCCGCGCCGTCGAGCAGCGCGCAGGTCGCGGCGGTCGTCGTCGTGGTCGAGCCGTCGTCTGGCGGCGGCGTGCTCGGGACCTGATCGCCCTGGAACGTGGTCGCGTCGTCGGCGGCGAGCGCGTCGCCGTCGGGCGAGAGGCCGGTCAGCGCGAGCGTCCCGTCGGCGGCGGCCGTCGCCGTGACCGCGACGCGCTCCGCCGGCAGCAGCTTCGTCAGATCGAGGGTCGCCGGCACGCTCAGCGTGACCGTGAGCGGCGGCTGCGCGCCGGCGTCGAGCGCGAGCACGAGCGTGTGCGCCTGCGGATCGGTCGACTGGACCAGGCCCGACAGCTCCAGCGGCGGCACCGGCGCGGCGGGATCGGCCGGCGGCGCGTCGCGGCGCACCTGCTCGACGAGCGTGGCGGGCTGGCCGTCGTGGGCGGCGAGCGGCTGGAGCCGGAGGCGCAGCTGCGTGCCGACCGCGGGCACGGCCGGCGGCGGCGGTGGCGCGGGCGGCACGGGTGCCGGCGGGGGCGTCGCGGCCGCCGGATCGGCCGGTGCGGACGGCGTCGGCGGCGGGGTCGGCACCGTCACGATCAGCGTCACGCCGCGGGCGCCGAGCGCATAGCGCCCGCTCGCCGCGTCGGCCCACACGACCGTGCCCGCGACGCGCAGCGTCTCCGCACCCGCGACGCGGCGCACGCGGTCGGCCGACCACGTGCCGTTCGCGAGCTGGCGCGCGCGCAGGTGCAGGTCGTCGCCGGCCGCGACGCCGCAGCCGCTCGCGTGCACATGCAGCAGCCTGCCGTCGCGCGCGGCGAGCACGAAGCTCTCGCCGTCGGCGGCGACCGCCGCGACGGTGCCCGCCAATGCGAGCGAGCCGGGCGGCGGAGCCGCCGGCGTCGTCGGCTCGTGCGCTCTCGGCGTGCTCGCGGCCGGCGACTCCGGGGCCGGCGCCTGCGGCGCGGGAGCGGTCGCCTCGCCCGCGCCGACCACTGCATCTCTGCGACCGCTGTCCGGTCGAAAAGGTGCAGTGGTCTCGGCGGCGCCCTGGGGCGTCGGCGCGGGCGTCGGCGCCGCAGGCAGCGGCACGGTCACGACGATCAGCGCGCGCTGCTGCGCGACCGCGGTGCCGCCGATCGCGTTCGGCCCGATCGTGGCGCCGATCGCGATCCCCAGCACGAGCACGACGACCGCCGTGATCGCGGCCGACCGCACGACCGGCCGCCGGAAGCCGCCGGCCTGACCAGCCGCCGCCAGCGCCGCCGGCAGCCGTGCCGGCGGCACCGCCAGCAGCGGCAGCGCCGCCAGCCGCAGCTCGTCCGGCGCGAGCCGCAGCCCGCACGTGAGGCAGAAGCGCTGGTCGTCCGCGAGGCGTGCCGCGCAGGCGGGACAGCGCTGCTCGCCGCCGGCGCCAGCCGTCACGGGGTCGGCGACCAGCACGCTCACGACGCTGCGACCTGCCCGCTCGCGGGCTGGCGGTCGATCAGCGGCTCGCCGCACTGCCAGCAGAAGACCGCGCCGCGCGCGTGCAGAGCGCCGCAGGCCGGACACGAGCCGGCCGCCGCCGCCTCCTCCAGCCGCAGCAGCCGCTCGGCCTCCGCCAGCTCGGCGTCGACCTCCTGCAGTCTGGCCGCCGTGCGCACGAGCACGTCAAGGCGGAAGTGGTCGCGGCGCGCCATCTCGTAGGCGAGCCCGCCGAGATCCCACTGCAGCTGCGCGAAGCGCTCGGCGAGCGCGTCGCGCCGGGCCGTCAGCTCGGCCGCCGGCCCGTCCGGCGCCGGCGCCGTCGCGACCGTCGGCTGGCTCGCGGCGGCGTCGGCATCCCCGCGCGGGAACAGCCTGCGCAAGGAGCTCACCCGATCGTCTCCGCGCCCGAGCCGCCGCCAGGCTGCTTGTCGTCTGCCGCCGGGGGTCTGCCCGGCAGGGCGACCGTGTCGGGCAGTCTCGCCGACTTTCTCTGGTAGTCCTCGCCCGAGGCGCTGTTGAGGTCCTGGACGGCTCTCGCGCCGGCCGCCTGCTCGGCCGCGCTGACCTCGCCCCCTCCTCCTCTGGAGTGCTGCTTGGCCTTGCCGCCTCTGCCGGAGCCCGATCCCGAGGTGTCCGAGGTCTCCGTCGGCGTCGTCGCGGTCGACGGACCGGCAGACACCGTGATCACCTGCGGCGCGGCCGGCGGCGCCGCGTCCTGCGTCCCGCTCTTGCCGATCAGCACGCCGACGACGAGCACGAGCGCGAGCGCCGCGAGCCCGCCGAGCGCGATCACCGGCGTCCAGTCGCGCGCCGGCGCGGCGAGCGGCGCAGCCGCGGTCGTGGTCGCCGGCGGCTCAGGCGCTGCATGCGCGGCCGTCACCGCGGGCGCGATCAGCTCGCGGTACGCGACGCGCGGGTCGCCCTGCGCCTGGCCGCAGTGCAGGCAGTAGCGCTGGTCGTCGGCCAGCGCCGCGCCGCAGCTCGCGCACGTGACGGGAGCCGCCGTAGTCGTGTGGTGCATCGTGACCTCCATCACTCGAACACCGTCGGCGGGGCGACGACCGTGAGGCGCGAGCCGCGCGGGTCGCCGATGAAGAAGACGTGGAACGTGGCGGACTTGCCGACCGCGAGCCGATTGACGATCGCGCGACCGGCCGCGACGATCGTGTCCCCCTTGCGGGCGACGCAGGAGACGACGAGCCGTCTCTGCTCGACGTCGGAGCGGTTCGCCACTCTGCCGACCGCCTCGATCCCGGTGACGCGGTCCTCGATCAATCTCGGCTGCGTCAGCTCGAGCTTCGGCAGCTCGCGTGGCGCGCTGCCGAGCTCGGCGCCGATCGTCGCCTCGACCCGCTTCGGGGCGCCGGACGCGGCGACCTGATCGTCGACCCACTCCAGCTGGCCGTTCGCCGGGACGCCGGTGGCCTCGATCAGCGAGGGGTCGAGCCCGGGCAGGTCGTTTCTGTAGACGCTCCTGCCGCCGGCGCCCTGCACGTCGATCGCGAGCGGGACGCGTCCGACCGGCTGCGCGGCGCTGTTGCGCAGCACGACCACGACGGCCGTGCCGTTCTCGTCTTGGAGGACGGCGGTGGCGACCGCGCGCACGTCGGCGTTCTGCTTGCGCACGACGAGCCCTCTCTCGCCCGCCAGCTGCTTGGCGCCCTGCTGCTCCAGGCGCGCGCTCTCGGCCTGCGTGGACTCGCAGCCGGCCAGCAGCGGCGCGAGCCCGAGCGCGGCGAGCAGCAGCGGAGCCGCGCTCAGCGGCAGCCGCAGGCTCACCCGAACGACCCCGCGACGTACTCGCGCGTGCGCTTCGCTCTCGGCGCGCCGAACACCTGGCCCGCCGGCCCGTACTCGACGAGCTCGCCGAGGTACATGAAGGCGACGTGGTCGGCGACGCGGAACGCCTGCTGGAGGTTGTGCGTGACGATCACGACCGCCACCTCCTCGCGCAGTCTCACGATCAGCCGCTCGATCGTCTCGGTCGACTTCGGGTCGAGCGCCGAGCACGGCTCGTCGAGCAGCAGCACCTCGGGTCCGACCGCCAGCGAGCGCGCGATGCACAGCCGCTGCTGCTGGCCGCCGGACAGGCGCAGCGCCGGGTGGTCGAGGTCGGCGGCGACCTCGTCGTAGAGGCCTGCGCGCTGGAGCGCGTCGATCGCCGCCGGCCGCAGCGCCGCCTTCGACGCGCGCCGCGAGCCGCCGCCCTCGCGCAGCCCGTACGCGACGTTGTCGAAGATCGACATCGGGAACGGGTTCGGCTGCTGGAAGACCATGCTCACGCGGCGGCGCAGCTGCGTCACCTCGAGCAGGTCGACGTCCTGCTCGTCGAGCGTGATGCGGCCGTCGCGCGTGGCGCTCGGCGTCAGCTCGGTCAGGCGGTTCAACGAGCGCAGCAGCGTCGTCTTGCCGCAGCCGGACGGGCCGATCAGCGCCAGCACCTCGCCCTGCCGGACCGGCAGCGAGACGCTGTTGACGGCGACCTTCCGGTCGTAGCGGATCGTCAGCCGCTCGACCCGCATGCGCTCGCGCGGCGCGACCGCCGGCGCGGGGCGGTGCGCGGCCGACCGCAGCTGCCCGGCGATGCCGCCGTTCCCATTGCCGTTCCCGTTGAGCGGCGGGTCCATGACCCGCGGCTGCTCGTCGACGACGATGCGCCGCACGGGCGGCGGCGGCTCGCTCAGCGACCCCATGCGACTCTCCGATCTCTGCCGCCGATCGCCCCGACGGCGAAGTTGAGCAGGATGACGATCGCCAGCAGGACGAAGGCGGCCGCGTATGCCTTGTCTGGCGCATTGCCTTCGCCGGCAGGCGAGTTGTTGTAGACGTAGGTGGTGAGCGTCGAGCCCGTGCCGCTGAGCACGTTGTAGAGCGGCGGTCCGCCGCCGTGCTGCATCTGCAGCGAGGCGCCGAGCAGGATCACGACGATCGCGGTGTCGCCGGCGATCCGTCCCATCCCGAGCGTCGCGCCGGTCGCGATCCCGCCGCGCGCGCCGGGCAGCAGCACGCGCCGGATCGTGCGCGCCTTCGATGCGCCGAGCGCGTAGGAGGCCTCGCGCACGTGCGCGGGGATCGCGTTCAGCGCCTCGCGCGTGGCGCCGACGACGAGCGGCAGCGCCAGCAGCGCCATCATCGCGCCCGCCGTCAGGAACGAGCGGCCGAAGACCGAGCCGCCCTGCGCGGTGAACGACAGGAAGCCGAAGACGCGCTCCTGGAAGATGATCAGGCCGAAGATCGCGAGCACGATGCTCGGCGTGCCGGCGACGATCTCGATGCCCGACTCGACCGCCCGCGCGAGCCACGCCGGGCGCCCGTACTCGACGAGCCACACGGACGTCGCGACGCCGACCGGCAGCGCGAACGCGATCCCGACGACGGTCAGCATGACCGTTCCGATCAGCGGATCGAGGAAGCCGCCGGTTCTGCTCTGGTCGAGGTCCGGGAGCGGGTGCTCGACCAGCAGCGCGGGGCGCAGGAACTGCAGCCCCTTGAACAGCATGAACAGCAGGATCGCCGCGCAGATCGCGCACAGCGCGATGCCGGCCGCCCAGCAGGCCGCGAGCCCGAGGCGGTCGAGCCGGCTCCAGGATGCGGTCGACTCGACGGCGCCCTTGCGCACCGGCAGTCTCGTCGTGCCGACGGCGCTCATCGCGCCGCCAGCCCGTAGCGCTTCAACGGCCGCTTGGCGGCCCAGCCGCCGAGCGACAGGAACAGGCTCGAGACGAGCAGCACGGCCGCGAACGCGTAGATCGTCTGGCCGAACGGGACGACCGAGAGGCCCTCCGCGTTGTCGACGATCGTCGCCGCCAGCGGCCGCGCCGGCTCGAACAGGAAGAGGACGCCGTCGAGCGGGTTCGGCGCGAAGCCGACCGAGCCCGAGACCATCGCGAGCATGATCGCCTCGCCCAGCGCGCGCGCCGTCGCGAGCACCGCAGCGGCGACGATCGCGGGGCGGGCCGCCCGCACGGAGATCGTCCACATCGCGCGCCAGCGGTTGACGCCGAGCGCCGCGGCGCCCTCGGTCCAGCCGCGCGGGACCGCGCGCAGCGCGTCGACGACGATCGCGACCATGATCGGCGTGACCATCACCGTCAGCACGGCCGCGCCGACCAGCAGGCTGGTGCCGTCGAGCTGCACGACGTATGCGACCGATCTCTTCATCCCCGCCGAGATGACGTGGTTGCCGACGAGCGGCACCAGCACGAGCACCCCGATCAGCCCGTAGACGACGGACGGCACGGCCGCCAGCAGCCGCACGGCCGGCTCCAGCACGCGCCGCATCCGCTCCGGCGCGAACTCGACGATGAAGACCGCGCACAGCAGCGCGAACACGAGCCCGCAGAGCACCGCCACGCCGCTCAGCAGCGCGGTCGCGTAGAGCATCGGCCACGCGTGCAGCGTGTAGACGTAGTCGTTCGGGTTCGCCGGCGAGTCGAAGATCGCCGCCAGCTGGCGGTCGACGTTGCCGCCGCCGCCGAACCACGCCAGGCCGTTGTGCGCGAACGACGGCCACGCCTTCGAGAACACGAAGACCACCATCGCGGCGATCAGCGCGAGCACCGTGCAGGCCAGCGCGCCGAGCAACCGCTCGACGCGCCGGTCCGTCCACGCGATGCCCGTGAGGGGCAGTCGTCGCATGTCGCTGCTTCCGGTCCGCTCGCCGCTACGCCAGCGGGACCCAGTCGGTCGCGACGATCTGCTGCGCCGTCGCGTTCTTCTGCACCCAGCGGATCCACTTCTTCGTGGCGCCCGTCGGCGCGCCGCGGGTGACCATGAAGAAGTTGCGCACGCCGCCGTACTGGCCGGACTTGGCGTTGCGCAGGTTGCACGAGACGCCGTTGTAGGCGACGGTGTGCACGCCTCTCGTGAACGCGAGCGAGACGTAGCCGATCCCGTTCGGGTCGGACTTGACCGTCTGCTGCACGAGGCCGTTCGAGGCCTTCTGCGCCATCGTCGTGGAGAGTCTGTTGGCCCCCATGAAGATCTTGTTGAAGGCGTCGTAGGTGCCCGACGCGGCGGTGCGGCCGACGAGGTCGATCGTGCCGCCGGTGCCCGGCACGCCGCTCCAGTCGCGCACGGCGCCGGAGAAGATCCCCTGCACCTGCGCGGTCGAGAGGTTGCCGAGCGGGTTCGCGTCGTTCGTGATCAGGCAGACCGCGTCGCGCGCGATCTTGTTGAAGACGAGCCCGGGCGGGTCCGTCGGCTTGGGGTCGCGCGAGGAGTTGCCGATCGTCACGCGGTCGTGCGCGACGTCGCTGATGCCGACGTCCGAGCCGCCCTGCAGCAGCTTGAAGCCGACGCCTCTGTGGGTCTTGATGTAGGCCTTCGCGAGCTTGGCGGCCAGCGGCGCGACCGACGTCGATCCACTCATCGTGATCGTCGTCTTGGCCGCGGCGGCGGCCGGCGCGCCGAGCGCGAGCGCGGCGGCCGCGCCGAGCGCGAGGCGGGTGGTGAGACGGGGCACTGTCAAAGCTCCTTTTCGGTTCTTCGTTCGCGGGTCAGCGACGGCCGTGCCGTCTGTGGTGGCGGTGCCTTCTGTGATGTCTTCTGCCGGCCGGCTTGGCGGGCTTCGGCTGCGCGCACGGCTCCGGGCCGCGCAGGCGGAACGGGCCCGCGGTCGCGCCGTTGGCGTCGGAGATCACGACCTGGAGCTTCAGCGGCTCCGTGACCTCGGTCGCGCCGCAGATCGGGTCGAACGTCTCGAACGCCGTCTTGATGTCCTTGCCGGCGTGACCCGCGCCGGTGCAGTTGAAGCCGTCGCCGGGGATCGGGCCCTCGCAGAAGAAGCTGTCGGCCTCGACGATCGCCTGCGTGACGTGGTCGTAGACCTCGGCACTGACCTCGAAGCCGCCGATCGGGGCGCTCGAGATGACGGTGAAGCTTCTGATGTCGCCGCTGCAGCCGAACGCGACGTCGACTCTGTCGGGCGCGGTCGGATCGGTGCCGCGATCGGCGTGCCCGCTGCAGGTCACGGCCGACGGCGCGGGCGTGGCGGCGCGAGCGGGACCGGCGACGAGTGCGAACGCGCAGGCGCTCAGCGCAATCGCCGCGGCGAGCAGCACGCGACCGCGCAGGCGCACGCCGTGGGGGACAGCCTTGACCATCGGACCTCCATGCAGAGAGTTCGTGAGAGATTGCGGTGCGACGCGCGCAGTCTTCGGGAACCCGGAGGTCACGTTGTGACGTTTTTGTTGCCTTCCTGAGAATGATCTGTGTTCAAGGGAAGGACCGTTGATTTGGCGGCACGGCCGCTATCGTCAATCGAACGATGAAGTCCACACAGGACCGTCAGCGCGACGAACGCGAGCGCAAGCTGGCCGAGATCAGAAGACAGCTCGACCAGGGCACGCTGAAGATCCGCCAGATGACGCCCGAGGAGCGCCGCGCAAACCCGCCCCGGCCGCGCGCCGAGCGGCCGGACAGACGCCGCCGGCGCGCCTGAGCGCGCCCTAGGCGGCCGCGGGCGCCTCGGCGAGCTCGCCGGGCCGCACGTGCGGGACGGCGATCAGCGCGAGCAGCACGCCGAGCGCCGCGAAGCCGGCGCCGACCGCGAAGGCGCTCTGGAAGCCGTCCGTCAGCGCCGCTGCGCCATGGCCGCCGCCGTCGGCGATCTTCGACGCGGCGACCGAGGACAGCACCGCCAAGCCGAGCGCCCCGCCGACCTGCTGCGCCGTGTTGAGCAGGCCTGACGCGAGGCCGGCCTCGTCGTGGTCGACGCCGGAGACGGCCGTGATCGTCAGCGAGACGAACGACAGGCCGAGCCCGATCGCGACGATCACCGACGGGATCAGTACGTCGCCCAGGTAGGAGCCGCCGGGCGAGATCTGCGTGAACAGGATCAGGCCGACGGTCGTGAAGGCGAGGCCCGTCACCAGCACCGGCTTCGGCCCGACCTTCGTCACCAATTGTGAGGCGCCGCCCGCGCTGAAGATGATCGCGAACGCCAGCGGCAGGTACGAGAGGCCGGCGTGCAGCGCGTCCTGCCCGAGCACCTGCTGCAGGTACAGGGAGATGAAGAAGAACATGCTGAAGAGCGACGCGCCGACCAGCAGCGCGACCGCGTCGGCGCTCGCGACGTTGCGGTTGCGGAAGATCCCGAGCGGCATGATCGGGTAGCGCGTGCGCAGCTCGACGAGGACGAAGGTCGTCAGCAGCGCCACGCTCAGCGCCAGCAGGCCGAGCGTCTGGAACGACGTCCAGCCGGCGTCGTGCGCGTCGACGAGGGCATAGACGAGCGCGACGAGTCCGGCTGTCACCGACACCGCGCCGGCGACGTCGAGCGACGTGCGCTCGTGCGTGCGGCTCTCGCGCACGAAGCGCGGCGCGGCGAGCGCAGCCGCAAGGCCGATCGGCACGTTGACGAACAGGACCCACTCCCAGCCGGCCCACTGCGTGAGCATGCCGCCCATCAGCACGCCGACGGCGCCGCCGGCGCCAGCCAGCGCGCCCCAGATCCCGAGCGCCTTGTTGCGCTCGGCACCCTCGGTGAAGGTCGTCGTGACGATTGCCAGCGCGGCCGGCGAGACGATCGCGGCGCCGAGGCCCTGGACCCCGCGGGCGGCGATCAGCCAGCCGTCGCTCGTCGCGAAGCCGCCGGCGAGCGACGCGGCGCTGAACAGTCCGAGCCCGACGATGAACATGCGCCGGCGCCCGAACAGGTCCGCGGCGCGGCCGCCCAGCATCAGGAAGCCGCCGAACGCGAGCGTGTAGGCGTTGACCACCCACTGCAGGCCGCTCTCGGAGAAGCCGAGCGCTCTCTGGATCGAGGGCAGCGCGACGTTCACGATCGAGGCGTCGAGCACGACCATGAACTGCGCCACCGCGAGGACCGCGAGCGCGGCCCAGCGCTTGGGATCGAGCGTCGTCTGGGCGCCGGCGTGCGGTGCGGCTGCGGTGGCTGACATGGCGCGACCTGCTTTCGGTGGAGTACAATGCGGAACCGGAACTCCGGTTCAGGATCGGTACGATACGGAGGAGAGGTTCCGTTTGTCAACCGCCGAGCCCACCACCGTCACAAGACGTCTCCGCGCTGACGCCGTCCGCAACCGCGCGAAGGTGCTCGAGTCCGCGCGCTCGGCGTTCGCCGAGCACGGCGCCGAGGCGCAGATGGAGGACGTCGCGCGCCGCGCCGGCGTCGGCGTCGGCACCGTCTACCGGCACTTCCCCACCAAGCAGGCGCTCGCCGAGGCGCTGATCGAGGAGCGCTTCGATCGCACGATCGCGTTCGTGCGCGAGCTGATCGACGCCGAGCCCGATCCGTGGCGGGCGATCGAGCGCTGCTTCGAGTACTGCGCCTCGACGCAGGAGCGCGACCGCGCGTGGGCGGCCGTGCTGTCGCTGATGGCCGGCGGCATGATGGGGCCGCGCGAGCACCAGATGAGAGAGCTGCTCGCGCTGGAGGAGCAGCTGATCGCGCGCGCCCGCGAGGCCGGCGTGGTGCGCGAGGACCTGAGAGCCGAGGACATGCCCGCGCTGTTCTGCGCGCTCGGAAGCGTCGTCCTGGCCGGCGGCAGAAACTGGCGCCGCTACCTCGACCTGCTGCTCGACGGGCTGCGGCCGCAGTCGTGAGCGGATTCTCATCCACGCCTTAGACCGGCAGGCAAGACTTCCGCCCAGTGAGCAGCCGCCCGCGGACCTCAACGCTTGCCCGCACGCGTCCGCGTGCATGGCTCGCGGCTGCGACCGCACTGCTGCTCGTCGGCGGCGGGCTTGCGCTGTGGCTGCTGCTGCGCTCCGGCGGCGGCAGCGCTGAGCCGCAGCCGACCGCGGCCGACGTGCTGCGCTTCCACTCGCGGCCGCGGTTCGACCCCGACCGCGTGAGAGTCGTCGTGCCCGCGCGCGGACGCACGGCGCCCGGCTACGTCTTCCTCGCGGTCAAGCGCGGACCGGGCCAGGACGGCCCGCAGATCGTCGACGACCAGGGCCGCGTCGTGTGGTTTCGCCCCGCGCCGCCGCACACCGCGGTCACCGGCTTCCGCGTGCAGCGCTACAGAGGCGAGCCGGTCCTGACCTGGTGGCAGGGGCGCACGAGATACGGCCACGGGATGGGCGAGTACCTGATCCTCGATCCCCATTACAGAACCGTCGCCGTCGTGCGAGCGGGCCACGGCTACATGGGCGACCACCACGAGTTCCAGTTGACGCCGCGCGGGACCGCCTACATGTCCGTCTATGCGCCGCGCAGAGCCGACCTGTCGGCGGTCGGCGGTCCGCGCGAGGGCACCATCTTCGAGTCGATCGTGCAGGAGGTCGACGTCGCGAGCGGCAGGGTCGTGTGGGAGTGGCACAGCGCCGACCACCTGCCGGTGAGCGAGGGCGTGACGGCGCCCAAGGAGAGCAAGCCCCACGACTACTTCCACGTCAACGCGGTCGACGAGGACGCGCAGGGGAACCTGTTGATCAGCGCGCGCAACATGCATGCGATCTACGCCGTGAGCAAGCGGACCGGCAGGGTCCTGTGGCGTCTCGGCGGCAAGCGCAGCGACTTCCGCTTCGGCCCGGGCGCGCGCTTCCACTTCCAGCACGACGCCGAATGGCTGCGCGGCAGCGCGACGTCGCGCTCCAGCACGATCTCGCTGTTCGACAACGAGGCGACGCCGCCGACCGCCGACCAGTCGCGTGGGCTCGTGCTGCGGCTCGACCGCCGCACGAGAACGGCGCGCGTCGTGCGCGAGTACAGACACCCGGACGGGCTGCTGGCGATCGCCGAGGGCAATCTGCAGTCGCTCCCGGACGGGCACGTGTTCGTCGGCTGGGGGCCGGAGCGCCACGTCTCCGAGTTCACGCGCGGCGGGCGGCTGCTGTTCGACCTGGTCGTCCCGCCGCAGGCCGACAGCTACCAGGCGTTCCGCTTCCCCTGGCACGGCGAGCCGCTCGACCGGCCGGCGCTGGCGGCCAGGCGGCGCGGCAGCGGCCCGCGCGAGCGCGTGACCGCATGGGCGAGCTGGAACGGCTCCACGGCGCTGCGCAGCTGGCAGCTGCTGGCCGGCGACGATCCCGACGCGCTCGTCCCGCTCGGAGACCCGGTCCCCCGCGCCGACTTCGAGACGGCGCTGCGCGCGCGCACCGGCGCGCGCTACGTCGCCGTCGCCGCGCTCGACGCGCGCGGGCGCCAGATCGGCCAGTCGCGGCCGGTCGCGCCGGCGGCGCGTTAGCCGCCCTTCGCCGCGTTCGCGCCCTTGCCCGCTCTGACGTTCTTCGCCGCTCTCGTGGAGCTCGACGCCGGGCCGAGCGCGTCGACGATCGCCAGGCGGATCCGCGCGCACATCGCGCGTTCGGCGCGGGTCGCGCGGTCGCCGGCCGTGACGAGCGCGCCGCGGCACGCCACGTAGCGGGCGGTCGCGTCGGCGATCGTGCCGGACAGCGCGGCATCAGCGGTGTCCTCTTTCGGAGCCGCTCTCGCGACGTCGGCCGGGCTGGCGTCGCACAACGGCGGCAGCAGCCGCACCGTCGCGGGCGCAACCTCAGCGGCGCTTCTGATCGCCGCGGCGCATCTGTCGACCGCCGCAAGGTCGTCGGTGTGCTGCGCGGCGAGATAGTCGGAGCCGACCCCGAATGCGACCAGGCCCACGAGGAAGCTGGCGACGAGCCACTTGCTCGTGTGCCCGCGCACGGCTCCCGCGGCGCGGCTGCGCACTACGTTGAGCAGCGCGCGCGCCTGCGCCTCCCCGATCTCAGCGCGGATCCCAGCCGCGCGGCCGCGCAGCGAGGCGGCCTTGCGCTGCCGCGCTTCGTCGACCGGTTGAGGCGTGTTCTCGATCTTGGCCGCTCTGCGCTCGAGCTTGCTGGCGTGGTTCGCGTACTCGACGAGGCTCTTGAAGTCCTTGTGTGCCGCGAGCTGCGCGCCATAGGCGGCCTGCACGAGCGTCAGCTCCTCCGGCGAAAGCCGCTCGTCGGGCCCTGGGTGCTCGGGGTCGAGCGGCAGGATGACCGGCTCGCTCACGCTCCACAGGAGCGAGCTGAACCACACGAGCGCCACCCCCATCGCGACGAACCCGCCGATCGTCGCGATCAGCGCGACCCACAGCAACGCTGGGATGTCGCCGATCGGCGGCAGCGGGAAGACGTCGGCGAACTTGGCGATACCGACCGCCGTCAGAGCCGCGGTGCCGAGGCCTCCGAGTGACTTCGCGAACAGGTCGGCCCGCTTGCGCACCAGCGTGCTGAGGTCGACCCACACTCTCGCGCGCGCGTCCGCGTCCGCGGTGGCGCTGTTGCTGCCGGGCACGGGGGAATCGCCCACCGCGCAAAACTCTCATATTTAGTAAAAACCGGTCAAGCGGAAACGCCGCCCGACGGCCCCGGCGCCGCTACGCGAGGCGCTGCACGTGGAAGACGCGCGCCCCCGCGGGCGTCTGCACCGTGACGGCGTCGCCCTCGCGCGCGCCGAGGAGGGCTCTCGCGACCGGCGACTCGATCGACAGGCGGCCGTCGCTCGCGCTCGCCTCGGCGGCGCCGACGAGCGTGTAGGTCGCGACGCGGCCGGAGGCGTCGTCGCGCACCTCGACGGTCGAGCCGAAGCCGACGACGCCGTCGGGCGTCGCGTCCGCTTCGACGACCTTCGCCCCGCGCAGGCGGTCCTGCAGCCGCAGGATGCGCGTCTCGAGGTGCGCCTGGTCCTCCTTCGCGGAGTGGTACTCGGCGTTCTCCTTGAGGTCGCCCCACTCGCGCGCGGTCTTGATGCGCGCGGCGATCTCCGCGCGTGCGACCGTCTCGAGCTGCTCCAGCTCGGCCCGCAGCGCGTCGAGCCCTTCCTGCGAGATCGCGTACCCGTCCGTCATCGGGACAGTGTGGCATGGTCAGTGCGATGCGGCTCCTCCCCACCGCGCCGAACGTCGAGCTGCGGACCGACCCCGAGCGCGGGCGGATCGTCGTGCTGTCGTTTCCCTACGACCCGCAGCTGGTCGAGGTCGTGCGCGGGATCCCGCACCGCCGCTTCGACTGGGACGCGCGCGAGTGGTGGGCGCCGGCGCAGGATTGGGTCGCGCTCCACGTCGCGGACATCCTGCGCCGCTTTCCCGAGCTGATCCCGAGCGACGACGCGGCGGCGTGGCTGGACGAGATCGAGCGGCGCTGGCTCGGGCGGGTGTCGACGACGCGCTACGACGGGCGCGGCTGGTTCGTGCTGGACACGGCCGCCGGCGAGGTGCCGGCGGAGCTGCTGCCCGGCGCGGTCGAGCTGCCGCCGGAGCCGGTGCCGGAGGGCGCCGCGCCGGGCAAGCCGAAGCTGCTCGTCGCGCTCACGGAGGCGAACGCGCACGTGCTGCGCGCGCAGGAGTCCGCGAGACTCGACGCGGCCGCCGAGCGCTGCGTCGCCGCATTGGAGCTGGGCGACGACCCGCCGCCGGCGCGACTCGTCGCCACGCACGGCGTCGACGGCGCACGGCTGCGGCTGGAGGCGATGTGGGACCGCGACGCCGCCGCCGCGTTCGCCGAGCTGCCCGGCGCCGAGGGCGAGCGCGCGGTGCCGGTCGACCCGTGGCTGTGCGAGCCGCTCGACGCCTTCCTCGCGCTGCACGGGGTCGAGGTGACGTCGATGGCCGTGCCGGTGCTGGAGGCGCTGCGGGCGGAGGCGGCCGACGCAGCGGCTGCGATCCGCGCCTCGCGCGCGACCGAGGCGGAGCCGCTGCTCCCGGTGGCGGAGGTGCTCGGCGGCACGCTCGAGCCCTTCCAGTGGGCGGGCGTGCGCTACGTGCTGAGAGCGCGGCGCGCGTTCCTCGCCGACGAGCAGGGGCTCGGCAAGACGGTCGAGGCGCTCGCTGCATTGGAGGCCGACGGCGCCTTCCCGGCGGTCGTCGTCTGCCCGGCCTCGCTGAAGCTCAACTGGGAGCGCGAGACGAGGCGCTGGCTTCCCCACCGCAGCGTCGCCGTGGTCGAGGGGCGCGTCGCGGTGCCGCCGCGCGCGGAGATCCTGATCCTCAACTACGAGCTGGTCGCGACCCAGCGCGAGGCGCTCGCGCTGCGCCGCCCGCGCGCGCTCGTGCTGGACGAGTCGCACTACTGCAAGAACCCGCAGGCGAAGCGCACGCGCGCGGTGCGCCGGCTGGCCGAGGGGCTCCCGCGCGACGCGCTGCGGCTCGCGCTGACGGGCACGCCGGTGCTCAACCACGCCGACGAGCTGATCTCGCAGCTGCGCGTGCTCGGACGGCTGGAGGACTTCGGCTCGGGCGCGCGCTTCAAGCAGCAGTTCCGCGGCTCCTTGACGGAGGAGCGGCTGCACTGGCACCTGCGGCGGCGCTGCTTCGTGCGCCGGCGCAAGGCGGAGGTGCTGCCGCAGCTGCCGGACAAGCGCCAGGTCGTGGTGCCGGTCGCGCTCGACAACGAGCGCGAGTACCGGCTCGCCGAGGACGACGTGATCGCGTGGCTGCGCGAGCAGCCCTTGGATCTCTCCGAGCTGAACGCGAAGATCGCCGCGACGCTGCGCGCGCAGCGGCTCGCGCAGCTGGGGACGCTGCAGCGGCTGGCGGCGAAGGGGAAGCTGCACGCCGCGCTGGCGTGGATCCACGACTTCCTCGCGAGCGGCGAGCCGCTCGTCGTGTTCGCGCGCCACGTCGAGGTGCAGGAGGCGGTGCTCGAGCGCTTTCCGCAGGCGCTGCACGTGTTGGGCCGCGACAAGACGGATGCGCGCGAGGCGGCGGTACGCCGCTTCCAGGACGATGCCGACGCCCCGCAGCTGATCGTCTGCGCGACGCGCGTGGCCGCGCAGGGCATCACGCTCACGCGCGCCTCGAACGTCGCGTTCCTGGAGCTCGAGTGGACGCCGGCGATGCACGACCAGGCCGAGGACCGCTGCCACCGCATCGGCCAGCACGACAACGTGACGGCCTGGTACCTGCTGGCGGCCGGCACGATCGACGAGACGATGGCGCGCCTGATCGCGCGCAAGCGCGGGCTGGTGAGCGCCGTCACCGACGGCCGCCGCCTCGACGGCGACGCGCTCGTCGAGGAGGTCGTCCGCGAGCTGCGCGACGGCCGCCCGTTCCGGCACCTGAAGCCCGTGACCGAGCCGGCCGCCGCGAGCTGAACGGCAGCGCGGTTACCGCGAGCGCCGCAGCAGCGCGCGCCGCAGCGGCGGACGGCTGTAGTTCGCCTGCGACAGCAGCGCGTTGACCACCACCAGGCCGACGCCGGAGGCGATGTTCGCGAGGCCCAGCGCGCCGATCGCGCGCTGCGTGCGGGCCGCGCGCTTCGGCGTGTCCTCGGCGGGCTTCGTGCCGCGCTCGATCGGCACGGCGCCCTCCGGCTCCATGCTCGCCAGACGCGCGCCCTCGACGGCGCTGGCGATGCCGGTCGCGAGCGCGGCGAGCGTGAGTCCGTCCTTCGCCTTCGCCAGCTCGCGCTCGCGCCTGCTGAGCCGCCGCGGCTGCGTCTCGGTGATGCGCGACGCGAACCAGCCGAGCGCGACGGCGCCGAGCGAGAGCGCGTTGATGACGTTGTAGCCGTTCCACGCGGCGTTGACGACTCTGCCGCGCTCGCGGTGGTCGTGGATGCGCGCCACCGAGGGGTTGAGCGCGAACTGCCCGTACATGCTGCCGCCGAGCCAGCTCGCGAGCCCCCAGTCGTGCGCCGCGCGCGCGGCCTCGGCGAGGTTGTCGTTCACCATCGGATCTCCCTCCTTGGGGTGCGGATCCTGATCGGGTACCCACCGCTTCCCGTGTGCGACGCGCGGCGTGTCAGCACTGGCGCATACGCGCGCCCGCATGCGGTGCTCAGGACGCTGCGAGCGCCGCCAGCCGCGCACCGCAGGCGGCGGCGACGTCGGCGAGGTCGACGTCGGCGACGAGCCGGCGCTGGCGCGGATGGTCCGGCGAGAGCGTGCGCAGCGCCTGCTCGTAGGCTCGACGCGCGCCGCCCGAGTCGCCGAGCCGGTCGTATGCGCGCCCGAGCTGGAAGGCGGCCGGCGCGAATGCCGGATCGACGTACAGCGCGCGGCGCAGCGACGCCGCGGCGGCCGCGGCATCGCCGCTGCCAAGCGCCGCGACGCCGTGGAGGTAGTGCGCGTCGGCGTCGAGCGGATCCTCCCGCAGCGCATGCTCGGCCGCGGCGATCGCCTCGTCGAGTCGACCGGCGTCGGCGGCGGCGAGCGCGGCGGCGAGCGGTCCCGGCGGATCGGCGGCGACGCGTCCCGGCTCCTCGGGCTGCGCTTCCGCGCGCCAGCTCGGCTTGGCGGCGCCGAAGCGCGCGCGCCACGACGGCGCCGCGGCACGAGCGGGCCGCCGCGCGGACGCGCGGCGCGGCGCATCGGGGAGCCGGCAGAGGCGGTCCGCGGCGCCCAGCACCAGCATCCCGCCGGGCGCCAACGCGCCTTCGAGCGTTCGCACGACCCGCTCGACGGTCGGCGGATCGAAGTAGATCAGCACGTTGCGACAGAGGATCAGCTCGAAGCGCTCGCCGGGGGGCGGGTCCGTCACGAGGTTGTGCTGCGCGAAGCGCACGAGCCGCCGCAGCGCCTCGCCGACCGTCCACTCGCCGCCGACCGGCAGCAGGTGCCGCTCGCGCAGCGCGGGATCGACGTGGCGGATCGAGCGGCGCCCGTAGCGCCCGCGCTCCGCGCGCCGCAGCGCCGCCGCGGACAGGTCGGTCGCGAGCAGGGACACGGGAGCCGGCTCGCCGAGCGACTCGGTCGCGAGGATCGCCAGCGTGTACGCCTCCTCGCCCGTCGAGCAGCCGGCGACCCATCCGCGCACGCTGGAGGAGCCGTTCGCGCGGGCGCTCCCCGACAGCGCCTGCCAGTCGATCGCATCGAGGTCGTCGCGCTGGCGGAAGAAGAACGTCTCGTGCACCGCGACCGCCTCGAGCAGCGCCGCCGTGAAGGCGCGGCCGCCGACCGATGCGCGCGCACGGCGCAGCGCCGTGGCGGCGTCGAGGCCGGGCTCGAGCTTCTCGAGCGCCGCCGCCAGCGAGTGGATGCGGTGACGCCCGTGCAGGACGATCCCGCTGCGGTCGCGGACGAGGTCGGCGAGCTGCTCGAGCGCGTCGCTCATCGCGCCGGCGGGGTCAGCTCCCGCAGCGCCTCCGCGATCGCGCGCGGCGAGAGCGGCCGCGCCCCCGCCTGCACCGCGGCGCGCGGCATGCCGTAGATCGAGGAGCTGGCCTCGTCCTGCGCGAGCACGAGGCCGCCGCGCGCGGCGACCGCGGCCGCGCCCTCCGCGCCGTCTCTGCCCATGCCGGTGAGCACGACCGCGACGGCGCCGCCGCCCAGCACCGCCGCGAGGCTCTCCAGCAGCAGGTCGGCCGACGGACGGTGCCGTCCGCGAACGGTCTCGCGGTCGAGCCGCATCCGCCGCGAGCGCGTGAGCGTCAGGTGCGCGTCCTCGGGCGCGAGCCACACGCCGGGAGCCAGCGGCGCGCCGTCGGCCGCGATCGCGACCGGCAGCGGGACCGCGTCGTCGAGCATCCGCACGAGGCCGTCGATGAAGCCGCTCGCGATGTGCTGCACGACGAGCACGGGCAGCGGGAAGCCGGCCGGCAGCGCGCCCAGCACCTCGGTCAGCACCGCCGGCCCGCCCGTCGAGCTGCACACGCCGATCGCCTCGCGGCGCGGGTGCGGGTGGCGCGCGGCGGACGCGCTCATCGACCGATCAGCCGCTCGACCGTGTCGAGCAGGGCGCGCTGGTCGAAGCGATCCTTCGTGACGTACGCGTCGGCGCCGGCCTCGAGCCCGCGGCGCTGGTCCTCCTCGCTCGCGAGCGAGGTGACGACGACGACCGGAAGCGACGCTGTGTCCGCCTCCCCGCGCACGCGCCGCAGCAGCTCCAGGCCGCCCATCCGCGGCATCTCGAGGTCGGTCACCACGAGCTGTATGTCGGCATCGCCGCCGAGCTGCTGGAGCGCCGCGACGCCGTCCTCGGCGGTCGCGACGCGATAGCCCGCGGCTTCGAGGATGCTGCGCTGGAGCTCGCGCACGGTGAACTGGTCGTCGACGACGAGCACGCGCGGCGCGGCCGCGGGTTCCGCGGCGCCGTTGGCCTCGCCGCCGCGTGCGGGCCGCGCGCGCGCAGCCCCGGCGATGGCGACGGCGGGATCGACGATCAGCGCCACCCGGCCGTCGCCGAGGATCGCCCCGCCGAGGTACTGCCGGCGTCTGCCGAGCAGCGGGCCGAGGCTCTTGACCACGACGCTCTCCTCGCCCAGCAGCCGGTCGCACGCGAGCGCGACGGTGCTGCCGCCATGGCAGAGGATCAGCGCCGGCGCGCGCTCCGGCAGCGCACCGCCGGCGCCCCCGAGCGCGACGGCGAGGTCGCCGAGCGGGATCGGCTCGCCGCGCAGCACGATCGACGGCCGCCCGCCGAGCAGCGTCGTCTCCTCGACGGCGACGACCTCCTCGACGCGCGCGACCGGCACGCCGAAGGCCTGTCCGCGGCGCTCCACGAGCAGCGTGTGCAGCACGGCCAGCGTCAACGGCAGGTCGAGCGTGATCGTCGTGCCGCGCCCCGGCTCGCTGTTGGCCGTCAGCCCGCCGCCGATCGACTCGACGTGCGCCTTGACGGCGTCGAGGCCGACGCCGCGCCCCGCGACCGCGTCGACCCGGCCGGCGGTCGAGAAGCCCGGGGCGGCGAGGCGGTCCGCCAGCGCGCCGCCCTCGGGCGCGTCGCGCAGCAGCTCGCCGGCCACGCCGCGGCCGTCGTCGGCCACCTCGATCGCGACGCGGCCGCCGCGCTGCTCGGCGCGCAGCTCGACGCGGCCGCGCGCCGGCTTGCCCGCCTCGCGGCGCTCGTCGGGCGGCTCGATCCCGTGCGCGATCGCGTTGCGCAGCAGGTGGCCGAGCATGTCGGAGAGGCCGTCGAGCAGCGTGCGGTCGAGCTGCGTCTCGACGCCGCCGAGCACCAGCTCGACCTCCTTGCCCTCGCTCGCGGCGAGGTCGCGCACGTAGCGCGGCAGCGGGCCGGTGATCGCCGACAGCGGCAGCGCGCGCAGCTCGATCGCGGCGTCCTGCAGCTCGTCGAGCAGCACCTCGCCGCGGTCGAGCGCCTCGCCGACGCGCTCGTCGGCGAGCGGGTCGATCAGGTGCGCGAGCGTGCGCTGGTGCAGCGTCGCGGTGCCGGCCGTGTCGAGCACGCGGTCGACCTTCGCGGCGGACACGCGGATCGAGCGGTCGACGCGCGGCCGCGGCACCGCCGGAGCGGCGACCGCCGCGGGCGCGGCCGCGGGCTCGGCCTCGACCGGCGCCCGGTCCGGCGGGGCCTCGTCGAGCGCGGGGGCGGCGGCTGACAAGCCGGCGAGCGCCTCCCGGGGGTCGACCTCCTCCCCCGCGACGCCGCGCCGCATCGCGTCGGCGGCCGCGAGCAGCGGCGCCGCCAGCTGCGGCGGGACCGGCCTCCCGGCACGGCGCACGCCGCTCAGCAGCTCCTCGGCCGCATGCGCGATCTCGCGCACGGCGGGCAGCCCGACGAGTCCGGCGCCGCCCTTCAGCGAGTGGAGGTCGCGGAACAGCGCGTCGGTCGCGTCGGCGGGCGGCTCGCCCGCGTCGACCGCGAGCAGCGTCGCGACGACCGCGTCGAGCCGCTCGCCGGCCTCCTCGCGGAAGATCCCCAGCAGCCGCGCCTGCTGGTCGCTCATGCGGCCGCAAGCTCCGACTCGAGGCTCCTGAGCACGGCGTCGAGGTCGATCGCCCCGACGAGCGCGCCGTCGAGCAGCGCACTTCCGCGCAGCGGGCCCGGGGCGTCGGCATCGTCCAGTGCCGGCAGCGGCGCCACGTCGAGCACGTCGTCGACGGCGAGCCCGAGCTCGTCGGCGCCGGCGGTCTCCACGACGACGATCCGCTCCGGCCCTCCGCCGGCCACGCCGAGCGCCGCCGCGAGGTCGAAGACCGCCAGCAGCGTGCCGTCGAGCGGGCGCAGCCCCAGCACGGCGGCCGGCATCCCGAGGACCGGCGTCATGCCCTCCATGTCGACGATCGAGCGCACGTCCTCCACCGGGAGGGCGTAGCGCTCGGCGCCGACGCGCAGGTGCACGTGCACCGCGCTCACGGCCTCGCGCCGTTGGCGGCCGCCAGCCCGTGCCGCGCGAGCGTCTGCTCCAACTCCTGCACGAGCGCGTCGACCTGCTCGGTCACGGACGCGCGCTGGCGCTGATCGCCGGCCAGCTCCTCGGCCGCCTTGCGGATCTCCAGCATCGTGCTCGTCACCTGGCTGGCGGCGTCCTTCTGCTGCTCGGTCGCCTGGATCGAGTCGTCGAGCACCCCGGCCGTCGAGCGCATCAGCTCGCCGACGTCGCGCGCCTGCCGCGCGCCCTGCTCGGTCGCCATGATCGTCGCGTTCGTCTCGTCCTGGATCGCGGTCACGATCTGGCGGATCGACTCGGTCGAGCGCACGCTGCGCTCGGCGAGCTTGCGCACCTCGCTCGCCACGACGGCGAACCCGCGGCCGGCCTCCCCCGCCCGCGCCGCCTCGATCGCCGCGTTGAGCGCCAGCAGGTTCGTGCGCTCGGCGATGTCGTTCAGCAGCGTCAATACCTCGCCGATTCTCTGGCTGCGCTCTCCGAGCGCGAGCGAGCGCTCGGAGATGGTTCTGACGTGGTCCTGCATCTCGCTCATCGTCTGACCCGTCTGGTCGGCGGCCGACGTGGCGGCCTGCGCGTTCTCGGCGATCGACGCGGCCGTCGCGCTCAGCTCCTCGATCGTCGTCGCGACCTCGCTGATCGCGGCGGCCTGCTCCGTCGTCGCGGCGGCGGTCTCGGTGGCCGAGGAGCGCAGGTCGGAGAGCGCCTGGCCGAGCGTGCCGGCCGTGCGCTTGACGGCTTCGAGCAGGCGGTCGAGCAGGCGCACGGCGTAGGCGAGCAGCGCGATCATCGCCAGCACCGCGGCGATCCCGATCGCGAGCGTGAGGACGCGGCCGTTGTGCGCGGTCGCGATCGCGTGGTGCTCGGTCTGGTCCTCGCGGCGGCTCGCGCGCTCGCCGAGCGGGTCGAGCACGTCGTTGTCGAGCGCGCGGACCGCGGTCGTGTAGGCGGACAGCGCCGCCTGCGCGGAGGGCGTGCCCGCCGCGCGCCGCAGGTCGGCCTCCGGGCCCGCGATCAGCCGCGCCGCGCGATCGAGCGCGACCGCGTAGTCGCCGCGGTCGTCCGCCTCGATGTCGCGCGCGCTCCGGATCGCGCTGCCGAAGCGCGTCTGCAAGCCCGCCAGCTCGCCGGCGCTGGGCTGCTGGCCGCTGAGCGCCGCCTGGCTCACGAGCACCGCGCGGTCGAGCACCGCCTCCTTGGCGTCCTGCACGTCGCGGATCGCGTCGCCGTGGACGATCGTGCGCTGGTAGCCGTGCTCGGCCTTGTCGTAGCGCCACAGCGCGACGCCGACGGTTGCGACGCAGAGTGCGACGATGACGGCCCCGACCGCGGCGATGCGGCGGGATGGCGTCGCGAGCCAGCTGCGAGTTGGCGACATCGACAGGCTTCCTTTCCGTTCCCCCTGATGCGGGGGGTCTTGCTGCGACCGTTCGGCGCCGATAGGACTGTGAACGCTGACTCGACTGCTTCGATGAACGCCTGCCGAATCCTCGTCGTCGACGACTCCGAACTTGTGCAGGAACTGACGCGCATGGCGCTCGAAGCGCGGGACGACTGGGAGATACGGTGTGCGGCCTCCGGGGCCGAGGCGCTGGCGCTCGCACGCGCCGAGCCGCCGGACGCGGTCCTGCTGGACGTCGAGATGCCGGGAATCGACGGCCCGCAGACGCTCGCGGCGCTGCGGGCGGCTCCCGCGACCGCGCACACGCCGGTCGTCTTCCTGACCGCGCATGACGATCCCGGCGAGCTCGCGCGGCTGCGGACGCTCGGCGCGGCCGGCGTCCTGGCGAAGCCGTTCGACGTGAGCGCGCTGGCCGACGAGCTGGCGGCGCTGCTGGGGTGGGAGCGGTGAGCCCGACAGGCGCGACCGTCCCCGCGGCGCTGGCGGAGATCTGGGAGCGCCACCACGCGGGCGTGCTCTCGCAGGTCGCGACGGTCGAGGCGGCGGTGCTCGCGCTGATGCGCGGCGACCTCGGCTCCGAGCAGCGCGCGGGCGCGGTGCGGGAGGCGCACAAGCTGGCCGGCTCGCTCGGCACGTTCGGGCTCGCGCGCGCGTCCGAGCGCTCGCGCGAGCTGGAGCTGCTGCTCGGCGCGCCCGAGCAGCCGGGCCCGGAAGCGCTGCCGCGCCTGTCCGAGCTCGTCGTGTCCGTGCGCGACGACGTGCGGGCGGTGCTGCCGACGCAGCCGGCGCCCGAGACGCAGCCCGCTGCGCCCGCCGCGGAGCGGCTGCTGATCGTGGAGGACGACCGCCCGCTCGCCGAGCGGCTGGCGGCGGAGGGCGCGCGCCGCGGGATGGGCGTCGAGCTGGCCGCCTCCCCCGCGGAGGCGCGCGCGCTGCTTGCCCGCGTGCGGCCGGCCGGCGTACTGCTCGACCTGACGTTCGACTCCGGCACGCAGGACGCCTACGCGCTGCTGTCCGAGCTCACCGGCGCCGACCCGCCGATCCCGGTGCTGGTCTCGACGATGCGCGACACGCTCGTCGACCGCGTCGAGGTCGTGCGGCGCGGCGGGCGCGGCTTCGTCTCGAAGGCGCTGCCGGCGCCGCAGGCGATCGACCAGGCGATGCGGCTGATCGAGCGCGCCGCCGCGCCCGAGACGACGCTGCTCGCGGTCGACGACGACGCCGCCGTGCTCGACGCGGTGCAGGCGCTGCTGACGCCGCACGGGGTGCGCGTCGTGACGCTGTCGGACCCGCTGCGCTTCTGGGCCGAGCTCGACCGCGTGCGCCCCGACGTGATCCTGCTGGACGTCGACATGCCGGAGGTTACCGGCGTCGAGCTGTGCCGCGTCCTGCGCAACGACCCGCGCTGGGCGACCGTGCCGGTGCTGGTGCTCACGGCGCGCCGCGATCCGGAGTCGATCGAGCGGATCTTCGCGGCAGGCGCCGACGACCACCTCGCCAAGCCGGTGATCCCCGGCGAGCTGGTGACACGGGTCCGCAACCGCGTCGAGCGGCTCGCGCTGCACCGCGCGCTCGCCGAGACCGACGGCCTCACCGGCGTGCAGAACCGGCAGGCCTCGACGCAGGCGCTCGAACGGCTCGTGCGCCTCGCCGCGCGCTACGAGCAGCCGCTCGCGCTCGCGCTCGTCGACCTCGATCGCTTCAAGCAGGTCAACGACGTGCACGGCCATGCCGCCGGCGATGCGGTCCTGCGCCGCTTCGGCACCCTCCTGAAGGAGTCGTTCCGCGGCGAGGACGTCGCCGGGCGCTGGGGCGGCGAGGAGTTCGTCGTCGGCATGTACGGGATGTCCGGCGACAACGCCCGCGAGCGCCTCGGCGACCTGCTGGCGACGCTCGGCCGCGAGCGGTTCGAGGGCGTGCACGGCGATGCGTTCGACGTCGCCTTCAGCGCCGGCGTCGCACGCTTTCCCGAGGACGCCGGCGACACCGCGGCCCTCTACGCGGTCGCCGACGCGATGCTCTATCGCGCCAAGGCGGCGGGGCGCGGGCGCATCTGCGTCGCGAGTTAGCGTCGGCCGCGACCCCCAGGCCGTAGCACCACATCTCGGTAGAATTCGCCTGCGCCGTCACGGGGACACGGACCGCGGCGCAGGGGGAGGCGAGGGGTCGCGATGCCGGCGAAGGCGATCGACCGACCGGCGGGCGACGCGGCCGCCGTGGCCGTCTCGCGGCCGCGACGGCTCGGCGCGGGCGAGGCCGCCTGGCTCGCGGCGCTGCCCTGCGGCCTGCTGATCGTCGTCGCGATCCTCGTGCTCGGCCCGCCGCTCGGCAGGCTGCTGCCGGCGGCCGCCCCGGTGAGCGCCTATTGGCCCGGACAGCCGCGACGGCCGGAGCCGGTCGAGCACGCGCGCTACGCGATCGCGCTGCTCGGTCCGCTGCTGGTCGCCGGGCTCGTCGTCCTCGCGAGCGCGCGCCCGCCGGCGCTCGCTCCGCGCCTCGCCCGCGTCGGGACCGCGCTGAGCGGACTCGTGCTGTGCGCGGTGCTGGCGCTGTGCCTGCTCGCGCAGAACAGCGTGCTGCTGAGGGCGAACGTCCCGCCGGCGCAGGCGATCCGCTTCTTCACGCCGGCGACGCTCGCGGCGGCGGCGGCGATCGCGCTGCTGCTCGCCGCGGGTGCGCGCCGCGGGTGGGCGGGCCGGCATCCGTGGACGCCCGCACGGCGCGAGCCGCGGCTCGTCGCGATCGGCTGCTTTGCGCTGGCGGCCGCGCTGACCGCGACGTGGCTGCTGACGGCGCTCAACACCGAGACGACGATCGGCAACCCGCCCGGCAACGACCTGATCCCGTGGGACATGAGCGAGACGTTCGCCGTGCTGAACGGCCGCACGCCGCTCGCCGACTTCCGCGCCCAGTACGGCCAGCTGTGGTCGTATCCGGCGGCAGCCGCGCTCGCGCTGCTCGGCAGCACGATCGGCGTCTGGACCGCGGCGATGGCGACGTTCAGCGGGCTCGCGCTGCTCGCCGTCTACGCGACCTTCCGGCGGGTGGTCCGCAGCGCCGCGATCGCGCTCGCGCTGTACGCGCCGTTCCTCGCGACCGGCTTCTTCATCGAGAGCACCCCGAACGGCTTCCGCTACAGCCTCGCCGGGATCTTCAGCGCCTGGCCGCTGCGCTACGCGGGCCCCTACCTGCTCGCGTGGCTGCTCGCACGCCACTGCGACGGGGCCGCGCCGCGCCGCGCGTGGGCGCTGTTCGGCGTCGCGGGCCTCGTCGCGATCAACAACCCCGAGTTCGGTCTCGGCGCGCTCGCGGGGGCGGCGGTCGCGCTCGCCTGCGTGCGGCGCGTCGCCTCGTCGCGCGCGATCGGACGCCTGCTCGGCGACATCGCGCTCGGCGTCGGCGGCGCGACGGCGCTCGTCGCGCTCGTGACGCTCGTCCGCGGCGGCAGCCTCCCGCACATGGCATGGATGCTCGAGTTCCCGCACCTCTACGGCGTCGACGGCTGGTTCACCAGCCCGATGGCGCCGATCGGCCTCCACATGGCGATGTACGTGACGTTCGGCGCGGCGCTCGTGCTCGGCGTCGTGCGGGCGCTGCGCGGGGACGCCGAACCGGTGCTCACGGGGCTGCTGGCGTGGAGCGGACCGTTCGGGCTGATCGCCGGCTCCTACTTCGTCGGCGCGAGCAACCCGCTGACGCTGGTGACCCTCTTCTCGGCCTGGACGTTCGCGATCGTGCTGCTGCTCGTCGCGGTCGTGCGGACGCTCGCCGCCGGCGCGCGCCGGCCGACGCTGCCCGAGCTCGCCGTCCTGTTCGCGTTCGGGCTCGCCGTCTGCTCGCTGGCGCAGATCCCGGCGCCGTGGAGGGAAGTCGAGCGGCTCAGGCGCCCGGGCAGCCCGGTCTACCGTCAGGACGGGCTGGTCGCGGCGATTCGCAGAGCCGTGCGGCCGGGCGAGAAGGTCGCGCTGATCCTGCCGCTCGGTCACCGCATCGCGTACGACCTCGGCATCGTGAACGTCTCCCCCTACTCCGGCCCGGCGGCGATGCCGACGAAGCACCAGCTGCAGGTGACGATCGCCGCGATGCGCCGCGAAGGGGCGCGCGCGGCGTTCGTCGACGCCGAAGCGCACCCCGAGCTCGTCGCGGCGCTCCAGCGGGCCGGCTTCGCCGTCCGCGGGAACGCCAACCCGGTCGAGCTGGTCGCTCCCCGCTAGCGGGGAGCGACCGCCACGGCGACCGCGAGCGGCTCGCCCTCGACCTCGGTCGGCCTCGGCGCCGGTGCGGCGGCGTCTCCGTCGCCGTCCTCGCCGCCGTAGGCGACGCGCGTCGCGAGCGTCTCGGCGGCGACGTAGCGCTCGTGCGCCTTCGCCGCGCCGAGCAGGTCCGGCGAGCCGGCGAGCCGCAGCTCGATTCGGTCGGTCACGGCGACGCCGGCCTCTCTGCGCGCCGCCTGCACGACGCGCACGATCTCGCGCGCCAGCCCCTCGCGCCGCAGCCGCTCTTCGATCGTCGTGTCGACGGCGACCGTCAGCGCCCCGCGCGTCGAGAGCACGAGCCCATGCCGCGGCTCGTGCTTGACGATGATGTCGTTCTCCGCGAGCGCGTAGGTGTGCGTCGGGTCGAGCTCGTCGCCGGTCGCGACCGACACCGCCAGCACGCCGTGGTCGTGGAGCGCCTTGAGCGCCTCCTCGCCGTCGCGCGAGCGCAGCGCCGCGACCACCTGCGGCATGTCCCTGCCGCAGCGCGGCCCGAGTCTCTGCAGGTTCGGGAGCACGACCGGGCGCTCGAGCTCCTCGACGCGCGCGACGACCTCGACCGCCTTCACGTTCAGCTCGCTCAGCACCAGCTCGCGCAGGCGCGCGACCGCGTCGCCGACGCGCTCGTCGCCGCACACGATCACGCGCGGCAGCGGCTGGCGCACCTTCACCTTCGATCTCGCGCGCGCGTCGCGGCCCAGCTCGATCGCCTCGCGCACGAGCGCCATGTCGTGCTCGAGCTGCGGGTCGCGCAGCGCCTGCACCGGCTCCGGGTAGTCGCACAGGTGGACCGAGTCGGGCTCGGCGCCGAAGTCCTCGGCCGCGCCGCCGACGAGGTTCGCGTAGATCTCCTCGGCGAGGAAGGGGACCGGCGGCGCCAGCAGCTTCGCCGTCTCGATCAAGCACTCGCGCAGCGTTGCGAGCGCGGCCACGTCGCCCTCCCAGAAGCGCCGGCGCGAGAGGCGGATGTACCAGTTCGAGAGATCCTCGACCCACTCGGCCGCCTGGCGCACCGCCGTCGTCGCGTCGAAGTCGTCGATCCGCTCGCGCATGCGCTCGGTCAGCGTCTGCAGGCGCGAGAGCACCCAGCGGTCCAGGGCGGGCCGCTCGGACACCGGCGGCGCACCCGAGCCGTCGAACGACTCGATGTTCGCGTACAGGACATAGAAGCCGTACGTGGTCCACAGCGGCAGCAGCAGCTCGCGCATGCCCTCGTGGACCGCCTCGGCCGAGAAGCGGTAGCCGGCCCACGGCTGCTGCGAGGCGAGGTAGTACCAGCGGAACGCGTCGGCGCCGTGCTCGTTCAGGACGTCCCACGGGTCGACCGCGTTGCCGCGCGACTTCGACATCTTCTGGCCGTGCGCGTCGGTCACGTGCCCGACGCAGACCGCGTGCTTGAACGGAACGTCTCTGAAGATCAGCGTCGTGACCGCGAGCGACGTGTAGAACCAGCCGCGCGTCTGGTCGATCCCCTCGCATATGAACGTCGGCGGGAACTGCTCGGCGACCTCGCGCTTGCCCTCGAACGGGTAGTGGAACTGCGCGAACGGCATGCAGGCGCTGTCGTACCACGTGTCGATCGTCGCTCTGACGCGGTGCATCGATCCGCCGCAGCCGGCGGCCGTGCAGCCCCACGTGACCTCGTCGATGTGCGGTCGATGGAGGTCGGGCGGCAGCGCGCCGGCCTGTTCGCGCAGCTCCGCGAGCGAGCCGACGCAGTGGCGCGCGTCGCAGGCGTCGCACTCCCAGATCGGCAGCGGCGTGCCCCAATAGCGGTCGCGTGACAAAGCCCAGTCGACGTTGCCCTGCAGCCAGTTGCCGAAGCGCCCGTCGCGCACGTGCTCGGGGCGCCAGTCGATCCGCTGGTTCTGCGCGAGCATGTCGTGGCGGCGGTCGCGCGTGGCGATGTACCACGACTCCTTCGCGTAGTAGAGGAGCTTCGAGTCGCAGCGCCAGCAGTGCGGATAGGAATGCGTGTAGGGCTCGGTGTCCCACAGCTTCCCGGCCGCGTGCAGCTCGGCGACGACCTTGGGAACCGCGTCGCCGACGAACATGCCCTCGTAGCCGCTGATGCGCTCGTCGTAGGTGCCGTCCTCGCGCACCGGGTTCACGAGCGGGATGCCGTGCCGCTCGCACAGCACGAAGTCCTCCTCGCCGAACGCCATCGCGGTGTGGACGAGGCCGGTGCCCTTGTCGAGCACGACGTGATCGGCGGCAAGCACGGTGTGACCCTTGGGCCCATGGTCGGGCAGGCGGTCGAACGGCGGCTCGTATCTCGTGTCGACGATCGCGCGGCCGGGGAAGCGCTCCAGCACCTCGGCCGCGTCGCCGAGGATGTCGTCCACGCGCTCCTCCGCGACGACGACCACCTCGCCGCCGACCCTCGCCCGCACGTACGTCAGCGACGGCGAGATCGCGACGGCGCAGTTGGCGAACAGCGTCCACGGCTGCGTCGTCCAGATCAGCAGCGCGTCGCCGGCCTGCAGCGGCCCGCGCGGCTCGATCACCGGCAGCCGCACGGTCGCGGTCACGTCCTCCGTGTCGGCATAGCCCATCGCGGTCTCGTGCGAGGAGAGGCCGGTGCCGCAGCGCGGGCAGTAGGGGACGACCTTGTGGCCCTTGTAGATGAGGCCTCTGTCCCACAGCTCGTGCAGCGACCACCAGACCGACTCGACGTACTCCGGATCGCCGGTGCGGAACGCGCCCTCGAGGTCGATCCAGAAGCCGACCCGCTCGGTCATGCGCTCCCACGCCCTGATGTAGAAGGCGTTCGACTCGCGGCACTTCTCGTTGAAGGCGGCGATGCCGTACGTCTCGATCTCGCGCTTGGAGTTCAGCCCGAGCTGCTTCTCGACCTCCAGCTCCACGGGCAGGCCGTGGCAGTCCCAGCCGGCCTTGCGCGGCGCATGGAAGCCGCGCATCGTCTTGTAGCGCAGGTAGGTGTCCTTGAACGAGCGCAGCAGGACGTGGTGCGAGCCGGGGTTGCCGTTCGCCGTCGGCGGCCCCTCCGAGAAGCTGAAGACCGGCCCGCCCTCGCGCGCGGCGAGCGAGCGTTCGAACGTGCGGGCCTCGCGCCAGCGCTGGAGGATCCGTTCCTCCAGCGCCGGGAAGTCCGGGCGCTTGTCGACCGGCCGGTGCACGTCCCCCATCGCCATCCCCCTACTCGTCGGTCGGATCGAGCTCGATCGCAACCCGCTTGTTGATTCTGCCCTTGCTCTTGTACGACGGCAGCGAGATCCGTCCCACCTCGCTCGTGTCGGCGACGTGCGTGCCGCCGTCGGCCTGCAGGTCGAGCCCCTCGATCCCGACGACCCGCACGACGCGGATCGACGGCGGCAGCAGGCTCACCTTGTTGCGGATCAGCTCGGGATCCTGGTCGGCCTGCTCGCGCGGCAGGAAGTCGACGCGCGTCGGACGCGCGGCCTCGACCTCCACGTTCACGCGCTCCTCCAGCTCGCGCACGAACTCGCCGGAGAGGTTCTCGAACTCGAAGTCCATGCGGCCCCTCAGCGGCTCCATGTTCGCGCCGGTGACCTTCGCGCCGTAGTCGCGCCACACGACCGCGCACAGGATGTGCAGCGCGGTGTGCGTGCGCATCAGCGCGTAGCGGCGCTGCCAGTCGAGCTCGCATTCGAGCTCCGTGCCGACCTCGGGAGCTGGACCATCGAGCTCGTACCACACCTGCCCCGCGCTGGAGCGCGCACCGGTCAGCGACCAGGTGCGCGCTCCGTCGGTCACGGTCCCGCGGTCGTGCGGCTGCCCGCCGCCCCCCGGATAGAAGGCGCTGCGGTCGAGCTGCACGGCCTCCCCCAATGCGGCCGTGACCGTGGCGGGGAAGCGGCGGCAGTACGCGTCGACCTGGTAGAGCGGAGCCTCCGCCTGAGCAGACGCGGTCTCAGACAAGGCTCACGCTCACCTCCCCCAGGCGGTCGAACGTGGCGTACGCCGCCTGCCCTGCGGCGATCGGCACGGCCCGCGCCACCGAGCCTGGCAGCACGATGTCGCCCGGCTCGAGCCGCTCGCCGCTCTGCGCCAGGATGCCGGCGAGCCAGGCCACGGCCTCGGCCGGGTGGCCGAGCACCGCGTCGCCGCGCCCCCTGACACACTCCGGCCCCAGCGCGAGGCTGACGCCAAGCTCCTCCACGCGGACGTCCTCCGCGTCGTGCCAGTCGCCGATCACCGCCATGCCCGACGAGGCGTTGTCGGCGACGGTGTCGACGATTCCGATGCGCCATTGCGCGATGCGCGAGTCGATCAGCTCGAGTGCCGGCGCGAACGCCTGCGTGGCCTCGAGCACCTCTTCTCGCGTCACCCCGGGACCCTGGAGTCCTGACTTGAGCAGGAACGCTATCTCGGCCTCGACGCGCGGCGCGATGAAGCGCTCGGCGCGCAGCTGCGCGCCGCTGTTGACGACCATCGACTCGAGCAGGTAGCCGCCGTCGGGCTGGTCGACGCCCATCATCTCCTGCATCGCCGCGCTCGTGAGGCCGACCTTCCAGCCGCGCAGCTCCTCGCCCTCGGCGGTGCGCAGCTGGCGCCCGATCCCCTGCACGCAGTAGGCATCCCACAGTTCCAGCTCCGGGAACGTGGCCGACAGCGGCTCGATCGGCTCGCGCCGCTGCTCGGCGTGCCACAGCAGGCGCGCGAGCGCCTCGTGGTGCGGCGTCATCGCGCTCGCCTCCAGCAGCGCGAGCGGCGGAGCCTGCGTTCCCACAGGCGGCAGCGCGCCGCTCCCTATCGATTCCTCCGCGGTGCGCCCCACAGTGCGCATGCTCATCACGCCACCCCCTCGCGTATCTCCATCTGGACCTCGACTTGGACCTCGATCGACGCGCGCAGCTCGGCGGCGACCTCGAGTATCACGTCCTCCTGTCCTGCGATCACCTCGCGCTTGCCGAGCGCGAAGAACACGTCGCGCGGGTCGACGCCGAACTCCTGCGCGATCCGCCGTACCGGTCTCGAATAGCCCGAGAAGACGCCGGCCAGCCCGCTGACGATCGTCACCGAGTCGGTCGTCGGGATCGTCTGCACGAGCTCGCGCTCGGCCAGGTCGGCCGCTTCGAGCAGCCGGTAGAGGTCGATCCCGGTCTCGTGCCCGAGCCGCTCCAGCACCGCGACGAGCACCTCCAGCTGCGTGTTGCCGGCGCCGGCGCCGAAGCCGCGCGCGCAGCCGTCGAGGATCGTCGCGCCTTCCTCGACGGCGGCAAGCGAGTTCGCGACGCCGAGCGAGACGTTCTCGTGGCCGTGATAGCCGACGGCCATGCCGGTCCCCTCGCGCAGCGCGCAGACGCGGCGGCGCACGTCGTCGATCAGCAGCGCCCCGGCGGAATCCATCACGATCACCGCCTCCGCGCCGTAGGACTCCATCTTGCGCGCCTGCTCGACGAGCCCCTCGACGCTCGTCATGTGGCACATCATCAGGACCCCGTGGACCGGCTTGCCGTGCTCGCGCACCCATGTCATGTGGCGCTCGGTGAGGTCCGCCTCGGTGCAGTGCGTGCCGACGCGGAAGACGTCCGCGCCCTCCTCGAGCGCGCCCTCGAGGTCGGGCAGCTTCGCGAAGCCGGGGATCCCGAACGCCTGCAGCCGCACGTCGGTGAGCTGCTCGCGCGCGATCCGCAGCATCTCGCGGTCGCTCAGCAGCGCCTGCCCGACCTGCAGCGACGAGGCGCCGAGCCCGTTGCCGTGACCGACCTCGACGAGCGGGACGCGGGCCGCGTTCGCCGCCGCCGCGTAGTCGCGGATCTGCTGCGCGCTCAGCTGGTGCTTGACCGCATGGTTCCCGTCTCGCAGCGTCGGGTCGCTGATCAGGATCTTCGCCATTCCCCCTCGGTTCCCCCTGGTTCCTGCGTGCCTGCCGTCAGCCCGTCGCCGCGACCGCCTCGTCCTGTTCGTCCTGCATGCTCGCCCGCGCGCGCTCCTCCGCCGCGGCCACGGCCGCGCACGTGATGATGTCGAGGTTCCCGGCATAGGCCGGCAGGTAGTCGCCGACGCCGCGGATCTGCACCGTCATCGCGATCCGGCCGCCCTCGTAGAGGGGCGGCACGACGAGCCGGTAGCCGGGCACGTAGCGCTGCACGCGCGCGACCATCTGCTCGACCGCCGCGGTGAGCGCGTCGAGGTCCGCCTCGGCCGTCTTCGCGAAGACCGTGTTCTGCATCGTGATCGGCGGGTTCGACGGGTTGACGATCAGGATCGTCTTCGCCGCGGGGACGCCGGTGAACTTCCTGACGGCCGCCTCGGTCGTCGCGAGGTACTCGTCTATGTTGATGCGCGTCGCCGGGCCGACCGAGCGCGAGGCGCTCGTCGAGACGATCTCGACGTACTCCACGTGCGCGTGCGTCGCCGCCACGCAGGCGGCGAGCGGCACGGCCGCCTGGCCGCCGCACGTGACCATGCAGAGGTTCGGCTCGTGCGCGCAGTCGGCGAGGTTGAGCGCCGGGATGCACAGCTCGCCGAGCTTGGCCGGCGTCAGGTCGATCACCGGGATGCCCCTCGGCTCCAGCAGCTCCCAATGGCGGCGCGCGTCGAGCGCCGACGTCGCGTCGAAGACGAGGTCGAGCTCGTCGGCCGCCTCGACGACCGCGTCGATCGAGCGATCGCTGACCGGCACGCCGAGATCGCGCGCGGTCGTCATGCCGGCGGAGGCGAGGTTCCGCCCCGAGAACAGCGCGCATTCCAGCCACGGCGAGCGCTGCACCTTCAGCAGCAGGTCCGTCCCGATGTTGCCCGTGCCGATGATCGCGACCCGCATCACGGCTACGCCCCCACCGGTTCCAGCAGGATGCCGAGGAAGGGACACGTGTCGGTCGCGACCTCGTGGACGACGAGCCGGTGGTGCTTGCCGGCGGGGATCAGCACCGACGCGGGCGAGGTCAGCTCGATGCGGTCGTCGTCCAGCTCCACCGTGAAGCGGCAGCCGGGCGTCACGCACAGGTAGATCTCGTCGTGGTCGTCGTGCACGTGCAGGTCGGCGTGCGGTGCGCCGATCAGCTGCGCGGCGTCGACGCCGGCGATGCTGAAGGGCGCGCCCGGCAGCGTGTCGGGCGTGACGAACATCGGCGTCGGTGCGTGGTGGCCGGCGAACTCCTGCGTCACCGGCAGGCCCTCCGTCACCACGACGCCCGAGCGCTCTGCGACCTGAACCGTCACCCGCTAGTCCCCCTTCTCATTGCGGTACAGCAGGAGGATCGCACCGGGCAGACCGAGCTCGCGCACCTCATGGCGCGACCACCTGGCTGCCGTGAAGGCCTCGTGCCAGCCGTCGGCGTCGAGCAGCTCCTGGCGCATGATCGCGTGCAGCAGCGTGAACTCCGGACGCCAGCGCTCGTCGTGCGCGCCGCTGGCCGGCTGCACCTCCGCGACGAGCATGTGCGCGCCGTGCGGCATCAGCCGCCCGAGCTTCGTCAGATAGTCGATCAGCGCGGTGCGACCGTGCTCGAAGATCTCGTGCAGCAGGAAGTGCGCGACGGCGAGGTCGGCGTCGCGCAGCTCCGGGATCGCGTCGAGATCGCCGGCGTCGCCGCAGCGCACCGCGACCTTGCCGACGAGGCCGGCGTCCGCGATTCTGCGCTCGGCGTCCTCGCACGCCTCGGGGCTGAGATCGACGCCGAGGCCGGTGACGCCGAAGCGCTCGGCGGCGCCGAGCAGGAAGCGCGCGTTGCCGCAGCCGAGGTCGACGACGTGGCTGAAGTCGATGCCGGACAGCACCTCGACGGCGTAGGGCGCGACGTCGTCGCGCCCGATCAGCGCGGACCCTTCGGCGACCCAGCGGCCGGCGCGCTCGACGTCGGTGCCGTATCTGCGCGCGCCCGTGATGAAGTCGCCGAGACCGGCGAGCACGTGTCCGTAGCCGCCCTGCAGCCACACGAGGTAGCCCTTGTCCTTGACGATCGCGCGGCCGCGCTCGGTCAGCGCGAAGGCGCCGTCACGCTCCTCCACCAGCTCGCGCTGTGCGAGGTAGCGCAGCGCCGCCGGCATGAGGCTGTCCGGGTCGGCGACGCCGACGGGCGCAGCCGAGACCGGTCCCGCCTCGAGCTCCGCCAGCAAGCCGGACTCGTCCAGCGACGCGAGCACGCTCGCGAGCGCGAAGCCCTCGAACAGTTCGAACACGGGCCGCTGCTCGACGGCGGCGTCCACGGCGGTCATCCGATCCCTAATCCCCCTCGATCGTCCCCCGACGCCGCCCCCGCGGCGCCCCGTCAGTTATATGCCTCGCGGGGCGGTCGCGTCAAGCTGCCGGTCCGCCGGCGCGCGCGCTCAGACGGCGGCGGCGAGCGGCGCCACGGGCGCTTGCGCCGGCGCCAGCAACTCGTACTCGGCGGCGTCGAAGCGGCGCGTGGCGCGGCGGAACGTCCACGAGCTGCCGGGCCACAGCGTCGTGTTGCGGCCGTGGGCGTCGAGGTACCAGCTGGCGCAGCCGCCCTTCGACCAGACGGTGTTGCGCATGCGCCGCTGCACGGTCGCGTTGAAGGCCGCCTGTGCCCGCGGCGTCGGCTCGCACGCGACGGCGCCGCGCGCGTCGAGCGTGCGCAGCGCGTCCATCACATAGGCGATCTGCGACTCGATCATGAAGACGATCGAGTTGTGGCCGAGGCCGGTGTTGGGGCCGACGAGCGTGAACAGGTTGGGGAAGCCGGCGACGGTCGTGCCGCGCAGCGCCTGCATCCCGTGCTCGCTCCAGACCTCCCCGAGCGTCCGCCCGTCGCGGCCGCGCAGCCAGTCCATGTATGGCATCTCGGTGACGCGGAAGCCGGTGCCCCAGACGATCGCGTCGGCCGGGTGCTCGACGCCGTCGGCCGTCACGACGCCGCGCGGCGCGATGCGCTCGATCGCGGTCGTGACGAGCGCGGCGTTCGGCTGTTGCAGCGCCGGAAAGTACTCGTCGCTCATCAGGATGCGCTTGCAGCCGATCTCGTAGCGGGGCGTGAGCCGCTCGCGCAGCCGCGGGTCGGGCACCTGGCGCTCGAGGTGCTTGAGCGCCATCGCCTGCGGGATGCGGCTGAGGCGGTGGAAGCGGAACGGCAGCACGTAGCACTCCCGCCCCCAGTAGATCGCGCCGCGCACGAGCTTCTGCAGCGCCGGCAGCGCCTGAAAGAGCGCGCGCTCGCGCGGCCGCGTCGGGCGGCCGGGGTGCGGCATGACCCACGGCGGCGTGCGCTGGAAGACGTCGAGGCGAGCGACCTGCGGCTGGATCCGCGGCACGACCTGGACGGCGCTCGCGCCGGTGCCGATGACGGCGACGCGCTTGCCGGTGAGGTCGACCTCGTGGTCCCAGCGGGCGGTGTGGAAGGCAGGGCCTTCGAAGCTGTCGGCGCCTTCGATCTGCGGAATCGCGGGCTCGCTGAGACCGCCCATGCCGGCGACGAGCACGCGCGCGGCGAGGCAGCCGCGCGAGGTCTCGATCCGCCAGCGCTGCGCCTGTTCGTCCCAGGCGGCGTCGTGGACGTCCGTGTGCGTGCGCACGTGGGGGCGGATGCCGAAGTCGTCGGCGACCCGCTTCAGGTAGGCGCCGATCTCCGGCTGCAGCGCGAACGTCTGGCTCCAGTCGGCGTTCGGCGCGAACGAGAACGAGTAGAGGTTCGACGGCACGTCGCACTGGCAGCCGGGGTAGGTGTTCTGGTGCCACGTGCCGCCGACGTCGCCGTCGCGCTCCAGCACGACGAAGTCGGTGCGGCCGGCTCTCAGCAGCGCGATCGCCATGCCGACGCCGGCGAAGCCGCCGCCGACGATCGCGACGTCGACGTGGTCGGGAAGCTCCGTCATCGCATGCCTGCCCTCGTTCGAAGAAACACCTTGTTTCCTACTGTACCATGGTGTTTCCATGAGCGCCAGCCAGCCGATCCCGCGTGCCCTCCCCCGCGGCCGCCACGCCGCCGCGCGCGATGTCGTGCTCGCCTCGCAGCGCGGGCGGCTGCTGGAGGCGATGGCGCAGTGCGTCGCCGCGCACGGCTATGCCGCGACGACGGTCGCTGACGTGATCAGACGCGCGGGCGTCTCGCGCAAGACGTTCTACGAGCACTTCGCCGACAAGCGCGCCTGCTTCCTCGCCGCGTGGGAGGTCGGCAACGAGATCCTGCTCGCGCAGGTGCTCGCGGCCGGCGAGGAGGCCGGGGACTGGCGCGCACGGCTGCGCGCCGGCGCCGACGCGTTCCTCGAGGTGCTGGCGGCCGAGCCGGAGTTCGCGCGCTCGTTCCTGATCGAGGTGCTGAGCGTCGGCGAGGACGCGCTCGCGCGCCGCGCCGAGATCATCGAGCGCTTCGCCGACGCGCTCGCGCAGACACACGCGCAGGCGCGCGCCGAGGGTGCGAAGCTGGGGGCGGTTCCGCCGTGGGCCTTCCGCGCCGCCGCCGGCGCCGCGTGGGAGCTGACGGTCGAGCACCTGCGCACGCACGGCGTCGAGGGCCTGACGGAGCTGGCGCCGCAGATCGAGCAGGTCCAGCTCGCGCTGCTGCGCGGCGACTACGCCGAATAGCCGCGGTTCCGTCGCACAACGCGGTGATAGCGCCACTGGTCGATTGATAGCGTCGGCGCTACCGTTGTCCGTGTGAAACAGCTGATCCTGCGTGTCTCCCCTGAGCTCCACCGCCGCATCGCCGCCCGCGCCGCACGGGAGGGCAGGAGCGTGAACGCGTGGGTCAGTCAGCTGCTCGACGCGACCGTCGACGCCGATGTCGCCGAGGACCGCCAGGCGCGGGCACGTGCTCGGCTGGCCGAGCTCGGATGGCTCAGCGACAACGACGCCCCGCCGGTCGATGAGCAGACCCGCAGAGAGGTGATGGAGTTCCTGCGGCCGTACGGGAGAGCGATCATGGCCGAGCTTGAAGCCGGGCGGGATCGCTTCCCGTGATCGCCTACGTCGACTCCTCCCTGCTGACGCGCGCGTACCTCCCCGACGAACATGGCCACGAGGAGGCGCGGCAACTCCTGGCGACGCGCGACATCGCATTCGTAACAGGGAGAATCACGCGAATCGAGGTCTCTGGAGCGCTCGCGCGGGCGGCCAGAGCCGGTCGACATCCGTCTCGCAGACAGGCGTATGCCGCTCTCGACAGCGAGCTCGGTCCCGGTGGCCGCATCGTCGAGGCGAACCCGCCGGCTGACGATGTCGAGCAGGTCGCGCTCGTCCTGGTTCGAGAGCACGGAATCCGTGCCCTTGACGCGTTTCACCTCGCTGTCGCATCGATCGTCCTCCCCAAGCTCGCCGACAAAGGCGAGCCGCTCGGGTTCGCCTCGCGCGACGGGGATCAGGCGGTCGTCGCCGAGTCGCTCGGCTTCGCGGCCGTCTGATCCGCATCTCGCCGCTCGGCGATCACCGACGCGAACGCAGCCACGGCGAGCGCGAGCACGATCGCGCCGAGCGAGAGCGCGATCGGCGGATGCCAGACGTCGACGAGCAGCAGCTTGGCCGCGACGAAGCCGAGGATCGCCGCCAGCCCGAGGTTCAGATAGCGGAAGCGGTCGAGCATGCCGTCGAGCAGGAAGTACAGCGAGACCATCCCGAGCAGCGAGAACGCGTTGGCGGCGAACACCACGAACGTGTCGCGCGTGATCGCGAAGATCGCCGGAATCGAGTCGATCGCGAACATCACGTCGAACGCGGCGACCATCGCGAGCGCGGCTAGCAGCGGCGTCGCGACGCGCTTGCCGACCGCCGTGCGCGTGAACAGCCGCTCGCCGTCGTAGCCGTCGGAGAGCGGGACGACCCGCCGCAGCGCGCGCATCGCGAGCGTGCGGTCGGGGTCGATCTGCTCGTCCGTCTGACGCGCGATCTTCACCGCGGTGAACGCGAGCAGCGCGCCCAGCACGTACGTCGTCGCGTGGAACGCGTCGAGCGCGGCGGCGCCGACGAGGATGAACGCCGTGCGCAGCACGATCGCGCCGGCGATGCCCCACACCAGCACCTTGAGCCGCTGCGCGTCCGGCACCTTGAAGAACGCGAACAGGATCGCGAACACGAACAGGTTGTCGAGCGAGAGCGACTTCTCGATCAGGAAGCCGGCGAGGTACTCGCTCGCCGCGGCGCCGTCCTCGATCAGCAGCACGACGAGCGCGAACGCGACGCCGATCGCGGTCCAGGCAAGCGACCAGCCGAGCGCGCCGCGCGTCGACAGCGGTCTGCCGCCGTGGCCGCGCAGGTCGAGCGCGAGGGCGGCCGCCATGAAGGCGGCGAGAGCGATCCAGGCAAGCAGCATGCGGGGTCTCCTTCGAGCACGGATGACGTGTCGAAGGTTTGACCCGCCCGGCTCGCTTCGCCGGGCCGGCGCGCCGGGCATGGCCGCCGTGGCGGCTCACACCGTGCTGACGAACGCGCCGTCTCGCAGGGCTACTTCCCTTCCGAGCGACGAACGATAGCTCAGAGGGTCGCCAGCGGCTCGATGCCGCATGCCCGCATGCCGTCCTCGACCGCGCCGATCACCGTCTCGATGACCGCCACGCGCGCGTATCCCTTCGACTCGGCAGCGATCGCCCGCCATGGCGCCGCCGGCTGGTCGGTGCGCTCGAGCATCGCCTCGACCGCCGCCTCGTACTGCGGTCGCTGCCCGCGGTTGAGCCAGTCCTCGTCGGTCAGCTTCCAGCGTCTGAGCGGGTCCTTCTCCCGCCTCTTGAAGCGCTTCAACTGCTCCTGCTCGGAGATCTCAAGCCACAGCTTCACGATCGTGGTGCCGTCGCCCGCGAGCATCCGCTCGAACGCGGCGATGTCGCCGTAGGCGCGCTCCCACTCCGTCTCGCTCGCAAGACCGCGCACGCGCTCGACCAGCACGCGCCCGTACCACGAGCGGTCGAGCACGGTCATCCCGCCCCAGCCCGGCAGCGCCGGGAAGAAGCGCTGCAGGAAGTGGTGGCGCTTGTCGTCCGCGCTCGGGGCGGCGAACTGCGCGACGCGCACGTGCCGTGGGTCGAGCGGGGCAACGAGCCGCTTGATCGCGCCGCCCTTGCCGGAGGCGTCCCAGCCCTCGAACAGCACGAGCAGCGGCGGTCCGAGGCGTCTGTCTCCGATCAGGCCGGCGAGCTGCAGGCGCAGCGTCAGCATCCGCCGCTGCGCGGCGAGCAGGCGCTCCTCCGCCTCCGCGCCGGTCAGCGACTGGGTGAGGTCGACGTCGCCGCGTCGTCTCCCGTGCGCCATGCCGGCACCATAGCGCCGGCGCCCTCGACGACGAGCAGCGCGAGCGCGACCGGCACCGTCGCCGGCAGCCGGTCGGCGACGAGGAACACGAGGCCCGCGGCGAGCGCGAAGCAGAGCGTCAGCAGCGCGACCCAGTGGCGCGTGCGCGCGCGCGTGGCGAGCAGCGCGCCGACGAGCGCCGGCAGGAACAGGTCCGCGTAGCCCATCGTCAACGGGCCGAGCTCCACCCGCTGCAGCTGCGGCAGCGATTCGGTCACGCCCGCGCTGTTGAGCGCGAGCGTCGCCGGCGCGAGGAAGCCGCTCGCGACGAGCACGAGGTCGACGGCGGCCGTCACCGCGATGCCGAAGCCGAGCCAGCGCGCCGGCGTCACTTCGACCAGCACGGCGCCGAGCACCGTGCAGCTGGCGGCGATCAGGCCGAGCGCGGCGATCTGCCCGGCGATCGAGTGATGGTCGCGCACGGTGATGAGGACCATCGCGACGACGAGCGTGAACGCGACCAAGCCGGTGCGCGCCGCCGCGATCAACGCCAGCAGCGGCACCGCGAGCAGGGCAAGCTCCGCGAGCGCCCCTGCATCGTCGGGCTTGGCGCGCAGCCACACCACGACGCCCACGAGCGCCAGCAGCGGCACGGCCGCGAACAGTGGATGGCGCAGCGTCCTCAAGGAGCTCGGCACGCAGCGCACCGCGCCGCCGGCGACAAGCGCCGCCTGTGTCACGGAGCCGCCGGCGTACGCGGCGATCAGCTCGCCGCTCACGCCGGCCCCAGGGCGCACGAGGGTTCCATAACCCAGATGTGCCCGACTCCGCTTAGAGGAGGCTTAACAGACGAGGAGTGTTTCCGAATCCTTCAGCCGGCCAGTACATTCGATCGCACCGCTGATGGCCGGCCTGTCCCCCAAGCTCTCGCTCGGCCCGATCCGCTTGACGGTCGGCGACGCCGTCGGCGTCGCCGCCTTCTACGAGCGCGCGCTCGGTCTGCGCCGTCTCGCCGAGGGGGAGGAAGGGAGCGTCGGCCTCGGAGCAGCCGGCGGCCCAGCGCTCGTCGAGTTGATCCAGGACGCGGCGGCTCCGGCCCGAGCGCGCCATTCGAGCGGACTGTTCCACCTCGCGCTGCTCGTACCGGACCGTGCCGCGCTCGCGCAGGCGCTGCGCCGCGTCGCCGGTACCGGCTGGCGACTCGACGGCGCCTCCGACCATCTCGTCAGCGAGGCGCTGTATCTGTCCGACCCGGAGGGCAACGGCATCGAGCTCTACCGCGACCGCCCGCGCACGGAGTGGCGCCGCGCCGAGAACGGCGAGCTGGCGATGGCGACGCTGCCGCTCGACCTGCAGGACCTGATGAGCGCCGCGCCCGAGGACGCGGCGGACGACGGCATGCCGGCTGGCACGACGCTCGGTCACGTGCACCTGCAGGTGAGCGACCTCGCCGCGGCGGAGGCGTTCTACGCCGGCGCGCTCGGCTTCGACGTGATGGTGCGCAGCTACCCCGGCGCGCTGTTCGTCGCGGCCGGCGGCTATCACCACCACCTCGGCCTCAACACGTGGGCGAGCGCCGGCGGCCCGCCCGCCGACGCCGCCGCGCGCGGCCTGCGCGACTTCGCGATCCGCTTCGGCGACGCCGCCGAGCGCGACAGCGCCACGAACCGCCTGGCGGAGGCCGGCTACGCGCTGCGCGAGGAGCGCGACGCCGCCGTCGCGACCGATCCGTTCGGGATCTCGGTTCGCCTGAGAGCTTGATCGCGGCGCCGCTCGATGCGCGGGCTACACTCGTGACAGTCCGTCTTCAGCGGGTGACAGCGTCCCCGCACGAGCAGGCGCACACATCTGCCGCGTCGAATAGGGTGCCGCACCGATGTCGTTCTTCCGCCAGCTGATCGAAGGCTTCACCCGCCCCGTGGTGGCGTCCGAATCGCTTGATGCCGGACCTGAGCGAACCTGGCGCGACGAGCCCTCCGAGCAGTCGGAGCGGCAGGTCGTAGCCGTGGGCGCGGCGGTCGCCGTCGCCGACGAGCCGACCGAACTGCGCGGCGGCTACTAGCGCTCCTAGGCCATCGGCGCCCCGTCGCGGCGCGGCGCGCGGCGGCGCGCGAGGAACACGCGCCACCAGGTCGCGAGCATTCCCAGGCTCAGCACGCCCGCGATCGCGAGGGTCCCGATCGTCGCGACGCGCACGACCGTGCTTTCCGTATGCGCCGTTCCGGGGTCGCCGGCGCGGTTGTCGAGCTCGACGTCGCACTGAAGCCGGCGAGCGTCGCGCGGCGCGGTCGGCTGCCGGAACAGCAACGTCCACGGCGGCTCGGCCCCCTCTCTCGCCGTCGCGCCGGCGATCCCGCTCGCCTCGCATGCAGCGGCCGCGGAGCCGGTCGCGCCCGACGGGGTCGTCGTGGCCATGAAGCCCGCGACGGCGAAGACCAGCAGCGTCACCAACAAGCCGCAGATGCGAACGCCGGCGAGCAGCAGTCCAGCGATCGCATGCTCGCCCTGACGGATCAGCGAGGCGGCGACCAGCGCGGGCAGCACGACTGCGATCGTCGTGCTCGCCTCGAGGTCGATGCTCGACAGGTCCTCCCCCACCAGCAGCAGCAGGACGGCGGAGACCCATGCGACGGCCGTGATTGCCCCGAAGGCGCCGCTACGCCGGGGTCCCAGTCTCAGGACGACGCTCGCCCGCCCGCCCGCGCCGGCCGGCCGCCGCACGGTTCGCCTGGAGACCGACACGTCCGCCCGCGGCTGTCCGAAGACCTCGTGGAGCGGCGTGTCGGCCCCGTCCGGGACGAGCGCCACATGCAGGTTGTGCGCATCGTCGGGCTCCTGCACGACGAAGTGCGTGCTCTGCGCCCAGTCGATGCGGTGGTTGTCGAACGCAAGCGACTTCGCCGTCCAGCCGAGCGAGGACGAGCACACACCGAGCAGCGTCCCGATTCCACGTCCGAGGCGGGACCGAATGCCTTTCGGCGGCTTCTCCGTCGAGCGCGACGACCACTGGTAGCGCTCGGTCCAGCTGATGTGGAAGAGGTGATCGCGCGACTCGGACGACACCGGCACGAGCATCATGAAGCCGTGTGCGAGCTGCCTGAGCAGCTGCCGGTACGGATCGTCCGGGGGGAACAGCCTCCCGATCTCGCCGCCCAACGCCCGCTCGAGCACGACCGTGCTGGTTCTGGAGTCCGGCGTCGCGACGATCGTCTCCAGAAGCGGCCGGAAGAAGCCCCGCGGGCGTCCGTGCTGAGCCTCTGCGCCACGGTGGTCGGCAAGCGACGAGAACGCGTCGACCGCGAGCCGGCAGCGCTCCATGCGGTTGCGCATGGAGATCGTTCTGCCGTCGGCGTCGGCGATCCGGAACGCCGCGACGGCGCCTTTTCTCACGATGGTGAGCGGCACGTAGAACGGGGACGGCAGCTCGCCGCTGCTCAGCAGGCGCTCGAGGTCGCTGCCCTTGCCGTCGACGAACCAGGCCACGGACGGCACGCGCAGGTTCACGTCCAAGCCCTGCTCGTAGGCCTTCTCGTCGAGGAACGTGAACGTCGTCGTCCGGCGTCGCACCCACTCGGGGAAGTGCGCGGCGAGCGCGATCGCCAGGCGACCCAGCAGCACGGTTCCCGCCTCGAAGGTCGGCAGCTTGTCCGTCTGCAGCGGCAGCGTCATGTCGGCACGCTATGTGAGCGCGGCGCGGCGCCGCGCCGGTTCGCGCCACGCTGATGCTTAAACGGGCATTACGTACCGCACTACTCTCGTAGGCCGGATGGGATCTCCCAGACATCTGTGGACCGGAGGCTGGCGCGCCGAGTCGGAGCGGGCGCGCGAAGCCGAGGACGGCGCCGCGGCGCTGCGACAGCCGCCCCAGGAGCAGGCTGCCGCGCGACCGGCCGCCACACCGGACGGCGGCGAGGAGCGCTCCGGCGGCGGCTCGCGCCGCCTGTCGCTGCTGCTCGGCCTGATGCTCGCCGCCGCGGCCATCGCGGGCGGCGCGTTCGCCGCCGGCATGCTGCTCGACGGCGGCCGCAGGGACAGCGGGACGGATCCGCTGCCGGCCGTCTCGAGCGAGCCGATCAAGCCGCACAGAGGCGAGACGCGCGCGGGCGCGATCTACGCGGCGGCGAGCCCGGCCGTCACCTCGATCCGCACGAACGTCGGCGAGGGCACCGGCTTCCTCGTCGACCGCGGCCGCGGCATGCTCGTCACCAACGCGCACGTCGTCGGCACCGCCACGCACGTGCTCGTGCGCTTCGGCCAGGACGGCAACGCGATCGACGGCGACGTGCTCGGCGTCGATCCCTCGAGCGACCTGGCCGTCGTCGCGATCGACCCGGGCCGCGTGCCGAGAGGCACGAGAGCGCTCAGATTCGCCGACTCGCGCGCGGTCGAGGTCGGCGACCTCGTCGTCGCGATCGGCAACCCGTTCGGGCTCGACCGGACGGCCACGGAGGGGATCGTCTCCGGACTCGGCCGCTCGATCCAGTCGCCGAACGGGTTCGCGATCGACGACGTGATCCAGACCGACGCCCCGATCAACCCCGGCAACTCCGGCGGCCCGCTGCTCGACGACGCCGCGCATGTGATCGGCGTCAACTCGCAGATCGCGACGGCGGGCGTCGCCGGCAACATCGGCATCGGCTTCGCCGTCCCCTCCAACACGGTCCGCCAGATCGTGCCGCAGCTGGAGAGAGGCGAGGCGATCAAGCGGCCGTGGCTCGGGGTCACGACGATGCCCGCCTCGCCGACGCATCCCGACGGTGCCGAGGTCGAAGCCGTCGTGAACGGCGGGCCGTCCGACCGCGCCGGCATCCGCAAAGGCGACGTGATCAAGCGCGTCGACGGCGACGCCGTTCAGGACCCCGAGGACGTCGCCGCCTCGATAGGCGACAACAAGCCGGGCGACCCGGTCGTCGTCGTGGTGGAACGCGACGGCCAGACCAGGACGCTGCATGTGACGCTCGGGAAGCGACCCGCGCACATCCCGTGATTCCCGCGGTCAGCTTCGGTCAGCCGCTGGTGCTGCTCGCGCTGCTCGCGCTGCCGCTGCTGCTCGCCTGGTATCTGCAGCAGCAGCGTGCCCGCCGCCTTGCGGCCGCGGCCTTCGCGGCGCCGCGGCTGCTGCCGTCGGTCGCGCCGCGCCGCCCGCGCTGGCGCCGCCACCTGCCGATGCTCGCGTTCGCGCTTGCGCTCGCGCTGCTCGTGCTCGCCGCCGCGCGGCCGCAGCGCACGGTCGCGGTCCCGGTCGAGCACGCGTCGATCATGCTCGCGACCGACGTGTCGGGCTCGATGCTCGCGACCGACGTCTCGCCCAGCCGGCTGATCGCCGCCAAGCGCGCCGCGCGCACGTTCGTCGACCGCGTGCCGAAGGCGGTCAACGTCGGCGTGCTCGCGTTCAACAACCACGCGACCGTCCTGCAGTCGCCGACGCGCAGCCGCGCCGACGCGCGCGCCGCGATCGACCGCATGGCGGTCAGCGGCGGCACGGCGACCGGCGAGGCGATCGCGAGCGCGATGACCGCGCTGCGCAACGTCCCCGGCGAGAACGGCAGACGCCCGCCCGGCGCGATCGTGCTGATCTCCGACGGCACCTCCACCTACGGCCGCGATCCGCTGGAGACGGCGCGGGAAGCGGCGAGACTGAGAATCCCGATCTACACCGTCGCGCTCGGCACCGACCGCGGCACGATCCGCGTGCCCGGCAGAGGCGGTCAGGACAGACTCGAGCGCGTCCCGCCGGATCCCCGATCGCTGGCCGCGATCGCGCACGCATCCGGCGGACAGAGCTTCAGCGCCGCGAGCACCGACGGGCTCGACGCCGTCTATCAGCGGCTCGGCTCGCAGCTCGGCCGGCGCGACGTGCATCGGCAGGTGACGGCGGCGTTCGCGGCCGGCGGCCTCGTCCTGCTGCTCGCCGGCGCGGCGCTGTCGCTGCGCTGGTTCGGGCGGCTGATCTGAACTCGACACCCGTGTCAGAAGAAAGGAGCACCCACGTGACCGCAGACCAACCGCGCGACGCGCTCGAGGAGGCGCTGCACGAGATCAAGCGCGTGATCGTCGGGCAGGACGCGATGCTCGAGCGCCTGCTCGTCGCGCTGCTCGCCGGCGGGCACGTGCTGCTCGAGGGCGTCCCCGGCCTCGCCAAGACGCTGACCGTCAAGACGCTCGCGCAGGTGCTCGGCGGCACCTTCACGCGCATCCAGTTCACGCCCGACCTCGTGCCGGCGGACCTCGTCGGGACACGCGTGTACCGCCCGGACACCGGCAGATTCGAGACCGAGCTCGGCCCCGTGTTCGGCAACTTCCTGCTGGCCGACGAGATCAACCGCGCGCCCGCGAAGGTGCAGTCGGCGCTGCTGGAGGTGATGCAGGAGCAGCAGGTGACGATCGGCGGCGAGACGTTCCCCGTCCCGCACCCGTTCCTCGTGCTGGCGACGCAGAACCCGATCGAGTCCGAGGGCACCTACCCGCTGCCGGAGGCGCAGGTCGACCGCTTCCTGATGAAGGTCGTCGTCGACTACCCGACGATGGGCGAGGAGGCGGCGGTCGTCGACCGCTCGCTCGGGCGCGTCGCGGAGGTGCGCGAGCGGCTGACGCTCGAGGACCTCGACAGGTTCAGAGCGGCGTGCGAAGCCGTGCTGGTCGATCGCGAGGTGATCGCGTACGCGGTCGCGCTGGCGGACGCGACGCGGCGGCCGGAGCGCTACGGGCTCGAGGACGTCGGCGCGTTCATCGAGTACGGCGCCTCGCCGCGCGGGCCGATCGGGCTGGTGCAGGCGGCGCGGGCGCTGGCGCTGCTGCGCGGGCGCGGGTACGTGGCGGTGGCCGACGTGCGCGATCTCGCGCCGGACGTGCTGCGCCACCGGCTCGTGCTGTCCTACGACGCGCTGACGGAGGACGTGACGGCCGACGAGTTGCTCGAGCGCGTGCTGGCGACGGTCGACGAGCCGCCGGCGGATCACCTGGCGGCACGGCGCGGGGCGGCGGCGTAGGGCTCGCGATGAGCTCCTCGGCACTGCGTCCTCCCCCCGGTCGCCAGGGTCCCGGTCCGCTCCCGCACGGACTGATCGCGGCGCTGGACCTCGTGGTCGCGCGGCGCGCGGCGGGCGCGCTGCCGGGCGACCGCAGAGCGGCCGGCCTGGGCGCCGGCACCGAGCTGGCGCAGCTGCGCGAGTACGAGGTCGGCGACGACGTGCGCCAGATCGACGCGGCGGCGACCGCGCGCACCGGCGTGCCGCACGTGCGGCTGCACGTGCCCGAGCGGACGCTGACGACGTGGATCGTGGTCGACGCCTCGCCCTCGATGGCGTTCGGGACGGCGGACCGCTTGAAGTGGGACGTCGCCGAAGGGGCGGCGCTGGTGCTCGGCCGGCTGGCGGTGCGGCGCGCCGGCAGCGTGGCGCTGATGACGTTCGGCGCGGGGCGGCCGCGGCTCGTGCCGCCGCGCGCGTCGAAGCCGGGCGTGGTGGCGCTGCGGCGCGCGCTGGCCGAGGGCTGCGCGGTGGACGGTCGGCCGGATCGACACGCGCTGGCGGACGCGCTGCGGCGGACCGGCAAGGTGGCGACGCAGGCGGGGCTGGTCGTCGTGATCTCCGACTTCCGCGACCAGGACGGCTGGACGCGGCCGCTCGGCGCGCTGCGTGCGCGCCATTCGGTGCTGGCGATCGAGGTCGGCGACCCGCGCGAGCAGTCGATCCCGGCGGTCGGGCGGCTGTCGCTGGTGGATCCGGAGACGGGCGCGCGCGCGACGGTCGACACCTCCTCGCGGCGCGTGCGCGAGCGCTTCGCGGCGCTGGAGGCGGAGCGCCGCGCGACGGTGGCGCGCGAGCTGCGGCGGTTGGAGGTCGAGCAGGTGACGCTCTCGACCGCCGGGGATTGGCTGCAGGAGCTGGGGAAGAAGCTGCGATGAGCTTCGGGGCGCCGCTGTTCCTGCTCGCGCTGCTGCTCGTGCCGCTGGCGTTGCTGCTGCAGGCGGCCGCGCGGCGGCGCGCGCGCAGATATGCGGTGCGCTTCCCGGCGGCGTCGACGCTGGCGCTCGCCGCCGGGCGTACGCCGGCATGGCGACGGGCGCTGCCGATCGCGCTGCTGCTGGCGTCGATCGCCGCGCTGGCGATGGCGATGGCGAAGCCGCAGAAGTCGGTCGCGGTGCCGGTGGAGCGCGCGTCGATCATGCTCGTGACCGACCACTCGCGCTCGATGATGGCCGAGGACGTCGACCCGACGCGGCTGGCGGCGGCGAAGCGCGCCGCCGGGACGTTCCTCGACCAGCTGCCGGCGGGCGTGCGGGTGGGCGTGACGACGTACTCGGACGTGCCCGACGGGACGCAGGGTCCGACGCGCGACCACGCGCTCGTGCGCCGGATGGTGGACGCGCAGATCGCCGACGGCGGCACGGCGACCGGCGATGCGCTGCAGGTGGCGCTCGACACGCTGGAACGCGAGCCGAAAGGAGCCGACGGCAGACGGCCGCCGTCGGCGATGGTGCTGCTCAGCGACGGTACGACGACGACGGGCCGCGACCCGGTGGAGGTCGCGCATGCGGCGCGCGAGCTGAGGATCCCGATCTACACGGTCGCGTTGGGGACGCGCGACGCGACGGTGCCGAATCCGGGCTTCGGGCCGCCGCTGCTGTCGGTCCCGCCCGACCCGGAGACGCTGCGCAAGATCGCCGAGGCCTCGGGTGGGCGCGCGTACTCGGCGCAGGACGACCAGCAGCTGTCGTCGATCTACAAGACGCTCGGGTCCCAGCTGGGCACGCACGAGGTCAAGCGCGAGGTGACGGCCGCGTTCGCGATCGGCGGACTCGTGCTGCTGCTCGGCGCGGCGGCGGCGTCGACGCGGTGGGCGGGGCGGGTGCCGTAACGCTGCGGTGCGCCGCCGCGACCCTTTTACACCTTTTACTTGTCTGTTAGGATTGTCCCCTCATCGTCGACGGGGGACGCCATGCCAAGCGCCGCGCGAGGCGCCGTGCTCGTTCTGACAGCGGCGCTCCTGCTCGCCACGGGCATCGCCTCGGCGGGCAGACTGTCACTCAGCAGCCAGACCATGAGAGCCACGTGGGCCAGGTTCGAATGGGTGTCTGAATTCGGCACCATCAGGTGCCCGCTGACGCTCGAAGGCTCCTTTCACTCAAGGACGATCGCCAAGGTCGCCAGAGCGCTAATAGGCGCTGTCACGCGTGCGGCGTTCAACCAGGAAGCGTGCGCCAGCGGCAGCATGGCGGCGTTCAACGGCTCCGAATCCTACAACGGCACCAGACCGGCCAACACCCTGCCGTGGCACCTCAGCTACGAGAGCTTCAGCGGCTCTCTACCGATAATATCTTCTCTTAATCTCTTATTCAGCAGATTCAGGTTCGGCTTGACGCTGCCAGCCGTCTTCACGTGTCAGTACGGAACGACGACCGACAACCTCTCGTTGAGGATCAGCAGCGAAAGAGCAGGGGCTCTCACCGAACTGGCTTGGGTGGCAGGAAGCGACCAGATCACCCTCTTCAGGAGGGACAGCGGCTTCTGCCCGGGGACATGGCGTTTCCTGACTCCCGCGCCGGTCACGGAGCTAGGCACGACCGCGAGGCTGACGCTGACCCTAATATGAGCGGCGCGTCGGGGCGGCCTGAGTCCGGCCCGGTCCGCTACGTGACGACGGCCCACGGCTCGACGCGCGAGCTCGCGATCAGACCGGCCGCCTTGTAGGGATCCTCGGCGGCGAAGGCTTCGGCGTCGGCGGCCTCGCGGAACGCGAGCAGGCCGCCGTGGACCGGGACGCCGACCCCGCCGGCGATCACGACCCGACCGCTGGCCTGGTAGGCGCGGATCAACTCGAGGTGCGCGTCGCGGTAGGGCGCGCGGCGCTCGGTCATGTCCTCGACGTACTCGTAGACGAGCAGGTGCAGGAGTTCCGGCATGGGCGGGAGCCTACCGGCTGCCACAGCCGGTAATGGTACGGACCTTTGTACTTCTTATTGGTGTGAAGCGCCTGGTACGCTGCCGGCGCTCAGAACGGAAGCCGACCGGGAGCGGCTACCTGGCGATCAGGCCGTTCGAGTCCATCTCACAAGGAGGCCCGCCCACCGGTTAATAGCCACGAGGCCGCCTGCCGGCCCCTCGCGTGCCCTGCGACGCTAGCCACGCGACAGCGCGCGACGAACCCTTACGCACTGGATCGCTCCGGTACGCATACCGAAAGGTTGAATGATGCGCATTTATGCAAAGACTGGCCTGACCGCGCTCGCGGCGGTCATGCTGCTCTCGCTCGCCGTCGGCGCCGCGAGCGCCGGCCGGCTGTCGGTAGGCAACCAGAGGTTTAGAGTGACATGGTCGAGGCTCGAATGGCAAAGTGAAGTTGCCACTCTCAGATGCCCGGTCACGCTCGAAGGCTCGTTCCACTCGACCACCATAGCCAAGGCGGCGAGGACACTACTCGGCTCCATCACCAAGGTTAATATCCGCGAAGCCAGTTGCGAAGGAGGCAGTCTCCAGATAAGGAACGAAACGCTCCCTTGGCACATCACCTACGAGTCCTTCACCGGCGCACTACCAAATATAACCTCGGTTAATTTCTTATTGTCCAGATATCTATTTGGCTTTGAAACAGCCGGCGTCTCCTGCTCGTACGGAACCTCGATGGATAACGTCACCTTGGCTGCGGCACTGGTCGCGAGTGAAGTAATCGAACTTAGGCCGGTTGCCGGCAGGAATGTCTCACACCTGCTATCAGGCTCGATCTTCTGTGCGGCGACAATAAACTTTGTATCCTCGGCCGGTGACGGCAGGATGACCGTGCTAAACAGCACCACCAGGATCAGGATTACCCTAATATAGTCACTCGGCCAGGTGTCGACGCAACGTCAATGCTCGCGCCGCCGCCTCGACGACGCGGCCACGCACGGTCGGCGAGTGGCGTGCAGCATCCGTCACCGCGTCGCGCACGAGCGGGAACGAGCCGGGGCCGGTCATGAGGAGCAGATCGGCCCCGGCCGTCAGCGAGCGCACCGCCGCGGCACCGACATCGCCCCGGGCAGGCGCGAGCGCGGCGGCGGCCTCGAGCGAGTCCGTCATGACCACGCCGTCGAAGCCGAGCTGTCCGCGCAGCAGGCCGGTCGCGATCGCGTGGGACTGGGAGGCGATCCGCTCGCGATCGAGCGCCGGATAGCGCGCGTGGCTGAGCATCGCGAGCGGCGCGCCGGCCGCGAAGGCGGTGCGGAAGGGCTGCAGGTCGCCGGCGAGCTCGGCGCGGGTGCGGCTCACCGTCGCCGGCCCGTCATCCGTGTTCACCGTCGCCCCGCCGAGCCCCGGGAAGTGCTTGACGACCGGCTGGACCCCCGCGCGCAGGTAGGCCCGGACCGCGGCGCCCGTCGAGGCCGCGGCCGCGGCGCCGCCGCCCGGATAGGCCCGGCTCGCCATCACCGAGCCGGAGACGCCGCTCACCACGTCCGCCACCGGCCCGAGCACGACGTTCACGCCGACCGCCTTCAACGCGCGCGCCGTCGCACCGGCCGCGGCCGCCGCCGCCCCAGGCGTCGCCTGCCCGGCCTGCCCGATCGCCGACGGCGCGAAGCGCAGCGTGCGGATCGCGCCGCCCTCCTGGTCGAGGCAGACGATCGGCGGCGGTCCGCCGCCGGCGCGAGCCGCCCGCCGCAACTGCGCCGTCAGCGCCCGCACCGACCCCGCCGAGGGCGCGTTGCCGCCGAACAGGATCACCCCGGCCACCCGCCGCTCGCGCAGCGCCCGCAGCACATACGCGGGCGCGCGCGTGCCGGAGAACGCGACGATCAGCAGCTGACCGACCTGCTGCTCCAGCGGCATCCGCGCGACCTCGGCGCGCGCACGCCCCAGCGCACCGACCACGGCGGCGGTACGCTGCGTCGCCGGCGCGGATTCACCACCGGATCCGCCGCCCGCACCCACCGCCGCACCCACGACCAGCGCGACGAGCGCGACGGCCGCGACCGCGAGCAGCGCCGCACGTCGCCGCCGCACAACCGCACGAGAGGGACGCGAACGAACCGGCATGAGGCGCGCAGCATCGCACGCCCCTCAACCGCCGCGCCCGCCCGCCGATCACCCGGCTGACATGTCACGTCGCCTGCTGATGACCGCGTTCGGCTGGAACGACCCCGGCGGCGGCACCACCGTCCCGCGACTCGCCGCGAAGGAGCTCGTGCGGCGCGGCTGGGACGTCACCGTCTTCCACGCCGCCGTGAAGGCGGCGATCGGCGAACCGGCCTACCACGTCGCCGAGTGGGAGGACGCCGGCGTGCGGCTCGTCGGCGTGCACAACCGCGCGCATGGGCTGTGGGACCGCGAGCGGCCGCTGCGCGAGCTCGACGATCCGCCGATCACGGCCGCGTTCGCCGCCGAGCTCGACCGCCTCGCGCCCGACGCCGTCCACTTCCACAACCTCCACAACCTCGGCGCCGCGCTGATCGACCAGACCGCCGCGCGCGGGATCCCGAGCTGGTTCACCACCCACAACTACTGGCTGATCTGCCCGCGCGCCTACCTGATGACCGGCGAGGGCACGATCTGCGCCGGGCCCGGCGACGGGCGCCGCTGCGCCACCTGCACCGGCGGCGCCGCGCCCGACGCCTACGCCCGCCGGCTCGCCGAGATCCGCGCGCGCGTCTCGCGCGGCGTCACGAACGTGCTCGCCGTCTCGGACGCCGTCCGCCGCACGCTGCTCGGCGCCGGCTATCCCGCCGACATGGTCGACGTCGTCCGCCAGGGCATGCCGCACGACACGCACATCTGGGAACGCCTCGGCCGCGACCGCCGACCCGGACGCGCCGCCGGCGACGGCGGCCCGCTGACCGTCGCGTTCCTGGGCTCCGCCTATCCGCACAAGGGCCCGCAGCTGCTGATCGAGGCCGCGCAGCGCGTGCGGGCGCCGATCCGCGTGCTGATCCACGGCGAGGTGCCGGACGTCTTCGCCCCCACCCTGCGCGCGCTCGACGCGCGCGGCATCTGCGAGCTGCGCGGGACCTTCGCGACCGACGAGCTCGAGCAGGTCCTCGCCGGCGTCGACGTCGCGGTGCTCCCGTCGATGTGGTGGGACTGCGCGCCGCTGGCCGCAGCCGAGTGCCTCGCCGCACGCGTGCCGCTGATCGTGCCGCGCCTCGGCGGACTTGCCGAAGCCGTGCGCGACGGCGTCGACGGACTGGTCGTCGAGCCGCTGTCGGCCGACGCGCTGACGCGGGCGCTGGACCGCCTGGCGAGCGAGGACGGACTGCTCGAGCGCCTGCAAGCCGCGATCGCGGCGCCCCATCAGTTCGGCGCGTACGTCGACGAGCTCGAGGCGTATTACGCGGGCGAGCGGCCCGGGCGCGTGACGGCCGGCGCGCAGCGCCAGGAGCTTGCCGTCCTCGTCGAGGGCGAGCTGCCCGCCGGGCTGGGCGGCGGCCTGCGCGTCCAGCGGCTCGGCACGTCCGATCCGCCGCTTCCCCACGCCGCCGACGTCGAGCTGCGCACGGCGTGGCCGCCCGCGACGCGCGCCGCGAGCAGCGGCCGGCTCGTGATCGTCCAGCCGGACGGCGCACCGCCCGCCCCCGCGCTCCCCCCGCACGACGCGCTGTGGAGCGGCTTCCCACCGGACGCGGCGGAGCGCCTGCGCGCGCTCGCCGTCCGTCCGCCGCACGCCGTCGACCCGGCAGGCCTCGCGCCGTGGCCCCTTGCCGAGCAGGTGCAGCTGCGCGTGCTCGCGACGCCGGCCTGGCGCGGCGCGGACCGGCTCGCGATCCTGCTGGCGCAGTGGTGCGCCGCGACGACCCCGGCGACGCCCGCCTGCCTCTACCTGCTCGCCGACCCGGCCGTCGACGGCGAGGCGGCCGCGATCGAGCAGCGGGTGCTGGCCGCGTGCGAGGCGAGCGGCGCCGACCTCGACGCGGCCGCCGACGTGACCGTCCTGCTGGAGCAGGCGACCGCCGAGCGCGACACGCGCCTGCACGCGGCGACGCACGCCTACGTCCCGCTCCACCCCGCCTGCGCCGGACACGAGCGGATCGCCCGCGCGACCGGCAGCGCGGTGCTGGCGCTCGACGGGCATGCGCTCCCCGGCGCGGTCGCCGAGCTCGCTCCCGCGGCCTCGCCGACACCCGCTTGAGCGCCGAGCCGCCGCGCGCCCCGGCCTGGAAGGGGTGACCGGGGCGCCTGGCGGATGCTGGGATGTGAACCCGCGCTCATCCTCTCCGCGCCGTCGGACGGCACGCGCTCAAGCCGCGGTCGCCAGCGGCCGATCCACTCGGTGGTGGACCCGCTCGTCAGCTGCGTGATCTGCGCGTACGACTACGGCGCGTATGTGGAGGCCGCCGTGCGCTCGGCGCTGGAGCAGCAGGGGCTGCCCGGCGGCGCGGACGCGCTCGAGGTGATCGTCGTCGACGACGGATCGACCGACGCGACGCCGCAGGTCCTCGCCTCCTTCGGCGCTGCGATCACGGTCCTCACGCAGCAGAACGAGGGTCCCGCCGTCGCCACGAACCGCGCGATCGCGCACGCCCGCGGCCGCTACGTCTCGCTGCTCGACGCCGACGACGTCTGGCTGCCGGACAAGCTCGCCCGCCAGCTCGCGCTCCTGGAAGCGAACCCTGCCGTCGGCCTCGTGCACGGCGACATGGAGGTGATCGACGGCGAGGGCGCCGTCACGCGCCCGTCCAAGTTCGACTGGTACGGGGAGCTGCCGGTCGTCGGGCGCGCGCTCGGGCGCTTGCTGACGCAAAACGAGGCGACCACCTCGTCGATCACGCTGCGCGCCGACCTCGCCAAGGCGATCCCGCCGGCGCCCGCGTGGGCGTGGTGCCGCGACTGGTGGCTCGCCGCGCACGTCGCCGCCGCCCACGAGCTCGACGCGCTGCGCGAGCCGGTCGCGCGGTACCGCATCCACGGCGAGAACGTCAGCGCGCAGGACGTCGAGTCCGAGCGCATGGTCCGCCTGTGGGAGCGCGACCTGAGAGTCCGCCGTCACTTCCTCCGGGCGCTCGACCTGCGCAACGCGACGCTCGACGAGCTGGCGCTCGCGTGGGCGCGCTTCGCCGGCTTCCTCGCGAAGGTCGCCGAGGTGCGCGGGATCCCGCAGACGCAGGTCGTGCCCGTCACCGACGAGGACCGCAGATGCGCCTGGGACCTGCGCGCCGAAGCGCAGGCGCTGCTCGACGCCGACCCGGTCGCCTGCGGGCGCCTCGCCGCCAAGGCGATGGCGGCCGACCCGTTCGCGCCGTCGAGCGGACGCCTGTTCGAGACGGCCCGCAACCGGCGCGGCGCGCACCACGTCCCGACCGGTGCGCAGCGCACGCGCGCGTTCGCGGAGCTGACGGCCGCGGTGAACGCCGACGACCCGGCGGTGCGCCGTCGCCACGCCGCCCGCACGCTCGTGCTCGACCCGAGAGACGACCACGCGCGTGCGCTCGCCGAGCCCGACGCCCGCCTCGCGCCGCCGACGCGCAGCGACGCCGAGCAGCGCGCCCGCTTCCACACGTGGGGCGGGCCTGGCGCGCCCGGTCGCGCGCTCGACGACGCCCGCGCCTTCGTCGCCGTCGCGGACGCGCGCGAGCTGAGCGAGCATCCCGGCCTGCTGCGCACGTGGGCCGCGGCGTTCGAGGCCGGCGACGACGCGACGCTCGCGATCGCGACCGCCGAGGAGAATCTGGAAGCCGTCCACGCGCGGCTCGCGCAGGCGCTCGCGGCAGCCGGGCTCGCCGCCGACACGGACCACGATCTCGCGCTCGTCCATGCGCCGCCCGGAACGCCGACGGAGATCGCGCTCGCGCGCGAGGCGCATGCGCTGCTCGCCGACCGGGCGGACGGGGACGGATTCGCGGCGCTCGCGGGCCACGCGCGCGTCGGCGCCGGGAACCCCGCGCGGCTGCGAACGCTCGCCGAGCGGCGCTGGTCGCACGACGGCTTCGGCGCGCCGCTGGCGATCTCGATCCAGATCTGCCCGCAGCGCTGGGACGGCGCCGAGCGCTGGGGCGACACGCACTTCGCGCGCGCGCTCGCGGATGAGCTCGAGCGCCGCGGCCACGACGCCCGCATCGAGGTCGTGGCCGAGTGGGACGCACCGCAGCGCCCGCCGGCGGACGTGACGATCCACCTGCGCGGCCTGTGGCCGTACGTCCCGCGTCGCGGCGACGAGGAGCTGAACGTCCTCTGGAACATCAGCCACCCGGACCTCGTCACGGCCGCCGAGTGCGACGCGTTCGACCTCGTGCTGACCCCGTCCGCGCGGCACGCGCAGCAGCTCGATCGCGCGACCGGCACGCCCGTGCACGTGCTGGAGCAGGCGACAGACCCGACCGTCTTCTTCCCCGAGCACGATCCCGCGCACGCGCGCGAGCTCGTGTTCGTCGGCAACTCGCGCGGGATCTTCCGCCCGATCGTGCGGGACCTGCTGGCGGGGCCGTCGCCGCTGCCGGACCTGGCGGTGTGGGGACAGGGCTGGGGCGGCATGCTGCCGGGCGACCTGCGCGCCGGCGAGCACCTGCGCAACGACGAGGTCCGCCGCGCCTACAGCTCCGCGGCGCTCGTCCTCAACGACCACTGGGACGACATGCGCGAGCAGGGGATCGTCTCCAACCGCATCTTCGACGCGCTCGCGTGCGGCGCGCTCGTCGTCAGCGACCACCTGCCCGAGATCGGAGAGCGCTTCGGCGACGCGGTCGTCACGTACACGACGCCCGCGGACCTGCGCGCCCAGATCGACGCGCTGCTCGCCGACCCGGCCGCGCGCCGCGAGCGCGCCGCCCGCGGCCGCGCGCTCGTGTTGGCGCAGCACACGTTCCGCCACCGCGTCGACGCGCTGCTGGCCGCGGTCGCGGCGCAGCGGGCGCCGCTCAAGACCGCGTCCGCCCGGCCGATCCTCTGCACATGAGCCCCTTCGTCGAGCAGCACGAGCAGCTCCGCCGCATGCTGCGCGACTCGGTGGACCTGGAGCAGCTGAACGACCTCGGGGTCCTCGCCTACCGGCTCGAACGGCCGGACGAGGCGGAGGCGCTCCTGCGCGCCGCGCTCGCGATCGACCCCGAGCGCGAAGATGCCGCCGAGAACCTCGCCGCGCTCGCCGACGCCTCCGATGCCGACTGGCGCCGCTCGCGCACGCTCGGCGGCCCCGACCCGGGCATGTACGAGCGCGCCTTCCCCGGGATGCCGCGCCCGGACATCATCAGCGAGCACACCTCGCGCTACGCCTACGCGCTGTCGCTGATCGGCGGCAAGCACGTGCTCGACCTCGGCTGCGGGACCGGCTACGGCTCCGAGATGCTGTCGTGGTCGGCCGCCTCGGTGCGCGGCTTCGATCTGTGGGAGCCGGCTCCCGAGGAGCGCCCGCGCTGGCCCGGCGTGGCGGCGCTCAACTACGGCCACGACCTCTGCAGGCACCCGCTGCCGCCGGCGGATCTGGCGGTGATGTTCGAGGTGATCGAGCACCTGCCCGACGCGCCGCGCGCGCTGGCGATCGCGTTCGGCGCCGTCGGCGAGCTCGTCGGCTCGTTCCCGAACCCCGTCTACCACGGCTCGTGGATGAACCAGTACCACGTCAACGACTGGACGCTCGAGCGGTTCGAGCAGGAGTTGGAGGACGCGGCCCGCGCGTCCGGCCGCTTCGCCGGCGTGGAGCTGACGCATCACCACCAGGCGCTCAGAAGCCCGCTGCTGACGCCCGGGCGCGACCCCGAGTCCTCCTACTGGGTCGTGCACGCGCGCGGCATCGCGCGATGAGCAACCCGACCGCGATCCCGGTCGAGGATCCGGCCGTCGTCACCGTCGAGAACAGCGTGCCGCGCGCGGTGAGCGTCGGCCCCGACACGCCGCTGCGCGACTACTGGGCCGCCCGCGCCCACCAGCACACGCAGGACCGCTACCTCGGCATCAAGATGTCGAAGTTCCCCGAGGACCTGCGCGTCTACGAGCACCTGATGTGGGTCGCCGCGCCGGACACGATCGTCGAGCTCGGCGCGCAGTCGGGCGCTTCGACGCTGTGGCTGCGCGACCGCCTGCGGACCCTGTACGCCTATGGCGCGCTTGCCGCGCTGCCGCGCGTGATCGCCGTCGACATCGACCTCGACGCCGCGCGCTACAACGTCGGCGTCCGCGACCCGGAGTGGGCCGGCTCGATCGCGTTCGTCGAGGGCGACGTCTGCGACCCGGCGGTCCGCGCCGAGGTCGAGACGCACATCCGCCCCGGCGCGGTCTGCATGGTGATCGAGGACTCCGCGCACGTGTACACGACGACCCGCGCCGCCCTGGAGCTCTACGCGGATCTCGTCGCGCCGGGCGGCTTCTTCGTCGTCGAGGACGGCTGCGTCGACGTGCCGTGGATGCGCATCAAGGACGACTGGCCCGAGGGCGTGCTGCCGGCCTTGAACGAGTGGCTCGCGACGCCGCAGGGCGCGATGTTCCACGTGCGCCGCGACCTCGAGGTGTATGGCGTCAGCTGCCACCCGTCGGGCTTCCTGCAGCGGGTCGGCTGAGGCCATGCAGATTTCTGCATAGGCCGGGCATATGCTGATCTGCATGCGCACCACGCTCGACCTCGACGACCAGCTGCTGAAGGAAGCGAAGAAGCTCGCCGCCGAGCGCGGCACGACGCTCACCGCCGTCATGGAGGACGCGCTGCGCATCGTCGTACGGCGCGTGGACAGGGCGGAGCGGCGCCGACGCGTGAGACTGCCGACGTTCGGCGTGCCCGGCGAGGGCTTCATGCCCGGCGTCGACATCAGCGACAACGCCGCTACACGCGACCTGCTGGACGAGGGTGTTCCGCTGGAGAACCTGCGCTGATCCTCTGCGACGTCAACGTGCTCGTCTACGCCTACCGCACGGAGGCGCCCGAGCATGAGCGCTACGCCGGATGGCTGCGCGAGACGATCTCATCGGAGCAGGCGTACGGCGTCAGCGAGCTGGTGCAGAGCAGATTCCTCCGTGTCGTCACGCATCCACGGGGGATGACGACGCCGGCTCCGCTGGACTCGGCGCTGGCGTTCGCCGAGGTACTGCGGAGCCAACCGAATGCGCTGCCCGTCGCCTCCGGCCCGCGCCACTGGACCATCTTCGCGCGCTTGTGCCAAGACGCAGGCGCGGCCGGCAACCGCGTACCCGACGCCTACCTCGCCGCGCTCGCGATCGAGCACGGCGCCGAGCTCGTCACGGCAGACCGCGGCTTCGCGCGCTTCGACGGGCTGCGCTGGCGGACGCCGTTCTAGCTGGCCCACACGCGCGGCGCGGCCGGCTCCTCGCGCGCGATCTCGCGCAGGCTGCGCCACGCGCGCGCGGCGAGCATCAGCAGCATCCCGGCGGCGAGCGCCACGCCGGCGACGTCGAGCGCCGTGAGGCCGGTGTCGAGCACGTGGAAGCGCGTGTTCAATCCGAGCGCGAGCGCGGTGTTGATCGCGATCAGCAGGACGCGCAGCTCGGTCGGGCCGAGCTTGCCGTAGCCGATCGAGAAGCGGCCGAGCGCCTGGCTCTCCAGGTAGACGTTGATCGAGAGGATCAGATAGGCGACGCCGAGCAGCATGCCGACCGACAGCAGCATGTACGGCGAGAGGCCGAGGCCGACCGCGATCGCGACGGTCGCCCCGGCGTCGACGAGGTGGTCGAGGTAGAAGCCGTAGCGCGGGCGCTGGATCTCGCGCACGCGCGCAAGCGTGCCGTCGAGCGAGTCGCCGAGCCAATGCACGACGAGCAGGCCGCTGGCGGCCCACAGCCAGGCGCTGCCATGGTTGGAGAGCGCGTAGGCGGCGGCGATCGCGATCGCCGCGACGATCCCGAGCAGCGTCAGGTCGTCGGGAAGGATCCAGCGCGGGAGGCGCTTGGCGATGGCTTGCAGCGCGCGCTTCTCCGGCTTGGCGAGCAGGAAGCTGGGCGTGCGCTCGGCGTGGACGCCGTGTGTTGTTGACCGGCGGTCGATAGTATCCATGACGCTATTTACCCTCGGTCAGCAAGCGCGTTACACTCTCCCCTCGAGATGCCGCGGCGCGCCTTCACCCGCCTGCCCGTCGAGGAGCGCCGCCGGCAGCTGCTGGAGCTGGGCGCCGAGCTGTTCGCGCGGCACGCCTACGACGAGATCTCGATGGCGCGCGTCGCGCGCGAGGCGAGAATCTCGAAGCCGCTGCTCTATCACTACTTCCCGCGCAAGCAGGACTTCTTCGTCGCCACGCTCGCGCAGGCGGCCGAACAGGTGCGGATGTTGACCGAGCCGCCCCCAGGCGTCCCGCCGGCGCAGGCGCTGGCCGCGAGCCTCAACGCGTTCCTCGGCTGGGTCGAGGAGCACGAGCTCGCGTACCGCAAGCTGCTCGAGAGCGCCGGCAGCGTGCCGGAGGTACGCGAGCTCGTCGACGGAGTGCGCGAGCGGACGGCACGGCGGATCCTCGACGGTCTCGGCGTCCCCGACCCCGCGCCTCCGCGCCTGCGCGCCGCCGCCCACGCGTGGCTGTGGTTCCTCGACGGCGCGCTGCTCGACTGGCTCGCCCACCGCGACCTCACGCGTACGGAGCTGCGGGACTTCCTGCTCGGCGTGCTGGGCGGGGCGCTGCAGGCGGCAGGCGGCGACGCGCGGCTGCCATTCGTGCGAACCGCCTCGCCGACGTGACGGAGCGGAGGCCGCAGCGACGTGCGGCCTCCCTCGGCCTCATGCCCGTGGACCGCGATCGCCTATATTAGGGTGATAGTGATCCTGGCGGTGCTGTTTAGCGCGACCGCGTCGCCAGAGCCGACGAGTTTTGCGTCAGCGCACCCGAAGGCTTCCCTCGCGGGATTCGACAGGTGGGCCGTATTCCTGCCTTCGACCGGCGTGAGAGTGGTGACTTCCCCGCCCGCGCCTCGGGCAGCGGAGAACGTGATGTTGTCGGTTTCGTTACCGAGTTCGCAGACGACTCCGAATTGCACCAGTAAGAAGCGAAATCTGGAAAGTAAGATCCGTATCGCGCTTATGTTCGGTAGCGTGCCGGTGAAACCCTCGTAGGTGATGTGCCAGGGCGCTATCTTCTGTATGCCGGCCCCGCTGGTGCATGCTCTCATCAGGAAGCTGGTAACTGATCCGATTAGGAGTCTTTCGACCTTCGCGACCGTCCTCGAGTGGAAGGAGCCTTCAAGCGTGACCTGGCACCTCGTGGTCAGGTTCGCGGTGACAAAATCAAGCCTAGACCAGGTGACTCTGATGGTCTGATGGCTGAGGGAGAGACTCCGTGCGGAGCAGACGCTGACGGCAGCGGCCAGCAGCAGGGCCGCTGACAGCGCGGTCAGTCCGAGCTTGGCTAAGGTGTGCATCGAAGCAAGCCTTTCGTCGCGGCACCAGATCAGCGATCTGGCACGCATGAAGGGACCGCATGCTGAGGCGTGGCCAAGGCGACGCAGCCTGCGGAGATCAGGGCGGCGTGTGATCGTGCGAGAAGCCCCCTTCCCGTTGTCCCGAGCAGCACCGAGCCACGGTCGCCAAGGCCGGCCAACTCCTTCACGGCCCAACTCGGTCCGAGCGCAGCCCTAGGTTAGCGCCTGCGACGGGCTGCGGGTGCAACCGGCAACCGCATCCCCGGACGCCTATATCGCCGCGCTCGCGATCGCGCCCTCACGCACGCGTTTCAACAATCAAGAGCTCGAAACCAGGGGTCTGTACGAGATCACGCCCGCAGAGCCACAGGCTCGGGTTCAGTTATGCTACTAAACTCCACCAGCAGGATCACTATTACGCTAATGTGACGACTTCCCGGTGAGCGCTATGGGGGTCCCAGAGCGCGGACCCCCGCGGTGCGCGTCGCCGCGCTTCGGCTGAGGTGCGGCCAGGCGCGCGTGGGGCCGGCCCTCGGTGGTGAAGGGCCGGCCCGATGCGCACATCCGCAGAGAGCTATCCCCTGCGGTGCTTCCGGTGGCTGCTTCCGCGGCAGCCGCCGACCTTGAGGCCCTGCTCGACCTGGCGGACCTTGCCGTTCTGGCCGATGTAGTCGACCTGCGCCCTCGCGCGTCTGCTCGCGCGCGAGCACAGATTTCTCACCGCACCGATCGACGCCGTGCTCGCCCCGCCCAGCAGCCTGAGCGTGAACGACCTGATCGGCACATCCGGCGCCGTCGCAAACGTCGTACGCAACAACGCATTGTGGACGATGCTGATCCGACCGATCAGATCGAAGTCGACCTGGCCACGCAACGCCACGAACAGATCCGGAATCGCATGCCCGTTCTTGACGAAGAACACCGTGCCGCGCAGCGGCTCTCTCAGCAACGGCGTCGAGGCGACCGCCGAACCAGCCTTCGCATGCGCACACTTCGAGAGATCAGACTCGAACTCCGCCCGCGTACACGCGTCATTGATCGTATTCAACCGCGCATTGATCGTCCGCGGCAACGTCACCCGCACAAACCGCAGATTCGCCTGATGGCGCTGAGGCATCGTCAGCTTGGTCGTGAACGGCGACGTCTGACCAGCACGCGTATGACCCGCGCCACCCACCCGCATCACCATCCTCGGCCTGAAACCGAGACTCGCGCACTCCAGCGCCTGGAACGGCGACGAGACGTTGGCCCTGGCCCCAGCCGTCGAGGTCAGCGTCGCTGAGATCGTCTTGTCCGCGCAGCTCGTCGGGTTCAACCAGAAGTCCGGCTTATCGATCCTCACGCGCACGTCGCGCACGTCCAGCGGGATCCCTTGCAGGATCGTCGGCAACGGATCGCTGACGATTCTCACCGTCGCATCGTGCTTGTCCACGAACACCGCCGCACGCACCGTCACGAGACCCAGATCGAACGGCCCGGCAACCGCCGGCACCACGATCGACGCACCGAACGGCGCACCCTTATACGGGCCCGTCATGTACGCCTTCCCGTCCTGGATGAAGAACGGACTCGTGCCGGCGCCAGCACCAACCGTCACATTCCCAATCAACGAACCCGCAGGACATGCATTCGCTCTCGCCTGCGCATCCGAGCACAGATCCACCTTGGCGATCCGAGCCGTCAACCCTCTCGCCATGTGCACCGTCAGGCCGCTCAGTTCCTGGTCTTCGTCATCACGCGTAAACCGCATCAGGAACGGCGAGCTCTTGCCTGCGAGTGAGCTGCTCGTGCGCGCACTGAAGCCAGGCGAGAACTCCGGTGGGCACGCTCTGCCCTTCGCATTCTCAGACAACGAGAAGCTGCTGTCCTGATCGACCGTTCTTCCGTTCCAACCCGTGAGCTGGGCGTGCGTCGTGAACGTCCCGCAGGTCATCGGCATCGAGAGCGCCGCGCGTGGACCGCTGAAGAACTCGACGTGGAGTCTCGAGAACGGCAGCTGCGGGTTGTCGTCGAACGTCGTCGAGATCTGACCCGTCACCGGATCCATCACCGCCAGACCCGGAAGCTTGATCACAACCCCCTTCGCGCTCGCCACGATGTACACCGCGACCAGCGAGTTGAACGGATTGTCGAACGGCTTCGCCAAATAGATGTTCCCGGTGACAGGCACATCCAACAGCGGCGTGTCGATCGTCACCGTCCCGAGCTTCGAGCTGTCCGGACACGACGGCTCGCTCGCACTTCTCAACGCGATCTGATCCGACGAGCACGCACCCAGCCCATCCGCCGAGGACGGGTTCACGCGCACGCCCCGTGGCAACGTCACCGTCACCTTTCTCACGTCCGACTGAGAGGTGGGCACATCCGGATCGGAGGTCTGCGGAATCGACAGGTCGAACGCAAAGCCCGCGGGAGACGCCGCCTTCGCGCCCGACACCGGTTGCGCCACGAGTACCGGATCGAACGGCACTGCATCGCACCCGTCGATGCCGAGTGGCCCGCCCCAATCCACTGGCGCGAACGGATGCCCCGGCAGTTCATGCGACGCGATCGTCCTCGACTTGAGGTCGCCCGGGTGTTGCCAGGAGTCGATCGACACCGAGGTCGTCACCGCACCGGCCGGACTGCAGGAGGTTGGGTTGCGGAAGAACGTGGTCGGGGTCACCCCGGCCGGGCACGTCGCCCCGCCTACGAACGGGTATACCTCACCGGGGCATTTGCGCTCCGGATCATGGCTCGGATCGGCGGGAACGCCCCACAGCGTCACCGTGTTGCCGACGATCGCCAAGCCCTGCGGCACATCTGACGCAGTTACACCGAGTCCGTAGTCGCTGCCGGTGCGCACATGTGCATCGAGCGTCACGATGCTGCCGCTCACGTCGAACGCGAAGCGCGCCGGCACTCCAGGCGGTGTCACCATGTTGTAGACCGGGACCGGGCCGAGCACACCGACGCCGTGGCGGACGCTCACCACGCCGACCTGCGACGACGGTGGGCAGAGTGGCCGCGGATCGAAACCGCCGTTGGCGAGCTGAGCCTGCGTGCACTCGCTCAGACCGGTCGGATTGCCCACGAGTCCAGGCGCCAGCTCGACCGAAACGTCCTTGACGTCCTCGACCGGCCATGCGTCGCCGACGAGCGGAGCGGGGTTGGTAGCAGTGACGAAGTCGATCGCCGTCGAAAGCTCGTCAGGGTGACCACCCGCCTGCGTGTAGGGGCTCCCTTCCTTGGTGCCTGACACGTCGAACGCGTCGAGGCCGAACGCCGGCGCCGCGTCGCTCACCGTCACGGGATCGACGGTGTGCGCCGCCTCGGGCGCACCGCCGCCGTCGACATCGAACGCCGTCGTCAGCAGATCGGGCGTTCCGAGCGCGACGTCTACGGTGATCGATATCGGGTTGCCCAGTCTCTTCGGCGGGACCGTGGGCGTGCCGGTGCACGTGAACGCGCCGGTTGCGCCTGCCACGGCGGAGCAGTCGAGGCCCCCTACAGGGTCCCATGTGCTGGTGTCCGCGCTCACGCCCGTCATCCCCGCCGGCAGCGTCACGGTCAGATTCACCGGACTGCCGTCAGAGGATTCGTCGCCGGTGTTCACGAGGTCGAGGTGGAACGTGTGCTGCGCGCCGGGCTGGACTGCCGTGTTCGATATCGACGTCACGCGCCATGTCACCGTCGCCTGCGCGCCCGCAGACCCGCACAGCGCCAGCGCGGTCGCCAGCACCACTCCCATCAGCGCTCGACGCCCGCATGACGGTGTATCGCCGACGCACCTCGCGAGGCTCATCGCCCGCTCCTCTCGTCCCGAATCGCCGCCCGCTTGGCGTGTCGATGCCGCCTACGTCTGACGCATCTGCGCTTGCCCCTCACTCTTCGCAGCACCGCTCTGCGTCCGCATCTCCGATGCCGCTTGAGCTTTCCCGACGCGTTGCCGGCGCCTCTCACGCCTTGGACCGCGAACGCATCGGAGGACGGCGCCGGCGTGCTCTGGCCATGGCATCCCTCACCGGCGCAGCCGGGAGTCGGCGCGGGGGGATCCGGGAAGCCGCCGCCGACGCGGGCGTCGTAGAGGTCGTAGCTGTCGTCGACGTCCCAGCCGACCAGCCGATCCCGCGTGACGATGAAGACGTCGTCACCGCTCGGAGTCGCGTCGATGACGTACGACGGCGCCGTGCTTCTCCCGCTCGAGAGCAGATGCACCGTCTCCGACGGGACGTCGTACTCGTAGGCATCGGGTCTCCCGTTCGTGTCGTCTGGCACCAACGCCTCGGCTGTGTTGAAGAACACGCGCCGGCCGTCGTCGGTCAAGGCCTGGGCGGAGTCCGAGGTGTTCTGCGAGGTCGCCGCATTGTCGCGTACAGCGATCAACGCGTTCGTCGTGGCCGCTCTCCCGCTTGGGTTGCACGACGCGCACACGAGTTTGCCGGTAGCGGCGTCATACAGATAGAGCTCGCGATGCCCGGCTTGGTCATAGCCGCCGAAGCCGCCGCGGCCGACGAAGCCGGCGTCACTGATCGTCACGAACAGCAGATAGCGGCCGTCCGGCGTGATCCGAGACGGTCTTGCCGTGTCGATGAACGACCAGATGTTGCGCGGCCCGTTGGCGTCCGCCTCGCCGATGCTCTGGAACTTGCCGATGAATCTCAACTGACCGTCATGCCAGACATACAAGCCCATGATGTCGACCGGCGGCTCGCCAGCGATCAACTGCCCGTCGCAGACGAAATACACATACTGGCCGTCAGGGCTTGCACCGACGACGGTCTCCACATAGCCGTCGATTCCCGCGCTGCCGGTCGAGATGAGTGTCAGGCGCGACCCCGACGGAGCATCGCGCTCGTACATGTACAGGTCCGGTGCGCTGTCAGCGTCTGCCGGCAGCAGGCTTTCATCGGTCGTGAAGAACGCCCGCGATCCATCCGCAGATGCCCCCCAGAAGACACCGTTGGCGGCAATCTGCTCCGTGCGCACACCGTCCTCGCGCAGATACAACGGTCCTGGGGCGAGGCCAGCGGCCGGGGCCTGGAAGTAGATCCGCCGGCCATCTGATGAAACGGCCAGCTGCGAATAGACTCTCTCCGTGGCGGCAAGGGCCGCCTCCGAGCTTGGAGCCGCGACGCAGACCGGGCCGGAAGCGTCGTCGCACGAGGTGTCCGGCGCTTGCGGGATCCGTCCCACCAGTCGCACTTGGCCATCCACGTTCTCGTACAGTTTGATCGGGCATCCGAAACCCGCCAACGCACACGGACCGGCATATGGGGGCGCGTCGGAGGTCAGCTGCAGCCGCGACTCGAACACGACGTGACGCAGGTCGCTCGAGACGCCAGCAAACTGGGGCTGGATCGATCTGGCGAACGCGCCGTTCATGAAGGTGAACCACCCGGGAGGGATCGGCGTCGCTGCGTCGGTCATCAGCTGGACCGTTCTCGCACCGCCGCTCAGGCCCGTGACGCGGTAGAGGTTGGAAGCGCCGGCCACGTTCGGAGCACTCACCAACGGCTGCCATGTCTTGTAGATCGCGGCCGAGAGATCCGGCGAGAACCCGTTGACGTACGTGGAGATGTGGCCGTCGGCTACGGCCTGGAAGGTGGCACCTCGGCTGAGCGGATCGATGCCGTGCGTGCTCCAGCCGCTGGTGCCCGCTGCACCGGTGCGCTGACTGAGGTACTCGAAGTCGAAGGCGGAGCCCTCGACGGCACCGAACCCGCCCAGCGCGCTGAACGTCACCGCCCCACCGTCGGAGCGGACATGCGTCTTCTCCGTCTGCGGGATCACCTCGACGCCGTTCTTGGCGACAGGTGAGACCAGCTCATAGCCGCGCTGGTCCGGAAAGGCGGCACCGCCAGCTGCCGGCGCCATCAGCATCGTCGTGAGCGCTACCAACGCTCCGAGCCCCGAGACACGGGACCTATTGCGTACCACCGTCCACCTCTCCTCTTTCCGGTGCTTCTTGACGCTGCTTTTTAGCTGCTGGGTTGGGCAGAGGCAAGTACGGGTCATCGCACAGACCGATCAATACTCTGTTTCATGGTGTGTCTGATACTGTCGGCGCGCCTTGCCTGGACTCCGTCGCAGGAATGGCTAGCTCAGACGGCGGCGTTCGGCTTGCATTCGACAAAGGGGGTATGAACCACAGCGACCGCACGGGCTCGCGGGCCCTGTCGCGCGATGTGCCGCGCTAGCCACGCCACAATCGCGCGTCTCTCTCATGGGGGCGGATGGATGATCCGCACTCCTTTATGAAAGGTCTATATTGATGCGCTTTTCATGGAAGCTTGGTGCGACAGCGTTGATGGCCACGTTCCTGCTCGCCAGCGCCGTCGGCACAGCTAGCGCCGGACGCCTCTCGGTCAGCAGCCAAAGGTTCAGAGTCGCCTGGTCGAGGCTCGAATTCCAAAGCGAAGTAGCCACCGTCAGGTGCCCGGTAACGCTCGAAGGCTCATTCCACTCAGCGACGATCGCCAAGATCGCAAGGCTCCTAATCGGCGCCGTCACCAGGGTTAACATCCGCGAAGCGAGCTGTCAAGAAGGCAGCGCTAGCATAAATAACGCAACGCTTCCTTGGCACGTCACGTACGAGTCGTTCAGCGGCACGCTACCGAATATATCGGCCGTCAACCTGTTACTCTCAAGATTCCTATTCACCGTTGAACTCATCGGCGTCGCGTGCACGTACGGGACGTCGACCGATAACATCACCGGCGCGGCGGCCGTCGCCGGAGGCGAAATCACCGAACTCAGGCCGGTCGCCGGCAGGAACACCGCGCACAGGCTATCCGGCAGCATCTTCTGCCCAGCGACAGGCAACCTCGTCAGCGCAGCAGGCGACGGCAGGGTCACGGTGCTAAACAGCACCACCAGGATCAGGGTCACCCTAATATAGGCACCCTGTCCGTCTGAGTCGTACCTCGTGGGGGCTGCTGCGTGCGGCCCCCACGTCGTTCTCAGCCACCGCCGCCGCCCGGCTACTGCAAATGCCCCGCCGCCCAGCACTGCGCCGGGCCGTGGCACCCGGACATCACCGCCAGCTGGCCGCTGAGTCTCGCCAACCGCTCGGGCGGGACCTCCCCCGCGAGGTTGTGCAGCTCGAACGGATCGCTCGCGAGGTCGTACAGCTCGCGTTCGCCGTCCGCGTACTCCACGTACAAAGCGTCGCGCGAGCGCAGCGCCTCGTATGAGGGCGGATTGCCGGACCCCGCGGGCGGCGCGTCCGGGTCCCCCACGCCGAGAGCGACGTTGCCGTGATGCTCGATCAGGACCGCGTCGCGCCAGTCGGAAGCGCCGGCCGCGTCCGGTGTCGAGGGGTCGCGCAGCAACGGCACGAGACTGTGCCCATCGGCAGCAGGCGGCGCCGGCGCGCCCGCGAGCTCGGCGAAGGTCGGGCACAGGTCGGTGTTCTCCGTCATCGCGTCGACCGTCCGTCCCGCCGGCACCCCAGGTCCAACGACGATCAGCGGGACGCGCACGTCCGGGTCGTAGGCCGTCAGCTTCCCCGGCGTGAGCCGGTGCTGGCCGAGGTGGAAGCCGTTGTCGGAGCTGAAGACGATGTAGGTGTTGCGCGCGACGCCCAGCGCCCGCAGCCTTCTCTGCAGCCGTCCGATCATGCGGTCGACCGCCTGCACCGACCGCACGCGGTCGCGGAACGTCTCGTCGATGCGCGCCTGCTCGGCGTCCGTCAAAGCGCGATGGCCCGCCAGCCACGCCGGCTTGTCGCTCATGTCCGCCTCGTCGAACGACGGGTCGCGCGGCGCGGTCAGCGTCGGGAAGCGATGTGCGTCGCGCGGCGCCGGGATCGCCGGCGAATGCGGCGCGAACGTCCACAGGTTCACCATGAACGGCGACCCCTCGGCGACCGACTGGCGCATGAAGTCGAGCCCCTGGCGCGCGAGCACGTTCGTGAGGTAGTCGCGCGCGCTGTAGCCATGGCGCACCACGCGCACCGTGCGCGCCAGGCGGTAGCCGAAGCCGCGGTATCCGTTGCCGGCCACGGTCCAGTCGCTCCAGCCCGGCGGCACGTACGGTCCGCCGACCGCGGTGCGGATCCGGCCGGGGTTGTACTGGTTGAGGTACTTGCCCATCAGCGCGGTGCGGTAGCCGACGCTCTGCAGGTTCGTCGCGTACGTCTCCTGCTCCAGCCCGAAGTCGTGGAACGCGATGAAGCCGCCGTCGGGCCCGGTGTTGCGGAAGATGCCCGTGTCGTGCGGGTACATCCCCGTGAGGATCGACGCGCGCGACGGGCAGCACAGCGAGTCCGTCACGAAGTAGTTGGAGAAGCTCGTCCCGCTGGCGGCGAGGCGCTGCACGTTCGGCATGTACGGCAGCAGGTCGCTGGTGAGGTCGTCGGTCAGGACGAAGACGATGTTCGGCTGAGGCGGCGTGAACGGCTCCACCAGCGCGCGCACGACGGCGCCGAGCGCGCGCGTCGTGCGCACGGCCGCGCGCACGCCCGCTTCGACGGCGGGCGCATGCGAGCGCGATGTCTGCTGATGTGCGGTGGGACGGGCGTTCGCGTGCGCGGCGGCCGTGCTCGCCGCGCCCCCCAGCGCGACCAACAGCGCAACCCCGGTCCCGACGACCCGCCCCGATCGCCGTCGGAGCATCCGGCATGGATAGCAAACCGGGCGGCTCAAGTGGGGCCGGACTCGACCGATCACCGGGTGGACGCATGAGCACGCTCGTCGCCGAACCCCCCGCTCCCGTCCGGGATCTGATGGCCCAGGCCGCCGCGGCCGAGCGCGAGCAGCTGCGCGCCCGCTTCCTGGGACTCGTGCTGGAGGCGCAGCGCACCGTGCTGCCCGACAACCTCGATCCGCTGTTCCATCCATGGGGGCACGCGCTCCCCGACGCGGCGCAAGCGGGCGAACGCCTCCAGCAGCAGCTGGAGATCCTCGACCGCTGCACGACGCTGTGGCGCCGCCTCGGCGACGAGGCAAGCCGCGAGCTGTTCCTGCGCTTCCTCGCCTACAGAGCGCTCGGCCCGGCGCACGTGCGGCTGCAGTACGAGGCGCTCGACTACCGCCGCGCCGTCGTCGAGCTGTCGGTCAAGGCGATCGCGCAGGCCGGCGTGCTCGGCGTCCCCGGCCTGCCGCTCGAGTGGCACTTCCACGTCTACGACCTGTCGGTCGCCGGCTACCCGCTGCGCGTGATCGGCCAGCAGCTGCCGCTCGCCTCCACCTTCACGCTCTCGCAGTACGCCTACCGCGACCTCGACGCCGGCGCCTTCCCCCGCCCGGGCGACGTCGCGCTCGACGTCGGCGGCTGTTGGGGCGACACCGCCCTGTGGCTCGCCCACCACGTCGGCGAGCACGGCCAGGTGCACACGTTCGAGCCGACGCCGCGCAACCGCCAGCTGCTGGAGCGCAACCTCGCGCTGAACCCCAACGTCGCGCCACGTGTCAAGGTGTGGGGCGACCCGCTCGCGCCGGTCGCCGGCGAGTCGGTGTGGGTGCGCGACACGGTCTCGGCCGGCGCGCAGATGCAGGGCGAGCTGCCCGGCGCCGATCCGCACGGCCGCGAGGCGGTCGAACTGCGCACCGAGACGATCGACGCGCTCGTGGCGCGCGGCGAGCTCCCGCGGGTGGACTTCCTCAAGGTCGACGTCGAGGGCGCCGACGTCGGCGTGCTCGAAGGCGCGGCGCAGACGCTCGTGGAGCAGCGCCCGCGGCTCGCGCTCGCCTGCTACCACAAGCCCGACGACCTGGTCCGCATCCCGGACCTGATCGCCGAGCTCGGGCTCGCCTATCGCTGGTACCTGCAGTGCTCGACGATGACGCCCGTCGACACCGTGCTGTTCGGCGTGCCGGTCGTCCCGCCGCGCTGAACGCCGCCGCCTACGGCCAGGCCGTCGCCGCCCTGTATCTCGTCGTCGCTTCGGCCGCCGCCGCGCTCCAGCCGGATCTGCCGCCCGCATAGGAGCTGCCGACTTCGGTTCCCGTGAGCGGGACTTCAATCGCGCTGCTTTCGCCGTTCGTGACGACGACGTCTTCCCTTTCGATGTAGCCGATCACGGTCGCGGCGTTGGCGCCCGCCCACGTCGACTGGCGCCCGAGCAGGTCGCCGATCTGCGTGTGCGTGAGCTGCTGGATCGGCGCGCTCGCGGTCGAGAAGTATCTTTCGTAGAGCGCGATCGTTTCGTCGATCACCGGGTACAGCACCGCGCCTTCGGCCGATCTCGACTGCGCGAGGTTCGTCTGATGGAAGTAGTGCGGCCGCGGGTCGTTGCCCATCATGTGGGTGAAGATCAGCTGCGATTCGCGTTCGACGAACTGTTCCCACGTCGCCGCTTCGGTGAAGCAGGTGGTGACTTCGCTCGGGACGCACGCCCCGCCGAGTTCCGGCGGCAGGTAGAGGTAGTTGTACTCGTCGAGCAGCTGTCTTCTGGTCGCGACGTTGTAGTAGACGTTGGTCGGGTAGCGCGGGACGGCGCGCGCTCTGCCGTCGAGCCACGTTTCGCCGGCCGCGTACGTCGCGCCGCTCGATTCGGTCGGCGTCTGCGGGTACGGCTTCGAGCTGTCGGTCGCGATGTACCTCACGCCGGCGCCTTCGAGCGCGGCGATGAAGGACGCGTTCTGGCCGTAGGGGTTGAGCCTCGCGCCGTTCGTGCTCGGCGGCGAGGTGACGGAGCCTTCCCCGCCTCTGTCCGCGAACGTGACGCTCACCGGTCCTTCGTCCCTGAACGCCGGCGAGGGCTGGCTTCTCGATTCGAGCAGGTGCCACGTGCCGCCCGGCGAGCTGCGCCGGTAGATCCTGTAGCTGGTCGCGTGGCAGACGGCTTCCCACGACAGTCTCACTTCGCTCGTCGAGCCGCTCGTCGCGACGGTCTCGATCTCGGGGACGGTCTCGCCGTTTTCGTTGACCGCGGTGACGCCGTATTCCCATCTGCCCGCGGCCAGCGTGCCGCCGCTCGCGTTGACTCTCGGTTCTTCCTGCCACGGCGGGTCGATCGTCCCGGGGTTGCCGGGGATCAGGTTCGCCAGGCCGGAGTGCTCGCCGGTGACGAGCTCGCCCGAGGAGGTCGTCAGCCCGGCGGTGCCCGCCCATGAGGTGTTTTCTCTGATCTCGCCTTCTATGAACCTCTGCGTCGAGCAGTCGAGGTTGGGGTGGTCGTAGGTGTGGTTGACCCAGCCGAACGTCGACGCTCTTTCCCTCAGCGTGGTGAGCAGCGGGTCGCTGCCGCCGTGTTCGGCCCTGTATTCGACGCTGCCGCCGCCGTTGAAGACCATGTCGAGCCGCAGTCTCCTGCTGTTGGACCATTCGACCGCCCTGGTCGCGTCTTCGGAGCTCATCCGCACCGCGTGTTCGGGCGCGTAGTCCGTTCTGTTCGCTTCGACGTCCCAGATGTCGTCCGGCAGGAACACGTCGTCGACCTGCAGCTCCAGGTAGGTGCGCTGGTCGCCGAAGTAGGTGCCGCGCGTGGCCCACGCGAGCTCGCCGTGGCGCAGCAGCTGCGACTGGATCTGGTACTGGTTGCCGTCGAACGTGCCGACCATCTCTTCGCGGCCTTCGGCGTGCCTGTAGATGCCGAGCAGCGTGTTGCTGCCGCCGCCGTCCGTCACGAGCGTCGTGAATTCGGCCGCGTACGGGGTCGCTAGGTAGCCCCACGTGCCGGCCCCTATCGAGATCGGGCCTCTGAGGTAGGGGAAGACGCTTTCGCCGGCCGCCGTGAGTCTCCCCGCGACGCCTTCGAACGCGCCGCCGGAGGTGGGCCAGTTGGTGCCGAATCCCGGTTCGGGATACGCGTACTGGCTGATCTGGCGCACGTGGAACGTTCTCTCGAATTCCGTGAGCACCGCCCACTCTTCCGCCGACAGCGCCGAGTGGCAGCCTTCTTCGTCGCACACCGGCAGGTTGCCGACCGCCGCGATCACCGCCTGGTATCTGGCCTCTTCGATGCCGCCTTCGGTCCTCGACAGCGCTTCGGCCCTCAGCGCTGTGTGCCCTCTGCTCGCGACGAACGTGCTGTACGGGACCCCCTCGCGCCTGAGCTGCGCCGCCCACGCCTGGAAGGTCGGTTCGCTCCCGCTCGCCCCGAGCAGCAGCACGCGCATGTCGATGCGCTGTGCGGCGCCGGCCGCTCCGCTCGCGAGCGCGAGCAGCAGCGAGCAGCACACCAGGACGAGGACGAACGGCTTCGGTCGCATGGCGACTCCCCCAGTTGCGGTCGGACTCGCGCTTGAGTGTCGCGAGCGGCGGGGGATCGACCAATGGGTCATCCAACCCCTTTGCGGCGTTCAATTCACTGAACGGCTGTCCGACGCGTGATAGCGTCGCCGACCGTGAGCCGCCGCACCCTCGGACCGCTGCTCGCCGTCGTGACGCTGCTCGCCGCCTGCGGCGCGGCCGCCCCGGGCGCGCGCGTCGATGCACCACCGAAACCGCACCGGCCGCCGGCTCACGCCGACTGGCAGTGGCAGCTCGACGGCCGGCTCGACCTGAGCGTGCCGGCGACGATCTACGACGTCGACGGGTTCGACACGCGCAGAGCGCAGGTCGCGCAGCTGCACCGCACGGGCCGCTACGTCGTCTGTTATGTCGACGTCGGCACGTGGGAGCGCTGGCGTCCCGACGCCGCACGCTTTCCGCCGGCGCTGCTGGGCGCGCCGAACGGCTGGCCGGGCGAGCGCTGGCTCGACGTGCGACGGATCGACCAGCTCGCGCCGCTGCTGCGCGCGCGCTTCGCGCGCTGCCGCGCGAAGGGCTTCGACGCCGTCGAGCCCGACAACGTCGACGGCTACGGCAACCGCAGCGGCTTCCCGCTCACCGCGGCCGACCAGCTGCGCTTCAACCGCTGGGTCGCGCGCGCGGTCCACGCGCAGGGGCTGGCGGTCGCGCTCAAGAACGACCTCGAACAGGCGCGCGCGCTCGCGCCGAGCTTCGACTTCGCGGTGCTCGAGCAGTGCTTCCAGTACGACGAGTGCGCGAGCGCGCGCCCCTTCCTGCGGGCCGGGAAGGGCGTCTACGACGCCGAGTACGAGCTCAGCACGGCGGCGTTCTGTGCCGACGCCCGCCGGCTCGGGATCGAGGCGATCCGCAAGCGCCTGGACCTCGGCGCCTGGCGCGAGACGTGCTGAGGCGCGCGATCACTTGATCCACAGCGCCGTGGCCAGCATGCGCCCCGGCGAGCGCAGCTGCCGCACGAGCGGAGCGACCGCGAGCAGCGTGCCGACCGCGCCCGCCACGCTGAGCGCGACCCCCGGCGGCGGCGCGAGCAGCCAGCGGTCGAGCGCCAGCTCGACCGCGAGGCTGACGGCGGCGACGATCAACGCCCAGACCGCATAGCCGAGCGACTCGTGCAGGCTCACGAACAGGCTCAGCAGCGTGGCGGCGCCGAAGGCGACGAACAGGCCCAGCTGATCCGTGCCGTTCGTCCACGGAGCCGCGGCCAGCACCAGCAGCGACAGCAGCGTCGTGACGCCGACCAGCCGCGTCAACGCGCCGATCAGGATCTTCGCGGCCGGCCCGCCGGGGATCGAGGCGCTCGCGAGCGCGAGCGGCAGGCCCCGCAGGCCGCGCGGCACGGCCGCATGGAACTGCCACAGGTGGTAGCCGCCCCACAGGCTGCCGATCACCGACGGGGCGAGCGCGAGGCCGGGGAAGGCGCCGTGCACGCCCCAGCCGAGGCTGCTGTCGCCGATCAGCAGCCCGCCGAGCAGCGCGCCGATCGCGCCGGCCGCGAGCGCACGGCCGATCCGGCCCGGCGCCTCCTCGACGGGACCGCGCGAGCTGGCGATCGCGAGCGCGCACGCGAGCACGACGATCGCGCCGAGCCCCGCCAGCGCCGCCCGTGCCGGCGCACCGGCCGCGAGCGCCGCCGCCTCGCCGGCGACGAGCGCGGCGTATCCGAGCCCCCAGCCGCGGCGCGCGAGCACCGCGCCGCCGACCCAGATCGCCACGAACAGCGCGACGAGCGGGCCCGCGCCGGGGAGCGCCGCGAGCGCGGCGCCCATCCCGAGCGCCAGCAGCAGCACCGCGACGCGTTCCTCCGCGAGCTGCCGCACGCCGCCTCTGCGCCCGAGGTAGCGGCTGCGCAGCGTCCACTGCAGCGCGACCGTCAGCGGCAGCGCCACGTGCAGCGCATGCTCGAGCGCGGCCGTGCCGAGCTGTCGGCTCAACGGGCCGGCCCACGCGGCGACCGCGATGATCGCGACGAGCAGCGCGATCCCCTCGGCGACGATCCCCTCGCGCTGTTCGTCCTCGTGCTCCAGCGGGCGCGCGGGCGCGGGCGCAGGCGCCGCGCGCGCGGGCAGCACGACGCCGTCGAGCGCGAGTGCCGACTCGCTCGGCACGCCGCCCCACGCCTCCAGCACGACGACCGTCTCGAGCAGGTCCTGCGCCGGGCGCCCGAGGCGGGCGTGGACGAGCCTGCCGGCGCGCTCTTCGCTCAGCGGAGCGCTCATGCCGCCGCCGCGAGGTCGTGGCCCGTCAGCTCGGCCAGCAGCGTACGGTAGCCCTCGAGGCAGCGCCGCTGCGTGTAGCTCTCGCGCACCCGCGCGTACGCCCGCCGCCCGAGCCGCTCGGCGAAGCCGGGGTTGCGCAGCAGCGTGGCGACGCCGGTGGCGAGCCGCGCGACGTCGCCCGAGGGCACGACGATCCCGCAGCCGCGCAGCACCTCGGGCACGCCGCCGACGCCGGTCGCCACGACCGGGCGCCCCTGCGCCATCGCCTCCAGCACCGCCATCGGCAGCCCCTCCGAGATGCTCGTCATCAGCACCACGTCGGCGTCGCGCATCGCCTCCAGCGGCTCGGAGGTGGTGCCCATGAAGCGGAAGCGCTCGCCGAGCCCGAGCCGCCGGTGCAGCTCCTCGCAGGCACGCGCGTACGCCTCCTGCCCCTTCGTCGGCGGCCCCCAGTACTCGAAGCGCGCGCCCGGCAGCTGGCGCGTCACCTCGGCGGCCACGTGCAGCATCGTCTGGACGTCCTTGAGCGGGTCGATCCGCCCGACCGTCACGACCTTGCCGTTGCGCGGGAGCGGGGTCAGCTCGCCCGACGGTTCGATCCCGTTGGGGATCACGCGGATCCGCTCGGCCGGGACCCCGAGCTTGCGCTCCCAGTGCGCGTTCGCGCTCGTCACCGGCGAGATCACGTCGCACGACGCGTACGCCGCGAGGCACAGGCCGCGGCCGAGGCGGCTCGAGAGGAAGCGCTCGGCGGCGCTCGCGCGGCTGCGCGCGGCGGCGAGGTAGGCCTCGCGCACGTACACGCCGTGCTCGGTCAGCAGCAGCGGCGTGCCGTGCAGCTCGCGGTGCACGATCGCCGGGATCGCCGCCCAGCCGGCCGCAGTCGTGTGCAGCAGGTCCACGCGCGGCGTCGCCACGGCGGCGGTGCGCGCGACCCAGTAGAGCTGCTGGTAGAGCGTCGCCGCGTCGACCGTGTCGAGCTCCGGCGGCGCCGCAAGCTCGGGGTGGCGCTCGCCGAGCACGTCCCGCAACGCCGCCACGAACGGCCGCCACGCCTGCTCGGAGCGGAACGTCGCGCGCAGCTCGCCGGGGTGGCGGCGGCACCACGTGAGCGCGTCGAGCAGCTCCGCGTGGTCCGGCCTCCAGCCGATCAGCGCGCGCACCAGCTCCGACGGCAGCGACGGCCGGCCGCCGCGCAGCCGGTCCCGGATCCAGCGCCGCCGCGGCAGCTGCTCGCCCCACACCTCGATCCGCCCCGCAAGCGCGGCGTGCGGCGGGAGCTCGAACAGCTGTCGCGGCCGGCGGCCGCCCGCATGGATGGGAAGGACATGCCACGCGAACTCCGGAAGGCCGCCGACCACGAGATGACACCACGAGCTGACTCCGCCGACGGCGTAGGGATAGGTCGCCTCGGTCGTCAGCAGGATCGAAGGCCTGGTCACGTCACGCGCTCGAGGTCGCTGCTCGAGCGCTCCGCGCTTCCGTCGGCCAGCAGCGTCTCGAGGCGCGTGCGCAGCTCGGCCGCGCCGCGCTCGAGCTCGCGGCAGGCGTCGAGCATCGTCTCGCGCAGCAGCATGCACTCGGTGAGGACCTCCCACGGCTCCTCGCTGTCGGGGTCGCGCTCGCCGTCGGGGCTCGCGGCCGCGAGCGCCGCACGCAGACGCTCGTTCACCGGGCGGTCCTCCGCGTGCTCGCGCGCCAGCTTGAGGCGGGCGTTCTCCTCGCGCAGCAGCGCGACCTCGCGCTCGAGCTGCTCGAGCTGGCCGTCGGAGCTCGCCTCCTCCCGGCCGCCGGAGGCGCGCAGCAGCTCGCGCAGCCGCGCTCTCGCCGAGCGATCCCTGCCTTCCAACGCCGCGGCGGCGCCCACTGCCTCCATCGTCCTCATCCCTTTCGCGCCCCCGCGCCTGTAGTCGTCGTGACGTCGCAGCAGTCTGGCGCCGGTCCGCACAAATCCCAATAGGCCGACCAGGCCATCATTGCGTTCAATTGACTGAACGTAAGATGAGAACGCGCCAATTATAAATCTTCAGTCGAAGCCGGCACTCGCCCCGCATCGGAGTGCTATGGTTCTGTTCACCGATAAACCGAATATCGGTATTGAACGGGTTCGGGCGTCATCGATTGGCGGGGAGGGCGTTGACCGAGTCGCGAAACCCTGAGCGTGCGGCAGGCACGCTCGTCAGGGACGATGGGCATGGGCATAGCGGGATCGGGAGGGCGGCCGCACGGCCGTCCGCCGTGCTCGCGGACCCGCGTCCCGTCGCGCGCCTGGCGATGCGCCACGCGCTCGCACGCGAGGGCGTGGCGGTCGTCGGCGAGACGGCCGACGCCGCCGCGACGACGCGCGCGGTGCGGGCCAGACGTCCGGACGTCTGCCTGCTGGACGCGCGCCTGCCGGGCGCGATCGCCGCGGTGCGCGAGCTCGCCGTCTCAAGTCCCGAGACGCGCGTCGTGGTGCTGTTCGAGTCGCTCGCCGACGAGACGCTCGTCGAGGCGCTGCGCGCCGGCGCGACCGGATGCCTGCACAAGGAGACCGGACCGGAGGCGCTCGGCCGCGCGGTGCGCGCCACGCTCGACGGCGAGGCGCCGCTCCCGCGCGCAGCCGCGAGACGCCTCATCGAGGAGCTGCGCGTGCTCGCGAGCGAGCGCCGCATCCGCACCGCGCACGGCACCTGGACCGAGCTCTCGCGGCGCGAGTCGCAGGTGCTCGAGCTGATGCGCCAGCAGCTGACCACGAGCGAGATCGCCGAGCGGCTGGGGATCTCCACCGTGACGGTCCGACGGCACGTCTCGGGGACCATGCGGCGCCTCGGCGCGCATGACCGCGACAGCGCGCTGCGCCTCGCGGCCGGCCATCCGATCGCCGAGCCGGCATAGACAGACGAACGACTGGAAGACGCCATGCCCCAGCTCACCGTCGTTTTGATCGATAGATACGCGCTGTTCCGCACCGGTCTGCGCCATCTGCTCGCGGCGAGCGGGGTCGTCGTCGTGGGCGAGGCGGAGAGCGCCGAGTCAGGCATGCGGCTGGTCGAGCTGTACGCCCCGGATGTCGCGATCGTCGACCCCGACACGCGCTCCAGCACCGGCATGACGCCGCTCGAAACGATCCGCCGGCTGCAGGAGCAGGCGCCCGACACGCGACTGCTCGTGCTCGCGCGTTCGCCCGCGGCCCACGACCCCGTCGACATCGTGCGAATCGGCGGCTCCTGTTACCTGTCCAAGGACGCCGCGCCCGAGCTGGTGCTCGCGGGCGTCCGCGCCGCCGCCGGCGGCGAGACGCTGATCGCGCCGACGGCCGCGGCGGCGCTCGTGCAGCGGCTGCGCGCGATCGGCGCCGGCGAAGGGCCCGCGCCGCACTCCGTGCTGTCCGAGCGCGAGCAGGAGGTGCTGCGGCTGATCGCCGCCGGGCTCGACAACGACGGGATCGCGCGCGAGCTGTTCATCAGCCGGCACACGGTCAAGAACCACATCTCCAACATCCTGTTGAAGCTCGAGGTCACGAACCGCGTGCAGGCGGCCGTGCGCGCCGCGCAGGAAGCGATGATCTAGCGGCTCACACGGCGGGGCCGTGCGTCTCGCGCCGGTGCACGAACGCCCGGTAGAGCGCCAGCAGCAGCATCACGCCGACGATCGCCCCGATCAGTCCGCCGAGGTCGAACGCGTCGTCGTCGCCGATCCCGAGCAGCTCGGTGAAGACGAGGAAGCCGACAATCGCTCCGGCAAGGCCCAGCAGGGTCGTCGCGATGAAGCCCATCGGGTCGCGACCGGGCATCAGGAAGCGGCCGAGATAGCCGGCGACGATGCCGAGGATGATTGCTCCGATCATGCGCTGAGAGCTACCCGCTCTCGGCGATCTTGAACAGCTCGCGCGGCCGCAGGAAGACGTGCAGCTCGCCCTCGGCGATGCCGGCGAGCGCGGCCTTCTTCATGCGCACGCGCGCGCCGGTGCAGTCGTAGACGGCCTGCGCGATGTCGGGGTTGTGCGCCACCAGCAGCACGTCCGCTCCGAAGCCGGCCGCGACCTGCTCGGGGTCGAAGCGCCCGCCGGCGAGCTCCGGCGCGATCTGCACCTCGAGCCCGAGCGGCTCGCAGGCGAGCAGCGCCGTGTCGCGCGCGCGCACGCGCGGGCTCGCGAGGCACGCGTCGAGCGGCACGCCGAGCGCCCGCAGGGCAAGCCCGGCCGCGCGGGACTGCGCGCGGCCCTTCTCCGTCAGCGGCCGCTCGGCGTCGGGGTGCCCGTGCGCGTCCTCGGCCTCGGCGTGACGGAGGAGCCAGAGCATCAGGCGGCCGGCGCGGGTGGGTGGGCGCGTGGGTGGGCCTGATCCCCCGTCAGCTCGGCGCGCCGCCCCGGATCCTGGAACGGCGCCGGGTCGCGCAGGTAGGCCGCGACCACCTCCAGCTCGCGATCGCTCGCGGCGCCGCGCAGGCCCTCGATGCTGTCGGCGTCGAGCGTCAGCAGCGAGACGAGCCGGATCCCCGCGGCGTCGGCGCGGCCGCGCGCCTCGGCGCCGCGCTCCAGGAACACGACGACCGCCTCCGCGCGTACGTCCTCCAGCCCGCGCCGCTCCAGCTCCAGCTCCAGCTGGCGCAGGGCGATCTCCTTCGAGTCGAATCCGGTCACGAGATCGTCGACGAGCGCGATGCGGTCGCCGGGCCGGAAGCCGCCCTCGACGAGTCGGTGGCTGCCGTAGGACTCGGCGCTCGCGCCCCCCGCCAGGTCGGCTGCGCGGCGCACGCCGGGCAGCTTGCGCGTGTAGCCCATCGGCAGCCCGAGCGCGTAGGCGATGCCGGCCGCGAACGGCACGCCCGCCGCCGCCAGCCCGACGAGCTGCGTCGCCTGCGGCAGCTCCTCGCGCACGAGCTCCGCGCCCGCGTCGACCAAGAAGCGAAACAGCTCCGGGTTCGCGGGCGCGTCGCGGAAGTTCACGTAGAAGGGACTCCACGCGCCCGACATCAGCTCCCACCCGTCAGGCTTGTCGCGCAGCCACGTGCGTACGACGCCGGCGGCGTAGAGCCGGCGGATCAACTCGCCGGCCAGCTCGCGCTTGCGCTCGTCCCAGCTCACGGCGGCGAGCCTATCGCGACGCCGACGTGGCAGCATCCGCGCCCGATGCTGTGGATCGTGCTGACGGTGATCGTCGCGACCGCCGTCGGCGTGGCCGTCGAGCGGCGCGACAACGCGCTCGCGCATCGGCTGCGCTTCGGTGTGCTGCAGCTGATGCTGTGGGTGCTCGTCCCGTTCGTCGCCTACGTCAACATCGCGCGTGCGCACCTGTCGCTCGACGCGACCTTGTCGATCGCGATCGCGGCGTGCTCGATCGCCGTGGCCGGCACGATCATGTGGCGGCTCGCGCGCGGCCCGTTCGCGCTGCCGAGCGCAAGCACGGGCGCGGCGATCGTCACCACGATCCAGGCCAACACCGCCTACTTCGGCCTGCCGCTGATCGCCGCGCTGTTCTCGCACGCGGAGCTGTCGCAGGCGGTCGTCTACGACGGGCTCGTGTCGCTGCCGATGTTCGTGCTCGGCAGCTACAGCGTCGGCGCGCGGCTCGGGCACGCGCGCGCGGGCGGGCTGCGCGAGCAGCTGCGGACGGGCCTGCTGCGCAATCCGGTGCTGTGGGCGGTCGTGCTCGCGCTGCTCGTGCCGGAGGCGTGGGCGCCGGCGTGGCTCGTGACGCCGTCGCACGCGTGCGTGTACGCGCTGCTGCCGCTCGGCTTCCTCGTCGTCGGCGTGACGCTCGGCGACGAGGCGAAGGACGGGATGCTGCGGGTCCCCCCGCCGCTGTCGCCGCCGATCGTCGCCGTGACGCTGCTGCGGATGGCGTTCGCCCCGCTCGTGCTGCTGGCCGTCGGGCTGCTGTTCATCGACGTGCCGGCGCCGTTCTACGTGATGGCCGCGATGCCGGTCGGCGTCAACACGGTGCTCGTCGGCCACGCGACCGGGCTCGACCTGCGCCTCACCTCCTCGGCGATCGCGTGGACGACGGCCGTCGCGCTCGCCGGCGTGCTCGTGCTCACGCTCGTGCGCGCGATCGCCTAGCTAGCGGCGGCGCGGTCTCGCTCGCCGGTGCGCGCTCGGCTTCGGGCCGAGCGTCACGCGCACCTTCGCGTCGGCGGTGCGCACCGCGCCGCGCTTGGGTCTGGAGGCGAGCACGACCAGCGCGGGCAAGCTGCTGCCGCGCCGGGCTCTCGGCTTGTGCACCCTGCCGAGCCTGCAGTGCGCCTTCTTGAGCGCCCGCTTCGCCGCTCTGAGGCTCTTGCCGCGCAGCTTCGGCACCTTGCACTGCAGCACGGTCCAGTGCGCGACCGCCGGCGACGGGTCGACGAGCACGCCGCGCGGCGAGCTGGAGCGCACCGCGAACGTGTGGCGGCCGCCGTCGACCGTGTAGCGCGCCGGGCTGCTGCACGGCGCGAACGCGGCGCCGTCGAGCTGGCACTGGAACGCGGTCCCGAGCGCGGCATCCGCGCGCGTGAACGCGAACGTCGCGCGGTGGGACTTGGTCGTGCGTCTCGGCTTGGCCGCGATCGTCGTCTCGCCCGGCGGACGGATCTCGTCGAGCGCCGCGGCCGCGTCGACGCGCCCGCCGCTGCTCGTACGGCCGGCGAGCGAGGGCAGCGGATGGACGGTCGCGAGCAGCGCCGCGTGCACCTGCGCGACCGTCGCCGCGGGGTTGAGCGAGAACAGCAGGCCGGCCGCGCCCGTCACGTGCGGCGCAGCCATCGACGTGCCGTCGAGGAAGTCGTAGCCGGGCGGCGTCGAGAGCGGCGCGTGGCAGAAGATCGACAGGTTGTCGAGCCACACGCCGTCGCCCGCCGGCGGGGTCGGACCGCTGCTGTAGGTCACGACGATTCTGAGGTTGGTGCCGGCGACGTCGACGATCGGCGAGGTCACGAACATGCCCGACGTCGTGACTCTGTTGGAGACGAACACGGGGCTGCCGTCGCTGTCGACCTCGTACTGGTAGTAGCCGCCCATGTGCGCCACGACCGTGCGCCGCTGGCGGAAGAAGCAGGCGCCGTAGCCGGCCGGGATCGCGACCGCCTGCGAGGTCGAGGAGATCGTCGCGTTCGCCGGCGGGTCTCTGCCCGGCGTGTCGCTCATGCCCCACGACGTGAGCGGCGCCTCGTTCGTGCGGGCGAAGCCGCCGCCTCTGGTCGCGTTCCACGTTCTGCTGAAGTCGTCGGTCTCGAAGTCCTCGCTGAACGACGGCGGCGCGTCGGCCGGGAAGGTGCTGAGGATCTGCGTGCCGGGCGCGGCGACGTCGACCGTGCTCGCGCCGTAGTCGGAGAAGGCGGCGAGGTTGTCCGCCTGGTCGGTCGCCGCCACGCAGATGACGTTGTCGATCGCGCCCGCGATGCCGGACGTCGACGGGTCGTACGCGCACGGGTAATGCGGCACGCCGCCGGGATCGTTGTCCTGCCCGTCGTTGCCGGCGGAGATCACGAACAGCACGCCGGGGTTGGCGGCAAGCGCGTCGCGCACGGCCGTGTTGAGCGTCGTGCCGCCGAGCGACAGGTTCGCGGCGCGCGCGCCGTGCGCGCCGGCGTAGTTGACCGCCTGGATCTGGGCCGACGCCGGACACAGCGTCCCGGAGTCGTCGCGGCCGTCGGAGAAGTCCGTGTCGGTGAACCAGCTGCAGACGCGCAGCGGCATGATCCGCACGTCCTGCGCCACGCCGCTGACGCCGACGCCGTTGTTGCCGGCCGCGCCGATCGTGCCGGCGGTGTGCACGCCATGGCCGCCGTCGTTGAGGTTGTCGTCGGTCGGATCGCCGTCGGCCGCCGTCGCGTTGATCGAGCTCCCGACGAAGTCGGCACCGTGCGTGTCGTCGACGATCCCGTTGCCGTCGTCGTCGACGCCGTTCGGCGGATCGGACGGGTTCGTCCACGCGACCGACGCGAGATCGGGCGCGTCGAAGCGGTAGCCGGAGTCGATGTCGGCGACCGCAGTGGCGGACGTCCCGCGCGTGCGATCCCATGCGGCGAGCGCGTCCACGTCAGCGCCCGCGAGCGCGCCGACGAAGCCGTCGACGCCGGCGCCGACGTTCTGCAACCCCCACTGCTGCCCGAACAGCGGGTCGTTCGTGGTCGCCTGCGGCGCGTCGTAGGTGTCGCGCACGGCCGTCTGCACATCCGGGTTCGCGCGCAGCGCCGCGAGCGCGCCGGCCACGCTCTGCCCCGGCTGCGGGTGCAGCAGCTGGAAGCGCGGATCGCCGAGCGCGCGTCCGAAGTCGGCGTCGGCGCCGGCTCGTGCGGTCGACCGATCCGCGCGCGTGACGCCGTGCTTCCACACGACGATCAGCGCATCGGGGATCGGCGCGCCCGACGTCATGGCGGGCGAAGCCGCGGGCGCGACCGAGCGCTCCCGGCCGGCCGGCGCAAGCGCAGGCAGCGCAAGCACAACCAGGCCGATCAGGGCGAGAGCGGAGGACAAGCGAGCGAGCACGGCGAGGCCAGGCTAGTAGATCGACCGCTGTCGGTAGGGTCGCTGCATGCGAATTGGACCGCGCTATGACAATGCGACCGAGCGACTCGGCGTGGCGCTCAACATGGTGCCGGTGCCGGTCGGCCTGGCGATGTTCGGGATGCCGATCGCGCGCGCCGTGCAGGTTGCGCAGCGCACCGGCGTCTTCCGCGCCCTGGCGGGCGAGCCGAAGTCGGCACCCGACCTCGCGCGGCAGCTCGAGCTGCGCGAGCAAGGCCTCGCGCGCCTGCTCGACGCGCTGAGCGCCGCCGACGTGCTGCGCGGCGAGCGCGACGGGCGCTACGCGATGCCGAAGCGCACGGCCAAGTGGCTCGACCCCGCCTCGCCCTCCTACGTGGGCGACTTCGTCGCCGACACCGCGCACTACTGGGACTGGTGGGCCGGCCTCGAGACGCTCGTGCGCGAGGGCACGCACGTCGAGCTGCACGGCACGCCGGCCGACGATCCCTACTGGCGCTCCTACATCACCGGCCAGTACCAGCTCGCGCGCCTCTCGAGCAAGGCGGTCGCGAGAGCGGTCGGGCTGGCGGCGGGCGCGCGCTCGCTGCTCGACGTCGCCGGCGCCCACGGCGAGTACTCGATGGCGCTGTGCCGCCGGCATCCGCAGCTGCAGGCGACGGTCGTCGATCTGCCCGGCAGCGCGCGGATCGGACGCGAGATCGTCGGCACCGCCGGCATGAGCGCGCGCGTGCGCCACGTCGAGGGCGACATGTTCGCGACCGACTTGGGCGGCCCGCACGACGGCGCGCTCGCCTTCAACATCGTCCACCACCTCACGCCCGAGCAGGCGAAGACGCTGTTCGCCCGCATCGCCGCCGCGCTCAAGCCCGGCGCGCCGCTGTGCGTGCTGGACCTGTATGCACGGCCGAGCGGCGAGAAGCCCGACAACGGCTCGTTCCTCGGCCTCTTCTTCCACCTCACCTCCGGCGCCGACACGTACGCGATCCCCGACGTCGCGCGCTGGCTGGCGGAGAGCGGCTTCGGCCCGACGAAGGCCAAGCGCCTGCCGCAGATCCCGGGCATGGCGCTGCTGCGCGCCGAGCGCGTCGCATCCTGACACGACCAGCGCGACTGAGAAACGCGCTCGTCTAACCTCGGGGCATGCGGATCGAGCGGAAGGTCACACTCCTCGTGCTCGCCCTCGCCGGCCTGGCGCTCTCCGTGCCCGCCGTCGCGATGGCCGAGCCGGTCAACCTGTTCAACTTCCAGGTGACGAACATCAAGTCGGGCGGGCGCTTCACGCTCCTGTTCCACGCGCAGACGTTCGACAGCACCGGCGGCGTGCCGCCGGCGCCGACGGCCAACTACCTGCGCATCCCGAAGGGCGCGACGCTGCGCAAGGAGTTCCTCACCAAGAGATTCTTCTGCGACGGCCCCAAGCTGCGCACGGACATCGACACGATGGACTTCAGCGGCACGCCGTTCACGAAGCGCGTCCAGAACCTCGGGCCGTTCATCAGATACCTGCAGAAGCACGGCAGGAGCGCCCGCGCGAGAAAGGCGCTCGCGAACGCGCAGACGTGCCAGCGCGCGAGAATCGGCAGCGGCACCGTGCAGGTCGACGCGCGCGGCTTCTCGCCGAAGCTCGACAGACTCATCAGAGGCACGTTCGTGGTCTTCTTCAGCAAGGCGACGAGACCGGGCGCCGTCGCCGGCTTCACCGTCCTCGGCGCGGCCGACGAGGACCAGGAGATCGTCAAGCGCAGAACGTTCGAGGTGCTCACCGGCGTGCACGTGGCGCTGAACGCGAACTTCGTCAACGACCCGACGCCGGACGGCCTCTACGGCTACCGCCTCGACCTGCCGCCGGGCGACGTCAACGGCATAAAGGTGAGCCTCGCGCAGATCGACGTCACGACGAGCGGCCTCTCGCTGCTGAAGGGCACGTGCCTCAAGCAGAACAAGCGAGGGAAGTGCGTCAAGCGCCAGAGAAGAACGCTGTTCTGGTTCACGATCCCGCCGTGCCCGCCCTCGGGCCAGTTCTCCTTCCAGGAGTTCTTCGGCTACGAGCCGCCGACGCCGGACAGCGTCAACACGGTCAGATTCACCTGCCCGGCGTTCCTGCCGTAGGAGCGCCGCCCGGGTCCGCCCGCGCGTCGCGTCAGTGCGACGCGATGCGCGGGAGGATCCGGTCCAGCCACGCCGGCACGTGCCAGGTGCGCTCGCCGAACAGGCGGATCAGCGCCGGCAGCAGGATCAGCCGCACGATCGTCGCGTCGAGCAGCACGGCGACGGTGAGGCCGACGCCGAACTGGCGGATGTTCGAGACCGGCGAGACCGAGAACGACAGGAACACGGCGGCCATGATGAAGGCGGCGCCGGTGATGATCGTGCCGGTCTTCTCGAGCCCGTAGTGGATCGCGCCGTCGGTCGTGCCGGTGCGCTCGCGGCCCTCCAGCAGGCGCGTGATCAGGAACACCTCGTAGTCGATCGCGAGGCCGAAGATGATCGCGAAGATGCCTGAGAGCGCGATCGCGTCGAGGTAGCCGGGGCCGCCCAGCAGCGGCGCGTCGCCCTGGAAGCAGATCACCAGCACGCCGACCGCGGCGCCGACCGTCACGAGGTTCAGCAGCACCGCGCACAGCGCCAGCACCGGCCGGCGGAACAGCACGAGCAGCACCAGGAACGTGATCAGCACGAGCGCGATCACGAGATACGGGAAGCGCGCGCTCGTGTTCGTGTCGAAGTCGTTGAGCAGCACCGCCGGGCCGCCGACGACCGCCGTCGTCGCGCCCAGCTGCCGGGCGGTGCGGGCGGTCTCTCTGCGCAGCAGCTTCGCGAGGTCCACGCTCGCGGCGTCGAACGGGCCCGCGCTGCCGATCACGACGATGCGCGCCGTCCCGCCGCCGCCGGCGACGTTCGTGACGAAGCCCGTGTTCGACTGGATCTGCGGGTCGGCGCCCTGGATCGCGGCCAGCACGAAGTAGCCCGAGCCGATCGCGCGCGTGAGGTCGGTCCCGCCGCGCCGCAGCGCCGCCTGCTGGTCCGCGGCGCGGGCGCGCACGCGCACGACGCCGCCGAGGATGCGGCGCACGCCGCGGTCGAGCCGACCGGTCCCGCCAGCCGCCTGCTGCAGGCCGTCTGCCAGCGCGCGGGCGCCGTCGTTCCCGTTCGGTCCGTCGAGCAGCACCTGCGTGCCGGAGTTGAGCTGGTCGAGCCCGCTGCTGAGCTGTCCGGTTCCGGCGGCCAGACGCTTGGCTCCGCTCGCGGCCTGGCCGAGCCCGTCGGCGAGTCTGCCGGTCCCGCCCTGCAGTTGGTCGAGGGCTCTCTGCAGCCGCACCGTGCCGCGCGCGAGCCGGCGCGCGGCGATCGCGTTCGCGGTCTGCGTCGTCGCCGCGGACGAGAGGTTCCCCGAGACGGTGCCGAGCAGGGTCAGCGCCTCGTTCGTCGCCCTGAGCGCCGCCTGCACGTTCGGGTCGGCCGCGACGGCGGGATCGGAGGCGTTGGCGGAGCCGAGGTTGCGCAACACGTCCTGCACCTTGGCGGAGGCGTCGTTGAGCGGCGTGAAGAGGTCGCGGTTGGACGTGCGATCGGCCTGCGTGAGCGATCTGCTCAGCACGTCGACGTTCTTGACCAGCTTCCGCACGTCGGGCCGCGCTCTCACGAGCGCGCCGTGCAGGCGGCTCGCGCCGCCGCTTGCCTGCGCGACGCCGGCGGCGAGCCGGCGCGTGGACGGCGCCGCCTGCCTCGCACCGTCGGCCAACTGCCCCGCGCCGCCGGCGAGCTGGTCGATCCCGACGACGAGCTGGCTGGCGCCGTCGGCGCCCGCGGCGAGCCCGTCGCGCAGCCGCGACGTCCCGTTGCTCGCGCCGCGCAAGCTGTTCTCGAGCTGTGCGAGCGGCGTGTTGAGCGTGAGCGCCTGCGTCGTGAGGCCGCGCAGCTGCCGCGTTCTGTCGAGCAGCACCGCCGGCCCGACCACGGAGGCGACGCCGGGCAGTCTGCTGATGCGCTTCTGCAGGTCGTCGATCGCCCGCAGCCGCTCGGTCGTGGTGATCGGCCCGCGCGTCTGCAGGTCGACCTCGAACGGCGCCGCGAAGCCCGCCCCCCGCAGCTCCTGGAAGTGCTCGAAGCTGACGCGCGCCGGATTGTCGGGCGGCAGGTTCGCGAGGTTCGGCGGGCCGGTGTCGAGCGCGAGCGCGGGGACGGCGAACAGCGCCAGCGGCAGCAGCACGAAGAAGGCCGCCGCGCCCGGGCGCTTGAGCGCACGCTCGGCGATCGCGACCCACGGGCTGGCGGTGCGCGCGCCGCCGAACTGCCAGCGGTTCACGTTCGTGCCGAGCACCATCAGCAGCGCCGGCATCATCAGCAGCGCGACGAGCACCGCGACGATCGTCGCCACCAGCAGGCCCAGCGAGGAGGAGACGAGCAGCGCGCCGGGCGCGAGCGCGAGCGCCGTCAGCATCCCGATCGCGAGCGCGGAGCCGGCGAACAGCACCGTGCGCCCCGCCCGCGCCGCGACCTCCTCGACCGCGTCGGGCACGCTGCGCCCGTTCGCCAGCTCCTCGCGGAAGCGCGAGACGACGAGCAGCGAGTAGTCGACCCCGAGCGCGAGCCCGATCATCGCGACGAGGTTGAGCGCGAGCGCGTCGATCTCGATGCCGCGCCCGATCACGCCCATCAGCGCCGTGCCGACTCTCGTCACCAGCAGGCCGCTGATCGCCGGCACCAGCGCGGCGATCGGGCTGCGGAAGATCGCCAGCAGCATCACGATCAGGATCGGCAGCGCGATCAGCTCGCCCTTGTCGAGCGCGTCGAGCGCGACCCCGTTGATCGCGCGCATCAGCGGCGCCTGGCCGGTCAGCTCGATCCGCAGGCCGCTTCTGGCTCTCCAGCGGTCGAGCAGCCGCTGCACCGCCGGCGTCGTCTCGTCGAAGATCCGCCGCAGCGACTTGTGCACCTGCAAGGTCAGCAGCGCCTGTCCCGCCGGCTCTCTGAGCACCCGCCTGCCGCGGGCGTCCCATGGGCTGAGCACCTCGACGCCGTCGACCTGCCCGAGCTGGCGCACGATCTCCGGTCCCTGGCGCTCGACGGTCGCTCTCGGCCCCTGCAGCAGCACCGCCAGCGCGATCGTCGAGCCGAACTCCCGCTCCGTCAGCTGCGCCGCGCGCGCCGAGTCGCTGCCGGGGATCCGCAGGTCGGTCTCGTGGATCTGCCGGCGGGCGTTGGAGGCGGTCAGCAGCGCGATCGCGAAGACCACGGCCCACGTCCCCAACATCCATGCCGGGTGCCGCGCGGCGAAGCGTCCAAGCCTCCTCACGCGGTCAGCGCCTCCTCCAACGTCACCCCATTGCTTATACCTGGGGTGCGGCGCGTCCGCGCTAGCTGACCACCCTGAAATGCACCCTGAACCGAAGGCGACCTGCGCCCGGCCGCGCGCGCGTTCGGGAAGATCCCTGCGTGCCCGCACCCCCGATCCTGTGGACGCCGTCGCCCGAGCGGGTCGAGCACGCGTGGCTGACGAGATACCGGCGCTGGCTGGAGCCCCGCGTCGGCCGCACGTTCGCCGACTACGCCGAGCTGCAGCGCTGGTCGGTCGACGAGCTCGACGCCTTCTGGCGCTCGATCTGGGACTTCTTCGACGTGCAGGCCGACGGCTCGCCCGAGCGCGTGCTCGGCCGCCGCGAGATGCCGGGGGCGGAGTGGTTCCCGGACGTGCGGCTCAACTACGCCGAGCATGTCTTCCGCGAGCGCGATCCGGCCGCCGTGGCGATCCGTCACAGCTCCGAGCTGCGCCCGCTGGCGCAGGTGACGTGGGGCGAGCTGCGCGCGCTCACCGCCCGCATCGCCGCGGGGCTGCGCGCGCAGGGCGTCCAGCGCGGCGACCGCGTCGTCGCGTACCTGCCGAACATCCCGGAGACGATCGCGGCGATGCTCGCGACCGCCTCGCTCGGCGCGACGTGGTCGAGCGCGGCGCCGGAGTTCGGCGCGCGCAGCGTGATCGACCGCTTCCAGCAGATCGAGCCGACGGTCCTGCTCGCGGTCGACGGCTACCGCTACAACGGCCGCGACTTCGACCGCTCGGCGCAGGTGGCCGAGATCACCGAGGCCGTCGGCGGGCGGCTCGTGCGGTTCGGGTACCTGGACGGCAGCGGCTGGGAGGACGGCTTCCTCGGGCCGGACGACGCGCCGCTCTCCTGCGAGCGCGTCCCCTTCGCCCACCCGCTGTGGGTCCTCTACTCCTCCGGCACGACCGGCCTGCCGAAGGCGATCGTGCAGGGCCACGGCGGGATCCTGCTGGAGCAGCTGAAGAAGCTGCATCTGCACCTCGACGCGCATGCGGAGGACCGCGTCTTCTGGTTCACCACGACCGGCTGGATGATGTGGAACTTCCTGCTCGGGGTGCTGCTCACGCCGGCCTCGATCGTGCTCTACGACGGCTCGCCCGCGCACCCCGGCATGGACGTGCTGTGGGACCTCGCCGCGCAGGCCGGCGTCACGATCTTCGGCACCTCGGCCGGCTACATCGCGCAGTGCATGAAGGACGGCGTCGAGCCCGCGCGAGGGCGCGACCTGTCGCGCCTGCACGCCGTCGGCTCGACCGGCTCGCCGCTTGCGCCGGAGGGCTTCCAGTGGGTCTCCGACCACCTCGGCGCCGACACGTGGCTGTTCTCGACGTCCGGCGGGACCGACGTCTGCACCGCCTTCGTCGGCGGCGTGCCGACGCTGCCGGTCCACCGCGGCGAGCTTCAGGCTGCATCGTTGGGGTGCAAGGTCGAGTCGTGGGACCCGGACGGCAGACCGCTCGTCGGCGCGGTCGGCGAGCTCGTGATCGCCGAGCCGATGCCGTCGATGCCCGTCGCGCTGTGGAACGACGCGGATGGCGCGAAGTACCGCGACAGCTACTTCGACATGTTCCCCGGCGTCTGGCGCCACGGCGACTGGATCGAGCTGACCGAGCGCGGCACCGCGATCATCAGCGGCCGCTCCGACGCGACGATCAACCGCGGCGGCGTGCGCATGGGCACCGCCGAGATCTACCGCGCGGTGCTGAGCCTCGACGAGATCCTCGACGCGCTCGTCGTCGACGTGGACGGCTGGATGCCGCTGTTCGTCGTGCTGCGCGAGGGCGCGGCGCTCGACGAGCAGCTGACGAAGCGGATCGCCGCGCGCGTGCGCGAGGACTGCTCCCCGCGCCACGTGCCCAACGAGGTCCATGCCGTCGCCGAGATCCCGCGCACGCTGTCCGGCAAGGCGCTGGAGATCCCCGTCAAGCGGATTCTCGAGGGGACGGCCCCCGAGCGGGCCGCGAGCCGCGAGTCGCTGAGAAACCCCGCCGCGCTCGACTGGTTCGCGCGGTTCGCCGCTCAGCGCGGCACGGCCGCCGCGGCGAACCGCAGCGCGTCGGCGTAGATCGCCAGCATCCCGAACGTCGCCGCGCCCGGCACGACCGCGACGGGCGCGTCGCCCAGGCGCGCGGCGAGCCAGCGCGAGTGCGCCGTCGGGTGAACGACGTCGCACGCGCCGCTCCACAGCGCGACCGGCGCCGCAATCGCGCTGAGGTCGATCCCCCATGGCCGCGCGAACAGCGCCATCTCGTGCGCGAGGGCGTCGGGCCGGCCGAGGATCTCCGCCGTCGCCTGGACGTGCAGCGCCCACAGCGCCGGGTCCTCCAACACCGCCGTGTCGGCCGGCGGCAGGCTCCCGACCGCCTTGCGCGCCGCGCGCTCGGGGTCCTTGCGCGCGCTCCGCGCGGCGCCGCGCAGGCCGGCGCGCAGCAGCCACGGCACCCGCCGCGCGAGCGTCGTCGCGATCCGCAGCTGCCGCCCGGCGGCGGCGCGCGGCTCGGGCTCGGCGAGCGGCGCGAGCGCGCCGATCGACGCGAGCGCGCCGACCCGCTCCGGCAGCGCCGCGGCCGCCGCCAGCGCGAACGGCGTGCCGCCGGACTGCGCCAGCACGCCGGCCCGCTCGACGCCGAGCGCGTCGAGCAGCGCCGCGTGGTCGGCCGGCCAGTCGGCGATGCCGTGCGCGGGGGCGGGCGTCGAGCCGCCGAAGCCGGGGCGGTCGGGCGCGACGAGGCGGATCCCCTGCTCCGCGGCGAGCGGCGCGGCCGCCTGCGCGAGGCCGCGCGACCCGGGTCCGTCGAGCACGACCACGAGCGGACCGTCGTCCGCCGCCCCTGAGACGAGGTACGAGAGCTCCCGGCCATCCGCACATTTTGTGACACACTGTCGCAACGCCGCTGAGGCTGGCAGACTTGCGACACGGTGTCAACTCGCGTCCCATCCGCCGACGCCCGCGCCCGCATCCTCGCCGCCGCCCGCGCGCTGCTGCTGGAGCGCCCCTTCGCCGAGTTGACGGTCGATGCGGTGATGGGCGAAGCCGGCCTCGCGCGCACGGTCTTCTACCGCCACTGGAGCGATCTGCACCAGCTGGCGCCGGACCTGCTGCCGGACGCCGACGACCCGCTGATCGGCCAGATCGAGCGCGTCGAGCGAGAGCGGCCCGAGGCCGTCGTCGCGGCGATGGTCGACGCGCTGGTCGACGTCTACGCCGGACACGGCCCCCTGCTGCGCGCGATCGACGACGCGGCGCGCCGAGACGCGCTCGTCGCCGAGCGGCTCGACGCCGCGCTCGTCGGCCCGCGCGCCCTGATCGAGCGGCTGCTGCGCGCCGCTCCGCACCCGCCGCCAAACCCGCGCGAGTCGACCCGCCTGCTGATGGCGGCGCATCGCGCCTACCTGCTCGACGCGTTCGGTTCCGGCCGCCCCAAGCGCGGCGCACGGCCAGCCGCGCGCAGAGCGCTCATGGCGCTGTGGGAGCGCCTCCTCGCCTGAACGCGCTCTGTCGCGCACGCGACACGACGCGCGTCATGCGCGCGAACGACGCGACGGCCGCGCCCGAAGACGATGGACACAGCTCGAAGGCACCGTCCACCGTCTCCTCAGGAGGAGCATCATGGCCCGCACCGTCCGTCTCATCTCCGCCGTAGCAGCGCTCGCCGCACTGCTGCTCGTCCCCGCCGTCAGCCACGCGAAGACGTACACGTTCGGCACGCGGCTCGACCACGAGCCGTCCAACTCCGCCCCCGCGCACAACTGCAGGGAAGACGGCAGCGACGACGCGACGCCGGCCTGCACGCGCGTCGCGATCGACATGGGCGACGCCGTCGCCGGCGGCCTCACCGCCCCGCGCAACGGCACGATCGTGAAGTTCCGCGTTCGCGCCGGCGCCCCCGGCGACCTCACGTTCCGCCTCGCCGCGCTGAAGAACCTGGGCTTCGACCCGTCGCTCGGCGACTATGCCGGCTTCGGCAAGGGCGTCGGCAGCGGCCCGAGCGTGCACGTCGAAGGCCGCGGCTTCGACGAGACGAACCCGGTGGAGGAGTTCCCCGCGCACGTGAAGGTCCACAAGGGCGACTACCTCGCGATCGACTCGAGCGCGACGTCGGTCCTCTACTGCTCCGGCGGCGGCAACAACCAGCTGATCTTCACGCCGACGCTCGGCAGTGCGTTCTCGATCAGCACGCAGAGCGAGGGCTGCGACCTGCTCGTGCAGGCCGTCATGAAGCCGGCGCCGAAGCGCCACCGCCACCGCTGAGCCTCAAGCGGGCCGCGTGCGAGCCCGCAGCAGGAGGCCGCACAGCAGCATCAGCGCGCCGAGGCCCGCCAGGCCCGGCGCGCTCATGCCCGTGTTCGGGAGCGTCGGGCCGGGGGGCGCGGCGGCCGGCGCCGCGGGCGCCGTCGTCGGGGGCGTCGAACCGCTGGACGGGGCGGCGGTGCTTGCCGCAAGCACGGTCACCGTCCCTCTCATGAAGGGATGCAGCGTGCAGTGGTAGGCGAACGTGCCGGCGCTCGTGAACGTGTGCGAGCCGCTCTGACCGGCTCTCAGCGTCCCCGTGTCGAACGCGCCGTCGTTCGCCGTGGCGGTGTGCGGCGTCGGGCCGGCGTTCGACCACGTGATCGTGTCGCCGACGTGCACGGCGATCGCCGTCGGACCGAAGCTGAAGTCGCGGATCGTCACGGAGCCGCTCGCCGCGGCGTGCGCGACGGGCGGGGCCGCAGCTCTCGCCGGCGCGGACGCGGGCACGCCGCTGACCGCGACGGTCGCGCCGACGACGCGCCCGGACGCGGGCGGCTGCGAGGCGTGCGCAGGCGCGGCGAGCGCAAGCGTGATCAGGAGGGCAACGATCCATCGCACGCCCTCATAGACACCGCCCGGGACCTTCCCATTCCCGACAGACCCGGCAGTAGGATCCCGCGCGGTCGAGCCGTTTGAGGAGAGGAGCTCCCCCGTGACGTTCGCAGCGACGACGTACCAGTGGTATCTCGCCGTCCACATCCTCGCCGCCGTCATCTGGGTCGGCGGCGCCTTCGTGATCCAGGTGCTCACGATCCGCGCCACCCGCCCGAACGCGGCGCTGCAGATCGGTTCGCTCGGAAGAGAGATCGAGTGGGTCGGGACGCGCTTGTTCATCCCCTCGTCGCTGATCCTCGTGATCATGGGCTTCCTGCTGATCCACGAGGGCAATTGGGACTACACGTTCTTCATCGTCTTCGCGCTGATCGTGTGGATCGCGTCCTTCCTCGTCGGCGCCGGCTTCCTCGGCCCGCAGTCGAGAAAGCTCAGCGCGGACATCGAGCGCTACGGCCCCGAGAGCCCGCAGGCGACCGAGCGCCTCCAGCGCGTCTTCCTCGTCTCGCGCGTCGAGCTCGCCTTCCTGCTGCTCGTCGTGCTCGACATGGCATTGAAGCCCGGCAGCTGACGGCGGCGCTCGCCGCGCGTCCGGCGGCGCGAGGCGGGTACCCTCGCTGCATGCGGGAACCGCTGCGAGACGGACACGGCCGGTCGATCGGCGACGTACGCGTCTCCGTGACCGACCGCTGCAACTTCCGCTGCCAGTACTGCATGCCCGCGGAGGGCCTGCCGTGGCTGGAGCGCGACGGGATCCTGCGCTTCGAGGAGATCGCGCGGCTTGTCGCGCTGCTCGCCTCGATGGGCGTGCACGACGTGCGCCTGACCGGCGGCGAGCCGCTCGTGCGGCGCGACTTCCCGCACCTCGTGCGGCAGCTGGCGGCGATCGAGGGCCTGCACGACCTCTCGATCACCACGAACGGCTACCTGCTGGAGCGCGACGCGGCCGCGCTCGTGGCGGCCGGCGCGAACCGCTTCAACGTCTCGATCGACTCGCTGCAGCGCGACCGCTTCTTCGAGATGACGCGCCGCGACGCGCTGCCGCAGGTGCTGCGCGGGCTGGAGGCGCTCGCCGCCTTCCCCGCCGCGCACCCGATCAAGGTCAACGCGGTCGCGATGCGCGGCTTCACCGAGCAGGAGCTGCCGGCGTTCGTCGACTTCGCGCGCCGCCACCCCTACGAGGTGCGCTTCATCGAGTTCATGCCGCTCGACGGCGACCGCGCCTGGAGACCGGAGGACGTGCTGACCGGCGCAGAGATCCGCGCGGCGATCGACGCGCTGCATCCGCTGGAGCCGCTGCCGCGCGATCCGCACGCGACCGCGCGCGTGTACCGCTTCGCCGACGGGCGCGGCACGGTCGGCTTCATCAACCCGGTGAGCGAGCCGTTCTGCGGCGACTGCAATCGCATCCGCCTCACCGCCGACGGCCGCCTGCGCACGTGCCTGTTCTCGCTCAACGAGACCGACCTGCGCGGGCCGCTGCGCGCCGGCGCCTCCGACGACGAGCTGGAACGGCTGATCCGCGACGCCGTCTGGCGCAAGGAGCTCAAGCACCACGTGAACGAGCCGGGCTTCGTGCAGCCGGCGCGCACCATGTCGTCGATCGGCGGCTGATCCTCCGTCATCTGTTGTTTGCGCACCGCCGCGCGGACGGCGATGCTTGACGGATGTCGCGCAACCTCGTCGAGCTGGTCCGGCGCCATCACGCGCTCGCCGCGCCGAGCGCGCTCGACGTGCTCAAGGAGGCGGTCGAGCAGCGCGGCGAGGTGACCGACGAAGACCGGCGCGAAGCCGCCCGGCGATCGGGCCTGCCGGAGGCCGCCGTCTACGGCGTCTCGACCTTCTACGACGACCTGCTCCAGCCGCGCGGGGCACGCCACGTGCGCGTCTGCACCGGCACCGCCTGCTTCGCCGCGACCGGCGGCGCGCACGTCGAGGAGCTGCGCGCCGCGACCGGCCTGGAGCTGGGTGAGCGCGCGGCCGACGGTTCGACGTCGCTCGCGGAGACGGTCTGCCTCGGCTTCTGCCACAGCGCGCCCGCGCTGCGGGTGACGGGCAGCGAGCTCGACGTCGTCGACGCCGGCCCGGGCGCCGTGGCGCGCGTGCTGGCCGACGCCTGCGTCGCCGCCGCGGAGCCGGACTGGTCCTCGACGCTGCCCGAGCCGGTGCTGACGCGGCCCGGCGACTGGTCGGGCCTGCGGCGCGTGCTGGAGGAGGAAATCTCCCCCGAGGCGCTGCTGGAGGCGGTGACCGCCGCGGAGATCCGCGGCCGCGGCGGGGCCGGCTTCCCCGCGGGCGTCAAGTGGGGCTTCGCGCGCGCGGCGGCGGGCGAGCAGAAGTTCATCGTCGCCAACGGCGACGAGGGCGACCCGGGCTCCTACATCGACAAGTACCTGATGGAGCGCAACCCGGCGCTGCTGCTGGAGGGCATGGCGCTCGCCGGCTACGCGGTCGGCGCCGCGCACGGCTTCGTGCTCGTGCGCTCGGAGTACCCGCGCTCGAAGCCGGCGCTTGAGGCGGCGGCGGAGGCCGCGCGCGCCGCCGGCTGGCTCGGCGAGCGCTTCGACGTGACGATCGTCGAGGGCGCCGGCTCCTACGTCGTCGGCGAGGAGACCGCGCTGCTCGCGTGCCTGGAGGGCCTGCGCGGGACCGTCTCCGCGCGCCCGCCGTTCCCCGCGCAGGAAGGGCTGTACGGCAGACCGACGGTCGTCAACAACGTCGAGACGCTCTGCAACGTGCCGTTCGTCGCGGCGCGCGGCGCCGACGCGTACCGTGCCCTCAGCCCTGACTCCGACACCGCCGGCTCCAAGCTCGTCTGCTTCAACGAGCGCTTCGCGCGGCCGGGCGTCTACGAGGTGCCGTTCGGCGTCTCGATGCGCTGGCTGTGCGAGCAGCTGGCCGGCGGCCTGCGCGACGGTCGGTCGATCAAGGGCGTGCAGATCGGCGGGCCGCTCGGCGGGATCCTGCCGGCGGAGCGGCTCGACGCGGCGTTCGACTTCGACGCGCTCGCGGCCGAGGGCTGCATGCTCGGCCACGGCGGGATCCTCGCGTTCGACGACGCGACGTCGATGCGCGACGTCGCGCGCCACCTGCTGCGCTTCGGCGCGCACGAGAGCTGCGGCAAGTGCTTCCCGTGCCGCATCGGGCTGCGGCGCGCGCATGCGATGTTCGCCGGCGAGCAGCCCGTCTCGCGCGAGCGCTTGGAGCAGCTGCTGGAGACGCTGGAGCTCGGCTCGCTGTGCGCGCACGGCGGCGGCATGCCGGCGCCGATCCGCTCGCTGCTGCGATGGTGGCCCGACGAGCTGGGGCTGTCCGCATGAGCGAGCTCACGGTGACGGTGGACGGCACGACCGTCGCGGTGCCCGCGGGCGCGACCGCGCTCGACGCCGCGCGCGCAGCCGGCCGCTGGGTGCCGACGCTGTGCTTCGACGCGCGCCAGGCGCCGTTCGGCGCGTGCCGCGCGTGCCTCGTCGGCGTCGAGGGCGCGGCGAACCCGCTGCCCGCCTGCACGACGCGCTGCCGCGAGGGGATGGCGATCGACACCGAGGACCCGGCGGCGCGCCGCGTGGCCCACGCGGTCGTCGAGCTCGTGCTGAGCGAGCTGCCGCGCGCGCCCGCGCCCGACACCGAGCTGGCGCAGGTGGCGCAGCGCCTCGGCGTCGGCGCGCCGCGCTGGCCGGGCGAGACGCATGCGCCGGCCGATCCCGACGTGCGCCATCCCTATCTCGCCTTCCAGCACGAGCTGTGCATCTCGTGCGGGCGCTGCGTGCGCGCGTGCGACGAGCTGCAGGGGACGTTCGCGCTCACCGCGACCGGCCGCGGCTTCCACGCGAACGTCGCCGCCGGACTCGACGAGGGCTTCCGCGCGTCCGCCTGCGTCGCCTGCGGCGCGTGCGCCGACACCTGTCCGACCGACGCGATCACGGAGGTCTCGCTGCTGCCATGACCGAGCCGACGATCACCACCACCTGCGGCTACTGCGGCGTCGGCTGCCGCCTTGAGGCGCACCCGCGCGACGGCGCGATCGCCTCGATCTCCCCCGCGCTCGACGGTCCCGCGAACCTCGGCCACACGTGCCTCAAAGGCCGCTTCGCACACCGCTTCGCGCGCCATCGCGAGCGCCTGACGGCGCCGCTGATCCGCGACGGGCGCGGCGGCCCCGCGCGCGCCGCCGGCTGGGACGAGGCGGTCGAGCGGATCGTCGCCGAGCTCGGCCGCATCAGAGCGGCGCACGGCCCCGACGCGATCGCCGGCCTCGCCTCCTCGCGCGCGACGAACGAGGACTGCTACGCGATGCAGCGGATGATGCGCGCCGTGATCGGCACGAACAACATCGACAACTGCTCGCGCGTGTGCCACTCGCCGACGAGCTTCGCGCTGCGCAAGGCGCTCGGCCTGTCGGGCGCGACCGGCTCGTTCGCCGACTTCGACCACGCCGGCGCGACGATCCTGATCGGCGCCAACCCGACCGAGGGCCATCCCGTCGTCGGTGCGCGCATCAAGCAGGCGACGCTGCGCGGCATGCGGCTCGTGACGATCGACCCGCGGCGGATCGAGCTGGCCGACTACGGCGTCCTGCACCTGGCGCCGCGGCCGGGCGCGAACGCGGCAGTGATGCTCGGGATCGCCCACGTGCTGGAGCGCGACGGCTTCGTCGACCGGGAGTTCGTGAGCGCGCGCACGGAGGGCTTCGACGCGCTGCTCGAGCTGCTGCCGTCGTACACGCCGGAGGCGGTCGAGGCGATCAGCGGCGTGCCGGCGGCCGACCTCGAGCGCGCCGCGCACATCTACGGCGCGGCCGAGAACGCGTGCATCTCCTGGGGCCTCGGCGTGACCGAGCACAAGTACGGCTCCGAGGTCGTGCAGCTGATCTGCGACGTCGCGCTGATGACCGGCAAGATCGGCCGGCCCGGCTCGGCGCTGCTGCCGCTGCGCGGGCAGAACAACGTGCAGGGCTCCTCCGACATGGGCGCGCTGCCGGACACCTACACCGCGTACCGCTCGGTCGCGGACGAGCAGGTCGCGCGCTCGTTCGAAGCCGCCTGGGGCGTGCCGCTCTCGCGCACGAAGGGCTACACGATCCCGCAGATGTTCGACGCGGCCGTCGCCGGCGAGCTGAAGGCGATGTACATCTTCGGCGAGGACGTCGCGCAGACCGACCCGAACACCGCGCACGTCGTGCACGCGCTCGAGTCGCTCGACTTCCTCGTCTGCCAGGACATCTTCGAGACGGAGACGACGAAGTACGCGGACGTGATCCTGCCGGCCTCGTCGTTCCTGGAGAAGAGTGGCACCTTCACGAACGCGGAGCGGCGCGTGCAGCTGGTCGCGCCGGCGCTCGACCCGCCCGGCGAGGCGCGGACCGACTTCGAGATCATCAAAGTCGTCTCGGCCGCGCTCGGGCACGAGCTGCCGTGGTCGACGCCGGCCGACGCGATGGACGAGATCGCCGCGCTCACGCCCGACTGGGCCGGCATCTCGCACGCGAGACTGGGCCGCCACGGCCTCCAGTGGCCGGTCGCGCCCGACGGCACCGACGCGCCGATCCTCTACGAGCGCGAGTTCGCGCGCGAAGGCGGCAGAGCGCACTTCGCCGCACTGCCGTACAAGGCGCCCGGCGACGCGGCCGACGAGGAGTTCCCGCTGATCCTCGTGACCGGCCGCCGCCTCCAGCACTACAACGCCGGCACGATGACGCGGCGCACCGGCAACGTCGAGCTGGTCGACGCCGACGTGCTCGAGATCCATCCCGACGACGCCGCGCGGCTGTGGATCTCCGACGGCGACAGAATCTCCGTCCGCTCGCGCGTCGGGCGGATCGAGCTGCCGGCGCACGTGACCGACCGCATCGAGCGCGGACACGTCTTCACGACGTTCCACTTCCCCGAGACGCGCACGAACCTGCTCGTCGGCGCCTCCGCCGACGTCAACACGTCGTGCCCGGAGTACAAGGTGGTCGCGGTCGACGTGCGGCCGATCGGCGAGCAGCCGGCGCGGGTACCAGCGCTGGCATGAGCGAACCGTCCGAAGCCGTGCCCGCGGCGCCACCCGCCCACATGACCGCCGCGGTCGTGCGCGACGGCGGCGTGCGCGACGAGGTCGCGGTCGAGGAGCCGCTGGAGATCCGCGTCGACGGCGCGCCGCTGACGGTCACGATGCGCACGCCCGGGCACGACGAGGAGCTGGCGCTCGGCTTCCTGTACGGCGAGGGGCTGATCCCGGCGGGGCCGCCTCCCGCGGCCGGCCCGACCGCGGACCTCGCCGCGAACACGGTGGAGGTGTCCGGGCCGCTGCTGCGCGATCCGGGCGCGCGGCGCTTCTACACGACCTCGTCGTGCGGCGTGTGCGGCAAGGGCGCATTGGAGGAGGTGGCGGCCGTGGTCGCCGCCGGCGGGTCGCTGCCGTCCGGCCCGGTCGTCTCCCGCGCGCTGCTCGCCGGTCTCCCCCGCCGCCTCCGCACCGACCAGCCCGCATTCGCCCGCACCGGCGGCCTGCACGCGACCGGCCTGTTCGACGCCGGCGGCGAGCTGCTGCTCGTGCGCGAGGACGTCGGCCGCCACAACGCGATGGACAAGGCGGTCGGCCGTGCGCTGCTCGACGGCATGCTGCCGCTGCACGAGCGCATCCTGTGCGTGAGCGGGCGGCTGTCGTTCGAGCTCGTGCAGAAGGCGGCCGTCGCGGGTGCGCCGATCCTCGTCGGCGTCGGCGCACCGAGCTCGCTCGCGATCGAGCTCGCAGCCGACCGCGGCATGACCTTGTGCGGCTTCGCCCGCGGGGCGGGACGCGTGAACGTGTACGCGGGAAGCGAGCGCGTCGGCGGCTGAGGGCGCCTAGTCGGTGTCGAGCCGCGCGAGCGCGAGGCCGGCCTTCACGAGCACGACCGCGCCCGACTCCAGCGGCGCCACCAGCACCGTCTCGACCGTCCTCGGCACGCCGTCGATGCCGGCGCAGCGCGCGAGCGTGCCGCCCGCGGGATGCAGCGCGAGCACGCGCATCGGCATCGCCTCGCCGTCGTTCCGTATCCGGCCTCGAACGCCGAGGCCGACCGCCGCCCCCGGCGGCGGATCCGTCCCTTTCGCGCTCACACCGATGGTGTCGCCATCTCGGCCGATCGCCGAACCTGGCGGGTCCGCGCGCGAACCGGACCGCGCGGTTCAGTCCGGCACGCCGAGATCGAGCCACAGCTCGCTGCGCGTCGGAAACGCCGGCACGGCGTGCTCCAGCGTCGCGAACGGCACCTCGCCGACGATCGCGATCGTCGCGGCGTGCAGCAGCTCCGCAACGTCCGGCCCGACGAACGTCGCGCCCACGAGCAGCTCGCGCTCGACGTCCACGACGAAGCGCGTCGTGCCGGGCGCGTTGCGCCCGTGGAAGCTCGCGCCGGCAGTGCCGGACGTGTCGCGGTCGACGGCGCGTGCCTCGATCCCCGCGGCCTGCGCGCTCGCGAGCGTGTGTCCGACGGCGGCGACCGCCGGATCGGTGAAGATCGCGCGCGGCGCGGTCGGCCCGTCGCCTCTCGCGCGCAGCCGCTCGCCGCCGCAGATCGCGTCGACCGCCACGCGCGCCTGGTACTTGCCCATGTGCGTGAGCTGCGCGCGGCCGTTGACGTCGCCGATCGCGTAGAGCCACGGGGCGCCCTCGACGCGCATGCGGTCGTCGACCTCGAGCGGCTTGCCGGGCTCCAAACCGACTGTTTCGAGCCCGAGGTCGTCGGTACGCGGGCGGCGGCCGATCCCTACCAGCAGCTCGTGGCCGGCCAGGCGCTCACCGTCTTCCAGCGCCACGGTCACGCGATCGTCGGCGCCGCGCTCGACCGCCGTCGCACTGGCACCGATGCGCAGCTCGACGCCGCGCCGCTGCAGGCCCTCGGCCACCTGCATGCTCGCGAACGGCTCCTCGCGCGCGATCAGGCGGTCGGCCGCCTCGATCAGCGTCACGTGCGCGCCGAGCGAGGACCACGCCTGCGCGAGCTCGACGCCGACGACGCCGCCGCCGAGGACGAGCAGCGTCTCCGGGACCGCGTCGGCCGTCGTCGCCTCGCGGTTCGTCCACGGCCGTGCGTCGGCAAGGCCGGGAATCGGCGGCAGCAGCGCGCCCGAGCCGGTCGCGACGATCACCGCCTCGCGCGCCTCGCACTGGAGCTCGTCTCCATCCGGCCGGTCGATCGCGAGGCGCCGCTCGCCGATCAGCCGCGCCTCGCCGCGCAGCAGCGTGACCCCGCGCTCCTCCAGCCATGGCATCTGCGCGCTGTCGTCGAGCTGGTGGATCACCTCGTCGCGGCGGTGCAGGACCTCGTCCACGTCGAGCCGCTCGGGGTCCGGCACGCCCGGCACGCGCCACAGCTCGTCGAACAGCTCGCCGGGGCGCAGGAGCGCCTTCGACGGCATGCACGCCCAGTAGCTGCACTCGCCGCCGACCAGCTCGCGCTCGACGAGCGCGACCGCTCTCCCCCGCTCGGCGAGCTTGCCGGCCGCCACCTCGCCGGCGGGACCGGCGCCGATCACGATCACGTCGAAGGCTTCGTCCATGCGCGCAGCCTTCCCTCGCTCGGCGCCGGCCATCCGCCGGCCCACGGTCGTCAGCCGCGCTTCGCGTACTGGGCGAACTCCCCGAAGTCGAGCATCACGCACGCCTCATCGCCGACCACCTCGGCGTCGTGGCCGGGCGGGATCGCGACGACGTCGCCAGCGCGGACCTCGGTCGAGTCGCCGCCGTCCATGTGCACGCGCATGCTGCCGGAGACGACGTAGCCGAGGTGAGAGACCTGGCACGAGTCCGTCCCGGCGATCGGCTTGACGTTCTGCGACCAGCGCCAGCCCGGCTCGAAGGTGCCGAGCCCGATCGCCCGGCCGCCGACGTTCACCACCACCGCCTGGCCGTTGCCCTCGAACGGCCGCGTCTCGTCCGGGTCCTCGAAGCGCTTGACCTCGATCGACGCCATGCCTGCTCCCTTCCTCTGGATGTCAGAGCACCAACCTTGGGAGGCATACCCGAGACGTCGTCGGGCTGCAACCGCGGGGACCTCAGGCCAGCAGCGCGAGCGGCTGCTCGAGCAGCTCGCGCACGCGCGCGAGGAAGCGGGCGGAGTCGGCGCCGTAGAGGATGCGGTGGTCGCTGGAGAGCGAGAGGTCCATCAGGCTCCGCTTGACGATCTCGCCCGCGGCGTTGAACGCCGGCCGCTCGACCGCCGCGCCGACGGCGAGGATCCCCGCCTGGCCGCTCGTGACGATCGCGGTGAACGACGTCACCCCGAACATGCCGAGGTTCGACACGGTGAACGTGCCGCCGGAGAGCTCCGGCGGCAGGACCTTGCCCTCCCGCACTCTCTCCGCCAGCGCGCGCGTCTGTTGCGCGATCGCGGTGACGGGCTGCACGTCGGCGTCGAAGATCGTCGGGACGACCAGCGTCCCCTCGCCGGCGACCGCCACGCCCACGTTCACGCGGCCGTAGAGCTCGAACGCCCCGTCCTTGTACGCGCCGTTCGCGCGCGGGTGCTCGCGCAGCGCGAGCGCGGTCGCCTTCACGACGAAGTCGTTGACCGACGGCGCACCGCCCTGCGCGGCCTTCATCTGCGCGCGCAGCGCGAGCAGGTCGGTGACGTCGGCTTCGGTGCGGACCTGGAAGTCCGGGATCGTCGCCTTCGACTCCGCCATCCGCCGCGCGATCGTCTTCTGCGTCGAGCTCAGCTCCACGAGCGTCAGCTCGCCCTTGCCGCCGCCGCCAGGCGCCGGGGCCGGCGCGGCGGCGGGCTGCGCGGCAGCGGGCGCGGCGGAGGCGGCCGCCTCGACGTCCGCCTTCACGATCCGCCCGCCGGGACCCGAGCCGCTGAGCGACGCCAGCTCCACGCCCAGCTCACCAGCCAAGCGCCGAGCGACCGGCGATGCCTTGACGCGGGCGCCGGACCCGGCGTCGGGCATCGAGGGGGAGAAAGCGGCAGAGCCCTCGGCGTCCGCCACCTCCGCCGATCCGGCGGGTGGCGCTGAGGACGCACGTGCGCCGGCCGGCAGGCCGGTGTGCGCGCGCCCGGAGGCGACAGGACCCGCCGGCGCAGCGGCCGGGGCCCCATTCGCCGAGGGCGCCTCACCGTCAGCGAGCACATGCGCGATGACCGCACCGACCGGCAAAGCGTCGCCCTCCGCGGCCACAGGTCTGAACACCCCCGCCGCATCCGCCTCGTACGTCATGTTCGCCTTGTCCGTCTCGATCTCGGCGATCTCGTCCCCGCGCGCGACCTGCGCGCCGTCGGCGACGAGCCATCTGAGGATCGTCCCCTCCTCCATCGAGTCGGAGAGGCGCGGCATCGTGATCTCGGGCATGAGTCTCCTAGGGGGTGCGACCGAGCGTCGCGAGCGCGGCGCCGACGATCCGCTCGTCGCTCGGCATCGCGGCGAGCTCGAGGTTCTTCGCGTAGGGCAACGGCACCTCCGCCATGCCGACGCGCTCGACGGGTGCGTCGAGCTGGTCGAAGCAGGCGTGCTGGATGCGGGCGGCCAGCTCGGCGGTGACGCCGTAGGTGGGCCAGCCCTCCTCGACGCACACCGCGCGGTTCGTCTTGCCGACCGACGCCGCGACCGTCTCGACGTCGAGCGGGCGCAGCGAGCGCAGGTCCACCACCTCGGCGGAGACGCCGTGCCGCTCCGCCAGCTGCTCGGCCGCCGCCAGCGCGCGCACCGTCGCGTAGGAGTGCGTCACGAGCGTGACGTCGGTCCCTTCGCGCAGCACCTGCGCGCGGCCGATCGGCACGACGAAGTCGGGGTCGAGCGGGACCTCGCCTCTCTGCTTGTAGATCGGCAGGTTCTCGATCACGAGCACCGGATCGTCGTCGCGGATCGCCGCCTTCAGCAGGCCCTTCGCGTCGGCCGGCGTGGCGGGCGAGACGACCTTCAGGCCGGGCGTCGAGGCGAACCACTGGTCGAAGCTCTGCGAGTGTTGGGCCGTCAGCTGGTTGCCGGCGCCGTTGGGCGTGCGGATCACGAGCGGGCAGCGCACCTCGCCGCCGAACATCGCGCCGATCTTCGCCGCGTGGTTGACGACCTGATCCATCGCGACGAGCAGGAAGTTGATCGTCATGATCTCGACGACCGGGCGCTCGCCGAGCATCGCCGCGCCGACGCCCGCGCCGACGAAGCCCTCCTCCGCGATCGGCGTGTCGCGCACGCGATCCTCGCCGAACTCCTCCAGCAGGCCGGCGGTGACCTTGTAGGCGCCGTCGAACACGCCGACCTCCTCGCCCATCACGAACACGCGCTCGTCGCGCGCCATCTCCTCGCGCAGCGCGAGCCGCAGCGCCTCGCGGTAGGTCATGACCGCGCCGGCCTCGGCCGCAGCGGCGCCCGCGCGCTCCGCGACCGCACTCATGACCCGAGTCCCGCGTCGAACGTGAGCGCGAGCTCGCCGAACGCCGAGCCCGGCCGCATGCGCGCGAACTGCTCGGCGCTGCCGGCGGCGTGCATGCCCGCCGCCAGCGTCTCGACCCTCGGCTCGGGGCTGCTCAGCGCGAGCTCGACCGCCGCGGCGACGCGCTCGTCGGCGCGCGCGTCGATCGCGTCGAGCTCCGCCTCGCCGATGCCGGCTTCCCGCAGCTGCTGGCGTACGCGGCGGAGCGGGTCGTGCGCCTGGTGCTCGGCGATCTCATCCTTCGTGCGGTAGGCGAGCCCGGCGTCGGCGACCGAGTGGCCGCGGTAGCGGTAGGTGACGACCTCCAACACCGCTGGCGTCCGCTCCTCGCGCGCGGCACGCAGCAGGCGGTCGGACGCCTCGATCACCGCGTCGAGGTCGTCGCCGTCGACGCGCTCGCCGTGCATGCGGTAGGCGCTGGCGCGCTTCCACAGCTCCGGCTCGGCGGACGCGCGCGCGACTGAGGTCCCCATGCCGTACTCGTTGTTGACGACGAGGAACACGATCGGCAGCTTCCACAGCGCGGCCAGGTTGAGCGACTCGTGCCACGCGCCCATGTTGACGGCGCCGTCGCCGAGCTCGCAGACCACCGCCTGCGGCTTGCCCTGGCGCACGAGCGCGAGCGCGAGGCCGGTCGCGACCGGCAGCTGGCCGGCGACGATGCCCCAGCCGCCGTAGTAGCCGTGCGCGACGTCGAGCAGGTGCATCGAGCCGCCGCGGCCGTGCGCGCAGCCGTCCTCGCGGCCGAACAGCTCCGCCATCACGGCCTCGGGCGGCGTGCCCTTGGCGAGCGCGAAGCCGTGCGAGCGGTAGCCGGTGACGAGCAGGTCGTCGGGCTGCAGCGCGTGCACGACCCCGACGGTCGCCGCCTCCTGGCCGGAGGAGAGGTGGCAGTAGCCGCCGATGCGGGCGGCCTTGTACTGGCGCTCGGCCTCCGTCTCGAACACGCGGCTGAGGACCATCGTCTCGTAGAGCTCGCGCCGCTGCTCGAGCGTGAGCGCGGCTACGTCGGCGGGGGCTTCCTGTGCGGAGGCGGGAGCGGGTGCGGCTGCGACCGGAGACACGTCAGGACTCCTCGAAGTACTCGGGGTGGGCCGCCTGGATCTGCGGCACGGAGGACAGGACCATGCGGAGGTGATGGCGCATCGCGGCCTCGGCGCGGTCGGCGTCGCCGGCGGCGATCGCCCCGACCAGCTCGCGATGCTCGGCGACCATCTCGCCGAGGTAGCCGGGCTCGGGAAGGCTGAGGCCGCGGACGCGGTCGAGGTGGCCGTTCGCGCGCCGCGCGAGCGTCCACGCGATCTCATGGCCGCTGAGCTGGGCGAGCAGGCGATGGAGCGCGTCGTCGAGCGCGTCGAAGGCGTCGGTGTCGCTCTGCCGCTCGGCGCGCTCCTGGGCGGCGAGGTTCGTCTGCAGCTCGGCGAGGCCGGCCTCGCCGATGCGCTCGGTCGTGCGACGGATCGCGGCGCACTCGAGCGCCTCGCGCACGAACGCGGCGTCCTCGACGGCGGCCGGGCTGATGAGCGTGACGAACGTGCCGAGCTGCGGGACGATCGCGACGAGCCGCTCGTCGCGCAAGCGCGCGAGCGCTTCGCGCACCGGCGTGCGGCTGACGCCGAGCAGGTCGGCCAGCTCGTTCTCGGACAGGCGCCGGCCCGGTTCCAGCTCGGCGTTGACGATCGCGGTGCGCAGCGCGGCATAGACCTGATCGCCGGCCGACAGCCCGTTTACGCGGTCTTGCAGGGCAATTCGCATACTGCCGACTAGTATACAAGTGCACTGCAACCCCCAAATTGGGGGGTGGTCAGCCGCGGCGCCTCACTGCTGCTGGCGGACGTACTCGTTCCGCAACCGCACAGCATCGGCCAGCGCCGCCTTCGCCGCGGGCGTGGGCTGCAGCTCGAGCGACGCTCGCGCGGCGCTGATCGCCGGCGAGAACCCGCCGGCCGCGAGCGCGCCCCGCGCCGACGCGAGCAGGCGGGCGGCAGCCTCGACGCGGACCGAGTCGGCGAACTCGGCGTCGTGGGTGCTCGCAGCCGCGAACGCCGCCCCGAGCGGATTCAGGTCGCGGTCGCCGAGCATGCGCACCGCCGCCTCGCGCGCGGGCGTGGGGTCCATCGCGCTGCGCCAATGGGCCGCCGGTACCACGCCGGCGAGCGCGGCCACATCGGGGGAGCGACGGCCGGGCAGCGCGAGCATGCGCCGCAGCTCCGTGAGGTTGCGCCGGTAGCACCAGGTCCACGTCAGCGGCAGTCTGCCGGCCACGATCGGGCCGGTGAGCAACGCGTCGCTCTCGGGCAGCGTCGCACCGGAGCGCTCGATCGCCCCGGGAGCCGCGACCAGAAACCGCCCGACGTCGAGCGGACGTCTCTCGCTGGTCACGATCTGCACGCGCAGCTGGTAGAGGGCGCTCTCGCTCAGGTCGGCCCCGCCGAGCAGAGCCAGGAAGCGAAGGGTGATGCGATCGGCCCCGTCCGGCGCGACCTGCTGATGCAACGGCCGCGAGACGCGGGCCGCCTCGCCGGGCGGCGCCGCCGGGAGCTCGACCGTATATGCGCCCGACACGGGCACCGCTCCGCCCCCGCCGCCCTGGCCCGCGCACTCCGGCAGCACCGCGTGCGCGAGCACTTCCACCCGCGCCGCGGTCAGCAGCACGCGCCGTCCGCCGCGGTTGAGCACCGTGAGATCGATCGTCGGCATCGTCTCGCGGCGCTGCAGCGGGAGACCGTCAGGCCCCGTCGTAGACTCCGCCGGGCCGTTGCGCACGACCACCTGTCCCACCTCCACGCGACCGGACGCGGCCTTCGGCGCCGGCGGCAGCTGCGGGTCGGAGGCGCGGCCTCCGAAGAAGGCGAAGACGGTCACCACGGCCGCGACGATGGCGAACGGGAAGCCGACCACCTGCATCAGGTAGACGTGCCGCTCGCGTCTCGCCGATCCGTCCGTCGACCGTCGTGGGCTTCTCCTGCTGCGGCGTCCGCTCACGGCTGCACCGTAGCCGACGGGACGGCGCGCACCGCAGCGATGCACCCAGAGGCGGTTGGTCGACTTCCCGAATACGCGCCTATGTCGCGGCACGCGCCCGGCGCAGCGCCTCCTCGAGCCGGTCGAAGCGATGGTCTCCGGGCTCGAACATCGTCTGCAGCACGTCCCGCACGGCGTCGAGGTCGAGCTGCTCGACGGCGAGCATCGCCTCGATGTCGGCCCAGTCGCGCGTGCGGTCGAACACGGCCTTGAAGACCGCGAGCTCCACCGGCCCGAGGACCGGGATCCGCGTTCTCGCGAAGCTGACCTGCTCGCGGTGGCGCGCCGCGTCGTCGTGCACGGGCGCCGTGTCGAAGAAGAGGTCGACCGGCGTATCGCCCCACCACAGCCGGATCTGCCCGTCGCGCGCGATCGCCTCGGCGGTGCCTGCCGGCTGCGCGACCTCCGGCGGAAGCGCCCGCAGCAGCTTCCCGGCCTCGGATGCCGGCAGGAAGACGTTGATGTCGATGTCGCTCGTCGCGCGCGGATCGAGCGTCCAGTACGCGAGCGCGATCGCCCCGCCGAACGCGTGCGGAATGCGGCGTCGCGCGAGTGCCCGGTGGAGGGCGACGAGCCGCTCCGGAAGGGTCATCGTCAGGCGGGCGCGCCGCGCCTCGGAAAGCGGGTCAACGGCGGAAAGCGCAGCTCAGGTTCGTGACGAGTCGGCAGCGCCTCCGCCAGCAGCATCACGTCGACGAGCGTGCGACCGGCTCTCGCCAGCTGCGCTCTCGTCGGACGCACCACCGGCGCCGACGCCGGTGCGGTCGTCAGGCGCGTCCCGGCCGCGGCCAGCAGGCGCGCGAGCGTCTCGACCGAGGGCGCCTTGCGACCGTGCTCGTAGGCCGAGATCGTCGCCTGGGACGTGCCCGCTCGGCTCGCCAGCTCGGCCTGGGTGAGACCGGCGCGACGGCGAGCGTCGCGCAAGCTTGCGGCCGCGTCCATGCCACGCAGTATATCCGACTGGATATCAGCCGGCACGGACCGGCCAGGCCGCCCGATCAGGCCGCGAGCGAGCCCTCGTGGCGGTCGAGCCTGCGCGCCGCCGCGACGGCGTGCTCGACGTGCGCGTACTCGGGCGAGCTCGGGCCGTACATCAGGCCGCGCAGGATCTTCGCCGCGTCCGTCTGCGAGACGCCCTCGATCGTGGTCGCGGGGTGGCGGTCGGTCGCCGTCAGCTTGAGGTTCCAGGTGCGTGCGGTCGTCATGTTCAGTCGCTTCCGATTGCGTCGTGCGGATGGCTTGCGACTCGACGGTAGGCGCGCCGGCGCGCCGCGTGTGTGATTCGGCGCACAGGCGTGCGGTCATCCGCCGCTGATCGCGGCGATCACGTCGAGCCGCGCGTCCGGCGCGACCGGCGTGTCGAGCGACGCGCGCTCGCCGTCGACGAACACGCGGATGTGCGGGCGCAGCTCCGCGCCGTCGCACAAGCGGCCGCGCAGACCCGGCCAGCGCGCGTCGAGCGAATCGAGCGCCTCCCCCACGCTCGCGGCGTCCAGGTCGAGCCGGCGCGGCAATCCCGCGAACAGCGGCGGCAAGGTCGGCGGCAGGTGGACGTCGGCCATGGCGCGAGAAGGCGAACCGCTCAGTCCAGCACCGCGACCTCGACCGACGCGATCCCCGGCAGGTAGCCGGCGATCTCACGCCAGGAGTCGCCCTCGTCGGCGCTCGCGAACAGCTGGCCGGTGCTCGTGCCGACGTACAGGCCTGGCCGCTCGAGCGCGTCGATCGCCATCCCCTCGCGCAGCACGCCCACGTACGCCGACTCCGGCAGCCCACGCGTCAGCTGCTCCCACGAGGCGCCCGCGTCGCGCGTGCGCCACACCGCCATGCGGCCGTCGGGCACGACGCGGCCGTGGCCGCCGTCGAGCGGCACGACATAGAAGCCGTCGGGGTCGTGCGGGTGCGCGGCCGCCGCGAAGCCGAAGTCGCTCGGCAGCCCTTCCGTGATCTCCGTCCACGTGCGGCCGGCGTCGTCGCTGCGGTACATGCCGACGTGGTTCTGCTGATAGAGCCGCTCGTGGTCGACCGGCGACATCACGAGCTTGTGCACGCAGAAGCCGACCTCCTCGTGCTCGCGCGGCCAGTCGGCGCGCAGCCCGCGGTTGCGCGGCGTCCACGAGGAACCGCCGTCGGTCGTCTCGAACGCGCCGAAGCCCTGCACGACCGCCCAGAAGCGGTCGGGGTCGTCGGGGTGCTGCAGCAGGCCCGGCATCCCGAGGTGCCCGGGCGGCTGGTTGGCGGCCACGTTCCAGTCCTCGCGACCCGGCTGGTCGTCGAGCGTCGACAGCAGTCTCCAGGTCACGCCGCCGTCGCGGCTCTCGAACACGCCGGCCGCCTCCGCCCCGGCCAGCAGGCGGCCGTGCCCGGCGGCGAGGCCGGAGACCTTCGACAGTCTCAATGGTGCGTCCTCGCCATACGTGAGCCCCTCGCTCGAGTGCTCCCACGTCGCGCCGAGGTCGGGGCTGCGCCAGACCGCCGCGCCGTGCCAGGCGCTCGCGGCAGCAGCGTAGATCGCGCCGCTCTCGGCGTCGTGGATCACGTGATAGACGGGCCAGCCCTCGCAGAACGGCCCGTGCATCTGCCAGTCGCGGCGCGCCTCGTCGCTCTCGAACAGAAACGCGCCCTTGCGCGTCCCGACCAGCACAAGCACCCGTGACATGCAGATCTCCTATCCGCGCGGGTTGCGAGCCCGGTCGCGGTCCTCGGATTCGCCGACGAGCAGGAAGGCCAGCGAGACGAGCAGCACCAGCGCGACGCCGAACAGCGCCCAGCCGATCGCGGTCACGAGCACGCTCGTGCCGGCGGCCGCGAGTGCGATGCCGGCAGCGAGCACGACGAGCGCGGCGATCAGGATCCCGCGATTGGACATGTGGGAGTGATACCCGCTCGTGCGGTCACGACGCGATCGACAGCGCCGCCGCGAGCGCGAAGCCGAGCACCGTCACGAGTCCCGCCTGACGGCCGGAGTCCTGCGTCGCGTCCGGGATCATCGAGTCGACCAGCATCACGAGCAGCGCGCCGGCGGCGAAGCCGTCGATCCCGGCCCGCAGCTCGCCCGAGACCGCGTCGCCGAGCGCGAAGCCGCCGAGCGTCGCGAGCGCGCAGCAGAGGGCGACGCCGACCCACAGCCCGAGGATCGCGCGCGCGGGCCGGCCCGCCTTGCGCATCGCGCTCGCCGAGCCGATCGCCTCCGGCAGGTTCGAGACGAAGATCGCCGCGAGCAGGCCGACGCTCACCGGATCGCCGCCGGCGAGGCCGATGCCGAGCACGAGCTGCTCGGGGATGCCGTCGAGGAACGCGCCGAGCGCGAGCGCCCCGCCGGCGCCTTCCCCGCTCGAATGCCGCTCGCGCGCGCGGCCGGGCGCGCCGATGCGGTCGACGACGCCGTCGAGCACGTAGTAGGCGACGGCGCCGAGCGCCAGGCCGCCGGCGAGCGCGGCGAAGCTGCCGACCTGCGTCCCCTCCAGCGCGAGCTCGAACGAGACGGCGCTGATCAGCGCCCCGGCGCCGAACGCCAGCACGAGCCCGATCAGCCGCTGCGACCAGTCGCGGGCGAGCGCCAGCAGCGCGCCGATCGCCAGCGACGAGGCGGCGAGGGACCCCCAACCGAGCGCGGTCAGCACGCGGCGCAGGCTACCCGCGCGGCCGGCGTGCGATCCGCTCAGCCGCGCTCGGCGACGCGCGTGAACCAGCGGTTCGCCGCGCGCATCGTCAGCTCGTACGGCTTCGCCCACTTGCCCTGCAGCCAGAAGCCCCAGCGGATGTCGGGCGAGGTGAAGACCATGTAGCGGTTGCGCTGCACGCCGTCGAGGATGCAGGCGGCCACGCGCTCGGGTGAGACGGCGCGCCGCTCGAAGCGCTCGATCAACGCCTTGATCTCCGGCCGGTGCTTGTCGACGCCGACGATCGTGACGGTGCCGGCGAGCGGCGTGCGGACCGCGCCCGGGCACACGAGCGTGACGCCGATCCGGTGGCGGCGCAGGTCGAAGCGCAGCACCTCCGAGACGCCGCGCAGCCCGAACTTCGTGGCGCTGTAGGGCGCGTGCCACGGCAGTCCGAACAGGCCGGCGGCCGAGGAGACGTTGACGATCTGCCCGCCGCGCCCGGCCGCGATCATCGGCGGCACGAACGCCTCCATCACGCTGATCGGCCCCATCAGGTTCACGTCGACGACCTGGCGCCAGTGGCGGTGCTCGAGCCGGTCGATCGTCCCCCACGTCGCGATCCCGGCGACGTTCATGACGACGTCCATCGAGCCGTGCGCGCCATGCACCGCGACCCCGAGCGCGACGACCGCGTCGTGGTCGGCGACGTCCGCCGGCGCCGCGTGCAGGACCGTCCCGCCGGCGGCGCGCACCTCCTCCACCACGCGTCGCAACGGCTCGTCGTGCAGGTCGGTGAGCACCAGCTGCGCGCCGCGCGCGGCGGCTGCGAGCGCGGTCGCGCGGCCGATCCCGCTCGCGGCGCCGGTGATCAGCACGCGCTTGCCGCGCACGTCGGGGACCGGGACGAAGCGCCGGCGCAGGCTCATCGCTCCGGCTGGACCTTCAGCGAGTGCAGCGTCATCGCGAGCATCTCGTAATGGCCGACGAGCATGCACAGCTCGATCAGCTCGCGCTCGTCGTAGACGCGCGCGAGCGCGTCCCACAGCTCGTCGGAGATGCGGCGCGCGCCGTGCAGCTCGTCGGCGGCGCGCAGCAGCAGGGCCTGGCGCGGCGTCCACCCGGACGCGTCCGCACCGTCGCGCACGCGCGCGATCTGCTCGGCGCTCAGGCCGGCTCTCCGCCCGAGCCGCTCGTGCTGAGCCCACTCGTAGTCGGAGCCCGCGTTGTGCGCGACGCGCAGGATCACCAGCTCGGTCTCCGCGCGCGGGAGCGTGCCGCCCGGCATCAAGGCGCCGGCGAACCACAGCCAGCGCCGGAACAGGCGGCGGTGGCGCGCGAGCGTCGTGAACACGCGCGGCGGCTCCCCGCCGCCGGCCGCGATCCCGAGCACGCGCACGATCGCGGCGTTCACCAGCCCGATCTCGCGGCGCCCGCCGGGCGCGATGCGGGGAGCCCCAGCCATCGCGCCGAGCCTACCGGCGGGCCTTCCGCGGCACGCCGGACCGTGTCGTATAGTTCTATCGAGCTTTATAGATTTATTAGCTATACAAAGATATAAATGGTAAGAACCGAAGCGCGCCGGCGCGGAACGCACAACCCCTACACGCCGGATGCCGGCGCACGCCCGCCGCTGCTCGCCGGTCGTGAGTCGGAGCTGCGGCAGCTGCGCAGCGTCGTGTCTCAGATCGGGGGCGGCGGAACGGAGCAGCACGTCCTGCTTACCGGCCTGCGCGGTGTCGGCAAGACGGTGCTTCTCAACGAGTTCGAGCGGCTCGCGCTCGACGCCGGCTGGCCCGCCGAGACGAAGGAGATCGGACGCCGTTCGTCGATCGCGACCCTCGTCGGACGAGTGGCACGCCGAGCGCTGCTCCAGATGAGCACCAAGCAGCGGATCGGCGGCCGACTGCGCCGCGCCATGTCGGTGCTGAAGTCGTTCGAGATCGCGCTCCCGGGCGACGTGTCCTTCAAGCTCGACGTCGGCCCGCTCCTCGGCGAGGCCGACTCAGGCGACCTCGCCGACGACCTGCGCGACGTGCTCGTAGCCGTCGGAGAAGCCGCGGCAGAAGCCGGCTGTGGCTTCGCACTGATCTTCGACGAACTGCAGAACCTCGACCGCGACGACTACGAAGCGCTCATCATGGCGTTGCACCGTGTCAAGCAGAAGGGGCTGCCGGTGGCGTTCGTCGGTGCCGGGTTGCCGCTACTGCCGAAGCTCACAGCCGACGCGAAGAGCTACGCGGAGCGCATGTTCGCCTACGCGACGCTCGGCCCGCTCGCTGAGGACGCTGCGCGCGAGGCGCTCGTCGGACCGGCGAAGAGTCAGCGCGTGAGCTGGGAGGACGCCGCCGTACGACACGTCCTCCACTACACCGAGGGCTATCCCTACTTCCTGCAGGAGTACGGACGCCGGGCGTGGGCGCATGACGCGGGCGGCGCGATCACCGCCCGCAGCACACGCGCGGTACAGATCCTTGTCGAAGACTTCCTCGACACAAGTTTCTTCGAGCCGCGGATCGGACGGCTGGCTCGCTCTGAGCGCTCATATGTCAGCGCCATGGCAGAGCTCGGAGACGGGCCGCAGCGAACGTCGGAGGTCGCAGGAAAACTCGGCCGCACGATCGGTTCGATCTCGCCGCTGCGCGACGCGTTGATCGACAGCGCCGTGATCTACGCCCCGCGGCGCGGGTACGTCGACTTCACGGTCCCCCACTGCGCGGCGTTTGTGCGGCGGCGCTATCCGCTCGAAGGCGGATAGCGCCGCCGCAGGACGACACGCCTCAGATCGCCGCCAGGTCCCCGACCACCTGCGTGAGCCGCAGCGCGTTGCCGGACGGGTCGCGGAAGCCGCAGTCGATCCCGTACGGGCGTCTCTCGGGCGCCTCGCTGAACTCGACCCCGCGCGCCTTCAGCTCCTCGTAGGAGGCGACGCAGTCGTCGGTCGTCAGGAAGACGGTGCCGGCGAAGCCCTTCGCCATCAGCGACTTGACCTGCTCTGCCGTCTCGGCGTCCATCACGGGCGGGCCGGGGATCGCCATCAGCACGACCGCGAAGTCGTCCTGTCCGACGGGGTTGACCGTGAGCCAGCGGAAGTTGCCGAGCTCGGGGACGGTGACGTCGGCGCCGACCTCCCAGCCGAGCTTCTGCGTGTAGAACGCGAGCGCCTCGTCCTGGTCGTGCACCCACAGCTGGGCGTTGGCGATTCTGATCATGGGGACCCTCCGGGTGACGTGGAACATGATGCGGCCAATCTAGGCTTGCCCGTCTCCCCTGTCTTCTCGAAACGTGCGCTGTTCGGCGCGCCGGGATGATGCGCGCCGAACAGGAGGCCGCCCGTACGCGCGCGCCACGCACCACGGCACGACCATGTGCGCGGAGGCCGGCGGATGCGCTGCCCGGTAGGCCGCCGGCGCCATCCCGAACATGCGCGTGAAGCTGGTCGTGAACGAGCCGAGCGACTGCAGGCCGACCGACAGGCAGACGTCGCCGATCGAGCGATCCGTCGTGCGCAGCAGCGCCGCCGCGCGCTCGAGCCGGCGCGTCAGCAGGTAGGCGCGCGGCGACTCCCCGAACGCCGCCTTGAAGGCGCGGCTGAAGTGCGCGCGCGAGAGCCCGGCCGCGCGCGCCATGTCGTCGACGCCGATCGGGTCGAAGTAGCGCGCGTCGGCGAGATCCTTCGCTCTGAGCAGGTGGCGGTCGGACGGGATGTAGGCCATTTCCGACCCCGCAGTATCCCGCCCGACTGCCGCCGTACCGCCAGTGGGTGCACGAGCGGCCCCGGCGGCTGCGTGGGGGAACGGGGTCGCCGGGACCGCTGCGTGCGGAGATGGCCTGTCAAGCCTCGCCAGATGGGGGATTGGGGCGAGACGGCACGCGCGGCGACGATCTCAGATCTATCGTCGCGAAGCCCACAGCACCATCACGACGCGATCTTGGCTGAGCGGTCAATCTTCCGGTAGTCGGATCCCCGAACGTTCAAATCGCGAGTATCGGTCGGACCGGATCCCGAGGACTACGCCTTCCGGTTGCCTCCGGATGGCAATTTTCATTACTCTCGATAGACATAAGCATTTTTGTGAGGTTCGGGTACGGGGGGAAGGCCGTGCCCCCGTGCAGCGGAGGAGGGCGTCGCATGACGGGGAGTGGTGGAGCCGTACGAGCCGTAGGACGTGCCCGATGAGCCACGAGCCCGTGCTCGCGTTCGAACGCGTCGCGCGGAGCCATCCGATCGGCCGCGAGCGCACCCGCGTGCTCGACGACGTCACGTTCGAGCTGTGGCCGGGCGAATTCGTCACCGTGCTCGGCCAGCGCCGGGCTGGGAAGACCACCCTGCTGCGCATCGCGGCCGGCATCGAGGCTCCCGACGCCGGCGTCGTCCGCCTCGACGGCGAAGCGCTCGACGCGCTGAGCTCGTCGGCCCGCACGCGCAGGCTGCGCGCCGTCGGCTTCGCGCCGAAGAGCTGGCGCGTCGCGCGCGGCAAGCCGGTGCTCGACCACGTCGCGCTGCCGCTGCTGGCGGAGGGGCGGCCGCTCGTGACGGCGCACGCCAAAGCGCACGAGGCGCTCGAACGCGTCGGCGCCGGACACTGCGCCGGAGCGCTCACGGACGAGCTCGCGGCGGCGGACGAGACCCGCGCCGCGCTCGCGCAGGCGCTCGTGGGCAACCCGCGCGTGCTGCTGGTCGACGAGCCGGGCGTGATGGCGACGCCGGAAGAGCGCGAAGAGCTGCTGCAGCTGCTGCGCGAGCTGGCCGGCGAACGGCCGCGGCTCGCGCTGCTGCTCACCACGCGCGACACCGCGGGCATCGCCGGCGCACGGCGGATCTTCACGCTCGACGACGGCGTGCTGCGCGGCGCCGACGATCCACCGACCGCGGACGTCCTGCCCTTCCCCGGCAGCGCGATCCCTGAAGGCGCGCCGGCGCGATGAGCACGCTCGAACTGCTCGACGTCGTCAAGCACTACACCAGCGGAGGCGAGCCGATCCGCGCGGCCGACGGCGTCTCGCTGACGATCGACCCGGGCGAGGTCGTCGCGCTGTACGGCCCGAGCGGATCCGGCAAGACGACGCTGCTGCTGCTCGCGGCCGGCATGCTCGCGCCGGATGCCGGCGACGTGCGCTTCGGCGGTCGCAGCATCGCGCAGCTGTCGCGCGACGACGGCGCGCACTACCGCCGCTCGCTGGGGTTCGTGTTCCAGTCCTTCCACCTGATGCCGGCCGTCCCGGCGATCGACAACGCGACGCTGAAGCTGCTGGCCGACGGCATGAGCCCGGCGCGCGCACGCAGACAGGCGACGACCTGGCTCGCGCGGCTGGGGCTCGCCGACCGCGCGCACCACCCGCCCGAGCGGCTCTCGATGGGCGAGCGCCAGCGCGTCGCGATCGCGCGTGCGCTCGCGAACGACCCGGCGCTGATCCTCGCCGACGAGCCGACCGGCAGCCTCGACAGCGTGCGCAGCCGGCAGACGCTCGGGATGCTGTCGCGGCTGTGTCGCGAACGCGGCATCGGCATGCTGCTCGTCACGCACGACGCCGATGCCGCGCACTTCGCGGACCGCGTCTTCGACCTGCGCGACGGCCGCCTCGCCGAACGCCCCGACCAGGGCGGCGTCGCGGCGCTCGACGTGCCGGACGTGCCGGACATGCCGGCGACCGACGAAGCGGCGCCGGCATGAGCCTGCGCACGCTGCTGTACCTGTACGGCTGGCGCCTGCGCGCCCACCCCTTCCAGGAGCTGCTGGCGGGCGCCGGGATCGCCGTCGGCGTCGCGCTGCTGTTCGCCGTGCAGGTCGCGAACACGAGCATGACCGGATCGGCCGCGCAGACGGTCGCCGCGATCACCGGCCACGCGCAGCTCGAGCTCGCCGCACGCGACGACCAGGGCTTCGACGAGCGCCTCACGCGCGCGGTGCGCGCGCTCGACGGCGTGCGCGTCGCCGCGCCGGTGCTCGACCGCCGCGGCGTGATCGCTGCCACGGGCGGGACGCGGGCGGTGGTCCTCGTGGGAATCGATCCGACGCTCGCGCAGCTCGGCGGCCCGATCACGCACGACTTCGGCCCGAACGGCCTGCAGCTGCCGACGGCGGGGGTCATCGCACCGGACCAGATCGCCCACCAGATCGGCGCGGAGGCCGGGCAGCCGGTCCAGGTGCTGGTCGCCGGCCACGCACACCGCACGCCGCTGTCGGCGGCGCTCGACCGCGGCGAGATCGGATCGCTCGTCGGCAGCCAGGTCGCGATCTCCTCGCTCGCGTACGTGCAGCACCTGACCGGCATGCCGAATCGCGTCTCGCGGATCTTCGTCGAGGCGGCACGGGGGCATGAGCATCAGGTGCGCGAGGAGCTGCTGCAGCTCGCGAGCAACCGCCTCGACGTCGGACCGGCGGACTCGATCGTGCGCCGCCTGCGCGTCGCGGCGGCGCCGAGCGACCAGTCCTCGGCGCTGTTCGCCACGATCAGCGCCGTCGTCGGGCTGCTGTTCGCGTTCAACGCGATGCTGCTGACGATGCCGGACCGGCGCGCGTTCATCGCGGAGCTGCGCATGCAGGGCTTCAGCGCACGCCAGGTCGTCGGCGTGATCGTCTTCCAGGCGCTGCTGCTGGGCACGGTCGCGTCGATCGCCGGACTGCTGCTCGGAGACCTGCTCTCGCGCACGGTGTTCGACTCGCTGCCGACGTACCTCGCGTTCACGTTCCCGATCGGCACGCAGCGGATCGTCTCCACCACCACGATCGCGATCGCGTTCGGCGCCGGGATCCTCGCCTCCCTGCTCGCCACCAGCCGGCCGCTGCTCGACCTGCTGCTGAGACGTCCGCTCGACGCCGTGCAGCACGAGACCGGCGAGCTCGGCGAGAACCTCGGCGCGACGATGCCGCGCCGGCTCCTGCTGGTGGCCGGCGTGCTCGTGGCGGCGACGACGCTCGCCGTCGTGCTCGCCCCGCGGCTGACGATCGCCGGCCTGCTGACGCTCGCGCTGGCGACGCTGCTCGCGATGCCGGCGGCGTTCGCGGTGACGATGCCGATCACCGACCGGGCGGCGCGCCGCCTGCGGCGCAACATGCTGCTCGTCGCCACGATGGGGCCGCGCTCGGCGATGACGCGCTCGGTCGCGGTCGCGGCGATCGCCGCGATCGCCGTCTTCGGCAACGTCGCGATCGGCGGTGCGCGCGACGACATGGTGCGCGGGCTGGAGGCCGGCTACGCGGACCACCTGAGCACTGCGGACGTGTGGGTGACGACCGCCGGCCAGAGCCTCACGACGGACAGCTTCAACATCTCCCGCGCGACGCTCGCGCGCGTGCGGCGCGCGCCCGGCGTCGCCGACGTGCGCGTGTACCAGGGCGGGATGCTCGATGCCGGCGACCAGCGCACCTGGATCATCGCCCGCCCGCCGGGCGACCGCCGCATGATCCCGCCATCGCAGCTCGTCGACGGCGAGCTCGCGACCGCCGAACGGCGGCTGCGCGCGGGCGGCTGGGCCGCCGCCTCGCGCACGATCGCCGCCCACCGGGGGCTGCACGTGGGCGATGCGTTCACGATTCCCGCTCCCGGCGGGCCGCTGCGCCTGCGGCTGGCGGCGGTCGTGACGAACCTGAGCTGGGGGCCCGGCGCGATCGTGATGGGGACGGCCGACTACCGCCGCGGCTGGCACACGAGCGCGGCGACGGCGCTTGAGGTGGATCTGCGTCCGGGCGTCCCCCCCGCCGCCGGCCGCGCAGCCGTCGCCGCCGCGCTCGGTCGCAACCCGGCGCTCGACGTGCAGACGCGAGCGCAGCTGGAGGACGAGTTCCGCAGCCTCCTGCATCAGGGTCTCGCACGGCTCAGCCAGATCTCGATGCTGATGCTGGTCGCCGCGATCCTCGCCCTGGCGGCGGCGATGAGCGCGGCCGTCTGGCAGCGGCGCCGGCGCCTGGCGGCCTACAAGGTGCTCGGCTTCAAGGAGAGCCAGCTGCGGCGGATCCTGCTGCTGGAGACGATGCTCGTGCTGACGCTCGGATGCGTGCTCGGCGTCGTGGCGGGCACCTACGCCCACCTGCTCGGCAACCGCTGGCTCGAGCTGCACACCGGCTTTCCCGCGCCATTCAGTCCGCAGGCCGGGCAGGCGCTCACCACGCTGCTGCTGATCATCCTGGGCGCAGCCGCGGTGGTGGGGATCACGGGCTACGCCGCATCGCGCGCGTCGGCGCGGTTGAGCTTCGGCGAATGAGGCGCGCGCGACCCTAGGGCGGAACCGCCGACGAGTGGTGGGTCCGTGCCGAGAGTCCGAGGCGTGGCTGGAGCGGTCGCACGCGGGCTGTGGCGCCTGCGAATGGGCGGCGCGGTCGCCTGGTCGGTGCCGCTGTACTGGCTCGTCGTCTTCCCGCAGGCCCGCAGGGAGCTGGGCGGCTGGGAGCGCCGCGCGCGCCGGATCCCAGATCCCACGTTGCGTGCGCATGCGCTGCGCAAGCTGCGCTCGGAGGCGATGACCGCCGAGGGCGCGTCGGCCTTCGCGATCCTCGCGACCGCGCGCTCGTGCCGCGCAGTCGTGCGTGCCTGCGTGGCGTTCGAGGTCATCTACGACTACATCGACGCGCTCGGCGAAGAACCGGTCGACAACGTGCTCGAGACCAATCGCATGCTCTACGGCGCGCTCGCCGCGGCCTTCGCCGCCGACGCGCCCGCCGCGGACTGGACCGCGAGCCGCTGCGGCCGCGACGACGGCGGCTACCTGCGCGCGCTCGTCGAGACGTGTCGCGGCGCGCTTGCGCGGCTGCCGGCGTGCGAACGCGTTCGGCCCACGCTGCTGCGCCTCGCGGAGCGCGCCGGCGAGGCGCAGAGCCTCCACCACGCCTGCAGCACGGACGGCGAGGACGTGCTCATGCGCTGGGCGGCCGCGCAGCAGCCGCCGGGTCCGGCGCTCGCCTGGTGGGAGCTCGCTGCCGCGAGCGGATCGCCGCTGGGGTTCTTCGCGCTGCTCGCCGCCGCCGCCCATCCGAGCACGCAGCCGGCGGCGGCCTCGGCGATCGAGCGGGCGTACTTCCCGTGGATCGCCGCGCTCTCATGGCTGCTCGAGAGCACCGTCGACCAGGCGGCGGACCTCGCCGAGGGCAACCACAGCTATGTCGGGCACTACCGCTCGTCCGCCGGGATGGCGCACCGACTGGCGATGATCGCCGCACGCGCCGGCGCGGACGCACGGCGCCTGCCGCAAGCCGGACGCCACACGCTCCTGCTCGCCGGCATGGTCAGCATGTACCTGTCGGACGCCGGCTCCGAGCAGGCGGGCGCGACCGAGGCGGCCGCGGCGGTGCGCGAGGCGATCGGCGGTCCGCTCGCGCTGCTGCTGTGGACGCTGCGCGTACGGCGCCGTCTCGCGCGCGGGTGAAGGCGCGGCGGCGCTCAGCGCCGCTCGGCGCGCAGCGCGATGACGTTGGCCGGCTCGGGGTTCGCCTCCGCGCGCAGCACGCCGCCGCTGATCGTCAGCGCGCGGTCGACGCCGGAGACGCCCATCGCTTCGCCGGTCGTCATCAGGACGGCGATGTCGCCGTCGGCGATCGAGCGCACGAGCAGCAGGACCGCCTCGCGCTCGAGCAGGTCCACATGGCGGGTCGGATCGTCGACGAGCAGCAGTCTCGGCGCGCCGACGAGCGCCTGCGCGAGCGCGACGCGCACCCGCTCGGTCGGATCGAGCTCGCGCGGCTGGAGGTGCGCGCAGGCGGCCGCCCCGACGCGCTCCAGCTGCAGCATCGCGCGGGCGCGCGCGACCTCCGGCGCCGTCCCGCGGGCGAGCAGCGGCATCGCGACGTGGTCGAGGATCGACTCGCCGCCGACGTTCGCGAGCCCGACTTCGACGTAGCCGATCCCGACCGGCAGGCCGTCGGCGTGGCCGGCTGGCAGTTCCTCGCCGCCGAAGCGCACGGCGCCGGCGTCCGGCGCCTCGAGCCCGGCGGCGATGCGCAGCAGCGTCGTGCGGCCGGAGCGCGGGACGCCCCAGATCGCGACCAGCTCGCCGGGCGCGACCGTGAGCGAGACGTCGTCGAGCGCCGTCACCTCCCGCCGGCCGCGGCGGTAGCGCTTGCTGATGCGCTCAAGCGTCAGCAGGCTCATCGGTGATCTCCGGACGCGTCCGCTCGAACGCTTCGATCTCCTTGCGCGCGTAGGTGATCCAGGCGAAGTGCGCGTCGAGCAGGCCGCGGCGCGCGGCGAGCACCAGGCGCTCGACCAGCTCGCCGGCGGCGGCCGCGGGGCTCGCCGCCTCGCGCGCGGGCGGCAGCGGCAGCATGCTCGCCTCCTCCACGCACGCGCGCTCGTAGGCGTCGACGAGCGCGCGCATCGTCCCGGCGCGGTCGATGCCGGCGGCCGCGGTGCCGGCGATCCGCCGCAGCAGCTCGACGTGGCGCGGGTCCTCGCGCATCTGCTCGGCGACCCACGTGCGGAAGGCGCGCGCGCCGCTCGCGGTGGCGCGGTAGTGGACCTTCGGCTGGCGCTTGGCGGCGGGACGCAGCGTCTCGTCGGGCACGGGCGTGCGTTCTTCCGCGGGCAGCGGCTCGATCAGCTCTGCGCGCTCGAGCGCGTTGAGGGCGGCGTATATCTGCGAGATCGGCGGATCGAGCACGCCGCCGTAGCGGCGTTCGAGCCGCTGGAACAGCTCGTAGCCGTAGCTGGGGCGCTCGATCACCAGCCCGAGCACCGCCCAGTTCACAGCTGACCTCATCCTCACCGATGCACCCACCCGGCCCCCGTCCGTCGCTCGAAGGTAACGGTAAACGGGACGGTATTCCACTTGGCCACCCGAACGCAACCGTTCACGTCAGTGAACGGCGCTTTGAAGGTTCTAAGTAGGGTGTCCGCGCGATGGGCGATCCCGCCGTTCTGACAGAGGTGCGCGACGGCGTGCTGCTGGTGACGCTGAACCGTCCGGAGCAGCGCAACGCGGTGAACCGCGCGGTGGCGGAAGGGATCGCGGCGGCGCTGGACCGGCTCGACGCGGACGATGCGCTGCGCGTGGGCGTGTTGAGCGGGGCCGGCCGCGGCTTCTGCGCCGGGATGGACCTGAAGGCGTTCGTGGCCGGCGAGCCGGTGGCGGTGCCCGGGCGCGGCTTCGCGGGGATCGTGCGGCGGGCGTCGGAGAAGCCGCTGATCGCGGCGGTCGAGGGCTTCGCGGTCGCGGGCGGATTCGAGATCGCGCTGGCGTGCGACCTGATCGTGGCGGCGCGCGGCGCGCGCTTCGGGATCCCCGAGGTCAAGCGCGGGCTGGTGGCCGCCGGCGGCGCGCTGCTGCGGCTGCCGCAGCGGATCCCCTATCACCTGGCGATGGAGCTGGCGCTGACGGGCGAGCTGGTGGAGGCGGAGCGGATGGCGTCGCTCGGGTTGGTGAACCGGGTGGCGGAGCCGGGCTCGGCCGTGGAGGAGGCGTTGTCGCTGGCTCGCGCGGTGGCCGCGAACGGGCCGCTGGCGGTGGCGGCGTCGAAGCGCGTGCTGGCCGAGGCGCCGGGGTGGCCGGCCGGGACGGAGTGGGAGCGCCAGGCGGAGATCAGCGATCCGGTGAGAGCGTCCGAGGACGCGCGCGAGGGGTCGGTGGCGTTCGCCGAGAAGCGAGCGCCGCGGTGGCGGGGGCGGTGAGCGCGCGCGGGTGCAGGTGGCGCGCGTCGACCCACTTGATCACGCTGCCGACGATCGGCCACGGCACCGACGCGGGCGTCGTCTGTCCGTCGATGTAGGGGCGCAGGCCCGAGTCGGTGAGGACCTCGAAGCCGCGGCGCTCCAGCACCCCGAAGATGCTCGCGTCCAGCAGTGCCGGCAGGATCACGGTGTTGCCGCCGGCATCGCGCAGCGCGTCGAGCACGCTTTCGACTCGCTGAACGGTCTGCAGCGAATCGACGCCGGTGTACGGCGAGACGTTCACGACGCCGTATGCGTCGGCCGCCCGGTGGCCCGCGGTCAGCAGGATCGCGACCGGCGCGCCGCGCTTGACGACGAAGCGTGACGGGCCGTCGGCGAGCGATGCGACGAAGAAGCGCGTTGCCGGATCGCTTGGAGGCACGAACATGTCGGCCGCGCGCCATTCGTCGTTGAACTGCATGAGCGGTGCGTTCAAGCGCCTCAGCTGCGACCACGGCGCCGGCGTCTGCGCGAGCGAGCACGCCATCAGGCCGAAGGAGAAAAGCGTGGTGAGCGAAGCGAGGGCGGTCCGGCGAGCGTGGTGCGAGGCGAGCGCGCCAAGCGCCGGCACGACGAGCAGCGCGAGCGTGAAGCTCCAGGCGCCGAAGTGCTGCTTGAGCGCGGTCGGATGCGAGCGGCCGACGTAGTACATACCGGCGCCCAGCCCGAAGATCCCCGCCCACGCGAGCATGCCGGTGAGCACGCGATTCGACGCGCGCCGTGCCGCACGCACGGTCGCGACGACGATCGCCGCGACGTAGGTGAGGTAGATCAGCAGGTGAACGCCCAGCACACCCGGGATCGGCTCGAGCGCGAAGCCGGCGACGGCGTAGATGCGCGCGTAGTCGACGAGGCGTCCGAGCTGCGGCAGCGTGCCGGCGCGCACGAGCGTGACGAGCGCGACCGAGGCGAACGCGGTGATCAGCCCGCCCGCGGCCGCGCCGGCGAGCCGCTGCAGCCGGCGTCGTTCCGGTTGCTCCATGGTCCACAGCAGCGCCGCGATGCTGGCGCCGACTGCCGCCAGGCCGAAGTCGGCGTTGTTCAGCAGCGCGAGGCCGCCGGCGGTGAACAGCAGCCACAGCGCCCTGATCGTCGGTGCTTCGCGCCGGTCGAGCTGGCGGGCGGTCAGCCAGGCGAGGAACCAGGGGCCCGCGTAGCGCAGCGGGAACGTGCCGAAGTAATTCCCGACGCTCGAGCGATAGACGAGTGTGCCGTCTATGAAGAACAGGCTCGATGCGAGGAACGGCAGAAACAGCATCAGTGCCGCCAGCGGGCTGCGCACGACGCGTCGCAGCACGCCGTAGACGGCGAACAGCGCCAGTGTGCCGATCGTTGCGACGGCGATCGTGAAGGCCAGCAGCGTCTTGCCGAACAGCGCCATCGGCAGCGCGATCGCGAACGGCCACAGCGAGCTGTACTGAGCCGTGAAGTTCGCGAGCGGCGTGCGCCCGTTCAGCACGGCGAACGTTTCGTCGAACGGAAACGCCAGGTGATAGATGAGATCTTCCGGCTCGTTCGCGATCGATACGTCGGTGTTGAGCGCCGGGAGGATCCAGACGACGGTCACCGCGAGCGCGACGGCGCCGAGGATCCAGCGGCGCCCGCGTGAGTCGCGCAGGAGCGCACGGACGAGCCTCGGCCGTTCCCCGCTGGCGCGCGCCGCCGCCGCGGCGGCGATCGCCAGCAGCGCGGCCGCGATCAGCGTGGGCGTCGTGAAGTACGTGGACCGGAAGGGCGCTTCCGGCGCGTTGTAGATGGCGCCGAACCTGAAGCCGCGCTGCGCGACGAGCGCGGCGACGAAGGCGGCCGCAAGCAGCAGCTGCGTCGCCTGCGCGGCGGCCGCCCCAATGCGATCCGGGACGCGGGGCTGCCAGCGAGCGGCGAGCGCGATCGCCAGCGCGGCGAGCAGCGGGGCGCTGAGGGCTATCAGGTAGCGGGCGTCCTCGGTCGGCTCCGGGTGCAGATTCAGCGCGTGCGCGTCCAGGAAGGTGTACCTGCCCTCCGCGGTCGGAAGCAGGTGCCCCAGCGGCGGACCGAGCAGCAGGATCGCGGCGACGACGACCGCCGCGCACGGGATCGCGCACAGCCACGCCGCCGACGCTGGGTCGGCCGCCGCACGCTCCGGCGCCTCCGCGCTCCCCCGAGGCGAAACGACCGCCGCCTCAGAGGCGGCGCTTGCCATAGGGAGACTCTAGTGGCTTTTTACCGGAAAGAAAAGCTTCAAGCGCGCGTCACGCGAACGCAAAGCGGGACCGGCCCCCGGTGGTCAAGGGCCGATCCCGATGCGCACGTCCGCAGAGAGCTATCCCCTGCGGTGTCTCCGGTGGCTGCTTCCGCGGCAGCCGCCGCTGTCAACGCCGGTGCGATCTTGCCTTCCGCTTCACGCAGCGCGCTCTCTTGCCTCTGACGTGGCGGAGCACGTGCCCGCGACGACATCTGCGATGTCTCGCGTGGTGCTTCCTGAGCTTGCCGTGCAGGTTTCCGGCGCCTCTGACGCCGGAAGTCGGGATCTGCACGAGCGCCGGCCCGGGCGTGCTCTGGCCCAGGCACGCCTCCCCCGCACACGGCGTCGCCGCCGGCGTCGGCTCCGGGAAGCCGCCGTTCACACGCGCGTCGTACAGGTCGAAGCTGTCGTCGACGTCCCAGCCGACGAGGCGCTGCCGCGTCACAAAGAACACGTTATTGCCGTCGTTGCTGGCATCGACGAAGTACGAAGGCGACGGGTCGGTGCCACCGGAGATCAGGTGCACGGATCCGGTCTGCACTTCGTACTCGTACGCGTCCAGCACGCCGTTGGTGTCCTCCGGCACCAGCGCCTCAGCAGTGGTGAAGAAGACACGGCGGCCATCGTCAGCCAGCGCGTGACTGAGCTTCGACGTGACTTCGGAGTTGCCGGCCCCGTCGCGAACGTTGATCAACGCGTCGACGGTCGCGGCTCTGCCGCTGGGATTGCAGGAGGCGCAGGCCAGTCTGTTCGTGTCTGCGCTATAGACATAGAGCTCTCTGTGACCAGCATGGTCATAGCCGGCGAAGCCCTCACGGCCGCTGAAGCCGGCGTCATCGGTTGTGGTGAACAGCAGGTGCCGCCCATCTGGGGAGAGTCGTGCCGCCTCCATCGCACTCGGGAAGTCGTAGGTCGCGCGTGGGCTGTTGTTCAAGGCCTCACCGGCATCGACGAGCTTGCCGATGTAGGCAAGAGCACCATCGTGCCAGACATAAAGCCCGGCGAGGTCCGCGGGCGGCTCTCCGGGAACCAGCTGACCGTCACAGGTAAAGTAGACGTACCGTCCGTCATCGCTCGCGCCAACGACCGTCTCCACAGTGCCAGGGTTCACCGAGCTTCTCGACAGCAGAGTCACTCGAGCATCCGCCGGCTCGTACATATAGAGATCGGCATTACTGTCCGTGTCTTCGGGAAGCAGACTCTCGCTTGTCGTGAAGAAGATGCGCGACGCATCGGTCGATGCGGCCCAGAGCTGAGCGTCTCTCGCTATGCGCACCGTTCGCGCGCCGTCCTCGCGCATGTAGATCGCCTGGGAGCCGGCGACGTTCGCCGAGAAGAGGATCCGACGCCCATCCGCGGACACCATGCGTCCGGAGTACTGCTTGAGCGAGCCGCTGATCCCCGCCTCCGAGGTGTCAGCCGCAACGCATGGCGGACCGTTGACGTCATCGCACTCCGCGTCCGGCGCGTTCGGGACGCGTCCCACAAGCCGCACCGCGCCGTCGACGTTCTCGTAGAGCCGAGTGGTGAAGAAGGCTTGAGGAGGGTCGTCGTTCGTGAGCTGAATCCTCGACTCGAAGACCACATGGCTGAGGTTCGTCGACGCGCCGACGATGAAGGGACGGATCAGCATCTTGAAGATCGGCGGGAACGGCGGAAGCGGATTGACCGCGTCGGTCATGAGCTGCGCCGTGACGCTTCTCTCACCAAGCCCGGAGATGCGGTACAGGTTCGAGATGTCGGACACGTTCGGAGCATCGACGAGCGGGCGCCACGACCGGTAGACCGCCGCCGAGAGGTCAGGCGTGAAGGCGTTGACGTAGGTGTTGTTGTTGCCGAGGATGATCGGCACGAGTGCGGTCGATGCGCCCGGCGGATTGATCCCCTGGGTCGTCCAGCCGTTCGTGCCGGGCACACCCGTGCGGCGACTCAGATACTCGGCGTCGAGGGACGTTCCTTGGACGGCTCCGAACGCGGTGAGAGCACTGAACGTGACCCCATTCCCATCAGTGGCCACATGCGTCTTGGTCGTCTGCTGCAAGACCTCGGCGCCATTCTTGTCGGGCGGCGAGACCATCTCGTACGCGCGGGCGTCGGGGAGTTGCGCCGCCGCAGCGGGGCTGGTCAGCGCGGCAACGTTCAGCAGCGCCGCCCCGAGCGCCCCCAGCACAGCGATGCGGACTCTGCTGCGTACCACGTCGGCCACCTCGTCGATTGCGTGCTTGACACTCATTACGCGTCCTCGTTCTAGCGCCCGTGGTGCCTACGGCCACCGCTGCAGCCGCTGACGTTGAGGGCTTGGTCGACCTGGCGCACCTTGCCGTTTTGGCCGATGTAATCGACCTGTGCCTTGGCGCGTCTGCTGCGTCTGGCGCACAGGTTTCTGACCGCACCGATCGACGCCGTGCTCGGACCGCCCAAGAGCCTGAGCGTGAACGATCTGATCGGCACATCCGGCGCCGTCGCGAACGTCGTACGCAACAGCGCGTTGTTGACGATCGAGATCCGCCCGATCAGGTCGAAGTCGACCTGACCGCGCAACGCCACGAACAGATCCGGAATCGGATGACCGTTCTTGACGAAGTACACGCTCCCGCGCAACGGATCCTTGAGCAGCGGCGTCGAAGCCACCGCCGAACCAGCTCTCGCGTGCGCGCACTTCCTGACATCGGACTCGAACTCCGCCCGCGTGCATGCATCGTTGATCGTGTTCAACCGCGCGTTGATCGTCCGCGGCAACGTAACCCGCACGAACCGCAGATTCGCCTGACCGTGCTGAGGCATCGTCAACGTCGTCGTAAACGGCGACGTCTGACCCGCACGGGTATGACCCCTGCCGCCCACGCGCATCATCATCCTCGGCTTGAAGCCGAGGCTCGCACACTCCAGCGCCTGGAACCGCGCCGAGACGGAGGCTCTCGCTCCGGCCGTCGACGTCAGCGTCGCCGCGATGTTCTTCTCGGCACAGCTGGTCGGGTTCAGCCAGAAGCCCGGCTTGTCGATGCTCACGCGCACGTCGCGCACGTCGAGCGGGATGCCCTGCAGGATCGTCGGGAACGGGTCCGAGACGATTCTCACCGTCGCGTCGTGCTTGTCCACGAACACGGCAGCGCGCACCGTCACAAGACCAAGGTCGAACGGCCCAGCCACGGCCGGCACCACGATCGAAGCACCGAACGGGGCGCCCTTGTACGGGCCGGTCATGTATGCCTTCCCGCTCGTGATGAAGAACGGATTGGTACCGGAACCAGCACCCACGGTGACCTTGCCCATCAACGAGCCGGCGGGACAGGCGTTGGCTCTCGCCTGCGCATCCGAGCACAGATCGACCTTGGCGATGCGGGCCGTCAGCCCTCTCGCCATGTGCACCGTCAGACCGCTCAGCTCCTGATCCTCGTCATCGCGCGTAAACCGCATCAGGAACGGCGAGCTGGCACCAGCGACGTTGCTGGCACTGCCAGCGCTGAAACCAGGTGAGAACTGCGACGGGCACGGTCTGCCCTTCGCGTTCTCCGACAGCGAGAAGCTGCTGTCCTCCTCCACCGTTCTGCCGTTCCACCCGACGAACGTCGCGTGCGTCGTAAACGTCCCGCACGTCTTCGGCATCGTGAGCGGAGCCCGCGGACCGCCGCGGAACTCCACATGGAGTCTCGAAAACGGCAGCTGCGGGTTGTCGTCGAACGTCGCCGAGATCTGACCCGTGCTCGGATCCATCACCGCCAGACCCGGCAGCTTGATCACAACCCCCTTCGCACTCGCCACGATGTACACCGCGACCAGCGA